>JAESFW010000012.1_pt1 | contig 667326 bp, 610 predicted proteins | sample 9269481 | NCBI WGS metagenome assembly JAESFW01 (sample SAMN14515350, study PRJNA621654) | algae metagenome | isolation source: Lyngbya sp. HA4199-MV5 and co-occurring heterotrophs from soil with... | place: USA: Ahupuaa O Kahana State Park, Hawaii | collected 2009-07-21 | reverse complement strand
GCGAGATCAGAAGGTCGTCGAGATTGACCCCGAGCTTGCGGGCATAGACCGGATCGAGCGCATGCTCGGCGTCGACGAAGGCGCAGACGCCGCCCTTCTTCTGGGCCTCGGCGATGGTGTGCAGCGCCAGCGTGGTCTTGCCGGAGGATTCGGGACCGTAGATCTCGACGATGCGGCCCTTGGGCAGGCCGCCGACGCCGAGCGCGATGTCGAGGCCGAGCGAGCCGGTCGAAATCGTCTCGATCTCGATCGCCTGCTGGTTCTTGCCCAGCCGCATGATCGAGCCCTTGCCGAAGGCGCGCTCGATCTGGGAGAGCGCCGCATCCAGCGCCTTGGCCTTGTCCATCGAGGAACCTTCCACCAGCTTGAGATTCGCCTGACTCACGATTTGCGCTCCTTATGGCAGGGGCGCAGGGACATCTCAATCCGCGCCGGTGAATGCAGATTGGTCATGGTTTGTTCCTGTTCGCAAGTTCTTTTTCTGTTCTTGTTTTGCGAGCCCTGACAGGAGTTGTCAGGAGTGTCAGTTGCATGCGTCAGGAGCGCTTGGGTTGAATTGTTCTTGGCTCGTCATGCCTCTTGCGCATGTCGAGTGAGCTTCATGTCGTTGGCGCAGCGTTCCACATTCTGTTAATTGCGCCGCCTCCCTGCGAATTTTTCGAAAGTTTCGTTTCGTGTCCTCTCCATCCCAATCGGCGCCGGCCAATTCGCCGCGCCGGGTGCTGTTCGCCAGCCTGATCGGCACTACGATCGAGTTCTTCGACTTCTACATCTATGCGACCGCCGCGGTGATCGTGTTCCCGAAACTGTTCTTCGCCGCTGGCGACCCGACCTCGGCGATGCTGCAGTCCTTCGCGACCTTCGCGATCGCCTTCTTCGCCCGGCCGATCGGGGCGGCGCTGTTCGGCCATTTCGGCGACCGCGTCGGCCGCAAGGCGACGCTTGTCGCGGCGCTGATGACGATGGGGCTGTCGACGGTGGCGATCGGGTTGTTGCCGACCTATGCGCAGCTCGGCCTCGTCGCCCCGCTGCTGCTGGCGCTGTGCCGGCTCGGCCAGGGGCTCGGGCTCGGCGGCGAATGGGGCGGGGCGGTCCTGCTCGCGACCGAGAACGCGCCTCCCGGCAAGGAGGCCTGGTACGGCATGTTCCCCCAGCTCGGCGCGCCGATCGGCTTCATCCTGGCCACCGGCAGCTTCCTGCTGCTGGGGGATGTCCTGAGCGATGAGCAGTTCTTCACCTGGGGCTGGCGGATTCCATTCATTGCCAGCGCGCTGCTCGTCTTCATGGGCCTCTATGTCCGGCTGAAGATCAGCGAGACGCCAGCCTTCCAGAAGGCGCTGGACAAGCATGAACGCGTGCGCGTGCCCCTCGTCAGCGTTTTCGCACAGCACAAGCTGCCCTTGCTGCTGGGCACGATCGCGGCGGTGGCGACTTTCGTTCTCTTCTACATCATGACGGTGTTCTCGCTGAGCTGGGCGACGACCAAGCTGGGCTATAGCCGCAACGTCTTCCTGCCGGTGCAGATGGCGGGCGTTGTGTTCTTCGGCCTGGCGATCCCCGGCTCGGCCGTGATCGCCGATCGTTTCGGCCGTCGCTGGACGCTGATCGGCACCACGATTGCCATCGCGCTCTTCGGCTTCCTGGTCGCGCCGCTCTTCGTGCCCGACAGCGTTGCGAGCGTGCTGTTGTTCTCGGTTATCGGCTTTGGGTTGATGGGGCTGACCTATGGCCCTCTCGGCACGGCGCTGGCCGAGATCTTCCCGACCGCGGTGCGCTACACCGGCGCCTCGCTCACCTTCAACCTGGGCGGCATCGTCGGCGCCTCGCTCGCGCCCTATATCGCGACATGGCTGGCGACCCATTACGGCCTTGCTCATGTCGGCTACTACCTGTCGGCGGCCTCGGTGCTGACGATCCTGGCTCTGCTGGCGATCGGCTCACCGGTCCGCGACACCGCGGCCTCGCCGGCTGCCGCCGCGCACTGAGCGCGGGACTGGGTTCAGAGCTTCGGCGGCAGCTGCAAGGCGCCGCCGAGGCGTTCCAGTTCTAGCGTGTAGCAGTAGAGCGAGAACAGGATCGCGATCAGCACGGCGCCCCGCCAGGCGATGGCGAGCGGGGCGAGCGCCAGCTCCGGCGCGTGGCGCAGGAAGTAGACCGAGAACAGCGCACCGCCGAAGATGAAGCCGAGCCGGCTGGCGAAGGCGAGGAGATGGCCGAGCGGGATGTTCCTGTAGCTCGCGGGCACCGGCACATTGCGCAGGCGGTACCAATAGCAGGCCTGGCCGAGCGCAGCGGCGCTCACGATCGGGATCAGGGACCCAGGCTTGGCGGCGTTGTGCGCGCCGATGTTCTCGATCAGGAGGCGAAAGCCGGCATGGATGTTCGCGAGCACGACCGCGGCGCAGGCGGTCTGTGCGCCGAGCAGCAGAGCGTAATGCAGCAGCTTGCGGCCGGTCATGGCGTGCGGCCCATAGGATTGGCTCCCGCCCAGCCCAGTCCGCATCGGCCGGACGTCCTGCTCACCCCATCGCCGCCTTCACCGTCTCCACGAGCTGCTTCATCGTGAAGGGCTTGGGCAGGAACTGGAAATCCTCGCCCTCGGGCAGGTTCTTGCGGAAGGCCTCCTCGGCATAGCCGGAGACGAAGACCACCTTGGTCGCGGGGTTGCGCTTGCGCAGCTCGCCGAGCAGGGTCGGACCGTCCATCTCGGGCATCACCACGTCGGAGACGACGAGGTCGACCTTGCCGTCCTCGGCGAGGAAGAGGTCGAGCGCCTCGACGCCGGAGGCCGCCTCGTGCACCGTGTAGCCGCGCGAGACCAGCATGCGGGCATTCAGCGCCCGCACCGCATCCTCGTCCTCGACGAGCAGGATGACGCCGGCACCGGTATGGTCGGCTGCAACCTTCTTCGGCGCCTCCTTGATGGCGACCTCGGCAGCGATCTCCTCCTCGCTCGGCACGTGGCGGGGCAGGAAGATGCGGAAGATCGTGCCACGCCCGACCACGGAGTCGCAGAAAACGAAGCCGCCGGTCTGCTTGACGATGCCGTAGACCATCGACAAGCCGAGGCCCGTGCCCTTGCCGACCTCCTTGGTGGTGAAGAAGGGCTCGAAGATCTTGTCGAGATGCTCGGGCGCGATGCCGGTGCCGCTGTCCTCGACTTCGAGCAGGACGTAGTCGTCTGCGGGCAGGGCGGCATGGCCGAAGCCGGCACAGTCTCCGACCGCGACATTGCGGGTCCGTACGGTCAGCTTGCCGCCGTCGGCCATGGCATCGCGCGCATTGACGGCGAGATTGACGATGACCTGTTCGAGCTGGCCGAGATCGGCCTTGACCGGCCAGAGGTCGCGGCCCTGGCGGACATCGAGCGTGACCTTGTCGGCGACGACGCGCTTCAGCATCAGCGAGAGGTCGGAGAGGACATCGCCGAGTTCGAGCACCTGCGGGCGCAGCGTCTGGCGACGCGAGAAGGCGAGCAGCTGCCGCACCAGCGCCGCGGCGCGATAGGCGTTCTGCTTGATCTGCATGATGTCGGGGAAGGAGGGGTCCGTCGGCCGGTGGCTGGCCAGCAGGAACTCCGAGGCGTTGATGATGACCTGGAGCACGTTGTTGAAGTCGTGCGCGATGCCACCGGCGAGTTGGCCGACAGCCTGCATCTTCTGGGCCTGGTCGATATTGTCCTTGAGCTTGCGCTCGGCCGTGGTCTCGAGCGCGTAGATGATCGCGCGCTCGCCGTCGGCATCCTCGCTGGCCGCGACCGGCGAGAGATAGAGCCTTGCCGAGCGGGCCTCGTCGGAAGCCAGCGTCAGGTCGAGCGGTGCGATCTCGGAGCGGCCTTCCATGGCCTCGGCCAGGGCGCGGTCGAGCCCGCCATCGGCCGCGACGAGATCGTGGATGGTGCCGGGTTGCGGACCGGGTTGCGGGCCGGCTTGGGTCAGGCGGGCGAAGGCGGCATTGGAACGTAGGATCGTGCCGGCGCGGTCGACGGTCGCGATCGCCATCGGCGTCGAATGGAAGAAGCGTGCAAAGCGAATCTCCGCCTCGCTGCCGCCGTCGGTGCCGGCTTCGCCCGGCGCACGATTCAGGACGAGGGTGCGCGACGGCCCGGCGCGCCCGTCGCTGCCGAAGGCGACCTGGTGATGCAGGCGGACCGGGAGCGGGGCCCCGTTGCGGCGCTTCAGATCGACGTCGAGCACCTCGATGCGGACATCGCCGGGCTGGCCACGGATGGCCTGAACGAGGGCGGCCGCCCCCGGCGTGGCGATGTCGTCGAGATGCAGACCGCCGGAGCCGAAGCGGGCGAGGTCGAAATCGAGCCAGCCGGAGAGCGTCGCGTTGAGATAGGAGACCTCGCCATCGGCGTCGATCGAGACGAAGCCGGCCGGGGCATGGTCGAGATAGTCGATCGCGTGCTGGAGCTCCTGGAAGGCGTTCTCCTGGCGCTCGCGTTCGGGTGTCACGTCCGACACCGCCCAGAGCGTGGCCGGCCGGCCGTCGCGGCGCACGGGCGAGACCTTGATCCGGTACCAGCCGACGGCGCCGCGGCCGTTGAGGGCGGGCTCTAGCCTGATCTCCTCGGCGAGCCTGCGGTTCTCGCGGGCTGCGGTGGCCAGGCGATAGATCGCCTCGGAGACCTCGGCGCGGCCGGTGAAGAGGCTGCCGACGGGCCGCAGGTCGCTGGCGCCGCGGGCACCCGCCAGGGCGAGATAGGCCTCGTTGGCGTAGACGATGCCGTTCTCGCCCTCGGTCACGACGACGCCTTCGTCGGCGCTGTCGACGATCGTCTTGGTCAGGTCGTTGCGGGCGGCCCGGCCGGAGAACTGGATCAGACCGACGGCAAAGGCGAAGAGGCCGAAGACGCCGACGACCGAGAGCAGCGCCAGGAGCCCGAGGATCAGGGGCTGGGCCCATTCATGAGCGATGAAGCCGAGCGCGATCGCGGCGCCGACGAGCAGCCCCGCGACGAGCAGGATGATGCCGATATGGCCCGGCTTGTCGGAGCGATCGATCGCAGTCGTGGTGCCGCCCATTGCGGTGTGGTCCGTCCCGTTGCTGCCGAGCCGCCGCGATGGCGGACTCGCGCGCGTAGTCAGATGCGTGATGCCGAAAACCGGTTCCCACTTTTCGATATCACGCTCAAGCGAGTTAGGCGCGCCGCCCCTTCAGGCGCAAGACGTATCCGATCACTTCGGCCACCGCCTGGTAGTGTTCGACAGGAATTTCTTCGTCGATCTCCACCGTGGCGTAGAGAGCACGCGCCAGAGGCACGTTCTCGACGATCGGGACGCTGTGCTCGCCGGCAACCTCGCGGATCTTCAAGGCGACCGCGTCGACGCCCTTGGCGAGGCAGAGCGGCGCCGCCATGCCGGGCTCGTATTGCAGCGCGACGGCATAGTGGGTTGGGTTGGTGATGATCACGGTCGCCTTCGGCACGGCCGCCATCATGCGTCGGCGCGAGCGCTCGGAGCGGATCTGGCGCAGCTTCGCCTTGACCTCGGGATTGCCTTCCGAGTTCTTGTATTCGTCCTTGAGCTCCTGCTTCGTCATCTTCTGGCGCTGGTACCAGGTGAAGCGCTGCCAGCCGAAATCGCCGAGCGCGATGATGGCGAAGAGGGCGAGCGCGCTGGCCATGAGCTTGATCGCAAGGACGAGAGTGGCCGGCAGCACAGCGGCGACATTCATCTGCGCGAAGCCCTCGAGCCGGTCGTGCTCGGCCCACAGCGTCGTCCACAGCACCGCGCCGACCAGCCCGGTCTTGGCGAGGCCCTTGGCGAAATTGACCCAGGCCTCCTTACCGAACATCCGCTTGGCGCCCGCCATCGGCGAGATCCGGCTGAATTTCGGCATCAGCGGGTCGAAGGTCCAGAGCGGCTTGTGCTGTATCATCGCGCCCGCCAGCGCGGCGCAAAGGATGAAGGCAAAGGGCAGGCCCAGCGCGGCAAAGCCAGTCATGACGCCCTGCTCGGCGACATTGGCGAAGGACGCGCCGTCTGAGGGAACCTGATGGGCATTCATCAGGAAGGCGCGCAGCGAGAGCGCAGCATCGCGGGCCGACCAGCCGGCGCCGACGAGGAGCGCCATGGTGAAGCCGCAGAGCACGAAGAAGGTGCCGATTTCCTGCGATCTGGGGATGTCGCCTTTCTCGGTGGCCTGATCCAGCTTTCGCTGTGTCGGCTCCTCTGTTCTGTCCTCGTTGTCGGCATCCTCTGACATGTTCCGTCAGTTCCCCGTGAACTGGCGCAGGAAGCCGCCGAGGTCGTTGAGGAAGACGCTCATCATCACGCCGACGACGGCGAGCAGCACGAGCATGCCGCCGAGGATGGATGCCGGCACCGCGAGGAAAAAGACCTGGAGCTGCGGCATCATGCGCGCGAGCACGCCGAGGCCGAGATTGAAGAGCAGGCCGAAGACGATGAAGGGGGCCGAGATCTGCACCGCCAGCGCGAAGCCTTGCGCTGCGGCGCGGATCGCCAGGGTGACGACGTCGCCCATCCCCGGCACGCCGCCGGGTGGCAGCACGCGGTAGCTCTCATGGATCGCGACGATGGCGACATGATGCAGGTCGCTGGTCAGCACGAGCGTGATGCCGAGCATGGTCAAGAGGTTGCCGATGGACGGATTCTGGGTTCCGCCGGTCGGATCGACCGTCATGGCGAAGCCGAGCCCCATGGTCTGCGCCACCAGCGTGCCGGCCGTCTGCAGGCAGGCCATGACGAAGCGGGCGCAGACTCCAATGACAAGGCCGATCAGAATCTCGCTCAGGAGGAGGCTGACGACACCGGGCGTGTCGGGCGGCAGCGCCAGCAGCGGGCGCGCCATCGGGACCATCATCAGCGCGATGAAGAAGGCGAGCGAGAGCCGGGCGCGCGAAAAGATGAAGCGCTCGCCGATGCCCGGCATCAGCATGACGAGCGTCCCGACGCGCGCAAAGACGAGCACGAAGATGGCGCTGATCTCGGGCAGGATCGCGATCTGCATCGTGCCGCCGGCACTCCGCCGCCATTCCGGGCGCCGCAGGGCCGGGGCATCGCCGATGGCGAGCGCGGGTTGCAGCAGAATCATTCGCCCGTGGCGATTCGGACGGCGACGCGTCCCATATACCCCGCCAGCGCATCTCCCATGAACGGCAGAAACAGCATCAGCGCGGCGAAGACAGCGAGAATCTTCGGCACATAGACCAGGGTCTGCTCCTGGATCTGGGTCAGCGCCTGCACCAGCGAGACAGCCAGGCCGACGATGAGCGCGACCATCATCAGCGGCCCACCCGCCTTGAGAAACACCATGATGCCGTCGCGGGCGACGTCGAGGATGGCTCCGGAAGTCATGTTCTCGTCCTGAAAAGCCGGATCAGACCGGCATGCGCATGATTTCTTCATAGGCCGCGATGACGCGGTCGCGGACTGCGACCAGCGTTTCGATCGCAGCCTCGCTCTCGGCCACGGCGGTGACGACGTCGACGACGTCGGCGCGCCCGGTCGCGACCGAGGCGGACTGCATGTCGGCCTTGCGGCCGGCATCGGCGGTGGCCTCGAGCGCCTTGCCGATCAGGGCCGAGAAGTCGGTGCTGCCCGATTGGGCCCCGGTCGAGGAGAGCGGCTTGCGGAGCAGATTGCCCGCGCCCAATCCCTGCGTCGATGCATAGGCGCCGGCGGCGAAGCTGGAGGTGGCCATGGCGAACGCCTCCTTCAGGCGCGCAGGATGTCGATCGTGCGCTGGATCATCCGGCGCGTCGACGAGATCAGGTTGAGGTTGGCTTCGTAGCTGCGCTGGGCCTCGCGCATGTCCATCGTCTCGATCAGCGAGTTGACGTTGGGCATCTTGACGTTGCCGCTGGCGTCGGCCGTGGGGTTGCCGGGCTCGAATTTCGTCTTGAAGGCGCTGTTGTCGCGCTGGACGCGGCCCATATCGACGACCTGCGCCTCGAGCTCGCGGTCGAAGCGGCGCTGGAAGGTCGGGATCTTGCGGCGATACGGATCGGCGCCCGCCCGCTCGGGGCCCGAATCGGCATTGGCCATGTTCTCGGCGATCACGCGCATGCGGCCGGACTGGCTGCGCAGGCCCGACGTCGCCACCGAGATGCTCTTGAGAAGATCCATCCTACCTGTTCCTTCCAGCGCGGGCCGTCAGGCCCGTCAGCAACTCAAGCTTGCTAGCGACCCTTGCCGATCGCGATCTTCATCAGGCCGAGGCCCTTGCTGTAGAGCGACGCGGCGAGCTGATAGTCCGACTGGTTCTGGGCAACCTTCGTCATCTCGTCCTCGAGATTGACCGCGTTGCCGTTGGGCGTCGTCTCGAATCGCTGCGCGCGCGCGCTGTCGAAAGTGCCGAGGCGGCCCGCCAGATCCATATGTCCCGCGCTGGTCTGGACGAGGCCGACGCTCGCCTGGCCGGCGGCGCCGATCGGCGGCTGCTTGATGTCCATCGGGCGAAAGCCCGGGCTGTCGGCGTTGGCGACATTCTCGGCCAGCACCTTTTGGCGCGTCTGATGCCACTGCATGCGGGTCTTGAGCGCGAGCATCAGGTTTCCGCCTGTCCCGAGGGCAGTGTTCGCCATGGCCGTGACCCTCCCAGTGCCGGCGTGACGCCGCAGTCCACTGGGTAAATATTGCCGGGTGCATGGTTAACGAGCGGTTAAGATCGCGGGTTTCGCCGATCCGGTTAACCACACGTTCACCATGTTTCCTGAAAGCGCGGGCGCTATGCTATAGCCAGCGTGTTCAACGTCAGGTTGGACTTATCGGCAGCCGGGGCCCGGTGCGCCGCCGCATATGAGGCAGACCTTGCAGAGCTTGTTTGGCTTCGATCTTCCGACCGCGCAAAAGTGGGTCATCGCTTTTGGCGTCATCCTGGTGCTGCTTGTGCTGCTCGGCCTGTTCGCGCGGCAGATCAAGGACGGCCGGCTGCGGCTCAAGGGGCAGGGCGGAGGCCGCACAAGGCAGCCCAGGCTCGGCGTGGTTGACATCCACGACCTCGACCGCCAGCGACAGCTCGTGCTGATCCGGCGCGACAATGTCGAGCATCTGATCATGATCGGCGGGGCGTCCGACGTCGTCGTCGAGACCAACATTGTGCGCAGCGGCGCGCGCGCCGCGATTCCGGCCCAGGCCGATCTCGGCATGCCCGAGCGGCCGCTGCCCTTCGATACGCTGGTGCCGCAGGAGCCGTTGCGCCCCGAGCCCGCCGAGGATCCGCGCCGCGGGGCGCCGCCGGCTCCGGTCGCAACGGCGCCATCGGTCATCGAGCCGCCAGTGCCGCCGGCGCCACCGGCGCCGCCGGTTCGGTCGGCCCCGCGCGGGACGCAGACATTCACGCAGGCCGAGGCTGCGGTTGCCGCGGCGGCGGCCGGTGGCATCGCCGCCATCGGCGGCGCGGCACTGGCGCGGGGGCAGGCGGCCCCGCCTCCGCCGCCGGCGCCTGCGGTGCCGCCTCCGAGCTTCACGCGCGACCATGCGCCCGCACCTGCGGCCAGCGTCGGCGAACTCGACGACATGGCCCGACAGCTCGACGAAGCGCTGAAGCGCCCGTTCTCGGCGGTGCGTCCGTCGCAGGGGCAGGCCAATATCTCCGCTGAGTCCGGCGTGGCCGTCTCGGCCGCCGAGCCCGCTCCGTCCAAGGCCGAACCGCAGGTGGAGCCGCCCCCAGCCGTGATCGTGCCGCCCGCGCCCGTCGCAGCGGGCCCCGGCCCGCGGGTGGTGCCGCTGGATGTCGAGGCGGAGCTGGAGATGGCTCTGGGCCTGAAGCCGGAACGGATCACGCCGAAGCCGCCGATCGCCGCCCCGCCGGTGTTTGCACCGTACAGCGCGCCTGCGCCGAAGCCGTTCGAGCCCGCACCGGTGGTGGTTCCCGAGCCTGTCGCCGTGGCGCCTTCCCCGGAACCCGAGCCCGAGCCAGAACCCGAGGTCGAGACCGCGCCGGAAGCCGTGGCGCCGCAACCGGGCGAGGATGAGTCCGAGGTGATCGCCGCCGAGCAGCAGGCGGACGAGCAAGAGCTGGACACCGTTCCGGAGGAGCCCGCGCCGGAGGAGCCGAAGCCTGCTCATTCGGCCCCCGAGCCCGAGCCCACGAAGCCGGAACCCGAGCCCGAGCCGAAGACGATCGACCCGTTCTCCGTCGATGCCATCGAGGCCGAGTTCGCACGACTGCTCGGGCGTGATCCGAAACCTCGCTCCTGAGCGGCGCGATCGACGGGATCGATCAACAGGATTCTGCCGGCGCGGCGCTCTGACGGTGCCGAGCCGGTTGCCGCTGGACAAGAGCCGGCCTTAGCCTCGCACCGCCCGATCATCTGAGTCGGGCGCAATGACGGCCGTGCGCGTGAACCTGACCAGCACTCCTGCGAAATGGCGTCGCCGCGCGCGGAGCGTATGGGGCGTTCCGGCTTGCCTGGCGTTGTGGGCCGCGCTGCTTAGCGTACCGGCCGGGCCGGCACTGGCGCAGACGCTATCGCTTGATCTCGGGCAGGGCGGCGGCGTTGCCGAGCGTGCGCTGCAGCTGATCGCCGTCATCACGGTCCTGTCGCTGGCGCCGTCGATCCTGATCATGGTGACGTCGTTCACCCGCATCGCGGTCGTGCTGTCGCTGCTGCGCTCGGCGCTCGGCACGCAGACCGCCCCGCCCAATGCCGTGATCATCGGGCTCGCACTGTTCCTGACCGGGTTCGTGATGGCGCCGACGCTGCGCGAGGCCTATGCCAATGCGGTGGCGCCGCTTGTCGCCGGGCAGATCCAGCCGGCCGAGGCCTATAATCGTGGCGTCGTGCCGTTCAAGACCTTCATGCTGCGCCATGTCCGCGAGAAGGATCTCGCGCTTTTCATGGAGATGTCGCGCGAGCCGCCCCCGGCAACGCCGCAGGAGGTGCAGATCCATGTGCTCGTGCCGGCCTTCATGATCTCGGAGCTGCGCCGTGCCTTCGAGATCGGCTTCCTGCTGTTTGTGCCCTTCCTGATCATCGACCTCGTCGTCGCGTCGATCCTGATGTCGGTCGGCATGATGATGTTGCCGCCGGTGACGGTGGCGCTGCCGTTCAAGCTGATCTTCTTCGTGCTCGTCGACGGCTGGGGGCTCGTGGCCGGATCGCTGGTGAAGAGTTACGGCGTCTAGGTCAGCACGCCGGAGCGTATCAGCTTCGTCCGGGCGCGGCCGCTCCCGGAGCCTGGGGCGCAGCGCCTGTCACGGCGGGCGTCGGGGCGGGCGCCTGTGGCGCGGCCTCGGGTTCAGGTGGTGTGGCCGGTGCATCCGACTTCCTCTGGCGCATCGCGGCTGAATAGGCCGGGTAGCGCTCGCGATAGGCCTGCATGAAGTCGGATAGGGTGTCGGCGCCCGCCGCTGCCGCGGCGCGGGCCATTTCGCGGATGTCGGATGCCCTGGAGCGGTTGGCGCCGGTGACGAAGGCGAAGGTGCGCGCGTCGCTGCCCTGCGCCATCTTGGTTGCGAACTTGCTGCGGAGCCGGTCGAGCGCCAGTCCCTCATCGGCCATGACATAGGAGATCGCGGCCCGCATCACGTCCGCGCGCGCGCCATCGCTGAGCGGCGCCTGGCCGCGCCAGGCCTCGTCGAGGATGCGCTCATGCGTCTCGCCCGCCTCGCGCCAGCGCCGCCCGGTCCAGAAGATGTCGGCGCGGAGGCGATCGACCTCGGCACCGCGCTCGCCCTCGAGCAGCTCAAGCGCCTGGTCGGTGCGCGACAGGTCCGACAATGCCTTGACCTCCAGCAGCAGCCGGGCGCGCTTGACGTCGGAGGGCAACTCGAGCAGTCGCGTCGTGCTCAGGGCGCGCAGCGCCTCGGCAGGCTTGCCGTTCATCAACTCGACCATGGCGAGCCGTGCGGCGACGGTCGAACGGGCCGCGCCGGTGAGGCGTCGTTCGATCTGATAGCGCAGGATGTCGCTGGCCTGATCGAGCAGGTCGAGGCCGATCAGGCGGTCGGCGAGCAGCCGAGTGATCTCATCGCCGCGCCGGCCGATCGGGAGGAACTCCCTGAAGTCGTAGAACAGCGCCAATGCGTCGATCCGCGGGAGCTGGTCGAGCCCGCCGCCGCCGAACAGGTCGGCGAAGCGCTGCGCAGTCTCGTCCTGCAGGCGCCGCGTCAGGGCATGGTCGGGGAAGGTCTCGGTTGCGCGACGCGCGATCTGGAAGGCATCGCGCCAGCGCTGCTGGTCGGCATAGACGCGCCCCAATTCGCCGAGGGATTCAATCTCCAGGTCGCCGCCGCGCCAGATGATCGAGACCGTCTCGAGACGCGCCAGGGCTTCATCCGGCGAGATATCGGAGCGCTTCTCGGCCTGGACGAGGCGCACAGCCCGCAATTGCGCCTCGGCTGCCACCGGCCGGCTGCGGGCCTCGAAGAGCGGTCGGTAGCCGACGAGGGCATTGTCCGGCCGGCCGCTGACATCGTCGAGCATGGCGCGGAGCAAGGCGAGGTGTTCCTGATCGACCGTTTCGGTTGGCAGGCCGGCGAGGGCCTCGATTTCACGCTCGGCGATCGTCATATCGCGCATGGCCAGCGCCGCGCGCGCCTTGGCTAGACGCAGTTCCGCCTGCAGTTCGGGCGGATAGCGATCGAGGAGGGTTTCGGCGCGGCGGAAGCCGAGCAGGGCCTGGGCATTGCGGCCACGGCGCTGATCGACGAGCGCGCGCCACAGGCCGGTTTCGGGATCGTCCTTGATCGGGGCCGCTTCGAAGGCCGTGGCGGCCTCCTGATGCCGGTGCATCTGGGCGGCGATCAGGCCCTTCAGGAAGAGCGCCTCGCGGTTGGACCGCATCGCCGGGTCGTCGGCCATCAGGCTCTGCAACGGACCCTTGGCCTCGGACAGCAGGCCGTTGGCGGCGTAGAAGCGGGCGAGGGCGAGGCGGGTCTCCGATTTCCGGGACCGGGACGCGCCGATGATCTCGCGCTGGAGCGCCCGCTCATGCTCGCGCACCGTGGGGACGATCAGCTTGCTCCATTGCTCGGGGTCGAGCAGGGGTGCCTGCGGCTTCGCGGCCTCGGCCTCGGTATCCTTCGTCTGCGCGGGGACATCGAGCGTCACCGTCAACCCGGCCGGCCGGCCGATGCGGATCTGTTCGGTGCCGGCCCGGACGACGACATCGTCGGAGCGCGGACTGACGGCCAGTCCGTGCGCGGTCGGCAGCAGGGCGAACTCGACGAATTGATATGGCTTGGACGTGACGCGCGTCGGCCCTGTCGCTGTGGCGACCGCGACGGGCAGGCCCGAGGGACCCGCTTCCAGCCAATGGACCCCGGTCATGCCGCGCAGCGGCACGGCGACGATCGTCTGCCCCTGTTCGTCCATGGCGCGGGCCGGCACCAGCGGCTCGGCCGGCTTGCCGCCCTTCTCGCCGAAGTCGAGCGACCAGGTCGTGCCATCGTCAAACAGGCGCGTCAGCGGTTGGCCGGCGAGGCGCAGCCGTACCAGGGCGACTTTGCCCTCGCGGGTCACGCTGGCATCCTCGATCAGTTGCGGCAGGAGGCCCTTGAGCGCGGCCGGATCGATCGTATCGCGGGTGTCGAAGACCAGGGTTGCCATTCCGGCCTCGACGAAGCCGGCGGCGCCGGTCTGTCGAGGAAAGCGAAAGTCGAGCCTTGTCCCGACGACGGCGACCTTCACCGCCTGCGGCGTCGGATCGACCGCGGGTGGGGCGGTCACTGCGGGCGTCGGCGCGGTCGGCGGTTCCAGCGCCGGCTGGCTCGCGCTCGCCGGGACGGTCGCCGGCTGGGCCGCAACGGGCTGGGGGGCGGTCGGCGCTGCCGTCGCTGCCGCAGCGGTGAGCGCGCCGACCGGATCGACCAATGCGGCTGCGGACAGTTTGGATGGCTTCAGCAGGTCGACGACGAGACCGTCCTCATCGCGGAAGCTGCGGAACTGCCAGTCCTTGGGCAGTGCGAGCGCCAGTGTCGTGCTGGACTTGCCGACATCGTGGGAAACGAGCCGCACGCCGCTAGGCAGCGCGGTCCGGATCGCACTGGGCTCGACCGTCATCGGCTGGTTGAAGGACAGCGTCAGCACGTCGTCGGCGAACACGGGCGTCAGGGTTGCCTCTGGCGGCGCTTCGAAGACCAGCCGTTCGAGTGTCGGCAGGCTCGCGCTGCGCACGCCTAGCGTCTTGCGCTGCTCTTGTGCCAGGCGCGCTGCCTCGCGGCTGCGGGCCTCCGCGGCACGCAGGCGCTCCGAGATCTCGGCGAGGACTTCGGGCGGCGGGCCAGGCAGGACGCCCGTCCAGTTCTCGGGCAGGATGTCGATGAAGGCGCGCTCGCCTGCCTCGATCAGGTTGGTGCGAAAAGGCCGGGTCAGAGCCAGCCGCATGCCGCGGCCATCGGGATCCACGCGCGCGATGGAGATATAGGCCGGCAGTTCGCGGGCGATCTTGGCGACGTCGACCTTCACGCTGCTGCCGAAGGCGACCACGAGCACGCCGTTGGACACGCGGATGCGTGTCGGCGTGGGTTCGTCGAAGGTCAGTGACAGGCGCCCGAAGCCCGGCGGCATGACGTCGCCGCGCAAGGTTGCGTCGGCGGCGAGCGCTGGCGCGCCGAGACCGGCGGCGACCGCGAGGGCGGACAGCCCGATGCCGAAGGCGAGGGAACGCGGGAGACGCAAAGCCGGACACTCACGCAACACGACACTGCCGGAACAGGCAGACGAGCCTGCACCGATCGTCGCGACGTTAGCGCGTCAAGGATAATGCAGAGTTAAAGGCGCGGGTTTCCGATCAGCGCCTCGGGGCGGGCGCGATCGCCGGCAGCTCGGTGCCGGGCAGGGTGGTCGGGTCGACCGCGACACGCTCGACGGCCGGGCTGCGCGCCATGGTCGCCAGCGCCACCGTGAGCTTCTCGGCCCGTTCGGGCGCCATCGCTGCGAGGACTTCCGACATCTTGCGCGGATTCATCTGCTGGACGACTGGCACGAGGATGTCGAGGCCGAGCCGGTCGAAGACGCGGGCGGCGTCCTTCGGCTTCATGGCCTCGTACATGATGACGAGGTTCTTGATCGCCTTGGCCTCTTCGCCCGCCTGCTTGCTGGCAGGGCCGCCTGCCTTGGTCTCGAGCTCCTTCAGGTCGCCGACGCGGCTGTCCAGCTTCTTCTCGGCGGTATCGAGCAGGCGCTCGCGCATTTCGAGTTCGCGCATGCGCGCATCGATCGCCTCGCGCCGCTCGCCCAGACGCTCGAGCAAAGCGCGCTCGGCGGGCGAGACCGGCGCAGCCACACCGTTCATGACGCCGGCCTTGTTCAACGGATTGGCGGCGCGGGCGGCTTCCTCCTTCGCCGCAGCCTCTGCCTTCTCCGCTTCCTTCTTCGGATCGGGCGCGGGCACGGAGCCGGTCGTCTCGGGATCGCGGTATTGGATGTCGGGCGAACGCGCGTGCGCGGTCACCTTGGCGAGGCCCCAGACCTCCTTCTCCGGCTTCGGCAGGGCGGCGGAGGTGATGGGCTGCGGCGCCGGCACTTTGCCGGGGTAGGGCTCCGCCATCCAGGCAAGCATCTTCAGCGCCAGGAGACCCATGGCGCCGAGGATGACGGCCGGAAGCAGGCGGGGCCGTTCGATCACGCAGCCTGACCCTCAAGGCGGCGGGCGGCGCGAGCCCGGATCGCGGCGGCGGACTGGGCGGCGGTCGTCAGGCGGGCCATCGGCGTTGCCTCGGCCGCGGCTGCCTGGGCGACGCCCGTGTCGCCGGCCGATTTCGGCGCAACCATTGTGGCGGCGCTGACGATCTGGCCGATGCGGTCCATGACGACCTGGCCGGCCTCGATCTGGGCGGCGAGATCAGCGGCGTAGCGCTCGGCGGTCTGCAGGCGCTCGGCGAGGGTGCGGTCGCAATCGCCGAGCGTCAGCTTGAGGCCGGCTATGGCGCGTTCGGCCGTGTCGGTCGCCGCGATCAGCGCGCCGACGGTCTGGCGCATGCCGGCTTCATCGGCCTTCAGGCGCTCGATCCGTTTGGTCAGGACGAAGCAGGTGATGATCGTGGCCACGAGCAGGCTGGCAACCAGCACATCGGCGATGAGAGTGATCGTCATGCTGGGCGCCTTGTCAGGAGGGTTGGCCAAGATGGTTGGTATCGAAGGCCGCCATCGTCGTCTTGGAGCGCCGCAGCGGGCTGACGATCTGGACGGCGATCTTGTCGTCGACCCGGCCGATGCGCCCGTCGCTGACGACGAAGTCGCCGCAGCGCAGCGAGACCGTCGAATCCGGGCGGGCATCGAACATCAGCGTGTCGCCGATCTCGAGATTCATCATCCGCTTCAGCGGCATCTGCGTTTCGTGGAGGACGCAGGTGACCGGCACCTCGGTCTGCCAGACCTCGGTCGCGAGATGGCTCTCCCAGATCGGGTCGCGGCCGAGCTTCTCACCCATGAAGCTTTCGAGCAGCAGATCACGGATCGGCTCGATCGTCGCATAGGGTAGGAGGAGGTGGAGAGAGCCGCCGCGCCCTTCCATGTCGAACTTGAGCTCGACGCGGATGGCGGCGTTGGCCGGGCGGGAGATCGAAACGAAGCGCGGGTTCGATTCGATCCGGTCGATCGTGAAATTGACCGGCGAGAGCGGCTTGAAGGCAGCCTCGGCATCGCCCAGCACGAGCGAAATCACGCGTCGGATGACGCGGATCTCGATCGAGGTGAAGGGGCGGCCATCGATGCGCGGCGCGGCCTGGCCACGCTTGCCGCCGAACATCGTGTCCAGCACCGAATAGATCAGCGAGGACTCGATCGTGACGAGGCCGAAATTGTCCCACTCCTCGGCCTTGAAGACCGAGAGCAGGGCGGGCTGCGAGATCGAGTTCATGTAGTCGCCGAAGCGCACCGAGCGGATGCTCTCGAGCGTGACCTCGACGTTGTCGGTGAAGAAGTTGCGCAGGCTGGTGGAGAGCAGGCGGACCAGACGCTCGAAGATGATCTCGAGCATCGGCAGGCGTTCATAGGAGACCGACCCTGAATCGACGATCGCCTGGATGCCGTTGCGGCCATCCTTGTCGTCGCCGAGGGAGAAACCGAGCATCGTGTCGATTTCTTCCTGGCTCATCAGGCGGTCTGTGCCGCCTTCCGATTCACCTTCCTCCTCGACGATGTCGGGCATGGTGGCCCATTCGGCCGCCATGCTCTCCGGGCTCAGGGGCGCGTCCTTGGGCGGCGCACCGGCATTGTCGCGATCGCTCGTGCTCATGGGCCTGTCGTCGCTTCCAGCTTGCTAGGCAGAATCCGGCCGGTCACTGAACCAGCAGTTCCTTGAACAGGACGGCGTCGACCTTGGCGGGAAAGACCGTCATGTTGACGCGGCGCAGCAGCTCTTCCTTGAGGCGATACATGCCTGCCGAGCCTTCGAGGTCGGAGGGACGCAGCTCGCGCATGAACACCTGGAAGGCGTCCTCCACGCGCGGCAGCAGCGGCTTGATCTCGTCAGAGACCTTCGCGTCGGCGGCTTCGAGCACGACCTTGATCTTGATGATCGGTTGCCTGTCCTGCTGCGGGCCGGCGGTGATGCCGATCATCATGTCCTTCATCTCGATGAAGGAGACCGGCTTCTTGACGTTCTTGGCAGCCTCGGCTGCGGCGATCTGTTCGGGCGAGGGCTTCTTGAGGAAGAACCAGCCACCGCCGCCGGCGGCTGCCAGCAGGATGACGCCGCCGACGATCATGATCAGCTTCTTCTTGCCGCCCTTCGGCGCTTCCTCGCCAGGAGCGCCTTCCTCTTTGGTCTTGGGCTTCTTCGCCATCGCCTGAACGCCTCGAAATCCGCGCGGCCAGCGCGCCTGCGCGGACCGTGGGAGCACCCTGAACAATCACGGTTAACGCCTCGTTAAGGAGGGCAATTTCTGCCGGGTCGATCTTGCCCGGCGGTTCAGGACTGCAGGGCTGTCCGCGACGCTGGAATTCATAGATAATAAGTTAAATCAACTACTTGATGGAATTAACCATGCTGGCACGCTGCTTGCGGAATGGTTTCCGTGGCCGCTGCGCTGGGGAGCGTCGAAGCGGTCGCGGAACAGAATCGGGAGACTGCCGTGGAGAACGCGCTTCTCGTCGGCCTGTCGCGCCAGGTGGCCCTGGCGCGTGAGCTGGATGTCATCGCCAACAACATGGCGAATGTCGGGACCAACGGCTTCAAGACGCGCTCGGCGCGTTTCAACGAATTCGTCATGCCGATCGCCAGCGCCGAGAGCTTCAAGCCGAGCGACCGGCCGCTGTCCTATGTCATCGACAAGGGCACTCCGATCGACCTGTCGCAAGGCGTGATCGAACGCACGGGCAACCCGCTCGACGTCGCGCTGCGCGGCGACGCCTATCTCGTCGTGCAGACGCCGAACGGCGATCGCTACACCCGCGCCGGTTCGCTCGACATCAATGCGCGCGGTCAGCTCGTGACCCAGTCGGGCCAGCCGGTCATGGGCGATGGCGGGCCGATCACCTTCGGCGCCAACGAAAGCAACGCCCGGATCGCCGCCGACGGCACCGTCTCCACCGATCAGGGGCAGCGCGGCAAGCTCCGGATGGTGCGCTTCGCCAATCCGCTCGCACTGGCCAGCGAGGGCACCAATCTGTTCGCCTCGACGGCCGCGCCGCTGCCGGCGGGGCCCGAGGCTCGCCTCGAGCCGGGCGCGATCGAGGGCTCGAACGTCAAGGCGGTGATCGAGATGACCCGCCTGATGGAGGTCCAGCGCTCCTATCAGAGCACGGCCAACATGATGTCGAAGACCGACGAACTGCGCAGCAAGGCGATCGCCCGCCTCGCCGACCAGCAAGCCTGAACGGGCTAACGGAGCCAAACCCATGCGCGCCCTTCAGACCGCCGCGACCGGCATGATGGCCCAGGAACTCAACGTCCAGGTCATCTCCAACAACATCGCCAACGTCCGCACCACCGGCTACAAGCGCCAGCGCGTCCATTTCCAGGACCTGCTCTACGAGAACTATCGGCGCGCCGGTTCGGCCACCTCCGACCAGAACACGCAGGTGCCGGCCGGAACCTTCGTCGGCGGGGGCGTGAAGACGGTGTCGACCGGTCGCGTGATGACCCAGGGCAACCTGACGCCCACCGAGAAGCAGTACGACATCGCGATCCGGGGCGAGGGCTTCTTCCGCGTCCGCCTGCCGGATGGGCGCACCACCTATTCGCGCGACGGGTCGTTCGACCTCGACTCGCAGGGCCAGCTCGTCACCCGCGACGGCTATCAGGTCGAGCCCGGCATCACGATCCCGAACAATGCGACGAGCGTGAGCATCAATGCGCAGGGCACGGTCGAGGTCATGCTGCCGGGCCAGACAGCACCGCAGCAGCTCGGCCAGATCCAGCTCGTGCGCTTCGTCAACAAGGTCGGCCTCGAATCGATCGGCGACAACCTGTTCATCGAGACGGCGGCCTCAGGCCAGCCGATCGAGGGCTTCGGCGGCGGCGAGGGCTTCGGCACGCTGCAGCAGAACTATCTCGAGGAAGGCAATGTGCAGGCGGTGACGGAGCTGTCCTCCCTGATCGCGGCGCAGCGCGCCTACGAAATGAACTCGAAGGTCATCACCGCCGCCGACCAGATGATGTCGGCGACATCAGCGATGTTCCGCGGCTAGGTCGAAGGTCAGGCATCATGATCCGCTCCGTCCTCTCCTTGTCCGTCCTGCTCCTGGTGGCGCCGTCGGCGCTCCACGCCCAGCCGCGCACCGCCGCCCAGCCGGGCGTTTCGGTCGCGGCGCTGTCGGCAGGCCAGACCGTGACCGCTCAGCCCGCGGCGCCGCAGGCTCCCCGCAGGCTGCAGCTGCGCACCGAACTGAGCCTGGCACGCGACCTCGTTGGCTTCGGCGACCTGATCACCGGCCTCGGCGCGGAAGCCGCCGCGACGCCGGCCTTCCGGGCCCCTGCGCTGGGCGAGACCGGTACGATCCAGGTCGCACGCATTGTCGAGGCCGCCCAGGCGGCGGGCATCATCCGCTCCGCGAGCGAACTCGAAAGCAACGGCTCGGCCCAGGTCGTGGTCACGCGCGCGGCGCGGCGGATCACGGCCTCGGATATCGAGGCGGCAGTAAAGACCGGGCTTCAGGAGCGCTACGGCATCGATGCTCGCGCCTTCGCCCTGGCGATCGACGGCGGTGCGCCCACGATCGCGGTCGAGCCGGAGCTGACCGGCGACGTCGCCGTCACCGATCTGAGCTATGACGCCCGCGCGCGGCGGCTCCAGGCGCGTGTCTCCGTGCCGGGCAGCATGGCGATGCGCCTGAAGCCGGTCCGCATCGGCGGCCAGCTCGTCGAGACGATCGAGGTCGTGGTGCCCAAGCGGGCGATCGCGCGCGGCGAGACGCTCGACAAGGCCGATGTCGTTGTCGAGCGCCGTCCGCGCGACGGCCAGGTTGCCGATCTGCTCGGCGATCCGCGCGCCGCCATCGACAAGGTGGCGCGGCGGGCGCTGATGGCCGGCCTGCCGCTGCGCGCCGGCGACGTCCAGCGCGAGGAGATCGTCGCCAAGGGCGACCTGGTTACCATCGTCTACGAAACCAAGGGCCTGACCATCACCATGCGCGGCCGGGCCGGAGAGGCCGGCGCGATGGGCGATGTCGTCACCGTCACCAACCCTCAATCCAAGCGCGTGCTGCAGGGCACGGTCAGCGGGCCCGGCCGGATCTCGGTCCAGGCCGCCTCGGCCGGCCGCATCGCCAGCGCCCAGTAATCTCGTCGCGGAAAGCAAGCCATGACCAAGATGACCCTCCTCAAGCTCTCCGGCGTGCTCGTCGTCGGTGCCACTCTCGGCGCCTGCGGCGCAGCCGACCGGCTCGCCAATGTCGGCGCGGCGCCGGCGCTCTCGCCGATCGAGGATCCGACGGCGGCCAAGGGCTACAAGCCCGTGCAGATGCCGATGCCGCAGATGGAGCATGCCTCCTTCGCACCGAACTCGCTCTGGCGCACCGGCTCGCGCGCCTTCTTCAAGGACCAGCGCGCCCGTCAGGTTGGCGACCTCGTCACCGTCAAGGTGAAGATCACCGACCGGGCCCAGCTCGAGAACACCACCAAGCGCAGCCGCAAGAACGGCGAGGATTTCGGCGCGTCCCGGATCATGGGTTTCGAGAACAAGCTCGACAAGTTCCTGCCCGACGGATCGAGCGCCGGCGAACTGCTCAAGCTCGATTCCGAAGGCTCGAGCGAAGGCTCGGGCTCGGTGCGCCGGGCCGAGCAGCTCGCAACCAACGTCGCCGCCGTGGTGACCCAGACGCTGCCGAACGGCAACCTCGTGATCGAGGGCAAGCAGGAGATTCGCGTCAATTTCGAGGTGCGGGAGCTGATCGTCGCCGGCGTGATCCGGCCCGAGGACATCGAATCCGACAACACCATCGAATCCGCCAAGATCGCCCAGGCGCGCGTCGCCTATGGCGGCCGCGGCCAGATCACCGATGTCCAGCAACCGCGCTACGGCCAGCAGGTGATGGATATCCTGCTGCCCTTCTGAGCCCCGCTACTCCCCCAAACCCGGTCGGCGCGGAACGCTCCCCGCTTTCCCCGCGCCGCAACCGGCCGGCGGTCTCTCCCGAGCCGCCGCATCTCCCGGCCGCCCGCCACGCTCCCCAAGCTCAAAAAGGTTGGCGGCCCGAAGCCCCGCGTTCTCCCGACGCGGGGCTTTTCGCGCGTGCGGAAGAGGGGCGGGAAGGTGGGGTGGTGGGAAGGCTTCCGCGAGTGGGCGACGGACGCTGCGTCCGGCAGCCCAACAAGTGCGGAGCTGCCGGATTCTCGTGCCGGCGGGTGCTATGGCACGACCTCGAAGTCGGGCAATTTCCAGCTGCGGTCGAAATAGGGCTTGTCGGGACCATAGAACCTGAAATAGGCGAACCAGGCCTTCTCGGGGATCGTCTCGATCCAGTTGTTCTCCCAGCCCTCAGGTGCCTTGGGACCGACATAGAGATTGACGCTGCCGTCCGGGTTCTTCCGCAATTTCTCGTTGCGCGACGAGATGTCGGCAACCTGCGTCTTGTTGTCGAGTTGGACGCGGTTGTAGGTGTCATAGAGCGTGAGCGACCAGAAATTCTTGGCCGGCACGTTCGGTGGCACATGCAGGCGATAGGTCTTGCTGCCGTCGAACCACTTGTCGTCCTTGTCCTTGTAGGCTCCGAGATAGGCCGAACCCACTCCGGGCGTCTTCGTGATCATGCCACTGGACGAGGTGACAGCTTCGTAGAAGTAATCGGTGCGCTCATCGAGTTCGGTATAGCCGGGCTTCTCCTGTCCCGGATCGAACATCAGCACATAGGCCCACTTCGCGTCGTCCCTGTAGTAGGAGTCAGGAAAGCGCTTGGCGTAGGAGATGTTCATGGACATCAGCTCGCCCATCAGTGCGCCATCAGCCAGCAGCTTCCTGATGCGATCGCTGGGCTTGAACGGCTTGCCCTTTTCGATGCCAAGCGGCGCCAGCATCGCCATGATCATGCGGTCACGCTCCTGTACCGGCTCCTGCTGCATGTACTCGTCAAAGCGCTGCCAACTCGATCCCCCGCGGCTGAACCTGGGACCAGGTCTTGCCATTGACACCTCGCGTCTTCTGCGCGGGCGGATTGTTCCGCTGGGCATAGGGATAGATTCGGAAGCCCTTCTGGACCTTCGCAACATTGTCCGCGCCGGCGTCGAGCACACGGACGCCCGCGAAAAAATTGTTGGTCGTGACGGGCACGACGAAATAGCCTTTGGTGTTCGCTGGCGGTTTCTGACCGGGGCCGACCAGCAGGAACTTGCCGCCCTTACCCTTGTCCGGGCCGACCTGGCCGAGATCCGACATGGGCCGCTGCCAGAAGTCCATGATCATGCCGCCCATGCTGGCGGCAGGCACCTCGACCACGACCGGCCCCTTCTGGAGGTTGCCGAAGGTGATGACGTAGGGGGTGGTAAGGTTGGTGGTGAGAATGCCGATCTTGTCCTTGAACGTGGTGTAAAGAACCGTCTCGTTCTCAGCGGCACCGATCTCGTTGAGATGGGCATGCTTCCATTCAGCCATCGCGACGAAGGGGATCGCCCAGATGTAGGCCTGCGTCGCGCGCTGGAAGTCCATCTGGTCGTAGATGCGGCGCTCTTCCTGGGCGTTGGCGGGTAGTCCGAACTGGAGCTTGAGATCGCCGATCGGCGTTTGAACCGTCTCAACCGGGGCAGCGTGAGCCGCAGTTGCTAGTAGGCCTGCGAGCGCAAAGGCCGCCAAATTTGTGCTTTGTGGTGCCACAGCAAACACTCCCGATCATCGGTGCGCACAATATGCTGGCTGGAACCCCCCGTACGTCTTCCGCCGCACGAGGAGACGCTATCAGCAACGCCCGGTCTGGCAAGCCGATGAGAGCGACGAAAGCCCTCTTGAGCGGGGGGAGAAGTCGTGCTCGAGCGGCGCGATGGAGCCCTCTCCCGGGAAGGGGGCTCTCCGCGTCCTCGTCCGAGAGAATGGAGAATAGCCGTCGCCTCTTCGCGAAGCGCGTCGCGCAAAAAGAGCCCCGCTCCTTGCGGGGGGCGGGGCTCTTTAGTAGGAAAAAGATCCGAAGTAGGAAAAAGATCCGAGGCTGATGGCGCGGAATGGCCTCTTTGCGCGTAGGTCGGGCGGGCGTCGCCCGCTCAAGCCCGCAGGACGACGACCTTCGTCTTGACCGGCGTCTGCTGGTACAGATGGATCATGTCCTGGCTGAGCAGGCCGACGCAGCCGCTCGTGACGCCCGAGCCGATCGATTCCGGATCGCTGCTCGCATAGATCGTGTAGAGCGTGTAGGCGCCGTTCTGGTAGAGGTGCAGCGTGCGGGCGCCGAGCGGGTTTTCGAGGCCGCCGGGCATGCCGCGGGCCCAGACCGCCACCTCGGGCTGGCGCTTGATCATCTCCTTCGGCGGCGTCCAGGTCGCCCATTCGGACTTGCGCCCGACATAGGCGTCACCACTCCAGCGGAAGCCGTCGCGGCCGACATTGGCGCCGTAGCGGGTGGCGTTTCCGTCGCCTTCGATGCGGTAGACGTAGTAATTGCCGGGATCGACGATGATCGTGCCAGGGGCTTCCTTGGTCTCGTAGCGCACCGTCCGGCGGAAATATTTCGGATCGACCTTGCTGATGTCGGCCGCCGGAATCGGGAACTTCTCCTCGGGCACCGGGCCGTAGAGCTTCTGCGCTTCGGCGACGCTCATGCCGTCGGAGGTCACGCAGCCGCCCAGTCCCACTGCACCGAGACTGGCGGCAGAGCCGACCAGAAACGACCGGCGATCGAGACGTCCCGCCCGACGCCCGTCCATGGCGATTTCGCCCGTCCTGCCGGCTTCGGCCTTGCCATTGTCGATGATCATGATTTTCGACTTTCCATGCACTGCTGCCGGACGGGCCAATGCCCCGGCATACACCCACTGAACGCCAATCTCGGCCGAGATTGCCGCCAGACCGTCCGGCTGGCAACCCGGGTCCTCGCGACGCGGTGAATTCCGCGCCCCTCAAAAAAAAAGGGCCCCGCTCCAGTTGGGGACGGGGCCTCTCGAATGTTGTGACGACCGCCCAAGGCTCAATCGTCGCGGAAGACCCGCTCGTTGCGCTCGTGGCGTTCCTGGGCTTCGAGCGAGAGCGTCGCGATCGGGCGGGCTTCGAGGCGCTTCAGCGAGATCGGCTCGCCCGTCTCCTCGCAGTAGCCGTAGGTGTTGTCGTCGATCCGGGCGATGGCCGATTCGATCTTGGAGATCAGCTTGCGCTGGCGGTCGCGGGCGCGCAGCTCGATCGCGCGGTCGGTCTCGGACGAGGCCCGGTCGGCGATGTCGGGATGGTTCTCGCTTTCGCTCTGCAGCGTGACGAGCGTGTCCCGGGCTTCCTTGAGGATCTCTTCTTTCCAGGCCAGCAGCTTGCCGCGAAAATATTCCCGCTGCCGGTCGTTCATGAACGGCTCATCGTCGGTGGGCTTGTAGTCCGCGTCGAGGGTGATCTGCTTCGACATAGGCGCACTCTCTGATTGTCGTTCCCCAGCGCCCACCGACCTTGCCGTAGGAGGGCCGCCGATTTGGCGCCCTTATAGCGAGGGACCCGTCCCGGAACAATCGGCTTGGCGGAAGCGTCCAACGCTATCCGCGAAGGCGCCGTTTTGCCCCCGCACGGCCGGGTAAACGGCCCTCAGCGCATCCTCGCCAGTGCCGCCGCGATGTCCGCCTCGACCAGCCGGGCGATCGGCTGGCGGTAATGCGTGTGGTCGAAGAACTGATTCGGGTTGCGCAGCTCCGGACGATCGGTGCGCCAGTCGATCAAAGCGGTCCGCGGGCGGCGCTCCGCGATTCGCCGGAAGGCCTCCCGACAACCCGCATCTGCCGCGGCATCGGCACTGCCGGGAATGGGCAGAACCTTGTGATAGACCGGGGGCCTGACGAGGATCAGCGCCGTTCCCGGCACCGTGTTCATCAGGGCCTCGAGCGCGTCGGCCGCGGCATAGGGGCCTGTCGCGTTGCCACCACTGCTCTCGCCGGGCGTTTCCAGTTCGGCCCGCTTCTTGGCATCGCGGTCGTAGCCCAGCGAGACATAGTTCTCCTCATAGTCCCAGTAGCCGTCGGGCCGCGCCCGCGCGCCCTTGCCGGTGGCGAGATAGGTGATGCGACGCTGGAACTCCTCCAGCACGTCGAAGCGCAACAGTCCGGTGAGATACTCGGCAGAATCGCGGCTGTAGAGCCAGAACGGGAAGGGCTTGGCGTTCGGCATCGCCGGATCGGGCGTGCACCACAAGGCGTCGACGCCGACGATCACCGCCTGCGCCGGTTCCTTGCGGTTGCGCAGGAACCAGTCGATCAGAACCAGCCCTTCCTTCGGGCCGGATGCGGGGGCGATCAGCGAGACGAAGGGGATGCCCGTCCGCGCCCGCAGTTGTTCCGGCGAGAGGAGCTGCACGTGGGAATTGCCGAAGATAGCGGCACTGAAGGCCGGGTCGCGCCCGCGGCTGGCGGCGGCTGTGCGTGGTCCCTGCGGGCGCACGCCCTCGGGCAGGGAGAGCGGGGTGCGGCCGGTGCCGTAGGGGTCGATGAGGTAGGCCAGCGCGAGCGTGCCGATCAGCAGCGAGGCGGCCGCGACCGCGAAGGTGCGAACGAACCCGCCCCAGGGCGTGGGGGGCGTGCGTGCGACCTGCGGCGCCTCGCGCTCAGAACTGGAAGTAGATGAACTCATAATTGGCGTCTTCGCCGATCTTGAAGAGGATGAGGACGAACAGAGCCGCAGCGATCACCGCAACCCAGCGCGAGGGCGGCAGCCGGTTGACCAGCGCCCATGCGGTCGGCCCGATGATGGCGAAGGCCGCTGCCGGGAGCAAAGCGCGCCATTTGAAGCCGCTCCCGATGGGCGCAAGGCCGAACAGACCCTTGTAGATCGTGAGCGCCGCATCGAAATTCGATGCCCTGAAGAGGACCCAGCAGAGCGTCACGAACAGGAATGTCAGGAGCCAGCCGAGCAGGGCCGGCATCGGCCATCCCGCCCGCCGCCAGAACAGAGCGACGATGAGCGCCAGCCCATGGGCCGCGCCCCAGGCGACGAAGGTGAGACCGGCGCCGTGCCAGAGGCCGCCGAGCACCATGGTGGCGAAGAGCGCCCAGACCTGGGTCGGCAGGCCGCTGCGCGAACCGCCGAGCGGAATGTAGAGGTAGTCGCGCAGGAAGCGCGACAGCGTCATGTGCCAGCGGCGCCAGAAGTCCTGGATGCTCGTCGAGCGATAGGGCGTCTCGAAGTTCTGCGGCAGCACGATGCCGAAGAGCAAGGCGAGGCCGAGCGCCATGTCGGTGTAGCCGGAGAAGTCGAAATAAATCTGGAAGCCGAAGGCTAGGGTGCCTTGCCAGGCCTCCGCCATCGACACGACCTTGCCGGTGGCCGCCGCGGCGAAGACGGGATTGGCGTATTCGGCCAGTGGGTCGCCGAGCAGGACCTTCTTGGCGAGGCCGGCGGTGAGCAGCAGGAGGCCCTGGCCGAAGCGCTTGGCGGCGTCCTCCCGCAGATAGGGCCGCTCCTCGAACTGGTGCATGATCTCGCGCCAGCGCACCAGCGGCCCGGCCAGCACCTGCGGGAAGAAGGCGATGTAGAGCCCGTAACGCACCAGGTCATAACGCGGAGCCTGCCCGCGCCTGAGATCGGTCAGGTACATGACGTGGTGGAAGGTAAAGAAGGAAATGCCGAGCGGCAGGGCGAGCTCGATCTTCGTTGTCGGCAATCCCGGAATCAATCCAGCGAGATCGGCGAAGAAGTTGAAGTACTTGAACAGCGCCAGCAGCAGGAGGTTGACGACGATGGCGACGGTGATCAGCGCGCCTGCCCGGGTCTTCTGGAAGGCTTCCGCGATTATCCAGTTCAGCCCGATCGAGATCACGAGCAGCGGCAGGAAACGCCAATCCCACCAAGCATAGAACGCCAGCGACAGCGCCAGCAGCAGCGCAAGGCGCCATTGCGGCGCAAAGCGCTCGACCAGCCAGTGCAGAGCGAGCGCGAGCGGCAGGAAGGCGAGCAGGAAGGCGAAGGAGTTGAAAAGCATCTGGCCGACGGTGCTGCGGGAGCGCTCGCCTTAGAGGATTCTGCCGCGAAAGTCATGTCGCAGGGGCGTGATGTCGCAGCCGCGGACTGCCGCTCAGGCGTCGAGGCCGAACTCGCGAGCGAGCACCTTGTAATTGCGCAGCCGCAGGTCGGGATCGTCGAGGAAGTCCTGGACCATGAATTCCTCGGCGCCGGTGATCTCGGCCATGCGCCGGAGCCTGGCCTTCACGCTCGCCGGCGTGCCGACGAGAAAGGCCGGCCAGTCCTCATTCCCGGCCCGGACCATGCCGCCCATGATCGCGATGGCTTCGTCGAGCGTCGGCAGGTTCTCGACCATGATCCGCTCCGGGCTGCGCCGCAGCTTGAATACCGCCCGCACCGGCATGGCGAGGCGCTCGGCCTCGTCCTGCGTCTCGGCGATGATGACGCGCACGGCGATGAAGGCCTGCGGCCTGGCGATGCCGGCCGCGTGCGGGGAGGGGCGAAAGGCCCCGCGATAGGCCGCCATCGAATGCGGTGCCTGCTCCGGTTTGTGGAAAGCGCTGCAGGCGAGGCCGAGGCCCAGTGTCGCGGCGCGTCGCGCGCTCTCTTCGCTGACGGCCAGAATCCAGGGCAGGGGGCCGGGCGACTCGTCCCGCATGATGCCGATGCCGCGGAATGGCGAGGTTGCCGGCAGGTCATTGCCGAGCCAGCCGATCAGTTCCTCGACGCGTTCGGCCTGATCGTCGGGGATGTCGGCGTCACGCAGTCGCCTCAGGGCCTTGTCGGCGAGGGGGCCGGCCGTCGCGCGCCCGATGCCGACATCGATGCGGCCGGGAAAGAGCGCGTTCAGCGTCCGCATCGCCTCCGCCACCTTGTAGGGGCTGTAATGGTTCAGCAGGACACCGCCGACGCCGATGCGAATGCGCGACGTGGCCCCGGCGAGCGCGGCGGCGAACACCTCCGGGGCCGGATTGGCCTCGAAGGCGACATCGTGATGCTCGACGATCCAGTAGCGGGTGAAGCCGAGGCGCTCGACCTGCTGCGCCATCATGATGGCGGTGCGCAGTGCGCCGCCAGAGGTCGAGCCCTTCGGGATGACGAGCGGGTCGAGGATCGAGAGTTTCATGCGGCCGGCCGGGTTGGCGAAGAGGAACGCCGGCCCGACGGCCGGCCGGATCAACGGAAAGAGGCGCCCGCCAGTGGCAGGCGCCGTAGAGGTCACTTCAGGGTGAAGGCCGAGGGCGCGATCAGCTTCGCCTTGAGATCCAGCGCCTTGGCCTTGGGCAGCATCGCCGCTTCGATCATGAAATCCTGGTCGGCGGCGAGGTTGGCGACATCGGCGTCGGTCATGACGGGGGTGAAATCGTAAAGCGGCAGCTGGGCCCGGGCGTCCTCGAGCGAGATCTTCTGTTCCTTCGCCGCGATGGCCAGCGCCTCCTCCGGGTTCTTCGCCATGAAGTCGAGCGCCTTGTGGTGGGCGGCGAAATAGGCGGCGACGAGGTCGGGGTGCTGTTCCAGGAAGGCGGTGCGGGCGCCGATCACGGTCGTCGGCTTGATCAGGCCTTCACCGCTGGTAAGGGCGCGTCCGCCGGCTTTCTCGACCAGCGTGACGTTGGCGCCGGCCAGCGTCGCGACATCGACCTGCCCGGCGAGGAGCGCGGCGCGCGCGGCCGGCAGATCCATGTTGATGTATTCGACATCGGCCAGCGTCAACTTCTGCGAAGCCAGCGCGGCGACGAGCAACTGGTTGAGCACGGTGCCCTTCGGTCCGGCGATCTTCTTGCCCTTGAGGTCGGCCAGCTTGGGGAGGCCATCGGCCCGGGTCATCAGGAAATAGGCCTTCGGCGAACGGGCGTAAGCCGCGACGATCTTGAGCGGCACGCCATTGGCGGCGGCAAGGATCGCAGAGGTGCCGCCGAGCACGCTGGCGATGTCAATCTCTCCGGCAGCGATCGCCTGAGTCTGCTGCGCGCCAGAGGTGATCTCCGGGCTTTCGACCTTGATACCGAAGGGAGCGAAGGCCTCGTCCAGGTACCCCTTCTCGCGCATCACGATCGAGGGGACGTTGAAGGGCGCGGTGACGTAGGTGATGCGCACGGTCTTGGGCTTGTCCGCGGCTGCGGCCGGGCCGAGCAGCAGGGCGATCGCAAGGCCGATGGAGGCGAAGAGTTTCATGACGGGCTCCTGTGAAGGGTCAGGCCGGGCCGGCCGGGGCAGATGAGGGAGCTTGCATCAGCCGCGCGAGGATGCGCCGGCGATGCAGGTTGGCTTCTGGGGCCGTCGGATCGCGTGGGTGCGGCAGGTCGAGAGTTTCATGGCCGACGACGCGCCCGGACTGCATTTCCAGAACCCGCTCGCCGAGCAGGACGGCCTCCTCGACATCATGCGTCACGAAGACGATGGTCGGGCTGCGGCGCTGCCAGATCGCGACGAGTTCGTTCTGCATGGAGCGGCGCGTGAAGGCGTCGAGGGCGGCGAAGGGCTCGTCCAGCAGCAGGAGCTGGGGTTCCAGCACGAGCGCGCGGGCGATGGCGACGCGCTGCGCCATGCCGCCCGAGAGCTGGCTCGGCATGGCGCGGGCAAAATCCGCGAGACCGACCAGCGCCAGCGTGTCGGCGCAGCGCTGCTCGATCGTGGCTTGTGGCAGCCGGCCGCGCAGGCCGAAACCAACATTTCCGCGCACGTCGAGCCAGGGCATCAGCCTGGCTTCCTGGAAGACGACTCCAATGCGCGGCGGGCCGTCCTCGCTGCGCCGGATCTCACCTTCGCTCGGCGTCTCCAGCCCGGCGAGGACGCGCAGCAGGGTGGTCTTGCCGCAGCCGCTGCGCCCGACCACCGTGGTGAAGGAGCCCGGCGGAAAATCGAGCGTCACATCGGCGAGGGCCGTGACCTCCGCGCCGTCGACGCGGTAGCGCCGGCCGATGTTCGCGAGCTCAAGCACGGGCCATCTCCAGATCGCCCGCGAGCCAGGGCGCGGCGCGGCGGATCGCAAAGCGCAGCAGATGGTCGGCGAGGAGGCCGAGCCCGCCGATGACCAGGATGCCGGCCAGCACGATGTCGGTGCGCGCCAGGTTCTCGGCGTCGACGATCATGTAGCCGAGGCCGGCCGAGGAGGCGATCAGCTCGGCGCCGACGAGCGCGCGCCAGCTGTAGCCTAGGCCGACGCGCAACCCGACGACGATGGCTGGCAACGCCGAGGGCAGCACGATCCTGAGCATCATCTCGGCGCGTGAGAAGCCGCAGACGGTGCCGACATCGATCAGCTTCCTGTCGACGGCGGCGAAACCGCCGCGCACGCCGAGGAAGATCGGGAAGAAGCAGGAGAGGATGATGATGCCGATCTTCTGGGTCTCACCGATGCCGAGCCAGAGCATCAGCAGCGGCATCAGGGCCAGCGGCGGGATCTGGCGCAGGAATTCGAGCAGCGGCTCGAGCGCAGCGCGCAGCGGCCGGCTGAGCACGAAGAGCAGCGCGAGCGGGACCGCCAGCGCGATCGCCAGCACATAGCCGAGCGCCACGCGTCGCAGGCTGACGAGGCTGTGCCGCAGGAGTTCGCCGGAGGCAAGCAACTCGCCCGTCGTTTCGGCCACCGTGGTGGGGCTCGGCAGCAAGAAGGCGCTGACCCAGCCGGAATGGCTGGCCAGCCACCACAGGCCGATGGCTGCGGCAAAGACTGCGATGGTAATCGGGCGAGGCAATGGAGTGAGCCAAACTAAAACGGGCGGCTCTTCAATAGAACCCCTCACTCGAATGGCAAGTAGTGGCTGATAGCTCCAAATGTCGCAGTTGTTATTTAAAAATATTCTAATTGCAATCTATGAGCGCTAAGATCTTGCCGGTCTTATGTCCTCCCATGATCGGCCTCGTGTCGATCATGGGGGGCGAGGGGAGGCTCGTCGGGAAAGGCCTGGAGAAGGGGCAAGCCCGGCTGAGCGGGTCGACGCCTGACTTATCCCGAGCGCTCAGAGCGGGATGTTGTCGTGCTTTCGCCAGGGCCGCTCGACGCTCTTCGTGCGCAGCATGGCGAGCGCGCGGGCGATGCGGCGGCGGGTCGAGTGCGGCATGATCACCTCGTCGACATAGCCGCGCTCGGCCGCGACGAAGGGGGACATGAAGCGATCCTCGTATTCCTTGGTCTGGCGGGCGATGGTGTCGGCGTCGCCGCCGCGGAAGATGATCTCCACCGCGCCCTTGGCGCCCATCACCGCGATCTGCGCGGAGGGCCAGGCGTAGTTGACGTCGGCGCCGACATGCTTCGAGGCCATGACGTCATAGGCGCCGCCGAAAGCCTTGCGCGTGATGATCGTGACCAGCGGCACGGTGCATTCGCTATAGGCAAAGAGCAGCTTGGCGCCGTGCTTGATCAGGCCGCCATATTCCTGCGCCGTGCCTGGCAGGAAGCCGGGAACGTCGACGAAGGTGACGATCGGGATCTCGAAGGCGTCGCAGTAGCGAACGAAGCGGGCAGCCTTGCGTGAGGCGTCGGAGTCGAGCACGCCGGCCAGCACCATCGGCTGGTTGGCGACGATGCCGACGGTGCGGCCTTCGACACGGCCGAAGCCGGTGACGATGTTGCCTGCATAGGCCGCCTGGATCTCGAAGAAGTCGCCCTCGTCGACCGTCTTCAGGATCAATTCCTTGATGTCGTAGGGCTTGTTCGGATTGTCCGGAACGAGTGTGTCGAGGCTCATGTCGACGCGATCAGGCACGTCGAAGGACGGCCATTCCGGCACGCCGACCGTATTGTTGGCGGGTAGGAAATCGAGCAGGCGGCGGACCTGCAGCAGCGCCTCGACATCGTTCTCGAACGAACCGTCGGCGACGGAGGATTTCGTCGTGTGGACCTTGGCGCCGCCGAGTTCCTCAGAGGTCACCGTCTCGTTGGTGACCGTCTTCACCACATCGGGGCCGGTCACGAACATGTAGCTCGTGTCGCGCACCATGAAGATGAAGTCGGTCATCGCCGGCGAATAGACGTCGCCGCCGGCGCAGGGGCCCATGATGACGGAGATCTGCGGGATCACGCCCGAGGCCGCAACGTTGCGCTTGAAGACCTCACCATAGCCGCCGAGCGCGGCGACGCCCTCCTGGATGCGAGCGCCGCCGGCATCGAACAGGCCGACGATTGGCGCACGCATCTTCAGCGCCATGTCCTGGATCTTGATGATCTTCTGGGCGTGGGTCTCGGAGAGCGAGCCGCCGAAGACGGTGAAGTCCTTGGAGAAGACGAAGACGGTGCGGCCATTGACCGTGCCCCAGCCGGTGACGACGCCGTCGCCGGGGATCTTCTCGGCCTTGTCCATGCCGAAATCGACGCAGCGCTGCTGCACGAACATGTCGAACTCCTCGAAGGAGTCCTTGTCGAGCAGGAGCTCGATGCGTTCGCGCGCCGTCAATTTGCCGCGCTTGTGCTGGGCTTCGATACGGCGCTCGCCGCCGCCTTTGCGCGCGCCTTCGCGGCGAACTTCGAGCTGGTCGAGAATGTCTTTCATGATGGACGCCCCGGAGCCGACGAACAGTGAACCGGCTTCCGGATTAAGGGGCAGGCCGCGCGCTGTCCATTGCTCGAACGTCGGAAGGGGGATGGGGGATTTTTAATAAGGATAATTGACATCCTTAAGGATATTAAATATCCGTAATTACGGGCGACGGATGGGCCGCCCGAGCAATGAGGAATGGGGAAGCGTGATGACGCAGCGTGTCGAATACGGCCGGCTCTCGGCCGATCTCTTCAAGAAGTACGCGGAATTTTCGATGGCTCTGAAGAAGAGCGCGATCGAGCCCGGTTTGCGCGATCTCGTGAACATCCGCGCCTCCCAGCTGAATGGCTGCGCTTTCTGCGTGGATATGCATGTGAAGGAGGCGAAGCTCGCGGGCGAGCGCGAGCTGCGCGTGCACCATGTCGCGGTGTGGTGGGAATCGCCGCTCTTCAGCGCGCGAGAGCGCGCGGCACTGGAATGGACGGAGGCGCTGACGAAGCTCGCCGATAAGGGCGTTTCCGACGAGATCTATCTGCGTGTCCGCGAGCAATTCGACGAGAAGGAGATCTCCGACTTGACCTTCGCGGTCATGGCCATCAACGGTTGGAATCGGGCGAGCGTCGCCTTCCGGGCGGTTCCGGGCTCGCAGGACGCGGCCTATGGACTGACCAAGGCAGGCCTCAGCTGATGCAGCTCAAGAACCAGGTCGAGTGGGCGCTGCATTGCAGCGCGATCCTGGCGGGCTTGCCCGCCGGCCGCTACCTGGCGACCAAGGCGCTGGCGGAGCTCCACGGCGTCCCGAAGGAATATCTGTCGAAAGCCCTGCAGGGGCTTTCACAGGCGGGGCTGGTCGAGAGCACGCTGGGGCCCTCAGGTGGCTACCGGCTGGCGCGAGCGCCCGCCGGGATCAGCTTCCTTGACATCGTCGAGGCGGTGGAAGGCAAGGGGCGAACCTTCGCCTGCACCGAGATCCGCCGCAACAATCCCTGCCGGCCCGCCGGCCTCTGCGACAGCAAGCCCTGCGCGATAGCGCGGGTCATGTGGGAAGCGGATCGCGCCTGGCGGGACAGTCTCGCCGGCGTCAGCCTCGCGGATCTGGCGGTGACACTCAAAGAGGACATCCCCGCCGAGTTGTGGCGGAAGACCGGGGAATGGGTCGCCGAGCGAACCTAGCCGGGCTTGGTCGGGTCGCCCAACTCGGTGTTGAGCCGGACGGCTTCGGTGATCAGCGCGGCGACGGTCCCGGTACCGACGGCATCACCTTCACGCAGAACGATATTGGCTAGCTCGAACTTGCCGCCCGGTTTCAGGCGCGGCTCGATCCCGCGCAGGCGCTTGCCGCGCCAGAAGCCGAACAGGACGCGCTCGGCCTCCGCCCGGATCAGGCAGAGGGGACCATTCGAGACATAGACGAGATTCGTCCATTTGATGCGCTCCTCGAGTGCCGCCGCTGCGAGCACGTCGCGGCGCAGCTGTTCGACAAGGGCGAGTTGCCACCCGGTCAGTGCGGCGACATAGGCGTCAGGCGAAGCGGCAGTGGGGCCCATCATCGCCATCGCCGTCCCCCTTATCCCCGTGCGAGCAGCAGGGCGGCCGCGTCGAATTCGGCGCGGCGGATCGCGCGGCGCTCGGCCGCCTCCTCGTCCTGGCCCCAGATGCCGATCTGGTAGTCCTCGTCGAGATGGGCGGCGGCCCAGACGGCATCCGCATCGCGCAGGCCGAAGGCGAGCGCGAGCATCAGGATGGTCGAGCCGGTCAGCGTCATGACGTTGTGAGCGCCAGCCAGCGCAACCGGGGCGGAGATCTGCCCGACATGTCGGGCGACCGCGTCGAGGGTCTGCTGCGGCTGCTGCGCGAAGACGACGCCCTCCGTCAGCAGGAAGCGCGCGCCGATCCTGGTCTCGACGTCGTGCCGGATCGGCTCCCAGACCGCGTTCTGCAACGCGACCAGCTCCTGCGGCTCGCCGGCGCGGTAGCAGAGCGCGTCGCTGCCGGCATAGCGCACGATCTCGGCGCGCACGGCCTCATGCTGGTCGGCGACGCCGTCCAGCGCCGAATTGACCAGCCGGGTCATGGGCATCCGGGCGGGGTCGATCCGCTCACCTTGCGCCTGCCATTCGGCGGCCAGCGCCTCGGCGACAGGCTGCGACGAGACGGCCAGCGGGTTGCGGGCTGGGGTGCGGGCCGTGCGCCCGTCGAGCGCGACATGGAACAGCCCGTCGCGCTCGGTGACGCCGGCGGTCTCATAGAAGCGCTTGGGCAGGGCATTGCGCATCGCGGATTGCGCGGCGGCGACGGGATCGGGCTGGCGCTGGCCGGCGGCGCCGAAGCGGGCAAGGAAATCGTCTGTGGACATGCCCGCGCCTCTAGCATGCACGGCGCGCCGCGTCAGCCGCCGAACCTGTCGCGCCAGGCCGGTTTGGCCTCTGCGGAAGGGAGGGCCGTTGCAGCATGGACGCCGCGTGCCACGGCACGGGCCAGCACGTCGGCGGCCGTCGAACAGAGTTCGGTCAGTGCGAAGGCGTCGGACGGCGCACCGCTATGGCCGGTCGCCGCCGCGAAGACGACGTCTCCGTCGAGCGCCGCATGGGCGGGGCGCAGCGCGCGGGCAAGCCCGTCATGGGCGGCAAGTGCCAGCCGCTTGCATTGCGCCTTGGTCAGCACGGCGTCGGTGCACACGAGCGCGATCGTGGTGTTCTGGCCGGTGCCCCCCTTGAAGCGCAGGCCGAGATGGTCCGGCGCGATCTCGGCAGGCCAGCCGATGCCGCCGAACTCGTTACCTTGCTCGTAGGGTGCTGCCCAGAAATGCGGGCTATCGCCGATCGTGGCGGTGCCGACCGCGTTCACCGCGACCAAGGCGCCAACGATCTGGCCGGTGGCGGCGCGGGCGCTGGCCGAGCCAATGCCGCCCTTGAGGGTCGCCGTCGTTGCGCCGAAGCCGGCGCCGGCGGTGCCCAGCGAGAAGTCGGCACCGGCCGCCGCTGCCGCGAGGTGACCCAGCCCGCGATAGGGGGCTTCGGCCGCTCCCTTTGCCCAGGGCTTGTCGCCGCCATTGAGAAGGTCGAACAGGATCGCCTGCGGTACGATCGGAACACGCAGCGAGCCGACGGGAAAGCCGCGTCCCTGGCTGGCGAGCCAGGCCATCACGCCATCGGCTGCGGCGAGCCCCCAGGCCGAGCCGCCCGACAGGACGATCGCGTCGGCATGTTCCACGGTCATCTCGGGCTCGAGCAGGGGCGTCTCGCGCGTGCCGGGCGCGCCGCCGAGGACCGCGACCGAGGCGACGGTCGGGCGCTCGAAGAGGGCGACCGTGACGCCGGTCGCGGCGGCGCTGTCATGGGCCTGCCCGACGAGCACGCCACGGACATCGGTGATCAGATTGCGCATGGGGGAAGCCGAAGGAGCTGGAAACACAAGGGCGCTGGCTCGCGCGCAGCCGGCACATTACGATCTTTTCATGCTTGCGCCATCATGGGGTCACCGCCCTGTGCCCAGTCTGGCGTCATCGCGAACCGGCTTCGAGACCCGCTCAGCGACCGACGACCCGATGCCTCCATGGGAGATCTCGCATGAAACATATCGCACTCTTCGCAGCGACCTCCGCAGCTGCGCTCGCCGCGACCCTTGCGATCGCCCAGCCGCAACCGCTGCCGCCCGCGGGCGCCGATCGCGACAGCTCGCGCCATGAGCGTTCGGAAAGCCGCGAGCAGCGGCGCGGGGAATGGCGCGAGCAGCGCGCCCAGCGGATGCAGGAGCGGCTCAACGAGCGCCTCGCCAAACTGCGCACCGACATGAAGCTGAAGCCGGAGCAGGTGCCGCTGTTCGACACCGTCGAGGCCCTCGTCAAGAAGCGGTCCGAGGAGCGCCGCGCGGGCTGGGCCGCGATGCGCGAGCAGCGCGAGACCTTCCGCCACGCCGACATCATGGAGAGACTCGACATGATGGCCACCCGCCAAGCGGACCGTGCGACCCGGTCCAAGCAACTCGCCGATGCTGTGCGCCCGCTATGGGTCACGCTCAGCGACGAACAGAAGACTGTGGCGCGCCGCGCCGTGCGCGAGGCCATGGCCGAGGGACGCGACATGATGCAGCGGATGCGCGAGCGCATGGACGAGCGTCGTGGCGGCCGGGACCAGGACGACGAGGAGCGTGGCCCGCGCCGCTGGCGCGAGGACCGTGGCGATCGCTGGGACCGCCGCGGCTGAACACGGCGGGTTCTTTACGGACGGACAAGGGCGGCTCGCGCGAGCCGCCCTTTTGCTTGTGCGATCAGGCGCCGCGGGATCAGGTGCCGACGGCGTCCGTGACGCATTTCTTGGTGAAGCTCGTCTTGGCCGCGCCGGAGAGTTTCTTGTCGGCTGCCTGCTTGTCGCAGGCCGCGCCGGCGTCCTTCTGGCACTTGGTCAGGAAGCTGGTCTTGGCTGCGCCGGCGAGCTTCTTGTCGCCAGCCTGAACGGTGCAGCTCTGGGCATGGGCGAAGGTGGAAAGGCAGCTCAGCGCCACGGCCGCTATCAGGGTCTTCATCATCGCTCGTGTTTCCCGACTCGTGATTCCCAAGGTTGGGTACCCAAGGGTTAGCGCGGCGCGGGCGAAGGGCAAGCGGCATTTCCGCGGCGCTCCGCCATCATTCCGCCTCATGCCCTAATGTCTTGGGAAACAAAGCGGAAACGGCGATTCACCCTGCCTGTTCAACTTCGATTCATCTGTTCGCGTTTACGGTTCGGCAGTGAATGCGAATCAAAGGCGGGCCATGAAGGCGACATGGTTGATCTGGGGTATGCGCGGCTTCATCGGCCTCGTATTCGTGGCGAGCCTGTTCGGGCCGTATGCGCTGTCGATCCTGATCGGCTGCCTGGGGCTGGGCTGCTACTATTTTCGCGACGAGGTCGGCTCGCATCTGTGAGCATAGGCGCGCCGTAGTTCACCTCTCGCGACGCAGGGCTTGATCCAGCGCAAGAGCCGGGGCCCCGGCCGCGTGTAGCTGGATCGGCATGGTCTCCAGCGGCTTCATCCTCGGGCTCGCGCTTCTACTCGCGACGCCCGGCCCCACCAACACCTTGCTTGCGCTGGCGGGCGCGACGAGCCGGCCACGCGCGGCCCCGATGCTGCTCCTCGCCGAACTGACCACCTATCTCGGCACGGTCGTGGCCCTGGGAGCACTGGCCACGCTGATCGGAGCCCGGATCGAGGGCCTGCGGCCGTGGCTGCAGGCGGCCGCTGCCCTCTATCTTCTCTGGGTCGCCGGCAAGATGTGGCGCTGGCGGCCCGATCTGTCGGGTGCCGGCCAGGTTCGTCCCTATCATGTCGCAACGACGACGCTGCTGAACCCCAAGACGCTGATCATCGCCTTCGTGCTGATGCCGCAGGGCTGGAGCGGCGACGCCGCGATTGCCGCCGCGCATCTCCTGGCGATGTCGGTCCTGATTCCGGTAGCGGGGACTGCATGGTTCGGCGGTGGGCGAGCGCTTGCGGTGGTCGCCGGCACGGGGCGCAGGCTGCTCCTGCCGCGGGTTTCGGCACTTCTCCTCGGCCTGTTCGCGATGCTGTTAGCGGGGCGTGCGCTCGCCGGGTGGTGAGCTCCACTGATCGATCGAACGTCAGAGATGCGGTGTGCGATCGGGGCATTATTACTGCTGCTTCCCCGGTCTTGTAGGGGCTGACGCCCGACTGACGAGAAGAGATTGGTTGTCGTTTCACTCAGATCCAGAATCGTCTGATGCATGACGGCCTTTTGTTCATCGCCAGAGCGACGATGGCCGCGAGACATCTTGGACGATATCAGCAGGGGTTGCGAGAGCTCAGCAAGGATGCCATAAAAGCCTTAGGGTGTTCCGCTTCGATCGGTTGAGCGGGCAGGATTTGCGCAGGTCGGGCCGCCAGTGCGGAGAGCCTGCGCCCGTGACACGCCCTTTTTCCACGCTTCGTGAATTTCTGCGCGGTGAAGCCGCAGGCGGCCTTGTGCTGATGGGCGCCGCGCTTCTCGCCATCATCGTCGCGAACTCCCCCCTCGCGCCGGCCTATTTCGCCGCATTGAAGCTCTATCTCGGCCCCCTGAGCCTGTTGCATTGGGTGAACGATGCCCTGATGGCGGTCTTCTTTCTGCTGGTCGGATTGGAGATCAAGCGCGAGGTGCTGGACGGCCAGCTCTCGAGTTGGAGTCGCAGGACGTTGCCCGGCGTGGCGGCGCTCGGCGGCATGATCGTGCCGGGTCTCATCTACGTCGCGTTCAACTGGTCGGATCCCTCGGCTCTGCGGGGATGGGCCATTCCCGCGGCGACAGACATCGCATTCGCGCTTGGCGTCCTGTCCTTGCTCGGGTCGCGCGTGCCGGTTTCGCTCAAGATTTTCCTGGCGGCGCTGGCGATCATCGACGATCTCGGCGCAGTCATCATCATCGCCGTTTTCTATACGGCCCAGCTGAACGTCTATGCGCTCCTTGGCGCACTCGTCGTGTTGGGCGTTCTTCGTGCGCTCAACGCATCCGGCTGCGATCGCTTGGCACCCTATCTGGCCTTCGGTGCGGCGTTGTGGGTGCTGGTCCTGATGTCCGGCGTGCACGCGACCATCGCCGGCGTGCTGCTCGCACTGACGATCCCCATCACGCCGACGCCTGGGAAGCCGGAGGCCGACCACGCGACATCGCCGTTGCACCGACTCGAGCACGCGCTGCTCATGCCGGTCGCCTTCCTGGTCGTGCCGATCTTCGGCTTCGCCAATGCCGGCGTCTCCTTCGGCAACGTCACCTCCGCGGTGCTGGGCGATACGCTCGCGATCGGTGTCGCCGCCGGCCTCGTTTTCGGAAAGCTGATCGGCGTTTTCGGAGCCGTCGCCCTGATGGTCCGGGTGGGGTGGGCCGAGCTGCCCTCGAACGCAACATGGGCCCAGATGCTGGGCGTCGCGCTGCTGTGCGGCATCGGCTTCACGATGAGCCTCTTCATCGGCCTGCTGGCATTCGAGGATCCCGCGATGCAGGACCGCGTCAAATACGGGATTCTGGCCGGCTCCGTCGCCGCCGGCTTGGCGGGATACCTCGTCCTGCGACTTCAGGAGCCATTACGGCAGGGCCGCCCGGCCCCAGCCGCCACATGACGGGGACACGCATGATCTATCTGGGAATTGGCTTGCTGCTGGCCGCTTTGGCACTGCTCGCGGTATTGCGGCCGAATGCGGATGGCGACTCTCATCCGGTCGTCTCGGGCGTCACGATTTCCGCCCTGTTTCCGACGGCGGTACTCGGGCTGATCACGTTCGGCGCCGCGATTCTGCTATCCGCATTGTTCTCGTGAGGCCCACCATTTCCGGTGTGAGACATTGCGCATGCGAAGGCCTTGGGCCGGAGTGATCCCCGCGAACATCGTGCTATCCAGCACCGGTCGCGCCTGCGTTGATCCTCGGGAGCAGCCGAGGTTGCGCCTCGCCAACGGAGACAAGCGACAATGCCTTTCGAATGCACGGTTCCCGCAGTCGCCACGGTTCTGGCCGAGGACGAGCGCGCCAAGATCACACGGTGGGATTTCGAGCCCGGCGCGACGACGGGATGGCATGAACACGGGATGGACTATGCCGTGGTCATCATGACGGATGCCGTCATGGCCTATGAGGTGGACGGCGTCGTGACCGAGAAGGAGGTCAAGACCGGCGACAGCTACATTCGCCCGAAGGGCGTCAAGCATGACGTGAAGAATGCGGGGACGACGAAGCTCAGCTTCATCGAGATCGAGACGAAGCGGTAGCCAGGCTTCTCGCGGGGGGCGTCGGCGGACCGGAGCGACAGCTCAGCCAGACTAAGCCAGGCGGGCAGCGTCGGCTGGAAACAGTTCGGGGGATGGCGATTTCTCGCCATCCCCCGAATTCTTGCGGGCGAACGGGCTTGCGACCCGTTGCCTCCGATCAGCGCGAGTAGAACTCGATGACCAGGTTCGGTTCCATCTGCACCGCGTAGGGCACGTCCGTTAGGGTCGGGGTGCGGGTGAAGGTGGCGGTCGACTTGCTGTGGTCGGCATCGAGATAGTCCGGCACGTCACGCTCGGCGAGCTGGGCCGACTCGATGACGATGGCGAGCTGGCGCGAGCTCTCCTTGATCGCGATCACGTCGCCCGGCTTGACCTGGTAGGACGCGATGTTGACGCGCTTGCCGTTGACCGTGACATGGCCGTGGTTGACGAACTGACGGGCGGCGAAGACCGTCGGGACGAACTTGGCGCGGTAGATCACGGCGTCGAGGCGGCGCTCGAGCAGGCCGATCAGGTTCTCGCCCGAGTCGCCCTTCAGGCGGATCGCCTCGGCGTAGTAGCGGCGGAACTGCTTCTCGGAGATCGAGCCGTAATAGCCCTTCAGCTTCTGCTTGGCGCGCAGCTGCGTGCCGAAGTCGGACGGCTTGCCCTTGCGGCGCTGGCCGTGCTGGCCGGGGCCGTATTCGCGGCGGTTGACCGGGGACTTCGGACGGCCCCAGATGTTCTGACCGAGGCGGCGGTCAATCTTGTACTTCGCCTCATGACGCTTCGACATATCGCGTGTCCTCTGTGGTTCGCGAGTTGAGGACCGCGCCCTCCTGTCCCCTCGCGGGGCGACAGATCCAGCTTCCGAAGAAGAGCGGATCACGGGTGCGGAAAAAGCCACGCGGCCCCGTGAGGAGCCGCGCGACGCCGGCTTACAACCACTTGTGGCGGCGTTTGTCAAACTGGAAGGCGAGAATCCCGCGTCAGTGCGTCAGTGGGATCGGTTCGATGACAACCTCGGCCAGCCCGTAACCGGCGAGCGCGATGCGCAATGGGCCGGTGATGCCGGTGCCGGCGGTGAAGACTGCAACGGCCTCGTTGGCTCCGGTCCGGTCGGGCGACGGGTCCGGACCCAGCAATTGCACGACGCGCCGGGCGATGGCCGGCGCCGGGTCGATCCATTCCACAGGCCAGGGCGCGAGGCGCCGCATCCGCTCCAGCAGAAGGGGATAATGCGTGCAGGAGAGGGTGACGACGTCGGTCCGGGCGCCGCTGCGGGTAACGAAGCAGGGCGCGATCTCGGCGGCGACGGCCTCGTCGTCGACGAGGTCGCCCTTCAATGCGGCCTCGGCCAGGCCGGCGAGCCTCGTCGAGCCGACCAGCGTAACGTCGCAGCCGCCGGCATAGTGCTCGACGAGTTCCCGCGTGTAATCGCGTGCGACCGTGCCGGGGGTGGCCAGTACCGATATCAGGCCGGATTTCGTCAGGGCGGCTGCAGGCTTGATGGCCGGGACCGTGCCGACGAAGGGAAGCGCGAAGCGGGCCCGCAAGGCCGGCAGGACCAGCGTCGAGGCGGTGTTGCAGGCGATGACGACGAGATCGGGATGGAAGCGCGCGACGAGCCGCTCCATCACCGACAGCACGCGCGTGACGAGCTCATCTTCGCGCAGGCCGCCATAAGGGAAGCCAGCATCGTCGGCAGCATAGACGATATGGGCACCGGGATGGGCCTGCATCGTCCGCGCCAGCACGGTGAGGCCGCCGAGCCCTGAATCGAAGACGAGGATGGTTGGGGTGTGCCGCGGCAGCATCGTCGCCCGATACGCCGTTCCGGCCAGAAGATCGACCTGCATGCGCCTGAGCCCGCCAGGGTGAGGAAGGGTAGGATTGCGCCAGAGAGGGGTTAAGGGATCGTCAAGATCGTGTTGCGGGTGGATCTTCAATTTAATTGACTCGGTCCATTATTTCGACGAAGGATCCGGTCGAGGGAGACCTTCCGATGACCGATCATGCCGTGGCGGCGCTGCGTCGTTTCAACCGCTTCCACACCCGCTTTGTTGGCGCGCTGGGCAGCAGCCTTCATGGCTCCGGCTTCACCCTCACCGAGGCGCGGGTGCTTTACGAGCTCGCGCAGCGTGATGGCTGGCTCGCGGGCGAGCTGGCGCGTGATCTGGGGCTCGACCCCGCCTATCTGTCGCGAATCCTCAAGCGGTTCGCTGCGTCGGGATGGCTCGAGCGCCGGCGTTCGCCCGAGGACGGTCGTGCGCTGAGACTGTGCCTGACGCAGGCGGGCCGCGCCGTTTTCGCGCCGCTCGACGAGGCTTCGCGCAAGGAAGCATCGGGCGTCCTGCGGAAGCTCGACGCTGCGGGCCGCGACCGGCTGGTCTCGGCGTTGGGCGAGGCCGAGGCGCTGCTTTCGGGGGCTGAGGCCGGTGCCGCTTCGCGCATGGCGATCCGTCGGCACCGCCCCGGCGACATCGGCTGGGTGATCTCGGCCCATGGCCGGATCTATGCCGAGGATCATGGCTGGGACATCAGCTTCGAAGGCTTCGTGGCCGAGATCGCGGCACAGTTCCTGCGGGACTTCCAGCCGGAGCGGGAGTGTTGCCTGATCGCCGAACTCGATGGCGCGCCCGTCGGTTCGGCCTTCGTCGTGCGGGAGAGCGACGAGGTCGCCAAGCTGCGCATGGTCATCGTGGACCGGCCGGGCCGGGGGCTGGGGCTCGGCAAGGCCCTGGTCCGCGAGGCGATCGCCTTCGCCCGTTCTGCCGGCTACCGCCGCATGGTTCTGTGGACCAATGACATCCTGCACGCGGCGCGCGCGATCTACATGGCGGAGGGCTTCAGGCTCGTCGCCGAGGAGAGGCATCATTCCTTCGGGCAGGATCTCGTCGGGCAGAACTGGGAGCTAGCGCTCTAGCAGGCGCGTACCGGGGGAAGTGCTGACGGCACTTACGCCTTGATCCTGGCCACTGCCGCGGCCGCGGTGCGCCCTGCCAGGGTGGCGCCGCCGACTGTCATGGCGCCGCCGCCGGCCGTGGCCTCGCCTGCGATGAAGATGCGTCCGCCGATCGGTTCGGCCAGCTGTTCGCGGGCAGCAGCGCGGCCAGGCAGGCAGACGGAATAGGAACCGCGCGAGAACGGATCGGTCCACCAGGCCGGAAAGGCCATCTCCGTCACGGCCTTGCCGATGTCGGCGCCGACCATCTGCGTCAGCAGTTCGGTGACATGGGCACGGGCGGCCTCGGGTCCGGCGACGGAGAGTTCTCGGGCATAGTCGCCGCCGCAATAGGCGATGACCAGGTCCTTGCCTTCCGGGAACATGTCGAAATTCATCAGGCGGCTGGGCGAGCCGGCTTCGAGAAAGCTCGTGCCGGGCGCGATGCCGAAGCGCTCGCCCTCGACCTTCAGAGCGATCTTGGTCAAGGCGCCCATGCCGAGGCCGTCCAGCGCATTGCGGGTTCGGGACGGCAAGGCGGGCGTGAAGCGGATCGTGCCGGCCTTGAGCACGCCGACGGGAACCGTGACGATGCAGGCATTCGCATGCAGCGTGCCGGCCGGCGTCGTCACCGCGACATCCGGCCCGTCCCAGCGGATCGCGCTGACCGGTTGGTTCAGGCGGATATCGAGTCCGGCTCCATGGCGGGCGACGAGGTTGCCGTACCCCGACGGCACGACCAGGTCATCGCCCGCCCAGAGGCGCTGGTAGTCGCGCGCGGAAATGCGGTCGGATTCCTCGCCGATGGAGAGCAGCAGGCCGGACGACGCGATCGGCGATACGTCCGGGCCGAGATCGCTGAGAAGATCCCGGATCGAGAGATCGCGCCGGGAGAGGTCGGCCGCGTCGAGACGGCGGTCGATCTGGCCGAAGGCGCCGCGACGCCTCTGCCGGTCGGCCTCGGGCATGGGCTTGCCGCTGGCAAAGACCTGAAAGCCGCCGCCCCAGGATTCGTTTCGCGTCTCAATGCCGAGTTCTCGCGCAATCCGAACCCAGGGGTTGCGCTCGGCCCAGTGGATGAACATCGCCCCGGCGTCGTAGGACGGGCCGAGTGAGGCGTCCGTGAAGGCGCGGCCGCCGACGCGGTCCCGGGCCTCGAGCACGATCGCCTTGCGTCCGGCGGCCTTGAGATCATGAGCGGCGGCAAGCCCCGCGGCGCCGGCGCCGATGACGATGACATCGACGTCGGCTGCACGGGCATTGCGCGCCGGTAGCGCCAGCGCCGCCGCCATCGCACCTGATCCTGTCAACATCGTCCGGCGGTCGAGCATGCGTGGGGCCCATTCTGCGCGCCCATGTTGGGCTCCTCTCCTTGCGATGCAACAGGAAGGTGTCGGGCATCGGGCAGGCTGCGATCACGAGATCGGGAGGCGCGACGAGCCGCGCTGAGGGGTCTCATATTGGATCGACGCTATAAAATCGCTTTGATTAGAATAATTCTACTACTGTGTTGTTCGTGCACCGAGTCGATTTCTTCGTATTTCCGATGATTGACAGTTATCGAGTCGCTTCATATCCGAATAGTGCCTTACCGGAGCGCGTAAGGTCTTGTTTGTATTCATTTTAAACTACTGAGATGCGGTTGCCGTTGCGGGCCGCGCCGAGAAGGACGGATTGGGACGATGGGGATGCATACCGGCAGGCTGCGCGAGGGGGTTGCCCTCGGAACTCTGATGATGGTCCTGCTGGCATCGCCTGCCGTCGCGCAGCAGCAAAGCCGCGCGCGGCCGGCGCCCGTCGTGCAGGCCTCGGACGCGCCTGTCACGCTGGACCAGATCACGGTTCAGGGTGAGGGCGGAGCGGGCACCGCTCTCGTCGAGGGGCCGACCACGACCCGCACGACGCGTGAGCAGCTCGACCGCCAGCAGGTTCAGAGCCTGTCCGACCTGTCGAACCGCGTCGAGGCCGGTATCACGTTGAACCGGCAGACCAATTCGCTCAACATCCGCGGCCTGGACGGCTCGCGCGTCCTGACGACGATCGACGGCATCCGCCAGTCCTTCCTCGTCGATACGCGCATCAACCGCGGCGGTACGACCGCCTTCGATTTCGACTCGCTCTCGACGCTCGACCTGCTGCGCGGCCCCAGCGGCGGCGCCACGCTCGGCGCTGGTGCGCTCGGCGGCGCGCTCGCCGTGCGCACGCTCGATCCCGAGGATCTCATCCGCAACGGCCGCAACTTCGGCGGCCTCGCCAAGACCGGCTTCGACACGACCGATCGCGCCATTTTCGGCAGCGCGGCCGTGGCCGGGCGCTGGAACAACACCTGGGCCCTGGTACAGGGCGGCTTCCGTACCGGTCATGAGATCGACAATCGGGGCAGCGACAAGACCGTCGGCGCTGCCCGCACCGAACCCAACCCGACCGATTTCGACCAGTACAACTTCCTGGCGAAGATCCATCAGTACTCGAACGATCAGGCGCATCGCTTCGGGCTGACCGCGGAGACGTTCAAGCGCTCCGCGCGGATCCAGAACCGGGACAACTCCGTCTCGCTGACCGGCAATTTCCGCCCCGGTGCCTATACGACGGGCGAGGACGTCGAGCGTGACCGGGTTTCGCTGAGCTATGACTACAAGCTGCCCGGCTCCTTCTTCGACGAGGCCCATGCGCAGCTCTACTGGCAGCGGCTGAAGCGCAACGACCTGACCAACGCGTACCGCTTCACCAGCATCGTTGGGCCCTATTCTCGCAACAACGAGAACGAGGAGAACGCCTACGGCTTCAACGGCCACGTCATCAAGAACTTCAGTACCGGCATGCTCACGCACCGGCTGATGGCCGGAACCGAACTGCGCATGACCGAGCTGGAGCAGTATTCGAAGGGCTATGACAACTGCCCGGCCCGGCCGGCCACGGGCAGCTTCACCGGCGCCTTTACGACCTGCAACAACATCCCGTCCAACCAGGCCGAGCAGCCGAAGGTCGACGGCCAGCTCGCTGGCTTCTTCGTGCAGGACGAGATCGGGATGCTCGACAACCGTCTGCGGGTCACGCCGGGCGTGCGTTACGACTGGTATGAGGAGAAGCCGAAGTACACGCCGGAGTATTTCGTGGGCCTCTCGCGCCCGACCGGCCTGCCGCCGGCGTCGAGCGATTCCGCCTGGTCGCCGCGCGTCCGGCTCGAATACGACATCGTCAAGAATGCAGGGCTGTTCAAGGACGTGACGGTGTTCGGGCAGTGGGCCAAGACCTTCCGTCCGCCGACGGCCAATGAGCTCTATGGCAGGTTCGGCTCGGCGACGACCTATCTGCGGACCGGAAACCCCGACCTGCGGCCCGAGATCGGCAACGGCATCGATGTCGGCTTCCGCTTCGGCGACAAGGCTTTCGGCGGTTCGGTGACCTATTTCCACACCAACTACCGCAACTTTATCGAAACCTATCAGGTGGCCCCTCCCGGCTTCCTCGGGCTCTACCCGCAGGGCGGCATCACCAGCTTCCGCAACGTGACGAAGGCCGAGATCCAGGGCATCGAGGCCAACGGCCAGTACGCCTTCTCGCCGAACTGGCTGATCCGCGGCTCGTTCGCCTGGACACAGGGCAAGAACAAGGACACCGACACCTACCTGAACTCGATCCCGCCGATCCAGGGCATCGTCGCCATCGCCTATGCCACGGATAACTGGGGTGCCGAGGTCTCGACCAAGCTGGCGGCCGCGCGCAACGACGTCGCCGCGACGACGGGCGCCAATGCCGGCTTCAAGGCGCCGGGCTATGCGCTCTTCAATGCCACGGCGTGGTGGAAGCCCATGCCGCAGGTCGCGGATCTCGAGGTCCAGGTCGGCGTCTACAACATCTTCGACCGCAAGTACTGGGATGCGGTCAATGTCCCGACCGGCGCGCTCGCCCAGGCTCGCGACTACTACACCGAGCCGGGTCGCACGGTGAAGGCGACCGTGAAGTACCAGTTCTGATCGGCCGCGCTTCGCGACGCTGCCATGGGCCGGCCCCGCAAGGGGCCGGCCTTTTGCATTCTGGCTGACCTTGTCGCCTTCTATGCAAGGGGGCGGGCATGATGGCGAGCAGCCAGTCGACTGGCCGCCGCCCAGTCGATTGCCGTCGGGAGCTGGGAACCATCCGGAGTTGCACCATGCCGATCACCATCACCGCCTTCGAACGCTCCCCTGATCGTGGCCAGGGGCTGGCGCGTGACATGCGGGTCCGCTGGGCGCTGGAGGAAGTCGGCCAGCCTTACGACGTGCGCCTGCTGTCGTTCAAAGCGATGAAGCAGGAGCCCCACCTCGCACTTCATCCCTTCGGGCAGATTCCGACCTATGAGGAGGGCGATCTTGCCCTGTTCGAATCGGGGGCCATCGTTTTCCATATCGCCGAGCGCCATGCAGGGCTGCTGCCGACCGAGCCCAACGGCCGGGCGCGCGCGATTACATGGATGTTCGCTGCCCTCAACACCGTCGAGCCGCCGATCTTCGACCGCTCGCTCGTCAACATCCTCGAGCGTGATCAGCCCTGGTACGAGCAGCGCCTGCGTGCGCTGGACGGCATCATTCGGAAGCGGTTGGGCGATCTGTCCAGCCACATGGGCGATGCCGACTGGCTCGATGGCGCGTTCAGCGCCGGTGATCTCTTGATGGTGACCGTGCTCCGCCGGTTGCATGGGTCGGGCATGCTGGAGGAGCATCCGAACCTCGCCGCCTATGTCGCCCGTGGCGAAGCGCGGCCCGCCTACAAGCGTGCCTTCGACGCGCAACTGGCTGTTTTCACCGCGGCGTCGGCAGGCTGAGACGAGGCTGGATCAGGTGCGCGTTGCCACGCGGCTCCGTGCTAATCGCCGTCGACTGGCTTTGGTACACGCAGGCGGCGCGGGCCTTCGGTCAGCGACTTGAAGACGCCGCGCAGGGTGCGGGCTTCCTGCTCGGTCATTTCCAGCCGATGCAGGATGTCGCGCAGGTTGGCGGTCATGATCTGCTTCTTGCCCGGCGGGAAGAAGCCACAGACATCGAGTTCGTTCTCGACATAGTCGAACATCGACAGCACCGTCGCCCGGCTGGCCGGGGGCGAGGGGTTGTTCTCGCGGAAGGGCGGCTCGCCGCCGCTTGCCTTGAACCATTCATAGCCGGCGAGCAGCACCGCCTGGGCGAGGTTGAGCGAGGCGAAGGCCGGATTGACCGGGTAGGTCAGGATCGCGTCGGCGAACGAGATCTCCTCGTTGTTGAGACCGATGCGCTCGCGTCCGAACAAGATGCCGACGCGCTCGCCCGAACCGATGCGGTCGGCGATCGGCGGCATCGCCTCTGCCGGGGTCAGCACACGCTTCATCTGGCCGCGCTCGCGAGCGGTCGTCGCCAGGACGTAGTTCAGGTCGGCGATGGCCTCGGCCGCGGTGGTGAAGAGCCGGGCGTTCTCGAGGATATGGGTCGCGCCGGAGGCGGCGGAAGTCGCCCCCTTCTTCAGGCCGCCGCCGGTCGGCCAGCCGTCGCGGGGGGCGACGAGGCGCATTTCGGAGAGGCCAAAATTCGCCATCGCGCGGGCGCACATGCCGATGTTCTCGGCCATCTGCGGCTCGACGAGGATGATGACGGGGGCAGGGGCCTCGACGGGCGGGCGGGTGCGGTCGGTACCGGAGCCGGTCATGATGATGAACTGAATCGTATCGGCTGGCCTCGCGCGGCGTTCCCGGGCGGAGCGCAGCGCAGACCCGGAACCTCAGGCCGGAAAGAGATCGTCGGGTCAAGCCCGACGATGACGAAGGCGGTCTCAGCCAGCCGCCTTTTCGACGGCGCGCATGACGCGCAGCGTGTTGCCGCCGGCAAGCTTCTCGAGATTCTCCTCCGACCAGCCGCGGCGGATCAGCTCGGCGATCAGGGCAGGGAAGACGGAGGTGTCTTCGAGCCCGTCGGGATTGATCCAGCCGAAGAAGTCCGAGCCGACGCCGACATGGTCGTGGCCGATGCGCTCCGCGAGATAGTCGAGATGGTCGCAATATTGCGGCAGCGTCGCTTTGGGGCGCGGGCCGGCCGTGCGTGCGATCTCGGCTTCGGCCTTGGCGCTGTCGATCCCTTCCGGCGTCTTGCCGTACTGATCCTTGGCCGGGCGGTGCCAGTCGCGCGAGGCCTGGCTGATGAAGTCCGGCACGAAGGTCGCCATGACGACGCCGCCATTGCCGGCGACACGGTCGAGCACGTCGTCGGGGACGTTGCGCGGATGGTCGCAGAGCGAGAAGGCGTTGGAGTGCGACCAGACGACCGGCGCGCTCGTCACGTCGAGCGTGTCGTGCATCACCTTCGGCGAGACATGGGCGAGATCGACGATCATGCCGAGCTTGTTCATCCGGCGGATCACATCCTTGCCGAAGGCGGTGAGCCCGTCATGCCTCGGCGCGTCGGTCGCTGAATCGCACCAGTCGGTGGTGTCGTTGTGGCAGAGGGTCATCAACCGGACGCCGAGGTCGTAATAGGCGTCGAGCGCATCGAGCTGGTTGTCGAGCGCCGAGCCGTTCTCGATCGTCATGATCAGCGCGATGCGCCCTTCCGCCTTGGCGGCGAGGACATCCGCCGCGCCAAGGCCGGGACGGAATACCTTGGCGTGGCGCTTCAGGATGCCGCGCATGAGCGCGATCTGGGCGAGCGCAAAGCCGGCTGGGCCCTTCTGCTTCGGGGGGACATAGGCCGCGAAGAACTGGGCGGCGAGCTTGCCAGCCTGCATGCGCGGGATGTCGGTGTCGCCCTCGGCATGGACCTTGCCCAGGTCATAGACGCCGACATCGCCCCTGGCCTCGCGATGCTGCCGGATGACGAAGGGCAAGTCGTTGTGCCCGTCGATCATGGGAGCGCGATCGAGAAGGGCCAGCGCCGCAGCGTAGGCGTTGTCCTGAACGGGAGGGGAGGCGAGAGCCATGGCGCAACCTTGCGTTGGAATCGTGAGCGGCGCGGATCGTGGCAGGTCGTGAAGCGCAAGGCGAGGGCGCGCGGTGCAGGGCTGTCATCCCGCACGCGCTGCGGCACGGAGTGCTGCTGCGCGGATGCGTGGCCGCTCGCGATCGAGAGGCGCTCTGACGTCACGAGGTCCCGTGTCAGCGCAGCAGCGTCTTACGCTGCGTCGCGCACGGGATGGCGCCGGCTCAGCCGAAGCGTGCCGGCGAGAACGGGGCTGGATCGACGAAGACCTTCTGCCCCGTGACCATCTCGGCGACCATCCGGCCGGTGACGGCGGCCAGCGTCAGGCCGTGATGGGCGTGGCCGAAGGAGAACCACAGGTTCTTGTGCTTCGGCGCCGGGCCGATGATCGGCATCATGTCGGGCGTGCAGGGGCGCCGGCCGAGCCAGGGCTCGGGGTCGAGCCGCTCAGCCAGCGGGAACAGCGCGCGCGCGATCGGCTCGGCCCGCTCGAGTTGGACCGGGGTCTTGGGCGCGTCACGCTCGGCGAACTCGGCGCCGGTCGTCAGGCGGATGCCCTGTTGCATCGGCGCCAGGAAGTAGCCACGCTCGGTGTCGAGCACCGGATGGTTCAGCACGGCATTGCCCTTGGGCTTGTAGTGCATGTGGTACCCGCGCTTCACCGCCAGCGGCAGGTGGTAGCCGAGCTTGCGGCTCACGACATCGGCCCAGGGGCCGAGCGCGACGACGACGTCCCTGGCCTGCGCCTTGGTCCCGTCCGCAAGCGTCACGCTCCATTCGTCGCCCTGCTGCGTGAGCGTGCCGGCATCGCCGAGCGCGAGCTTGCCGCCGAGCTTCTCGAACAGCACGACATAGGCCTTCGAGAGGCCGAGCGGATCGATCACGGTGACCGGATCGGTCCAGTGCAGACCGCCGACCAGGCTGGCATGGTCGAGATGCGGCTCCTCGGCGCGCAGCGTCGCCATGTCGAGAGGCCTGTAGTTCAGGCCGAATTCCCGGTTCCAGCGCGCGGCCTCGGCAAGGCGCGTCTCCTGCTCGGCGGCGGTGCGGAAGACCTTCATCCAGCCCTTGCGCCGCAGCAATGCGGTCGCGCCGGCCTCCTCGGCGAGGGCGTCATGCTCGGTGACGCAATGCTCGATCAGCTTCGCATATTTGTGGGCGATGGCCTCGTGCTGCGAGGCGCGCGAATGCATCCAGTAGGAAAACAGGAACGGCGCGAGCTTGGGGATCGCGCTCCAGTGGTAGGACGCGTCGATCGTGTTGTTCATCGCGTAGCGCAGCAGCGCGCCGAAGTCATGCGGGAAGCCATAAGGATAGACGCCTTCGCGCTGGATCAGCCCGGCATTGCCGTAGCTCGTCTCTTCGCCCGGCCCCCGCTTGTCGACGAGCAGGACGGAGCGGCCGGCCTTCTGCAGATGCAGCGCCACCGAAATGCCGACGATGCCCGCACCCAGAACGATCGTGTCCGTCCGCATGACCTACTCCTGCCAGTCCCAGCTTTCGCAAAAATAGCCGTTTGCGCCGCCTTGTCAGCGCCGCGGCGCCTTTTTGCGCGGTTTGGCCTGAAGTTTCGCAAGATTTGCGCCAAGATGCCCTGATGCCTGCCTGGCAACCGGCAAAGCATGGCCTCGACGCAATTTCCTGCCGGCGCAGGGCGGGTCTGTTGCGATGGCGGGTGACGCAGGGGTGGCGATCGGCCAGTGTCGGCCTCCTTTCGGGACGAGTCGGGCCTTTCCATGCTCACGCGCATCGCTGCTTCACTGGCCGCCGGCCTGGCCTGGCTCGGGCGCTACGGCACGCAGGGATTCGCGCTTTCGATCTTTCTCGGCCTGGCGCTGCCGCAGTTCTCCGCGGCGGCGCGCCCGGTGCTGCCGGTGACGATCTTCTGCTTCACCACCATCGTCTTCATGCGGGCCGATCTCGGCATCATCGCCGGTTTGCTGCGCCGCCCGGGCAAGCTGATCCTGACCTGCCTCTGGATGGTTGGCGCGCCCGTCGTGCTGATCGGGGCGGCGCTCCTGGTCCTGGGGCGCGATGCGCTCGATCCCGGCCTGCTGCTTGGCCTCGCCATCATGGCCGCGGCGCCGCCGATCATGTCATCGCCCGCGGTTGCGATCCTCTATGGTTTCGAGCCGTCTCTGATCATCGCCGGAGTCATCATCACCACGATCGCGAGCCCGTTGGTCGCGCCGATGCTGGTGGAGCTTCTTGCCGGGGCCGCCGTACCGCTCGACCGCTGGGTGCTGACCCTGCGGCTGCTGTTCTTCGTGGGCGGCGGCATGGCCTGTGCCGCAATCCTGCGGACCTGGCTAGGATCGTCTCGCATCAAGGGGATGAAGGCCAATCTCGATGGCTTCGGCGTACTGATGTATTTCATCTTCGCCATCGCGGCGATGGACGGCGTCACCCGGGCTGCGCTCGACAATCCGACCCGCGTCGCGGGTTTTCTCGCCTGCGTCTTCGGCGTGTCAGTGGTCGGGCTGGCGGCCAGCTATGTCGCCCTGCGCTTCCTGCGCCGATCAGAGCGCTTCATGGTCGGCTATGGGGCCGGTCAGCGCAATATGGGCATGATTGTCGCGGCACTCGGGGCCGGCGTGCCGCCCTCGACCTTTCTGTTCTTCGCGCTGGCGCAGTTCCCGATCTACCTGATGCCCTGGTTGCTCAGCGGCCTGGCGAGGCGGATTCGCCGGGCCGAGGCGGCTGCTGACGGCGCCTGACGGCGGCGTTTGCGAAGCTGGCTCCGTTGCCATCGGAGCCATGCGTCATGATCACCCTCTATTCCGGACCGCTGAGTCTGTTCTCGCGCAAGGTCGAGATCGCCCTGCGGGAAAAGGGGTTGCCGTTCGAGCGGATCGTGGTCCCGTTCAACCAGACGACGGGCTATGATCCGAGGCATCCGGAGGTCGTCGCGCTCAATCCGAAGAAGCAGGTCCCGATCCTGAGCGACTGCGGGCTCGTGCTCTACGATTCCACCGTCATCCTCGAATATCTCGAGGATGCCTATCCGGAGCCGCCGCTCTATCCCGAGAGCCCGGTCGACCGGGCGCGTTGTCGGCTCGACGAGGTCTATGCCGACGAGATCATGTTCGCGAGCCTGCGGCTTCTGATGCACCGGACCGAGCCGCCGGCGTCCGACCCGATGCGGCGCGCCGCGCAGGAGGCCGACGCGCTGATCGGCGAGAGCCAGCTCACCGGGCACTACGCGGTGCTCGAGGACAAGCTGGCCGGCCGCGACTTCTTCGGTGGCCTGCTGTCGGCTGCCGATGTCGCACTGTTCATGTCGGTGCTCTATGCGCTGCGCCTCGGCGGTCCTTCGCTGGACGGGTTCGAGGGGCTGGCGCGCTGGTATGAGCGGCTGAAGCAGCGCCCGGCCTTCGCGACGGCGGTGGCGGAGATGATCGAGGCTGACAGGCGACTCTCCTTCCCGGTCAAGGTGCGCTCGGCCTGAGGCGCCGGTTGGCTGCCAGATCTTTTTGTTCGTTGCATCGCTTTTCTGCGGAAAACGCGTTCCCATTTTCCCGCGCGATGCTTTAAACCGCGCGGCATGAGCACTCCCATCCGCATCGCCCCATCCATCCTCTCGGCCGACTTCTCGAAGCTCGGCGAGGAGGTTCGCGCGATCGACGAGGCCGGCGCCGACTGGATTCATTGCGACGTGATGGACGGGCATTTTGTGCCCAACATCACCTTCGGGCCCGACGTGCTGAAGGCGATCCGCCCGCATACGAAGAAGTTCTTCGACGTGCACCTGATGATCGCGCCGGTCGATCCGTACATCGAAGCCTTCGCCAAGGCCGGCGCCGACCTGATCTCGTTCCATGTCGAGGCAGGCCCGCATCCGCATCGGACGCTGCAGGCGATCAAGGCGCAGGGCAAGAAGGCCGGCATCGTGCTCAACCCCGGCACGCCGGCGAGCCTGGTGGAGCCGCTGCTCGATGATCTCGACCTGATCCTGCTGATGACGGTCAATCCCGGCTTCGGCGGACAGAGCTTCATCCATTCGGTCGTGCCGAAGATCGCCCAGGTGAAGGCACTGATCGGCGAGCGCCCGATCTGGCTCGAGATCGACGGCGGCGCGACGACGGACACCGCGCCGCTGGCGGCGAAGGCCGGCGCCGACGTTTTCGTGGCGGGCTCTGCCGTGTTCAAGGGCGGGCCTTCCGCCTATGCCGGCAATATTTCCGCGATCCGCAAGGCGGCTGAGGCCGCCCGCGGGGCGTGGGTTTGAGGTTTTGGTAAAGCCCTCATCCTGAGGAGCGCTCATTGCGGAGCGCTCCTCAGGATGAGGGCTCGTGTGGTGACAAGGACGAGACGATGATCCCGCGCTATTCCCGCCCCGAGATGGTCGCGATCTGGGAGCCGCAGACGCGGTTCCGGATCTGGTTCGAGATCGAGGCCCATGCCACCGACAAGCTGGCCGAGCTCGGCGTCGTGCCGAAGGAGGCCGCCGCGACGATCTGGGCCAAGGCCAAGGACGCGACCTTCGATGTCGCCCGCATCGACGAGATCGAGCGCGTCACCAAGCATGACGTCATCGCTTTCCTGACGCATCTGGCCGAGATCGTCGGGCCCGAGGCGCGCTTCGTCCACCAGGGCATGACCTCGTCGGACATTCTCGACACCACGCTCTCGGTGCAGCTCGCCCGCGCCACCGATATCCTCATCGCCGATGTCGATGGTCTGCTTGGCGCCATCAAGCGCCGCGCCTTCGAGCACAGGCTGACGCCCACGATCGGCCGCTCGCACGGCATCCATGCCGAACCGGTGACCTTCGGGCTCAAGCTCGCCCAGGCCTATGCCGAGTTCGACCGCTGCCGCGCGCGCCTGGTCGCGGCGCGCGCCGAGATCGCGACCTGCGCGATCTCGGGCGCCGTCGGCACCTTCGCCAACATCGATCCGAGCGTCGAAGCTTACGTCGCCGAGAAGATGGGGCTGACCGTCGAACCGGTTTCGACGCAGGTCATCCCGCGCGACCGGCATGCGATGTATTTCGCTACGCTGGGCGTGGTCGCCTCCAGCGTCGAGCGGCTGGCGATCGAGATCCGGCATCTGCAGCGGACCGAGGTATACGAGGCCGAGGAGTTCTTCTCGCCCGGCCAGAAGGGCTCGTCGGCGATGCCGCACAAGCGCAACCCGGTGCTGACCGAGAACCTGACCGGCCTCGCACGGCTTGTGCGCGGCATGGTCGTGCCGGCGCTGGAGAACGTCGCGCTCTGGCACGAGCGCGACATCTCGCACTCCTCCGTCGAGCGCATGATCGGCCCGGATGCGACGGTGACGCTCGATTTCGCGCTGGCGCGGCTGACCGGCGTCGTCGACAAGCTGCTGATCTACCCGCAGAACATGCGCAAGAACCTCGACCGGCTCGGCGGCCTGCACAATTCGCAGCGCGTGCTGCTGGCCCTGACGCAGGCCGGCGCCAGCCGCGAGGAGAGCTATTCGCTGGTCCAGCGCAACGCGATGCGCACCTGGGAGCATGGCGAGGACTTCCTGACCAACCTCAAGAAGGACAAGGACGTCACGGCGAAGCTCTCCGATGCCGAGCTCGAGGCGATGTTCGACGAGGGCTACCACTTCAAACATGTCGACACGATCTTCGCGCGGGTGTTCGGGGCGAGCTGAAGGGCTGGACTTCGCAGGCGGCAGAGCTATCTACGCCTGATGAAAACCTCCGATACCGACATCCTGATCGTTCCCGGCTTGTCGGGTTCCGGTCCCGATCACTGGCAGAGCCGCTGGGTGGCCAAGCTCACCACGGCGCGCCTGGTCGAGCAGGAGGACTGGTACAAGCCCTCGCGCCATCTCTGGGCCGAGCGTATCGTCCAGGCGGTGCGTGCGGCGACGCGGCCGGTGGTTCTGGTCGCCCATTCGGCGGGCGTCAGCGCGGTCGCGCATGCGGCAGAGCATCTGCATCCGGGCGAGGTCGCCGGCGCCTTCCTGGTCGCGCCAGCGTCCGAGCGCGCCAAGGGCGCGATCCCCGGCATGGCGGCAGATTTCATTCCCCATCGGCGCGAGATCCTGCCGTTCCGCAGCGTGCTGATCGCCAGCACCAACGATCCCTACTGCACGCCCGAGGAGGCCAGGGATCTGGCTTCGGTCTGGGGTTCCGAATTCGTCGATGCCGGGGAGAGTGGGCATATCAATTCCGAGTCCGGACACGGCCCCTGGCCGGACGGGCTCCTGCGTTTCGCGGGCTTTCTCAGGAGCTTGACGGCGGTTCCGCAGAAGCCGATTCAGGGCTGAGGCCAGACGGCCTGCGTCCGCGGGCGAGCGTCGGCCTTCGACCCATTGCTGACCTTGAAGCTCAGTCCGCTCGCTCTTCAAATCGGTCGGAATTGATCGCCGAAACCGAAAGTGTTGTTGATTGCGGCTATCGCTAACGCCGATGTTAGCAACGCACATGCCCATATTGCGCGGCGGCGTCCCCGACCATCCGGCGCATTTTTGATGGTGGCTAGTGTCGATAACCACGAGCCCGCCAGCCAAAGCGGCAGAGAAATCAAGAGGAGCAGCCAGAAGCCAAGTTCGTGGGCTCCCGTTGGCACTCCGTTCAAGGCTTCTGAGGCACTGAGGGGCAACATGTATCCGATGATTGCCCCAGCTAGGATTAGGAAGCCGACAGTGGCGCTAACGCTCATCGCGCAAAGAGCAGCATTTCGAAATCGGATCACGGGAACCCCGTAGCATTATCGACGTGACCGTAAGCCTGAAGCCACTATCAGGCCAACGACCGCTTCCGACCCAAATCTGACTCAAGTGTCAGCCTCGCCCTCTCGCTCGGCTCCAAACGAAAACCGCCCCGGATCACTCCGGGGCGGTCTCGCTTCAGGCCTGTCTGGGATCAGGCGTCGAGATCAATTCTCGACGTAGGTCACCTTGCCGTCGGCACCCTTCTTCCAGGTGTAGACGGTGTAGTCCGGACGGGTGATGTCACCCTTCTTGTCGAAGGAGATGTCGCCGATCACGGTCTTGACCGGCTGGCCGCCCTTCAGCGCTTCGGCGATCTTCTTGGGATCGGCCGAGTTCGCGCGCTTGGCGCCTTCCGCCATGATCTGCACCGCTGCGTAGCTGTACAGGGTGTAGGCCTCGGGCTTGAAGTTCTTGGCCTCGAACTTCTTGACGATGGCGGCCGCCTCGGGACGCTTCTGCGGATCCGGCGGGAAGGTCATCAGCGTGCCTTCGACGCCGGGGCCGCCGATCGTGGCGAACTCGTCGGTGGTGATGCCGTCGCCGGAGATCAGCACGGCGTTGACGCCCTGGTCGCGCATCTGGCGGACGATCAGGCCGCCTTCGGTGTGCAGGCCGCCCCAGTAGACGAAGTCCGCGCCGACCGACTTGATCTTCGAGATCAGGGCCGAGAAGTCCTTCTCGCCGGCGTTGATGCCCTCATAGAGCACGTCCTTGATGCCGGCCTTGGTCAGGCCCTTGCGGGTCTCGTCGGCGAGGCCCTGGCCATAGGTCGTCTTGTCGTGGACGATGGCGATCTTCTTGTCCTTGAAGTTCTTGGCGACATAGGCCGCCGCGACTTCGCCCTGCTGGTCATCGCGGCCGCAGGTGCGGAAGGTGTTCCAGAGACCGCGCTCGGTGATCTTCGGGTTCGTGGCCGAAGGCGAGATCATCAGGATGCCGTTCTCGGCATAGACTTCGGATGCCGGCATGGTGACGCCGGAGTTGAAGTGGCCGACCACCCACTTGACGCCGTCGCCGACGAACTTGTTGGCGACCGAGACGCCCTGCTTCGGATCGGAGACGTCGTCGCCGACGGTCACGGAGAGCTTCTGGCCAAGCACGCCACCGGCGGCGTTGATGTCCTCCACGGCCATTTCCGTACCGTTCTTCAACTGCGCGCCGAAGGCGGCGTTGGGGCCGGTGATCGGGCCGCCGACGCCCAGCTTGATCTGAGCATTCGCCACGCCGGAGAAGGCGAGGACCGCGCCGAGCGCGATGCTGCTCAACAGCAGTTTCTTCATGAGATGAGACTCCCCTGCATTATGCACTATGTACGGGCTGGGTGATCCGCCCGTCTCGGCGCGTGGTGCCACCGTGAAACGCAGTCTTGCGCTTTTTCCGGTGTGTGTCACGTGACAAGCTCTTAATGGTTTTTGGTCCTTTAGACGGGCTTTCCGGCACTTTCCCGGGCCTTCCAGGAGAAGGGGCCGGTGCGCTCGTAGAGCCAGCGATACTGGGTCGTCATCTGTCGGGTAAGGTTGTAGCGCCAGCCCGCGAAGCCGAACGCCATCAGCACGATCACGTCGACGATGTAGTAGTGCAGCGTCAGCAGCGTCGCCTCGAACAGCGCGAAATGGATGAAGCGGACGAACAGTCCCAGCACCAGCATGTAGATGATGAGTTGCCAGATCGGGCGCCAGGTCTTGGCAATCGCACGGCCTGCCATCCAGGCGAGCCAGCCGCCCATGATCACGCTGACCAGCAGGAAGAGCCAGGCGCTCGGTTCTTCGTAGAGGATGCCCTGCATCTCAGTGCCTCCCGCCTTCGAGATAGGCGGCGCGCACCTGCGGGTTGGCCAGGAGTTCCTGGCCGCTGCCGCTCATGGTGACGACGCCATTGACCATGACATAGCCGCGATGGGCGAGCTTGAGCGCGTGGAAGGCGTTCTGCTCGACCAGGAAGACCGTCAGGCCCTGCGTGCGGTTGAGCTCGCGGATGGCCTCGAAGATCTGCTTGACGATCAGCGGGGCAAGACCGAGCGAGGGCTCGTCGAGCAGCAGCAGCCTGGGTCGCGCCATCAGGGCGCGCGCGATCGCGACCATCTGCTGCTCGCCGCCGGAAAGCGTCCCGCCGCGTTGCTGCAGGCGTTCGCGGATGCGCGGGAAGAGCGTGCAGATCCGTTCGAGATCCTCGTCGAAATGGCTGAGGTCGCGCAGCGCGGCGCCCATCTGCAGGTTCTCGAACACCGTCATGCGCGGGAAGATGCGGCGCCCTTCAGGCGATTGCGCGATGCCCAGCCGCGCGATCTCGTGGCTCGGCATCTTCGTGATGTCGCGCCCCTCATAGGTGATCGTGCCCTCGCGCGCCTGCGGATTGCCGAAGATCGTCATCATCAGGGTGGATTTGCCGGCGCCGTTCGCGCCGATCATGGTGACGATCTCGCCTTCGCGGACGTCGATGTCGACGCCTTTCAGCGCGATGATCTTGCCGTAGTAGGTCTTGACGCCGCGAACGGCGAGCAGCGACGGGGTCCCGGTCTGGGGATGGGCTTCGGTCACGCGATTCCGACCTCCGCTTCGACGGTCGCGACTTCCTCGTCGTCGACCCCGAGATAAGCTGCGATCACGCGCGGGTCGGCCTGGACCTCTGCTGGCGTCCCGTCGGCGATCTTGGTGCCGTAGTCGAGCACCACGACATGATCCGAGATTTCCATCACCACCGACATGTCGTGCTCGATCAGCAGCAGCGCCGTGCCGATGTCCTTGCGGATCGACAGCAAGAGCGTGTTGAGATCATGGCTTTCGCGCGGGTTCAGGCCCGCGGCCGGCTCGTCGAGGCAGAGCAGCACCGGGTCGGTGCACATGGCACGCGCGATCTCGAGCCGGCGCTGGTCGCCATAGGGCAGATCGGCGGCGGGATCGTCGGCGCGGTCGATCAGGTTGATCTTCTCCAGCCAGAACTTGGCCTTCTCGATCGCCTCCTTCTCGCGGGCCTTGTATCCGCCGACGCCGAGCACGCCGAGGAAGGTGTAGCCCGAGGCGATCATCAGCGGGTTGTGCTGCGCGACGAGGAGGTTCTCCAGCACGGTCAGGCCGCCGAAGAGGCGGATGTTCTGGAAGGTTCGCGCGACCTTGGCGTGCCAGCTGATCTTGAAATCCGGCATCCGCTCCAGGAGGTAGCTGGCGCCGGAATCCTGCGTCAGCGTGATCATGCCCTCGGTCGGCTTGTAGAAGCCGGTGATGCAGTTGAAGACCGTGGTCTTGCCGGCCCCGTTGGGGCCGATCAGCGCCGTGATGTCGCCCTTGCGGGCCTCGAAGGAGAGGTCGTTGACGGCGGTCAGACCGCCGAAGCGCATGGTGACATGCTCGACCCGGAGCAGGGGGGCGGCGGTGGCAGGAGCTGGCGTCATCAGCCGTGGCCCTCCTGAACCATGTCGGCCGAGATCGCCTTCTTCTCCTTCAGGAAGGCGGTCGGCTCGCGCGTCGAGATCAGCCCGCGCGGCTTCCAGATCATGATCACGACCATGGCGAGACCGAAGATCAGCATGCGATACTTCGTCGGGTCGAAATCATTGCCGAAGATCGCCTTGAGCCATTCGAGTTCGCGCAGCAATTCGGTCCCGCCGATCATCGCGATCGCGGCGATGGCGCAGCCCCAGAGCGAGCCCATGCCGCCGAGGACGACGATCGCCAGGATGATGGCCGATTCCATGAAGACGAAGGATTCAGGGCTGATGAAGCCCTGCCGCGCCGAGAAGAAGGCGCCGGCGACGCCGCCGAACATGGCGCCGATCGAGAAGGCGGTGAGCTTCGTGCTCGTCGTGTTGATGCCGAGAGAGCGGCAGGCGATCTCGTCCTCGCGCAGGGCTTCCCAGGCGCGCCCGACCGGCAGGCGTCGCAGTCGCAGCGTCACGAAGGCGGTCAGCAGTGCCAGGCACAGGATCAGGTAGTAGAGGAAGATCGTTCGGTAGAGCGGCGAGAACTCCAACCCGAACACGGCGGCGAAGCCGGTGTCGCTGGCGTTGAAGGGGATGCCGAAGAAGCTCGGGCGCGGAATGCCGGAGATGCCGGCATAGCCGCCGGAGAAGTCGACCCAGTTGATCAGCACGAGGCGGATGATCTCGCCGAACGCCAGGGTGACGATGGCGAGATAGTCGCCGCGCAGGCGCAGCACCGGAAAGCCGAGCAGCATGCCCCAGAAGGCTGCGAGGATCCCCGAAAGCGGCAACAGGATCCAGAAGGACAGGCCGAAATTCTTGGCCAGCAGCGCGTAGGAATAGGCGCCGACGGCATAGAAGGCGACATAGCCGAGGTCGAGCAGGCCGGCGAGGCCGACGACGATGTTCAGCCCCCATCCCAGCATCACGTAGATCAGGATCTGGACGCCGAAATTGTCGATCCATTTCAGCGCGCCGCCCCAGCCCGCCAGATTGATCGCGATGATCGGGAAGGTGACGAGGAAGCCGAGGCCGAACAGCGAGAACTTGCGCGAGTGGCGCTGGAAGAAGGCGAAGGTGCCGTGCGGCAGGAAGCGCACGAGCGACTTGCGCTCCGACTTGGTCTGCTGGCGCAGGACGACGAGGAAGCGCCCGACGAAGACGATGGCCACCGCCCAGGCGACCGCGCCCCAGCGCGGGTCCAGCACCAGGACGTTGTCCATGTTCTGGCGCGTGCCCCAGGCGATGATCGGGATGCACAGGCCCAGGGTGACGAGGGCGGCGAAGCCGGCTTCCTTCACGGCCGCGGCAAGGTCGAGCCTTGGAGCGGTCGTCGAGAGCGTGGTGGTCGCGGCGGGGCGGTTCATCGCTTCAGACCTTCTCGACTTCGGGCCGGCCGAGAATACCCGAGGGCATGAAGACGAGAACGATCGCCAGGATGCAGAAGGCGGCGACGTCCTTGTAGTCGATGGTGAAATAGGCCGACCACATCACTTCGATCAGCCCGATCAGCAGGCCGCCGATGACGGCGCCGGGCAGCGAGCCGATGCCGCCGAGCACGGCGGCCGTGAAGGCCTTCACGCCCGGAACGAAGCCGTCATGGAAGCTGACGACGCCGTAGAGCACGAGGTACATGACGCCGGCGACCGCCGCGAGGGCCGCGCCCATGACGAAGGTGATCGAGATCGTGCGGTCGACGTCGATGCCGAGCAGGGCAGCCATCTTGCGATCCTGCTCGCAGGCGCGCTGGGCGCGGCCGAGAGGCGTCTTCTGCACGATGTACCAGAAGGCGGCGAGTAGCACAGCGGTCGTCGCGATGATGACGATCTGCTTGTAGGAGATCTGGACCGAGTAGGTCGCGCTCTCGATCAGAGTGATCGACTTGTTCAGCATCGGCGGGATCGACTTGTTGCGCGGGCCCTGCACGACCTGGACGAAGTTCATCAGGAAGATCGACATGCCGATCGCCGAGATCAGCGGGGCGAGGCGGAAGGAGCCGCGCAAGGGCCGGTAGGCGACGCGCTCGATCGTCCAGTTCCAGAGCGAGGTGAAGAACATCGCCAGGGCCAGCACGATGACCAGCGCGACCACGATCAGCCCGGCCCCGAACCAGGCGGCGATCAGCATGAAGAAGATCAGCGCGATGAAGGCCGACAGCATGAAAACGTCGCCATGCGCGAAGTTCACCATGCCGATGATGCCGAAAACCATCGTGTAGCCGATGGCGATGAGGCCGTAGATCGACCCCAAGGTCAGCCCGTTGATGAGCTGCTGCAGGAAGACTTCCATTGACGACGCCGACCCCTCGAATCCGCTCCCGTTCTTGTCATCGGCATGACGCCGACGCATGCGGGATGCGATCACCATGCAGAGCTACCAACGCCTTGCGCTTTCGACAATCGCGCCGGGCCACAAAACTGTCAAAAGCAATCTGCTGTGAACTGCCTCGGAATTGGGCAGTATTCTCTGCGGCGGCGCGCCGATTTCGCGCAAGATGGTTGTGTTAGGGGCAGGCGCGAGAGGCCCTCCCGGCAGAAAATGCGTTCCGGCGTTTTCTTGCAAACGGGGAGTGCAACGCTGGATGGCGCTCCTTCCGCCCCCTGCGGGCAGTCCCGACCCGCACTTCCGCCGCGCGTGCAGGACGAAAAAAGGGCCCATGAGGGCCCTTTTCATCCTGCCGTTGCCGCGCGGAGTTCAGGCCTTGTCCGTCACCAGAAAGCCGTGGGCGAGGGGGTCGCGGTCATCGATGAAGATCGTGTTGTAGCCGGTCATGCGGGCCCAGCCCTCGATGGAGGGGATGATCGCCTCGAACGGGCCGACCTGGGCCGTGGCTTCGACCCGGCCGCGGAACATCGTACCGATAATGCTCTCATGGACGAAGTCGTCGCCGACCTTGAGCTTGCCCTGCGCCGCCCATTGCGCCATCCGCGAGGAGGTCCCGGTGCCGCAGGGCGAACGGTCGATCGCCTTGTCGCCATAGAACACGGCGTTGCGGGCATGGGCCTCGGGCTTGGTCGGCTCGCCGGTCCAGAGAATGTGGCTGAGGCCGTTGATCGCCGGGTTCTCCGGGTGAACAAACTGGTACTTCGCGTTCAGTGCCGCGCGCAGCTTCGGGCTCCAGCGCTGGATGTCGGACGGCTGAATGTTGGCGATGTCGCTGAAATTCTGCTGGGGATCGACGATCGCATAGAAATTGCCGCCATAAGCGACATCGACGGTGACCTCGCCGAGCTCCTCGATCTCCGCGGTCAGGCCGGTCGCGTGGAGATAGGAGGCGATGTTGGTGATGCGGACGCTGTCGACATAGTCGCCATTGCGCGTGTAGCGCGCTGTGACCAGCCCCGCCGGCGTATCGATCCGCAGCACGCCTTCCTCCCGGGGCGTGACGAGGCCGCGTTCGAGCGCCATCGTCACGGTACCGATGGTGCCGTGGCCGCACATCGGCAGGCAGCCCGAGGTCTCGATGAAGAGGAAAGCGATGTCGGCATCGTCGCGCGTCGGCGGGTAGAGGATCGAGCCCGACATGACGTCATGGCCGCGCGGCTCGAACATCAGGCCGGTGCGGATCCAGTCATACTCCGCCAGGAAATGCGCGCGCTTCTCGACCATGTTGGCGCCCTTGAGCGGCGGGGCGCCGCCCGCGACCATGCGGACCGGATTGCCGCAGGTATGTCCGTCGACGCAGAAAAAGGTGTGGCTGCTCATGGTGTTGGCCTTGCTGGCTGAGAATCCGATTCCGCTGCGGCACGGCAGCGTTCGATGAGAATCCGGGCCGCTTCGGCCGCGGAAAGCTCGCTGACGTCGAGTTCGACGAGCGGCAGGCCCTGGGCCCTGAGCAGGCGGTGCCTGGAACGCAGGCCGTCGAGCACGGACTGGCTGGTAAGCTTGTGGCGCTCGGCACGGCCCGGCGCCACGAGACGCTCGGCATTGCGCTCGGGCGAGCAGTCGAGCACCACCGCAACGAGCATCGCACCACGCGTGTTCGTCAGCGTGCGATATTCCTCGAAGACGCCGCTGTCATAGGGGTCGTCGGAGAGGGCGTCGGTCAGGATCAACGGCGTCCCCGACTTCATTCGACACAGGTGGTCGAAGATCGCGGCCCGCAGCGCCAGGCGCAAAGAGTTATGCAGTGGGTCGCGCCGGTCGAACAGCACCTGGGCGGGGTTGATGATGGTGTGGTTGTCGAGCAACCGCGCACCCATCTCCCGCGCCATCTCGCGGGCGATCGTCAGCTTGCCGCTGCCCGGCCAGCCATTGATGTGGATGATCAGGTCGCGCTCGGCCATCCCACCCTCAGAATCGGCGCGGGCTGAAGGGCGCGAGATCGATCGCGGGAGCGCGGCCTGCGATCAACGCCGCCACAAACTCGGCCGTAATCGTCGATTGTGTCATGCCGTAGTGGCCGTGACCGAAGGCGTAGACGACATGGGGGTTGCGGCTGGCGGCGCCGATCACCGGCAGCGAGTCCGGCAGGGAGGGGCGAAACCCCATCCAGAGCGTGCCGCTGTCGAAGGCCGGCAGGCCGTCCACGAACCGGCTCGCCTTGTCGTAGAGGATCTTCGTGCGGGCGTGGTTGGGCGGGGCTTCCAGCCCACCGAACTCCACGGCGCCACCGATGCGCAGGCCGCTTTCCAGCGGCGTCATGACGAAGCCGTGGCCTTCGAAGCCGACGGGCCGCGTGGTCAGCCCGGTCACGCCCGGGAAGCTGACATTGTAGCCGCGCTCGGTGTCGAGCGGCACCTTGTCGCCGAGCGCCGATGCCAGCGGCTTCGACCAGGCGCCGGCTGCGACGACGGCGCGATCGACCACGCGCTGGAAGCCGTCGCGGCCGATCAGGGCAGGGCGCTCGCCGGTCGAGATGTTGACCACCTCGGCCTTCTCGAAAGTCGCGCCGCGGGCCAATGCTGCCTCGAACAGAGCCAGCGTGAGCTGGAGCGGATCGCTGATGTGGGCGGTGTCGGGATGGAAGGCGGCGCCGACGAACTTGTCCTTCAGCGCGGGCTCGAACTGGCGTAGCTCGGCAGGGCCGATCATCTCGACCTTGATGCCGAACTCGGCCTGGCGCTTCGCGATTCCGCGGGCCTCCTCGAAGGCGCCGGCCTCCGTGAAGACATAGAGTCCACCCTTGCGGTGGATATGGCTCTCGAGGCCGGTGCTCTTCGCACGGGCGAGCCAAGCCGGCAGGGCCCGCTGCTGCAATGCGCCGATGCCCTGGATCGAGCGCTCATAGGCGTCCGGCCGCGCGGCCAGCACGAAGCGCGCGAGCCAGGGCAGGAGCTTGGGGAAATAGGCCGGGCGGATCGCCAGCGGGCCGAGCGGGTCGAGCAGGAATTTCGGCACCTGCCTGAGTATCTTGGGGCTTGCGATCGGCAGGATGTCGGTATGGGCGATCCAGCCGGCATTGCCGCGCGAAGGGCCGAAGCCCGGCCCCTCCTTGTCGAGGACCAGGACCTCGTGACCCTCGTCAAGCAGGGCATGGGCGATGGCCGAGCCGACGATCCCGGCTCCGACGACGGCGACCTTCATGTCAGGACCCTCGTCATGGCAGGGCAAGTGGCGACAGGGCGAGTGGCGAGGGAGCCGGGTTCGACATCCCAGTGCATGCTGCCGATCGTCTCGTCATCCAGCCGGGCGGTCGGAATGGCAGGCAATGTACAGGCGAAGGCCATTTCGCTCTCCGGTCCAACAGAGGCGGCGCGGCCCCTCTGACAGCGCCTCGTTGTGCATCAGCCATCTGCGGAGGTCGAGGCCTCCCCAAGCCGATAGGCCCCCCGGCTCGTTCATGGCAGAATGCGCCGGAGGCCATGCGTTTCGTACAATGCGTCTTGCGCGGCGGCCCGTTTCGCTTGCAGATTGCAGGCGTGGCGTCCAATCGCGATATGACAGGGTTGATATATCAATGCCTCTCGGTGCGTCAATCCAAGAGCGTGGGCGGGGAGATGGGGCATGAATCTTCGTCCCGCGGCCGCCATGGATTTCGCTGACGAGAGTGCTCTGCCGGCCCACGGCCCGGGAGCGCCGAGTCTGACGGAGATCGCCTATCGCAGGCTCGAGGAGGCAATCGTGACGCTCTCGCTGCGGCCGGGAGCGGTGCTCACCGAAGCGCAGATGATCGACATGGTCGGCGTCGGGCGGACTCCGGTGCGCGAGGCGCTGATCCGCCTGGCGCAGCAGGGGCTGGTCGAGGTGCTGCCACGCAAGGGCGTCGTGGTCGCCGGTATCAATGCGATCGACATCGTATCGGCACTCGATGCGCGCGAGGTGCTGGAGCGGCTGATCGCAGGGGATGCCGCCAAGCGGGCAAGCCCGCGCGAGCGCATCGCCATCGTGGAGAAGGCGCGGGCCATGCGCGAGGCCGCCGCCAGCGGCGATGCCAACGCCTATATGCGGCTCGACAAGGAGCTCGACGCCGAAGTCGCGGTGGCGGCACGCAGCCCTTATGCGACGCGCGCCGTCGAGCCGCTGCAGGCCCTGATCCGGCGTGCCTGGTACCATTTCGAGCGACAGGACGACCTGATGCCGGCGGCGAGCCATCACGTCGCCTTCGCCCAGGCGCTGGCGACGGCCGATCCCGCCGCGGCGATGGCTGCCAGCGATGCGCTGATGCTGCATCTGCGCAACGGATTGCTGGCGACGCTCGACCGAGAGTGATGCCGGTTCTGTTAGGTCCGACATTCGTTGATATATTTGATCTCGGTGATGGCGCTGCTGGCGCAGGCCCGTCCTGCTCCGGCGATTCTGGCTTTTCCGGTCGGCAGTCTCTACATGAGCGGCGAACCCGCTTTCGCTGGCCAGCCGGAATCCGATGACAGAACTCGTTCAACCCGTGCGGCGGGCCGCGCCCGATGCACCGCTCTATCGCGACGCGATGGCGCGGGTTGCGAGCGCGGTCCATATCGTCACCACGGTCGGGCCCGGTGGCCGGATCGGGCTGACCGCGACGGCGGTCGCCTCCGTCTCGGATACGCCGCCGACCGTGCTGGTCTCGATCGCGCGGCCGAGCCGGACGCTGGCCGTGATCGAGGCAAGCGGGGTGTTCTGCATCAACACGCTGCCGGGCGGCTGCGAGGACCTGGCCGAGATCTTCGCCAGCCGGCGCGGTATCGATGGCGAGGCGCGTTTCGCCTCGCGCCACTGGAGCAGCCTCGCGACCGGTGCGCCGGTCCTGGCCGAAGCGGTTGCCGCCTTCGACTGCCGGCTGGTGGCCGCGCATGACATCGCGACGCATCGCGTCCTGATCGGTGAGGTCGTCGGCCTCGGTGGGGCCGGGGCGCAACCGGCTGGGGCAACGAGCCTGATCTATCGGGGGCGGCGCTTCGAGGCCGTCTGAGCGGCGTCGGTGCTTGCAATGGCTTTTCCCGAAGGCCGCTTTCCACTTGTTGGGCCGATGTCCCAAGTAGTCGGAAGGTTGTCGCGATCGAGTGGCCTTGGGGAGGCTTGCTCCTCGACCGAAAGACGTAATAGCTTACGCCGGAAGATGCCGTAACGGGTCAGCTTCTCACGGGCGGCGGTATTGAGGTTCGCTTTGGCGCAACGATTTCGGTGGGCCTAATAGAGTGGCTGGAGCTGATCGATTGGCAGTTGGATTTCAGATGATCTTTTCAGTTTATATCTGAAGTCAAATATCTGGAGCTAGTTGTTTCTGAGGGATTTGGTTTATTTTTATCGAATAATTTCATTCAATTAATATGTATCGTTGCGTCTCTTTTAGATTGGGTGGTCAATTATGGACTTCCGGCATCTAAGATTGAAGTTGTTTTATTTTATGCTCGGCCCCATTTCGGCGCATTATCGCCGAAAGCGGATGCGCAAATTCTGCAGTGTTTTCCACCTGGACCATCACCCGGCGATTCTGGATCTCGGCGGTCAGCCCACCATCTGGGACACAGTGGTCGAGCCACTCGACATTGTTATTCTGAATCTGCCCGGTAGGGCCGAGACGCTGCATCCCACGCATCACAATATAAAATATGTCGAAGGTGATGCTTGTGATGTCGTCGGCATTGAGAAGAAAGAGTTCGATATCGTATTTAGCAATAGCGTGATCGAGCATGTCGGAAATTCCGATTTTCGCGCTCGATTTGCGAGTGAAGTGCGTCGACTGGGCAAGTCTTACTGGGTGCAGACCCCGGCACGATACTTTCCGATCGAGCCCCATAACGGCATGCCGTTCTGGTGGTTCTGGCCGCAAGCCCTGCGCGCGGCGACGATCAAGAGATGGAAACGAACACTGCCGGCCTGGACGGAGATGGTGGAGGGAACAGATATCGTCTCCCGGGAAGAGATGCATCGTCTCTTTCCCGAGGCCGAAATCTATGTCGAGCGGGTTTGGGGCATTCCCAAATCCTACACCGCCTTCTCGGTCACATAGCCGTCAGGCCTTCGCCGCTTCTGCTTCCATTTCGGCGAAGACGCTGGCTGCTTCCTTGAAGGCATGGTTCGCGGCTGGGACGCCGGCATAGATCGCCGTCTGCAGCAGCACTTCCTTGACGTCGTCGCGGCTGAGTCCGTTGTTGATGGCGCCGCGGACATGGATGCGGAATTCGCCCCAGGCGCCGAGAGAGGCCGCGATCGCCAGCACGATGATCGAACGCTCGCGCCGGGGCAGGCCCGGCCGGTTCCAAATGTCGTTCCAGGCGGTGCGGGTGATGAACTCCTGCCACTCGCCATTGAAGTCGGTGAGGCCGGTGCTGGCCTTGTCGACATAGGCGCCGCCGAGCACGGCTCGGCGGGTCTTCATGCCCTCGTCGTAGCGGGTCTTCTCGTCCATGGCGGGCTCCTCAGGCTTTCAGGAAATCGAGCACGGCGCCGGTGAAGGCCTCGGGCTGCTCGAGATTGGAGAGATGGGCGGCGTTGAGCTCGACCGTGCGCGAGCCCGCGATGGCGTCGGCAATCAAGTGGCCGGCGGCGGGTGGCGTCGCGGGGTCGAGCTTGCCGATGATGACGAGCACCGGGTTCGCGATGCTGCGGATCGTCTCGCGCTGGTCCATGTCGCGAATGGCGGCGCAGCAGGTGGCATAGCCGATCGCCGGGGTGGTGGTCAGCATCTCGCTCACCTTCACCACCGTCGCGGGCTCGGTCTCGCGGAAGCGCGGACTGAACCAGCGTTCCAGCACGCCTGGGACGAGGGCGGCCATGCCGCGGCTGCGCGCGATGTCGATCCGGTCGTTCCAGAGCGATGGCGGTCCCATATGGGCGGCGGTGTTGGCGAGGACGACGCGGCCCATTCGCTCGCGCGCATTGGTAGCGAGCCACTGGCCGACCATTCCGCCTTTCGAGACGCCGCACCAATGCGTCTTCTCGATGCCGAAATGGTCGAGGATGGCGAGGGCGTCCTGCCCGAGCCTGTCGATGCCGAAGGACCTGTCGGTCGCCACGGAAAGGCCATGCCCGCGCGAATCGTAGCGCAGGATGCGGAAGGCCTTCGCCCATTCGGCGATCTGCGGATCCCACATCGACAGGTTGGTGCCGAGCGAGTTCGACAGCATGAGCACCGGTGCGTCGGCCGGGCCGTCGAAGCGGATGTTGAACGGCTCGCCCGCAATGGTCTCGATCGGCATCGGCGGTCTCCTTGTCTCGTCGTCTTTCGCCTATTCGGCGGTGATCTTGCCGTCGCCCGAAAGCATAAGCCAGCGACCGGCGAGCGCTGCCTGCGCCGCTGCCGGCAGCCGTAGCGCGGGCGGCGTCGGCCAGCCCATCTCCCGCGCGACCACCAACCCCAGCAGCAGGATGGCGTCCGGCGCATCCATCAGCAGAGCGGCCGGCGCCTTGCCGGCATGGACAAGCTCGAGCAGCACGGCCGAGGCGGAGGACGAGCCGATCGTGCCCGGCAGGGCCAGCACGGTGCCGGCGATAGCCTCGCCGCGTTGCGGGTGGCGTGCGTCGATGATGGTGCCGGAGCGGGGATCGACCCCGCCCCAGAAGCTGATCGGCGCGGTCAATGCGAGGCAGCGTCCTGAAACCTGAGGTCCGGCGATCAGGACTTGAGCATTCAGGGGCTGGGCGTTCAGGACCATGCCTGGCGCTCCCTGACGAGGCGGCCGGCGACGGCGCTCTCGACGCATTCCGCCAATGAGCCATAGGTCACGGCATAGCCGGTCGTTCCGGGCGCGTAGTGGGCAAACTTGCCGGAGTTGGTCATCAGCACCGCTCCTGGAATGTCGGGCAGGATCGGGGTCACGACCACACAGGTGTCGACGACGAAGATCACCCCCGCGCGTTCCAATGCGCTGCGCCGTCCCTGCGCCTCGAGAGGGCGCTGCACATGACGCCCCGTATTGGCGTAGAGCGGCACCTTGAGCTTGCGCCCGGCGAGGAGGCGTTCGACCTCGTCGATCTCGGCCAGGGAGAGGTGCGGCGAGCCGATCGCGACCGCATCGACGCGCTCCGTTGAGCCGGCGGTCGAGAGCCCGGCAAGGGCCTGCTGCACCAGATCCGGCGTTAGTGTCAGAGTCTCGCGGGGTGGCAGGTGGCCCAGAGCCGTGGCCGCGTCCGGCGCCTCGGGGGTGACGCCGGCGACATGGAAGAGCCCGACGCCCCCGGCCGAGGCCGAGGCTGCACCCAGGGCCTTCAGGCGATCCTCGGTCGTGCAGCCCTGCAGGCCGTCAATGACCGCGACCGATGTACCGGCCGCGCGGCCGAGGATCGTGCCGAGGACGGGGTAGAAGACGTCGGAGGCGCGCAGGCGCGGGCTCAGCCCGTTCGTGTCGATCAGCAGCGTCGCGATGCGGTTCTCGGGCCGGTGCAGCCCGTAATCGGGCGCGACGCCGGCGATGGCGCAGGCGATGTCGAGGAAGTCGCCATAGCGATTGGTGCGGGCGCCCAGCACCGAATTACAGAAGACGACGGCATTGGATTCGCCCCAGGCGACGTCGCTGCCGAGAGCAGGGCGATGGCCGGCCTGATAGGGCGCGCAGGTCCAGGAGGGCTCGCAGCCCATCGCCTCATAGGCGCGCATCATCCGGGCGGCCATGTCGCGCTCATGTGGCGGCAGGCGGATCGCCGCGCAGCCAGCGGGCGCCAAGGCGCCGACATTCAGCGTCGCGCGAACGGCGACGCGGGCGCCGCCCGCGACCAGCCGTTCGGCGAAGAGCGTGCCGGAATCGCCGTGATAGAGCGCGCCGTCGATATGGGCGGAAGCGATCGGGATCAGCCGCGGCGCACCCATCAGGCGCGCGGCCTCGGCGACGATGCGCAGCGCCATGGCGGCGGCGTCGTTGCTGGCCGCTATGGCATGCTGCTGCGTCGTGAGTTCAACCATCGACGGCCCTGTAATCCCGCGCTGGTGCGGGGGGAACGGGCCGCGGGCGCTGCTCGCAACGAGCCAGAACGCGGTCGATGATCGCGTCGGAGGCGCCGCGATAGGTCGATGGGTCGAACAGCTCCGCGAGGGCGACGGCGTCGATATGGTCGGTCACCGCAGGAATGTCGGTCAGGACGTCGCGCAGATGCCGCTGCTCCGCCAGACAGGCACGGCTCGCCTCTTCTAGAAGATGATGCGCCTGCGCCTTGCCCAAGGCCGCGGCGAGGGCGACCGAGACGCGCTCCGACATCACCAGCCCATGCGTGACCTCGATATTGATGCGCATGCGCTCGGGAAAGACCTGAAGCCCTTCGATCAGGGTGACCGTCTGCGCCAAGGCCGAGCCGGCGATACGGAACAGCTCCGGCAGCGTCGGCCATTCGGCATGCCAGCCGCCGAGCGCACGTTCGTGCTCATGCGGCATGGCGGCGAGCAGGGTCGAGACCAGGCCCGGCGCACGCTGTGCCGCGGCCAGGATCAGCGTGCACAGCACCGGATTGCGCTTATGGGGCATCGCCGAGGAGCCGCCCTTGCCCGGTGCGGCCGGCTCGGCGAGTTCGCCGATCTCTGTCTGAGCCATCAGGGCGACATCGCGGGCGATCTTGCCGAGATTGCCGGTCAGGATGCCGAGTTCGGCGGCGAGCCGGACGATGCGATGTCGCTGCGCGTGCCAGGAGATGCTCGAGGCCGGCGCTCCCTGGATCAGCGCCGTGAACTGCGCCTGCACGCGTTCTGCGTCGCTTTCGAGGGCTGCGAGCGTGCCAGCAGCTCCGGCGAACTGGACGACCGGCGTCGTGAGCATCTCGTCGAGGACGCGCCGGCTTTCTAGCAGCGGATCGAGCCAGAGTGCAGCCTTGAGGCCGAACGAGATCGGCACGGCCTGCTGCAGGAAGGTGCGGCCGATCATCGGCGTCGCGCGATGCTCTTCGATGAGAGCACGCAGGAAATGCGCGATCCGGCCAAGCCTGAAATCGATGATCTCGAGCGCGTGGCCGATGACATAGGCATAGCCCGAATCGATCACATCCTGGCTGGTTGCGCCGTAGTGGACCCATTTGGCATGCTCGGGCGCGGCTTCGGCAACGCGCGCCGTCAATGCCTTGACCAGCGGGATCGCAGGGTTGCCCGCGAGCGTAGCGGCTCTGCCGAGCGCGGCGATGTCGTAGAGGCGAGCGTCGCATTGCTGCGCGACCGCCATGGCGTTCCCGGCCGGAGCGAGGCCTTCGGCCTCGAGCGAATGGGCGAGTTCCGACTCGAAGTTGAGCATGCCCTGAAGCAGCATCTCATCGCCGAGGATCCTGGCCATTTCGGCATCGACGAAAAGCTCGCCGAACAGGCCCGATGCGTCGGACGTCATTGGGTGGCGTGCGCCATGCGGCGGCTGGGGTCGGTCGTCACGCTTCGTCCTCTTGTGCCGATCGGCGCTTTCCGCTCATGGATAGGCGCGACAGCCTTGGATAGACCCGAGGCGTGGCCGGCTGCAACAGGAGCCGGATGGTTGCGGCAGGGATCCGAGGGAGTGGCGCCATGGCGATGACGATGAATGGCGAGGTGACGTTGCCCGCGACCAAGGAGGTCGTCTGGGCCAAGCTCAACGATGCTGAGGTGCTGAAGGCCTGCATTCCCGGCTGCGAGCAGCTCAGCAAGGATGACGACACGCATTTCTCCGCCGTGGTGAAGGTAAAGCTCGGGCCGGTGAAGGCGAGCTTCAAGGGCAAGGTCGAGCTCGTCGATCTCGATCCGCCAAACGGTTACCGCATCCAGGGCGAGGGCGAGGGGGGCATCGCGGGCTTCGCCAAGGGCGGCGCCAAGGTCACGCTGAGCGATGCGGACGAAGGCCAGACGTTGCTGCGCTACGATGTCGAGGCACAGGTCGGCGGCAAGCTGATGCAGCTCGGCTCACGGCTGATCGATTCGGTCTCGAAGAAACTCGCCGACGAGTTCTTCGCCAATTTTGCCAAGGCGGTCAGCGAAGGTTGAGCCGGGCCTGCTTCTGATGCCGGCCAGCGAGGGCTGACCGGCCTCAGCTTGCGCGGCGCAGGCTCTCGAGGGCTGCGCTGACGGTGGCCTCGGCGGCGCCGACCTGAAGCGCGATCTGGGAAGCGACCTGGGTCGCGCGTTCGATCGCCCTTGTCGTTGTCTCAAGGCTGTGGCCAACCGCCTGGGCGCTGGCGATCGTGTCATCCGAGCAGCCGGCCACGTCCGAGGCGTCGTGGGCTATGCCAGACGTGACCAGGCTTTGATGGGCGACCGCGTCGGAAATCGCTTCCGCATCGCCCCGGATTTCGCCGATCGTCGTGCTGATCGAGGCGGCATGCTCGCCGCAGGCCGCGGCGCTCGCCGAGAGTTCGTTGATCTGGCGCGAGATCTCCTGCGTCGCACTTGCCGTTTGCGTCGCCAGCGACTTCACCTCCGAGGCGACGACGGCGAAGCCGCGCCCGGCCTCTCCGGCGCGCGCTGCCTCGATCGTAGCGTTGAGGGCGAGCAGGTTGGTCTGAGCGGCGATGTCCGCGATCAGGCCGAGCACTGAGCCGATGCTCGTGGTCGATTCACGCAACTGTGCGATCGCGTTGTTCATCGCCTCGGCATCGCCGACGGCGCGTGAGGCGATGGCGACACTTTGGCGGGCACGGTGGCCGATTTCGCCGATATTGGCCGACATTTCCTCGGTCGCGGCCGCCGTCTGGCGGGCGCGGTCGCGCATCATTTCCGCTGCCCGGGTGACGTCGAGAACCTGCGCTCGGATGAAGGCGGTGGCGCCTGCGGTCTCGTCGGCGGAGCTGACGAATTGCTCGACGGCGCCGCTGATCGAGGCATCGAGCGTGCCGATCCGCGACTTCAGCATATGCGCGGCGGTGTCGAGCGCCTCGCCGCGATGGCGGGCCTCGGCCGCTTCGAGCGCCTGGTCGAGCGTGATCGCCGTGTTGATGTCCATGACGAGGACGTTCTCGATAATCTCCATATCTCGCGCGAACCGACGGGGAGAGAGCAGGGACGTCAGGCGCGGTTTCGCGGCGATCGACCTGAAGACGGCTCCCGCAATCGAGACGCGCGATCGGGTGCCGACTTTGATGGCGCGCTCGAGCGTGCATACGCGTTCCATCGACTCGAAATACTTCTCGTCGAAATCGCCATCGAAGATCAGCCGGAAGTGCTGCTCCGTGATCGCGTAGATGTCTTCGGATAGGGGCGTAATATTGTCCTTCAGTCCGGGATGGATCTGGCGGCCATAAGAGAACGCCTTGGCGACGATGTCCTCGATGACGAGATCGACATGCTTGCGATAGCCGCGCAGAGCTGCGCGTTTTTCCGCGCCGTAGCCTGTCGAGCCCAAGCGTCGCTCGACCTGTTCGGAAATCGACGTCAAGATCGGCCCCCGTGCCGCCGGCAAAAGCACTTCGCCGAACCGAGGCACTGTGACCAGCCTCCGTTAAGATTCCGCCAATGTGACGAGCGACGCGGTTTCTCCGATCCTGTCCGGCGTCGCCGGGGCGTGATGAAACACCCGCGAAACGCTGCCAAACAGCCGGTCTTCCCTCTTCGCCTCCCGCTTGACCGCGGAAAAACGCGGGTCCACAGTTGGTTTAAAGCTGTTCCAAGGAGAAGCTGGCGCCATGCCGCGAGCCTCCGCTCCAGCGCAGCGTTCGGTTATGTCACGAGCCGGGCGTCAGACCCGGGTCACAGGAGGAAGACGATGGCCACCCTCTCCATGACGGTGAACGGCAAAGCCGTCACTGCGACGGTCGATCCGCGTACGCTGCTGGTGCAGTTCCTGCGCGAAAACCTGCGCCTGACCGGCACCCATGTCGGCTGCGACACCAGCCAGTGTGGTGCCTGCGTCGTCCATATCGACGGCAAGGCCGCGAAGTCCTGCACGACGCTGGCGGTCTCGCTCGAAGGCGCCTCCGTGACGACGATCGAGGGGCTGGCCGCAAACGGGGCGCTGCATCCGATGCAGGAAGCCTTCCGCGAGCATCATGGCCTGCAGTGCGGCTTCTGCACGCCGGGGATGATCATGTCCGCCGTCGACATCGTGAACCGGCGCGGCCACAACCTCGACGAGAAGACGATCCGTGAGGATCTCGACGGCAACATCTGCCGCTGCACGGGCTACCACAACATCGTCAAGGCCGTTGCCGCCGGAGCCGAGGCCATGGCCGGGCAGGGCATGGGCACGAAGGAGCCGCCGCGCCAGGCTGCCGAGTGAAGGCCTGCGAGTGAGATGCCGCGGGCCGCGCCATCGGCGCAGGCCTGGTCGTGAGGTCATGACGTGCCCGCCAGAGGCGCGCTGAGGGAGGGAAACACCATGTCGGCAACCGGAATCGGCGCCTCGGTGCGGCGCAAGGAAGACCATCGCTTCATCACCGGCCAGGGACGCTACACCGACGACATCAACCGGCCGGGCCAGGCCCATGCCTATTTCCTGCGTTCGCCGCATGCCCACGCCACGATCAAGTCGATCGACACCAAGGCGGCTGCGAAGATGCCGGGCGTGCTCGGCATCTATACGGGTGACGATCTCGCGGCCGACAAGGTCGGCGGGCTGATCTGTGGCTGGATGATCCACAACAAGGACGGCTCGCCGATGCGCGCCGGTCCGCACCCGGCGCTGGCGCAGGGCAAGGTGCGCTATGTCGGCGATCATGTGGCGGTCATCGTCGCCGAGACTCTGGCGCAGGCGCGCGACGCGGCCGAGGTGGTCGTGGTCGATTATGCGGTGCTGCCGGCGGTGGTCGACACCGCCAAGGCGGCCGGGGCCAAGACGGTGGTGCATGCGGAAGCCCCCGACAACACCGTCTTCAACTGGCATCTTGGCAACAAGGACGAGACCGAGGCCGCCTTCAAGAAGGCGAAGCACGTCACCAAGCTCGACATCGTCAACAATCGGCTCGTGCCGAACCCGATGGAGCCGCGCGCCGCGGTGGGCGACTACGACGCCGGCGACGGCGTCTTCACGCTCTTCACCACCAGCCAGAACCCGCATGTCGCCCGGCTCGTGCTCTCGGCCTTCATCGGTATCGCTCCCGAGAACAAGCTGCGGGTGATCGCGCCCGATGTCGGCGGTGGCTTCGGCTCCAAGATCTTCATTTATGCCGAGGAGACGGTCTGCGTCTGGGCTGCGAAGAAGGTCGGCCGGCCGGTGAAGTGGAATTCCGACCGTACCGAGGCCTTCCTCTCTGACGCGCATGGCCGCGACCACGTCACCCATGCCGAACTCGCGACCGACGCCGAGGGCAAGATCACCGGCTTGCGCGTCAAGACAACAGCCAATCTCGGTGCCTATCTCTCGACGTTCTCGTCCTCGGTGCCGACCTATCTCTACGCTCCGCTGCTCTCCGGCCAGTACGACATCCCGGCGATCTATTGCGAGGTCGACGCGGTCTACACCAACACCGCGCCGGTCGATGCCTATCGCGGGGCGGGGCGGCCGGAGGCGACTTTCGTGGTCGAGCGCCTGGTCGAGGTCGCGGCGCGCGAACTCGGCAAGGATCCGGCGAAGTTCCGTATGCAGAACTACGTCAAGAAGTTCCCGCACCAGACGCCGGTCATCATGATGTATGACGCCGGCAATTACGGCGCCTCGATGAAGAAGGCGCTTGAGATCATCGACTACAAGGGCATCGGCAAGCGCAAGCGCGACTCGGCCCGCGAGGGCAAGCTGCGCGGCATCGGCTTCTCCGCCTATATCGAGGCCTGCGGCATCGCGCCCTCGGCCGCGGTCGGCTCGCTTGGTGCTGGCGTCGGCCTGTGGGAATCGGCCGAGGTCCGGGTGAACCCGATCGGCACGGTCGAGGTGCTGACCGGCTCGCACAGCCACGGCCAGGGCCATGAGACGACCTTCGCGCAGCTGGTCTCGGACCGTCTTGGCATCCCCATCGACAATGTCTCGATCATCCATGGCGACACCGACAAGGTGCAGATGGGCATGGGCACCTATGGCTCGCGCTCGGGCGCGGTGGGCATGTCTGCGATCGTCAAGGCCGTCGACAAGGTCATCGCCAAGGGCAAGAAGGTCGCCGCCTATGTGCTGGAGGCCGACGAGGCCGATATCGACTTCGCGGACGGGCATTTCTCGGTGAAGGGCACCGACCGCAAGCTCGATTTCGGGTCGTGTGCGCTGCAGGCCTATATCGCGCACAAGTTCAACGGGCAGGATCTCGAGCCGGGGCTGAAGGAAGGGGCGTTCTACGACCCGACCAACTTCACCTTCCCGGCTGGTGTGCACATCTGCGAGGTCGAGATCGATCCGCAGACCGGCGTCACGAAGATCGACCGCTGGGCGGCGGTCGACGATTTCGGCAATGTCATCAATCCGATGATCGTCGAGGGCCAGGTCCATGGCGGCATCGCACAGGGCGTCGGCCAGGCCCTGCTCGAAGGCGCGAAATACAACAGCGACGGGCAGCTCGTGACAGCGAGCTTCATGGACTACTGCATGCCGCGGGCCGACGATCTGCCGTCCTTCCAGGTCGGCATGACGGTGACGGCCTGCCCGTCCAATCCGCTCGGCATCAAAGGCTGCGGCGAGGCCGGTGCCATCGCCGCGCCGCCTGCCGTCATCAATGCCATCACCGATGCGCTCGGCCATGAGGACATCGCCATGCCGGCGACGCCGCAGGCCGTCTGGCGCGCGGCGCAGAAGAGCGTGAAGAGAATGGCAGCGGAATAGTTTTTGCTCGTCATCCCGGCCGGAGCGAAGCGCGCAGGGCCGGGATGAACCCCGCAGATTTCAGCAAGGGATCATACCCATGTACGCCTTCACCTATCACCGCCCGGGCTCTGCGCGTCAGGCTGCGGGCCTCCTCGCCAAGAAGGAGGATGCCAAGATCCTCGCCGGCGGCCACACCCTGCTGCCGACGATGAAGCAGCGTCTCGCGGCTCCGAGCGCATTGATCGATCTCGGCGCCTGCGGCGATCTCAAGGGTATCGCTCGCAAGGGCCGCACGGTCGTAATCGGCGCGATGTCGACCCATGCCGAGGTCGCGGAATCCGCGATCGTCCAGGAGGCTATCCCCGGGCTGGCCTATCTCGCCTCGCATATAGGTGATCCGCATGTGCGCCATCGCGGCACGATCGGCGGCTCCGTCGCCAACAACGATCCGGCGGCGGATTACCCGGCGGCCTGCCTCGCGCTGGGCGCAACGATCGTGACCAACAAGCGCAAGATCGAGGCCGACGACTTCTTCACCGGGCTCTATGAGACGGCGCTGGAAGAGGGCGAAATCATCACCAAGGTGGTGTTTCCGGTCGTCTCCAAGGCGGGCTATGCCAAGTTCCGCAATCCGGCCTCGCGTTATGCGCTGGTCGGCGTCTTCGTCGCCAAGCGTGGCAGCGACATCCGCGTCGCGGTGACCGGGGCGGGCGAGGGCGGTGTCTTCCGCTGGCCGGAAGCGGAGACGGCCCTCAAGGCGCGCTTCGCGCCGAAGTCGCTCGAGGGTCTCAAGGCCTCGTCCAAGGGCATCAATGCCGACATGCATGCCGATGCGGAGTACCGCGCGCATCTGATCGGGGTGATGGCGAAGCAGGCCGTGGCCCAGGCGACGGGCAAGTAGCGCCAGCACGCAAGGGTGGTAGCTCATGGCCGGGCTTGACCCGGCCATCTCGTTTGGCGCCTTCTGCCCGTCGTTCAAGAGATGCTCGGGGCAAGCCCGAGCATGACGCGAGTTGTCATGCCCCAATTGCTCCCGACCTCCATCGACGCGACGCTCACCCTGCTGCAGAGCCAAGGCTATGTCGCTGATCGCGCGCTGGCGACGGTGCTCTTCCTGGCCCTGAAGATGAAGCGGCCGCTGCTGCTCGAAGGCGAGGCCGGCACCGGCAAGACAGAGATCGCGAAGGTGCTCTCGGCTGCGCTCGGGCGAAAGCTGATCCGGCTGCAATGCTATGAAGGGCTCGATCTCGCCTCCGCCGTCTATGAGTGGAACTATGCCGGGCAGATGATGGCGATCCGCCTGGCGGAAGCCGGCGGCGCGACCGGTGATCGCGAACGGCTGGAAGGCGACATCTTCTCGCAGAAATACCTGATCAAGCGTCCGCTGCTGCAGGCGCTGGAACCACAGGAGGGCGGCGCGCCGATCCTGCTGATCGACGAACTCGACCGCACCGACGAGGCTTTCGAGGCCTTCCTGCTCGAAGTTCTCGCGGATTCCCAGGTGACGATTCCGGAGCTCGGCACGGTGAAGGCGGCCGAGCCGCCGATCGTGATCCTGACCTCGAACCGCACCCGCGAAATCCATGACGCGCTGAAGCGGCGGTGCCTCTATCACTGGGTCGGCTATCCCGACGCAGGCCGCGAGCTCGCGATCCTGAAGGCGCGTGCGCCGCACGCCCCGGCGAAGCTCGCCAGGCAGGTGGTGTCCTTCGTGCAGGCGATCCGCAAGGAGGAGCTGTTCAAGGCGCCGGGCGTCGCCGAAACGTTGGACTGGGCGACCGCGCTCGTGGAGCTTGATGCGGTCGCGCTCGACCCCGCGCTGGTCTCGGACACCCTCGGCGCCCTGCTGAAGTACCAGGACGACATCCAGGCGATGCAGGGCTCGAAGGTGAAGGAGCTGCTGGACCAAGCGAAGTCAGAAGCGAAGGCCTAACCGGCCGGCCTCTGGCCCTGCGCCAGATCAACGACGGCGCGCGCGATGGCGGCTAACAGCTCTGGCGGGATGGGCGGAGGAGCGATCATGTACAACGATCTCAAGGCGGTCGAGGCGGTGACCTGGACCTATCTCAATGGGCTCTATGAAGGCGATGTCGCCAAGCTCGAGCACGCCTTTCACCCGACCAGCGCGCTGACCACCGCCGATGACGAGGGGCTGATCCGGATCGTGCCACGCGATGAATGGCTGGCCGCAGTGGCCGCGCGCCCGTCGCCCAAGGCCGCGGGCATGGTGCGCGGCGACCACATCCTGACGATCGACATCGTCGGGCCGACGCTGGCATTGGTGAAGGTGAAGTGCCAGATGCCGCCGCGCTACTTCACCGATCTGCTCTCCTTCGTGAAGGTCGAGAGCAAATGGCAGATCGTGCAGAAGGTCTACATGACCGAGATGGGGCCGTGACCGGCAAACTGCCCGAGAACATCGCGTATTTCGCCCGCGCCTTGCGGATCGCGGGCCTTCGCGTCGGTCCCGGCGCGGTGGTCGAGGCTGTCGAGGCGCTGGCCGACGGAGCGCTCGGCGAGCGCGAGGACGTCTACTGGGCGTTGCATGCGATCTTCGTGAAGCGCCACGAGGACAGCGCCGTCTACGACCAGGCCTTCCGGCTGTTCTGGCGTCGGCGCAACCTGATCGAGAAGATCATGGCGCAAATGTCGCCGGTCTCGCCGGGCGCCGACAGCGCGCCTCAGAAGGAGGAGGCCGGGGCGCTTCGGGTGGCCGAAGCCTTCGCACCGCCGAGGCGCGAGGAGGATGCGCCGGTCGAGCTGACCGAGCTGACGGCGCAACTGACCGTGTCCGATCGCGAAACGCTGAAATCGCGCGACTTCGCCCAGATGAGTGCGGCCGAGATCGCGCGGGCCAAGCAGCTGGTCTCGGAGCTCAGCCTTCCCGACGATTTCGTCGCGACACGGCGCTTCCAGGCGGCTCATCAGGGCGCGCGGATCGATCCGCGCCGGACCTTCCGGCGCTCGCTGCGGGGCGGGGGAGGCGCGATCGACCTCGCCTTCCGCGAACGGGCCGAGGTGCATCCGCCGATCGTGGCGCTGGTCGACATCTCCGGTTCGATGGCGGAGTATTCGCGCATCTTCCTGCACTTCCTGCATGCCGTCACCGAAAAGCGTCGGCGCGTGCATTCCTTCGTCTTTGGTACCCGGCTGACGAACATCACGCGGTCGTTGCGCGCTCGCGACCCGGATGAGGCGCTGGCGCTGGCCGGCAAGGCAGCGCCCGACTGGGAAGGCGGCACGCGCATCTCGACGGCGCTCCACACGTTCAACCGGGTCTGGTCGCGGCGCGTGCTCGGGGGCGGTGCGATCGTGCTGCTTTTCACCGATGGCCTAGAGCGCCATCTCGATGGCGAGCTGGCCTTCGAGATGGACCGGCTGCACCGCTCCTGCCGGCAACTGATCTGGCTGAACCCGTTGCTGCGCTTCGATCAGTTCCAGGCGCGCGCCAGCGGCATCCGGGCGATGCTGCCCCATGTCGATTCGTTCAGGCCGATCCACAACCTCGCGGCGATGGCCGATCTTTGCGCCGCGCTCTCGCCGGAGGCGAGCCGGGCGAGCGATCCGCGCCAGTGGCTGAAGAAGGCCGGTTAGGCTGGGATCTCGGACCGCTCGAAGCGCCCATGCTTCAGGAAATGCCGCGTCTGCGCGATCGCCTCGCGGTTGCGCATGATCAGCGGGTGGGTGGCGTGGATGGTGATGTGATCGGCCATGCCGGCAACCTTGGTGCGCTCGACCGAGACCCGGCCGTCATTGGCGCCGGCCAGCATCAGCGACCCGATCGGATAGAATGAGCGATCGCCGGCAATGACGCCGAGCGGATAGTCGACACCGCCCAGGACCTCGCAGAGGGCTTCGGGTCGCTCCGTCCCCAGTTCCGAGCCCGCCGGCCCGAAGAAGGCACGGAAGAGCGCGTTGTTCCCGAGAAGGTCGGCAATCTCGCTGCCTTCGTTCGGCGGTGCCAGCATTACGACACGGCCGAGCCGTTCCGGGCGGTGGCGGTTGACATAGGCGCGGGCGACCAGGCCGCCCATCGAATGGGTGACGAAATGCAGCTCGCCGTCGAGTTCCGCGCCGAAGCGCACGACCGGCTCCCGCATGAATGCGACGATGTCCTCGATATTGTGGCTGCGGGCGGGATAATCGAGGTTGAGCGTGCGATAGCCGTCTGCCTGCAGGGCATTTTCCAGAGCTTCGAGAGAGCCCGAGCGCCGTGCGATTCCGTGCAGAAGGACGATGCCGTCCTGCCTTGCCGGATCTTCTTTTAGGTGTTCTCTCGCCATGTCCCGCCTCGCCGACCTGAGCGATAGCGAGATCGTCATCGATGGTCGAGGCGCGAGCCGTGGATTCGCGCCATGCATGCTCGAAAGCTGTGGCGGTCATGCTTAAGTAGATGCGTCAAAGCGGCGATCTGCGCATATTCTGAGAGCGTGGCCGCCTGAGGCAGGATCGATGGGCACATGATCAGCACGGACACGGACATCCTCGCGACTGCGGAAACCTGGGCCAGGGCCGGTCGTTCGGTGGCGCTCGCCACGGTGGTCGAGACCTGGGGCTCGGCGCCCCGCCCGGTCGGCTCGCATCTCGTGATCGACGGGGAGGGCAACTTCCAGGGCTCGGTTTCCGGCGGCTGCGTCGAGGGAGCAGTGGTCGAGGAGGCGATCGACGTGATCGCCGACGGGCGGGCCCGGACGCTCGAATTCGGCGTCGCCGACGAGACCGCCTGGAAGGTCGGACTGTCCTGCGGCGGCCGGGTCAGGGTCTTCGTAGAGAAAGTGAACTGATGGCCTCCTGGGAAACGCTTTTCGCCTTCGCGACAGTGACCATCCTCGTCGCCTATTTCCCCGGCCCGGCGCTGCTCTACACGGCGGCGCAAACGATCTCCCATGGCCGGCGCGCCGGCTTCATGGCGGCGCTCGGCATCCATCTCGGCTGCTATGTCCATGTCATGGCTGCGGCCTTCGGCTTGTCGGCCGTATTCAAGCATGTGCCGGAGCTCTATCTGGCGGTGAAGATCGCCGGCGCGCTCTATCTGGTCTGGCTCGGCATCGGCATGATCCGCTCGCAGATTGCGGCCGCCCAGCAGCCGATCACCCCGCCCAAGACGGTGAAGCGGGCGCTGCTCGATTCCTTCATCGTCGAGATCCTGAATCCGAAGGTCGCGCTGTTCTTCATCGCGCTGCTGCCGCAGTTCGTCGATCCCGCCGGCTCTCTCCCGGTCTGGGCGCAGTTCCTGATCCTCGGCACGGTCGTCAACTTCGCCTTCTCTTCCGCCGATATCGTCACCGTGTTCGGTGCATCCTCCGTGATGCGGCTGATGAAGAAGACGCGGGCCGGCTTCGCCTTCGGTCGCTGGCTTGGCGGATCGCTGATGATCGGGCTTGGTCTCAAGCTCGCCACCGACAAGGGCTGAGGCGATGGATCTCGCAGTCCTGGTGACGCTCAATGCCGAGCGCGCGGCGCGTCGCGCAACCGTGCTGGTGACCGATGTCGCAAGCGGTGCGCAGCGGCTGGTGAAGGCTGCGGACATCCCGGCCGATCCGCTCGGGGAGACGCTCGACAGGCAACTGCGCACGGCCAAGAGCGCGATGGTCGAGGCCGAGGGGCGGCAGCTCTTCCTGACCGTCCAGGCGCCGCATCCGCGCGTCATCGTCACCGGCGCCGTGCATATCTCGCAGGCGATGGCGCCGATGGCGAAGTTGCTCGATCTCGATCTCGCCATCATCGATCCGCGCACCGCCTTTGCCACCCCGGAGCGCTTTCCGGAGGTCACCCTGCTGACGCAGTGGCCGGACGAGGCGCTGGCGACGCTCGGGCTCGATGCGTATACGGCCTTCGTGGCGCTGACGCATGATCCCAAGATCGACGACCCGGGGCTGGAGGCGGCCTTGCGCTCGGACTGCTTCTATATCGGCGCGCTGGGCAGCCGGAAGACGCATGGCCGTCGTGTCGAGCGTCTCGCGGCTGCCGGCTTCGACGAGGCTGCGACCGGTCGCATCCATGCGCCGATCGGGCTCGATATCGGCGCCGTCTCGCCGGCTGAGATCGCGCTTGCGATCCTCGGCGAGATCGTCTCGACGCTGCGCGGTCCGCGACGGAAGCCGGCATGAAATTCGGGCCTGTTCCCGTCGCGGAAGCGGCCGGCTGCATCGCCGCCCATAGCGTGCGTGCCGGCGCGGTGATCGTGAAGAAGGGCGCTGCGATCACGCCCCAGGATGTCATGCGGCTAACGGAGGCTGGGCTTTCGGAGCTGGTCGCGGTCAGGCTCGAAGCCGGGGACATCGGCGAGAATGAGGCCGCGACTCGGCTCGCGGCGGCTCTGGCTGGGCGCGGCGTCGTGACGGAGGCTGCCTTCACCGGGCGGGTCAACCTGTTCGCGGCGACAGCGGGCGTGCTGACGATCGATGCCGGCGCGATTGACGGTCTCAACCGCATCGACGAGGCGATCACGGTGGCGACGCTGCCGCCGATGAAGCCGGTCGTCGCCGGCGAGATGGTCGGCACGGTCAAGATCATTCCCTATGGCCTCCCGGCGGCGCTGGTCGAGCAGGCGCTCGCCACTCTGGAGGATCTGAAGCCGATCGCGATCGCGCCCTACAGGCCGTTGCGCGTGGCGGTGATCTCGACGCTGCTTCCGGGCCTCAAGCCCTCGGTCGTCGACAAGACGTTGCGGGTGATGGCGGATCGGCTGGAGCCGGCCGGGGCCATGATCACGTCCGATCTTCGCGTGCCGCATCAGGAGGCGCCGCTGGCACAGGCGATCGGCGCGCAGGCGGCTTCGGCCGATCTCGTGGTCGTCTTCGGCGCGTCCGCCATCACGGACCGCCGCGACGTGATTCCGCAGGCGCTGCTGGAAGCGGGCGGACAGATCGAGCATCTCGGAATGCCGGTCGATCCGGGCAACTTGTTGCTGATCGGCGAGCTGGCGGGAAAGCCCGTGATCGGCGCGCCGGGCTGTGCGCGGTCACCCAAGGAGAACGGCTTCGACTGGGTGCTGCAGCGCAGCCTTGCCGGCATTCCGGTCTCTCGGGCCGACATTCAGGCGATGGGGGTGGGTGGGCTTCTCATGGAGATCGTCTCGCGGCCGCAGCCGCGCGCTCCGTCGCATCTGGAGGCGGCGCCCGTGGCCGGGATCGTGCTGGCGGCCGGCCGCTCGACGCGCATGGGCGAGGCGAACAAGCTGCTCCAGAGCGTGCGCGGGAAGCCGATGGTTCGTCACGCGGTCGAGGCGCAGCTCGCCTCGCGGGCCCGGCCGGTGATCGTGGTGACCGGACACCAGCACGAGGCGGTCGTGGCGGCGCTCGCCGGTCTCGATGTCGAGCTCGTGCACAATCCGGAATTCGCCAGCGGCCTCGCCAGCTCGGTCAAGGCTGGGCTCGCGGCCTTGCCGGCAGCCGCGGCCGGTGTCGTCGTGTCGCTCGGCGACATGCCCAACGTCACGGCCGGCGTGATCGACCGTCTGGCACAGGTCTTCGCCGAGCGCAGCGAGGCGCTCGCCGTGGTGCCGACGCTGCTCGGCCAGCGCGGCAACCCCGTGCTGCTGGCGCGGACGTTGTTCGACGAGGTCGAGAAGCTCGGCGGCGACCAGGGCGCGCGCCGGCTGCTCGATGCGGCGGGCGATGCCATCGTCGAGGTGCCGCTCGACGATCCTGCCATTGCGCTCGACGTCGATACGCCCGAAGCGCTGGCGGCGTTGGAGCGCTGATCCTTCAGCGCTGCCAATGCAGGCCGAGCGTCGCATAGGCCTCCGACGGGCGGTCGCTCGTGCTTTGCCAGCCGCCGGAGATGCGCCAGCTCAGTCCGAGGAAGCGCAGGCCGGTCAGGTGCAGGCCGAGGCGGAGCTTGCTGTAGTCGCTTTCGCGATAGGCCTCGACTTCGGGGCCGAGATAGAGACCTCTCTGCGCCAGGTTCTGGGGCAGGAGCCAGCCGGGCGCGACGCGGCCCCAGACTCGGCCATCGATCGTCGAGACATAGGCGCTGGCGTGCAGCATGGTATCGGGCGTTGGTGTCATCCAGAGATCGCCGTGAAGGCGAGCGCCGTAGCGATGCGTGACAACGGTGACGAGCGGCTCGTCGCGCAGTTCACTCTCATAGTCCGGGCCGGCATAGAGCGACAGAAACGTGTCACCGATGCGCCATTCATAGCCGATCAGTACCTGCGCCTCGCTCTTGTAGGCGGTACCGTGGGGGCGACGGGTTCCGGTCTGCTCCTGGGAGCCGCCGACCTTCAGCAACGCGCGGAAGCCGCTGCTGGCCAGCCCGCCGGTCAGCGCCTTCTTCACGCCGATGGCGGCGAAGGTCTTGGTCGGCCCGGCTTCGAGTGAGCCGAAGATGACGGTCGAGAGCGGCGTGCGCTCCTCGGTCGTCTCGTCCTCGGCCATGGCCGGAGAGGTGAGCGGGCAGGCGAGCAGGATCGCGGGCACGGCAGCCCGCCTCGCGGCTCTAGCGATCCACGCCCCATACGCCACTCACGCCCCCCGGCGCGGCGGGTCCAGCCGGACCACCGCTGACGCAATTGCAGCAGGCTCGACGCAAGCTTGCAAGTTTTTGTTAACCAGGCAGGCGCAGCATCGTCGTGAAAATGCTAAGCTTTCATCGTGGGCCTACGACGGGAGAGAGCAAATGGCCGACACCGACTTCATGCGGCAACTGGCCGGATACGGCCTGACGACGGCGACCATCCTTTATCGGATGCCGGATCACCAGAGTGTCCTGCAGAGCTACATCTGGCAGCAATATGATCTCGCACCGCGCTTCCCGGTGCTGCACGATTTCCTCGCCTTCTGGAAACGCGAACTCGACGGTCCCCTGCATTCGGTGACGATCGCGCATTCGCGGCTGATCCGGCCGGCTGAAATCGTCAGCATCAACGGTGTGCTGACGCTGCACTGAACGTCCCTGCTGCGTCGAAGCGCAGGGGGCCTCGGCGAGGCTGCTCCTCCTTTTGCGCGTGATGCGCCTGCGCCAGCACTGCTTGTTGCGCGACGGCGCTGCGTGTTAGGCCGCTGCTCCTGTCACGGCCCGGCCTGATCCCTTGTCATCACCCTTGCGCACCTCCGGACTCCTGATGGCGCTCGCCGCCTTGCCCGGAGAGCGCATCGCGGTGGGGTCGATCGTCGCCGCGCTGAAGGACCGCGTCTACGGCCTGCTCGTCGTCCTGCTCGGCCTGCCGAACTGCCTGCCGATGCCGCCGCCGATCCCGCTGGTCTGCGGCCTCGTGCTTGCCTTCGTCGCCGTCCAGATGCTGGCAGGCCGCGTCATGCCCTGGCTGCCCCAGGCGCTCCTGGCGCGCAGCATCGGCAAGCCCGTGCTGACGCGGGCGGTCGACCGGGCGGTGCCGCTCCTGATCAGGCTCGAGCGCTTCTCGCAGCCGCGGCTGACGATGCTGGGTGGCGCCTACGCCATTCCGGTGCTCGGCCTGGTGATCCTGATCCTGGCGCTCGGCCTCGTCGTCGCGGCGCCGTTCATCGGCCAGATCCCTCTCGGCCTCGCGGTCTGTCTCGTCGGTCTCGGACTGGTGGAGCGCGATGGGATACTGATCATTGCCGGCGCGATCTTCGGTGCGTTGGGGCTCGCACTCAGCGCGGGCTTCGCCTACGCGATCTTCAGCGGCATCCACGGCCTGTTTTTCTGAACACAGGCGCGGGACAGGCAATCTCCGCTCAGGCGGCGGCAAGCACCTTGGCGAAGGGCTTTTCCTGCGCCAGCAAATCGTCGATTTCGTCGGCCGTGACGCCCTTCGAGAACAGGAAGCCCTGCAACTCGTGGCAGCCGATCGCCTGCAGGAAGCGATGCTGCTCGGCCGTCTCGACACCCTCGGCGCAGACGCGCAGCCCGAGCGCCCGCCCGAGATGCGCGATGGAATGGACCAGGATGGCGGATTCGCCGGTGGTCTCCATGTATTCCAGGAACGAACGGTCGATCTTGATCTTGTCGAACGCAAAGCGCCGCAGATAGATCAAGCTCGAATAGCCGGTGCCGAAATCGTCCAGCGCCAAGCCGACGCCATGGGCGCGCAGGTCCATCATCGCGGCTTCGGCCGCATCGGCATCGTCGACGACCACGCCCTCGGTGAGCTCGAGTTCGAGCTGCGCCGGATCGAAGCCGGTCTCGTCGAGGATGCGGATGACGTTGGCGACGAAGTCCTTGTGCCGGAACTGGATCGGCGAGACGTTGACCGCCAGGCGGATGCCTTCCCAGCGCTTGGCCTCCACGCAGGCCTGCCGCAGCACCCATTCGTTCAAGGGGACGATCAGGCCGCGTTCCTCGGCGATGCCGATGAACTCGGTCGGCGGAACCATGCCGTGGACGGGATGGTTCCAGCGCACCAGCGCCTCGACACCGACGATCGTCGCGCCGTCGACGGAGACCTGTGGCTGGTAGTGCAGCACGAGTTCGCCGTCCTCGATGGCGCGGCGCAGATCCTCCTCGACCATGCGCTTGAGCGCCAGCGAGCGGTTCATCTGCGCCTCGAAGAAGGAGTAGCGGTTGCGGCCGCCATTCTTCGATTGATAGAGCGCCGTATCGGCCAGCTTCAGCAGGGTTTCGCGATCGGTCGCATCCTGCGGCGCGAGCGCGATGCCGATCGAGCAGCCGATCGTCGTCGCCACCCCCATGATGATGAAGGGTTCGGTCAGGCTCTCGAGGATGCGCTCGCCAAGTGCGGCGCATCCCGCGGGAAAGTGCCCGTGGGTCTGGATGACGCCGAACTCGTCGCCTCCGATGCGCGCCACCGTATCGCCGCTGCGCACGACCTTCGACAATCGTTGCGCCACCTGGCGGATCAGCTCGTCGCCGGCGGTATGGCCATAGGTATCGTTGACCGCCTTGAAGCGATCCAGGTCGATCAGCATGACCGCGAGACCGCCGCCGGAGCGGTCGAGCTGTGCCAGCTCCTGGTCGAGCCTGATGTCGAAGGTGCGCCTGTTCGGCAGCAGTGACAATTCGTCCTGGCCGGCCAGGCGCTGGATCTGGCCTTCCCGGAGCGCGATCTGATGGGCGGCGCCGTGCAGGCGATGGACGATGAAGGCGAAGATCGCGCTGAACAGCAGCCCGACGCCGGCCAGAGCCCAGACGAACTGTTTCAGCATGGCGTCGCCGGGCCGCTCGGGCGACCAGCTCAGCCAGGCGTGGACGGTCCCGTCGGCGGCCGGGATGGCACGTCGCGACAGGGGATCGGCCGGCATCTCGCGGACGATCCGGATATCGGCCACGCGGTAGCGCTCGGACAGATCCTCGAGCATCGAGCTCGTGACACGCCGATAGCCGATGACCTTGATGGGGCCGAGCAACTGCCTGACGAGAGAGCCCGGGCGATGAGGGACGTCGATCATCATCATGCTGATGGCTTCGTGACCATCATGCGTCAGCGACCAGGAGGCGGTGCCGGGGACGCCGCGCGGATCGGGAATCTTGCGCATCGGAGGGCTGCCGGGCACCGACATTCCCGGAAGGGCCCCGCTGAAATGCTTCAGCCCTTCATAGCCGGCTTGTCCGGCCGGAGCGTCGCCCTCGATGCCGGCAAAGACCAGGCCCGATTCCGAAACGATGTAGGCCCCGTCGAACTCGAGAAAGCGGCTGCCGAGCCGGGTGAAAGCCGCTTGAAGCGTCGCCAGGGGAGAGGGGCCGGAGATGGCATTCTGCAGGTCGCCAGCCGCGGCCAGGCTCTGGAAGCGCAACTCGCGCAGGCGCACCTGGCTCTCGATCGCAGCTTCGACACGTTCGCGCTGACGTTGCGCCTCGAGACGGTTCGCGTCGCCAATGATCGCGACGACGATCGCGCCGGCCGCCGCCATGACCATCAGAAAGGCGCAAGCGAGGGTTGTGACCGTGCTCTTCAGCATCCGCGCGGAAGCATCTGCGTTGGTCAACTTCGCGGCGAAAGGCGACGGCATTAGCAGTCCCAAGGGGGTACCATTGGGCCGGAACATCGCAGGGGAATCTTGATATCCCGTTGACGCATTTAAGCATCATGGACTTTTCTCAGCCCGATCCAGAGCGCACTTCCGGAGTGCGTCAGCTGCCTTTCGGCTCGTAAGGAGGCCTTGGAATCGCCGTGTGGGCGGCCCGCAAGGCCGCCGACCAGCGCTCGCGCAGGTCGTGGAAATAGGGCTCGCCGGCTTCGATGCGGCGGTTGAGTTCCGGCTCGTCCGCGTCGCGGCGCATCACGATCAGGTCGATCGGCAGGCCGACGCCGAGATTGGAGCGCATGGTCGAATCCATCGAGATCAGGCCGATCTTCAACGCGTCGTAGAGATGCGTCTTGTAGGTGATCGCGCGGTCGAGGATGGGCTTGCCGTATTTGTGCTCGCCGATCTGGAGAAAGGGCGCGTCCACGCCGCACTCGATGAAGTTGCCGGCGCCGTAGATCATGAAGAGCCGCATCGGCTGGCCCTTGATCTGGCCGCCGAACAGCATCGAGACATCGAACTTGACGCCTGCATCCTTCAGGGCCGGGCCATCCTCGGCGCGGACATGGCGGATCGCGCGGCCGACCAGCTGGGCGGCGCGGAACATCGAGCTCGCGCCCTGCAAGCTGTCGATTTCGCCGGTCTCCGGATTCGGTAGCCCTTCATGCAGCAGGCTGACGACGGATTGCGTGACCGAGAGGTTGCCCGCCGTCATCAGTCCGAAGGTCCGGTCCCCCGGCCAGGAGAAAACGTGCAGCTTGCGGAAGGTCGAGATGTCGTCCAACCCCGCATTGGTGCGGGTGTCGGCGATCATCACGAGCCCGTCCTGCACGAGGATTCCGGCGCAATAGGTCACGGGGCTGGTCCTGTCTTCGTATCGAGCGATGTCGGCATCTGCCGGCGTGTCGTCGCATATCGCCAGCGCGCCCGCCAGCCATTCGACGGGGCTACTGGCGCCGTGGCGGGCAAGGCTACTGGTTAGCGAAGCGCCCACCCGCCTCGCGCGCGCTGATCAGTACGGAGAGCGCCTCGCCGTCGCCGCCCTTGCGCGCGCCGCGCACGGGCGCGGCATCGGCAAAGTCGAGTCCTGCCGCAACGCGGACATGGGTGTCGATCGGGCACAGACCATTGGCGGCGTCGAAGCCGATCCAGCCATACTCGTCGAGATGGACCTCGGCCCAGGCATGGGCGCCGTTGGCATGGGGCAGGTCGGCGGACTCAGCGACATAGCCCGAGACGTAGCGGGCCGGCAGGCCGAGATGGCGGGCGCAGGCCATGAAGATATGGGCGATGTCCTGCGGGATGCCCTCGCGTGCGGCAAAGGCAGCCGCCGCGCCGGCGCCCGTGCGCTCCCCCGTCTCGACGCAGGCCGTCTCTGCATGCAGCGCCTCCATTAGCGCATGCATCTGGGACAGCGGCGTGCCGGCCTTGCGCACGGACTCGACGGCGAAGCCGCGCAGCGCCTCGTCCGGGCTCGTCAGCAGTGTGTCGCGGCGGAAGACGTCGATGGGAACGCGCTCGATCGTTCCGCGCACGACGCCGGCGAGATCGTTGGTCTCGATCAGGCCATCGACCTGGATCGCCATCTCGGCGATCGGGCCGTCGGCCTGGAAGGTGTGCACGATGTTGCCGAAGGGGTCCTGCGTCGCGCGCAGGCGGCCGTCGGTATTCGGCTCGATGCGCCAGGACATGACGTGCTGGCCGTCATGATCGCGCGGGGTCAGCCGCAGAATCTGCGTGATATGCCGGGCGGGCTCGACATAGGCGTAAGCGATCGAGTGGGAGATCCGGATCCGCATGGTTGCGCAGGTTGTGAGGGGCTGGTTCGCGTCTCTGTGTCTTCTAGTCGCCGCCGCCGCGTGAAGCGAGCCCGTGACGACGGTTCATTGCAGATACTGTTCGAAGATAGTGTTGCCCAGACGGTTGTTCTCGGTGATGAAGTCTTCGATGAACTGATGCAGCCCGTGCTGGAAGATGTCGTCGATGCTGGTGCCCGAGAGGTTCGCCAGCGTCTTGCGGGCCTGGCGCTGGGCGGGGCCCTGCCGGCCATAGGCGTCGCCGAGCAGGTCCAGGAAGCGCGAGATGTTCTCGTAGCAGGCGGCGAGGGAGCGCGGCATGCGGCGATTCAGGATCAGCAGGTCGGCGATCAGCAGCGGCTTGACTGCCTCGCGGTAAACCCAGTGATAGGCCGTCAGCGCCGACACCTCGCGCAGCACCGTCGTCCACTGGAAGTAGTCGAGCGAGCCGCCGACTTGCTCGTTGGCAGGCAGCAGGACATGGTATTTCACGTCGAGGATGCGGGCGGTGTTGTCGGCACGCTCGACATAGACACCCAGCCTTGAGAACCAGTAGCTGTCGTCGCGCAGCATGGTGCGATAGGCGGAGCCGTCGAAGACGAGCGAGACGTTCTTCACCCAGTCGAGGAAGCCAGCGAACTCCTCGCGGTCCATGCGCTTCTTCTCGAAGCGCTGCAGTTCGAGCCAGGCGCCGTTGAGCGCATCCCACATCTCGGAGGTCAGCGCCGTGCGGACGCCACGCGCATTCGAGCGGGCGAGCGCCAGGCAGTTGCGGATCGAGGACGGATTGTCCGGATTGAAGGTCAGGAAATCGCAGACATTGCGCTCGTTCGCCTCTCCATAGGCCCTGGCGAAGGCGTCGTCGCAGCCGGCGGTCGCGACCGCGCTCTGCCATTCGCTGCCGGCGCCGCCATAGGACGAGGGCAGGTTGGAGAGCCGCATGGTCGCGTCGAGAATCCGGGCCAGATATTCCGCCCGCTCGACGTAGCGGGAGACCCAGTAAAGGCTGTCGGCGGTGCGCGAGAGCATGGTCAGATCTGGCCTTTTCGCGACGAGGCGGGCTGCATCCGGTGAGCGCGGCAGCGGGGAGGCGGGGCCGGTGTCATGCATCGAGCACCCAAGTGTCCTTGGTGCCGCCGCCCTGGCTCGAATTGACCACGAGGGAGCCTTCCTTAAGGGCGACGCGCGTCAGCCCGCCCGGCACGCAGGAGATGCCATTGGCGCCGGAGAGCACATAAGGCCGCAGGTCGACATGGCGCGGCGCCACGCCCGAGGCGACGAAGGTCGGGCAGGTCGAGAGCGCAAGCGTCGGCTGGGCAATGAAGCCTTCGGGCTGGGCCTTGAGCTTGCGGCGGAAGGTTTCGATCTGCGCCTTGTTGGCATGGGGCCCGACGAGCATGCCGTAGCCGCCCGAGCCGTTGACCTCCTTGACGACGAGCTTCTCCAGGTTGTCGAGCACATAGGCATTGGCCTCGGGCTCGCGGCATCTGTAGGTCGGGACGTTCTTCAGGATCGGCTCCTCACCGGTGAAGAACTTCACGATCTCCGGCATGTAGCTGTAGACCGCCTTGTCGTCGGCGACGCCGGTGCCGACCGCATTGGCCAGCGTGACGTTGCCGGCCTTGTAGGCGCCGATCAGCCCGGGCACGCCCAGCACCGAGTCGCTGCGGAAGACGAGGGGATCGATGAAGTCGTCATCGATGCGGCGGTAGATCACGTCGACGCGCTTCGGGCCCTGCGTCGTGCGCATATAGACGACGTCGTCCTTGACCAGCAGGTCCGATCCCTCGACGAGCTCGACGCCGAGCTTGTCGGCCAGGAAGGAGTGCTCGTAGAAGGCCGAATTGAACTGCCCAGGTGTCAGCAGGCAGATATTGGGATCGGACGGCGCCTTGCGCGGCGCCACCGAGCGCAGTGTGGCCAGAAGCTGATCGGGATAGTTGTCGACCGGCGCGACCCGGTGCGTGGCGAAGAGCTCGGGGAAGAGCCGCAGCATCACCTCGCGGTTCTCCATCATGTAGGAGACGCCGGAAGGGGTACGAGCGTTGTCTTCCAGCACATAGAAGGTGTCGGCATCGACCCTGACGATGTCGATGCCGGCGATGTGGCAGTAGATGCCGTGCGGCACCTGGAAGTCGACCATCTCGAGCTGGTAGCAGGCGTTGCGGTAGACCAGATCGGGCGGGATGACGCCGGCCTTGAGGCATTCCTTGGGACCGTAGACATCGGCCAGGAACATGTTGAGCGCGGTCACGCGCTGGCGCAGGCCGGCTTCGAGCTTGGTCCATTCCGGCTTGGTCAAGACGCGCGGGATGATGTCGAAGGGAATCAGGCGCTCGGTCGATTCCTCGTCGCCATAGACCGCGAAGGTGATGCCGATGCGGCGAAAGAAGAGCTCCGCCTGGCTGCGCCTGAGCGCCAGCATCTCGGGCGGCGCTTCCTTCAGCCAGCGGTCGAGCGCGTCATAGGCCGGCCTCAGTTCGGCTCCCGAGCCGGTCATCTCGTCGAACGCGACCATGCAGTCTTCTTTCCCCATTTTCAGCAGCCTATGCGCATTCGCAGGCGTTCGGGAAGGGGGCCGATGGTCAGGTGCGCGCCGGGCTCTGCCTATTGCGTGGGCAAAAACACGCGGTCGGCCTCGGCAATTGGTCGCATGGCTGCGCGTGCGGGCCGGGGCGGTCGGTGATCAACCCCGCTCTGCAAGCCAGAGCTTGAGCGCGACGGCGTTGTTGTGTTCCTCGTCGCGCGCTGCGTACAGCAACGTCACCGGGCCGGCAGCCAGCCGTTCGTCGAGGACTTCGAGCGCGGCCCTCGCCGGCGCGGCGCCGAGCTCGGCGGCATAGGCAGCACGGAACGTGTCCCAATGCTCCGGCTGGCCGTGGAACTGCCGCCGCAGGTCGTCGCTCGGTGCGATGTCCTTGAGCCAGAGGTCGATTCGATCTTTCGAAACGCCGCGCGGCCACAGCCGGTCGACCAGGATGCGCGTGCCGTCCGTTTCCGCCCGCGGTTCGTAGACACGCTTGAGCGAAGGCTGCGTCATATCAGGCCGAGTCCGCGAAAACTGGCATGGCCGTCACGACCGACGATGACATGGTCATGGATCGCAATGCCGAGAGTCTTCGCGATATCAACGAGGTCGCGCGTCATCTTCACATCGGCACCGGAGGGCGTCGGGTCGCCCGAGGGATGGTTGTGGACGAGAATGACGGCCGAAGCCGACAGCTCCAGCGCCCGGCGCATGACCTCGCGGGGATAGACTGGCGTGTGATCGACCGTACCGGTCTGCTGGACCTCGTCGGCGATGACCGCATTCTTCTTGTCGAGGAAGAGAATGCGGAACTGCTCGCGCTCGGCGAAGGCCATCGTCGTGCGGCAGTAGTCGAGCACGGCAGACCAGGACGACAGCACTGTGCGCTTGGCGACGGCGCCCCGGGCCATGCGCTGCAGCGCCGCCTCGACAATCTTGAGGTCGAGTGCGACACCGGCGCCGACCCCCTTCACTTCGGTCAGGCGCGCGGCCGGCGCGCCCAGCACCTCGGCGAAGGAGCCGAAGCGCCGTATCAGCTCCTTCGCGAGCGGCTTGACGTCGCGCTGCGGAATCGAGCGGAACAGCAGGAGTTCCAGCAGTTCATAGTCGGGCAGGGCATCCGTGCCAGCTTCCTGGAAGCGGGCGCGAAGACGCTCGCGGTGGCCATGGTAATGCGCCGGCTCGGGAGGCGGGGCGACAGCAGCTGCCTGAGACGGGGCGGAGGGCGGTGCCGTTCCGGCATCGCCGAACAATCCGGGCGCGGGCGGCGCGGAACGTGTCCGGCGCTTGCCCGCTTCCGCCGTCATTTCGCGGCGAGCGGATTGTCGAAGCCGGCGGGCGAGAGCGTGAAGATCTCGCAGCCGGTTTCGGTCACACCGATCTGATGTTCGAACTGCGCCGAGAGCGAGCGGTCGCGCGTCACGGCCGTCCAGCCGTCGGAGAGCACCTTCACGCCGGGTTTGCCGAGATTGATCATCGGCTCGATGGTGAAGACCATGCCGGGCTTCAGCTCGATGCCTTCGCCGGGGCTTCCGTAATGCAGGATATTCGGTGCATCGTGGAAATGCTGGCCGATCCCATGGCCGCAGAAGTCACGGACCACCGAGCAGCGCTCGGCCTCGGCGTAACGCTGGATGGCGAAGCCGATGTCGCCGGTGGTGTTGCCGGCACGCACGGCCTTGATGCCGCGCAACAGGCATTCATAGGTGATCTCGACCAGCCGCTCCGCCTTGCGCGGAATTTCGCCGACACCGTACATCCGGCTTGAATCGCCGTGCCAGCCGTTCACGATCAGCGTGTAGTCGATGTTCAGGATGTCGCCCTCGCGCAAAGGCTTGTCATCGGGAATCCCGTGACAGACGACATGGTTGATCGAGGTGCAGATCGACTTGGTGTAGCCGCGATAGAACAGCGTCGCCGGAAAGGCGCCGTTGTCCATGGCGAACTGGAAAGCGAGGTCGTCAAGGCGCTGCGTGGTGACGCCCGGCTTGACGTAGCTCCCGAGCATGTCGAGGCCTTCGGCCGTCAGGCGGCCGGCCTTATGCATGGCCGCGAAGGCCTCGGGTCCATGAATCTTGATGGCGGGCTCGCGCATGCGCGTGCGCCCAGTTGTTTCGTCAAATGTCATCTGGCTTCGTCAAAGGTCATTTTCGCCGCGCAAGTCCTCGCCGACCATATCTATTGGGTTTGGTCCGGCGCGCAAGGGACCTGGAGCAGCCCGGACCGCGGCGTGATCGCCCGGCTGGCGCCGGGGCGCGGCCGGGTGTATCAGGCTGGCGCAATGGCCATCATCGAACAGTCTCAGGCGGAGGAAAAGCCTTACGGCACCTTCGCGCCTCGGCGCGGGCTCGCGCGCATCATCGCCTGGACGCGCCGTGCGTCCGACACTTTCCTCGGGCGCAAGATCGCCTATGCGCTGCGCCGGCTCGGGCTGCGCACCCTCGAAGGCCGCCCCGTCGACATCGAGTCGCTAGGCGCGCGGATGCGGCTCTATCCCGATGGGAATGTCTGCGAGAAGCGCGTCCTGTTCACGCCGCAGTACTTCGACACGCTGGAGCGCGGATTGCTGGCCGAGCGCCTGCGCGACGGCTTCCGCTTCATCGATATCGGCGCCAATATCGGAGCCTACTCGCTGTTCGTGGCGGCCAAGGCCGGCCCCAGCGCGCGCATCCTTGCGGTCGAGCCGCAGCCCGAGGTCTTCGCGCGGCTCTCCTTCAACATCGCCCAGAACCCGTTCGGGACGGTCAAGGCAGTCGCCTGCGCGCTGGCCGACAAGCCTGGCGAACTCACGCTCTTCATCGATCCGACGAACCGGGGTGAATCGAGCGTTCGCATCCTGCGCTCCAGCGTCGGAACGGCGGTGCGGGTGCCGGCGATGACGCTGCTCTCGCTCGTGCAGAACGAGGGCTATGAGTGGCTGGACGCGATCAAGCTTGATGTCGAGGGAGCCGAGGACCTGATTCTGGAACCCTTCCTGCGCGACGCGCCGGAGAGCCTGTGGCCGGGCTTCATTATCATCGAGGATTCGCGCCAACGCTGGCAGAGCGACCTGCCCGCGCTACTCGCGCGCAGCGGCTATACGCTGCTGGCCCAGACGCGCCTCAACCTCGTCTATGAACGTAAGGCCAAGCGGGGCTGACGCAGGCCTCGCCGGCGCCTTGCGCCATGCATGACCGCAGTGCCCCTAGCGCCGCTTGAGCCGGCGCCTGCAAACCCCTAGCTCTAGTCGCTGAGCGGCGGCGCGAAGATCGCCCGCCGCCGGAGCCAGGAGCCGGGAATGACCGCGAACGACCAGACATCCGCTCCGGCGATCGTCACAGCCGCGATCCTCGTCATTGGCGACGAGATCCTGTCCGGCCGGACCAAGGACAAGAACATCGGCTACATCGCCGAGTACTTGACCAATATCGGCATCGAACTGCGCGAGGTCCGCATCGTCGCCGATGTCCAGGAGGATATCGTTGCGGCCCTGAACGCACTCCGCTCCCGCTATGGCTATGTCTTCACCACCGGCGGCATCGGGCCGACGCATGACGATATCACAGCGGATTCGGTGGCGGCCGCCTTCGGCGTCTCGATCGACCATGACCCGCGCGCCATCGCAATGCTGTCCGAGCGCTTTCCGCCCGACCAACTCAACGAGGCGCGGCTGCGGATGGCGCGCATTCCGGCCGGTGCAGACCTCATCGCCAATTCGGTCTCGAAGGCGCCGGGCTTCAATATCGGCAATGTCTATGTGATGGCCGGCGTGCCCTCTATCATGCAGGCGATGCTCGACGTCGTCGCGCCGACGCTGAAGACCGGCGTCAAAATTCTCTCTGACACGGTCCGGGCGGGACTGCGCGAGGGCGACATCGGAACGGCGCTGGCCGAGGTGGCAAGGGCCCATCCGGATGTCTCAATCGGCTCATACCCCTTCTTCTCGGAAACGGGACCGGACACGAATGTGGTTGTGCGGTCGCGAGATGCCGAAAAGTTGAGTGCGGCGATGGTTGCTGTCACAACCATGCTGCAATCCGAGCGGGCAAAAGCGGAACATCTTTAGGCTATATAATGCAACCAAAGCGAGAATTATACAACTATATCCTTTGTGATCGGTAATTCTATTTTATTCGAGCGCTGAATTCATTTAGGTAAGGCTCAATTTGGCTTTGAGTATTATTTATTGATATGTGTATTATTTGGTTTTCGAGTAATTGAAAGAATTCATCAACCACTTTGGCTCAATCTCGACTGGTCGTTGATTCGATTTCGGGCGCCGTCGCATAGCGGTGCACCCTCCTCGGAGCGGGCGGCGGGTCGTCGAGACAGCACACGTCGATGCGGTCTCATGCCAGGGGGTACAGATGGGCTTCTTCTCGAATCCATTTGCCGGCCGTCGCTCGGGAGGACAGATCGCCGCGATCAACCGGTCGCAGGCGGTCATCGAGTTCGGTCTCGACGGCCGGATTCTCGATGCGAACGAGAATTTCCTCGCGGTGACCGGCTATTCGCTGGCCGAGGTGAAGGGGCAGCACCACAGCCTGTTCATGCCACCCGGCGAGGCCGATACCGCCGCCTACAAGCAGTTCTGGGCCGATCTCGGCCGGGGCGAGTTCGTGCGCGGCCAGTTTCTGCGGCACGGCAAGGGTGGGCGCGAGGTCTGGATCCAGGCGAGCTACAACCCGATCATGGGAGCGAGCGGCAAGCCGGTCAGCGTCGTCAAATACGCCTTCGACGTGACCGAGCAGAAGAATCACCAGGCGGATCTCGAATGCCAGCAGCGGGCCATCGACAAGGCCCAGGCCGTGATCGCGTTCGACCTGACCGGCAAGGTGCTGCACGCCAACGAGAACTTCCTGGCGGTGCTCGGCTACACGCTGCCGGAAATCGTCGGCCAGCATCACCGCATGTTCGTTGATCCCGTCGAGCGCGAGTCGGCTGCCTACAAGGCCTTCTGGGAGCGGCTTGGCCGCGGTGAATACGAGGCGGCGCAGTATCGCCGCATCGCCAAGGGCGGCCGCGAGGTCTGGATCCAGGCGAGCTACAACCCGGTTATGGATGCGCGTGGCCGGCCCTACAAGGTCGTGAAGTTCGCCACTGACATTACGGCGAGCTTCAAGGGCAAGCAGCTGGAAGCGGCCGTCCAGGAAACCGGCGCAGTCATCGCGCGGGCCAAGAACAAGGACCTGACCGGGCGAGTCGGGCTCGACGGCAAGAGCGGCGAGGTCGCGTCCCTGTGCAGCGGCGTCAACGACCTGCTCGACACGATGGCTGAAGTCGTCGGTTCGGTGCGCGAGATTTCCAGCCGCATCGACGGGGCTTCGAACCGGATTTCCGCCGACAGCGCGCAATTGGCCCAGCGGACGGAGGCGAATGCGTCGAGCCTCCAGGAGACCGCCGCCACGACCGAGGAGCTCGCGGCTTCGGTCAAGCACAGCGCCGGCAATTCCCGCATGGCGGTCGCGCTTGGCCAGGAGGCGAGCCATGTCGCGGAGCGGGGCGGGGCGATCGTGAGGGAAGCGGTCGGGGCGATGGAGCGCATCGAGAAGGCCTCGTCGGGCATCTCGGAGATCATCGCGATGATCGACGAAATTGCCTTCCAGACCAATCTGCTGGCCCTCAACGCCGCCGTCGAGGCGGCGAGGGCGGGCGAGGCCGGCCGTGGTTTCGCCGTCGTCGCCTCCGAGGTGCGGGCACTGGCCGCTCGCTGCAGCGAATCCGCCAGCGGGGTCAAAGCGCTGATCGCCAATTCGACGCAGCAGATCCAGGCTGGGGTCGGGCTGGTCAAGGATGCCGGCGTGACGCTCGGCGAGATCGAGGAAGCGGCTTCGAAGGTCGCCGCTACGGTCAACGAGATCTCGGCGGCGACGACCGAGCAGTCGAACGGCATCGAGGAAATGGCCCGCACGGTTGCGCATATGGACGAGTTGACGCAGCAGAACGCGATGTTCGCCGATCAGAGCGCGAAGGTCGCGCAGGATCTGCAGCGCGATACGGCGGCTCTGAATGGGATGGTCGCGTCCTTCACGCTCGATCGCGCCGCCGGGCAGGGCTTGGCGGCTCGCGTGACCTCCGAGATCAGGACGCAGTCGCCGCATCTCGAGCGGGTTCCGGCCGTCGCGTTGCGTTCCCCCGTTTCGCCGAGGCGTCACGCCGCAGGTGGCGACACGGCGGGCTGGGCGGAGTTCTGAGAGGTTCAGGAGCCGCTTTCAGGGGATGGCGGGCGCGCTCCCTCTTGCCAGCGCGCCGTCGATAGGGTTTTCGGACTGATCAGGGGCGCCGTTCGTCAAGGAACACTTGGCCCATCATCAGCCGGAGCCGACATCATGGCCGAACCGACGTCCAACAAGGCCTTCCCGGTTTCCTGGGACCAGTTTCATCGCGATGCCCGGGCGCTCGCCTGGCGGCTAGCGGAGAAGGGGCCGTTCGAGGCGATCGTCTGCATCACCCGCGGCGGGCTGGTTCCGGCCGCGATCATCTGCCGCGAACTCGGCCTGCGGCTGATCGAGACGGTCTGCGTCGCGAGCTACCACGACTACAAGAACCAGTCGGAGCTCAAGGTCCTCAAGGACGTCGCGCCCTCGATCAAGGCGATCGGCGACGGCAAGGGGCAGGGCGTCCTCGTCGTCGACGACCTCACCGACACCGGCAAGACCGCCCGCGTTGTCCGCGAGATGCTGCCCAACGCGCATTTCGCCACGGTTTATGCCAAGCCGGCCGGCGTTCCGACGGTTGACACCTTCGTGACCGAAGTCAGCCAGGACACCTGGATCTATTTCCCCTGGGATATGGGGCTGTCCTATGTCGAGCCGATCGCCAAGGATCACAAAGGCTGAGATCCGCGAGGGCTAACGGCTCGGGGCAGGGCGCTCAGCGCGCCCTGAGCGCCACGCTCATCCCCGCGATCACCAGCAGCATGCCGGCGATCTCAACGGCAGAGGGATATTCGCCCAGCAGCAGGATGCCGGCGAGCGCCGTGACGACCGGGTTCAGCGGCAGGAACAGCGTCGCGCGGGCGGCTCCCAGCAGCTGCACCGCTTTCGTATAGAGAAACAGCGCGGCGACGCCGACGAGCGCACCCTGATAGATCGCCTGCAGCGCAATCGCCGGCCAGGCCACATCGCCGAGCCGCACCGGCATGGTCAGCGCGAAGACCGGCAGGACGATCAGCGAGAGCAGGCAGGTCGCGATCGTGACCTCGACGGCGTCCGTGCCCCAGCGCCGCGCCAGCAGGCCGAAGACCGACCACATCACCGCATTGGCGACGAAGAAGAGATCGCCGATCCAGGCGCTGTCCTGCGCCCCTTGCGGCCGGAAGGCCTGCCAGGCGAAGGCGGCGATGCCTGCCAGCACGAGCGCGAGCCCGAGCATGCGCCGGGTGCCGGGACGCTCGCGCGTCACGGCGAAGACGAGCGCGACCGTCATGACAGGAATGAGGCCGGGCACGATGACCGAGGCGTGCAGGGCTGGCGCGAAGGCGGCGCCGGCGACCAGCACCAGCGCGTAGGGCGCTCCGGCGAGCGCGGTCAGGATGAGCGAGCGCCGCCAGCCGAGCCTGCCGAAGGGGAAGGGCCTCATCCGTCGCAGCGCCAGCGGCATGAGGATCGCAGAGGCGACGACAAAGCGCAGGATGGTGACGTCAGCTGCGGTCATGCCATCCGCAACCGACTGACGCGAGACGACGGCCTGCACGCCCCAGATCAGACTGGTCAGCAAGCCGCAGCCGATGCCGAGCCAAAGGTTGCGGCGCGCCGTCGCGGCAGCAGGGGAGGCGGATATTGTCACGATGGGCCTGCGCGATGTGGGGTGGCCTGGGCATGATCTACCGCTGCCCGGTGGCCGCTCCTATGGCGCGCAGAGGCGCCGCTGGGCAAGGGGAGACGGCCCGCGCCAGCGTGGCGAGTGCAGATGCCCGATCGGTCCGGGAGCGGGATTCAGCTCGCGAGGAAGCGCTCGGCGGCGCGGTGCAGCACCTGCAGGCCCAGGGCGAGGTCCTCGTCCCGCGTGTCCTCGGTCCAGTGATGCGAGATGCCGCCGATCGAGGGCACGAAGAGCATCGAGGCAGGCATGCGCCGCGCCAGGACCTGCGCGTCATGGCCGGCTCCCGATGGCATGGTCTGCCAGGCTGCGGGGGCGAGCTCTTCCGCTGCCTGCGACAGCGCCTCCATCATCCCCGGGTCGCACAGCGCCGGCACCATTTTCGAAACCGGCGTGAGCGTGATCTTGCAGCGCTCGCGGCGGTTCGCCTCCTGCACCAGCGCGCGCAGGCCTGTCTCCAGCCGCTCCAGCACCGGCACCGAGACGTCGCGGAACTGGAAGAGGACCTCGGCACGGCCGGGAATGATGTTGGGCGCGTCTGGATCGAGGCGGAAGCGACCGGTGGTCCAGGTCGTGCGCTCTCCGCAGATGCGCGGAAACTCCGCGTCAATCGCCGCGAGCAGCCGCACGGCGCTCAGCCCGGCATCCTTGCGCTCCGCCATGGTCGTGCCGCCGGCATGATCCTGCTGCCCCTCGACGACGATCCGCCACTGCCAGATCGCGACGATGCCGGTGACGACGCCGAGCCGCAGCCCTGCATTGTCGAGCTGTGTGCCCTGCTCGATATGCATCTCGTAGTAGCCCTTGTGCCGACCGGGCTCGAGCAGCCGGCGCGGCAGGCCCTCGAGCCCGGCGGCGCGCAGGGCGTCGCGCATCGGCGTTCCGTCGGTGCGGTTGCGGGCGCCGTCGATGGCCTCCTCCGAAATTTCGCCGATCAGCGACCGGCTGCCGGGCAGGCCGATGTTGAAATGGCCTTCCTCATCGGCGAAGGCGCAGACATCGACGGGCAGCCCCGCGCGCGCCAGTGCAATGCCGGCGACGACGCCGAGCGCGCCGTCGAGCCAGCCCGCCTCGTTCTGCGATTCGATATGGCTGCCGACGAGAAGATGCGGGCCATCGCCGCGATGTCGCCCATAGACATTGCCGATGCCGTCGATCGAGGCGTCGAGCCCACACTCGGTCAGCTTCGCGACGAGCCAGCGGCGGGCCTGCATGTCCTGCGGCGAATAGGTTGGGCGGTGGACTCCGGTCTTGAAGGTTCCGATCCCGCGCAGCTCGTAGAGGTCCCGCAGGAAGGCATCGGTATCGACCGGAGGCATGGCTGGATCGCTTTCAGGGAGGACATCGGAAGGGCAAACAGCGTGGCGCCGCTACGAGGCCTGCCACTTCACCTTGCGATGGCCCGTCGAGCAAGACACATGCCGCCGGCCGGGCTGGACCGGCTTGGCAAACCGGCCCGGAACTTGCCTCATGCGAAGGCAGGGAGGCGGGTGCCATGAACGACAGGGCGGAAGCTCCGATGGCGGAAGACGTGACCGTGGCGCTGGCCGCCAGGCTCCGGGACGAGATCGCGCAGGCGCGCAGCGATTCGCGCGAGGATCCCTTTGGCAATCCGGTGCTGCGGGTCACGCTCTGGCTGACGCGCCGGATGGACCGTGGCGAGCTCACCGTCGCGGCCGCGCAGGAACTCGTGCGGTTGCTCGGGCGGGAGGCGTTGCGGCAGCGGGCCGGGCGAGTCGCGGCCTATGTCGGCATGGAGGGCGACGGCGAGCCGGCCTTTGCCGCGCTGGCCGAGCAGATGGTGACCGAGGCGGCGAAGCAAGCCGATCCCTTCGAGAGTTTCAGGGAGGCGGTCGAGCGCGTTCGCTTTGCCGCAGTCTTTACCGCCCATCCGACCTTCGGCATGAGCCGGAAGCTGGCACATGCGCTGGCGGCGCTCGCTTCCGGCGATTCGGCCGGCGACAGCGTGATCGAGCAGGCGACGCTCTCTTTTCGGCCTGATGCGCGCATCACCCTGCAGGACGAGTTCGAGCAGGCGCGCTTTGCGGTCCGTCACGCGCGCGACGCGATCGACCGGCTCAACGAGGCCTTGCTGCGCGCGGCCAGTGGCCGCTGGCCCGAGCAGTGGCAGCGCCTCGTGCCGCGACCTGTCACCCTGGCCTCCTGGGTCGGCTGCGACACGGACGGGCGCACCGACATCGGCTGGTGGGACACGCTGCGCTACCGGCTGGAATCGAAGCGGGGCCAGCTCGTCCGCATCCTGGAGAAGCTTCCGGCGGTGCCCGCCACGGCCGAGGTGTGGGATCTGGTGGGGCAGGCACAGGCCGCCATCGAGCGGCAGCTTGCGCTGGCGCCGCCGATCTCGACGCAGCCCAGCCTGCCCGCTCTGCAGGCCTTCGCGCTCGCGCTGGTCAATGAGCGCGAAACGGCGCTGCCCGAGGCGTCGCGGCTAATCGCGGCGCTGGACGAAGCGCTCGCCAAATCCGACGACGACCACGTCACCATGGCGCTGTGTCTGGTCAAGGCGGGCTGCGTCGCCCATGGCGTGTCGATTGCGTTGCCGCATTTCCGGCTCAATGCCTCGCAGCTCCACAACGCCATGCGCGCCGTCATTCCGCTCGACGAGGAGCCGACCCAGCCGGCGCAGCGCCGGGCCTTCCTTTCGGCGGTCAACGCGCTGCTCGGCAAGGTCCAGCCGATCGCGGTCGATTTCGGCGCGCTGGCGGCGGAGCGCGCCTCGGCGACGCGGATGCTGATGACGATCGCCCAGATCGTGAAGCATGTGGATGGCAGCAAGGCGGTCCGCTTTCTCGTGGCCGAGACCGAGACCGGCTACACGCTGCTCTGCGCGCTCTGGCTCGCGAGCCGCTACGGCATTGCCGACCGCGTCGAGATCTCGCCGCTGTTCGAGACCTCGGATGCTCTGGAGCAGGGGCCGCGCATCATCGACGAAGCGCTGCGCAGCCCGCATTTCCGCGCCTATCTCAAGCGCCACGGACGCTTCTGCATCCAGTTCGGTTACTCCGATTCCGGCCGCTACATCGGGCAGATCGCAGCGACCTACTGGGTCGAGCGGCTGCGCATCCGGATCAGCGAGCTTCTGGTGCGCTACGATCTCGCCGATGTCGAACTGGTGATCTTCGACACCCATGGCGAGTCGGCGGGACGCGGCGCCCATCCGGCCAGCCTGACCGACCGCCTGGCCTATCTCGAACCGGCCTGGGCGCGGCAGGCGTTTGCGAAGGCAGGCGTTCGGACTGTGCGCGAGACCAGCTTCCAGGGCAGCGACGGCTACATGCTGTTCGGTACACGGCAGCTCGCCGGCGCGACGGTCGGCCGGATCGCGGAAGCCGTGCTCGGCCCGGCCAACCAGCCGGTGTCCGACCCAATCTATGACGAGCCGGATTTCGCGACCGAGTTCTTCCAGACCGTGCGCGAGGAGATGACCGCGCTCGTGGACGATCCCGGCTATGCCGCGCTGATCGGCACCTTCGGCCCGTCGCTCCTCGACAAGACCGGCTCGCGACCGGCGGCCCGACAGAGCGATGCCGGCGGGCCGACGCGCATCCGCCATCCCCGCGAGCTGCGCGCGATCCCCAACAACGCGATCCTGCAGCAGCTCGGCTGGCTGGCGAACAGCGTCCATGGCATCGGCCAGGCGGCTTCACGCGCGCCAGACCTGTTCAACGCGATGCGAGAGCGCTCCGACCGTTTCGACCGGGCTTACCGGCTGGCCGAACATGCGATGGCGGCAAGCGACCTCGACGTGCTGCGCGCCTATCTCGATACGCTCGACCCCGGTAGCTGGTTCGACCGGGCGCGGCGCACGGCGAAGGAAGGCCGCCGCGACGAACTGCTCGCCGTCGGCGATGCGCTCTCGCGGTTGGAACTGGCGCCGGCGCTGAGACGGCTGTTCTGGCGGCTGTCCTCGGATGCGCTGAAGCTCAGGACCGCTGCTGGGGAGACCCCGGAGATGCCGGTCAGGCTGGTCGCGCTGCATGCGATCAGGCTTGCGGCGATGCACGCCATCTGGCTGCGCGCTAGCCATATCCCGGATTTCCGGCCCCATGCCGGGCTGACGCGCGAGGCGCTGCTGGAGCGGCTGCTGCGACTCGACGTGCCGGCTTGCCTGGCCTTGCTGGGAGAGATCTTCCCGCTCAAACCCGACCCGACGATCGGGCTCGATTTCGGTGAGCCGCCCGGACCGCGCGAGGCTGGCACCTATGAGGCGCTGCATCGCGATGTGATCGCGCCGATGCGGGAGCTGTTCGACCTGCTACGGGAAATTTCAGGGGCTATCCAGCACGAGATCGGAGCGTTCGGCTGAGGATCAAGCGCGTTTCCGCGCATCGTTTCATTGCAACGTCAGCATATTGGCTTAAGTCAGGGGCTAAGAGGAACGCCTGCCGGGAGCCGAGCCAAGCATGGCCGACGCCGATCGAAACCTGCCCGTCTTCGATGAAGCGGGCGCGCGCATCACTCTCTTTGCGGCACTGCTGCAGGCGGTCTCGCGCCATGGCAAGGGCCGGATCGCCGTCGAGGACGCCGAGCGCAAGCCGCTGAGCTACGGCAACCTCGTGCTCGGGGCCCTGGTGCTGGGACGCAAGCTGGCGGCCCAGACGACGGAGAGGGAGCGTGTCGGCGTGCTCCTGCCGAATGTTCAGGCGATGGCGGTGACGCTGTTCGGACTCACGGCCTTCGGGCGCGTGCCAGCGTTGCTGAACTTCACGGCGGGGGTCAAGAACCTGCGGGCCGCCGGCGAACTCGCCGAGCTCAGGACGATCGTGACCTCGCGGCGCTTCGTCGACCAGGCCAAGCTCGACGATGAGCTTGCCGCCTTGGGAGAGGGCAGGCGGATCATCTATCTCGAGGATCTGCGCAAGCAGATCACCAGTCTCGACAAGGCATTGGGCGTGCTGGCGAACTTCGCGCCCGGGCTGGCGATGCGCCGCTACCAGGCCCGGCCCGACGAGCCCGCCGTCGTGCTCTTCACCTCCGGCACCGAGGGCAAGCCCAAGGGCGTGGTGCTGAGCCATGCCAACCTGGTCTCGAATGCCCGCCAGATCTTCGCACTCGCGGCGGGATTCCTGTCCGAGCGGGACATCGTCATGAACCCGCTGCCTGCCTTCCACTCCTTCGGCCTGACGGCAGGGCTGCTGATGCCGCTGCTCAGCGGCATGAAGGTCGTGCTCTATCCGAGCCCGCTGCACTACAAGCAGGTGCCTAAGCTGATCGGCGAGACCGGCTGCACCTTCCTGTTCGCAACCGACACGTTCCTTCAGGGCTATGCTCGCGCCGCCGACCCCGACGATCTCAAGAGCGTGCGTTACGTCGTGGCCGGCGCTGAGCGCGTCAAGCCGGATACGCGGCGCCTGTGGGAGCCCTACGGCACCACCATCCTCGAAGGCTATGGCTGCACGGAATGCTCGCCGGTGCTGGCCTGCAACACGCCGGTCGCGATGCGCGAGGGCAGCGTCGGGCGGCTCCTGCCCGGCATCGAGGCGCGGCTCGAACCGGTCGAGGGCATCACCGAGGGGGGCAAGCTCCGTGTGCGCGGGCCCAATATCATGGCCGGCTATCTCAGCGCGGACGAGCCAGGCAGGCTCCTGCCGCCGGATGACGGCTGGCACGACACTGGCGACATCGTCACGCTCGACGACGGCTTCGTCGTCATCAGGGGGCGGGCCAAGCGCTTCGCCAAGCTCGGCGGCGAGATGGTGTCTCTGGCGGCGGTGGAAACGATGATCGCCGGGTTGTGGCCGGACCAGAACCATGTCGTCGTGGCGCTGCCGGATGCCCGCAAGGGCGAGCAACTCGTGCTCGTCACCGAGAAGCCCGATGCCGAACGCGGCGCGCTTCACGAAACCGCCAAGGCGCAGGGCTTCCCGGAGCTGTGGATGCCGCGCGCCATCCTCGTGACCAATTCGATTCCCGTGCTCGGCAACGGCAAGATCGATTACGCAGCGACGCTGGAACTCGCCAAGTCCCGGCGGGCGCTGCTGTAAAGCCACAATCATGATGATGTTGCACCGCATGATCGTGACCTCCGCCGCTTCGCTCCTGCTGGGCCTGCGGGCCGCCGCGCTGGCGCCCGCTTTCTTTCTGGCCGCTCCGGCCGATCTCGCGGCGCAGACGCGAGGGGCGGTCCAGGGCGCCGTCTATGAGCGGCGCGACGAGTGCATTGGAGCCGGCCTGCTCACGGCCGAGCAATGCGAGTTCGCCTATCGCAACGCCCGCGCCGAATTCGAGCAGAAGGCTCCGCGCTACGCCTCGCGCGCGTTGTGCGAGCGCAGCCACAAGCGCTGCGGCGCGCAGATGGTCACGGCCGGCGGTTGGGAGAGCTTCGGCAAGGGCGGCGCGACCTATGTCCCGCGCTTCATCGCGGTCCGCGTGACCGGCGAGGGCGCGGCGCGCCGGGCCTGGCCGGTGATCGAGGGAAAGGGCGGCACCGTATTTGCCGGTCGGCCGGTGACGGAGCTTCAGGACAAGGTCGCCGGCCGGCAGGGCACGGTCGGCCTCGCCGCCTCGCGCGGGCATGGCCATGGCGGGCAGCAGCCGAGCGGACCTTACGTGAAGCGAGGCGACCGCGACGACACGGTACGCGTGCCGATGCAGCAGAAGCCGATCGGCTCGGATGTGGCGCCGGGCCTCTATGTCGATCCGGACGGAGTCGAATGGTACAAGCCCGCGCGGCGGAACTGAGCTTCTGCCGATAAGCCGCTGCGGCGCTTGCGCATTGCCGGTCCGCCCGCTACCGCTCTCCATCAGGCGGACGTGGCGAAACTGGTAGACGCAAGAGACTTAAAATCTCTCAGCCGCAAGGCTATGCGGGTTCGATCCCCGCCGTCCGCACCATCCTCTTCGAGCCGAGGTTTAGCGCTCGGAACGTCTCCTGAAGATCACGCTCAGGTTGTTCGCCGCCATCTCGATCACCTCCGGCGCACCGAAGCCCGCTGCCGCTGCCAGCGCCGCGACGTCTTCCAGTTCGCGCAAGCCCCATTCCGGATCACGCTCGCGCAGGCTGGCATCGAACGCCGCGTTGCTGGGCTCCAGCGGGCGATCCGGGCGTTTGAACGGGCCGTAGAGGATCAACGGCCCGCCCGCCGGCAACAGCCGGCCGGCATGGCGTACCAGGCCCTGTGCCGCCGACCAGGGCGCAATGTGGATCATGTTGATGCAGAGGATCGCATCGGGGGCGCAGGAGGGCCAATCTTCGGCGGCGGCGTTGATCTGGAGGGGCGGCAGGATGTTGTTGGCGCCGCGCTGCGCCGTCCACGCGCTGATGCTGGCGAGCGCGTCGGCGCTCGGGTCGCTCGGCTGAAAGGCGAGGGCGGGCAGCGCGGCGGCAAAATGGACCGCATGTTCGCCGGAGCCGCTGGCGATCTCGAGCACCGTGCCGGTCGTCGGCAGCACCTCGCGCAGAACCGTAAGAATGGCGTCACGGTTGCGGGCGGCGGCAGGTGCGCGCAGGCGCTTGTCCTCCAGCGGAGGCTGCTTCGAGGGTTCCCACGGCGTCGCTCTGTCTTCGGTCATGCTCGCGGCATCCTCGGCGCATGCTCGGGGCATCCTTGCACCCTCGCAAATTTTTTGCGCTGAGCCATCGCCATAACCGTGGCATCCGCTATAAGAAAGGCTCGAAGCGGGCCGCCAACAGTGCGGTCTTGCATGACACGGACTGGTTTTGTTAACCGAAATACTGATCGTCGTGGCCCTGACCGTGATCAACGGTCTGCTCGCCATGTCGGAACTCGCGGTCGTCTCGTCCCGTCCGGCCCGACTCAAGGTTCTCAGCGATCAAGGCAACCGGGGCGCCACCACCGCAATCCGCCTCGCCGACAATCCGGGCCGCTTCCTCTCCACCGTGCAGATCGGCATCACGCTGGTCGGTGTGCTCTCGGGCGCCTTCTCGGGCGCGACCTTGGGTTCGCGGCTGTCGGAATGGCTGATGACACAAGGGCTTACGCCGGCGATGGCGGACGGCGTCGGCGTCGGCGTCGTCGTCGTCGCCATCACTTACCTGTCGCTGATCGTCGGCGAACTCGTGCCCAAGCAGATTGCCTTGCGCGATCCCGAGCGGGTCGCGGCGCGTGTCGCGCCGGCGATGTCGCTGCTCTCCAAAATAGGTGCGCCGCTGGTGTTGCTGCTGGATGTGTCGGGCAAGGCGGTCCTGGCTTTGCTCGGCCACAAGGGCGAGCCCGAGGAGAAGGTCACGGAAGAAGAAGTCCGCACGATCATCGCCGAGGCCGAGACCGCCGGCGTGCTGGAGCGCGACGAGCGCGAGATGATCTCCGGCGTGATGCGCCTCGCCGACCGTTCGGCACGGGCGCTGATGACGCCGCGCCGCGAGGTCGAGGTGATCGACCTCGCCGACAGCGCCGACGAGATTCGCGAGCAGCTGCGCGCCACGCGCCGTTCGCGCCTGCCCGTGCAGGAAGGCGAGGCGGATTCGATCATCGGCGTCGTCGTGGTCAAGGAGCTGATCGACTTCCTCTCCGTGGGCGAGAAGCACGACTTGCGCGAGCTGGTGAGCGAGGCGCCGGTAGTGATGGATACAGCAGGCGCGCTGCATGTCCTGCGCGAGATCCGCTCCTCGCGGGTCCATATGGCCCTGGTCTTCGACGAGTACGGCCATTTCGAGGGCATCATCACGCCCGGCGACGTGCTCGAGGCGATCATCGGCGCCTTCCAGGAGGAAGAGGAAGACGAGCCGCCAATCGTCACGCGCGAGGACGGCTCCTGGCTGGTTGCCGGCTGGATGCAGGTCGATGAATTCTCGCATGAACTCGGGATCCATATCCCGCGCGATGCCGATTTCCAGACCGTTGCCGGCTTCATCCTGGCCGAGATGAACCATCTGCCCAATGTCGGCGAAGCCTTCGAGAAGGGGCATTGGCGCTTCGAGGTCGTCGATCTCGACGGCCGACGGATCGACAAGATCCTGGTCAGCCGGATCGACTGAGCCCGCCACATGCTGCGTTGACGGGCACCGGAGCGTCGTGATCTAATCCTCGGCAAGGGGTTCAATCGCGACGACCCCGTGAGGCTTCGGCCCAAGGCTCGCGTCCAATATCCTCGGTCTCAGGATGGACGCTCATGTCTTCCAACATCTCGATCAGCGCTGCCCAACTGTCCCGGCTCGTCGGCCTGCCCGATGCGCCCGTCATCATAGATGTCCGCATTCCGGAGGATGTCGCGGCAGATCCGCGCCTGCTGCCTGCCGCGGACAAGCGTTCCCATGGCGATGTCGCGGCATGGGCGGGCGCTTATGCCGGCCGGCGCGTCGTCGTCGTCTGCCAGCGCGGCCTGAAGCTCAGCGAAGGCGTGGCCGCCTGGTTGCGCCATCATGATGTCGCCGCCGAAAACCTTGCCGGCGGGTTCGAGGCCTGGCGAGACGCCGGCGGCACGCTGGTTCGCAGCGATGCCCTCCCGCCGCGCGATGCCTCCGGGCGCAGCGTCTGGGTGACCCGGACGCGGCCGAAGGTCGACCGGATCGCCTGTCCTTGGCTGATCCGGCGCTTCGTCGATCGCGAGGCGGTATTCCTGTTCGTCTCGCCCTCAGAGGTCGCGGCCGTGGCCGAGCGCTTCGATGCGACACCGTTCGACATCGACGGCGTCTTCTGGAGCCATCGGGGCGAGCGTTGCACATTCGACATCATGATCGAGGAGTTCGGGCTCGCCGGCCCGGCCCTCGACCGGCTGGCCGCGATCGTGCGTGCCGCCGATACCGCCACGCTCGAGAACGTTCCGCAGGCGTCCGGATTGCTCGCCGCTTCGCTGGGGCTGTCACGCATGTTCAGGGATGATCTCGCACAGCTGGAGGCAGGCATGCTGCTCTACGACGCGTTCTATCGCTGGTGCCGTGATGCGAGCGAGGAAACGCACAACTGGCCCGCTGGGCCGGCGACGTCATAGGGGGCCGCCATGACCGTCATGACGACCGACGGGGGCATCGACGTCCCCACGACACTGCCGACGCTGTCCGAGGCGACGCGCGTCTGGGCGCGCATCGGTCTGCTCTCCTTCGGGGGACCGGCCGGGCAGATCGCCCTGATGCACAAGGAGCTGGTCGAGGAGCGCCGCTGGATCGGCGAGGAGCGGTTCCTGCATGCGCTGAACTATTGCATGCTGCTGCCTGGCCCGGAGGCGCAGCAGCTCGCGGTCTATATCGGCTGGCTGATGCACCGGACCATTGGCGGGCTGATCGCCGGGCTGCTCTTCATCCTGCCCGGCGCGCTGGTGATGCTGGGTCTGAGCATCCTCTATGTGCTCTACCGGCATGTGCCGCTGGTCGATGGCCTGTTCTTCGGGGTCAAGGCCGCGGTGCTGGCCGTGGTGATCGAGGCCGGGCTCAGGATCAGCCGGCGTGCGCTCAAGAACAGGGCGATGGTGGCGATCGCGATCATCGCCTTCGTCGCGATCTTCCTGTTCAAGGCGCCGTTTCCGGCGATCGTCCTGGCTGCCGGCATCATCGGCTGGATCGGTCACCGTTTCGCGCCCCGGCTGTTCGGGGCGCAGGCCGGTCATGGCAAGGCGGGTCCCGACGTGACAGGTATCGTCGATGTTCTGTTCGCGCGTGGCGAACTCGCCCATGTGCGGCCGAAGCGCGCCAAGGCGCTGCGGACCATCGCGATCTGGCTGCCGCTCTGGCTCGGGCCCGTGCTGCTGCTTTGGCTCTGGACCGGGGGCGGCAGCGTCTGGACGCAGCTCGGCAGCTTCTTCAGCACGATGGCGGTAGTAACGTTTGGCGGGGCCTATGCGGTGCTCGCCTATGTCGCTCAGGCCGCCGTCGAGACCCATGGCTGGCTGCTTGCGGGCGAGATGATCGACGGGCTCGGTCTTGCCGAGACCACGCCCGGCCCGCTCATCCTGGTGCTGCAGTTCGTCGGCTTCCTCGCCGGGTTCCGCGCGCCTGGAGACCTGCCGCCCTTGCTGGCGGGCAGCCTCGGGGCCCTGTTGACCTTGTGGGTCACCTTCGCGCCGTGCTTCTTCTGGATCTTCCTCGGCGCGCCCTATGTCGAGGCGCTGCGCGGCAACCAGGCTCTCTCGGCGGCATTGGGGGCGATCACCGCGGCCGTCGTCGGCGTGATCATGAATCTCGCCTTGTGGTTTGGGCTGCACGTTTTGTTCAGGCAGGTGCGACCGCTGGAGATCCTCGGCCTCTCGCCGGATTGGCCCGTGCTCGCCTCGCTCGACTGGCGGGCGGCGCTGCTGTCAGCGGCTGCGATGGTCGCGATGCTGCGCTTCAAGGCCGGGATGATCCCGACGCTCGCGGCCTGCGCCATCGCAGGCGTTGTCCTGACACGATTTGCGCCGTGACGACGGCGCTCAGCGGCGGGGCGGCTCGCCCTGGTCGATGATGCGGTACTCGGCGTCGATGATCTCGACGTGCCCGGCCTGACCGCGCTGCTGCGGAAAGGGTGCGGACGGGTCGATCCCTGCTGCCTTCATCTTGCTGCGCAGGCGCCAGACGGCGATCGCACCGGCCACGGCGACGACGGGGATGAGGATCAGGGCGAGGCTCGCGGCGATCAGGAACAGCACGATGCCGACGGCGAGGCTCGCCGCCATTGCGAGCCAGGCGGCCCAGCGTGGCATTTGGGCGGTCCGGCCGCCGAGCTGTTCGTAGAGATTGACGCGGATCATGACACCTTCATCCGATTGCAGATCATCGGAAGCTAGGTACGAAATGCGGCGAAGACGAGATCACCCAAGGTCAAGTCTTCTGGATTTTCACGCATCGCGCCAGTCGTAGAGCCAGCCATAGCGCTTGCGCAGCCCCTCCGCGCCGAGGCGCCGCAGGCCGATGTCGCGCCCGATGTTCCAGGGCCAGCCGAGATGGTAGGTCCGGCCATTGCTGCGGCTGGCTTCCTGGACGCGCGCCGCCCGGGCCGCCCGCGCTGCCGCATAGGCCGCCATCGCGGCCGGGACGCCGGGTGCGCCCTCGGCCTGCAGTCGCTCCGCCAGCAGACGGGCGAGAACGGCGGCATCCTCGATCGCGAGCGAGGCGCCCTGCGCGAGGAAGGGCAGGACCGGATGGGCGGCGTCGCCCAAGAGCGCGATGCGCCCCTTTGCCATGGCCGCGGGCTTGCGGTCGAACAGCGACCAGACCTGCCAGCCCTTGGCCGATGACACGAGCTCCCGCAGCGCCTGCGAGCCGCCGGCGACATGCTCCGCGAGGACCTGGGTATCGCCGTCGCGCGACCAGCCCTCACGGGCCTGCTTCGTCGGCCGGATCACCACCACATTGGTCTCGCGGCCGCCTGCGACCGCGTAATGGACCATGTGGCGACCCGAGCCGAGATGCAGGCTGACGCGTGGCTTCTCGGCCTTCGAGCCGGGCGCCAGCGCGCGCCAGGCCTCGTAGCCGGTGAAGACCGGGGGGGAGGTGTCGCCCGTCAGGTCGCGGACCTGCGACCACAATCCGTCCGCGCCGATCAGGCCAAGCCCCTGGATGGTCTCGCCATTGCCGCTCTGGCCGGTGAGGGCGACCGAGACGCTGGTCTCGTCCTGGGCGATCTCGTGCACGGCCCGCCCGACCATGAGGCGGATATTCGGCATGGCGCGGGCGGCATCGAGCAGCACTGTGTGCAGGTCGTTGCGCTTCAGCATCCGGAACGGCGTCGGCAGCCGTTCGGGATGCTGCGGCATCTCGAGCAGTTGGGTGCCGTCGCTCCAGCGGCGGATCAGCAGGCCGTGCGAACTGACGCTGACGCGTTTCAGTGGCAAGGTCAGGTCCAACTCGTCGAGCACGCGTCCGGAATTGGGGCTGATCTGCAGGCCGGCGCCCAGTTCGCCGAAACCGGTCCGCTTCTCGATGACGGTCGCGGAGATGCCACGGTGGGCCAGGGACAGGGCCATGGTCAGCCCGCCGATCCCGGCGCCGGCGATCAGAAAATGAGGAGCGGACAAAGCGGAAGGCCTTCAGCACTTGGTTCAGATTGGGCGCGGGGGCCCCTCAGAACCCGCGCCGCGGATGCGGTTCCAGGCTGTACGGCCCGTTCTCGGGCCGGATTCCCTCAGGCCGCCTTGGACGTTTCGTGATGCGCGCATTCCGGCGGCGAGCAGGCGCCGGCCTTCAGCGAGGCGTCGTACTTGAACAGCGTCGAGCAATAGGGGCAGACGATCTCGTGGTCCGAACCCATGTCGAGATAGACATGCGGGTGGTCGAAGGGCGGCTTGGCGCCGATGCACTTGAACTCATGCGCGCCGACATGGATGACGGCTACGCCGGTGTCGTTGTGGAAATGCGGAATGCCGTGGTCGGCCATGTGCGTCGCTCTTAGCTCGTGATGTGGCCGCAAACTATCGCGCCAGGCGGCCCAGCGCCAGTGCGCGATTGCCTCAGCGCGGCTTCGATGGAGGCCGACAGGCCTGGGCCAGCTCGGTCATGCGCGTCCGCTCGGTTTCGCTCAGGCTGTTGTCGCGGACCTTGGGCCACAGGCTCTCGCGCTTCAGCGAATCGACCGTGCAGGCACAGAGCGGCTCGCATTCATTGCGATCGAAGCCGCCCTGCGCGCAGCTTCGCTGGCATGCCTGCATGAAGGGCTGTTCGTCCGCGACCGGCCGCATCGGCATGATCTGCAGGGCAAGCATCAGCAGGCCGATGAAGACGGGCTGGTGGACGAGATAGACCAGCAGGCTGTGGCGACCACCCCAGACGACGAGCCGTGCCGGCAGTGCCTTGGCCCGCCAGCCGGCAAGCGCCGAGCCTTCGATCCATGGCAGCGCCAGCCGGGCCAGCACGATTCCGCCGAGCACGCAGCCGAACCAGGGGAAGACCGGCACGAAATCGGCCGAGACCAGCGGGGCCCTGGAGAAGCCGAGCCAGGCCAGCCAGGGCTCGTCAAGCAGCGGGTAGGCGACGAACCGGGGCAGGGCGAAGGCGATGATCGCGGAGGCCGCCACGACCAGCACGGGCAGACGCAGGAAGGGAAGCGCCAGCACGCTCGCCAGTGCGACGTGATGCAGGATGCCGAAGAAGATGAAGCTCGATCGCATCGCGAAGAAGGTGGCGATCGTCACCACCGCGGCCGCGCCAGCGACCATGGCGAGCCGCTTCAGAAAGGCGCGGCGGTTCAGGCCCTTGCGTGTCGCCAGCACGAGGCTGACACCGACCAGCGTCAGGAAGGAGCCCGCGATCAACCGTGCGAAAAGGCGCCAGCCCGGTTCGTTCGGTACGTCGACGTCGGTCAGGCCGAAATCGGCGAGATCATAGGCGAAGTGGAAGACGAACATGGCGAGCAGCGCGAAGCCGCGCGCCAGATCGACGAATTCGAGGCGCGAGCGGGAAGGGGGCCGCGCTGCGGAGGAAGCGGCTTCACTCATGACGTGATCGGGCTCATGTCCGCCTTCATAGGCAGCTTGCGCCGGTGCGGCTACCCAAACCACGCTCGACATGGCACTGGGAGGCTTCGCCATTGCCATCACGACGGTTCGCCATGCAGAGCTTCTCATCCGACGGCGTCACGCTCGCTTTCATCGACCTCGCCCCGACGGGGGAGGTCGACCGCCACGAGACGATCATTCTCGTCCACGGCTTCGGCTCCAGCCACATGGTCAACTGGGTCAACACCCAGTGGACGAAGACGCTGACCCATGCCGGCTATCGCGTCGTCGCGCTCGACAATCGCGGCCACGGCCAGAGCGAGAAGCTCTACGACCCCGCCGCCTATTCCTCGCAGGTCATGGCCGAGGATGTGCGCAGGCTGATGGACCACCTCGACATCCCCCGCGCCTTCGTCATGGGCTACTCGATGGGGGCGCGGATCTCGGCGCATCTCGCGCTGGCGCATCCGCAGCGGCTGAAGGGGCTGCTGCTCGGTGGGCTCGGCATCCATCTGGTCGAGGGTGTCGGCCTGCCGCTGGGCATCGCGGATGCGATGGAGGCGCCGTCGCTGGACGTGCTCACCGACCCGATGCAGCGGATGTTCCGTGCCTTCGCTGATGCGACGAAAAGCGATCTCAAGGCACTCGCGGCCTGCATCCGGGGCTCGCGCCAGACCTTGAGCGTGGCCCAGGTCGGCAGCATCGCGGTGCCGACGCTCGTTAGTGTCGGCACGAAGGACGATGTCGCGGGCTCGGGGCCCGAACTGGCGGCGCTGATCCCTGGTGCCCAATCCTTCGACGTCGAGGGGCGCGACCACAACCTCGCCGTCGGCGACAAGAGCCACAAGCAGGCCGTGCTCGACTTTCTGTCGCGTTTGTGAGAATGATCGCGCTGTTTGGTGGCAATATGGAAAAGCGTGCGACGCCAATGTGTTGTCGACGGCAGCTCAAAGACTGAATCCGCCGCCTGCCACGTTGAATCAACTCGGCCCTGCAATCACCTTTGGTGCGAATGCCGCATCCGGTGCTAGTGTTTGCATCGCCGAACGACTTTTCCGGAGAACAACCATGTCGTCAGGGCGTTCCGTCGCCGAGGCACGCGATCATGCGACCGGGCTCGATCGTCTCGATCCCGTTTGGTCGCGGTTGCGGCGCGAGGCGGAGGCTGCGGTCGCCGCCGAGCCTTCGCTGGGTGGCCTGATCGTCGCCTCCGTGCTCAACCAGCCGAGCTTCGAGGCTGCGGTGGGCCATCGCGTCGCCGTGCGGCTGGGGCATCCGGCCGTTTCCGCCGACCTGATCGAACAGGCCTTTGCCGAGGCGCTGGCCGCGGATGAGACGGTCTCGCAGGGCATGCGGGCGGATGTGCTCGCCGTGCTCGACCGTGATCCGGCCTGCTACCGCGTCCTCGAGCCCGTGCTCTTCTTCAAGGGCTTCCATGCCCTGCAATGCCATCGCCTGGCGAATTGGCTCTGGCGGCAGGACCGCCGGGACTTCGCGCTCTACCTCCAGAGCCGTTCCTCGGAGGTCTTCCAGACCGATATCAACCCAGCAGCCAAGATCGGCAAGGGCGTCTTCCTCGACCATGCCACCGGCCTTGTCGTCGGTGAGACCACGGTGATCGAGGACGATGTTTCGATGCTGCAGGACGTGACGCTGGGCGGCACGGGCAAGCAGGGCGGCGACCGCCATCCCAAGATCCGCAAGGGCGTGCTCATCGGCGCGGGTGCCAAGATCCTCGGCAATATCGAGATCGGGCAATGCGCCCGGGTCGCGGCCGGCTCGGTCGTACTCTCGGCCGTGCCGCGCAACAAGACGGTGGCGGGCGTGCCCGCCAAGGTCGTCGGCGAGGCCGGCTGTGCCGAGCCGTCGCGCTCGATGGACCAGATCCTGTCGGGCGACAGCGGCGCTTACATCTGACCGGGCACAGGCCCGCCGCTGCCGTAAGCTGCTGCGGCGGCGGGCTTCTCCCGACAGCCGCTACGAATTCAGGTAGCGCTCCGTCATCTCCGCCTGCAGGGCCTCCTTCGCCACCAGCAGGCCGCCGCCAAGCCGGACCGATTCCACGCGGCCATCGGCGCCGCGGTTCAGCGTCACCGTTTCGCCGGGGCTGCTGAAGCCCGAGGCTCGCGCGATGCGCCCAGTGTCCTGCGTCTCGAAGGCGATCTCGGGAGCGTCCTGGAACGGCTCGAGCAGGGCCGGATTCGCGACGAGAACCTTGCCGGACATCGCCACCAGATCGTTGCAGCCCCACAGGGTCCACCAGCGGCCACTCCAGTCGGCGCGGTCGGCGGAGGCCGGGCCCTCCTCCTTGAACCGCCGGAGGATCGAGACGACGCCGTCGAGCCAGGGGTGTGCCAGGCCATCGATGGCGTTGGTCAGCACGGACACCGTCAAGTCCTGTTCGGGGAAGACGGCGGTGCGGGTGATGAAGCCCTGGAAGCCGCCGGAATGACCGAACCAGCGCCAGCCGCCCCGGCCGCCGGAGATCGTGCCGAGCCCGTAATGCCGGCCGAGCACGCTCTCGTCGTCGGCCCAGTGGCGGCGGCTCATCTCCCGGCGCGATAGGGGGGACAGGATGCTGGTCGATGCCGTGGGCGCGAGCTGCGCGAAATAGCGCGCGACATCGGCGGCGGTGGCGACGAAACCGGCGGCTGCGTCCATGGCATGGCCGGGGTTGTCGGCGGGAATGACGATACGCCGGTCCAGCGGCTGGCGCCCGCTATGGCCCTTCGCCATCGGCCTCGCGCCCCAGCCCTCGATGCCTGGCGTGGTTTCGAGGAGCCCGGCGGCGGCCACGACCTCCTGCGCGATCCATTCGGCATAGGGGCGCTCGGTCACCGCCTCGATGACGAGTCCGAGCAGCGCGAAGCCATGGTTCGAGTACTTGAAGCGCTGCGAGGCCGGCAAGGGTGGCGGTGCGGAGAGATCGGCCAGCAGGGTCGCCTTGTCCAGATAGGGGCGGCGGTCGGTGAACTGCCCGCTATCGGGCCCGTCGCGTGTCAGACCGGCACTGTTGGAAACGATCTGGCGCAGCGTCGCCGCGGCAATCTCGGGGTGCAGACCCGGCACATAGGTTCCGACAGCGTCATCGAGGCGAAGGCGCCCAGCCTCCGCCAGCTTCAGCAGGCCGGCGGCGGTGAAGCTCTTGGAATGGGAGGCGATGCGGAAGCCGTGGCGCGGCGTCAGGGCTTCGCCCGTCGCACGATCGGCCTGTCCGAACGCCGCCTCGAGCATGAGCCGGTCGCCCTGTGTGACCGCGATCGCGACGCCAGGCTGCAGGTGATGCTGATGCTGGAAGGCGAGCCAGGAAGAGACGTAGTCGAGGGCGGGGGCAAGCCAGGTCGTCATCGCCGGAATCCACAGTCAGCGTCGGGAGCGGTACTATGGCCGCCGGCGCGCCGGGCTGAAACCCCGGCCCGGAAACGACGGGCATGCGGCACGCTCACCGCCAAAGCTCGCTCCGGTACCAGACATCCGTGGGACCGCTTTTGCTTGCCCTCCCGGGCCGGTCATGGCATCGCTCCCGTCAACCGATAAGGACCGACACCGTGGACAAGACAGAACTCGCCAAGCTCGAAGGGTACCTGCGACGCACCTTCGCCAACCATGCCATCAGCGTTCGCGCGCGGATGAAGAAGACCGATTCGGCCGAGGTCTATCTCGGCGAGGAGTTCATCGGCATCATCCATGTCGACGACGAGGATGGTGACCGCTCGTTCAACTTTACGATGGCGATCCTGGACGTCGACCTGGAAGACTGAGCCCGCCATTCCCGGGACGTTGCTGCGGAGGCCGCCGAGCGCGGCCTTCTGTGTTCCGGTGCCTCGCGGACGTCGATCCGCGCCGCGGGGCCGGAGACTGCGCTCAGCGCATCATGCCGTCGATGGTGCGGCGCACGCCGCCGAGCATCAGCTCCCAGTCGGCGATGATGCTGCGCGGGAAGCGGATGTTCACATCCATTCCGCGATGCCGGAACGTGACACGGCATGGCTCGTCCAGGTCGGATCTGCCGTTGTCGAGCGGGCAGCGCGCGGCAAAGCCGCGACCATCCGGCACCGAAACATAGAGTTCGTCGTTCTCATAAGGCGAGCCCTTGCGAAAGCCGCGCACGACGAGTCCACCCGGGTTGGACCAGACGGTCGGCGTCAGGAAGCGCGCATAGACAGACAATTGCGTCTGCGGCTCGTTGACCTTGTCCTGCGGGGTCAACGTCACGAGCAGCCGCTGGCGGTTCTGGGTCTGCGACGGGCCGACCTGGGCCGGGCCGAAGCTCGGCCAGTCGAGGCGCAGGCGGACCATGCCGACGAGCCTGCTCGAATCGTCGGGCTCTGCACCTGTCAGATTCTGCGGCACCATCAGCGCGATCGAGCCGATCCTCGCCGGCTGGACGACGGGTTCGCCGTCTTCGGTCCGATGCGTCAGGTAGAGCGCCAGCCCGGAAGCGAGCGCGCCGGCAAGCATGATCGCGATGGCCGTCTTGAACAGGGCCGCGTCGGCGCGCGGCAAGGGCGGGGGCGGCCGTTTCAGACGCGAGCGGACCAGTGTCGTGAGGCCGGCCCCGGGCAGAGCGGGCTGGCTCTGCTGGGCGTGCAGGGATGGCTCGGCGACGAGATCCTGGGGATGATATGCGGTCACGGCGATGCCTTCGGAAATGCTGCCGCTACTGAAGCATCAGCGCGTTAACGGCCCGTAAACCATGCCGCCGCGCGGGTTTGCCTGGAGGTTGGGCATTAACCATCGGTTCAGGCTTTTCTTCACACTTCGTAAACCATGCGGCAGGGTCCGGCGCTATCGCCCGCGGGAGCCAGAAGCCCTTGACGATCGAACCTGCCGCACTCGAGGCGATCCAGTCGCTGTTCATCGGCTTCGCCTTCGCGGGCCTGCTCGCCAGCGCCTTCGAACTGTTTACGGCGCAGCGGGCCGATTTTCGCCTGCTTCAGGCGGGCGGGTTGTTCGCGGTGGCGAGCGTGCCGGTCGTGGTCTTCAGCGCGCCATTCCTGATCGTGCGCAACACCGTACGCGGCCGCCGGATCGAGGGCCGGCCCTTCATGTTCGTGATGCTGGCGGCCATGATCGCCTCGGTCTGGAGCATCGCCTGCGGCCGGATCGTGCTCGATCTGCTGCAGATGCTCAGCTCTTGACGGCGATGCCTTGAGGCGGTCACTCCTGCCGGGCCCGCCTCCCGGAAGGATGCCGACATGCCGCTCTACTCACTCGACGGATTGAAGCCCGAGACGCCGCCGGCGGGGCAATGGTGGCTGGCGCCAGATGCCCATCTGATCGGCAGGGTCCGCATCGGCGTCGATGTCGGCATCTGGTTCGGCTCCGTCCTGCGCGGGGACAATGAGTGGATCGAGATCCGCGCCGGCAGCAACATCCAGGAAGGGTGCGTGCTGCACACCGACATGGGCTTTCCGCTCGTGCTCGGCGAGGGCAGTACGGTCGGCCACCGCGCCATCCTGCATGGCTGCATCATTGGCGAGAACAGTCTCGTGGGCATGGGCGCGACCGTGCTGAACGGCGCCAGGATCGGCCGCAACAGCCTCGTCGGCGCCAATGCGCTGGTCACGGAAGGCAAGGAGTTTCCCGACAATTCGCTGATCGTCGGCTCGCCGGCACGCGCGATCCGCACGCTCGACGAGGCCGCGGTCGCCGGCATCACCGGCACGGCGCGCGGCTATGTCGCGCGCTGGAAGCAGTTCGCTGCAGGGTTGGTCAGGCTCGACTGACGCGCCCTCTCGTGCGGTGCTTCTACCCCTTGAAGCAGTGCGGGCCGGCCCCCCGGGGAAGGGAGCCGGCCCTATGGCGAAACCCGGTCTGGGGACGGGTGGGTGGGGACGTGACCAAGTCTCGCCGTCCATCAGGAGAGGCCATGGCCTCTCCGATCTCGTCGGGCCGATCGCCGGAATGAGGGCGATACGGCCGTCTCTCCGCGACCTCAGCGAACCGAGGCGACCGTCGATGTCTGTGCGCCGCCGAGCGAGGTCCAGCCCGTCCGCAGCTGCGACTCGCGCTTGACGTAGACGTAGCCGGTCTGGCTCCAGGGCAGGACGGCGTTGCGCTTGTTGTCGAGGATGAAATCGCCGCGATCGGTGCGGACCATCAGCACGGCGTGGCCGGCATTCTCCTCGTCGATGACGACGGTGATCAGCATGGCGCGACGCGGCACGCCGGTCTCGGCGAGGCGCTTGCGCTTCAGCAGCGCATAGTCCTCGCAATCGCCCTTGCCGTCCTCCGGCAGGTCCCAGCGATCGACCACGCCCCAGTGTTCCTGGTCGGTGACCGCCTCGATCTCGCGATTGATACGCTGGTTGAGCGTGACGAGGGTCTTCCAGAGCTTTGGCGTCATCTCGACGCGCTCTTCCTCATTCAGGTTGACGCGGCATTCCGCCGGCATGCGCTTGCAGAGATCCGTCCAGGCGTAAGGCGCCCGGGCGTCGCCCGAGACGTTCGCCGGTGCGCTGGCGACCGGAATGCCGGCGCCGGACTGCTGTGCCTGGGCTGCGGAGGCGCCGGCGGCGACCATCAGAAGCGCCAGAGCGGTACCCATGAAGCTGCGGTGTCTTGAAGGCATGTCGTCCCCTTTCTGTCCCTGGGGTGGACGATGCCGTCAGCGCATGGATTTGAGTTGAAATGAAAACGAACAATTGTAGCGAATTCGCCAGTCTACTCTGGTCGCTCTTCTTAGCATAAATCGTGGCACAACGTTTTGTCGTCAAATCGGGTGGCAGAATTCAGGGGCTGTTAATTATGGCTTCGTTCCAAATAGAGATTGATTAACCACTGCTTGGTGCAGCCGATTCTTGAACGAAAGCCCCTTTTCCGGTCGTGCCGTCGGGCGTTGTGTGAGGTGTCTGCACATCCATGCCGAGCAATTCCGCGGCGATGGCGTCGGGGTGCGGGAACATGAAGTCTGGGCCGAGCGCCTGCAGCGCGGCGGGGCTGGTGAAACCCCAGCTCACGGCGCCAAAGGCCATGCCGGCTTCGCTGGCAGCTTCAAAATCCCTGATCTCGTCGCCGATGCAAAGGCATTGTCTGTGCTCGATGCCGGCGCGCTTTGCGATCTGGCGGAATTTCGTCGTCTTGCCGAACAAGCCGGCGCCGCAGGCGAAATGTGCGAAGGTTGCCGCCAGCTCGCTGCCGAGCGCCCGCCGGATGTTGCCTTCCGAGTTGGAGCTGACGATGGCCAGGACGAAGCCTTCGCGCCGGAGCTCTCGCAGCATGGTGTCGATCCCAGGAAAAACCGGGACTGGCTGGTCGTCGCTGGCCGCCAGCTGACGCATGTGGCGGGCAATGAAGGGCAGCTTCCACCGTGCTACGCCAAGATGAGCGATGAGCTGCCGCGCGCTGTGCCCACGCAGCGCCTCGACTTCGTCCGGCGCGATCCTGCGGAAGCGGTAGCGGTCGGCGACGCCGTTCAGGACGCGGGCGAACCATGGGAAGGTGTCGGCCAGGGTGCCGTCGAAGTCGAAGATGATCAGCTTGTACGGCGTGGCCGGCATTCGCAGCGCTCCGGAAGAGCTGCTGGCTATGGCGGCTGGCGGCGGCCCGCGCAAGCATGCTCTGCCGAAACGCGCGGGATGGCCCCGGCGGGTGGGCTAGGGGATGGCCCGGAGGCTCAGAGTTCCAGGTTCTCGTCGAGCAGGTCGGCCGAGAGCGGGAAGCGGAACTCCGCGGCGAAGCCGCCGTCGAAGCGGCGCACGATCTTGGCCGGCGTCGAGCCGATCCGGACCGGCGTGTTCATCGGCAGGTCGAGATCGGTCGTGAATGCGGTGCCCGACAGCGAGATGTCGATGAGCCGGACGACATGCTCGGCCCCGTCCTCCATCGTGACGATCGCACGTGGATTACGTGGGATGACTCGCTCGTGTCGCCTATCCTCGGGCAGGCCGAGTTCCTCGCGATTGGCGAGCCAGGTCAACTGCGCCGTGAACTTCTCCCGCTTGCGGCTGGTCGCGGTGATGGTCATCGCGAAGCCTTCCATCGTCGTGCGCACGCAGGTGCCTTCGATGCGGCCGAGATGTTCGAGATAGACGATGACGCGATCGCCGGGGTTGGCCCGGGCCGGCGCGGCGAGGTGAACGCCGCCGGGGGAGATGTCGATCGTCTGGCAGGGATATTCCATGCGATTGGGCAGCATATAGCGCCCCAACAGCACGACCTTCATACGATGATGCCGCCTGCGCTCAACAGTGCGTGTAGCCGTCCGGGGCGTTTGGAGAGCGCTCAACATCAAGGGTCAGCCTGTTTCGGGCCGATCCTATAAGTCCTCTGGTTAACGAGCGGTTAGTCCTTCAGGCCCGGCCACCCGGCAGAACCATGAACTTGGGCGGTTGCGAACGCATGGCGGGCTGGGGTTGCGGGCGCAGGCCGACGCCCGGCCAGAGCATGCGCAGCGAGATCATGCGCATCGATTCGAGAGTGTCCAGGCCGAGCCATTCCGGCGTCGTGGCGGCCGATAGCGCGCCGAGCATGCGCGCATGCGTACGGCCGCGATAGCGCAAGGGCAGGAGCAGCAGCTCGAGATAGGCGGGGGCGCCACTATGTGTCTCGCCGGCCAGGCCCGCGACCGCGCCGGCACTCTCGTCCATCACTGTCTGCGTGAGGCGGCGCATCTCGGCCTGCGATTCGACATCGGGCCAGAGCGCCGTGAAGGCGCGCCCGCGCAATTCATGGCCGATGAGGGCACAGAGCCGCGTTCCCGCAAGCCTGAAGACAGGTCCGATTGGTTCATTCTCCAGAACGAAGGTATCGGCCAGCGCGTGACGCAGCGCGCCCGGCTCTATCTCGCCACGCTCCGGTGCCGCCCGTTCGCCCCGAAGAGCGTCCCAGTAGTCGAAAACCAGGCGCGTGCTCGTGTTTTTCATTCCGTTACCCAATGCTGCCCGGCTCGCCTTCCGCCGAAGCCCCTGCGTCCCGGAATGGAGCAGAAGCGTCAGGAGGAGGGACGAATCAGTCCTTCATGATTCGAAGGACGCAGGCGCCATACCGTCTTGCCATGTGCGCTCCTGGCTGTTCGGGTGAACGGCGCGTTAGGGTTAACGAAAGGTTGCGTTTGTGGATAACCGATTAAAATGCTTATCAAATTGTACGTGATTTGCGGGGCTTGAACCTGCATCCGGAGGGGCCGGCGGGGACGTGACCGCGGCGTGCGATGTTGGCCATCGCAACGTCCGCAACGCCGGGGGAAAAGGGGAGCGCCGCAAGGCGGCTCCCCTTTTTCGTTGAGGCCGGCGGGTGCCGTCGCTTGCCACGGACGGTGGCTTCGGCAAGGGTTGCGGCGCATGTCCCACGTTCCCTCCAGTCCTCCTTCGCCGTCACCACGCGAGCCTGCCGTCAACCTGCCGGCCTCCGTCGTCTGGCTGATCGTGGCGCTGGCGCTGATACAGGGCGCCCGCTCGCTGCTCTCGGACTATGACGACTATATTCTGATGTCCTGGTTCGCCTTCGTTCCGGCACGGCTGAGCCTCTGGCTCGCGCCGGACCGTCTCGACGAGATGGTCAGCGCGGTGGCGACATCGACAGCCGGACAGGAGCTGGCGGGCCGGTTGCAGCTGGTCCGGATCCTGCTGGCCGATGGCGGCCCCAGGCTCTGGACGCTGCTGAGCTACGGGCTGCTGCATGGCTCCTGGGTCCATCTGATCACCAATGTCGTCTGGCTTGCGGCCTTCGGCAGCCCGGTGGCGCGCCGGCTCGGCAGCGGGCGCTTCCTGACCCTGATGGGGCTCTCGACCATCGGCGGCGCGCTGCTGCACTGGTTCTCGCGCGAGCTCGACGTGCTGCCGCTCGTCGGCGCCTCGGCTGCGGTGTCGGGGGCGACCGCGGCTGCGATTCGCTTCGTCTTTGCGCCGGGGCTGCGCTTCGGCTCGCTGTCCGACGATGCGGTCGTCCGCGCCATTCCCGCCGAGCCGATGGGAGAGCTGTGGCGCAATTCACGCGCCTTGCTGTTCATCGTGGTCTGGTTCGCGACGAATATCCTGTTCGGAGCGGGACTGGTGCCGATCTTCGGCGAAGAGACGAGCATCGCCTGGGAGGCCCATATCGGCGGATTCCTGACCGGGCTCCTGCTGTTTCCCTTGCTGGACAGGGGCGCGTTGCGCCGCTGAGCGCAGCCCGCCCGCGGAGCTTGCCCGCGTCCTCGTCTTCCCCCACACTCGCGACATTCGCTACGTTCCCGAGGCCCTCCCGGCAGGTGATGTTCGTCGGCGGCAGCGGGGATCACGGTGATCCCGCGCGCCGCATAACGGCGCCACCGCACGGAGGATGATGCCATGAATGTCGAGCAACTGCTGGGAGACAAGGGTCGGGAAGTCATTTCGGTCCAGCCGCATCGCACCTTGGCCGAAGTGATCAGCACGCTCACCGAACGGCGCATCGGCGCGGTGGCGGTGATGGGTGCAGACGGGGCCCTGGTCGGGATCCTGTCCGAGCGCGACATCATCCGGGCGCTGGGCGAGCACGGCGCCGCGGCGCTCGAAAGCGCCGTTTCCCGCGTGATGACGTCGAAGGTGGTGACCTGCCGCTACCAAACCAGCGTCGATGAGCTGATGGAGTTGATGACATCCGGCCGCTTCCGCCATGTCCCGGTCGTCGAGAGCGGTCGCGTCGTCGGCATCGTCTCGATCGGCGACGTTGTGAAGCACCGCGTCGCCGCCATCGAGGCCGAAAGCCGGGCGATGCGCGACTATATCGCAATGGCCTGACGGTCTGCCGCTTCAGGCCGAGATGCGGCTGCCGGCGATGGCGGCCTCGATATCTTCGAGCATGCGTCGCGTCGCCTGGCGGCCGAGTTCGATGGTCTCTTCGGCGCGGTGGAAGTCGAAGAGGCCGGTGCGGGCAAGTTTTGGGCCGATCATGACGTCGGGCGGATCGCCCGCAAGGCGCGAGCGCGAGATCCGGTCCTGGGTGATGTTGAAGGCATCGATCATCACCCCGGCCAGGCCGGGCCGGGCCTCGTTCGAGCCGCCGACGAGTTCGCGGACCCGGCGCGCCGCACCGGTGATGCCCCCGAGCCAGCGCGAGGTCGGCTGGACGTCGATCTCCGGAACGACCTCGGGATCGGGCTCGGCGATGTGGTTCTGGATCGTGGTGCCGCGGCCCATGAGCTCGCTGTTGAGGTTGACGCAGATCACGACATCGGCGCCGAGCGCCCGCGCCGCTGTGACGGGTACCGGATTGACCAGCGCGCCGTCCATCAGCCAGCGCCCGCCGAGCTTGACCGGGTCGAACACGCCCGGCAGCGCATAGGAGGCGCGCAACGCCTCGACCAGCGGCCCCTTGGTCAGCCAGATCTCATGGCCGGTGCCGAGTTCGGTCGCGATCGCGACGAAGCGCATCGGCAGTGTCTCGATGCGCTGATCGGCGAGATCGCGCTCGAGCAGCCGCTTCAGGCGGCCGCCGCCGATCAAGCCGGCTCCGCCGATATGGAAATCCATCAGCCCGACGACGCGGCGCTTGGTCAGGTTGGTGGCGAACTCGGCGATCTCGTCCAGCTTGCCTGCGGCAAAGCAGCCGCCGATGACGGCGCCGATCGAGGTTCCGGCGATCACGTCCGGCCGGTACCCGGCCTCGTTCAGAACCTCGAGCACGCCGATATGGGCCCAGCCACGAGCCGCGCCGCCGCCCAGCGCCAGTCCGATCTTGGGCCGGCCGTTCGGCGCGGGCGTTTCCACGCTCAGCTCGTTCATCGGCGTTCTACCTCCGCCAGATCCGTTTGCGCCAAGCCCGCCTTCGCCAAGCCCGCCTCCGCCCAATCCAAGGGCTCGCCGCGCGACACTTTCCCACAACATGGGCCGGTCCCTCCGGGGAGACCCAAGCGTCGCAGGCTTCCATGATCAAACCGTCACCGCCGGTACAAAGGTTGCCGGTACCGGTCGCATTTGACGGAAAAATGAAAGCTTGGTGAAGGCTTTCTCAATTGCGGCGATCGGCCTCAGCCAAAGGCGAGGGGCCTTGCGGCATCCTCGCGCAACGGCTTGACGCGATAGAAGCAGGAGTGGCGCCCGGTGTGGCAGCAGCCGCCGTCGCCCGCCACATTTACCTTCAGCCAGAGCGCGTCCTGGTCGCAATCGACCCGCATCTCGACGATGGTCTGGATCTGGCCGGAGGTCGCGCCCTTGTGCCAGAGCTCGCCGCGCGAGCGCGACCAGTACCAGGCTTCGCCGGTCTCGATCGAACGCGCCAGTGCGTCGGCGTTCATATGGGCGACCATCAGCAGCTCGCCGGTGGCGGCGTCCGTGGTGACGCAGGTGACGAGGCCGTTGGCGTCGAAGCGCGGGCTGAGCGTCGTGCCCTCCTCGAGGGCCTGCTTGTCCGGCGCAGTGGGAAAGGGCGGCATGGAAGGCTCCGAACGAAAAAGGGCGCATCGCGACGATGCGCCCTTGTAGTGCCGGCGGGTCTGTCGGCCAAACGCAAAGCAACGGGCTACAGCCCAGGGGACTTCACCATGGTGAAGAAGCGAACCTGCTCGGCCGGATCCCTGAACAGGCCGGTATACTGCGTGGTCAGGGTGGTCGAGCCCTGCTTCTGTACGCCGCGCATCGACATGCACATATGCTCGGCTTCGATCAGCACGGCGACGCCGCGTGGCTTCAGCGCCCTCTCGATGACCTTGGCGATCTGGGCGGTCATCGTCTCCTGCGTCTGCAGGCGGCGAGCGAAGACATCGACGATGCGGGCGAGCTTGGAGAGCCCGACGACGCCCTTCGACGGGTAGTAGCCGATATGCGCCTTGCCGACGAAAGGCACCATGTGGTGCTCGCAATGCGAATAGAACGGGATGTCGCGCACCAGGACCATGTCCTGATAGTCCTCGACCTCCTCGAAGACACGGTCGAGGATGTCATCCGGATCGTCGGCATAGCCCTTGTAAAATTCCTTGTAGGCCTTGGCGACGCGGTGGGGCGTTTCGCGCAGGCCCTCCCGCGCCGGATCGTCGCCGGCCCAGCGGATCAGCGTGCGGACGGCCTCTTCGGCCTGTTCCTGCGTCGGCTTCTTGACCAGAAACTTGTCTGCGGAGGGGCCGATCGCCCGCTCGACGGACAAGGACTTAACCACTGGGTTCACGTGGTGCCTCCCGTTACCATGACACGCTCGCGGTCGTACAAGCCCGCATCGGCCTGCCACGCGAATGCTGCGACAAGTTCGTCCTCGAAAAGCCGCGACGAGGGATGCTCTCCCGCCGGCCGACCTTCCATCCTATATTGGCGACGAGCGCCGGTCATTCCAAGGCCGGTGGAGAGCACGACATGCTGAGCGACGTCTACAACAAGCGCATTCTCGAGCTGGCCGCCAATATTCCTCTGCTGGAGCGCCTACCCGCTCCCGACGCCACGGCCAAGGCCCATTCGCGACTATGCGGGTCGACCGTGACAGTCGATGTCACCATGGATGGCGATGTCGTCACCGGCTTTGGGCATGAGGTGAAGGCCTGCGCGCTCGGCCAGGCCTCGTCCTCGATCATGGCTCGCCATGTCGTGGGCTCGACCGCCGAGGAACTGCGCCTGGTCCGGGAGCAGGCCCGCGCCATCCTGAAGGACAATGCCGAACCGCCCACCGGCAAATGGTCCGATCTGTCGGTGCTGGTGCCGGTGCGCGACTACAAGGCGCGCCACGCCTCGACGATGCTGACCTTCGATGCCGTCGTCGACGCCATCGGGCAGATCGAGCAGAAGCGGCGCGAGCCGCAGGCGGTCGCTTGAGAGTTTCAAGCGTGCCTGGGGCAGGGGCGACCTATTTCAGGCCGAGTGCCAGCCGGGTTTCGGCCTTGGTCTCGTCGAAGCGAGCCCGGAAGGCGCGGTCGGCGAGGAGCGCCTTGGCCACCGCACGGCCGGCCCTGTCACCTGCGGCGAGATCGCTGCGGTAATGAAAGCCGCAGACGAGGCGGCTCTCATTGTAGTCCTTGACGCGCTCCTCGAATTTCGTGGCGAGTTCCGGCGCGGCCTCGGTGAGGAGTTCGGCATAGAGCGCGGCCGTCGCCGCATGGCCCGCCGGAAAGGAGGTGCCGTCGGGGCGTCCGCCGGGGCATGGCTTGACCCTTACCTTGCTCCAGGCGGAGAAGGGGCGCGTGCGGTTCGTCATCCGGCGCACGCTGAGCAGCACCAGGCTGAGTTCGACCTGCGCCTCCCGGAACAGCAGGCGGACCTCACGGTGCTCGTTTCCGGCGAAAGGGATGCCGGCGCCTTCGAGAAAGCGGGCGAGCGTCTGGTACTGGTCGGCGATCGCAGCCTTCTCGCGCTCGGGCGTGCGGGTCGTCGAGATCTGGATGACCTCGTCGAACTCGGCTTTGTGCTCGGGCGAGTTCATCGCCGGGGGCAGCCCGACGATGCGGGCGATGTCGACCTTGCCCGGCTCGAGCCAGAGCAGATTGGTGCGATGCTGAGCGCTCGCGGCGGCAGGCAGCGACAGCAATCCCGCCGCCAGGCACAGCGCGGCGACGCCATGGCGGAACGGAAACGGTCGCGGAACGGGGCGATGCATGGCGAATCTCGGCTCTGATGACGAGCGCGATGAAAGGGCATCGCAGCGCGGCTTGTCACGTCTTTTCGCGCAGGCGGCGCATTTGAAGCAGGCGCCGCGACGCGGCGCTCACTACGCCATCCGCGGCTACCAGCTCAGCCTGTCGATGCTGATCGGCCGGCATTGCCGGCACTGGCCGAGCTGTTCGGCCTATACCGACGAGGCGATCCAGCGCTTCGGGCTGTGGCGTGGCGGCTGGATCGGTGTCGCGCGGATTTGCCGCTGCACACCGCTGGGGACGAGCGGAATCGACCTCGTCTGCGAGGAGCTGCCCGAGGGCTCGCGCTGGTACCGGCCCTGGTCCTACGGGCGCTGGCGCGGGGTGAACGCGCCGGACGCCGACTAGTCGACCGCGCTGGCGCTGGTCTTCAAGGCCGTGCGGCAGCCTTCCGAGAGCTTCGGCAGGTTGTCCTTGAAGCAGGCTGCGATGCGCCCGCCGCCGGGCTGTACGCCAGGGCAGTGGGTTGCGATGTCCTTGGCGCAGGCGTCACGCAGCGCCGTGCGATCCTGGGCCAGAAGCGGCTGCGCGGCGAAGGCGAGGGCGGCTGCGAGGGTGAGGGCTCGGATCACGGCGCGGGTCTCCGGTGGCTTGAAACGTGGCGGCAGGCTGCATCATGCCGGCGAGACCTTGCCGAGCGGTGAGGAAAACACGACGAAACCGACAGGTTTTGCTGCGCTTCGTCCTGAAGCGATTGCCTGTGGCCCCATGCTCGTATAGGCGGGGCGCCTCGGTGGTGTCCTCACCCGGATACGGACATCTCCGCGCAAGCTCGTCCGAGTATTTGCCCAACCTGTATCCGGCCTTGTCTTACGGGGCTCGTATCCCCGAGTGAGCAGGACATCCGATCGATGACGATCTCCCTGACATTTCCCGATGGCGCCAAGCGCGAGTTTCCTGCCGGAATCACCGGAAAGGAGATCGCCGGCGGCATCTCGCCCTCTCTCCTGAAGCGCACCGTCGCGATGGCGCTGGATGGCGTCGTTGCCGATCTCGGCGATCCGATCGCGAAGGACTCGAAGATCGAGTTCCTGACGCGCGAGGATCCGCGCGCGCTCGAACTGATCCGGCATGACTGCGCCCACGTCCTCGCCGAGGCCGTGCAGGAGCTCTTTCCCGGCACGCAGGTCACCATCGGGCCCGTCATCGAGAACGGCTTCTTCTACGATTTCGCGCGCAACGAGCCCTTCACCCCGGAGGACTTCCCCGCGATCGAGAAGAAGATGCGCGAGATCATCGCCAGGGACGCGCCCTTCACCAAGGAAGAGTGGAGCCGCGACAAGGCGAAGACGTTCTTTGCCGACAAGGGCGAGACCTACAAGGTCGAGCTGGTCGATGCGATCCCGGCCGACCAGACGCTGAAGATGTACGCTCAAGGGGCGTGGATCGACCTCTGCCGCGGCCCGCACATGACCTCGGTCGGCAAGGTCGGCAACGCCTTCAAGCTGATGAAGACCGCCGGTGCCTATTGGCGCGGCGACAGCAACAACGCGATGCTGACGCGCATCTACGGCACCGCCTTCGCGAAGCAGGAAGAGCTTGATGCCCATCTCAAGCAGATCGAAGAGGCGGAGAAGCGCGACCACCGCAAGCTCGGCCGCGAGATGGACCTGTTCCATTTCCAGGAGGAGGGGCCGGGCGTCGTGTTCTGGCACTCCAAGGGCTGGCGGCTGTTCCAGGAGATCCTGACCTATATGCGGCGCCGGCTGGCGGCCGACTACGAGGAGGTCAACGCGCCGCAGGTGCTCGACAAGTCGCTCTGGGAGACCTCGGGACACTGGGGCTGGTACCAGGACAACATGTTCGCGGTGAAATCGGCCTCGGCCTTCGAGAATCCGAACGACGCGACGAAGGACCAGAAGGTCTTCGCGCTGAAGCCGATGAACTGCCCCGGCCATGTCCAGATCTTCAAGCATGGGCTGAAGAGCTATCGCGATCTGCCGATCCGGCTTGCGGAATTCGGCAATGTCCACCGCTATGAGCCTTCGGGCGCGTTGCACGGGCTGATGCGCGTGCGCGGCTTCACGCAGGACGACGCGCACATCTTCTGCACGGAGGAGCAGCTCGCGGCCGAGTGCCTGAAGATCAACGACCTGATCCTCTCGGTCTATGAGGATTTCGGCTTCACGGAGGAGTTGGTCATCAAGCTCTCGACGCGGCCCGAGAAGCGTGTCGGCTCCGACGCGCTCTGGGATCATGCCGAGGAGGTGATGCAGAACGTGTTGACGACGATCGCGACGCAGTCCGGCAACCGCATCAAGACCGAGGTCAATCCGGGCGAGGGCGCCTTCTACGGGCCGAAGTTCGAATATGTCCTGCGCGACGCCATCGGTCGCGACTGGCAGTGCGGCACGACGCAGGTCGACTTCAACCTGCCGGAACGCTTTGGCGCCTTCTATATCGGTTCGGATGGCGAGAAGAAGCAGCCGGTGATGGTCCACCGCGCGATCTGCGGCTCGCTGGAGCGCTTCACCGGCATCCTGATCGAGAACTTCGCCGGACATTTCCCGCTCTGGCTCGCGCCTGAGCAGATCGTGGTCGCGCCGATCACCTCCGAGGCCGATGCCTATGCCGAGGAGGTCACCATGGCCTGCTTGTCGGCTGGCCTGCGCGCGCGTGCTGATCTGCGCAACGAGAAGATCTCCTACAAGGTCCGCGAGCATTCGCTGGCCAAGGTTCCGGTCATCCTCGCCGTCGGCAAGCGCGAGGCCGAGGAGAAGACCGTGACGGTGCGCCGTCTCGGCAGCCAGGCGCAGACCGTGCTGACGCTCGACGCCGCCCTCGCGGCGCTCGGCGAGGAGGCGATGCCGCCGGATGTGGCGCGTGCGAAGGCGGTGCGGGCGGCGCGCTGAGGGCTCCGTCGTGCCGCCACGGGCGCTGTTCTCGGGCGAAGCGAAGCGTAGACCCGAGAATCTCCGGACGGAGGTTCTCGGGGCGAGCCGGAGCATGAAGCGCGCTTTGCGACCTCTCGCCAAAGCCGGCGTCGCCATGCCAGATTGTTGGCGATGCTGACAGGCTCCTATCGCAAGCGGCTCGATGCCGATCTGACACGCTGGGTCGGGGAAGGGCTGCTCAACGCGGATTCCGCCAGCGCCATCCGCCGCTCGGTCGCCGCCGAGGGCGGTTTCCGGCTGCCCGCCCTGCTCGGGCTCTTCGGCGGTCTCTTGATCGCAGCGAGCGTCGCCGCCTTCGTGGCGGCGAACTGGGAGGCGATTCCGCGACTCGCGAAGCTGGCGATGATCCTGATTGGCGTCATCTCGGCGCTCGGCATTGCCGCAAGGCTGGACAGCAGGGGATCGTCCGCCGGCGCCGATGCGGCTGCGACCTGTGGCGTGCTCGTCTTCGCGGCCGGGATCGCGCTGATCGGCCAGATGTACCATTTGCCGGCGGACTGGCCGGCGGGAGCGCTGCTGGTGGCGCTCGGCGCGCTTGGCGTCGCCTTCCTGCTGGGCTCGAACGGCGCACTCGTCGTCGCGTTGGTGGCGCTCTGCGCCTGGAGTGTCGGGCGCTGGCAGGAGAGCCAGGGCGCGATCCATCTCGCCTTCTTCCTGCTTTATCTCCCGGCATCGTGGATCGCTTTGTCGCGGAGCAACCGGCTGGTGCATCATCTGGCCGTGCTCGCGCTCGGGCTCTGGCTCGCCTTGTTGCCGGGCGACTGGATGAACAGCCGCTTCGACTACGGCCTCCTCGCCTATGCGCTCGCCGTTTCGGCTGCATTTGTCGCGCTCGGTGGATGGGCGCTCGACCGCGGCGGGCCGGCCCTGCTGACCTGCTGCCTGCCCTGGGGGCTGCTCGGGCTGGTCCTCGTCCTCGATGTCGAGCTGATCCGCATCCTCGATGTGCGCGAGTCGCGTGCCGGATCGGCGATCTGGTTGAACTACGTCGCCTATGCCGTTGCCATCCTGGTGATTGCGGGCCTGGCTGCGCTGGCACGGGAGAAGCGTTTCGCCTGGCCATTGGCTATCGCCTTGCTCCTCGGCCTGCTGGTGCCGCCGGTGTTCTGGAGTGGCGCCGTCGTCGGCCTTGCCGGCAAGGTGATCGTGGCCAGCCTGGTGCTGGCGGCGGCGATCTGCCTCGTCGTTGCGGGCGTCACCGGCGGCGTCAGGCGCCTGACGCTGGCCGGTTCGGCGATGTTCGGGCTCGCGATCCTGATCCTGCTCTGGCAGACGATCGGGACACTGCTCGACCAGTCGCTGTTCTTCCTCGTGGCGGGCGTCGTCCTGCTTGGCCTGGCGACCGGAGCGCGACGGCTGTTCGCGCGGCTTTCGCGTCCGGCCGGGGAGGTCGCATGATGCGCGTTCCTTCCGCCGACCTGCTGATCAGGAAGGTGCCGCTGCTCTGGCGGACACTTGCGGCGATGCTGCTCCTGACCGGCGGGCTGCTAGCTCTGGTCGAGAGCCGGGCCGGCATTCTGCGCAACGGAGCCGAGGTGCGGCTCAAGACCGTCCCGGTCGATCCGCGCGATCTGTTCCGCGGTGATTATGTCGTCCTCGCCTATCCGATCAGCACGGTGGAAGGCCCCGCTGGCGGCGAAAGCGGGTTCAAGCGCGGCGACGCCGTCTTCGTCACCCTGACGCGTGATGCCGAGGGCTTCGCGCGCGCGACCGCCGTGGCCCGGAGCCGTCCGACGGTGTCGGGCAGCGATGTCGTGATCGCTGGCCGCGTCCAGTCGACGGGTGCTTGCGCCCTGAATGATGCAGGCGAGACCGATTGCGCGTCCGGACGGCGACGCCTGCGGATCGCCTACGGACTGGAGAGCTATTTCGTGCCGCAGGGCGAGGGGCGTGCGATCGAGACCACGCCCCGTGCGCGGATCGAGGTGGTCGCGGCTGTCTCCGCCGGTGGCGAGGCCGCGATCAAGCGCCTGCTGATCGACGGCAAGCTCGTCTACGCCGAGCCGCCCTACTAGGGGCGCAATTCTTCGTCATTTCACTTCCTCACCTTCGTGTGCTCGTGCCGCCGGATATGGGCGGGCGGTCGCTACACAGGCTTGTGAAACGAAGCTTGATGACGCGGCGCCGCCTCTGCTTTATGAACAGCAGATGAACGGACCCGACAGATTCCGTTCATGTTCGGGAACCTCTGCCGATGCGGCTCGTTCCCCTATCTAGCCTCGGCCAACCCATTCCGGATGCCATTCGTGACGCAGGCGCTTTCCCGATTCCTGTTCCTGGGCCGCGGCCCGGAAGGTGCGCCGCCAGCGGCGCAGCGGGATGCACGCATCGATGTCATCCGCGGGCTGGCACTGCTGATCATCTTCATCAATCACATGCCGGGGAACGTGATTGCCGGCTACATGCCGCATAATTTCGGCTTCTCGGATGCCGCCGATGCCTTCGTGCTGCTCGCCGGCGTCTCGGCGACGCTGGCTTATGGCAACCTGATCGAACGGCGTGGCCTGGCGGTCGGCGCGCTGAAGATCGGCGCGCGGGTCTGGACGCTCTACATCGCGCATATTGCCGTGTTCATCATCGTCTGCGGGGTTGTGGCAGCCGCGGTGACGCGCACGCAGAACCCGCTTTATGTCGAGGCGATCAACATCCAGCCCTTCTTTTCCGACACGTTCGAAGCCCTGATCGACGTGCTGACGCTGCGCTACCAGCCGTCCTATCTCGACATCCTGCCGCTCTATATCGTGCTGCTGGCGCTGTTCCCGGTGATCTATCTGGCGGTGCGCATCAGCCCGCTCGGAACCCTTCTGGTCTCGCTCGCGATCTGGCAGGCTGCGCTCTGGCTCGGCCTGAACTTCACCAACGTTCATGCCGCCGGCTGGTTCTTCAACCCCTTCGCCTGGCAGGTCGTCTTCACCCTCGGCGTGATCCTGGGCTGCGCCACGCAACGCGGCATCGCCGCCCCGCGCCTGCCCTGGCTCGATGCGCTGGCGGTGGCTTTCCTCGTCTGCGCCTATGTTGCGAAGACCTCGTCCGGAAATCCGATCGGCATCGCGCTGCTGAACGATTGGTTCGACTCGGTTCAACTCGGTTCCGACAAGACCAACCAGGCTTGGAGCCGCCTGCTTCATGTCGCGGCGCTGGCCTGGCTCGCCATGCGCTGGCTGCCCGCCGGCGAAGGAATGCTGCGCCATGCCGTCGGTCGGACGCTCGCGGTGGTCGGACGTCACTCGCTCGATGTGTTCTGCACCGGGACGGTGCTGGCGATCACAGGCCAGATCATCCTGGCCGAGACCGGCTTCGCCCTGGGGCCTCAGTTGCTCGTTTCCGCGGTGGGCATTACATTGCTGGTCGGATTAGGGATGTTTTTGACGTGGTACCAGTCGATCACACTCTCCGGCGCAGCAGATGCGTCCGCAGCCTCGCGGCGGGCGTCGGCGCAGCCGCACTGACCCTCCTGGCGGGGTTGGGCGGAGCTTCGGCCAACCCTGCGCTACCTGCCGCAAGCACGGATATGCGCTGCCGCTCCGGGACGGTGCAGACCGCGTTCCAGCCCGTCCTGCCGGCCGCCAGCAAGGCGTTGCGCGAGACGGGCAAGCTCACCATCGTCGCAATCGGCTCCTCGACGACCGCCGGAGCCGGGGCCAGTGCCGAGGACAGGGCCTACCCCGCCGTGCTGCAGGACGAACTGCGCCGGCGGCTGCCGAATGCGGATGTCACCGTCATCAACAAGGGCGTCGGCGGCCAGTCGGCCTATGAGATGCTGCTGCGGATGGATGCCGATGTGGTCGAGCTCAAGCCCTCGATCGTCATCTGGCAGACCGTGGTCAACGACGTGATCAATCACGTCAGCGAGGACAAGCTCGCGAAGATTCTGCGCAAGGGCATCCTCAAGGTCCAGGCTGCCGGCATCGACATGGTGATGATGGACCTGCCGTGGCTGTCGCGAGAGGGGCGCTATCCTCGTTATGACGAGTACCGTGCGATCCTGAAGAAGACCGCCGACGAACAGGGCGTCTCGATCTTCCCGCGCTATGGGATGATGCGGGACTGGGCTCGCTCGAAGCGCTTTACCCCCGAAGAGCTCGTCGGAATGGACGGGACGCATATGGTCGATGCCGCCTATCGCTGCCTCGCCATCCGCCTCGCCGACGGCATTGTCGGTGCCCTGACCGGCGCCAGGCCGGAACTGGCAGTCAGTCCCAGACCGACGAACTGAGGGGCGGCCAGCCCCCGCGCCGCCAGAATCCGCTTCGGTAGCGGTGGGCAGCCCTGCAGCTTGTCGGGATGGTGGAGGGGGCGAGCCGAACCGGACGGGAAAACCTACTTCGCCGCCAGCACCTCGATGTCGCGGTCGAGGCCTGATTCGACCTTGAAGTCGCGGGAGTGGACCTGTCCCTCCTGCCGGGCGATCAGCACGTAGTCGCCTTCCGCCAGGATCACCTGCGGGAAGGCGCCGATCGCCTCGCGGATGACGTCGCCGCCCGGTGTCAGCACGCTGAAGGCGGTGCCGGCGAAGGCTTCGCCGCCAGGAGCTGCGACCAGCTTCAGCGTGACGCGGGCGGCGCGGTGATGCAGCGTCGCATCGGTGACCTTGCCGGACTCGACCTTCACATCGGCACGCTGGATCGCGTTGGAATCGCCATAGGTCGAGACGACGTGATAGGTGCCCTCCGGCAGGCGGATCAGCTCGCCGCCCTTGGCGTTGGCGATGAGGCGTCCTTCCGAGTTGCCCTGCAGCGGGACGAAGATCTGGAAGCTGAGCTGGGCCGGCGCGATCGGCGCATCGCCGATCGAGCCCGCGAGGGAGAGCCCGCCGGCGCTGATCGAGATCTGCTCACGCAGGCCCATCGGGCCGAGCGTGACGCGCTTGGTGCCGCTGGCGAAGCCATAGGCGGCATGCAGCAGATAGGTGCCGGGCTCGAGCGAGAAGAAGGGCTGGGCGTCCGTCGAGCGTGCCACGATGCGAGGCGGTGAACCGTCGGCGGTCTCGCTCAGGACGCGCCAGACGAGGCCGGAGCGGATCGGCTTGCGGTCGCTGGCGAACTGCGCCGTCAAGGTCAGGGAGGCGAGAGGCGTCGTCTGGGATTGAGCGGGCTGGATCGACGGGGGGGCAGCGTCGTTGCCGAGCGCCGGCGCCTGCATCGCCGGCTGGACCTGCGCCGAGCCGACAACGGGATCCAGGGCGAGCGCGATCGCGAGCAGGCTCGCGGCAAGCCGGCGCCGTCCTTCAAACCCGTCCAATTCAAGCATGCTCACAGCCCTCGGTACCCGTGCGTTCACGTCTCAGCAGGCTCGCTTGTCCTCATCATGGCGAAACACTAGGTCTGTGACGGTTCCTCGCATCCGGATGCTTCATGACCGATACGCTCTCCCTCCTCAAGCTGCGCCGCTCGGTGCCGCCGCAATTCCTGACCGCGCCCGGTCCCGATGCCTCGCAGCTCGAGGAGCTTCTGACGATCGCCTCGCGCGTGCCCGACCATGGCAAGCTGGTGCCCTGGCGCTTCATCGTGTTCTCTGGCGAGGGCCGTGCCAAGGCCGCCGAGGTGGTGGCAGCGGCGTTTCGTGCGCGCAATCCCGAGGCCCGGCCCGAACAGGTCGAGTTCGAGCGCCAGCGCCTGCTGCACGCGCCGGTCATCGTCGCCGTGGTCTCGCGGGCGGGGCCGCATGTGAAGATCCCCGAATGGGAGCAGGAGCTGACCGCCGGGGCCGTCTGCATGACCATGCTCGTCGCGGCGCAGGCGATGGGCTTTTCGGGGAGCTGGCTGACGAACTGGTTCTCGTTCGACCGCGGCGTGCTCGATGCATTCGGGCTCTCGGCCAGCGAACGCATCGCCGGCTTCGTCCATCTCGGCACGGCCACATCCGTCCCCTCCGACCGGGATCGGCCGGTTCTTGCCGATATCGTCAGCCACTACGGAGCCTGAGGCCATGATCTATTCGCCGGCCCTGCAGGACCATGGCCTGTCGCACGACCCGTTCAAGGCGATCGTCACGCCGCGTCCCATTGGCTGGATCACGGCGATGAGCGCCAAGGGCGAGATCAATCTCTCGCCCTACAGCTTCTTCAACGCGGTCTCGACGCGGCCGCACATCGTGATGTTCTCCTCGGAGGGCAAGAAGGACGCGATCGCCTTCGTCGAGGAGACCGGCGAATTCACCTGCTCGCTGGTGACCAAGTCGCTCGCTCATCCGATGAACCAGACCTCGGCGCCGCTGGCGCGCGGCACGAGCGAGTACGGCCATGCCGGGCTCGAGATGGCGGCATCGAAATTCGTCAGGCCGCCGCGCGTCGCGGCGAGCCCGGCCGCGCTGGAATGCAAGCTGCTTTCGGTGCAGCAGCTCGTCGATCTCGACGGCAACAGTGTGGAGCGCTGGATGGTGCTGGGACAGGTCGTCGGCATCTTCATGGACGACGCCTTCATCCGCGATGGACGCTTCGACACCGCCGCGGCCCATCCGATCGCGCGCTGCGGCTATGCCGATTATGCCGAGGTCGACCACCTGTTCTCGATCCAGCGCCCGCCAGGTGGCTAGGGCGGTGGTGCTCGCTCAGGCCCCTGAGGGGGCCTTCACGCGATAGTCGCCGAGGGGGGCAAGCGCCGCGTTGATCGCGGCAGCGTCGAGCGCCGCGCCCTCGGGCAGCGTCAGCCGCGGCGGATCGAGCGTGACCGTCGTGCCGGGAGCGAGCCTCGTCGCGGCCTGCTGGACCCGCGAAAGGCAGCCGCCGCAATGCATGCCCGAAACCTCAAAAACCCGAGTCATTGGAATCGCCTCCAGCGGTTCATTCAGCCAGCTTCTGAGCGCGTGCCTTGACGCGCTTTGCCCTGATGAGATGGGGACGATCCAGCATTTCGCCATCCAGCCCGATCACGCCGACGCCGGGATTGGCATCGAACAGGGCGATGATCGCCTCTGCCCGAGCCAGGGCCTCCGGAGAGGGAGCGAAGATCTCGTTGATCGGTGCGACCTGATCTGGGTGGATCGCCATCTTGCCGGCGAAGCCGTCGCGCCGTGCCGCAAGGCATTCGGTACGAAACGCCTCGGCATCGCGGAAGGCCGTGAAGACGGTATCGATCGCATCGACCTGTGCCGCGGCCGCGGCGAACAGCGTCAGCGAGCGGGCAAGGCGGTAGGGATCGGTATAGGTGCCGGACTCAAGCCGGTTGGTCTCCGCGCCGAGATCGGCCGACAGATCCTCCGCGCCCCAGGTCAGGCCGGCGAGCCGGTGTGTCGCGCCGGCATAGCTGCCCAGGCAGAAGATGCCCTTGCCGGTCTCGGTCGCGATCGGAATGATCTTGGTCGCGCCATCCGGCAGGTCGCTCTCCGCTTCGCGTACGGCGATCTTGGCGGCGAGGTGGCTGACATCGGTGCCGCCCTCCGATTTCGGCAGCATGATCGCATCCGGCGCGCCCGGCATGACCGCGTCGAGATCGGCCTCGGTCAGGCCGGTGGACAGTGCGTTGATGCGCACGATCAGGCGGGGGCGCCGGGGCAGGGCGCGCGTCGCCTCCAGGAAGGCACGGGTGATCTCGCGGGCCTGCGGCTTGGCGTCGAGTGCGACGGAATCCTCAAGGTCGAGGATCAGCGCGTCGGCGCCGCTGTCGAGGCCCTTCTGCTGTTTGCGGGGGCTGTCGCCGGGAACGAAGAGAAGCGAGCGCATGAGGGGTCAGACCGCGACGGTTGCAGGCGCAGGGTGGCGGCGCATGAAGGCCTGCCGCCGGCACTGCGCGACCAGCGTGCCGTCCTGCTTGTAGGCGCGGTGGTGGAACTCGACGATGCCGGCATCCGGGCGCGAGCGTGATTCGCGCTTGGCGACGATTTCCGTGGTGCAGTTGATCGTGTCGCCCTCGAAGAGCGGCGCTGGGAAGGTGACGTCGGTCATGCCGAGATTGCCGATCGTCGTGCCGACCGTCGTATCGTTGACCGAGATGCCGATCATCAGCCCGAGCGTGAACAGCGAGTTCATCAGCGGCTTGCCCCATTCCGTCTCGGTTGCGCAGAAATGCGCATCGATATGAAGCGGCTGCGGGTTGAGGGTCATGTTCGAGAACAGCATGTTGTCCATCTGCGTCACCGTGCGGGTGAGCCCGTGCTCGATGATGGCGCCGACCTCGAAATCCTCGAAATAGATCCCGCCGCGCTTGTGGCGCTTCAGTTCAGGCATCGACATCCTCCGTCACGCTGTCGCGGCAGTTGGGCCGCCTTCGATCGCGTCGCATTCGGACAAGCCGGTCCGGCTGCGAAGCGCGGTCGCTTCCAGGAGTCATAGAGCATTGCCGATGCAAAAAAACGGTTCCGCATCTTCGCGCAATGCGCCGGCGATTCCTCCCGATTAACCGTTCGCTTACCATAATCGGGCCACTCTCCACACAGCGCCGCAACGTCATGCGGCAGGCCGCTGGCGGCGGGTTCGCCTGAGAGTCTCGATGTTCCTCTTCACCACCCCGCAGACGCGAGAAGCCCAGCCGGCCAATCCGGTCGTCAGCGCCATCCGCGACGGCGCGGCGAAGACGGGAGCAGGCTTCGACTATCTGCTGAAGACGGCGCAGCGGGAATCCTCGCTGGAGCCCGACGCCAAGGCCAAAACCTCGAGCGCGACCGGCCTGTTCCAGTTCATCGAGCAGACCTGGCTGTCGATGGTGAAGCAGGAAGGGCCCAAGCAGGGGCTCTCCAGCTATGCCGACGCGATCAGCGATACGGGTGGCCGCCTGACGGTCGCGGACCCCGCGGCTCGCGAGAAGATTCTCGAGCTGCGCAAGGACCCGCAGGTCGCCGCCGTGATGGCGGGTGCCCTGACCCAGAAGAACCGCGAGCAGCTCACGACCGCGCTTGGCCGCCAGCCCCATGCCGGCGAGCTCTACATGGCGCATGTGCTCGGCGCGCGCGGCGCGTCCGATCTGATCAAGGCGGCAAGCAACGACCCGACACGCAGCGCGGCGAAGGATTTTCCAGAAGCCGCCGCAGCCAATCGCGGCATCTTCTTCGACAAGACCGGTCGGGCGCGCAGCGCCCAGGAGGTCTATGGCGTGCTCGCCGCGAGCCATGCCAACACGCAGCTTGCGGCGGCGACAGCGACGTCGGCCAAATCCGCCGCGGCTCAGGGGGCGAGTGCTGCGCACGGGGGCGACAAGCCAGCCGAGATCGCGGCGGCGCTCCAGCCCGGCCGGGCCAAGGGGCTGATCGGCCTGTTCTCGACCGAAGGCTCGCGTGGGCCGGTTTCGCCGGCCGTTGCCAATCTCTGGGCGACGCCGCGTGCCGATGGCACGCGAACGGCCTCTCTGGATGCTGCCGACCGCTATTTCCCGCGCCAGACGAAATCCGACGCGACGGCGACGGCTCCGACGGCGTCGGATGCCGCCGCAGCCAACGCGTCGACCTCGAACGCGCCGGCCGCCAAGGTGGTCAACGCGCCGTTGCCGCCCTCGCGGCCGGTCGAGCTGACGCAGCCCACGGCTGCCGCCCAGGAGCGGCCGGCTGGTCGGTCGCGCCGTGCGCCGCTCGATCTCTCCTCCTTCATGACACAGCGGAGTGGCACGTGATCGTTCGCCGCTTTCTGCTCTGGGCCCGCACCGCCAATGCCGAGGATCGCGCGAGCGGCGCGGCCGCTCTGGCCGGGGCCTATCTGCGCTCCGGCATGGCCGATGAGGACCGCGCCGAAGCAGAGACCGCGCTGGTCGCGCTGATCGACGATCCGTCGCCGCGTGTGCGTCGCGCCATCGCCGAGGAGATGGCATCGGCGCCGCGCGCGCCGCGCAATCTCGTTCTCGGGCTGATCGCGGATCAGAGCGATGTCGCCGCCCTCATGCTGGCTCATTCGCCCGTGCTGACCGAAGCCGATCTCGTCGACGCAGCCGCGATCGGGGATGTGCTGGCCCAGCGCGCGATTGCGATGCGCCCGGCTCTCTCTGCTGGCGTCAGCGCGGCGCTGGCGGAGGTCGGCGGTGAGGAGGCGCTGGTCACGCTGGCGGGCAACCGCACCGCCGATATCGCGGATTTCTCGCTGGAGCGCATGGTCGAGCGGGCCGGGGATTGCGGTGCCTTGCGCGAAGCGCTGCTGGCCCGCGCCGATCTGCCGGTCGGGTTGAGGCAATCGATCGCCGCCAAGGTCTCGGACGCTCTGGCGAGTTTCGTGACGGGCTGCGGTTGGCTGACGCCGGAGCGGAGTGCGAGGCTCGCGCGCGAATCGACCGAACGCGTCGCGGTCGCGCTCGCCGCGGGGGGCGAGGAGAGCGACGCGCCGGCCATCGTCGACGTGTTGCGGGTCACCGGGCGGCTGACGCCCGGCCTGATGCTGCGCTCCCTGCTCAGCGGAGAGCCGGCTCTGGCGGAGGCGGCATTCGTTGCCTTGTCCGACCTGCCGCCGCCGCGTGTCGCAGCGTTGCTGCGCGATCGTCGTGGCGCGGGCCTCAAGGCGCTCTACCGCAAGGCAGGCTTGCCCGATTCGCTCCAGCCCGCCTTCACCGCCGCCATCATGGCGCTGAACGCGCGTGGCTTCGATGCCGGTGGGCGGCGGAGCGGACTCGACCGTTCCTTGCTGCGCGAAGTGCTGATCGCCTGCGAGGCGCTGGACGGCGCGGGCACTGAGGCGCTGATGGGCCTGCTGCGCCGCATGGATGCGGAGGCTGCGCGCGAGGAGGCGAGGGCTATGGCGGACTCGCTCGCCGACGACGCCGCCCTGGCCTATCTCGTCGAGGCCGATCCGGCCCTGCTGGTCGAACTCGACATCGAGGATCTCAGGCAGGCGGCCTGAGCGGCTGCTTCCGCCAGTTGATGCCTCCGCGCAAGGGCGCCTGCCCGCGAAGCCGGGCCTCGTGCCGGTTCAATACCCGAACTGTTCGCGCAGGATCCGCTCGTCGAGGCTGTGGCCGGGGTCGTGCAGCATGACGAGATCGACGGTGCGGTCGATCTCGATCTCGACACGGACGACATTGTCGATCTGGACGTGGTCGGCCACCGCGCTGACCGGCCGCTTCTCGGCCTCCAGGACGTCGATCGTCACCTTGGCTTGATCGGGCAGGAGCGCGCCGCGCCAGCGCCGGGGGCGGAAGGCGGAGATCGGCGTCAGCGCCAGCAGCGGCGCATCCAGCGGCAGGATCGGGCCATTAGCAGAGAGGTTGTAGGCGGTCGAGCCGGCCGGTGTCGCCAGCAATACGCCGTCCGCGACCAACTCGCTCAAGCGGACTTGACCGTCGATCGAGATCCTCAGCTTTGCCGCCTGGTAGGAGCGGCGCAGCAGCGAGACCTCGTTGATCGCCTCGGCGCGAACTTCGTTGTCGTCCTTGTCGATCGCGTTCATCGACAGCGGGTGGACGACGCTGCGTTGCGCCTCCGACAGCTTTTTGCGCAGGCCGCGTTCGCGGAACTCGTTCATCAGGAAGCCGACGGAGCCGCGATTCATGCCGTAGATCGGCGTGCCCGTACCGATGAAGCGATGCAGGGTCTGCAGCATCAGGCCGTCGCCGCCGAGTGCGACGATGACGTCGGCCGTCGCTGGGTCGGCATTGCCGTAGCGCTCGGTCAGCTTGGCCAGTGCGGCCTGCGCCTCCGGAGTCTCGCTGGCGACGAAGGAGATGGCCTGGAAACGCTCGGTCATCACTGGTCCTGAGGCGGCGCGCCATGGCGGCGCAGCCGTGCCTTAGCATGGGCGGCGGGCGGATCGCGAGCCGGCAGCGACGGAAAAGCGCCGGCGCGGCCCGACGAAAAAGGCCGGGGTTGCCCCCGGCCTTCTCGTGTCTGCCGCTATCGGTGCGGCGTCAGATCGCGGTGCTCCACTGCACCGGCACCATCTCGAAGCCGCTGCCGGACTTCGCGATATAGCCGGTCGCCGGGAAGGGGGCGTGGTAGAAGGCGACCTGCATCCTGTCGGCCGAGACCATGTCGAGCAGCTTGCGGCGTGTCGCGGCGGCCTGCGGGCCGTCCATATCGAAGACGGCCGACCAGTCGGGGTTGCGCACGAAAAGGGCAGGGTGGTTGGTCGTATCCGACATGACCATCAACTTGCCGGCGCCCGAGGCCACCGCGAAGACCGTATGGCCCGGCGTGTGGCCCGGCGCGGCGATCGCGGTGATGCCGGGCAGGATCTCCTTGCCGGCCTCGAACTGCTTCACGTCCTTGGCGACGGGGCCGAAGACACGGCGGACGCCTGCGAACGCGCCCTTCATCGCCTCGGGGGCGGCGCTCGCTTTGGCGTCATCCATCCAGAAGGCCCATTCCGCCGCCGGCACCATGACCTCGGCGTTGGGGAACAGCGCGGTTCCGTCCTTCAGGCGGAAGCCGTTGATGTGGTCGCCGTGGAAATGGCTGAAGACGACGGTTGAGACATCTTTGGCATCGAAGCCGGCGGCCTTGAAATTGGCCGCCCAGGCGCCCGAGGTCGGTGCGCCCGAATCACCGTTGCCGGTGTCGATCAGCGTGAGCTTGCCGCCATGCTGGATCGCCAGCGTTGTGAAGGTGATGTTGAGGGCGTCTGCAGGCAGGAACGATTCCGCCATCGCCTTCTTCACGTCGGCGAGTTCGGCGTTGCGGACGAAGCCCTCGAGCGGCCGGCGGGCGAAGCCGTCATTGATGGCGGTGATGGTGATGTCGCCGACCTTGTAGCGATAGAATCCGGGGGCCTGGTTCACGGGAGCTCCTTGCGCATAGGCCGGGCTAAGCCCAGGCAGGTCCAAAGTGGCGGCAGCGGCGACCATGCCGGCGCCCGCGATCACGCCGCGGCGCGACAGGTTGAAATCGGTCATATGGCTTTCCCCTCAGCTCGGCTGATGCCTGCGCGAGACCCTAGCGGGCGGCGCGCCGGGTTCAATCGCCGCGCGCCGTCGCACAGTCACGGCGGAGGTCAAGTTTTCGTGAGCAGCGGAGTCTGGCGCGCGAGGGGGGCGTCACCGGCTGCCTGGACCAGCCTCGCTGCGGGCGAAGGCGCGCAGCATTGCCGCACAGAGAGCCAATGCGCCGATCGTGCCGCTCGCCGAGCATTCGGCGACGAGCGCTTGGAATACGGCGCTGTCCTCATCGGCGATGCACTGCAGGCTCCAGCGCCAGTCGGGCGCCTTCTGCCGCAGCAGCCCGACAGCGACGTCGATATTGCCGCTCACGGTGCCGAGCGCCTTCCAGAGCGAGCCCTGCAGGTAGATGCCGCCCGCCGGCGCCCGCCGGCTGACCAGATGCTTCGGCTTGCGGCGGACGGTGAAGCCCAGCGCCTCATAGATGTCAGCATCAAGCGCCCGGTCCGGCTTGGCAGTGGCTTCGCAGCGATCGGCGAGGGCGAGGAGATGTTCAGGTTCTTGCATTCTGAGCGTGTTCTGGGCCGGCGATCCGCTTGATCGCTGCGTCGGTCAGGCAAGATACAGGCCGAACTGCCCCCTGCACAGGTTGCGGCAAGCATATCGAGGGTTCGTGCAGGGCGGACGGACGGGGTGGTGAGATGGTGCCGGCGGAGAGGATCGAACTCCCGACCTTCGGTTTACAAAACCGCTGCACTACCGCTGTGCTACGCCGGCCCGTGGGTCCCAAGTTTCGGCCCCTACTCGGTATTTGGTGATCGCTGCGCCACCCAGGCGCATGACCCGCTTCCCCCGCTCGGCTGGCTGCCTGCGGCGTCGCGTCGGTAGCGGTTACCAGCCAGGGCCTCTCAGGGCAAGATCATCGGTCGGCCGGCTGCCGCGAAAGAAGAGGCCCCGCCTTCGGAAAGGCGGGGCCCGGTCGTCTTACGGAACTGCGCCGTGGCTCAGTTGTCGTAGGTCATGATATCGCGATCCTTGGTCTCCGGCACGAAGAGCAGACCGATGACGAAGGTCGCGAGAGCGAAGATGATCGGGTACCAGAGGCCGTAGAAGATGTCGCCGGTGCCGGCCACCATCGCGAAGGAGGTGGCGGGCAGCAGGCCGCCGAACCAGCCGTTGCCGATGTGATAGGGCAGCGACATGCCGGTGTAGCGGATGCGGGTCGGGAACAGCTCGACCAGCGCCGCCGCGATCGGCCCGTAGACCATCGTGACGTAGACGATCAGCACGGTCAGGATCGCGATGACCGTCAGCGACTGGCCACCGAAGAGCGCGCCGAAGAAGCCGGTCTTGACGATGCGGGCGTCGCCCGGGGCGGGATAACCGGCCGCAACCGCTTCCTTGGCGATCGTCGCCGCGAAGGTGGCGTCGATGGCGACGTCCTTGCCGTTGACGGTGACCTTGGCAGGGGTTCCCGCCGGAGCCGGCGCCTGGGTGTAGACGATGGCCTGCTGGGCCAGCGTGCGGCGGGCGATGTCGCAAGGCTGCGTGAAGGTACGCACGCCGACCGGATCGAACACCGAGCCGCAGGTGGCGGGATCGGCGACGACCTGGACCTTGACGTTCTCATGCGCCGCGGCAAGGCCGGGGTTTGCCGCCCGGGTCAGGGCGCCGAAGAGCGGGAAGTAGGTCAGCGCCGCGATCAGGCAGCCGGCCAGGATGATCGGCTTGCGGCCGATCTTGTCCGACAGCGCGCCGAAGAAGATGAAGCCGCCGGTACCGATGATCAGGGCCCAGGCGATCAGCACGTTGGCCGAGTAGAGATCGACCTTCAGGATGCTCTGGATGAAGAACAGGGCGTAGAACTGGCCGGTGTACCAGACGACGGCCTGGCCCATGGTCAGGCCGAAGAGGGCGATCAGCGCGATCTTGGCGTTCTTCCACTGGCCGAAGGCCTCGGAGAGCGGCGCCTTCGAGCCGGTGCCCTCTTCCTTCATCTTCTTGAAGGCAGGGGATTCCTGCATCTGGAGACGAATCCAGACCGAGATGGCAAGCAGGAAGATCGAGAGCAGGAACGGAATGCGCCAGCCCCAGGCGGCGAACTCGGCCTCGCCCATGTTGACGCGGATGACCAGGATGACGATCAGCGAGAGCAGCAGGCCGAGCGTCGCGGTGGTCTGGATCCAGGAGGTGTAGAAGCCGCGGCGGCCGACCGGGGCGTGCTCGGCGACATAGACCGCCGCACCGCCATACTCGCCGCCGAGCGCCAGGCCCTGCAGCATGCGAAGCGCGATCAGGATGACCGGCGCGATCCAGCCGATGGAGTTGTAGCTGGGCAGCAGGCCGACCAGGAAGGTCGAGGCGCCCATGATCACGATCGTGACCAGGAAGGTGTATTTGCGGCCGATCAGGTCACCCAGGCGGCCGAAGAACAGCGCGCCGAAGGGGCGGACGAGGAAGCCGGCGGCGAAGGCCAGCAGTGCGAAGATGGCGCGGGTGTTGGCGTCGAAAGCCGAGAAGAAGTGCGCGCCGATCATCACGGCGAGGGAGCCGTAGAGATAGAAGTCGTACCACTCGAAGACGGTGCCGAGCGACGATGCGAGAATGACGCGCTTTTCTTCCTTGGTCATGGGGCGTGGCGCGGTCTTCGCCCCCGGTACGTTTGCAGCCATGCTCATGGCGTTGTCTCCCCTGCGATTTCCCCGACAGCGGGACGATCCGCGCTGCCCTTTGCCTGGCTCGCTTTCTGACGGCGCGATGCCAGCATGCTCGTCGCTCAAGTCCGCAGACTCAGCATTCCGATCCGACGCGAAGTGATGCGCGCGGGGCGACCAATCGGCAATCAAGCACTTCGTCTAAGAAACCGCCGCTTTTGGCCGGATATTGCAGTTGCGAGCATGGTTGCGGCCCATTTTCCGGTGGGGCCGACTTTCGTATGATTGTCGATGCGGCCGGTTGGAACGGCTTCCCAATGCGGCTGATCTGCTTATACTGCCTGCTCGGAGGCCTTCAGATGCGGATGAGGAGGAGCGCCATGTCGCGCACCGGAACGATTCGCCTCGGCCTGCTCTTGGCTGCATTGTTGATGCCGATCGGTGTGGCGGAGGCCGCAGGGCCCGGAAGCGGCTTCTTCGCGAGCGCGCCGAGAGCCGTGAACGTGGCCTCCCGCGGCGTCCACCACCTGCCCGGCATTCGTCAAAGGCTGTCTCCCGGCGTTCAGCACAGACTTTCGCGCGGTCCCTGGATTCGGAACGATGGGGCTCGCGTCCATGACGAGCGCTTCGGGCGCCGGCACGACCGCGGCCGTTTCACCTCGTTTGGCTATGTCGGTCCCTGGGCCTATCCGGGCTATTTCGGTCCCTGGCCTTATCCGGCCGGCCAGGGTTCCGCATACGCAGCGCCGTCCGATGATGACGGTCCGCAGCGCTCGATCGATCCCAATTCGTTCGAGTTCATGCCGGCCAGCACGGGAATCGCCCGCGCGCCGACGCCGCAGCCGACGATCTATCGGCTCGAGGGGCGCCGCGACCGCCCGGCGACGCGCGTCATCCGGATCGGCGATCCGGAGCCGCGGCAGATCCGCCGCAGCCGCTTCGCCCATGCCGAGACGGGCGCGCTGCTGCTGATCGTGCCTGGCCGCTGAGCGTGGCTCAGCGGCGCCGGCTGGCGGCGTAGAGCGCGATGGCGGTGGCGTTGGAGACGTTGAGGCTGGTGATGGCGCCGGGCACCTCCAGCCGTGCGACCTGATCGCAGAGTTCGCGCGAGCGCTGGCGCAGGCCCTTGCCCTCGGCGCCCATGACCATGACCAGCGGCCGGGTCAGCGTGACGTCGTCGAAGGCGACGTCGCCGTCCGAATCGAAGCCGATGCGCTGGAAGCCGCGCTTGCCGAGCTGTTCGAGCGCATCGCCGAGATTGCGCACGGCGATCAGCGGTACATGTTCGAGCGCGCCGGAGGCCGATTTCGCCAGCACGCCGGTCGCGGCCGGCGAGTGCCGGATCGTGACGATCACCGCGGCGGCGGCGAAGGCAGCGGCCGAGCGCAGAATCGCGCCGACATTGTGCGGGTCGGTGATCTGGTCGAGCGCCAGCACCACCGCATCGTCGGGCAGGCTGTCGAGATCGGGCGAGGGCAGGGGATCGCAGACGAGATAGAGGCCCTGATGGACCGAATCGGGTGTCAGCAGTCGGTCGATCTCGGAAGGGCGCACGATCTCGGCCTGGAGCGGCAGGTCGCCGACTTCCTCCTGCAGCCGCTTCAGGCCGTTCTCGGTGGCGAGCAGGCGACGATAGCGCCGGTTCGGGTTGCGCAGCGCCTCGATGACGGGGTGGACGCCGTACAGCACCGCCTCGTCGATATCGCCGGGGCGATGGTGCAGCGTGCCGTCGGCGCGCCGCGGGCTCGTTTGGCGCGGCCGACCGCTTCGGTCCGGTCTGGGTCGAAACGGCGCGGGCATTGGGTTTCTCCTTGGTCGCGGGCGCATGCCCTGACATGACAAACTTAGCTTGGCCAGTAGGGAATTGCCTTTTGAATTCCACATGACCATGGGGCAGGCGGCTTTTTGCCGTTGACAGGGCGCGGCCCCGTCACCATAAGTCCGGCCGCGCCTGTCGCCGTCACGCAAGTGACACGAGAGATCGCCTGCGGCCTGGCCGCAAGCGGCGCGGGCGGGGGAATGTCCCGAGCGGCAAAGGGGGCGGACTGTAAATCCGCTGGCTATGCCTTCGCAGGTTCGAGTCCTGCTTCCCCCACCATCCCAATCAGAACTGTGAAGTCACGTCGCGCCAGGCGGCACGGCTTCGCAGTTTCTTCTCGGCGCCAAGCCGCCCTTTCCAAATTTCCAGTCTCTTCCACGACGATGGCACGGTCCCATCGGACCGGACGATCTTCGTGCGCCTGATCAGACCGCGGGTCCCGTCCCGTCGGCCGTCGCCTCGTCCTGAACCAGGGCCACGCGGTCGAGTTTCGGGGTGATGGTGTCGAGCAGGGGCAGGGCTGCCGCGCCGAGCGCCGCTGTCAGGCGCCCTGTCGCACCGCGCTGTACGCGGGGGATCGTTCGGCCCGGGCGGTTGGCGACGGAGATCGGCTGCGGCGACATCGCGGCGATCAGTGCATCGATGACGCCCTCGGGCATGCCGCCGCCGAGAATCACCGTCTCGGGATCGAACAGATTCTCCAGCATCGCGATGACCGGCGCGAGCAGCCCCGCAGCCTGCTCGATCCAGCCGAGGAGGGCCGGGTGCCCCTGACCGTAGAGCTTCGTGATCTCGTCGGGCTCAAGATTCGCGACCCCAGCCGCTCGCAATGTCTCGGTCAGCGCGTGGACCGAGGCGTAGCGCTCGAGGCAGCCCTCTTGACCGCAGGCGCAGGCGAGGCCGCGCAATACCACCGGGATATGGCCGATCTCGCCGGCATTGCCGAAAGCGCCGCGATAGGGCTGGCCGGCGATGATCACGCCGAGACCCAGGCCCGCGCCAAAATAGATCTGGCAGAAATGCCGAAGATTGCGCCCGAGCCCATGCAGATGCTCGCCGACGGCCGCTGCCGTCGCGTCATTCTCGATCGTCACGGGCGTGCCCAGCGCCTCGGTCAGGAGCTGTCCAGCATCCTGCCCTGCCCAGCCGGGCAGGGGTGACGAGCCGACTGAGCTCATGCCCTCGACCTCGAAGGGACCCGGCATCACCACGCCGCAGCCGAGCAGGCGCTTCGGCAGGCCGGCTGCGCCGCGTGCCTGTGCCAGTTCCGTCGCGGCCAGCCTCTGGACACCCTCGATCGTCACATCGCCGAGCGGCGCGATGCGCTGCGCCCTGATCTTGCCCGCGAGATCGACGAGCACCGTCGTGATGTGGTCGGTGGCTATCTCTACCCCTGCGGTCATGCCGCCATCGGGGTTGACCGCGAGCTCGACCGGGGGCTGGCCGCGCGCCGTACGCCGCCGCCCCTGTTCCACCAGGAAGCCTTCCGCAACCAGCTCCGCGACGATGTTCGAAACCGCCTGGGCCGTCAGCCGCGTCAGCGCGGCGATGTCGGAGCGGCCGAGCAGGCCGTGCTGTCGAACCGTCTCCAGCACGACGCGGCGGTTGTGGCTGCGCGTCCGTTCCGGATTGGTCCCCACGGCGACGCTGCGCGAGGGCGGAGGTGACGGTGGCTGACGGTGATGAGGCATGAGTGGCAGGTGAGCTTGCGGAAGGTCAGCCTGCGCCGGCAATTAATCCAACTCAAGTGAATTAATCGGTTGACAGCGAGGTGACGGCGGGATGACGATCATGGCCGAGCGTCCTCAATGCCGGGCTCGATGGCTGCGGCAGGGGCAGGGCGTCGCCAGAACAGGGGAGAGGGTCATGCGCGGCTTTCGCGGAATGCTGTTGGGTCTGATGGTTTCTGTCGGCGCGATCGCCGGCGCGAAGGCCCAGACCGTCGAGATCGAGTACTGGCAGTACGTCTTCGACGCGCGCGTCAAGGCGATGAACGAGCTGATCAAGCGCTTCGAGGCCGCCAACCCGACCATCAAGGTCAAGCAGACGACCTTCCCCTACGCCGACTACCAGACCAAGATCGCCGCGGCGATGCCGGCCGGCCAGGGCCCGGACGTCGTGCAGCTCTTCTATGGCTGGCTCGACAATTTCGTCGGCGCGAAGTTCATCCAGCCGCTGCCACGCGACGCCTTTCCGCCGGCGATGATCGAGAAGGACTTCTATCCGATCGTCTCCGCGATGAAGCGTGACGGCGAGTATTACGCGCTGCCGACCGCGGTGCGTTCGCTCGCGCTGTTCTACAACAAGAAGCTGTTCCAGGAGGCCGGGCTCGACCCGAATACGCCGCCCAAGACCGTCGAGGAACTGCTCGACATGGCCAAGAAGACGACCAAGCGCGACGGCGCCGGCAACATGCTCTCCGCCGGCATCACGCTCGATTTCCCCGGCCAGGACTATCATTGGTGGCGCGAGACGCTGCTGCGCCAGAATGGCGGCCAGCCTTATAGCGACGACAACAAGACCGTGACCTACAACAGCGAGGCCGGCGCCAAGTCGCTGAACTGGTATGCGGATCTCCAGCGCACCCACAAGGTCGGCCAGGTCGGCTTCATGGACGAGGGCCAGGCCGCCTTCCGCGCCGGCCGCGCCGCGATGACCATCGACGGCTCTTTCCGTCTCGGCGCCTTCGGCGGCATCAAGGCCTTCGAATGGGGCGTCGCCGAGCTCCCGGCCTCGGCCGACGGCAAGAAGGCGAATTTCGCCAGCTACTGGGTCAACGCCATCACCACCAAGCCGACCGGCGAGAAGCTGGAAGCTGCCAAGAAGTTCCTCGCCTTCGTGACCACGCCCGAGGCGATGCAGCTCTGGCTCGAGACCGTCGGCGAATTGCCGGCGCGCAAGGAAGCAGCCGAGACCGAGAAGAACCTGAACCACCCGGTCTACGGGCCGTTCCTCAAGGCGCTCGGCTATTCGCACGCCACGGTCTTCGTCGACGAGATGGCTCAGCGCCAGGTCTCGCTCGACATGATCAACCGCGTGCTCCTGCAGAACCAGGATGCCAAGGCGGCCCTCGCTGACGCCGCCAAGGCCGAGCAGGCCATCCTCGACCGCTTCTACAAGAAGTGATGCGGACCGGACGCCGGATCGGGTTGTCGCGATGAACGTCTCTTCGTCTCGTGTCGATGCGCGGTCCGGCGCCCGCCTCTGGTCGGGCCTCGGCATGCGCCAGAAGCAGGTCCTCTGGGCCTGGTCGTTCCTGGCAGTGCCGGTGCTGTTCTATGCGGTGGTGCGCTTCTATCCGACGCTGGAAGCGTTCTGGATCGCCACCACCAACTGGAACCTGCTGACCAAGCCCTCATTCATCGGGATGGCGAATTTCAAGCGGCTCATGGCCGATCCCGTGTTCTGGCAGGTCTTCCGCAACACGGCGCTCTATCTCCTGTTGGGCACCCCGATCAGCCTGCTGCTCGCCTTTATCATCGCCTATCACCTCGACCGGGTGCGCTTCCTGCACGGCTTCATACGGGCGCTGTATTTCCTGCCGTTCCTGACGACGGCAGCGGCGATGGCCTGGGTCTGGCGCTGGTTCTACCAGCCGGTGCCGATCGGCCTGTTCAACAACATCCTGGCCTGGCTCGGCATCGCCCAGCAGCCCTTCCTGCGCTCGACCACGCAATCGCTGCCTGCCGTTCTGGCGCCTGCCATCTGGGCGGGGCTCGGCTTCCAGGTCGTGATCTTCATGGCCGGTCTGCGCGCGATCCCGACGACCTATTACGAGGCCGCCCGCATCGATGGCGTCTCCAACTGGACGATCCTGCGCCGGATCACCCTGCCGCTGCTCAAGCCGACGATCGTCTTCCTGGTCGTCTTCTCGTCGATCGGATTCCTGCGGATCTTCGATCAGGTCTACAACATGACCAGCCAGACGAGCAGCGATCCCGGCGGGCCGCTGAATGCGACCAAGCCGCTCGTGCTGATGATCTACCAGACGGCCTTCTCCTCCTTCGACATGGGTTATGCCGCGGCCCAGACCGTCGTGCTCTTCCTCGTGCTGCTCGCCGTCTCGCTGCTGCAGCTCCGGCTGCTGAGGGACCGTTGATGAGCGCTCTTGCATCCCCCATGGCGCTGCGCTTCGAGCCCGGCCGCGTCATTGCCTGGCTGCTGCTCTTCGGCGGCGGCCTGCTGATGGTGACGCCGCTCGCCTTCATGTTCGCGACCTCGCTGAAGGATTCCTCCGAGATCTACGATCTCGCCTTCTTCCCAGCGCATCCGACGCTCGAGAACTACGTCACGGTGCTGTCAGACGGCCGCTTCCTGCGCTGGTTCCTGAATTCCTTCGGCATTGCGACGGTGGTGACGCTGTCCAACGTCTTCTTCGACAGCCTCGTCGGCTACACCCTGGCCAAGTTCCAGTTCCGCGGTCGCTATCTCGTCTTCATCGCGATTCTCTCGACGCTGATGATCCCGACCGAGATGCTGGTCATCCCCTGGTATGTCATGGCCAAGAACTTCGGCTGGCTCGACAGCTATTGGGGCATCATGTTCCCGGGCATGATGACGGCCTTCGGCACCTTCCTGATGAAGCAGTTCTTTGAGACAGTCCCGAACGATTTCCTTGAAGCCGCGCGCATCGACGGCCTCAACGAATTCGCGATCTTCTGGCGCATCGCGCTGCCGCTGGTGACGCCCGCGCTCTCGGCGCTCGCGATCTTCACCTTCCTGAGCAACTGGACCGCCTTTATCTGGCCGCTGATCGTGACCACGAGCAAGGAGCTCTACACGCTCCCCGTCGGCCTCACGAGCTTTGCGGTGGAATCGCAGGTCCAGTGGGAGCTGATCATGACCGGTGCCGCGCTCGCGACGCTGCCGACGCTGACCGTCTTCCTGCTGCTCCAGCGCTACATCGTGCGCGGCGTCGTGCTCGCCGGGCTCAAGGGCTGATCCAGATGACCAAGCATGACGATCCCAGGGCGCGCGACGCGTCCGTCTTTCCCGATCCGGTCTACAAGGAGACCGTGCTGCGCCCGCTCTTTGACGGGGCGAAGACGCACCATGTCGAGGGCTTCCGCGCCATCGACCGCGCCCATCTCGTCATGCTGGCCGAGACCGGCATCCTGCCGCGCGCAACCGCAGGCCGGATCGCCCGCGCGCTGTCCGAGATCGATGCGCAGATCGACCCGGCCGCGTTGAGCTACACCGGCGAAGTCGAGGATTTCTTCTTCCTGATCGAGGCGGAGCTGAAGAAGCGCCTGCCTGCCGACGACACCGGCCGCCTCCACACCGGCCGCTCGCGCAACGACATCGACCACACCCTGTTCAAGCTCGCCCTGAAGCCGAAGCTGGACCGGCTCGCGGCCAAGCTGCGCGCGCTGATCATGGCCACGCTTGGCCTCGCCGAGCGCGAGAAGGCGACGCTGATCGTCGCCTACACGCATGGCCAGCCGGCGCAACCGACGACCTTCGGGCATTATCTCGCTGCTGCCATCGAGGTGATGCTGCGCGATCATGAGCGGCTTGTGCAGGCGCGCCAGCTGCTCGATCTCTCGCCGATGGGGGCGGCTGCGATCACGACCTCCGGGTTCCCGCTCGATCGGGCGCGCGTCGCCCATCTGCTCGGCTTCTCCGCGCCCTTGCAGAACTCCTATGGCTGCATTGCCGCAATCGACTACGTCACCGCGACCTACTCGGCGGTCGAGCTCGTCTTCCTGCATCTCGGCCGGCTGATCCAGGACCTTCAGGTCTGGACGGCCTTCGAGGTCGGCCAGCTCTATGTCCCCAACGCCTTCGTGCAGATCTCCTCGATCATGCCGCAGAAGCGCAACCCGGTGCCGATCGAGCATCTGCGCCACCTCGCGTCGCAGAGCGTGGCGCGGGCGCGGCTGGTGCGGGACGTCGTCCACAACACGCCCTTCACCGACATGAACGACGCCGAAGGCGAGACCAACGAGGCCGGCTACCAGGCTTTCGCCACCGGTGAGCGCGTGCTCGATTTGCTGGCGGCCCTGCTGCCCTCGATGAGTGTCGACGGCCGGAGGGTCGCCGAGAACATCCGGCGCTCCTGCATCACCATCACCGAGCTCGCCGACACGCTGGTGCGCCAGGAGGGCCTTTCCTTCCGCGCGGCCCATGAGATCGCAGCCGATGTGGCGCGGGCCATCGTGGCGAAGGATGGGGACCTGCCGCGCGACGGTTTCGGGCCTTTCGCCGAGGCGTTCCGCAGGCATGCCGGCCGCGAGCCGGCTCTGACGCCGGGCGAGTTCGCGCAGGCGGTCTCGCCCGAGCATTTCGTCGCCGTGCGCGAGCGTTTCGGAGGTCCCGGACCGCAGGCGTTGGCAGCGGCACTGGCGAGCTATCGCGAGGCACTCGACGCGGCCGAGCGCGCGGCGACGGCGGTTGCGGCGCGCGAGGCCTCGGCGCGGCATGAACTCGATGCCGCCTTTGCTGATCTGATGGGAGCGGCCTGATGGCTGGAATCGAGCTTCAAGGCCTGGTCAAGCGCTACGGCAAGACGCAGGTCGTCCACGGCATCGATCTCACGATCGCCGATGGCGAGTTCATCGTCTTCGTCGGTCCGTCCGGCTGCGGCAAGTCGACGACGCTGCGCATGATCGCGGGCCTCGAGGAGATCGACGGCGGGACGATCTCGATCGGCGGGCGGGCGGTGAACCGGCTCGAGCCGAAGGAGCGGAACATCGCCATGGTGTTCCAGAACTACGCGATTTACCCGCATATGAGCGTCGCCGAGAACATCGGCTTCGGATTGTATACCTCCAAGCTCGACAAGGCCGAGAAGCGTCGCCGCGTCGAGGAGACCGGGCGCATCCTCGGGCTGGAGGCGCTGCTGGAGCGCAAGCCTTCGGCGTTGTCGGGTGGCCAGCGCCAGCGCGTCGCCATCGGCCGTGCCATGGTGCGCGATCCCGCCGCCTTCCTCTTCGACGAGCCGCTCTCCAATCTCGACGCGCAGTTGCGCGCCCAAATGCGTCTCGAGATCAAGCGCCTGCACCAGCGCCTCGGTCGCACCATCGTCTTCGTCACGCATGATCAGGTCGAGGCGATGACGCTGGCCGACCGCATCGTGGTGATGCGCGACGGCCGCATCCTGCAGGTCGGTGCGCCGATGGAGCTCTATGAGAAGCCGGCCGATGTCTTCACGGCGCGCTTCATCGGTTCGCCGACGATGAACCTGCTTCCGGCGAAGGCTGCGACGTCGGCGGGGGCCACGACGCTCACCCTCGGCGACCAGGCGGTTGTCCTGCCTTCTGCCAGGGGGCCAGTCCCGGCCGACCTCCTCGTCGGCGTTCGGCCGCAGCAATTGCGGGTGCTGGCCGCAGATGAGCCGGCCGACCTCGTCCTGAGCGGCGCCGTGGCTGTGATCGAGCCGCTGGGCTCCGAGACCTTCGTGCATGTCGAACATGGCGGGGGTCTCATCCTGGCCTCGGCTTCCACCAAGACGCCGCCAGCCGTGGGCGAGACCGTGCGCCTTGGTGCGCCCGTCTCGGCACTGACCCTGTTCGATGCCGCGAGCGAGCGCGCGCTATGAGCGCGGAACGACATCTCGTCGTCAGTATCGGTCGGCTCTATTGCGACATCGTCTTCCGGGGCCTCGACGCGCTGCCGCAACTCGGCGAGGAGCGGTTCGCGCGCGAGGTCTCGGTGGTGCCGGGCGGCGGCGGCTTCATCACGGCGGCACATCTGGCCTCGCTCGGCGCGTCGGCGGCCTTGCTCTCGCGCGTCGGCACCGACCCGCTCTCCGATGTGATCGCGCCTGCTTTGGCCGAGAGCGGCGTCGAGCTGCGCTGGCTCGAACGTGCGCCTGACGCCGGCCCGCAGCCGACGGTGGTGATGGTGCAGGGCGGCGAGCGCGCCTTCCTGTCCCGGAGAGCTGGCACCGCCCGCCCCGCGACGTTGCAGGCGGCGCTGGCCGATCCTGCCGTGCGCCACCTTCACATCGCCGAATTCGCAACACTCGCCGAGATCCCGGACCTCGTCGCATCCGCCAAGCAAGCCGGCCTGACGATCTCGCTCGATCCAAGCTGGGACGATGCCTGGATCCGCGACCCCGAGCTCGTCCGGCGCGCTGCCGGTACCGACATATTCCTGCCGAATGCGGCGGAGGCACGCGCCATTGCTGGCTGCGAGGACCTCGATCAGGCCGGCCGCAGGCTCGCACAGCACTTCCCGCTGGTCGTCATCAAGGATGGCGACCAGGGTGCACGGCTGTACGGGTGCGAGCCGAGCCTCGCTCTGCCGGCGCCACAGGGCGGGCCGGTACTCGACACAACGGGGGCAGGCGACGCTTTCAACGCCGGCTTCCTGACGGCGTGGCTTGCGGGCCGGTCGCCGGCACGCTCCCTCGCGGAGGGGATCGCATGCGGCACCCTTTCGGTTCAGGGTGTAGGCGGTGCCGGCGTCAGGCTGTCGCGCGAGCGCGTCGCCGAAATCAGCCAGGACCTGCTCGCAAACCATGATCGCGTCGATGCCTGAAGCCCTTCTGACCCGCGAAGCCGCCGAAGCTGCCGATATCGCCGCCGGCCAGTTCGCGGCCAACTCGGAGACGGTGGAAGCGCTGGCGGAACGCCTGCGCCGCAAGCCGCCAACTTTCGTGGCGACATGCGCACGCGGCTCGTCGGACCATGCCGCGACCTATGGCAAGTACCTCATCGAGCGCACGCTCGGCCTTCCGGTCGCCTCGCTCGGGCCGAGCCTCGCCTCGGTCTATGGCGGCAGCCTCGATCTCTCGGGCGCCCTCTTCATCGCGGTCTCGCAATCCGGCCGCAGCCCCGATGCGCTGCGGCTGACGGAAGCGGCGAAGCGCGGCGGCGCGCTCGTGGTGGGCTTCGTCAACGACGAGGCGTCCCCGCTTGCCGAGCTCGTGGACGTGCTGGTGCCGCTCCATGCCGGAGCGGAACAGAGCGTTGCTGCGACCAAGACCTTCCTTGCGACCTGCATCGCCTTCCTGCATCTCGTCTCGGCCTGGAGCGAGGATCCGGCGCTGCGGTCCGCCCTGGAGCGGGCACCACGGCTTCTCACCGAGGCTGGCGCTTGCGACTGGTCGACCCCACTGGCTGCTTTGCGTCAGGTTTCTAGCCTCTATGTCATCGGCCGCGGACTCGGGCTGGGCATCGCCCAGGAAATGGCGCTGAAGTTCAAGGAAACCTGCCGTATCCACGCCGAGGCCTTCAGCGCCGCCGAAGTGCTGCATGGGCCGATGGCTCTTGCGGGCCCCGGCTTTCCGGTGCTTGTGCTCGATCCGGCGGATGAGGGGAGTGAAAGCACGCTCTCGGTCGCCGCAGCCTTTGCGGGGTTCGGCGGCGCCGTCGCCTATGCCGGCGAGGGAGCGCCAGCCACCACTGCCTTGCCGATGCCGCCCGACGTTCCCGCCGCGCTGGCGCCGCTGGTTCAGGTGCGCGCCTTCTATGGCGGTGTCGCTGCGCTCGCCGTCGCCCGCGGGCTGGATCCCGACAGGCCGCCGCATCTCCGGAAGGTCACGCAGACCCTGTAGATCGAGGTTGTCCGCTCGCGAGGAAACGCTTGGCGAGAGTGCCGCTGTTTCCAATCGCACTGGATTGTTTTACCTGCGTATCCGAGCAAAATCAGCGAGGGATGCAGGTCAATGGCCAGGCCGTCGGATGCCCGAAAAGATCAAGAACTGATCAATATCCTGACCGCCAATGCGCGCATTCCCTTGGCGGAGGTCGCAAAGGCACTCGGGGTTTCGCGTGCGACCGTGCAGGGGCGCCTTAGCCGGCTCGAGCGGGAGGGGGCGATCGTCGGCTATACGACGGTGCTCGGCAAGGACGACGCGCACAACACCACACTCTCGGCGATCATCATGGTCGAGCTCGAGGTCAAGCAGCAGGCCAACGTGATCGCGTCGCTGCGGAAAAGATCCGAGGTCATTCAATGCTATACGCTGAGCGGGCCTTTCGACCTCTTCGTCAAGATCCGCTGCACGACCTCGACGCATCTCGACGAAATCATCGACTGGATCGCGGAGATGGAAGGCGTTCGCCGCACGACCTCCTCCATCCTTCTGGCCCGCAAGTTCGAGCGGTGATCGGCCAGCGGAAGCTGGCGCTCCAAGCTCCCCGGAGCGGGCGCGCGCCCGGGGCATTTATAGTTTTCCTATAAAATCGCGCATTCCCCCTCATAATGCGCTGATACTCCTGCGCAGTTCGTCGTTCTGAAACTTTATGCCGCCGCCGGGCTCCCGAATAACCAAAGGGTGAGACCGGGGAGAGGGACACCTCGGGGCGGTGAATTCGGAGACGGGACGATGAAGACGGAAACCAAGCGCACCGCAGTGCTCGGCGCCGGGCAGATTGGCGTGATCATTGCCGGAATGCTCGCCAAGCAGGGCCATCAGGTCACCCTTGCCGACGCGGCGCCGGACCAGCTTGCCCTGGCGGCGGGGCAGGGCTTTGCGACCGAGACGGTCGACGCGTCCGATCTCGAGCGGCTGCGCGTCTTCCTGACTGATCGCGACATCGTCGTCAGCGCCTGTCCGTATTTCCTGAACAAGGGCATCGCCCGCATCGCGGTCGAGACCGGGACGCATTATTTCGACCTGACCGAAGATGTCGCGACGACCGCCTACATCAAGGAAATCGGGGGCGGTGCGAATGTCGCGCTGGTGCCGCAATGCGGGCTTGCGCCGGGCTTCATCTGCATCCTGGGCGCCGACATGGCGGCGCGCTTCGACACGGTGAAGACGATCAAGATGCGCGTCGGCGCGCTGCCGCTCTATCCGACCAATGCGCTGCGCTACAACGTCACCTGGTCGGTGGACGGGCTGATCAACGAATACTGCAATCCCTGCGAGATCGTCTTCGACGGCCAGCCGATCCTGGTGCCGGCGCTCGAAGGGCTGGAAGGCGTGATGATCGACGGCGTCGCCTATGAGGCGTTCAACACCTCGGGCGGGCTCGGCACGCTGACCGAGACGCTGGCCGGCAAGGTCCGCGACATGAGCTACAAGACGCTGCGCTATCCCGGCCATGCCGAGATCATGAAGCTCCTGCTGCGCGGCCTCGATCTGGCTGGCGACAAGGAGACGATGCGGCGCATCCTCAAGCAAGCCGCGCCCTTCACGCGCAAGGATGTGGTCGTGATCTTCGTCACCGGCATCGGCGAGAAGGCCGGGCGCCTGGAGGAGGACAGCGTCGTCCTGCGCTATGACGGCAACGAGGAGATGAGCGCGATCCAGCTCACCACCGCCGCCGGCTGCGTCGCCATGGTCGAGCTTTTCCTGGCTGGCAAGCTGCCGCAGGCAGGATTCGTGCGGCAGGAGGACGCTTCGCTGCGCGACTTCCTCGCCACCCGGGCGGGCTCGCGCCTGGCGCAGGAAACGCGCGGCGCCGACCAGGCCAAGCTCGATTTTGCCGAGGAAACCCGAAACGCCGCTTGATCCGCGCGCGCTTTATCTATCAAGAGTTTAGGGCGGGATCCTGTCAGGTTGATTCAACTTGGCCGGGTCCTGCTCCAGCAAGCCGCGGACTCGCCGCGGAGGAGCCAAGCAGCGAGAGGGGATCATCCGCATGGCCGAGCTCCAGCGTGTCTATCTGATCACCGGGGCGGCGAGCGGCATCGGGCGGGCGACCGCGCGGCTGCTGGCCGCGCCCGGCATCGGGCTGATGCTTCACACCCGTGGCAATGCGGAGGGGCTGGATGACGTCGCCTCTCATGCACGGGAGCGGGGGGCGAGCGTCGCGACCTGCCTCGGCGACCTCGGCGAGGACGGCGTCGCCGAACGGGCGGTGGCGACAGCGGCGGAGGCCTTCGGCAGGCTCGACGCTTTGATCCCGGTTGCGGGCGCGGCCTATCGCGGCGGCCCCATGGCGATGCTCGACGACGATCTTCGCCGGGTGATGGACGAGGCGGTGATCGCCTTCCTGCGCCTTGTGCGCAAGGCCAAGCCGCTGCTCGCGACGGCGACCGATGCGCGCGTCGTCGCGACCTCTTCATTCACCGCACATGTCCTGCGCAACGATCTCGATGCGTTCGCGGCCACGGCGACCAGCCGGGCGGCACTGGAGGCGCTGGTTCGGCTCCTGTCGCGCGAGCTGGCGGCGGACGGCATCACCGTGAATGCAGTCGCGCCCGGCCTGATTCGCAAGGATGAGGGACGCGGCAGCAAGCTTTCCCCCGAGGCAATCGCGCGGATGGAAGGCATCATTCCAATCGGCCGACGCGGCCGGCCGGAGGAGGTCGCGGCGGTGATCGCCTTCCTGGCCTCGCCGGCTGCCTCCTACGTCACCGGCCAGGTCTGGCACGTCGATGGCGGGCTCACGTAAGCGGCCTCGGCGTCAACGTCTTCGCGAGCACTGATACGGACCAATCCGCGTATCCGGCCTCCGCCGTGGTCAGAAGGGCGATTGCCCTCCCGGCAAAACCATGCCCTATTTCCCTCGCTGTCGGTCGAAATAGCGCCAGGTCAAGCCTGCACGGGGGGTGGATGGTGTCGAGCAGAGACAAGTACAAGCATTGGCATTCGGCGGCCGGTCCGCTCTTCGCCCTGGGTGTCGCGATGACGCTGGGCGGTTGCCTATCCGGCGGCGACGAAACGCGAGCGGGACAGACACAGGTGGCATCTGCGATCATGGCGCCGACCAATATCGGGCTCGACAAGCTGATCGGGAGCTGGGGCATCGCCTCCTTCCACACAGAGAAGGATCGCAAGCGCACCGAGGCGCAGGCCAAGGCTGGCTGCAATCAGCCCTATGTCATCAAGAAGGGCCCGGATGACGGCGTCATGATGCATGTCGCCGACGATGCCAAGATCTACGAGCTCCGGCTCAAGGCCGGTCCGGGCGGCAGAACCTTCCTCGGCTTCGAGGCGCCTGCCGGCGATCCGCAGGATCGCGAGATCCTGTCGGCCACGGATTCGATGCTGGTGATGCGCTTCGTCGATCCCGATGCCAATCGCCGCTACGGCACCTTCATCTATGCGCGCTGCCGTTGAGTTTGGAGAACCGATGATGACACGTTGGACAACCCTGCCGGCATTCGGACTGATGGGTGCGGCGCTGGTCGCGGGCCTTTCGATGGCATCGCCCGCCTTCGCGCAATCCCGGCCGCCGGCGGCGATTCAGGAGACTATGGACATCGGCGACGAGCCGGGCCGCGTCTCCACCGAAGAGGTTTCCATTACCGAAGGGCCCTATGCCCGTCAGATGGTGCTGTTTCGGTCCAATGAAGCGCCGGGAACCGTGATCATCCAGTCGGCGGAACGCTTCCTCTACATCGTGCAGGGGAACGGGCGTGCCCTGCGCTACGGCATCGGTGTCGGCCGCGAGGGCTTCCAGTGGTCCGGGCAGGTGCAGATCAGCCGCAAGGCGGAATGGCCGGATTGGCGTCCGCCGCCGGAGATGCTGCAGCGCCAGCCCTATCTGCCGCGCTTCATGGCCGGTGGCCCCGGCAACCCGATGGGCGCCCGCGCCCTTTATCTCGGCTCGACCGTGTTCCGCATCCACGGCACCAACCAGCCGGAGACCATCGGGCAGGCGATCTCGTCGGGCTGCTTCCGGCTCGCCAATGGCGATGTCGCCGATCTCTACGAGCGGGTGCCGCTCGGGACAAAGGTCATCATCCGCCACAAAGCCACATTGTAACGCAGGCGCCACCCGCGCAGCCGATGCCGGGCAGGCCAGGCCATGAGAGGACATGTCATGTCGAAGGCTTCACGTTTTCGCCTCCGTTCGCTCGGCCTCGCCGCCGGCGTGCTGGCGGTTGTCCTGTCGGCGCCGGCAGGGGCCGGCACGCTCGAGACGGTCAAGCAGCGGGGTACGCTCTCCTGCGGCGTCAGCGAGGGACTGAACGGCTTCTCCGAGAAGGATGCGCAGGGCCGGTGGGCCGGCTTCGACGTCGATTTCTGCCGTGCGCTCGCGGCGGCGGTGCTGGGCGATCCGCAGAAGGTCACCTTCACCCCGCTCACCGCCAGCCAGCGTTTCGATGCGCTGAAAGCTGGCCAGGTCGACCTGCTTTCGCGCAACTCCACCTGGACGCTCGGGCGCGAGGCGGAGCTTGGCCTCGCCTTTGCCGGCATCACCTATCATGACGGGCAGGGCTTCCTGGCGAAGCGCGCGCTCAAGGTCGATGGCGCGCTGGCGCTCGACAAGGCGAAGATCTGCGTCGAGGCCGGCACGACCACCCAGATCAATCTCGCCGACTTCTTCCGGGCCAATTCGATGACCTATGAGGAGAAGGCCTTTCCGAAGTCCTCCGAAGCCTTTGCTGCGTTCGAGTCAGGGCAGTGCGATGTGCTGACCCGCGACCAGTCCGCGCTCTATGGCGAGAGACTGAAGCTCGCCAAGCCCGCGGATGCGATCGTCCTGCCCGACGTGATTTCGAAGGAGCCGCTGGGGCCGGTTGTCCGCAGCGACGATTTCCCCTGGTTCACCGTGGTTAAATGGGTGAATTTCGCGCTGATCAACGCCGAGGAACTCGGGATTTCCGCGACGAATCTCGACGAGGCCCTGAAATCGCAGAAGCCCGATGTGCGCCGGTTCACCGGGGCCGAGGGCGGTTTCGGCAAGGCGCTCGGGCTCGATGCCGATTGGGCGGTCCGCGCGGTCAAGGCAACCGGAAGCTATGCCGAGATCTATGAGCGCAATCTCGGCACCGATACCAAGCTCGCCATCCCGCGCGCGCTCAATCAGCTCTGGAACACGGGTGGCGTGCTCTACGCGCCGCCGATGCGCTGAGGCGTGGCGGTCGCCTCGGCTCAGGGCCGGTTTTCGGTAAGCTCGTCTGTGGCGCCGCGCCGATAGAGCGCATTGGCGCGGTTGAGGTGGTCGGACATGGCCTGTGCCGCCTCGTCCGCGTCACCCGCCGCGATGGCGTCATAAATGCGCTGGTGCTCCTGCAGCGTCAGCCTCTCGGCCCCGGGCGCACGCACCAGCGTGCGGTAATAGGCGCCCAGCCAGGTCAGCATCGCCTCGACGATCGCCGGGAAGACCGGGTTGCCGCTCATCACGGCGATCTGGCGATGGAAGGCGATATCGCTCCTGAGGAAGTCATCGAGGCTGGCTTGGCGATGGTCGTCGAGCCTCGCGCGCAGCAGGGCCAGGGCGTCTGCATCGACCCGTTGTGCCGCGAGGCGCGCAACCCCGGCCTCCAGGAGGATGCGGGCCTCCTTGAGATGCTCAAGGGTCCGCGGCTCGACGCTGAGGAGATAGCGGGCGGCCTCCGCCATCTGGCCGACCATGGCCTCTGCGGTGGGCAGCAGCACGCGGGCGCGCTCGCCATGGCTGATGGTGACGATGCCCGAGCGTTCGAGTTGCTGCAGCGCCTCGCGGATCGCGGGCCGGCCGACGCCATAGGCATCCATCAGCTCGCGCTCCGAGGGCAGCTGCTCGCCCGGTGTGAACTCGCCCGCATTGATGCGCGTCATCAGGCGATCCAGCACCTCCTGGTAAAGCTTGCGGCGCGGGATCGGCTCTGTGCTCATGGCGTTACGGGCTCGCTCATTCGGTCCATCAGGGCAGGTTGGCCGGGCCGCCCGCCCGGACGGCCGAGAAATAGTCGGCGCCGCCGATCTGGCCGCCTTTCAGCGCCAGTTCAAGTCCATCGCGGGGGCTCTCGGCGGCATAGGCGCGGCACAGGGGCGAGCCCGGCGCGATCTCGGCGATGGCCGACAATGCATCGACGCCAAGCGCCAGAGTGGCGTGGCCGGAGGTGTCTCCGCCTGCGATGAGGGCGCGGGAGAGACCTGATTGGTCCAGCACGGCGCCCAAGATCGCGCCGAGACCCGCGCCGATCCTGTCATTGACATCCGCCATGCTGGCGCCGGCGCTGTTGCAAGCCTCGGACAGGGCCGGGACGGCCGGATCGTCGGGGCCTAGCGCGGTGAAGACCAATGGCGATGCGCCGCGGCCGAGCGCGACGAGCGCGGCGGATGTCGCCTGGCCGCATTCGGCCTGCCACGCCGCTGCATCGACCGCACGGGTGGCATCCAGCCGGATGGGGGCAAAGCCGTGGGCCTGCGCATGGTGAATCTGTCCTGCCGTCACTGGTGAACAGGAGCCCGAGACGACGGCGATGCGCTCGACCGGGTTCGCCCGTAGGGTTGGCGGGGAGCGCGGGATCAGGCCGGCCTCGCGCCAGTAGGCGACGAGCGCATATTCGATTCCTTGCGACCCAGCGACGAAACGGCAGGCCTCGCGGTTGCGCCAGATCAGGCTGCCTGCGGCGGCGAGGCTTGGCTCGTCTGCCCCGTCGAACAGGATGACGGGCGCGTCGTCGCCTTGCTGGGCGGCCAGAGCCGAGTGCGCCTCGCCCCGCTGGAGCGCCGGGAGGTCGATCAACCCAATCCGCCGTGCGGTCTGGCGCGCGAGGTGGCGGGCGAGATCGGCCTCGTCCATCGGGGTGACCGGGTGGCGCGCCATGACGGGATGGCGGTCAAGCCTGTGGCCGGTGCCGGCGACGACTGCGAAAAGATTGCCGAACAGCTGGTAGCGGCCGATGGCGGGCGCTGCGACGACGAGCGGCACCCATTCCGGGGCCAGCGCGGCGACGCCTAGATCGATGGCGCGGCCGATCGAACCGATCTGCGGTGCGGAATCGAAGGTCGAGCAGACCTTGTAGTGGATCAGCGGTGCGCCGATGCCGGCGAGCGCCTCGTAGATCGGCGGCAGCTGCTCATCCATCCATTCCGGGGATTTCGAGCGGGCGATACCGGCGATGCCGATGCAGCGCCGATCCGCGAAGGCCGCCAGCCGCTCGCGCGATGGCGGGCCGAGGAACATCACCGAATCCAGCCCGGCGAAGCTCATCACCTCCATCACGGCAGCCGAGCCGGTGAAGTCGTCGCCGTAGTAGGCGAGCAGCGGGCCGGGCGGCAGCGCCTCCGTCATCGATAACGGCCCAGCGCTGCGGCGAGGGCTGGACTGGCCTTGGCCTTCTCATTGAGAGCCACGCCAGCGACCGCCGCGTCCCAGGCATCGCGCAGGGCGGCAACGCCGGCGGCGGGGCCGTCCGGATGGGCGAGGATGCCGCCGCCAGCGGCGAAGATCAGATCGGTCGTACCCAGCGCGCGCCAGGTTCCTTCCGCCTGGCGGATGGTCTGGCCGGAGGAGAAGACCGGCATGATGGCGTCAGCGCGGTCGGTAAAGAGGGGCGCGAGGCATGCCTTCGCCGAGGCGATGACGCTGTCGTCCGGTTCGCTGAACTTGTTGGCGAGGCCGTTGACATGCATGTGGTCGGCGCCCGCCAGCCGCCAGAGCTTGTGCCAGGCGGTGTAGTCCCAGCCCAGGGCCGGGCTGCGTGAGAGATAGCCCCAGCCATTGCGATGGGCGTGGATCGGCAGTTGCGAGAAGCGACCGAGTTCGATCATGCCGACGAGGCCGACCGAGTTCAGGCTCGCCATGACGCAGGTGCCGCCGGCGCGCAGGACATGGTCATGGCGGCGCTTCATCTGGTCGAGATCGCCGGTCAGGTTGAAGGCGACCATGGTCTTGCGGCCGCTGCGATCGGCCTGGGCCTCGACCACGCGCATCACCGCATCGACGCGCGCCTCGAAAGGGCAGAGCGCGCCATCGGACTGCAGCTCGTCATCCTTGATGAAGTCGATCCCGGCGCGGCACAGCGTATCGACCAGCGCCGCCGTTTCCTCCGGCCCGAAGCCGACGCTTGGCTTGATGATCGTGCCGATCAGCGGACCGCTGGCGACACCTGCAAGTCGCCGTGTGCCGGCGATGCCGAAGCGTGGCCCGGCATAGGCCTCCGCGAAGGCGTTGGGCATGCGGATGTCGAGCAGCTTCAGGCCACTGACCTGCCGCAGCTCGAAGAGATTGCCGGCGACGGTCGCAACGAGGTTCGGCAGCGAGGCGCCGATAGTCCCGATCGGCCAGGACAGCGTAACCTTGGCCCGCCGATATCCATCCTTCGGGGCCGGCATGTCCGAGGTCGCGCCGGGCAGGGCTCGCCCGTCGGCGCGGTCGAGCAGTTCGAGGCGCTCGACGCGCGCGGCGGCACGCGCGGTCAGCTCGGGCGTCTCGCCGGGCACCGCGATGAAGGTGCCGCTCGACTGCTCGCCGGCCATCGCCTCGGCGGTACGGCGCGGGTCGCCCGGCGTCTCCAGCCAGTAGTCCGCCTCGACGCGCTGCCCCGTATCCACGGTCGTCTCCATCTCATCAAGCTCATGATGTCATCATACCAGATTGACAGCATGAAACGCGCATGGGATCAACTCATCATACCAGTTCAAGCCGATATGGAGATGCGAGATGACGGTGGTCGCCCTGTTCGGTGCCGGTGGAAAAATGGGCATGCGGCTCGGCCGCAACCTCGCCAAATCCCGCTTCACCACGCGCCATGTCGAGGTCAGCCCGGCTGGCCAGGAGCGGGTCCGCGAGGCCTTCGGGGTCGCCTGCGTCGATGCCGACAGCGCGATCCAGGGAGCCGAGGTCGTCGTTCTGGCCGTGCCCGATACGCATGTCGGGGCGGTGGCGACGACGCTGCTGCCGAAGCTCGCATCGGGCACGATCGTCGTCATCCTCGACGCCGCCGCGCCCCATGCCGGCCATCTGCCGGAGCGGGCGGACATCACCTATTTCGTGACGCATCCCTGCCATCCGCCGATCTTCAACGACGAGACCGACCCGGCCGCCAAGGCGGACCATTTCGGCGGCATCGCCGCCAAGCAGCATATCGTCAGCGCGCTGATGCAGGGGCCGGAGGAACATTATGCGCTGGGCGAGGAGGTCGCGCGGGCGATCTGGGCGCCGGTGATGCGCTCGCATCGCGTCACCGTCGAACAGATGGCGATCCTCGAGCCGGGGCTGTCGGAAACCGTCTGCGCGACGCTGCTGGATGCGATGCGCGAGGCGATGGAGGAGGCGATCGCCCGTGGTGTGCCGCGCGAGGCGGCGCGCGACTTCCTGCTCGGCCACATGAACATCCTCGCGGCTGTCACTTTCGAGCAGGTTCAGGGCGTGTTCTCGGACGCCTGCAACAAGGCGATCGTCTTCGGCAAGGAAACGATCCTCAAGCCGGACTGGAAGCGGCTGTTCGAGCCGGAGGAGATCGCGGCCAGCGTCCGCCGCATCACCTGAGACTTGTCGGTCTTCCCAAGCCCTTGACCTTCCCATCATGGGAAGCCCCATCTTGCCTTCCTATCTATAGGGCAGGGTTTGGGCATGGGTCTGGAAGGCGAGATGGTTGTCACCGAAGCAAGGGCGGTCAGCGAGGTCAAGGGCAGTGCACAGGCGGCACGAATCGTCATTCCCGTCGACGGGATGAGCTGCGCGTCCTGCGTCGGGCGTGTCGAGCAGGCTGTCTTGGCCGTGCCCGGTGTCGAGGCTGCCGCCGTCAATCTCGCGACCGGCCGCGCCAGCATCACGTTTGGCGAGGGCGGCGCGACGCGGCCCCTGCTCGATGCGATCCGCAAGGCCGGATACGAGCCGCGGGAGGAGACGGTCGACCTTGCCGTCGAGGGCATGAGTTGCGCCTCTTGCGTCGGTCGAGTCGAGCGAGCCTTGAAGGCTGTTCCGGGCGTTATCGACAGCACTGTCAATCTTGCCACCGGCCGCGCCCATGCGCGCTATGTCGGCGGTGCCGAGACGGTCGCCGCGATGAGCGCGGCGCTCGCTGAGGCCGGCTATCCGGGCAAGCCCATCATCGATGCCGCCGTGCAGACCGACCGCGACCGGGCGGTGCGGGAGGCGGAGCTGGCCGGATTGCGGCGCGCCCTGATCGTCGCCGCCATCGCAACGCTCCCGATCCTCGTGGTCGAGATGGGCGCGCATCTGTTCGACGGGCTGCACCATTGGCTGGCCGGCTCGATCGGCGAAGCCAATGTCCGCATCATGGCGTTCCTGCTGGCGAGCCTCGTCCAGTTCGGGCCCGGGCTGCAATTCTACCGCAAGGGCTGGCCGGCGCTGTTGCGCGGCGCGCCGGACATGAACTCGCTGGTCATGCTGGGGACGACCACGTCCTATCTCTATTCGGTGGTCTCGACCTTCATGCCGGCGCTGCTGCCGGCCGGGCTCGACTACACCTATTTCGAGGCGGGGGCGGTGATCGTCACCCTGGTGCTGTTCGGACGCTATGCGGAAGCCCGTGCGAAAGGACGCACCGGCGATGCGATCCGCCAATTGCTGACGCTGCAGGCCAAGACCGCGCGCACCCTGCGCGACGGGCGCGAACAGGATGTCCCCGTCGAAGAGGTCAGGTTTGGTGACGTCATCGTGGTCCGGCCGGGCGAGCGGCTGCCCGTGGATGGCGAAGTCGTCGACGGCTCGTCCTTCGTCGATGAATCGATGATCACCGGCGAGCCGATCCCGGTGCAGAAGGAGGCTGGCGATACGGTTATCGGCGGCACGGTCAACAAGACCGGCTCGTTCCGGTTCCGCGCGACCAAGATCGGCGCCGACACGCTGCTGGCCCAGATCGTCCGGACGATGGAGGCGGCGCAGGGCTCGAAGCTGCCGATCCAGGCGATCGTCGACAAGGTGACGATGTGGTTCGTGCCGGCGGTTATGGCCGCTGCACTCCTGACCTTCCTCGTCTGGATGGTGTTCGGGCCGAGCCCGGCGCTTTCGCTGGCCATCGTGAATGCGGTCGCGGTGCTGATCATCGCCTGCCCCTGTGCGATGGGGCTGGCGACGCCGACCTCGATCATGGTCGGCACCGGCAAGGCAGCCGAGATGGGCGTCCTGTTCCGGCGCGGCGAGGCTTTGCAGGCGCTGCGCGACGTCACGATCATCGCGCTCGACAAGACCGGGACGATCACGAGAGGTCGTCCGGAGCTCGCCGATATCGTCGTGGCGGACGGCTTTGCCGAGGATGAGGTGCTGCGCCTCGTCGCGGCGGCGGAGGCGGCTTCGGAGCATCCGATCGCCGAGGCCGTCGTCGCGGCGGCGCGGCAGCGCGGGTTGGCGGTCCCGCAGGCGAACGACTTCGCGGCCGAGCCGGGATTCGGGGTCTCGGCGATCGCGGAGGGGCGGGCGCTTCTGGTCGGGGCCGACAGGCTGATGGCGGAGAAGGGGATCGACATCTCGACCTTCGCGGCGGTGGCGGCGAGGTTGGGCGATCAGGGCCGGTCGCCGCTCTATGCAGCGATCGACGGGCGGCTCGCTGGTGTTTTCGCGGTGGCGGATACGCTGAAGGATACGAGTCCCGAGGCGTTGCAGGCGCTGCGGGCGCTGGGCATCCGTATCGTGATGATCACGGGCGACAATCGCCGCACGGCCGAGGCGATCGCCGCTGGCCTGCCGATCGACGAGGTGTTCGCTGAAGTCCTGCCGGCCGGCAAGGTCGAGGTGATCAAGCGGCTGCAGGCGGGTGGGGGCCGTGTTGCCTTCGTCGGCGACGGCATCAATGACGCCCCGGCACTGGCTCAGGCCGATGTCGGCCTCGCCATCGGCACCGGCACGGACATTGCCATCGAGAGCGCTGATGTCGTGCTGATGTCGGGCGATCTGCGCAATGTAGCGAATGCGGTCGCGCTGTCGCGGGCGACGATCCGCAACATCGCCGAGAACCTGTTCTGGGCCTTCGGCTATAATGCGGTGCTGATCCCGGTGGCGGCGGGCGTGCTCTATCCCGCCTACGGCATCCTGATGTCGCCGATGTTCGCCGGCCTCGCCATGGCGCTGTCCAGCGTCAGCGTGGTCGCCAACGCCTTGCGGCTGAAGCGTTTTCGCCCGCCGCTCGCGGCACATGCCAGCCGGGAGGCCGGCGCGCGGCCGGTCGCGTCCACCGGGCTGCGTCGATCGATCCAAGAAAGTGCTTGAACCTGTAGTCACTACAGGGATTATGGTCCGGACCGGTTCGAGACACAGAGCACCGGTGACCCATGACCAAATCCGACGATCGCGGCGTCCATCACGACCACAGCCCGGGTTCATCCTGCTGCAGCGGGCATGATCACGCGCAGGTTCAGGCCGCCGGGCAACCTGCCGCGGCGGCCGTGGAAGCCCCTGGATCGTGCTGCGGTCATGATCACGGCCACAACCACGGCCATGGGAGGGCCCATGACCTTGCTGAGCCCGCCGCGGGATGGGCTTCGCTCGCGGCCGGCGCCCTGACCTGGCGCGTCGAGGGCATGGATTGCGGGAACTGCGCCAACACGATCCGCACTGCACTCGAGCGCCTGCCGGGGGTGTCGGACATCCAGATCTCGATCACGAAGGAGACGCTGGCCCTCGTGCTCGACGAGCGGCTGACCCCGCCTGCCGCGATCGAGGGCCGGATCGGGACGCTCGGCTACAAGCCCAGCCGTCTCGAGCCCGCGCCGGGCGGCGCGCCGCTGGCGAAACGCGAGGCGCCCGCCGCATGGTGGCGCCAGGTCAAGGGCCGTCTCGTGATCGTCTCGGGTGGGCTGGTCGTGCTGGCCTACCTGGCCTCCGTCGTCGCCCCCGGCTGGCATGAGCCGCTTTTCGTTGCCGCCAGCCTGATCGCGGCGGCGCCGGTGGCGCGCCGGGCCATCGCCTCGGCCCGCGCGGGAGCGCCATTCACGATCGAAATGCTGATGACGATCGCGGTTGTCGGCGCGCTGTTCATCGGCGCAGCCGAGGAGGCCGCCATCGTCGTATTCCTGTTCTGCGTCGGCGAGGTCCTGGAAAGCGTCGCGGCCAACAAGGCGCGTGCCGGCATCCGCGCGCTCGGCGATCTCGTGCCGCAGACCGCATTGCTCGAAGTCGATGGACGCCTCAGCGAGGTGCCGGCGGCCACGCTCGCCATCGGCCAGATCGTTCTGGTGCGGCCGGGCGACCGCATTCCGGCCGATGGTACGGTGATCGAGGGGCTGTCCAGCGTCGACGAAGCCTCGATCACCGGCGAATCCGTGCCGCGTGCCAAGGAACCGGGTTCCGAGGTCTTCGCTGGCACGATCAACCATGACGCCGCCTTGAAGATTCGTGTCGAGCGCGCCTCGCAGGACAACATCATCGCCCGCATCGTCGCGCTGGTCGAGGAGGCGCAGGACGCCAAGGCGCCGACGGAACGCTTCATCGACCGCTTCTCGCGGCTCTACATGCCGTTCATCGTCGGCCTCTCGGTGCTCGTCGCCGTCCTGCCGCCGCTGTTGGCGGGAGGCGACTGGAGCGAGTGGCTCTATCGCGGCCTGGCGCTGCTGCTGATCGGCTGTCCCTGTGCGCTGGTCATCTCGGTTCCGGCCGCCGTGGCCTCGAGCCTGGCCGCCGCCGCCCGCCGCGGCTTGCTGATCAAGGGCGGTGCCGTGATGGAAAGCCTCGCGGGAATCCAGGCTGTCGCTTTCGACAAGACCGGCACGCTGACGTTGGGCAAGCCGGCGGTGACCGATGTCGTGGCGCTGGTTGGCGGAGAAGGGGAGGTGCTTTCGCTGGCCGCAGCGATCGAACGGCACTCCAGCCATCCGCTGGCGGCAGCCATCGTCGCGCGCGCCGATGCCGACGGCCTCCTGGAAATCGAGGCTGAGGATGTCGCTGCAGTGCCCGGCAAGGGCATGGCCGGCACCATCGCGGATCGCGCCGTCTTCGTGGGCGCACCACGCCATGCAGCTGACTGGGCGCCACTGTCGGCCGACGCGACGGGCGCGATCACGCGGCTGGAGGGCGAGGGCAAGACCGTCGTGGTCGTCGTCGATGGCGCGCGAGCCGTCGGTATCGTGGCGCTCCTCGACGAGCCGCGCCCGGATTCGGCTGCCGCGATCGCGGCGCTGAAGGCACTCGACATCCGCCCGATCATGATGACCGGCGACAACCAGCGGGCGGGCGCGGCGATCGGCGTTGCGCTGGGCATCGAGACGAAGGCGGAGATGCTGCCCTCCGACAAGGCCCAGGCGATCAAGTCGATGGCCGCTTCAACGCGCATCGCGATGGTCGGCGACGGCATCAACGACGCGCCGGCGCTGGCCAGCGCCCATGTCGGCATCGCGATGGGCTCCGGCACGAGCGTCGCGCTCGAGGCGGCCGATGCGGCCCTCCTGCACAATCGTGTCGCGGATGTCGCCGCGCTGATCCGGCTGGCGCGGGCGACGATGGCGAATATTCGGCAGAACATCGCGATCGCGCTCGGGCTGAAGGGGCTGTTCCTCGTCACCACGGTGATCGGCGCGACGGGGCTCTGGGTCGCGATCCTCGCCGATACCGGCGGCACTGTTCTGGTCACCCTGAATGCCCTGCGGCTGCTCGGCTATTTCCGCGGCGACAAGGCGTCGCGCGGCGCGTGATGCACGAAACTCGGGGGCGTCTGCGCGCGACGGGTTGACTTCCGTCCGCCGCTGGGGAATTTCGGGGGAGCGCGGGTGTAGCTCAATGGTAGAGCAGCAGCCTTCCAAGCTGAATACCCGGGTTCGATTCCCGGTACCCGCTCCAATTTTTCCCTTTATCGGCAGTGGCATGACGGGGTGTCTTCTACCCCGTTCCAGCTTTCCCGACTGCAGATCAGGTGGGGATTCCCAACTCTTGTTCGACGCATGTGCCGCCGCGGCAGTCCGTGCGGCCGATTCGGCCGGAGGCGTCGACGCGCCGGACGATGCCGGCGCGGGTTGCCGGCGCCACTCGCAATGATAGGCTCCCCGGCGTCAGCAGGGAGAGCGGCATGAAGGTGGCCGGGGCGATCGCGATGCTGTTGCCGATCGGCATCGGCGGTGGCGTCGAGGCGCGGGAGTTGGCGGGCCGCTTCGGTTATCTCGGTGAATGGGATGTCGCTGCGGTGCTGTCCGAGGAGAAGGCCGGCGGAGCCTCGGCTGCGGAATTCGCGGGATCGCTGCTGATGAAGCACAATGCGGTCTGCGGGCCGGGCGAGACACCCGAGAAGGCCGGCCATATCCGCATGAGCGTGCGCGGCAAGCGCTATTCCGCGCAGATGTCGCTGGCCGGCTCGTCCTGCTCGTTCTCGGGCACGCTGTCCGAGACGGCGCATACCTTCGTGACATGCGGTGGCGAGGGGCAGATTCCGCTGCGGCTCTGGTTCAAGGAGCCGGGCTCGGCAGCTGCCCGCTAGGGTTCGCGGACCACCCTGAAACCGTTGGTGTAGAACCGCACATCGGCCTCGTACTTGAAGCGCGCGGCCGAGCGCAGATAGCGCGGGTCGTTGTTGAAGGAGCCGCCGCGCAGCACGCGCTCGCGGCAGCCGGGGGCGGTGAAGGCGCTGCCGTCGCGTGGCGTCGCGCGGTAGCTGTCGCTCCAGCAATCGGCGACCCATTCAGCCGCGTTGCCGGCCATGTCGTAGAGCCCGAAGCCGTTGGCCGGGTACTGGCCGACCTCGACCGCCTGCCGGCGCGTCGGATCGTTGCAGCCGACGCAGTTGGCTCGCTCCTTCACCATGGTGGCGCCCCAGGGATAGATCGTCGTGGTTGCGGCGCGCGCGGCATATTCCCATTCCGCCTCGCTCGGGAGCCGGTATCTGCGACCGGTCTTGGTCGAGAGCCAGGCGAGATAGGCGTTGGCGTCGTTCCAGTGCACATCGGTGACCGGGCGCTTGCCACGGCCGAGATTGCGATCGTTGGGCCGATGCGTGCAGCCACCCTGATCGACGCAGGCGTCCCACTCCTCGAAGGTGACCTCGCGCACGCCCATGTAGAAGCCGTTGCGGATCGCGACGGCGTGGACGGGCTTCTCGAACTCGTAGAGCTCGTTCGCCCCCATCTCGAATGTTCCGGGCGGGATCAGCGTCAGTTCCGGGCAGCCCTCGCAATCGCGCACGGTCCTCGCCGGGGAGGAGGCTGGCGACGAAGGCGCGGAGGCCGGCGGCCGAGCAGGCTCGCGTACCGACGCGACGGGGGCTGACGGCGCCGGCTGCGGTGCGGGCGCTGGCTGAGGTGCGGCGACGGCAGGCTGCCTGGCCGCATATTGCTGTTCGCGCGTCTTGGCCAGCCCGGCGAAGCGGCCATTGGGATAGGCGTTGAGATAGGCGCGGTACTCGGCCGGATTCTCGCTCGAGCGGATCGATTCCCAGAAGGCGAGCTCATAGGCATCCTGCCGCGCGGCCGGCGATTCCATCGGCGGCAGCGGGATGACCGCCCGGCTTGTCTGGGCGATCTGGGCCGGGCGCGCGATCGGCGTGACGACCAAGCCGGCCGGCGGCTCCGAAGAGATCCAGACCTGCTGGCCGCGCCGCGTCACACGTGCCACCGCCTCGCGAGTCCGCGTCAGGGCGGCCGTCATATCGAGCCCGGGCGTGCGGATCGCCTTGACCCATTCGTCGACTGCCGGGTTGCCGCGGGCGCCGGCATCGGTGGCCGTGCGGCCGGGCGCGGCGGTGAACATCACGCTGACAGCGTCCATGCGCTCGATCGCGACCAGACCCTTGGACTGGCCGGCGAGCTCAGCTTCCCAGGGATTGTCGCGGCTGGCATCGATCACGACGAGCGCGCTCGCCGGCCTCGCCACGATGAGCGCGTCGAGCAGCATGTCGAGATCGACGGCCGCCTGGGAGATCTCCGAGGCGGAGCGCAGGCGCGGATCGACGGGCACGAGGAAGTTGCGGCCGCGCAACTGCACGGCATGGCCGGAATAGAACACGATCGCATGGGCGCCGTGCCTGAGCTTGCCGGCGAAGGTCGCGATCGCATCCTGCAGGCCGGGGCCATTGGCATCCTCGGCGACGACGACGTCGAACTCGCCCTCGCGCAGCGCTGCGGCCACGGCGCGGGCGTCGGATGCAGCATCGGCCACCGGAGCCAGTGGATAGGCGGTATTGCCGATGACCAGCGCGACACGGTCCGGCCGGGCGGCGCCATCCTGCGAGAGGCCGGGGGCAACGACCAGCAGCAGGGTGCAGAGGGCGAGCGACAGATGGCGCAACCAGGACATGACGCTCTTCATTCCGCTCGGGAAGCTCCTCGCTCGAATCGTCATCACTTCAACGAACATAGACAGTGATCTTGCGCGACATCACCGGGGGATCATGCGGGACGTGGTTATGGTCCCCCAGCAGAAGCTGCAGGGTATGCTTGCCCTTTGGCAGGGTGACGACCACCTCGGTCTGGCCGTTGCCGAGATGCACATTGTTGTAGTCCGCCGGGATCGGCTGGTCGGGCGGGCCGGGATCGGTGTCGATCAGCAGGTGGTGATGGCCGGTGTTCGACCATTGGGTTCCTGCCGGCGCGACGCCCATCTCCTTCAGCCCCATGCGAACCGTGAAGCGCTCGGGCACGCGCAATCCGTCCAGCGGGTAGTGGAAATAGACCTGAGCGCCCTTGGGAGCGGGCTGGCGCGGCGCGGCTTGGGCCCAGGCCGTGCCGGACAGAGGCAACAGGGCAATCAGCGCCAATCCCGCGACGCTGCGATGGGCCGGTCTCGCAACGCGGTCACGCATCCGGTGAGGCAGGGAGTGATGCAGGTTCATCGACGCCTCACCGGTCGCTTGCCGCCCGGCGCCACCAGCACAGTGATGCGCTCGGACATGATCGGTGGATCATGCGGCACGTGGTTCTCGTCGGCGAGGATGAGCTGAAGCGTGTGCTCGCCCATCGGCAGCGTGATCTTGCGCTCGGTCTGGCCGCCGCCGAGATGGATATGGTTGAGGTCGGCCGGGATTGCCTGGTCGAGCGGCGGCGTCGGCGCGTCGATGATGAGGTGATGGTGGCCGGTGTTCGCCTTGGCGACGCCGGCCGGTGCCACGCCCATGTTGCGCAGGCCGAAGCGGATGGTCGTGTTCGGGAAGATCGCATCGCCGTCGCGCGGATAGACGAAGTAGACGACCGCGTCATTGGGCGCGGGTGTCAGCGCCGGCTTGCCAGTCGCCGGGCCGGCGGGGGAGGCGGGCTGGACGGCGGAGGCGACCTGCTGGCCCTCGACCACCCGCACCTTGATGCGCGGCGACATCAGTGGCGGATCATGCGGGACATGGTCGTGGTCGCCCATCAGCAACTGCAGCGTGTGCTCGCCGGGCGGCAGCGTCAGCTCGGCCTCCGTCTGCGCGCGGCCGAAATGCAGATGGTTGAAGTCGCTGGGAATCTCGCGGTCGAGCGGCGGCAGCTCTGTATCGACGAGAAGATGGTGGTGACCGCCGTTCGCGCTCTTCGTCCCGGCCGGGGTCAGGGATACGCCCTCGGCGCCGAAGCGGATCCGCGAACGGGTCGGGATCGTCGCACCATCGGCCAGATCGACGAAGAACACCCGGGCGCCCGGCGCCGCGACCGAGCGCGGTTTCTCGTCGGCCTCGGCCGTCACCTCGATGGTGATTTTCTCCGACGTGACCGGCGGGTTGTGCGGGACATGGTCATGATCGGCAAAGAGGAGCTGGAGCGTGTGCTTGCCCGGGGTCAGCGCGATCTCGGCCTCGGTCTGGCCGCCGCCGAAGTGGATATGGTTGAAGTCGCTCGGAATCGGCTGGTCGAGCGGGGGCAACTCCGTGTCGATCAGGAGATGGTGATGGCCGGCATTGCGCTGCGGCGGGCCGGCCGGGGCGACATCCATTCCGGTCAGGGCGAAGCGGACCGTCAGCTTGCCGGGAACGCGGGCATTGTTCGCCAGGTCGATGAAGCCAAGCCGGGCATTGGCTGGCGCGGGGCTGCGCGGCCGCGCCCTTTCCTGGGCGAAGGCAGGCTCGGGCAGGGCCGTGGCGAGCGCTCCGAAACCCCATGCTAGGACGGCCGGCACGAGGCAGAGCCGAACCCTTCGCATCGGCTTGTCCCTTTCACGCATTCCAGTCTTGCGAAAAGCTATCAGTGCGGTGTCGCAGGGGCAAGTCGAATAGCCCGGATCTCGACAACTTGAACGATGCCAGTCACGCGCGGAACAGCTTGCGCGGACTGGATTTTTGCAAGGTGTTGCGCTAGCTTCACCTAAGGAAGGACTTCATGAGCCTCGTCGCCAGATTCTGTGTGCTGATCGGTCTCGCGATGCAGCTGCTGGCGGTGCCGGCGGCAGCAACCGAACGTCGTGTGGCGCTCGTGATCGGCAATTCCGGCTACAGCAACGCCCCCGTCTTGCCCAACACCGTCAACGACGCCCGCGACATGGCCGCAGCGCTGCGCAAGGTCGGGTTCGAGGTGGTCGACGGCGTCAATCTCGACAAGCGCGGCATGGACCAGGCGGTGACGCGCTTCGCGCGCCTGGCGCAGGATGCCGATGCTGTGATGTTCTACTATGCCGGCCACGGTTTTCAGTTCAACGGCGAGAACTATCTCGTGCCGGTCGAGGCGCGGGTCGAGGATGAGGTCAGCGTCCAGTACGAGACGACGCGGCTCAACGACGTCATGACCGCCCTGAACTTCTCCAAGGGCGTCAAGATCATGGTGCTCGACGCCTGCCGCAACAATCCGTTCGTCAGCCAGCTGGCCAAGCGGCAGGCGACGCGCAGCTTCTCCGTCGGCAACGGCCTCGCCCCGGTTGCCCGGGCGCAGGGCATGGTGATCGCCTATGCCACGCAGGCGAACGACGTCGCGGCCGACGGAATCGGCCGCAACAGTCCTTTCACCGCCGCGCTCGTGCGCGAGATCGAGCAGCCCGGCCTCGAGGTCGCGACGATGTTCCGGCGTGTCCAGAAGAGCGTCTATGACGCGACGAACGGTCGGCAGACGCCGGAACTGTCGCTGTCGCTGTTGGGCGACTTCTATCTCAACCGGGAAGAGACCGACAGCGACGTCTGGCGCCGCATCCGGGCGAGCGACGACCCGGCGGCGTTCAACGCCTTCATCCAGCGCTATCCGACGAGCTTCTTCACGATCGATGCGCGCACGCGGCTCGACCTGATCGAGCGCCGTGCCGCGGAGACGCAGGAGCGGGATCTGCTGGCGCGCGAATTCGCCGAGCGCGAGCGGGCCCTGCTGGAGCGGGTCGAGCGCGCCGAGAAGGTCCGCCAGCAGGCGGCGACCGATCTCGCAAAGCGCCAGAACGAGGCGGCGCCGGCCGCTGCCGTCGCCCAACCAAATGCGCCGACGCGACCGCAGGTGCCGGCCGCAGGGACGCTCAGGCCGGCGCCAGTTCCTGTCCAGGAGAGGGCCGAGCGCGAGCGGCTGGCCGAGGAGGTCGCGCGGCGCGAGCGCGAACTCGCCTCGCTCGAAACCGAGAAACGGCGTTTGGCCGATGAACGCCTGATGCTCGAACAGGCGATGGCGGCGCGGATGGGTACGCTGACCATGTCCGCGCCGGTCCAGCCCAGCCTCTCGCTGAATGCCCCGCCACCGCCGACCGAGCGTTCCCTGAACGAAAGGCCGACTGCGGAGGCGGCCGCGCCCGCTCCCGTCGTCGCCCCCCGGCCGCAGACGGTTCGGACGCAGAATCCGCGCGCGCCGAGCGCCGCGATGTGCAGCGAGATTTTGCTGCGCGCGCAGCTCGGCGAACTGACGCCCCAGGCGAAGGAGCAGTTGCAGCTGTGCCGCTGATCGCCCGATCGCCATGTCCTTCCGACGTCGGAGCGTCGCATCCGGCCCCCCGGCCCGCTGACATGACTGGCAGATAACCCATGTGGTCGATGTTTCGCCTTTGCCGTGACGCTCGCCGGCTTCGCCTTCTGCGAATCCTGACCGCATCGGCTGCGATGGTCGGCTGCTTTGCGGCTCAGGCGCAGCCGGCGCCGCCGACGCCAGTGCCCTATCCGGAGGCGCTGCAACGGGCGGCGAACGACCTCTTTGGCAAGGCCAATCTCGCTGCGGATCGCGTCGAACTGGTGATAGACCCGCTGATCGACGCGTCCTCGGGCGCACAGTCGGCCGGTACGCGCGCGATGCAGCAGACGCTGATCGAGATCGTCCGGAAATCCTATCCGCGCTTCGTCGTGCAGCCCTTCAGCTCGGAGGTTTTGGCCCGCGACCCCGTGGTGCTGGTCGGCACGCTGACGGCGATCAACAACCAGGGTGGCGAGGGGCCCCGCGACGCCTTCCGGATCTGCCTGACGCTGGCGGACCTGAAATCGCGCACGGTGGTGTCCAAAGGGGTCGCGCGTTCGACGCTCGACAATGTCGATGTCACGCCGACGCAGTACTATCGCGACGCACCGGTCTGGGCGAAGGATCAGGCTACCGATGCCTATGTGAAGACCTGCCAGGGCACGCCGCTTGGCGGCGGGCTCGATCCGGCCTATGTCGACCGCCTGACCGCCAACGCCCTCATCAATGACGGTATCGCCGAGTACGAGGCGCAGCGCTTCCGCGAGGCGCTGGCCTTCTACCGCACGGCGCGGCGGCTGCCGGGCGGCGACCAGCATCGTGTCCGGGTCGGCACCTATCTCGCCAGCGCCAAGCTCGGGCGGCGCGATGATTCCGTTGAGGCTTTCGGCGATCTGGTGGATTACGGGCTGAGCACCGACCAGTTGATGGTGAAGCTCTTGTTCCGGCCGGGCACGACCCAGTTCGTCGATAACCCGCAGACGACAGAACCCTATCCGATGTGGCTGAGCCAGATCGCGACGCGCGCCAAGCAGAAGGGGGCTTGCCTCGAGATCGTCGGCCACACCTCGCGTACCGGCATGCCCAACCTCAACGAGCGGCTGTCCGTTTCGCGGGCGCAGTTCATCATGGACCTGCTGCTGACCGGCATGCCGGACGGCCGCAACCGGATGATTGCGACCGGCCGCGGCTTCAAGGAGAACATCGTCGGCACCGGCAAGGACGACGCCAGCGACGCACTCGATCGCCGGGTGGAGTTCAAGGTGATCGGCTGCTGAGCCTGGGCATGACTCCGGCGCTTTTCAGCGCACTCCTTCGAATGGATGAGGCGCGACGCCCGCCGGCGGGCTCCCATGCAGCCGAGCCCATTCAGGGACGACGAGGCACGCGACGCGGATGAACGACACGGCCATCAATCCTTACGACGCCGTCGCCTATCCCGGGCATTCCTTCGCCCAGACCCACCCGGCCCGGCTTGCGACGATCGCGCATTTCCACGGCATGGAAGCGGCTGGGCCGGAGGCGATGCGCGTTCTCGAACTGGGCTGTGGTCGCGGCGGCAATCTGATCCCGATGGCGGCGCAGTATCCGGGCAGCCGGTTCGTCGGTATCGATCTCAGCGGAAGCGCGATCGAGCACGCCCGGTCCGCCAGTGCCGAGCTCGGGCTCGGCAACCTCGAGTTCCACCATCGCGACATCATGGATGTCGGTTCGGAACTCGGCCGGTTCGACTACATCCTGGTTCATGGCGTCTATTCCTGGGTGCCGGATGTGGTGCGCGAGAAGATCATCGCGCTCTTCGACAAACTGCTTTCGCCACAAGGCATTGCCTATGTCAGCTACAATGCACTGCCGGGCTGCCGGATGCGCGATCTCGCACGCGACGTCATGCTGTATGCGACGCGCGACATCTCCGGCCCGGAGGAGCGTGTCCGCGTGGCCCGCGCCTCGCTCAAGGCCTTCGCCGAGGCGAGCGACCCACAGACCTTCCACGGCGCGGCGCTCAGGCAGCGGCTCGAGCAGCTCAACGACACGCCCGACAACGTCCTCTACCATGACGACCTGAATCCGGGAGCGCGCGCCTTCGCCCTCCACGAGGTACTGGGCGCAGCCGAGCGGCACGGACTGCAATTCCTCGCCGAGGCATCCTTTCCCAACATGTACGGCGCTGCGAAGGGGCCGGCCCAGGCCATGCTGGCCGGCATCCCGGTCGAGGAGGCGGTGTTGCGCGAGCAGACGCTCGATCTGCTGATCGGCCGCGCTTTCCGCGAGACCTTGCTCTGCCGGCAGGGCATTCCGCTGCGCCGTGGCATCAAGTCCGGCGCGCTGAAGCCCTATTACGTCGCGGCCCATGTCCGGCTGGTCGAGCCGGCGGACGGAGAGGAGTGCAAGCCGGGCGTCGACCGCTTCGACTTCGGCGAGGGGGTGCGGCTGTCCGTCGATCTGCATCTGTGCAAGGCCGCGTTGCGCCGGCTCGGCGAGATCTGGCCTGCGAGCGTCGCCTTCGACGAACTCGTCGCGCTGGCGGTGGCGGATGTCGGCGATGAGCTCGGTCCTGATCTCGACGCGCAGGTCGCAAGGCTGGACGAGGCCCTACTGGCGATCTTCAGGTCGGGCCTGCTCGACGTCAAGCTCGCGCCGCCGCCGCTGACGACCGTCATCGCCGAGCGTCCGCTGGCGAGCGAAGTGGCGCGCTGGCAGGCGACGACGACAGGCGAGGTGACCGACCTGCGCCATCGCATGGTGAGGCTCGATGGCGTCATCGTGCGCAAATTCGTCTGCCTGCTGGACGGCTCTCGCACGCGCGAGCGCCTGTTGAGCGATCTGAACGCCTTTCTCCACGAGGCACATGGCTCGGGCGCGGATGTCGACGACCTGCCCCGGCGCGCCACGGCCGAGGAGATTGCTGTTCATCTCAAGGACGTAGCGAGGCTGGGCCTGCTCCATGGCTGACGGGTAGGAGGCGACATTGTCCCGGCGACGCCACGCGCGTATCCTGAGGCTTCGGCAGGCGAGGCCGCCGATGCTCCGCGCGCGTGAGGCCGGCCGGGTCGAGGCTGGCCGATGAGCGAACGCTTCAAGCAGTTCCAGGCCGTATTTCCCGAAGAGGCCTGCCTCGACGCGCTGATGCGCGCGCGCCATGGCGGCAGCAGCTTGACCTGCCCGGCCTGCGGGCGTCCGGCGACGTTCGAGCCGCGGCCGAAGCTGCGCGCCTTCGCCTGCAATCACTGCAACTACATGATCCAGCCCGGCGCCGGCACGGTGCTCGACAACCGCCGCACGCCGCTCCAGCTTTGGTTCTTCGCCCTCAAGATCATCGCGGAACAGGGCAGCAAGGCGGCTCCCGGCCTGATCGAGCGGGAGGCGAAGGTGCCGGCGATCACCGCGCGCCGGCTGGTCGACGAACTCGTGGCGCTCGAAGCCGAGGGAAATGGCTGGTTCGAGGCGGTGCATCGCCGCGTCGCCGGGGACAGGGGAGCGCCCGCAGCGGCAACGGCCGCCAAGGTCTCCAGGGTTGCAGAACCCCCCGGGCAGGCGAGGGCGACCAAAGCGAGGTCGGATAGCATTGAGGCGGCCGTTGGAAAGCCTGTGCCGCCAGCGTTCGGGGCAGCGCCGACGGCGCGCGGCGGGATGTCCGGGCGGATGATGATGGTCGGCGTCGTGGCGGGTATCGGCTGCATCGCGGCTGCGGTCCTCGGAATTGCACTGGCCAAGCTCAGGCAGGAGGAGACGCCGCCGGATCCGGAGATGGTCGCGATCCTGGCTGCGCCGGCCTTGCAGGCGGCTGCACGGCCGTCGCTGATCCTCTCTTCGGTCGAGAGCGATCTGGAAGCGGCGCGGCAGGCGACGGAGTTCGCCATCAACAGCGATCCCACCCTGGCGGAGATCAAGGAGCAGGTGTCGGTTCCGCAAGAGGTGCCGGTGGTCGCCCTAGCGCTGCCGCCATCCAATATCCTGCTGGTGCCGCCAAAGCTGTCTCCTGGGCAAGCGGGGCCGGGACCTCGCTCGCAGATACCGAAGGCACCGATCACCAGCGGCGGTGACCCGGAGCAGCTCCTGACCTTCGGCCCGATCCGCATTCGCCGGCACCTCGTCGAGACGATCGTGCGGGCCGGCAAGGTCGTCGGCGCCGACCCGACGCTCCTGATGGCGGTCGCGGACAAGGAATCCTCATTCTCGACCTCGGTCCAGGCCAAGACCTCCTCGGCGACGGGGCTCTACCAGTTCATCGAGCAGACCTGGCTCGGGGTCGTCAGCGAATTCGGCGCCAGGCACGGGCTCGCGGCCGAGACGAAGCTGATCGGGAAGAACGGCAAGCAGTTCTTCGTCTCGGACGCCGCCGAGCGCCAGCGCATCCTCGACCTCAGGCGCGAGCCCTATCTCTCGGCGCTGCTAGCCGGCGAGATGCTGAAGCGCGACACGCTTCGTCTGGAGAAGGCGATGGGGCGCCATCTCACCGGCGGCGAGATCTACCTGATCCATTTCCTTGGGCCGGATGCCGCCCAGACTTTCATCGAGACGATGGAGGAGAAGCCGGACATCAAGGCGGCCGACCTGCTGCCGCGTCCCGCCCAGGCCAACCGGCCGATCTTCTATGCCGAGGCAGGCGGCGAGACCAAGACGCTCTCGGTCTCCGAGGTCCACCGGAAGTTCAACGAGATGATCAAGGTCCGGCTCGACCGCTACAGCGCCGTCAGGCCGGGCGGGGCGCAAGCCGGCAATCGTCCGCCGGCGAAGAAATGACCGACGACTTTTCGAGACCTGCCGGTGTTGCCGGCAGTGCAGCACCTGAAAGGAAGACCAGGATCATGGCCGTAAACCGTTTCGAGCAGGTCGACGAACCGCAAGCCGATGCGATCACCCTCAGCCTGAGCGCGCGCGACGGCGAGACCTTCGGCCGCATCGCCTGCCCGGCGGAGTTGGCCGGGGGGCATCTCGTCAATGATTTCGTCAGCGACGAGATGGAGCCGAAGGAGGCCTTCCGTTCGGCCATCGGGCTCGCCAACGAGATCAAGGCGCCGATCGTGGTGGAGGATTCGCAGGGTCTCTGGCAGGACGAGTGGGGTGTGCTCTACCGCGAAGACGACTGAGCGGCGGATGTGGCGCCTGTCCCCCAGGGGACAGCGCGCCTGCGGGCGCGCCTCTAGTGATGGTGGTGACGGCACGAGCCGTCGCCGGATCACCCGAGGGCGCCATGGTCAAGATCGTCGAAATCGACAATAGCGGATACCAGCACAGGCTGAGCGTCGGCATGGGCGTCGGGCCCGGCCGGGCGAACAACCGCGACGACGTCACGCTGGTCCAGCATCTTCTCAATCTCTGGCTGCAGCATCCGTCGAATGTGACCTTCCGCAAGGGCAAGGGCACCGCTGCCCGGCCCCTGGCGACGGACGGCATCATCGGCCCCAAGACGAAGGCGCAGATCCTGATGTTCCAGCGCGCGATGAAGGCGCGCGGAACCGCCTGCACATGCGACGGCTGCATCGACAAGATGCCGAACTACACGAACAGCTACAACGGCAAGCTCTATACGATCTATTTGCTCGACGAGGAGGTCTACAGGCTGCACGACCTCAGCGTTGTGGACATGCGCAACTTTCCGGACTTTCCGAAGGCGCTGCTCAGCGTCGTGAATGCTGAAATGGCCCGGGTTTTCCCAGAGTTCTTCAGCCCGGCCGCCTGAATTTCACTCGATCCGGAAATACCTCACGCCAAGTCCAAGCTTGCTGCCCTGGCGCGCCACGTCCTGTTTCAGGCTGGCGAAGAAGTCGCTCGAGGGCGTCGGGTTGGGGCCCGACAGGGCCGGCAGCGGCGCTTCGCTGACAAAGGTCAGGACAGTCTGCGGGCGCGGCGCGCCGCCGGCCGCCGACTCCAGCTTGAGATTGAAGTTGGCGCGACGGCCGTCGCGCCGGAGATAGCTCCCGAGATTGTAGACGAGGCCGTCATCGCCGATCAGCACGACGGCGACGTTGCGGCCGCCCTCATTGTCGATCGTGCCGCTCAGCACGTCGCCGCTCTTCATGTTGAAGGCATTGATCTGCAGCCGCGGCGTGCGGTCGATATTGTCGCCGAGCTGGCGCAGAAAATCCGCCATAGGGCACTGCGCCGCCGTGATTGGGCGCAGGTGAATCTGCGCCTCGAAGCCGTGCGCCGCCTTGAAGGCGTTGTCGAAGGTGACGAAGGGTTCGGTCGCATTGCCGAAACCTTCCAGCACGACGCGCCGCTCCGACAGCTCCGTCGGCCAGAGGAAGAAGCAGGGCCCGCCCTCGTAAGTGGCGACATAGCGCTGGATGCGCTCGGCCGCGGTGCGGGGCGGCTGTTCCGTCGCGGCCGAGGGCGGCGGCTCGCTGCGGCCGGCACTGGCCGGTGGAGCCTCCGGCCGTGACGACGGCTGTTGCGGTGGGGGCGTCGGCGTCGCGGGCGGCCTTGGCGCTTCGGTGCTCGTGGGCTGCGGCATGCGCGGATCGGGCAGGCTCGGAGCGGCGGGCTGACTCGGTTCCGGCCGCGGAAGCGGGGCCGGCGGCGTTGTGGTCATGCCGATCTGAGGGGTCGGCTGCGGCGTCGCAGGCGGGCTGGCCGGCGGTTCCGACAAGGCCGGAGGCGGGGTCACCGAAGGCGGAGGAGCCGCCGAGGTCGGCGGCGTTGCCGGCTCGGTCAACTCCGGCGGCTTGCTCTGCGCCTGAGCGGACGGCTCCTGGCGTGTCTCGGAGAGAGCCGGCGGCGGGCTGCTCGGCGGGCGCTGCTCGCGGCCGAGGAGCGTCCAGCCATAGAAACCGCCGGCGGCGATGAGGGCGATCGCCGCGACGCCGGCCAGAGCGCGCAGCGGCAGGCCGCCGCTGGGCGCCGGCCTGGCGGGGGCGCCCTTCGGCTGCCAGGCGGCAACCTCGGACATGTCGGCGAAGCGCTCTGCCGGGTCGGCCGCCAGCATCTTCGCCAGCAGCGGGCGGATGCGCGCATCGACGAGCGAGAGATCGGGCACGCGGCGGCGCTTGTCGAGGATCTGGACCTGGGTGCCACCCATGTCGAGCGCCTTGCCGGTCAGTGCCTCGGCCAGGACGAGACCGAAGCTGTACATGTCGGAGCGGCCGGTGACGTCGCCGCCATAGAGGCCGAGCTGCTCGGGCGAGACGTAGTTGTATTTGCCGGCGAAGCCGGAGCCGATCACCGTGCCTTCGCCCAGGATGCTGGAGCGGGCGATGCCGAAATCGATGAGCTTGGCGCGCGCCAAATTGCCGCCGGGCAAGATGATGTTGTCCGGCGAGATGTCACGGTGGATGATGCCGAGCAGGTGGGCGGCATGCAGGGCGGGTGCGATGCGCCGGCGCAGCACATCCGCCTCCTCCAGGCTGAGTGGACCCTGCTTGATGCGCTCCGACAGAGGCTGCCCGTCGACGAACTCCATCGCGAGATAGGGCGCCTGCGTCACCGGATCGATGGTGAACACGTAGTAGCGGACGATCGCCTCGTTGTAGAGGTTGTGGAGCGCTGCCGCCTCACGCCGGAACAGCGCCAGCGCCGCCTCGTCGCGTGCCATTTCCGGGCGGATCATCTTGATCGCCACGGCGTCTCCGGTCTGAATGGCGCGGCCCTTGTAGACCTCGCCCATGCCGCCGACGCCGATCAGGCGCTCGATCTCGTAGATCCCGTTCAGCGTCGTGCCGACGGAGACGGCACCGGCGCGCGGCGCAATGACGGTGCGCTCGGAGTCGCTCATGGCGTGTCGTTCCCCTGCATGCGCATATTGGGCATCCACTGCGTGTTCCGGGAATCGTCCTGATGATAGCGGACGATGATGACCGTGACATTGTCGCGCGCGCCACGCTGCAAGGTCAGCGCCAACAGGGCGTTGCAGGCCTGTTGCGCACCGGCATCCTCGACGGCGCGCAGGATCTCGTCGTCGGCGACATGCTCGGTCAGGCCGTCGGAGCAGAGCACGAAGACGTCTTCGCTTTCGATCTCGCCCGAGTCGAGATCGAGCTCGGGCATGTCGTGCACGCCGATGGCGCGGGTGATGACGTGGCGGCGTGGCGAGTTCCTGGCCTCGGCCGGCGTGAGCACGCCGCGCTCGACCATGTCCTGGACCTCGGTGTGGTCGCGCGAGATCTGCGCGATCTGGCCGGCGCGAATGAGATAGATGCGGCTGTCGCCGGACCAGACGCAGGCGAAATGCCGGTCGTGGACGAGCAGGACCGCGAGCGTCGAGCCCATCGGGGCACCGCCATTGTCGGCGATGCGCTGGCGCAGCTCGGCATTGGCCTCGAGCACGCCTTCCTCCAGCCGTGCCAGCAACTCAGGAGCCGACTGGGTTGCGCCTATGCGCTCGATTGCGGCCGCCACGGTCGCGCTGGCCAGAGCGCCGTTTTCGTGGCCGCCCATGCCATCGGCCACGGCCCAGACGCCGAACTCCGGCCGTACGACCAGATTGTCCTCATTGGCGCTGCGGACGCGGCCGACATGGCTGACCGCGCCGGTCTCGAAAGGGGCGGTCGTCCGGCCGAAGTCGTTCATGGTGCGGCTCGCCGCTGCTGGAGGAACGCATCGAACCGTCCGGTCAGCAGGCCGCTGAACAGATAGGGATCGGGCAGGCCGTGGCCGACCAGGGCGAGCGGCTCGAAATTCTCGCCGCCCACAGTCCAGAAACAGGTTGCATGCGCATAGGCGCGGGCATGGTCCTCGACGCGCAACGCCGCCAGCCGCTCGGGAAAGCCGGAAGCCGAAAGCGCGGTGACGATGGTACCGTCCGAGAGGCGCACCATGTCGGTCGGGGGAGGGGCGAGCAGCGCGTCGCTGGGCATGCGCAACTGGCCCAGGCACTGAGCGACGCTGTCGAAACTCGATTCAGCGTCGAGTGCCTGAAGCAGGAAATCCTCGATCTCGCCGAACCACGCATCCTGCGGGTCCAGCTCCGGGTGCGGGATGGCGCCGCCCGGCTCAGCCATGGCGAAGGCGGTCAGCGGGAAATAGCGCCCGACGCCGTCGACCGAGGGCATGAAGGCGCCCGCGACCGTCTGGCCGCAGAAGGCCTGCCCGATCCAGAAGCGCCAGATCGGGGCGTTCAGGAAAGCCTGCTGCCAGCCGCCGGCGAGTTCGAGACGGCTCGCGGTCAGCCCGCCCTGGAGCCAGGCCTCATAGACCTTGAGGAAGGTGGCGGGCGCGTTCACGGCGATGAAGTCGCGCTTGCCCGGCAGCTTTCCGAACAGGCCGCATGCCATCGCCTCAGATCCCCGTCGGACAGCGGATCTCCCGCAAGGCGGGCAGGATCAGCGGGTTCTTGAGCGAGCCGACGCCGAAAGAATACCCGACCTGCCGGCCGCCGGCCGCGAGCGTCAGCCCGACATTGTCGCCCTGCTTGAGCACCGAACCGGCATCAAGCAGGCGGAAGAAGGACCAGACGCCGTCCTTCTCGAACAGCTTGACCTCGCCCGAGGGCGCGCTCGGTCCGCTGGAGAAGAAGCCGCCGCCGAAGGCGCCGCCAGCACTGCCGCCGCCGAGCGTCAGCGTGATCGCGGTGCGGCCGATGCCGGCGCCCGGCCACATCACCGGCGCAGGCGTGTTGACGCCCTGCTGGCTCTGCACGGTGAAGCCGTTGATCTCGAGCTTGGCGCTGGCCGCGTCGGCCGAGAGCGCGGTCGGCACCACGATCATCTGGAAGGAGGGCAGGTTGCCGCCGGTCGGGAAGAAGGCTTCCTTGATCTCGCTGGCGCGCTGGAACTCGCGGAGCGTCGTCGGCGAGAGCGCGCGGGCGACGCGGCTCTCGACACGCCAGTTCCACTGCGCCTTGGAACTGTCGACATAGGGTTCCAGCCGCTCCTTGTAGAACTTGTCCATGATGCCGCCGGGCGCGAAGAGCCGGGCGAAATCGGCCAGCGGCACGTCGCGCGCGCTCGCCTTCACGAAGGGATAGCGGTTGCTCAGGATCTCCGTGCAGACGCGGCTGACCTGATCGCCCAGAGCCTGGCGCAGCAGGGCGACGGTCGCGCCGGTCGCGTCGCCCTCGAAATCGTTGACGGCAGAGACGACCATGGCGCCGAAGGGCGCGGGATAGCGCGAGGAGTTCGCGCGCAACGACGCGATCAGCGGCACGAGCGCGGCATTGGCGGCTGCCGATTGCGCTGGATTGGTCGCGGCGATGGCAAGGTTCTGGTTGATCTCTGCGAGGATCTGCAGGAGCTGGTCGACCGGTCGGCGGCCGAGATCGCCCTCGACCAGGACATGGAACGGCTTGAACTGGCTTTCGATGTCGGCACCGAGCGCCTCGTTACCGCCGCCGCCGAGGACGCGCTCGACACCGGGTGCGCTGAGCGGAAGGTTCGTGCCGAGCCGGCTGAGCGCATCGCTGGCGCGCTTCTCAAGGGCGTCGGTCGCAGCCTGCGCCGCCGCCTTCTTCGCCGAGGGGCGTTCCTTGGTGAGCTGCGTTTCGTCGCGGACGGATTCGAGGATCTGCTTAAAGGGCGAGGTCGGCGCGGCCATGGCGCTCAGCGCGACATATTGCGGCTTGTCAGCGTTGAGCGGGCGCAGCTTGAGGCGCGCGAGCGTACGCTGCCAGGCGGCGACGTAGTCGCGGCTGTAGAGCTTCAGAAGGTCCTGAAACAGCGTCGCGTATTGCGCGATGATGGCCTGCTGGTCGACATTCTCGCCCAGCACCCAGCGCTCCTTCTCGATCCGGTCGCCGATATCGCCGAGGCGGTCGACGAAGGCGTTCTGGAAGCCGTCATAGGTGTAGAAATAGGGCACGCGGATCGCGTCGAGATCCTCGCCGGCGACGCCTTCGAAAGCCAGGCGGACGTCGGAGCCACCGCGTCGTGCGGCGACCCAATCCTTCTGGCTCTGCGCGCGCGCCTGGGTGCGCAGCAACTCATAGGCACGCTCCGCGATGCTGAGGCGGCGCAACGTGCGCTGGCTGTTCTCGATCAGGGACTGGTTGAGCTTGACCAGAGGCTCGGTGTCGCCGTCGTCGAGATCAAGCATCGCGACGAGGTGCTCCTCCAGCGCCTCGCGGCCCTTGGCGTTGGCGGCGCCGGGGAACAGGTTCTCGGCCCAATCCAGCCGCATCCAGGCGGTGACGAGATCGCGGTCGAGCTTTGCCTGCCCGCCGACCATCATGTAGACCTTCAGCGCCTCGTAGACGAAGCCCGGATTGTTCTGGTTGGCCTCGAGCTGTTCCTCCAGGCGGAAGATGATCCGCGAGCGCAGCATCCGTTCCAGCGCCTGCTGGTAGGTGATCTCCGTCGCGGTCTGGAGCCGGTCGCGCTGGCTGAGGCCGAAGGTGGCGGAGACCGGGGTCGGCTCTTCACGGGTCGCGTAGCCCGCCGGCATGTGGCGCAGCTTGTGTAGCAGCGGCAGCACGCGGCTGAAGTTGCGGTCCGAGATCGTGGTCTCCTGCAGCACGGGGGCGGCGCTGCTGCGATAGTCGGAGAGGCCGTAATTCGTCGCAGTGATGAGGTCGCTGTTGCGCGAGAAGCTCATCCACCACAGGCCGAGCGCGACCAGCGAAACAATCGCGACAGTGGCGAAGCCGGCGACGCGCAGCATCGTTGTCCGGCGCGCGGCGCCGAGATCGGTCGAGACCCAGCCGGCCTCGCCGATGATCACCTTCTGGATCAGGTCGGTCAGGAAATAGCTCTTGCCGCGGCCGGAATAGGCGCCGGCGCTGGCATGGTCGCTGCCGAAATTGCGCGAGAGCGCCCCGATCAGCTGGTCGATCGGCGTTCCCTCCTGCGTGCCGGAGGTGAAGTAGAAGCCACGCAGCGTCGCATTGGCGTGATAGCGCGTCGGCTCGAAGACGCGGCCGAGGAAATCGACGATCGAGCGCTTCAGCGTCGCCATCTGGCTCGGGAATCCGAAGATCTGGGCGCGCGCGGTCGGGTTGGCCTCGTCCTGGAGCCGGTCGGGCAGGCGTTCGTTCAGCCGCTCGATCAGCGCGTCGTATTCGGGCGCGACGTCGCCGATCATGTTGCGGGTCTTGTCCGTGGTCTGGAAGGAGTGGCCCCAGACCATGCGGCGCTGTGGCTCGGACAGCGAGCCGAAGAACTCGTTGAAGCCGGCGATCAGGTCCGACTTGGTGAACACGGCATAGACCGGGAAATCGACCTTCAGCCGCTCGTTCAGCTCGAGCAGGCGGCTGCGAATCGCGTCGGCGTGGGCGGCGATTTCCTCGGGGCTCGAGGTCAGCAGGTCCTCGACGCTGATCGCGACCATGACGCCGTTGATCGGCTGGCGTGGCCGGTTGGCCTTGAGCAGGTCCAGGAAGGCGAACCAGCTCGCCTTCTCGGCCTTGGTGTCGGTGTCCTGCGTGGTGTACCGGCCGGCGGTGTCGATCAGCACCGCTTCCTCGGCGAACCACCAGTCGCAGTAGCGGGTGCCACCGACGCCAGCGATGGCGGCGGGTGTGGCGCCGCCGCGGGCGAGGGGAAACTTCAGCCCGGAATTGACCAGCGCCGTCGTCTTGCCAGCGCCGGGCGGACCGATGATCACATACCAGGGCAGGTCGTAGAGGTAGTCGCCGCCCTTCGTGCCGCGGGCACGGCGCAGCGTCGCCAAGGCGTCGTGCATGGCGCCGGAGAGGGCCGCGGCATCGCCGGTCGATTCCTGCTGCTGTTCCAGCGCCTCGGTCAGCGCAGCGGTCGCGCGGCGGCGGCGGATCACGATCACGGCGATCCAGGCGAGCGCGCCGAGCGCCAGCAGGACGACGAGGGGCAGGCGCACCCAGACCGACTCGAACGGCCTGACCTCGCCGACGGCAAGGAAGGGCGCGCCGAACCAGACGAGCAGGGCGAGCGCCAGCGTTCCCAGCAGTATCGCGCCGATCCTGAGCCAGGTCGCGAGGTTCATCCGCTTGAGCCTCCGTCAGACGTTGCGCTGGATCACGATCTCGACGCGCCGGTTCTTGGCGCGTCCTTCGCGGGTGGCGTTGGGGGCAATCGGGACGTCGGCGCCCTTGCCCTCGAAGCTGATCCGATCGGGCTTGCTCAGCTTCGTCTTCAACAGCTCGCCCACCGCCTTGGCCCGGGCCTGCGAGAGCTCGACATTCGAGGGGAAGCGGGCGGTGCGGATCGGGACGTTGTCCGTGTGGCCGAGAACCTTGACGGTACCGCCCTCGGTTTCGAGCACGGTCGCGATCCGCTCGATCAGTGGCCGGAACTCGTCGCGCACGGCGGCCTGCCCCGGCTCGAACAGGGTGATGTCGACGAGTCTGACGATGATCACGTTGGGCGTGACCTGGCAGACGATCGGCGGCTGTACCGCGCCGCAGACCTTGGGCGGCACGGGCGGCGGCGGGAGTGGCGGCGGCGGCGCCGAGAAGACCTTGCGGACGATGCCGAGCTCACCCTTGGGGTGGACGGAGAGCAGGGCCGTGGCAGCGGCTTCCGCATTGCCCGAGAGCAGGAAGCGGAAGACGAAATAGAGACCGAGCACGGCGACACCTGCGAGCGCCGCGACCGACCAGACCGGGACCTTGAAGCGCGCCACCTGAGAGGCGATCGCCTGGCCTCGCCAGCGCGGCGACAGCTCGGCGTCGGGCTGCTTCACCCGCCGCAGCGTCTCGAACAGGTTGCGCTGGATCATCTGCAGATTGGCGGCGCCGCCGGAAGACGTGCGATGGATGCCCTGGAAGCCCAGCGCCAGGCAGGCATGCATCATCTCGAGCAGGTCGTAGTTCACCGACGGGTCGGCCTTGGCCCGGTCGAGCTCTTCGAAGAAGCGCACGCCACCGACACGCTCGCCGAAGAAGCGCGAGAGCATGCTGTACTGCGTCCAGACATGCCGGTCCTCGCCCGGGATGTTCTGGACGATGTCGTCCGCCGCCGCGCAGAGGATGTATTTGGCAGTGCGCGTCTGTTCGGCGGAAACGCCGGCGGCACGGACCTCGTGCTCGAAGGCCTCGATCGTGTCGGTAACCTGTCCGAGCAACTGCGCTGGCGGAGCACTGCTCAAGGATGAGCGCAGACGCCCCAGCAGCAGCAGCAGCGGCCCGGCGGCGCGCAGCAGCGGGTTCGCGTTCGGCGTCAGCAGCTGCTCGCGCCCCGGCATCGGCCCGCCCGAGACGGGTGGAGGCGGTGGCGCCGGGCGCTGCGGGATCGGCGGGGCGGCGGAGAGCCATTCCTCGCCTGTTCCGGGAACGCCGGGCGAGGCGACCGGCGGCGGCGCATAGGGCGTCGGCGCCGCCGGCGCCGGTTGCGCCGGGCGGGAGGGCAGGGGCGCACGGCGGCCGGCCGGGTTCGGCCTGATGATGGTTCGGTCGGAACGGCCGAACGGATCGGAGGGCGAACCCGGATCGCTCATCGCCTGCCCTCGAGCACGGCCCAGAGCTCCAGTTCGAGATCGGGCCAGTCACCGGAGAAGTGCATGCCGATCGAACTCGCCGTCGAGAATTCGGGCCAGAGCGGCGAGGTCCGGTCGAGATAGAAATAGACATGGTCCGTCAGCGCGCGGATCTGCGGCGGCGGCGTCGGCAGGTGGACGAGGCTGATGCCCGGCAAATGGGCGTGCACGATCTCGTTCATCTTGGTGTTGGGGCCGACCTTGAAGAGCTGCGGGAACTGCGCCTGGATCTCGGTGAGCGGGCGACGCGCCGCGACTTCCAGTACCAGTGTCGCGTTGCGAACGAGGCTGCGGTCGCGGATCGTCGACATGAAGGCGTTGGGCGCGCGCTCGGTGATCTCCAGACGGATGGCGCGGCGGCCGAGATTGGCCGAGAGGAAGTCCTGGATGTCACGCACGACGGGCGTGAAGCAGGTTTCCAGATCGTCATGGTCATAGGCCGGATAGTCGCGGGCGCGCCGCTCGGCCGTGGTGAAGGTCGCGAGTTCGCCGGCCAGCGCCACGAAGGTCACGAAGAGCCGCTCGGGATGGACATAGCGCGACTGGCGCAGATGCTTCAGCACCGGGATCTGTCGGTTCAACAGCTGCAGCATGAAGTAGTCGGCGCTCTGCAGGCCGCCGCCGGCGGTCGGGTCGGCGGCGTAGCGGGCGAGTTCCTCCAGCTTGTTGTCGATCCAGCCGATGACGCGGTCGAGCCAGCCTTCGATCACCGGATAGGCCGAACAGACGAGGACGGGCGGCGCGAATTTCTCGTCGAACAGGATGGCGCGGTCGCGCACCTCGAGGATGCGCCCGAGCGCGAGGCCGACATAGCCGGCCTTGGCGGTCTTGCGCAGTTCCAGCGTCAGGCGCGGATGGGCGATGTCGATCTCCTCCTCGATCCGCAGCGAGGCGGTCGAATCGATCAGCATCTCGGTCGCGGGAACGAAGCGGCTGGCGCTGCCGTTCAGCGCGTCCTCGACCTCGCGGGTGTTGGCCGAAGCCAGCGGCAGCGACAGCCAGACGATCTGGCCGGCGGCGTTTTCTGGAACCTCGATCGCCAGCGGCAGCGGGCTGTTGTCGGGCATGGCGAAGGGCGTGCCGTCCGGCATCACGCCGACGGCGCGACGCAGGCCGATCCGGCTCTGCTGGGCGAGATCGCGGTCGATCTCCAACACCGAGAATCCCCATGGGTAAGGGGTGACATGCCGGACGCGGTTTTCCAGCAGGTTCTCAAGATACCGATCGTTCTGCTGGAAGTGATGCGGCCTGAGAAACAGCCCTTCCGACCAGACGACCTTGCTGTACCACGACATCCGGGTCTCGCTCACTCAAAGGCATGTGGGCAACCTTATACGGGTCACCAACAAGCGTCACCAAGTGAATGCTAGGGCGCAGGAAACCGGCCGCCGTCATCAACTTGAATGATGCGCCGTTGCGCGATCGCGGGCAGTCGATCAGGATCGAATCCGTTGCCAACATGAACATGGATGGCTGCACCGACTGCGGCCGCGTCCCGATGGCGGCGATCAGCAGGAGCCGACGATGCCGACAGGTCCAGCCGCACGAATTCTCGACATGGTGCTGCATCCGCTGCCGGGCATCCTCCAGCCGGGACCGGGGAGTCCCAATGTGCTGATCGGCGGGCTGCCGGCCTGGCGCGGCGTCTCGGCGGCTGCTGCGGCCGCGATCCAGGCAGCCCGACAGGTTTCGGACGCCGTGATCACGACGGCGGAGGCCGCGACGCTCGCAGCCGCAGGCACACCGGGAGCACCCGCGGCCAAGGCTGCGGAGGAGACTGCGAAGGCCACTGCGGCCGCCAGCATGGGCTCGATGATCACCGGCGCCGCGGGCGGTGCCGACATCCACAATTGTCTGACGCTCCTGCCAGCGCCGCCGCATGGGCCTGGCGTCGTCATCGACGGCTCGCAGACCGTGCTGATCAACAACCTCTCGGCCTGCCGGGTCGGCGATACGATCATCGAGGCGGTCGGGCCGCCGAACAAGATCACGATGGGCCTGACCACGGTGATCATCGGCGGCTGACGGGGGGCGTTGTTCCCGCATCGGCTTCGCCCGAAAACCGCATGCCACTTTTCGGGCCGATGCTTTAGGACGAGCGCGGCGCGGGCAACTCCGCCCCGCCCCAGTTCAGCAGAGGATACCGACCATGGCCATCGAACGCATCGGAGTGACGCAGCGCTGGTGCGATGCCGCGATCTTCAACGGCATCGTCTTCCTGGCCGGCCATGTCGCCGAGAAGACGGAAGGTCGCCCGCTCGGCGAGCAGACGACGGAGGTCCTGGCGCTGCTGGAAGAGACGCTGGAGGCTGCCGGCAGCGACAAGACGCGCATCCTGAGCGTCCAGATCTTTCTCACCGACATCTCGAAGATCGCCGAGATGAACGCCGTCTGGGATGCCTGGGTGCCGGCCGGCACCGCGCCCGCCCGCGCCACCGTCGAGGCCAAGCTCGCCTCGCCCGGCCACGACATCGAGATCACGGCGGTCGCGGCGAAGCTTGGTCTGTGACCGAGCCATCGCGCCGTGGCTATTTCCCGCCGCGGTCGTAGCATTCGGCGAAATAGAGCATGAAGGCGTCGACGAGGCCGTCCTCATAGGGGGCGGTCTTGGCCTCCCAGCGAGCGACATAGGAATCCCACATCTTCGCCTTGCGCGAGCCGAGCAGCGAATCGAGGCCGCGCTCCTGCGCCGTGCTCTCGGCGATCGCCTGCGGGTCGAGATCCTCGACCAGCATGCGCAGGGCGTGCTGCATGGCTGAATAGGTCTTGATCTGGTGGGCCTTGAGGTCGCGGAAACTCTCGTCGAAAGCCTTCTGCGCGCTGAGATAGCCGCTCTTCGGCTTGCCGAAGATGAGCTGCAGCGCGTCGTCGACCGTCGGTGAGAATTTCAGCGGGTTGTTGTCCTGCGCCTGGATCATCGTCTGGTTGGCGCTGCGGGCGATGCGCTTGCTCTCGGCGCGGGCGGCGAGCAGCTGCTTCAATTCGATCGCGACGAGACGCATCAGGCCGCCGAGCTGCTCGGCGAAGGCGCCGGGATCCTGCCAGCCGAGCGCATCGGTCGAAAGTCCAGCGCCCTTGGCGAAACGCTGGACGAACTCGGCGGCCGAGATCGCGGGCATTCCTCCGGGCATCGGCACTGGCGCGAAGGGCTGAGGCGGTGGTGGCGCGTAGGGCTGCGCCGGTGGCGGGTCGATCGGAGGCAAGGGCGCGATCGGCGCGGCGGCTTGCACCGGCGCGGCATCGCTCCAGGGATCGCCCGGCGGCAAGTCGGCGGTGATCGGCCGCCGCGGCGTCGGGATCGGTGCCACCGGCTCCACAGCTGGTGGGGGCGGCTCCTGATAGGGGGCCCAGGCGAAGTCTTCGCCGCCGGCCTGTGGTGCCGGCTGGGACGGCGGAGGCGCGGCCGGTTCCTGATTCGGGGCCGGGATGTCCGCAGCCCAGTCGATGAAGCCGTCATGGACGGGGCGATGCCGGCTTGGCGGCAGCAGGTCGCGACGCGGAATCGGTGGGGCTTCGTCGCCGCTCGACGCCCAAAGCGATTCGGGCTGCGCAGCGAAGGCCGGGACGGCCGCGGGGGCGGGTTCCGGCCGGGCGGCGTCGTTGATTGTCACCGCGATGATGTAGTGGCCGATCTCCAGCTTGTCGCCATGCTGGAGCCGGTAGGGCGACTGCACGCGCTGGCTGCCGCCATTGACGTAGGTGCCGTTGGTCGAGACATCGCGGAGCCAATAGTTGCCGTCCTGGAAGCGGACCTCGCAATGGCGGCCGGAGATCGCGCGCGTCGGATCGGGCAGCGACCAGTCGAGATGCTGGTCGCGGCCGATATCGAGACCGCGGCCTCCGCTCAGCGTGACGCTAAGGGGCCCGCCGTCGGGTAGCGCAGTCTCGTTCTCGATCGTCAGCGTCAGCGGCATCGTGCGAATTCCGGAGAGGACCCAGTGCCCGCACGCCCATGCATGCGACGATGCCGGACTTTGCTGCGGGGGCGCAGGCCCGGCGGGTGGCGCTCAGGATCGGGTCTTGCTGGCGTCGTCATCGGCCAATCGAATGCATGCTTCGATGCAGTTGCGCAATGCGGCCTGATGCTCTCGCCCGGAAAGCCGGCCCAGCGCGGTCAGAACCGCGACGCGTGCCATCTTCGCCGTCAGGTCGGGCGGGCAGGGCACGGCATGGGTCGCCACCATGCTCCCGCCCGAATAGCCGGCGGCGAAGGCGACCCAGGTTCCGGCAAGGGCCGGATCGCCCTCATCGGCCAGGGCGAGCGCCGCCCTGCGGGTCTCGTCGCGTGGGTCGCGAACCCAGGTTTCGGCTGCAACAAGGCCGTCATCCTGCCGAGTTCCGGGGGACTGCATCGCGCGCAGCGACTGTGCGGCCCACCAGACCGCCTCGCGGCGCGGCAGGACGAAGGCGCAGAAAGCGATAGCCTCGGCCGGCGCCGGACCTTGTGCCAGCCGCTTCAGGAAGGCCAGCGGATGCTCGGTCGTCGGTTTGGTGGCGACGACCTTGCGGAGCGAGGGGAAGGTGTCGAACACCTCCTGGGCGGTGCTGAAGCGCAGACGCGACATCGGGATCTCAGTTTATCTTGACCATGCCGCCATTGATGATGACGACCGCGTCGCTGCGCACCTCCGTCTTGGCGACGCTGGTGATCACGATGGTCGGCGAGGAGATCTCGATGCTGGTCGGCAGCATCTTGATCGTGCTCTGGCCGACCGTGAGGTTGATGGCATCGCGGGCCTCGACATCGAGCTTTCCATTCTGGATGTCGAGCTTGTCATTGCCCTTCTTCAGCGTGGTTTCGCGCGAATAGCCGCCATCCTGGTAGTCAGGGCCGATCTCGCGTGTCTCCTTGCTCTTGACGAGGACCTCGTGGTCCTTCTCGGCCTGCATGCTGAAGACTTCCTGGCCCTTGCGGTCCTCGAACTTGATCTCGTTGTAGCAGTCGGAAAAGCCGGCGCCGTCGGTCGATTCCGATTTCAGGCCGGACTGGGTCTTGTTGTCGGGCAGGGCATAGGGCGGCTTGTGCTGGTCGTTGACGACGGTTCCGGTGACGAGGGGCAGGTCGGGATTGCCCTCCAGGAACTCGACCACGACTTCCTGGCCGATGCGCGGGATGACCTGCCCGCCCCAGTTCTTGCCAGACCACATCTGCGCGACGCGGGTCCGGCACGAGGTGGATTCATCCTCGCGGTCCCAGTGAAAGCGCAGATAGATCCGGCCGAACTCGTCGACGTCGATGTCGCCTTCCTCGCCCTGGTTCCTGTCGCCCACGACCTTGGCGGTGTGCGGGCCGTAGACCGTCGGGCGCGGGGTCAGCAGAGGGGCCCGGAAGCGCCGGTCGCTCTTTTGGAACTCGTAGGTGCCACCATAGAGCGATTCATCGCCGCTGCCCGAGCGATAGCTCTGTCCGGTAAAAGAGTGGCTCGCCCGGACGACGAGGTACTCGATGTTCTCCGTGCTCGTCTGATGGGCGGAAAGCTTCATCAGCGCACCCGGATGCAGGCTGGGCGCGTCACCGGCGGCGAAGCGGCGATCGTCCTGGGCCTGCTTGGCCTGCACCCGGACGCGGGCGAAATGCTCGCCCTCGCCCCGCTTGATGTAGCTGCGGGGATAGTCATAGGCCTCATAGGATTTCGCCTTGTCGAAGCCTTCCTCGGCGCGGGCCGTCAGGTCGGAGCCGGATTGCTCGAAGTCGTAGTCCTTCAGCGCAATCTTGCCGGTCTGTAGCCGCCTTATGGTCGACCAATGCGTCATGTGTTCGATGTGGCGCGGCAGGCGGCTGGTCACCGGCATCAGCGGATAGGCGGTTCCGGCACCGGCGAAGGTCGGCTGGGCGGCAGCTTCGATCGGGTCATGCGAGGAGCGTGAATCCGAGAGCACCAGCTTGTGGTCGCCATCGACATGCTTGAAATAATAATAGATCCCGTACTGCTCCATCAGCCGGAGCACGAAGTCGAGATCGGTCTCGCGATACTGGACGCAGTAGTCGATCTTCTCCAGCCCGTCGCTGGTGCGGTCGTCGAAGCTTGCGGTCTCCTCCTTGGCGAAGATCTGCTTGATGATCTCGATCGCGGTCTTGTTCTTGAAGATCCGGCAATCTGCGCGCTGCGAGAGCAGCCAGAGCCAGGGCCGCAGCGTGAATCGGTAGAGATACAGGTCGTTTTCTTTGCCCTGCCACTGGGCATCGACCAGCGTGCCGTTGAAGATCCGGTGGCTGCCGTTCTTCAGTGTCATCTTCACGGAGCACTTCTGGCTCATGATGCTCTGAAGGTCGGCGTTCTCAGTCTTGCTGCTGGCCTCTATCTGAAATGTAAACAATTCGCTTAAGGCTTCTTGAGCTTCAAAGCGCACAAGTGAAAATACATCTTTACCCATGGGGGTATCGAACGAAGCAGTTCTTTGAAACTGTCGAAGATCGGAGACCATCAACGAAACCTCACGGCTGTAGATGCTATTTTGATATTGACGTAGCGGATGGCGTGAGGCATATTTTACGCCTTCAATCTTTAACCGCCCGCGTTAAGCTAAACGGGAGGGGGACCATGCGCAAGCAGCCCGCGAATACAGCCGTCGCCATCCTTTCCGTTGGTTTTTATGTATTGCAGGCGCTTTCGGCGCAGGCGCAGACCTACAAGGCTGACGATATCGTCAAGCATTTCCAGCCGGCGGCGCCGCAGACGAGTCCCACGCGCGGGCTGTGCATCGGCACCGAGGCCGACTGCAGCAAGGCCGGTCACCAGGTGAAACCGGCCACGACGGCGGCCTTCGACCTCGTCGTGCGCTTCAAGTACAATTCCGACGTGCTCGAGCCCGATGCGAGGATCAATCTCGACGAGTTCGCCAAGGCTCTGAAGACCCCGCAGCTCGCCTCCAGCAGCTTCGTGGTCGAGGGGCATACCGATGCCTCGGGCACGCCGGCCTATAATCGCGATCTGTCGCAGCGGCGCGCGCAGGCGGTGGTGCGCTATCTGAGCGAGCGAGGCATCGATACGGCCAAGCTCGCGGCGCGCGGCTATGGCCAGGACAAGCCCGTCGTCGCCGATCCGTTTGCCGGCGAGAATCGCCGCGTCGAAACGCGGCTGAAGAACGATTGAGCGATCCCGACGCGCCCGCTGGGCGGATTTCCCTGCGGTTGAGCCGCTGAATGCGTGACCGGTGAGGGCCATGGCGGCTTTGAACTTTGCTGAATACGCGGACGCGATCTCCGGCGACGAACCGTGCGGGCCGGACCTCGAGGACGATGCCGACTTCATGAACGTCACGGCGCGGCTCGAGGTCGCGCTGCCGGCGCAGTACTTCAAGCGCGATCACGACGGGCGGCAGGTCGCGTTCGACCGCAGCACGATCGAATTTCCGGCCGCTTTCTCGGATATCGGCAAGCTGCTCGAGCGCTCGCGTGACCTGCGTGTGCTCGTGCTGGCAGGCAAGCTCGCGATCCTCAACCGCGATGTGACGGCCTTTGCCGGCTGCCTAGCGACCATCGCCGCCCTCCTGTCCGAGCACTGGGAGGAGGTGCATCCGCGCGCCATGGATGGCGATTTCATCATGCGCGAGGTTGCGCTGCAGAGCCTGGACGAGCTGCCGACGGTCGTGCTGCCGCTGCAGCATGCGCCGCTCTTCGTCAGCCGGCGCATCGGCCCCTTCGCCTTCAGGAGCCAGCTCGTCGCCAGCGGCGAGACCAAGCTGGTCGACGGGGAGCAGCATCCCGACCAGGGTGCGATCCAGGCGGCGCTGAGCGAGGCGGATATCGACGATCTCACGGCCACGCTCGGGCGCGCTCGCGCGATCGGCGATGCGCTCGACCGGATTCGCGCGATCTGGCTGGAGAAGGTCGGGGCCGATCATGCGCTCAGCTTTCCGCGCCTGTCGGCGCTCGTTGGTCAGATCGTCGCCTTCCTCGATGCCGCGGTGGCGCGTCGCGTGCCGGGGCATCAGGCGATGCCGGCGGTGCCGGCAGCCCCAGGCGCAGTCGCGCCAACAGGCACGAGCAACCTTGCTTCGGGTGCGTGCGGCAACATCCTTCAAGTGAAGGATACGCTGGCCGCCTGCCTCGCCTATTTTCGCCGAATGGAACCTTCGAGCCCGGCGGTCCTGCTGATCGGCCAGGCACAGCAACTGATCGGCAAGTCCTTGATCGAAGTCATTCAGATCATGTTCCCGGACCATCTCAGCAGCGCGGTTCTGGAGATCGGCGACAGGCCGCGTTTCCGGCTGCCGCTGGAGCGTCTGAGCGTGCCCGAGGATGCTGCGGAGGAAGAGAGTTGCGAGACGAGTTCCTATGAGGAGGAGACCTCCTACGAGGACAGCTCGGACGACGAAGCTTCTGATGCATCTGCGGATGAGGGCGAGGCCGAGGCCGATGACGTCAGCGATGCCGAGACCGTCGAAGAGACGGTCGCTGAACCTGCAGAGGAGCGGCGAGCCGCTCCGGCGAAGGCGGCCCTTCCGAGGATCGAAAGCCGCGCCGACGCCGTTGCGGGCATGAAGGCGGTCGCGGCGTTCTATCGCCAGATCGAGCCTTCACATCCGACGCCGCTGCTGATGGACAAGGCCTGCTCGCTCGTTCAGCAGGATTTCATGGCGCTTCTCGGCAACATCCTGCCCGAGGTGGCGCTGGTTCCGGACGCCGACAGCTAGGGCAGTTTTTTGTAATCCGCTTGAACCCAGCGTCACACTGGCGCGACTATATCGGTGGAGACCAACAACGGTTACGATGTCACGTTACGTCGGCGTGGCGCGATTGCAGAGGGGCTGGCAACATGGCCGGAGATTCAGGACAGAAGTTCATCCGCCGCAACAGACCGCCGCGGGTCCATATCACCTATGAAGACCCGTACAACGCCGAGCAGAAGATCGAGCTGCCCTTCGTCATGGGCGTGATGGCCGATCTCTCGGGCAACGCCGCGGGCGTCGAGAAGCCTGAGATCTCGCAGCGCAAGTTCCTTGATTTCGACATGGACAATTTCGACCAGCGCATGGCTGCGATCGAACCCGGGGTCGCCTTCAACGTGCCCAACAAGCTCGGCGATGGCGGTGACAAGCTGTCGGTGGCGCTGAAGTTCTCGAAGTTCGACGATTTCAACCCGGCTGCCGTCGCCCGCCAGATCCCGGCTATGGCGAAGCTGCTGGAGGCGCGCGAGCAGCTCGCCAATCTCGTCCGCTTCATGGACGGCAAGATGGCGGCAAGCGATCAGGTCAAGGCGCTTCTCGCCGATCCCCAGCTGATGGCTGCGCTCAAGGACAAGCTTGCCGACAAGCCGTCCGACGGCACGGCGGCCGAAGTCAACAAGTAAGCAAGCGAGGCGGCAATGGCAGCGGAAGCACAATCCCAGCAGCCCGGCGGCGCAGCCGCCGAGACCCGTGATCTCGATGAGTTCGCCTCGGTCCTGAAGCAGAGCTTCAAGCCCAAGACCGAGCGTGCCGCGACCGAGGTCGAGGCCGGCATCGCGACCCTGGTCAACCAGGCGCTCGCCGACCAGTCGCTCATCAAGACCGACGTGCTCGACACGATCGAGGAGATGATCGCCCGGCTCGACGCGAAGCTGACCGAGCAGATGAACGAGGTGCTGCACGCACCGGAGTTCCAGCAGATCGAGAGCGCCTGGCGCGGGCTGAACTATCTGGTCTTCAATTCGGAGACCGACGCACAGCTCAAGATCAAGGTGATGAATGTCTCGAAGAACGAGCTTTATCGCAACCTGAAGACCTATCCCGGCGCGCGCTGGGATCAGAGCCCGCTGTTCAAGCAGGTCTATGAGCAGGAGTTCGGTCAGCTCGGCGGCCAGCCCTTCGGCTGCCTGATCGGCGACTACCACTTCAGCCATGTCCCGACCGACGTGCAGCTGCTGCGCGACCTCTCCAAGGTCGCGGCCGCCGCCCACGCCCCGTTCTTCGCCGGTGCCGATCCGACGCTGATGAGCATGGACTCCTGGACGGAGCTGTCCAACCCGCGCGATCTCAGCAAGGTGTTCGACACGCCCGACTATGCGGCCTGGAAGGGCCTCCGCGACGCGGCCGACTCCCGCTATGTCGGCCTGTGCCTGCCGCGGGTGCTCTCGCGGGTGCCTTACGGCGCGAAATCGGAGCCGGTCGAGGAGTTCGCCTTCGAGGAGGACACCGACGGTCACAAGGGCGAGAAATACGCCTGGATGAACGCGGCCTATGCAATGGCCGTCAACATCAACCGCGCCTACAAGGAGTATGGCTGGTGCACGCGCATCCGCGGGGTGCAGTCCGGCGGCGAGGTGCTCAACCTGCCGACCCACACCTTCCCGACGGATGATGGCGGCGTCGACCTGAAATGCCCGACCGAGATCGCGATCAGCGACCGGCGCGAGGCGGAACTGGCCAAATCCGGCCTGATCCCGCTGATCCATCGCAAGAACACCGACAAGGCCGCCTTCATCGGGGCTCAGTCGCTCTACAAGCCCAAGGCGTTCTCCGGCCCCGACGGGGTCGCGGCGACCGCTTCGGACAACCTGTCGGCGCGGCTGCCCTACATGTTCGCGGTCTCGCGCTTCGCGCACTATCTGAAGTGCATGGTGCGAGACAAGATCGGCTCCTACAAGGAAAAGGAGCCGCTGCGGCGCTGGCTGCAGGAGTGGATCACCGACTATGTCGATGGCGATCCGGTCAATTCCAGCGAAGAGACGAAGGCGCGGCGCCCGCTCTCCGATGCGCGCATCGACGTCTTCGAGGACGAGGAGAACCCTGGCTACTACTCGGCCAAGTTCTATCTCCGGCCGCACTTCCAGCTCGAGGGCATGGATATCGGCTTGAGCCTGGTCTCACGCCTGCCAGCTCCCAAGACGTGATCGTCACCTGACCAGCATGTGACGTCAGCAACCAAGACCTTCAGCGCTCCGGGCGGTCGAGCCCGGGCGCGTAGGAGAACTGCGTCCAGTATTCGGGTTTCACCGAGACATTCACCTTCACTTCCAACCATTGGAGATGATCATGGCTACCGACTTCCTTCTCGAGATCGACGGCATCAAGGGCGAAAGCCAGGATTCCAAGCACAAGGACACGATCGAGGTCGATTCCTTCTCCTGGGGCGTCAGCAACGCCGGTTCGCATGCGGCGGGCTCCGGCGGCGGCGCCGGCAAGGCGAGCTTCCAGGACATCCACTTCACCTCGTCCGTCGGCAAGGCTTCGGCCAACCTGGCGCTCTCCTGCGCCACCGGCAAGCACATCACCAAGGCCACGCTTTTCGTCCGCAAGCAGGGCGAGAACCAGCAGGACTACTACGTCCTGACGCTGGAGGACCTGATCGTGTCGAGCTACCAGTCCGGCGATGCCGCCGGCGGCTCCAGCGTGCCGACCGACCAGTTCTCGTTGAACTTCGCCAAGATCAAATACGAGTACAAGGCCCAGAAGAAGGACGGCTCGCTCGACGCGCCGGTCACGATGACCTGGGATCTCAAGCAGAACAAGAAGTGACGTCACGCGCAGGCCGGTGTCGCGAAGGTGGCGCCGGCCTGCCGCCTTTCGGTGGTCGTTGCGGAGAAGCGCCGCGGCGGCCATCGTGCTTGTGTCCCCGCCGGTGGCGGGTTCCGCCGATGACCGAGATGCGATCCGGGGTGCCATGAACGGTCTGATCCGATGAACGGCCCGATCTCGAGGAAGCGGCTGCGGCCGCCATTGATGTTCGCCTTCCGCGAGGCGCATCTCGAGAAGGATGCGAAGGTTGCGCTCGACCTGCGCGACGAAGGCGGCGAACGGGTTCTGGCGAACCGTCGCGCCGCGCCGCGCGCCGCCATCACCGAGCCCAAGCTCCGGCGCGAGATCGCGATCGACCTCGAAGGTCTGGTCAATACGATCAACCTGGCCTCGTCCGTCGATCTGTCGGAGTTCGAGCATGTCGGCCGCTCGATCCTCAACCACGGCTTTCCCGACCTGGCCAACCGCACCATCGACGAGCACCGCGTGGATCTGATCCGCGAGGACATGATTGCCGTCCTGCTCGGCTACGAACCTCGGCTGATCCGCGAGTCCGTTGCCGTCGAGCGCGACGATTCGCTCGACCGGGCCGAACTCAAGGTGCGCTTCCTCGTGCGCGCGGACCTCAATTGCGAGCCGCTCAACGTGCCCGTCCAGTTCGTCGCCGATCTCGAACTGGATACCGGCAAGATGGCGATCAGGAGCCGCTAGGAACGATGAACCAGGAGTTCCTCGACTTCTATAATCAAGAGCTCCGCCTCTTCATGGAGCACACGAAGGAATTCGCCGAAGAGTATCCGGGCATTGCGGAAAGGCTGGGTGGCCTTGTCGGCGAGCGCATGGATCCGATGGTCGCTGGCCTGCTCGAAGGCGCGGCCTTCCTGGCGGCGCGGGTGCAACTCAAGCTGAAGCACGAATTCCCGGAATTTACCAACAACCTGCTCGAGCAGCTCATCCCGAACTACCTCGCGCCGACGCCGTCGGCGCTGCTCGCGGGGATCAGGCCACCCTTCTCGGATCCCGGCCTGCGCGAAGGCATGAAGATCCCGCGCGGCGCCTACATCGACGCGACCTATCTCGAGCGCGAACGGCGCGTCGCCTGCCGCTACCGCCTCGGCGCCGACGTGACGATGTGGCCCTTCGACATCGCCGCGGCGGAGTACATTCCGGCGCCGGGGCCGCTCCAGGCGCTGGGCCTGCGGACCGACCACCGGGTGCTCTCCGGTCTGCGGTTGTCGCTGACGCACAGGACCATGGCAGACCCCGAGCAGGAGCCTTCGGCCGCCCAGGCACTGAAGACGCCGACGAGCTGGTTCTCGGGCTGCCGCTGCAAGGACCTGACCTTTCATCTGCTCGGTTCGGAAGCCGATGCGGTGGCGCTCTACGAGCAGCTCTTCTCGGACTGCGTCGGCATCTATTTCCGCCATCTCGACGAGTTCGGCGACCCCGTGATCACGCCAGCCGAGGGCTGTTCGTTGGAGCAGCTCGGCTTCTCGGAAAACGAGGCGCTGCTGCCGGCCGATACCCGCGTCTTCCGCGGCTTCGACCTGTTGCGCGAACTGTTCTGGTTCCCGCGCAAGTTCCTCGGCTTCAAGCTCGACGGACTCGCGCGGATCATGCCGAAGCTCACCGCCAAGGCGGTCGATGTGATCTTCGTCTTCGACGAGGTGAACACGCGGCTCGCTGCGGCGGTGCAGAAGCAGATGTTCGCGCTCTATGCGGCGCCCGCAATCAACCTGTTCGAAAAGACGGCCGACCGGATGCCGGTGAAGAGCAACCAGCACGAGTTCCATGTCGTGCCGGATCGCAGCCGGCAACTCGACTACGAGCCGCACAGCATCCTCTCGGTCCACGCCCATTACGTCGGCGGGCGCGAGAAGCAGCCGGTGCATCCGCTCTATTCCTCGCCCGAGGGCGCCTCGCCGACCCATGGCCTGCTCTATACCCAGCGCCGGCTGCCGCGCCGCCGCTCCGTCGCCGAGCGGCGCACCGGCCGGTCCTCCGACTATACCGGCACGGACATGTTCATCTCGCTGGTCGAGCCTGCGGGCGTCGGCGACACCATCTCGGTGGCGGAGCTGAGCGTGCGCGCGCTCTGCTCCAACCGGCACCTGCCGGAGCATCTGCCGACAGGCGAGGGCGGCGCCGATTTCCGCCTGATCGACAATGTCGCGCTCGAGGTGGCCTGCCTGTCGGGGCCGACGGCACCGCGCGAGCCGATCGTCTCGCAATTGCGGCTGCGTTCTGAGACGGCAGGGACGGGCGTCGTGACCTGGCGGCTGATCAACCTGCTCAGCCTGAACCATCTCGGTCTCGTCCAGCGCGGCGCCGGGCACAATGGCGAGGCCTTGCGGGAACTGCTCGCGCTCTTCGCCGATCTCGCCGACAGCGCCACCGAACGTCGCATCCGCGGCATCAAGAGCGTCGATAGCCGGCCAGTGGTGCGGCGGTTCCCGCAGCGTGCCGGCACCGGGGCGGCGCGTGGACTGGAGATCACTGTCGTGCTCGACGAGAAGGCCTTCGAGGGCTCGGGCGTCTTCCTGCTCGGCGCGGTGCTCGACCGCTTCTTCGCCGAATACGCGGCCATGAACCACTTCACCCAGACGGTGATCCGCACCGTCGAGCGCGGCGAGGTGACGCGCTGGCCGCCGCGGGCCGGAGCGAGGCGCATCCTGTGAGCGAAGGCGCAAGTCCAAACCAGAGCCAAGGCCTCCAGCGCGAACCGAGCTATGCCGAACAGCTTCAGGACGAGCCCTGGCGCTTTGACTTCTACGCGGTCATGCGGCGGCTCGAGCGCAGCTTCCCGGAGCGGGCGCGGATCGGCGACGTGGCGGCGCGGCGCGACGAGTATGTGGCGCTCGGCGAGCAGGCCTATCTCGACTTTCCGGCTTCGACGATCGCGGAGGCGGATCGCGACCTTCAGGGGCGGCTGCGGCTCTTCGTCAAGTTTCTCGGCTTGCTCGGGCCACAGGGCGCGCTGCCTCTGGCGACGACCGAGGAGAGCTACCACTGGCAGCTCCTGCGCGACGACGCCTTTCCGCGCTTCCTCGACATCCTGAACCACCGCTTCCTGCAGTTGTTCTACCGCGCCTGGGCGGATTCGCGGCCGGTCGCCCAGCATGACCGGCCGGATCTCGACCGCTTCGCGGCCTATGTCGGCAGCCAGATCGGCGTGGGCTCGGGTCCGTTTCTCAAGCGCGACACGGTGCCGGATGCCGAGAAGCTGGCGCATGCGGGCCTGATCGGCGCCCAAGCGAAGTCGGCCTCGCGGCTGCGCGGGCTGCTCGCCGGGTTGTTCAAGGCTGAGGTCGAGATCGAGCAGTTCGTCGGCATGCGGCTGGTCTTCGATCCCGCAGACCGTACGCGGCTGGGCGGTAGCCATTGCACGCTCGGCGGCGACGCGCTGCTGGGCGCCAGCGTCTACAGCGTCGAAGACAAGTTCCGAATCTGCATCGTCGCGCGGAATCTGGAGGAGTTCGAGCGCTTCCTGCCAAATGGCGATCGCTGCGAACCGCTGGCAGACGCCGTCTTCCTCCACCTCGGCGAGCAGTTCGAATGGGATGTCGAGCTCGCTTTGCCGGTCGGTGAGGTCAAGCCAGCCCGGCTCGGGCAGTTCGGCAATCTCGGCTGGACGAGCTGGATGTCACCGAACTGGGATGCCTCTGCCGGTGCCCTGCGCCGCGACGCCCGTTTCCATCCCGCCGAGCGCATGCGCCAGAAGCGCAGCCGGCACCTCTGATTTTCGTCTTCCAGGGAGACCACCATGGCCGATATCAGCCTTGAAGCCGTTACAGGAAAGCTCAACAGGGTCGGCTATGAAGCCTTCATCCAGGCACTGCGGCAGGCCAAGGGGGCCGGTAACCGCAATGTCGAGCTGGCGCATTGGCTTGCCCAGATCCTGCTGCGGCGCTCGACCGATATCGGGCTGACGGCGCAGCACTACAGCCTCGACATGGCCAGGCTCGCGGCGGATATCGGCGGCGTCATCGAGGGCTTCCGCAAGAACGAGACGGAGATGCCTGGCGTCGCCAACAACGTCGTCGACGTGCTCGACCGCGGCTGGCACTACGCCACGTTGTTCTTCGGCGAGACGCAGATCCGGACCGGACATGTCCTGGTCGCGGCATTGAAGTCGCTCGAACTGCGCCGGGCGCTGACGGCTATCTCGAAGGAATTCGGCAAGATCCCGGTCGAGGAGCTGGCCGCCGGCTACGCCAAGATCTGGGAGGGCTCGGAGGAGGAGAACCTGCGGCCGATGGACGGCTCGGGGCTGCGTGCCGCCGGTACGCCGGGCGCCGAGCAGGCCGAAGGCGCGAAGGGCACGACCGCGCTCGACCGCTTCTCGCAGGACCTGACTGTCAAGGCACGTTCCGGCGCGATGGACCCGATCCTCGGCCGCGACGACGAGATCCGCCAGGTCATTGACGTGCTGATGCGGCGACGCCAGAACAATCCGATCCTCACCGGCGAGGCCGGCGTCGGCAAGACGGCGGTGGCCGAGGGCTTCGCGCAGCGTGTCGCGGCCGGCGATGTGCCGCCGCCGCTCAAGGGCGTGCGCGTCGTCGCGCTCGATATCGGCCTGATGCAGGCCGGCGCCTCGATGAAGGGCGAGTTCGAGCAGCGCCTGCGCTCGGTGATCGACGAGGTGCAGTCGTCGCCGACGCCGGTGATCCTGTTCATCGACGAGGCCCACACGCTGATCGGCGCGGGCGGCGCGGCCGGCACGGGCGATGCCGCCAACCTGCTGAAGCCCGCGCTGGCGCGCGGCACGCTGCGCACCATCGCGGCGACGACCTGGTCGGAGTATCGCCAGTACTTCGAGAAGGACCCGGCGCTGACCCGGCGCTTCCAGCCGGTCAATATCGACGAGCCGGATGTCGCACGCTGCTGCACCATGCTGCGCGGGCTGATCGGCCCGATGGAGAAGCATCACAAGGTGCGGATCTCGGACGCGGCGATCGTTGCGGCGGTGACGCTTTCGCATCGCTATATCCCGGCCCGGCAGCTTCCCGACAAGGCGGTGAGCCTGCTCGATACCGCTTGCGCCCGCGTTGCCATCAGCCAGAGCGCGACGCCGGCCGCGATCGAGGACGCCCGCGTCGGCATCTCGGCCTTGGAGCAGGAGAAGGCGGCGCTGACCGCCGACCAGGACCTCGGCAGCGAGACGGCGAAGCGCCTGGGGGAGATCGACGCCGAGATCGCCGAGCGGCAGGACAAGCTGGCGGCGCTGGAGACTGCCTGGGCGAGCGAGCTGGCGATCGTCGAGGAGATCAAGGCGCTGCGCGCCAAGCTCGGCGAGAAGGCTCTGGATGCGGCTGCCGATCCGAAGGCCGCTATCGCGCAGGGCGTCGCCGCCGGCGAGGCGGGGGAGGCGCCCGAGCCCGCGCCGGAAGCGCCGGCCGATTCCGCTCCTGCGGTCGATCCAGCAGCGACGCGCGCGACGCTGGCCGAGAAGTTCGCGGCGCTGGGCGGCATCGATCCGGCGCAGCGGATGATCTATGCCCATGTCGACGAGCAGTCGGTCGCCTCGGTCGTGTCGGACTGGACCGGCATCCCGGTCGGCCGCATGGTCGCCGACGAGATCGAGACCGTGCTGAAGCTCGCGGAGACGCTGAACAAGCGCGTCGTCGGGCAGGATCACGGGCTGTCGATGATCGCCAGGCGCATCGAGACGAACCGCGCCAAGCTCGACAATCCGAACAAGCCGATCGGCGTGTTCATGCTCTGCGGCCCCTCCGGCGTCGGCAAGACCGAGACGGCGCTGGCGCTGGCCGAGCAGCTTTATGGCGGCGAGCAGAACGTCATCACGATCAACATGAGCGAGTTCCAGGAGGCGCACACCGTCTCGACGCTAAAGGGCGCGCCTCCCGGCTATGTCGGCTATGGCGAGGGCGGGCGGCTGACCGAGGCCGTGCGGCGCAAGCCCTATTCGGTGGTACTGCTCGACGAGATCGAGAAGGCCCATCCCGACGTCCACGAGCTGTTCTTCCAGGTCTTCGACAAGGGCGTGATGGAGGACGGCACCGGAAGGCGCATCGACTTCAAGAACACGCTGATCATCCTGACTTCGAATGTCGGCACCGACGAGATCATGCGGATGGCGGCGAACCCGGCCGAGCGAGCCGATCCCGAGGCGATGGCGGTGGCGCTGCGGCCAGCCTTGCTCAAGGTTTTCCCGCCGGCGCTGATCGGGCGCCTCGTCACGATTCCCTATTATCCGCTTTCGCCCGACATGCTTGGCGGCATCGTCCGGCTGCAGCTCGGCCGCATCGGCAAGCGCATCCGCGACAATCACGGCGCGAGCTTCGTCTACGACGATGCGGTGGTCGCGCACATCGTGGCGCAGTGCAACGACCCGGATTCGGGTGGGCGCATGATCGACAACATCGTCACCAACTCAATGCTGCCGGCGCTGTCGCGCGCGATCCTTGGCCTCCAGCTCGAGAAGAAGCCGCTGACCGAGGCGCGGGTCTCGGTCGAGAAGGAGGCCTTCGCCTACGCCGTGTCGTGAACCGGCCCATGCCCTGCACCGACCAAGGGCTGCCGAGCCTCGCGACAAGGGACTGACGATGGCCTTCTCCGAATATGCCGACTGGTGGGACAAGCAGAAGCGGGAAACCGAGAAGATCCTGGGCGAATGGGTTGAGGACAACCCGCAATGGTGGGCCGTAACGGTCGCGACCGGCGTGCAGACCTCGATGGATCTGGGCGCCGGCTTCGTCGACGTGCTGCGCTTCGGGCAGGGAATGGCTGAAGGCGGGCTCGCCGGCGTCGGCAAGGATGCGCTCCGGCTGCTGGCCATCCTCGGGCCCTTGGGCAAGGCAGGCGGAGTGCTCTCACGCCTGATCCATCTGCAAAGGATCCGCTTCGCCGTGCAGGTCCAGGGCGTGACCGGACCCTGCACCTTCCAGGCTATCAACAACGCCACAGCGATCGCGCGCGGCAAGAGCTACTTCATCACCCTGAAGGAGATGGCTAAGGCCGTCGGCCGGCCTCTCAAGTCGATCGGGCGGGACCAGGCCGGCGACGCCATCCTCGGCGCGCATGTCAAGCAGGGTCTGGACTTCATGACCTCGCAGGGCATCAGGGTGACCCAGCTCCAGGCGAAGTCGATCCAGGGCGTCACGCAACTCGCCAGGGCCGAGGACGGTGTCGTCGTGTTCGCGATCCGCTGCGTGACGACGAAGGGCGAGCCGATCAAGCACACCGTCATCGCCGTCCGGGACGTGCTCGGGCGCGTACGTTTCGCGGATTATGGCGGTCGCTATCACGCCACTCTGGAAGGCCTCGTGGACAGCCTGGGCTACGGGTCGGTCAACAGGGCCGGCATCAACCTGATGGAGGGGCAGGCCATCGGAGCGGTCAAGACCATGGGCATGACCGGCCTGATGGAGCGCGGGATCGAGCTGTTCAAGGGCGTCGCCTTCGTCATCGAGGGCATGACGGCGATCGAGACGAGCGAGGGAGTCGACTTCGCGGTGCCGGTCGTCGTCGCGGCGACCTCCGCACCGGCCAAGGCCGATCCGGCGCCGCCGGAAGTGGTGAAGGGGAGTTTTGACGCCTTCAAGCAGCGAAAACAGGGCAAGACCGTGATCAGGCTGCCGGAAATCGTGATCAAGGCGGGCGGAAAGGCTGCGCCGCGGGTCGCACTCCTGACCGGCGTCCAGTTCCGCCTGAACGCTCTGGGCTTCGGAGCCGGGCCCGTGGACGGCATCAAGGGGCCGAAGACGACGAAAGCCGTCAAATCCTTCCAGAAGACCTATCCGCCGCTCGCCGTGGACGGTGTGCCCGGGCCGAGAACGCAGGAGAAGCTGGCAGATGTCTGCGGTTTCTAGCCCCCGGCCGGGGCCGCCTCCGCTCTGGTTGCGGCGCGTCGCCTTCCGATAGGGTATCGTGCGTGTGTCCTTCGTTTGACGGACCCCGATCGATCCGTCGCCATGCGTCGTTGCATCGACGGATTGTGGGAGCTCGTTCAGGGAGCGGCGGATGTTGCAGCCCGCACGATTGAAGAGCCGGGCCGGTCCCCCGGACCGGCCACCCAGCTCCGGCGAGCCGATGCGCCAGACCGGGCCGGGCAGGCGTCGCCCGTCGCGGGTCGGCAAGGTCGGGCGCGCGATGGTGCTGCTGACCGCGGTCGTCGGAATCTGTTGGAGCGCGGCCGCGACCTGGCTGCTGGTCCGGGAAAGGTCGATCGTGGCCGCGCTGCAGCAGGAGCAGCAGGTCCTCCAGGCGAGCTATGACGAGAAGATGCGGGCGTTGACGCGCCGCCTCGTCAGCTCGATCGCGACGCAGCGGGCGCCCGGCGCCGCAGCAGGCAGCGGCGGGGACGACCAGCTTGCCGACTTGATTGCGCGCCAGATCGAGCTGGAGGCACGGCAGAACCTGCTGGGCACCCTGACCGGCCAGGCGGTAGCACCGGTGCTGCCGCCGAGTGGGGCACAGGCGCCGGGCGGAGCGGGCGGGTTCGCTGCCAGCGACCCGTTCCAGGGCAACATCCTCGAACGCATCAATCCGGCGGTGGTCGCGCCGCAGAAGCGCCAGGTCGCAACGGCGCTACGCGCGGAGGAGCTGTTGCCGCTGGCGGAACGCGTCGCGGTGCTGCAGCAGTCGCTGGACCGGATCGAGACTGCGCAGGGCCAACAGCTTTCGGCCCTGGGGCTGCGCCTCGTCGGCCGCGTGCAGGAGATCAGGGCGTCGCTGGCCGATCTCGGGCTCGATGTCGCCAAGGTCCGGCTGCCGCCGGCGCGTCAGGCGATGGGCGGCCCCCTGATTCCGCTTTCAGTGACGATGCGCCCGGGCAGCTTCGAGCACAGGGTCATGCAGCTGGGCGAGGGGCAGTCGCTTTTCAGCCGCTGGCGGGAGCTCGCCAACATCGTGCCGTTGCGTCGCCCGCTCGAGGGCGACGACAGCACCACCAGCAATTTCGGCATGCGCACGGATCCGTTCACCGGCGCACCCGCGATGCATGCCGGCATGGATTTCCGTGGCGAGACTGGCACGCCGATCCGGGCCACCGGGGGCGGCAAGGTGTTGAGGGCCGAGGTTGCCGGCGGCTACGGCAATATGGTCGAGCTCGACCACGGCAATGGGCTGACCACGCGCTACGCCCATCTCAGCGCCTTCGACGTCAAGGCGGACCAGATCGTTCCGCCCGGAACGATCATCGGCCGGCTCGGCTCGACCGGGCGCTCGACCGGCCCGCATCTGCACTATGAGACGAGGCTCGCGGGCGAGGCGAGCAACCCGCTGAAGTTCATCGAGATCGGCAGCAGGCTGTCGCAGCCGGCGCTGCCTGCGGGGGTGCGGTAGGGCTTGCCGTCATTGCATCGCCAGGCGCGCAATGGCGGCTTTGCTTCGGAATGGCGTCTCAGGCCACGTCGGCCGCGCGCTCCGCCATGAAGCGCTCGAGCACTTCCTGTTCGCTCGTCGTGAACCTCAGGCCGAGCTTGCTGCGCCGCCAGAGCACATCAGCGGCGTGCGTGGCCCATTCGGCCTGCATGAGGTAGCGGACCTCGCGCTCGTAAAGGTCGGCACCGAAATGGAGGCCGAGATCGTCGACGCTGCGCGCGCCTTCGAGAATGTCGCGCGCCTTCGTGCCATACGCGCGGACCAGCCGGGTCACCGTCTTGCGCGCCAGCCAGGGATGGGAGGCGGCGAGTGCATCGACCTGCGCCGCGAAACCTTCGACCGGAAAGTCCCCGCCGGGCAGGATGCCAGTGACGGTCCAGGCCGGGCGGGCGGCCCAGTCGGCATGGGGGGCGAGCTTCTCCAGCGCCGATTCCGCCAGGCGGCGATAGGTCGTGATCTTCCCGCCGAAGACCGAGAGCAGCGGGGCCTGGCCTTCGGGCGCGTCGAGCGTCAGGACATAGTCGCGCGTCGCCTCCTGCGCCTTGGACGCGCCGTCGTCATAGAGCGGGCGCACGCCGGAATAGGTCCAGACCACCGATTGCGGTGTCACCGGCTCGCGGAAATATTCGCTCGCGGCGGCGCAGAGATAATCGATTTCTTCCGGCGTCGCCTTCGCCCCGGCCGGATCGCCCTTGAAGTCGCGGTCGGTCGTGCCGATCAGGGTGAAGTCGCGCTCATAGGGAATGGCGAAGACGATGCGGCCATCGCCATTCTGGAAGATGTAGCAGCGGTCGTGTTCGTAGAGCCTGGGCACGACGATGTGGCTGCCCTGAACCATCCGGACCGCTGCCTTGGTATTCGAGCGGACGACGCCGCCCAGCACCTCGCCGACCCAGGGGCCGGCGGCGTTGACGAGAGCTTTGGCCAGAACGGGCGTCCGGGTGCCGCCACTTTCGGCGGTGATCCGCCAGAGGCCATTCTCGCGGTCCGCCGCGACGACGCGGCTGCGGGTGTGGACTGCGGCGCCCCTCGCGGCGGCATCCATCGCGTTCAACACGACGAGGCGCGAATCCTCGACCCAGCAATCGGAGTATTCAAAGGCCCGTGCACGATCGTCCTTCAGGGGGCGGCCAACCGCGTCCGTCGCGAGATCCAGCGTGCGGGTGGGCGGCAGCTTCCTGCGGCCGCCGATATGGTCGTAGAGGAACAGGCCGAGCCGCAGCAGCCAGGCCGGGCGCAGGCCCTTGTGATGCGGCAGGACGAAGCGCAGCGGCCAGATGATGTGAGGCGCGATCGCCCAGAGCCGCTCACGCTCCATCAGCGCCTCCCGGACGAGCCGGAACTCGTAATGTTCGAGATAGCGCAGGCCGCCATGGATCAGCTTGGTCGAGGCAGAGGAGGTCGCGCTGGCGAGATCGTCTTTCTCAAACAGCACGACGGAGGCGCCGCGCCCGGCCGCATCGCGCGCGATGCCGCAGCCATTGATGCCGCCGCCGATGACGGCGAGATCGTATGTCGGCTCAGAATCGCTCATGGAGGCATCAGGCCTTGAAGATGGTCGCGGCCGCAAGCCCGTGGCAGGCACGGGCGCGTCATCGCGGTCGGATATCGCAGACGGACCGGTGCCGGCAAGGACTTGTCCTTGGCGGGGGCCAGACGTCGATGCTTGCCACGAGCACGAGCATGACGGCGATGGTTCGCGCATTATACCGGTGAGGGCTGGCCGGGCGAGGATTCGGGGTTGGGAACGACGCGGAGATGAAGGGCGAGGCTGGTTCCCTGCAGCCACTGGCCTGGCGCAAAGCGACCGAGCGCATGCTCGCCGGATTCGAGGCCGCCTTGCGGAACATCGGCGCGGCGATCCTGGCCGTGCTCTTTCTCGTGGTGATGGCGGCGGTGATCCGGCGCTATCTGTTCGGCGGCGGCTACGTCTGGTCCGACGAGCTGGCGATCTGGCTGCATGTGGCGTTGATCGCCACGGCTGCGCCGCTCGCCGTCACCGGTGCGCTGGCGATGCGGCTCGACGTTCTGGTGCGGCTTTTGCCGCCCGGCTGGCGCCGGCTCGCGGATGCACTGGCCGGAGGGATCGCCGTGCAGGGCGCGCTCGTGCTCGCGGTCGGCGGGGCGGGCGTCGCCAGCCTCGTCGGCGGCAGCTCGACGGTGCTCGGCCTGCCGGAATGGCTGCGCTTTGCGATCTTCGCCTGCGGCGGCGGGCTGACCGTGCTTGCCCTCACGTTGCGCGCGGTGCTCGATCGCGGCTGGTCCGATGCGCTGGGCGCCCTTCTGCTTGGCGCTTGCTTCTACGGGCTGGCTCAGCTTTCGAGCGGCTTCACCCTGGCGACGCCGAGCCTCGCGGCGGCGATGCTGGCCGCGGGCGGCCTGCTGCTCGGCGCGCCACTGCCGCTCGCCCTGCTCGCGGGGGCGTCGATTGCGGGCGCTTTCGGCGCCCTGCTGCCGGAACCGGCGATCGTCCAGAACACTGTCGCCGGTGTCTCGAAGTTCCTGCTGCTGGCGATCCCGTTTTTCCTGCTGGCGGGCGAGTTGCTGACTTCGGGCGGGCTGGCGGAACGGCTCGTGCGCTTCGCCGCGGCCCTCGTCGGGCATCGCCGCGCCGGCCTCGCCCAGACGGCGCTGGTCTCGAGCGTGCTGTTCTCGGGCGCGTCGGGTTCCTCCGTTGCGAATGCGGCCTTCGGGGCGAAGGTGATGGCGCCGACGCTGGTCGCGCGCGGCTATCCGCCGGCGCATGCGGCGGCGATCGTCGCCGGCGTCTCGATGCTCGACAACATTATCCCGCCCTCGATCGCCTTCCTGCTGCTGGCGACGGCAACCAACCTGTCGATCGGGGCGCTGCTGGTTGGCGGCTTCGTCGCGGGTGGCGTGCTGGCGCTGGCGTTGGCCATCGGCATTCACCTGACGGTGCGCGACGTCGTCGATGCCGCACCGAAGGCGAGCGCCGGCGAGCGGGCGGCGAGCTTCATCGGCGCCCTGCCGGCGATCGGGCTCGGCGTCGTCGTGGTCGTCGGCATTCGCTTCGGTGTCGTCACGGTGACGGAGGCTTCGGCGCTGGCCGTCGCCTATGCGCTCGTGACCTGCCTGTGCCTGCGCAGCCTGAATGGCCGCGGCGTCCTCGCCGCGCTGCGCGGCACCGCGACCGAGGCGGCCGCGATCGGGCTGCTGATCGGCGCATCGGCGCCGTTTGCCTTCCTGCTGGCGCTGGACCGGGTCTCCGAGCTGATGGCCGGGCTGGTGACGGCGCTCGGTGGCGGGCCCTATGCGGTGATGCTGCTCGCCAATCTCGTGCTGCTGGTCGCCGGCCTTTTCCTCGACATCGGCGCGGCGATCCTGCTGCTGGCGCCGCTGCTGCTGCCGGTGGCGATCGCCGCGGGGCTCGATCCGATCCAGTTCGGCGTGATCCTCGTCGTCAACCTGATGATCCACGGATTGACGCCGCCGCTCGGCATTCTCGTCTATGTCGTCAGCGGCATCACTGGCGTGTCGGCCGGTGCGGTGTTCCGGGCCGTGCTGCCGCTGCTCGGCATGCTCCTGGTTGCGCTGTTCGTGCTATCGCTGGCGGCGGCGGCCTGGCCATCGCTCGCGCCATCCTCGCTTGCCCTCTGGCTCAAGGCGCTGTTCTGATGCGCGCGGATCTGCCTCTGCCGCCTCGGCCTCCCGCCATCCGCCTGGACCAAGCCCTGCCATGACCGTCACCGATATCGCGACGCGGACCTATAACCATGGCTGGCGGCTCGATCCGATCATCCGCAGCCTGCTCGACACGGATTTCTACAAGCTTTTGATGCTGCAGATGATCCGGGCCTTCCATCCGGAGGTCCAGGTCACTTTCTCGCTGATCAACCGCTCGAAGCATATCCGCCTGGCCGATCTCGTCGACGAGGAGGAGCTGCGCGCGCAACTCGACCACGCTCGCAGCGTGCGCTTCTCGAAGAAGGAGCTGATCTGGCTCGCCGGCAACTCGTTCTATGGCCGCACGCAGATGTTCTCGCCGGAATTCATCGCCTGGCTCGCCGATTTCCAGCTCCCGGAATACGAACTGCGCAAGGTCGACGGGCAGTACGAGCTGCATTTCGAGGGGCCCTGGACACATACGACGATGTGGGAGGTGCCGGCTCTCGCCATCATCAACGAGCTCAGGGCCCGGCGCGTCATGGTCGGCCAGAAGCGCTTTTCGCTCGACGTGCTCTATGCCCGAGCCAAGGCGAAGATGTGGGACAAGGTCGAGCGCCTGCAGAAGCTGCCGAATCTCAGGTTGTCGGATTTCGGCACGCGGCGGCGGCACGGCCATCTCTGGCAGCGCTGGTGCGTCGAGGCGCTGAAGGAGGGATTGGGGCCGGCCTTCAGCGGCTCGTCCAACGTGCTGCTGGCGATGGACAACGACCTCGAGGCGATCGGCACCAACGCGCATGAATTGCCGATGGTCCTGGCTGCGCTCGCTGACAGCGACGAGGAACTGCTGCAGGCTCCTTACCGGGTGCTCGACGAGTGGCGCCAGGTCTATGGCGGCAATCTGCTGATCGCCTTGCCGGATGCCTTCGGGACCACCGGGTTCCTGCGAAATGCGCCGGACTGGGTCGCGGACTGGACCGGGTTTCGGCCCGATTCGGCGCCGCCGATCCCGGCCGGCGAGGAGATCATCGCCTGGTGGCGCGAGCGCGGGCGCGATCCGCGCGAGAAGCTGCTGGTCTTCTCCGACGGGCTCGACGTCGATGCGATCGAGCGCGTCTACCGGCATTTCGACGGGAAGGTCCGCATGGCCTTCGGCTGGGGCACGGACCTGACCAATGATCTGGTCGGCTGTTCGCCCGACGGCTCGCGCGCGCTCGATCCGATGTCGCTGGTCTGCAAGGTCTCGAAGGCGAACGGCCGCCCGGCGGTGAAACTCTCCGACAATCCCGAGAAGGTTTCAGGCGAGGGCGGTGCAGTGGCGCGCTATCGCAGGGTGTTCGAGGTAAAATGACGTAACGTAACTAATGTGTGTTGCCATTTTGTTCCGAATGCGCGATGCTGATCGTGGGTTGGGGAACTCGACATGGCGCGCTTGCTGGTTGCGCTTTTCATGGTTTTGGCAGCGTTCGCTGCGACCGGCGCTGCGACCGGCGCCGCGAACGCGCAGACGCTCGGACGCGAGCGATTGAACGAGGCCGGCGCGCTGAGCCACGACGACATGGCCGCGCTGCTGAGAGGCCTGCTGACCGGCCGGGCCGATGTCGGGGCGCTACGGGTAGAAGCCGGCGACATCGTCTTCCACGCTGCCGGTCGGGATGTCCGCATGGGGCTGGCGGCACTGAGCCGTCAGTTCAACGCGTTGCCGAATGCCAGGGCGCGGCAGGATGCCTTCGATCAATTGACGCAGCGCGTCGCGGAAGCCGTGGCTGGACGACCGGCGCCTAAGACCGAGGCGGAGACCAGGCGGTTCACTGCAGCGCTGCTGCCCGTGCTGAAGAATCGCTCGTTCATCGCGCAGTTCGCGGAGATGGCGCGCCAGCGCGGCTCGCCCCATGCCAGGCTGCTGCATGTGCCGCTGTTCGGTGACGTCATTGCCGCCGCGGCCCTCGACCTGCCCAATGTCACGCGCTTCGTCGCGATGGGGGAGGGCGGCGGTCACGGGATGAGCGACGCCGACGTCTTGCGTGCAGCCATCGACAATTGGACCCGTCGCGTCGACAGGCTCGAACTCCACGCGGTGGGCAATCTGCGCGCCTTCCATTTCGGCACGGGTGTCTACAACGCCTCGATCCTGGTGCTGCCGAATCCGTGGGAGAAGGTTCCTGATCTGCCGCGAAACGTCGCCTTCAGCGTCCCGTCGCGCGACATTCTCGCCTTCGCCGATGCCGACGATGCCGAGGCAGTCGCCGCGTTGCGGGCGCTGACGAAACAGCCCGATAAGGGCTTCCCGATCAGCAAGCAGATCTACAGGCTCAGCGAGAAGGGGCCGGTGGTCATTCCCTAAGTGAGGGCGCCTGTCGGGATCGCGGCCGACGTGGCGCGCACGGCAATGACCGCAAACCTTGCATCCGGCCGGAAAACCCCCTAATGCGACCGCGCTTTCCGGCCGCGTAGGGCCGTTGTCAGGAACAGGGTGTCATGGCCAAAGAGAAATTTGCGCGGACGAAGCCGCACTGCAACATCGGAACGATTGGTCACGTTGACCATGGCAAGACGTCGCTGACGGCAGCGATCACGAAGGTTCTGGCCGAGTCTGGCGGTGCGTCGTTCACGGCGTATGACCAGATCGACAAGGCGCCTGAGGAGAAGGCGCGCGGCATCACGATCTCGACGGCTCACGTCGAGTACGAGACGGCTGCGCGTCACTATGCGCACGTCGACTGCCCCGGCCACGCCGACTACGTGAAGAACATGATCACGGGCGCGGCGCAGATGGACGGCGCGATCCTGGTTGTGTCGGCGGCCGACGGCCCGATGCCGCAGACCCGCGAGCACATCCTGCTGGCGCGCCAGGTCGGCGTTCCGGCGCTGGTGGTGTTCATGAACAAGGTCGATCTGGTCGACGACGCCGAGCTGCTCGAGCTGGTCGAGATGGAGATCCGCGAGCTTCTGTCGAAGTACGACTTCCCGGGCGACGACATCCCGATCACGAAGGGCTCGGCGAAGGTCGCGCTGGACAACGGCGACAAGGCGATCGGCCATGACGCGGTTCTGGCGCTGATGCAGACGGTCGACGACTACATCCCGCAGCCGGAGCGTCCGATCGACCAGCCCTTCCTGATGCCGGTCGAGGACGTGTTCTCGATCTCGGGTCGCGGCACGGTGGTGACGGGTCGCGTCGAGCGCGGCATCGTCAAGGTCGGCGAGGAAATCGAGATCGTCGGCCTGAAGGACACGGTCAAGACGACGGTCACCGGCGTCGAGATGTTCCGCAAGCTGCTGGACCAGGGCCAGGCTGGCGACAACATCGGCGCGCTGCTGCGCGGCACGAAGCGCGAGGACGTCGAGCGCGGCCAGATCCTGTGCAAGCCGGGTTCGGTGAAGCCGCACACGAAGTTCAAGGCCGAGGCCTACATCCTGACGAAGGAGGAGGGCGGTCGCCACACCCCGTTCTTCACCAACTACCGTCCGCAGTTCTACTTCCGCACGACCGACGTGACGGGCGTGGTGCACCTGCCTGAGGGCACGGAGATGGTGATGCCGGGCGACAACATCGCCATGGAAGTGCACCTGATCGTGCCGATCGCGATGGAAGAGAAGCTGCGCTTCGCCATCCGTGAAGGTGGCCGCACCGTCGGCGCCGGCGTCGTCGCAAGCATCATCGCCTGATCGAAGCACGCGCGAGCAATCGGGAAAGGGCGCCTGATAGGGCGCCCTTTTTCTTTTGTTCACAGCCGCTTCGTAGGCGCGGCGATTTCGCACTTGAAAAGCCGCAATGGTTGGGGCAAAGGATCGCCAGACTACAGGGGTGTAGCTCAGTTGGTAGAGTACCGGTCTCCAAAACCGGTTGTCGTAGGTTCGAGCCCTACCGCCCCTGCCAGTTTTCCCCGGGCACCGCAATGCGGCTCGCCGTCCGTCCGTGCGGCCTTCCCGGGCGCGATATCCCGCTGAAACAGCTATCGGTCATTTGCGCGTCTGAGCTAAGCTCCGGCCCGAGCGGTCTGCCAGCAGGTGGATCGAGCCGGAGGATGTCATGCGCCCGATCATTGCCGCTGTTGCCATCCTTGCCGCCTGCTGGGAATGGCCAGCTGTGCAGGCGGCCGAGATCAAGGTGCTGACGGCAGGCGCCTTCAAGCCGGTCATCCTCGCCACCGCCGCCGAATTCGAGAAGCAGAGCGGCCACAAGCTCGTGGTGGACAACGACACGGCCGGCGCTCTGCTGCGCCGGATCGGCGAGGGGGAGGCGTTTGATCTCGCGGTGCTGACCCCCGCCGCCGTGAAGGAGCTCGTCGGCAAAGGGAAAATGCTGGGGCCGTCGACTGCTGATCTCGCCCGCACTTCCGTGGGCGTCGCGGTGAAGGAAGGTGCGGCGCGTCCCGATATCGCGACCGTGCCGGCATTCAAGGCTGCACTGCTGGCCGCGCGCAAGGTGGCCTATATCGATCCGGCCGCGGGAGGCTCCAGCGGAATCTACTTCGCTAAGTTGCTCGAGACGATGGGCATCGCCGACGCGATCAAGGCCAAGGCAGTGCTCGTGCCCGGCGGTCTCGTGGCCCAGCGTCTCGTCACCGGGGAGGCCGATCTCGCGGTTCATCAGATCAGCGAGATCCTGGCGGTGCAGGGGGCTACGCTCGTCGGCCCGCTGCCGGCGGATATTCAAAGCTACACGACTTATACCGGCGGCCTTGCGGCCGCCGGCGCGCAGCCCGAGGCTGCGGGCGCCTTCCTGAGCTTCCTACGCGGCGACGCCGCCCGTCGCATTCTTGCCGAGAAGGGCATGGAGGCCGCCGCGAACTGACTGGCGACGTGCTGCCGGTTGCCCGAAAAGCCGCTTGGCTAACGCGCGCGACCGTTGTAAAAGGCACGCCACGACGGCGCGCGGCTCCCTGAGCCCCGCGCCGCGAATGTTTCAGGACAGCCGAATCGATGCCGGGGCAGGAGCCAGCGGGCCGGTTCGGGAGCCGAGGTAACCCATGGCCAAAAGCAGCCCCTTCAGCTTCCTGCAGGACGTGCGCAACGAAGCGTCCAAGGTCACCTGGCCGTCGCGCCGCGAGACGCTGATCACGACCGGCCTCGTGCTGGCCATGGTCGTCGTCTCGAGCCTGTTCTTTCTCTTCACCGACACCATCATCCGCTGGTCGCTCGGCATCATCCTCGGCGCCCGTTGAACGGAATCAAGAACGTGAGCACCCGCTGGTACATCGTCCACGCCTATTCGAACTTCGAGAACAAGGTCGCGCAGTCGATCCGCGACCAGGCGGCGCAGCGCAACCTGACCGACAAGTTCGACGAGGTGCTGGTCCCGACCGAGAAGGTCGTCGAGGTTCGCCGCGGCCGTAAGGTCGAGGCCGAGCGCAAATTCTTCCCCGGCTATGTGCTGGTGAAGTGCGAGATGACCGACGAGGTCTATCACCTGATCAAGAACACGCCGAAGGTCACCGGCTTCCTGGGCGCCGACAAGGCCAAGCCCATGCCGATCCCCGAAGCCGAGGCGATGCGGATCAAGGGCCAGGTGGCCGAGGGCGTCGAGCGTCCGAAGCCGACGATCGTCTTCGAGATCGGCGAGCAGGTGAAGGTCGCCGACGGCCCCTTCGCCTCGTTCAACGGCGTGGTCGAGGATGTCGACCATGGCCGCGCCCGCCTCAAGGTCGCGGTTTCGATCTTCGGCCGCGCGACGCCGGTCGAACTGGAATACGGACAGGTCGAGAAGCTCTGAGGAGCCATCGCGCCGTGGCAGGCGGCGCAGGCATTGCCCTCCCACGTTTTCGGTAGTTCGGCTCGGAACGCTTACGCTGTTAAGCTGTCCGGGTCGACGCCTGACGTTGCCAGGAGGAGCGCATGCTGCATATCGATCTGCCCACTCGCACCGACATCGAGAAGCTTGCCGAGTGGCATGGAAGCCCGGCGGTCTCGATCTATCTGCGCACGACGCCGGTCACCCAGGACACCAAGGGCGACCGCATCGCTCTGAAGAACCTGCTCGGGCAGGCGGTCGCCCAGATGGAGGCCGCCGGCATCGCCAAGCGGACGATCGGTCCGCTCGTCGATGGCATCGATGCGCTCGCGGCGGATGACGAGTTCTGGGTCGAGCAGGCGAATAGCCTCGCGGTCCTAGCCAACGAGGCCGGGGTGCGGACTTTCCGCCTGCCCAACCACCTGACCAATCTGGTCGAGGTGTCCGACCGGTTTCACCTGAAGCCGCTGATCCGGGCCGTAACCTTCCCGCATGACGCCTATGTGCTGGCGATCGGAGCCGGCGGGGTGCGCCTCGTCGAGGTTTCAGCCGATTTGCCGCCGCATCCCGTCAAGGTGCCCGGCATGCCGCGCGATGCCGGGCAGGTGCTCGGCCGCAGCATGCCGGTCAGTCGTGCCGGCGATTCGGTCGGGGCGGGGTCGGGCGAACACGCTTCGCTCACGCGTTATGCGCGCGCCGTCGACAGGGCGCTGCGGCCGGTCCTGAGCGGCGGAGAGCGGCCGCTGATCCTGGCCGCGCCAGAGCCGATGGTGTCGGTCTTCCGCCAAGTCTGTAGCTATTCTCATCTCGCGAACGAGGCCATCGTCGGCAGTGCGCATGAGACGCCGGATCATGAGCTCGCCGCAACCGCCCGCAAGATCCTCGACAGCGTCTATGCAGCTGACATTGCCGCATTGGCGCAGCTGTATCGGACGCGCGAAGGGCAGGGGCGCGCGACGGCCGATGTCGCCCAGGCTGCGCGTGCCGCGACCTTTGGGGCCGTAGATGTCTTGCTCGTCGATATGGACACGGTCGTTCCCGGACGTGTCGACGACAATGGTGCTGTGGTCTTCGCGGAGACCAGCGCCTTGAGCTATGGCGTCGTTGACGAGATCGCGCGTCGGGCTCTGCGAGCCGGGGCTCGTGTCATCGCGGCACGCCGCAGCGACATTCCCGGCGGCGGCGATCTGGCCGCGATCCTGCGCTACCCGCTCTGAGCGAGGCGGGCGCTTCGTGCGTTCGCCAGGGCGGGAAACAATGCTCTCCGGGGCTTCCCTTCGGGGCCGCCTTGTGTCATAGGCGGCGCCTCACTTGCGTGGGAGGCGGGCCGGTCGCCAACCGGAGTTCCCTGCCGCACCACGCTCTGCAACCATCCCGACCCCGGGCGAGAGCTGTCCGCGGGCGGGACGTCGTCGTTCCGATAGGCGTCGGGACGGACGGCAGGAGCAGCCATCATGGCAAAGAAGATCACGGGCTACGTGAAGCTTCAGGTTCCGGCGGGCGCGGCCAATCCGTCGCCGCCGATCGGTCCGGCGCTGGGTCAGCGCGGCCTCAACATCATGGAATTCTGCAAGGCCTTCAACGCGAAGACCGCGCAGATGGAAAAGGGCATGCCGATCCCGGTGATCATCACCGCGTATCAGGACCGCTCCTTCACCTTCGAGATGAAGCAGCCGCCGGTGTCCTACTGGCTGAAGAAGGCCGCCGGCCTGACCTCGGGTTCCAAGACCCCGGGCCGCGGCGGCAATGTCGGCAAGGTGACGGTCGCCCAGATCAACGAGATCGCCACGAAGAAGATGGCCGATCTCAACTGCGACAGCGTCGAATCCGCAGCGTCCATGATCAAGGGCTCGGCCCGGTCGATGGGCCTGGAAGTCGTGGGCTGAGGGGGCGATCATGGCACATATCGGAAAGCGCGTCGTCAAGGGCCGCGAGGGCATTGACCGCACCAAGCTCTACCCGCTGACGGACGCCGTCTCGCTGGTCAAGGAGCGTGCGACCGCCAAGTTCGACGAGACCGTCGAAGTCTCGATGAACCTGGGCGTCGATCCGCGTCACGCCGACCAGATGGTCCGCGGCGTCTGCAACCTGCCGAACGGCTCGGGCCGCGTCCTGCGCGTCGCCGTGTTCGCCCGCGGCGCCAAGGCCGAGGAGGCCAAGAAGGCCGGTGCCGACATCGTCGGCGCGGAAGACCTGGTCGAGATCGTCCAGAAGGGCACGATCGACTTCGATCGCTGCATCGCGACCCCGGACATGATGCCGCTCGTCGGCCGCCTCGGTAAGGTGCTCGGCCCGCGCGGCCTGATGCCGAACCCGAAGGTCGGCACCGTCACCATGGACCTGACGACTGCGGTCGCCGCGTCCAAGGGCGGTTCGGTCGAGTTCCGCGTCGAGAAGGCCGGCATCGTGCATGCTGCCGTCGGCAAGGTCTCGTTCTCGGCCGAGAAGCTGGCCGAGAACATCAAGGCCTTCGCTGACTCCGTCGCCAAGGCCAAGCCGGCCGGCGCCAAGGGCACCTATATCCAGCGCGTCGCGATCTCGTCGACGATGGGTCCGGGCGTCAAGATCGAGCCGAATACCGTTCTCGGCGGCTGATCATCACGGCCTCGCTTCGGCCGGCGCAAGCCGGCTGAAGCTGACATCGCGATCGGAACGGTCGAGGTGTCCACGCAACTTGTCACTTGGCAGAGGCTGGCGAAGGCGCTATGACGCTCGCCAGTTTCCATAAGTGATGTGGGCTCCGGCGCGCTTGTCGCGAAGGGGTCCGTTTCGCGTTTTTTGGCGGTTCGCCGCCGAAAAATGGGTTTTTGGGGCGTGCGGAGCGATCCGTGTGCTCGAATCACCCAGTCCTGTCTGAGACTGCAGGTGCTCCGAGGGCTTGCCCGAGGGCATAATTTCGCCAAGAGGCCTGCATAGACGGTGCAAGAGCTTAAGCGGGATCGCGAGATCCCGAAGACGGTTCGAACCATCTCGCCCGATCACGGCTCCAGGAGCCGGAGAGGGGACAGGGCACTGAGCGTCGCTCTGATGAAGCGTCGGTGTCAACCGGGGTTTCGAAGGGGCGGCAGTGCAACCGGCGGCAAGCCCTCACAGGCCTGCCGTCTACCGGAGAGAGCCCAGTGGATAAAGCGGCAAAGACAGATGCCGTCGCGACGCTGAACGAGGTGTTTTCGACCACCTCGGTCGTCGTCGTGGCCCACTATGCGGGCTTGACCGTGGCCCAGTTCCAGAAGCTTCGTCGCGAGATGAAGGCCAATGGCGCCACTGTTAAGGTCGCAAAGAACCGGCTGGCCAAGATCGCTCTTGAAGGCACCGACGTCGCGTCCATCAGCAATCTGCTGACGGGTCCCACCCTGATCGCTTATTCGAGCGATCCGGTCGCGGCGCCGAAGGTCGCCACCGCTTTCGCCAAGGATCACGACAAGCTCGTCATCCTTGGCGGTGCGATGGGCAAGACCGCCCTGAACCCCGACGGCGTCAAGGCCCTGGCCACGATGCCCTCGCTCGACGAACTGCGCGCCAAGCTGCTCGGCCTCCTGCAGGCCCCGGCAACGAAGATCGCCCAGCTCTCGACCGCCCCGGCTGCCAAGCTGGCGCGTGTGTTCCAGGCATATGCCGACAAGGATGCGGCCTGAACGGCCGGCTACCCCTGATAATCGTTCGAACCTCTTACCATATAGGAGCCTATCATGGCTGATCTCGCCAAGCTCGTCGACGAGCTGTCCTCCCTGACGGTCCTCGAGGCCGCTGACCTCGCCAAGCTTCTCGAAGAGAAGTGGGGCGTCTCCGCTGCCGCCGCCGTCGCCGTTGCGGCTGGCCCGGCCGCTGGCGCTGGCGCTGGCGCTGCCGCTGCTGAAGAGCAGACCGAGTTCACCGTTGTCCTGGCTTCGGCCGGCGACAAGAAGATCGAGGTGATCAAGGAAGTCCGCGCCATCACCGGTCTCGGCCTCAAGGAGGCCAAGGACCTGGTCGAGGCCGCTCCGAAGCCTGTCAAGGAGTCGGTTGCCAAGGACGAGGCCGAGAAGCTCAAGAAGCAGCTCGAGGCCGTCGGCGCCAAGGTCGAGCTCAAGTGAGCAGGGCCGGCATGATGCCGGTCCGACCCTAGTCAAGACCAGACAGTCCCGGGGTGGTGACGCCTCCGGGGCTGTCGCGTCGTTTCCGCACCATAGTGCGGAAAGGTTGCAAAGACCCTCGATGCAGCTTTGCGTTGTGGGGTGCGCGTTTCAGATGATGTCGGCGCAATGACGCGCCGAGCGGCTCACCCGGCGGCCTTGCCGCCTTGTCGCCCGGACCGCCGGGTGAGCCGTCCAGAGCAGGATGAAGCCGGGTCGGGCCGAACCGGTTTTCCGAATCCGGCTCTGAACCGAAGTTGGAGCAGGCGTTGCCGATCGTGGATTCCACGTTCGGGCGTCGCGCTCCGGAGATTGCGAGGAACAACATGGTCAATTCGCTCCAGGGCCGCAGGCGCGTCCGCAAGTTCTTCGGAAAACTCAAGGAAGTGGCGCAGATGCCGAACCTCATCGAGGTTCAGAAGGCGTCCTATGACCAGTTCCTGATGGTCGACGAGCCCAAGGGCGGCCGCGGCGACGAAGGCCTGCAGTCGGTCTTCAAGTCGGTGTTCCCGATCGGCGATTTCTCGGGCGCCTCGCTGCTCGAGTTCGTGAAGTACACTTTCGAGCCGCCGAAGTACGACGTCGACGAGTGCCGTCAGCGCGGCATGACTTTCTCGGCGCCGCTCAAGGTGACGCTGCGCCTGATCGTGTTCGATATCGATCCCGACACCCAGGCCAAGTCGGTCAAGGACATCAAGGAGCAGGATGTCTACATGGGCGACATGCCGCTCATGACCGACAACGGCACCTTCATCGTCAACGGCACGGAACGCGTCATCGTCTCGCAGATGCACCGTTCGCCAGGCGTGTTCTTCGACCACGACAAGGGCAAGACCCATTCGTCGGGCAAGCTGCTGTTCGCCGCCCGCATCATCCCCTATCGCGGCTCCTGGCTCGCCATCGAGTTCGACGCCAAGGACATCGTGTATGCGCGCATCGACCGGAAGCGTAAGATTCCGGTGACGTCGCTGCTGTTCGCGCTCGGCATGGACGGCGAGGAGATCCTCAGCCGCTTCTACAACACGATCACCTACGCCAAGGACAAGCAGGGCTGGCGCGTTCCCTACGACGCCGAGCGCATGAAGGGCTTCAAGGCGACCGAGGACATGATCGACGCCGACACCGGCGAGGTCGTGGTCGAGGCCGGCAAGAAGCTCGTCGCCCGCACGGCGCGCCAGCTCGCCGAGAAGGGTCTCAAGTTCCTGCGCGCCACGGACGAGGATCTCTACACCCAGTACATCGCCGAGGACCTGGTCAACCCGGCGACCGGCGAGGTCTTCGCCGAGGCCGGCGAGGAGATCACCGAGAAGCTGCTCAAGCTCCTCACCGACGAGGGCTTCGACGAGATCCCGGTGCTCGACATCGACCACATCACCGTCGGCCCGTACATCCGCAACACGCTGAACGTGGACAAGAACTCGCGCCGTGAAGAGGCGCTGTTCGACATCTACCGCGTGATGCGTCCGGGCGAGCCGCCGACGCTCGAGACCGCCGAGAACATGTTCCAGTCGCTGTTCTTCGACGCCGAGCGCTACGACCTTTCGGCCGTCGGCCGCGTGAAGATGAACATGCGCCTCGACCTCGACGCCGAGGACACCGTGCGCATCCTGCGCAAGGAGGACATCTTCGCGGTCGTCAAGGCGCTGGTCGACCTGCGCGACGGCAAGGGCGAGATCGACGACATCGACCATCTCGGCAACCGCCGCGTGCGCTCGGTCGGCGAGCTCATGGAGAACCAGTACCGCCTGGGCCTCCTGCGCATGGAGCGCGCCATCAAGGAGCGCATGTCCTCGGTCGATATCGACACGGTGATGCCGCAGGACCTGATCAACGCCAAGCCGGCGGCTGCCGCCGTGCGCGAGTTCTTCGGCTCGTCGCAGCTCTCGCAGTTCATGGACCAGACGAACCCGCTCTCGGAAGTCACTCACAAGCGTCGCCTTTCGGCGCTTGGCCCGGGTGGTCTGACCCGCGAGCGCGCCGGCTTCGAGGTGCGCGACGTGCACCCGACGCATTACGGCCGCATCTGCCCGATCGAGACGCCGGAAGGGCCGAATATCGGCCTGATCAACTCGCTCGCCACCTTCGCGCGGGTGAACAAGTATGGCTTCATCGAGAGCCCCTACCGCCGCATCCGCGACGGGAAGCAGACCGACGAGATTATCTATCTCTCGGCGATGGAGGAGGCGAAGTACAACGTCGCCCAGGCGAACGCCGCCGTCGACAAGGAAGGCCGCCTCACCGACGACCTGATCGTCTGCCGCCGCGCCGGTGAAGTCATCGTCACCCCGGTCGACAAGGTCGACTTCCAGGACGTGTCGCCGAAGCAGCTCGTCTCGGTCGCCGCGGCGCTGATCCCGTTCCTCGAGAACGACGACGCGAACCGCGCTCTGATGGGCTCGAACATGCAGCGCCAGGCGGTGCCGCTGGTTCGCGCCGACGCGCCTTTCGTCGGCACCGGCATGGAAGCTGTCGTCGCCCGTGACTCGGGCGCAGCGATCGCGGCCCGCCGCGCCGGCATCGTCGACCAGGTCGACGCGACGCGTATCGTTATCCGTGCGTCCGACGAGATGGATCCGACCAAGCCGGGCGTCGACATCTACCGCCTGCAGAAGTTCCAGCGCTCGAACCAGTCGACCTGCATCACGCAGCGTCCGCTGGTGCGCGTCGGCGACGTCATCAAGAAGGGTGATATCGTCGCGGACGGCCCGTCGACGGAGTTCGGCGAGCTCGCGCTCGGCCGCAACGTGCTCGTCGCGTTCATGCCGTGGAACGGCTACAACTTCGAAGACTCGATCCTGCTCTCGGAGAAGATTGTCTCGGAAGACGTCTTCACCTCGATCCATATCGAGGAATTCGAGGTCATGGCCCGCGACACGAAGCTCGGCCCGGAGGAAATCACGCGCGACATTCCGAACGTTTCGGAAGAGGCGCTGAAGAACCTCGACGAAGCCGGCATCGTCTATATCGGCGCCGAAGTGGCGGCCGGTGACATCCTCGTCGGCAAGATCACGCCGAAGGGCGAAAGCCCGATGACGCCGGAAGAGAAGCTGCTGCGCGCCATCTTCGGCGAGAAGGCGTCCGACGTCCGCGACACCTCGCTGCGTGTTCCGCCGGGCGTCCAGGGCACGATCGTCGAGGTCCGCGTGTTCAACCGCCACGGCGTCGACAAGGACGAGCGCGCCCAGGCGATCGAGCGCGAGGAGATCGAGCGTCTCGCCAAGGACCGTGACGACGAACAGGCGATCCTGGACCGCAACACCTTTGCGCGTCTCGGCGACATCCTGAACGGCAAGACCGGTCTCGCCGGCCCGAAGGGCTTCAAGAAGGACACGGTCATCACCCGCGAGGGCATGTCCGAGTTCCCGCGCTCGCAGTGGTGGCTGTTCGCCACGGCGGACGACGCCCTGATGACCGAAATCGAGGCGATGCGGAAGCAGTACGACGAGTCGAAGAAGCGTCTCGAGCAGCGCTTCCTCGACAAGGTCGAGAAGCTGCAGCGCGGCGACGAGCTGCCTCCGGGCGTGATGAAGATGGTCAAGGTCTTCGTCGCGGTGAAGCGCAAGATCCAGCCGGGCGACAAGATGGCCGGCCGTCACGGCAACAAGGGTGTGGTCTCGCGCATCGTGCCGGCGGAGGACATGCCGTTCCTCGAGGACGGCACCCATGCCGACATCGTGCTGAACCCGCTCGGCGTGCCCTCGCGCATGAACGTCGGCCAGATCCTGGAGACGCATCTGGGTTGGGCCGCCGCCGGCCTCGGCAAGCAGATCGGCAAGGCGCTCGACGCGTACAAGAAGGCCCATGACGTCGAGGCCCTGCGGGCTTCGTTCGACGCCGTCTACGAGGATAACGAGATCATCGCCTCGATGGACGAGAACGAGCTCGTCGAGATGGGCCAGAACCTGCGCCGTGGCGTTCCGATCGCGACGCCGGTGTTCAACGGCGCCAAGGAGGCCGACATCGAGCGGCTTCTGGAGCAGGCCGGCCTGCACTCGTCGGGCCAGTCGACGCTCTATGACGGCCGCACCGGCGAGCCCTTCGACCGCAAGGTCACGATGGGCTACATCTACATGCTGAAGCTGCACCACCTGGTCGACGACAAGATCCATGCGCGTTCGATCGGCCCGTACTCGCTCGTCACCCAGCAGCCGCTGGGCGGCAAGGCGCAGTTCGGCGGCCAGCGCTTCGGCGAGATGGAGGTCTGGGCGCTCGAAGCCTATGGCGCCGCCTACACGCTGCAGGAGATGCTGACGGTGAAGTCGGACGACGTCGCGGGCCGAACCAAGGTCTACGAGTCGATCGTGCGCGGCGAGGACAACTTCGAGGCCGGCATCCCCGAGAGCTTCAACGTTCTCGTCAAGGAGATGCGTTCGCTGGGCCTCAACGTCGAGCTGGTCAGCAACAAGCCGAAGCCGGGCGAGCTGCCGCCGGCCGAGGCCGCCGAGTAAGCCGGTTCACTCCGGTCCGAACACGATCTGCCGGCGGCACTGACGCCGCCGGCCATTGAATTGACGAAGCCGGGCAGGGCGGTGCTCCACCCCCGCCGGCGAGAGGAGACAGGCGATGAAGCAAGAGGTCATGAACCTTTTCGGCCAGCAGCCGGTCCAGCAGGCCTTCGACGCGATCAAGATCTCGATCGCGAGCCCGGAGAAGATCCTGTCCTGGTCCTATGGCGAGATCAAAAAGCCCGAGACCATCAACTACCGTACGTTCAAGCCGGAGCGCGACGGCCTGTTCTGCGCCCGTATCTTCGGGCCGATCAAGGACTACGAGTGCCTGTGCGGCAAGTACAAGCGCATGAAGTTCAAGGGCGTCATCTGCGAGAAGTGCGGCGTCGAAGTCACGCTCGCCCGCGTCCGGCGCGAGCGCATGGGCCATATCGAGCTGGCCGCCCCGGTTGCGCATATCTGGTTCCTGAAGTCGCTGCCCTCGCGCATCGGCCTGCTGATGGATATGCCGCTCAAGGACCTTGAGCGCATCCTCTACTTCGAGTCGTATGTAGTCATCGAGCCGGGCCTGACCCCGCTCAAGGACCGTCAGCTGCTGTCCGAAGAAGAGTATGTCCGCTGCCAGGAAGAGTACGGCGCCGACACCTTCACCGCCATGATCGGCGCGGAAGCGATCCGCGAGATGCTGCGGGCGCTCGACCTCGACCAGATCAACGCCGATCTCAAGCATGAGATCGCGACGACGACGTCGGAGCTGAAGCCCAAGAAGCTGATGAAGCGCCTCAAGATCATCGAGGCGTTCCAGCTCTCGGGCAACAAGCCGGAATGGATGGTCATGACCATCATCCCGGTGATCCCGCCGGATCTGCGTCCGCTGGTGCCGCTCGACGGTGGTCGCTTCGCGACGTCCGACCTGAACGACCTCTATCGCCGCGTCATCAACCGCAACAACCGCCTGAAGCGGCTGATCGAGCTACGCGCGCCGGACATCATCATCCGCAACGAGAAGCGGATGCTGCAGGAATCGGTCGACGCGCTGTTCGACAACGGCCGCCGCGGCCGCGTCATCACGGGTGCCAACAAGCGCCCGCTGAAGTCGCTCGCCGACATGCTGAAGGGCAAGCAGGGCCGCTTCCGCCAGAACCTCCTCGGCAAGCGCGTCGACTACTCGGGCCGTTCGGTCATCGTGGTCGGCCCGGAGCTGAAGCTGCATCAGTGCGGCCTGCCGAAGAAGATGGCGCTCGAGCTGTTCAAGCCGTTCATCTACGCGCGCCTCGACGCCAAGGGCTACTCGACCACGGTCAAGCAGGCCAAGAAGCTCGTCGAGAAGGAGAAGCCGGAGGTCTGGGATATCCTGGACGAGGTCATCCGCGAGCATCCGGTGATGCTGAACCGTGCGCCGACGCTCCACCGCCTGGGCATCCAGGCGTTCGAGCCGACGCTGATCGAGGGCAAGGCGATCCAGCTGCACCCGCTGGTCTGCGCCGCGTTCAACGCCGACTTCGACGGCGACCAGATGGCCGTGCACGTCCCGCTGTCGCTCGAGGCGCAGCTGGAAGCGCGCGTGCTGATGATGTCGACCAACAACATCCTGCACCCGGCGAACGGCCTGCCGATCATCGTGCCGTCGCAGGACATCGTGCTCGGCCTGTACTACCTCTCGATCGTCTCGGACGGCGAGCCGGGCCAGGGCAAGATCTTCGGTGACTTCGGCGAGCTCGAATACGCGCTGCACGAGAAGGTCGTGACGCTGCATTCGAAGATCAAGTATCGCTGGACCGGGGTCGGCCAGGACGGCAAGCCCTACACCAAGATCTACGACACCACGCCGGGCCGCGTGATCCTCTCGACCGCTCTGCCGAAGCACCCGGCCGTGACCTTCGATGTCATCAACAAGCTGATGACCAAGAAGGAGATCCAGGGGATGATCGACGCCGTGTATCGCGGCTGCGGTCAGAAGGAATCGGTGATCTTCTGCGACCGCATCATGTCGCTGGGCTTCACTCACGCCTTCAAGGCCGGCATTTCCTTCGGCAAGGACGACATGGTCGTGCCGGAGAACAAGTGGGACATCGTCGACACGACCCGCGCGCTCGCCAAGGATTACGAGCAGCAGTACCAGGACGGCCTGATCACCCAGGGCGAGAAGTACAACAAGGTCGTCGACGCCTGGGCGAAGTGCTCCGACAAGCTCGCCCAGGAGATGATGGCCCGCATCTCGACCGTGAAGAAGGACGAGACCGGCCGCGACAAGCCGATCAACTCGATCTACATGATGAGCCACTCGGGTGCCCGCGGTTCGCCGGCGCAGATGCGCCAGCTCGCCGCCATGCGCGGCCTGATGGCCAAGCCGTCGGGCGAGATCATCGAGAGCCCGATCATCTCGAACTTCAAGGAAGGCCTCGACGTTCTCGAGTACTTCAACTCGACCCACGGCGCCCGTAAGGGTCTCGCCGACACGGCGCTCAAGACGGCCAACTCCGGCTATCTCACCCGCCGTCTCGTCGACGTGGCGCAGGACGCGATCATTTCCGAGACCGATTGCGGCTCGGACAACGGCATCAAGATGCGCGCCATCATCGACGCGGGTCAGGTCGTGGCTTCGCTCGGTATCCGCATCCTGGGTCGCTCGGCGGCCGAGGACGTCACGGATATCGACGGCAACGTCCTCGTGCCGAAGGGCAAGATGATCGAGGAGAGCGACATCGAGAAGATCAACGCCGCCGGTATTCAGGAGGTGAAGATCCGCTCGGTGCTGACCTGCGAGACCAAGAACGGAGTCTGCGCGACCTGCTATGGCCGCGACCTCGCTCGCGGCACGCCCGTCAACATGGGCGAGGCGGTTGGCGTCATCGCGGCGCAGTCGATCGGCGAGCCGGGCACGCAGCTGACCATGCGTACCTTCCACATCGGCGGCGCGGCGACCATCGCCGACCAGTCCTTCGTGGAGTCGAACTTCGAGGGCGTCGTGAAGATGCGCAACCGCAACGTTGCGCGGAACTCGGATGGCGACCTCATCGCGATGGCGCGCAACATCGCCATCGTGATCGTCGGGCCGGACGGCGCCGAGCGCGCGGTCCATCGCGTCCAGTTCGGCTCGAAGCTGCGGGTCGACGAGGGCGACAAGGTGAAGCGCGGCCAGCGCCTGATCGAGTGGGATCCCTATTCCCGCCCGATCCTGGCGGAAGTCGACGGAAAGGTCGGCTTCGAGGACCTCGTGGACGGCATGTCGATCACCGAGACGACCGACGAGGCGACCGGCATCTCCAAGCGCGTCGTCATCGACTGGCGCGGCTCGGCCCGTACGGCCGATCTCAAGCCGGCGATCGTGGTCCAGGGTGCCGACGGCAAGGTTGCGAAGCTCGCCCGTGGTGGCGATGCCCGCTACATCCTGCCGGTCGACGGCATCATCTCGGTGGAGCCGGGCTCCTCGATCAAGGCAGGCGACGTGCTGGCGCGTGTCTCGACCGACTCGGCCAAGACCCGCGACATCACCGGCGGTCTGCCGCGGGTCGCGGAGCTGTTCGAGGCGCGTCGTCCGAAGGATGCGGCGATCATCGCCGAGAAGTCGGGCGTGATCGGCTTCGGCAAGGACTACAAGAACAAGCGTCGTGTCACGCTGACGCCGCATGACGGTTCCGAGGGGCTCGAGTACCTGATCCCCAAGGGCAAGCACATCCATCTCCAGGACGGCGACGTCGTGGAGGTCGGCGACTACATCCTCGACGGCAACCCGGCCCCGCACGACATCCTTGCGATCAAGGGCGTCGAGGAGCTGGCGGCTTATCTGGTGAACGAGATCCAGGAGGTCTATCGCCTCCAGGGCGTGGGCATCAACGACAAGCACATCGAGGTGATCGTCCGGCAGATGCTGCAGAAGGTCGAGATCACGGATGGCGGCGACACCGACATCCTGACCGGCGACCAGGTCGACCGTATCGAGCTGCAGGAGATCAACGCGAAGATGGCGGAAGAGGGCAAGAAGCCCGCCTCCGGCGTCCCGGTGCTGCTCGGCATCACCAAGGCTTCGCTGCAGACCCGCTCCTTCATCTCGGCGGCGTCGTTCCAGGAGACCACCCGCGTCCTCACCGAGGCGGCGGTCAACGGCAAGTACGACACGCTCGAAGGCCTGAAGGAGAACGTCATCGTCGGCTCGCTGATCCCGGCCGGCACCGGCGCGCAGGTCGCCCGCATCAAGCAGGTGGCGACGCGCCGCGACGATCTGATCGTCGGCCAGAAGGCGGATGCGGCGGCGAAGGCCGCGGCTTCGGCGGCGAAGGCCGTCGAGGCGGCGCTGCCCGCGGCGGAGTGATCGGCTTCCGCGGATCCCGCGGAGTGCGATAATCTGACATGGCCGCTCCCGCGAGGGGGCGGCCATGTTGCTTTTCCGGCGAAAGACCCGCGGGGCAGGGCATTTCCGGCGTCAAATCCCGAGATTGGGGGTTGACGCGAATCTCGACCCGAGTCATAAGCGCGCCACTGTCGGTGGTTGTCGGACACGTATGTCGCCTTAGCCTTTGTTGCTGGCGAATTTCGCGGCCGAAACTCCATCGAAACTCCAGCGTCGATTGACGACATGGCAAGATGCATGAACGCGGCGCGAGCCGTGATCCTCTGCTGGCGAACGCGCCTGAGGCCTCCCTGCCGGGAGCCGATGGCGCGGCTTCGTTTGTGTCATGGCAACGGCCGGCCTGGGCAACGGATTTAGCGATTTCCAAACGCTCAGTGGGAGCGAGAGGCCAGAATGCCGACAATCAGCCAGCTCATTCGCAAGCCGCGTTCGCCCGTCAAGGCGCGCAACACCGCTCCGGCGCTCGAGTCCTGCCCGCAGAAGCGCGGCGTCTGCACGCGCGTCTACACGACGACGCCGAAGAAGCCGAACTCGGCGCTCCGCAAGGTTGCCAAGGTTCGCCTGACCAACGGCTTCGAGGTGATCGGTTACATTCCGGGTGAGGGTCACAACCTCCAGGAGCACTCCGTGGTCATGATCCGCGGCGGCCGCGTCAAGGACCTTCCCGGCGTGCGCTACCACATCCTGCGCGGCGTGCTCGACACCCAGGGCGTCAAGAACCGCAAGCAGCGCCGTTCGAAGTACGGCGCGAAGCGTCCCAAGTAATTTCGGCCTGACCGGCCGGGCGAGCAGCCTGAGCCGGTTCGCCGCGTTGAAGATTCACGGAGACTAGACGATGTCCCGCCGCCATAGCGCCGAAAAGCGCGAGATCATTCCCGATCCGAAGTTCCACGACGTCGTCGTGACCAAGTTCATGAACTCGGTCATGTACGAGGGCAAGAAGTCGACCGCCGAGCGGATCGTCTATGGCGCCTTCGACATCATCGAGGCCAAGATGAAGAGCGACCCGCTCGCCGTCTTCAAGAGCGCGCTCGAGAACGTCGCTCCGGCGATCGAAGTGCGTTCGCGTCGCGTCGGCGGCGCCACCTACCAGGTTCCGGTCGAGGTTCGCTCCGAGCGCCGCCAGGCGCTGGCGATCCGCTGGCTGATCTCGGCCGCTCGCGGCCGCAACGACAAGACGATGGTCGAGCGTCTCTCTTCGGAGCTGATGGATGCGGCCAGCAACCGTGGCAACGCGGTCAAGAAGCGTGAAGACACGCACCGGATGGCGGAAGCCAACCGCGCCTTCTCGCACTACCGCTGGTAATCGTCCGCGCCACTTCGGAAAGACAGAGCATTCTCATGGCCCGCTCCCATCCCATCGACCGTTATCGCAACTTCGGCATCATGGCCCACATCGATGCCGGCAAGACGACGACGACCGAGCGCATCCTGTTCTACACGGGCAAGTCGCATAAGATCGGCGAAGTCCATGATGGCGCTGCGACCATGGACTGGATGACGCAGGAGCAGGAGCGTGGCATCACGATCACCTCCGCTGCGACGACCTGCTTCTGGCGCGACATGCGCCTGAACATCATCGACACCCCCGGCCACGTCGACTTCACCATCGAAGTCGAGCGTTCGCTGCGCGTGCTCGACGGCGCCGTCTGCGTGCTCGACGGCAACCAGGGTGTCGAGCCCCAGACCGAGACGGTCTGGCGCCAGGCTGACAAGTACGACGTTCCGCGCGTCGTCTTCGTCAACAAGATGGACAAGATCGGCGCCGATTTCTATCGCTGCGTCCAGGACATCATCGACCGCGTCGCCGGCAAGCCCGTCTGCCTGCAGATCCCGATCGGTTCGGAGTCGAACTTCGCCGGCGTGATCGACCTCATCAAGATGAAGGCGATCGTCTGGGACGGCGAGGCGCTCGGCGCTTCGTTCTCCGAGCAGGAGATCCCGGCCGACCTCCAGGACAAGGCCGTCGAGTATCGCTCGAAGCTGGTCGAGGCCGCCGTCGAGATGGACGACGCCGCGATGGAGGCCTATCTCGAGGGCACCGAGCCTGACGCCGACACCCTGCGCAAGCTGGTGCGTACGGCCGTGCAGCGTCGCGCCTTCCATCCCGTGCTCTGCGGCTCGGCCTTCAAGAACAAGGGCGTGCAGCCGCTGCTCGACGCCGTCGTCGACTTCCTGCCGTCGCCGGTCGATCGCGGCGCGGTCGAAGGCATCGACTTCAAGACGGAAGAGCCGACCACGCGCAAGCCGTCGGACGAAGATCCGTTCTCCATGCTCGCCTTCAAGATCATGGACGACCCCTTCGTCGGCACGATCACCTTCTGCCGCGTCTATTCGGGCAAGGTCGAGGCCGGTCAGGGCGTGATCAACTCGACGCGCGACAAGAAGGAGCGTGTCGGCCGCATGCTGCTGATGCATGCGAACAACCGCGAGGACATCAAGGAGGCTTATGCCGGCGACATCGTCGCCTTGGCCGGTCTCAAGGACGTCCGCACCGGCGACACGCTGTGCGACCCCAACCAGGCGGTCATCCTGGAGCGCATGGAATTCCCCGAGCCGGTCATCACGATCGCGATCGAGCCGAAGTCCAAGGCCGACCAGGAGAAGCTGGGCCTCGCCCTGTCGAAGCTCGCGAACGAGGATCCGTCCTTCCGCGTGTCGACCGACCAGGAGAGCGGCCAGACCATCCTGAAGGGCATGGGCGAGCTGCATCTCGACATCAAGGTCGACATCCTGAAGCGCACCTACAAGGTCGATGCCAACATCGGCGCGCCGCAGGTGGCCTACCGCGAGACGATCACCAAGAAGGCCGAGGTCGACTACACCCACAAGAAGCAGACCGGCGGTACCGGCCAGTTCGCCCGCGTCAAGCTGGTGATCGAGCCGAACGAGACCGGCAAGGGCTTCGAGTTCGAGTCGAAGATCATCGGCGGCGCGGTGCCGAAGGAGTACATCCCGGGCGTCGAGAAGGGCCTGAACTCGGTCATCTCGTCGGGCGTGCTTGCCGGCTTCCCGGTGGTGGACGTCAAGGTCCAGCTGGTCGACGGTGCCTTCCACGAGGTGGACTCGTCCGCCCTGGCGTTCGAAATCGCGTCGCGTGCCGGCCTTCGCGAAGGCCTGCAGAAGGGCGGCTCCGTGCTGCTCGAGCCGATCATGAAGGTCGAGGTCGTGACCCCGGAAGACTACACCGGCTCGGTCATCGGCGACCTGAACTCGCGTCGCGGCCAGATTCAGGGCCAGGACATGCGCGGCAACGCGGTCGTCATCAATGCGATGGTGCCGCTGGCGAACATGTTCGGCTACGTGAACCAGCTCCGCTCGTTCTCGCAGGGCCGCGCCAACTACACGATGCAGTTTGACCACTACGAGCAGGTTCCTTCGGCGGTCGCCGCCGAGGTTCAGGCCAAGTACGCCTAAAAACCGTACGCCTGACCTGCTAGCTGAACCCTTTTCGACTTAAAACGACCTGACGGACGGAGGCTACGATGGCCAAAGAGAAATTTGCGCGGACGAAGCCGCACTGCAACATCGGAACGATTGGTCACGTTGACCATGGCAAGACGTCGCTGACGGCAGCGATCACGAAGGTTCTGGCCGAGTCTGGCGGTGCGTCGTTCACGGCGTATGACCAGATCGACAAGGCGCCTGAGGAGAAGGCGCGCGGCATCACGATCTCGACGGCTCACGTCGAGTACGAGACGGCTGCGCGTCACTATGCGCACGTCGACTGCCCCGGCCACGCCGACTACGTGAAGAACATGATCACGGGCGCGGCGCAGATGGACGGCGCGATCCTGGTTGTGTCGGCGGCCGACGGCCCGATGCCGCAGACCCGCGAGCACATCCTGCTGGCGCGCCAGGTCGGCGTTCCGGCGCTGGTGGTGTTCATGAACAAGGTCGATCTGGTCGACGACGCCGAGCTGCTCGAGCTGGTCGAGATGGAGATCCGCGAGCTTCTGTCGAAGTACGACTTCCCGGGCGACGACATCCCGATCACGAAGGGCTCGGCGAAGGTCGCGCTGGACAACGGCGACAAGGCGATCGGCCATGACGCGGTTCTGGCGCTGATGCAGACGGTCGACGACTACATCCCGCAGCCGGAGCGTCCGATCGACCAGCCCTTCCTGATGCCGGTCGAGGACGTGTTCTCGATCTCGGGTCGCGGCACGGTGGTGACGGGTCGCGTCGAGCGCGGCATCGTCAAGGTCGGCGAGGAAATCGAGATCGTCGGCCTGAAGGACACGGTCAAGACGACGGTCACCGGCGTCGAGATGTTCCGCAAGCTGCTGGACCAGGGCCAGGCTGGCGACAACATCGGCGCGCTGCTGCGCGGCACGAAGCGCGAGGACGTCGAGCGCGGCCAGATCCTGTGCAAGCCGGGTTCGGTGAAGCCGCACACGAAGTTCAAGGCCGAGGCCTACATCCTGACGAAGGAGGAGGGCGGTCGCCACACCCCGTTCTTCACCAACTACCGTCCGCAGTTCTACTTCCGCACGACCGACGTGACGGGCGTGGTGCACCTGCCTGAGGGCACGGAGATGGTGATGCCGGGCGACAACATCGCCATGGAAGTGCACCTGATCGTGCCGATCGCGATGGAAGAGAAGCTGCGCTTCGCCATCCGTGAAGGTGGCCGCACCGTCGGCGCCGGCGTCGTCGCAAGCATCATCGCGTAACGCGTTTTCGTGAGGGCGTAGGCCCTGCCGGGCCTTCGCCCTTTCACGTCACGAGGAAGAAAAGACCATGAACGGTCAGAACATCCGAATCCGCCTCAAGGCGTTCGACCACCGCATTCTCGACGCTTCGACGCGCGAGATCGTGTCGACCGCGAAGAGGACGGGCGCTCAGGTCCGCGGCCCCATCCCGCTGCCCACGCTCATCGAGAAGTTCACGGTCAACCGCTCGCCCCACATCGACAAGAAGTCGCGCGAGCAGTTCGAAATGCGGACCCACAAGCGGGTTCTCGACATCGTCGACCCGACCCCGCAGACGGTCGATGCCCTCATGAAGCTCGATCTCGCCGCCGGCGTCGACGTCGAAATCAAGCTCTAAGATTTTTGTTCAGCCGGGTCCTCTGTCTCCCGCGTAATGGCGGGATGGACATGACCCCAAAGGAAGGTATGCACCGATGCGTTCCGGTGTGATTGCACAGAAAGTCGGGATGACCCGCATCTTCACCGATGCCGGCGAACATATCCCGGTCACCGTGCTGAAGCTCGATAACTGCCAGGTCGTCGCTCATCGCACGATCGAGAAGAACGGCTATGTCGCCGTGCAGCTCGGGACGGGCTTGGCCAAGGTCAAGAATGTCTCGAAGGCTGAGCGCGGCCATTTCGCCGTCGCCAAGGTCGAGCCCAAGCGCAAGGTCGTCGAGTTCCGCGTCAGCGATGACGCGCTGATCCCGGTCGGCGCCGAGCTCACCGCCGACCACTTCGTCGTCGGCCAGTTCGTCGATGTCAGCGGCACCACCACCGGTAAGGGTTTCGCCGGCGGCATGAAGCGCTGGAACTTCGGCGGTCTGCGTGCCACGCACGGCGTCTCGGTCTCGCATCGCTCGATCGGTTCGACCGGTGGCCGTCAGGACCCTGGCAAGACCTTCAAGAACAAGAAGATGCCCGGCCACCTCGGTGCCGAGCGCGTCACCACGCAGAACCTGCGCGTCGTCCAGACGGATGCCGAGCGCGGCCTGATTCTGGTCGAGGGCGCCGTCCCCGGCGTTGCCGGCGGCTGGATCCATGTCCGTGACGCCATCAAGCGCCCGCTCCCCAAGGATGCGCCGCTGCCTGGCAAGTTCAAAGCCGCCGGTGAGGCGACTGCAGAGGCTCCTGCGGCCCAGGCTGAGGAGAACGCGTGATGAAGCTCGATATCACCACCCTTGAAGGTGGCTCGGCCGGTTCGGTCGAGCTGTCGGATGCGATCTTCGGCCTCGAGCCGCGCGCCGACATCCTCGCCCGCATGGTGCGCTACCAGCTCGCCAAGCGTCGCGCCGGCACGCACAAGTCGAAGGGCCGGTCGGAAGTCGACCGCACCCGCAAGAAGATCTACAAGCAGAAGGGCACCGGTGGCGCCCGTCACGGCGCAGCCTCCGCTCCGCAGTTCCGCGGCGGCGGCAAGGCCTTCGGTCCGATCGTGCGCGACCACGCCCACGACCTGCCCAAGAAGGTCCGCGCGCTGGCTCTGCGTCATGCGCTCTCGGCCAAGGCCAAGGACGCCGGCCTCATCATCATCGATGATGCCAAGCTGTCCGAGCCCAAGACCAAGGTGCTGCTGGGTCACTTCGGCAAGCTGGACCTGTCCAGCGCGCTGGTGATCGGCGGCGCGGAGATCGACACCAATTTCGGCCTGGCCGCCCGCTCGATCCCGAATGTCGACGTGCTGCCGGTTCAGGGCATCAACGTCTATGACATCCTGCGTCGCGACAAGCTCGTCCTGACGCGCGCGGCTGTCGATGCGCTGGAGGCGCGCTTCAAATGAGCCAGTCCGCCAAGAACCTGGACCCGCGCCACTACGACGTCATCCGTGGCCCGGTGATCACCGAAAAGGCGACCATGCTCTCCGAGCATAACAAGGTCGTCTTCAAGGTCGCCAAGACGGCAACGAAGCCGCAGATCAAGGCGGCGATCGAGAAGCTGTTCGATGTCAAGGTGAAGAGCGTCAACACGCTCGTCACCGAAGGCAAGATGAAGGTCTTCCGGGGCCGGCTCGGCCAGCGCTCGGATGTCAAGAAGGCGGTCGTGACCCTCGAGGAAGGTCACTCCATCGACGTGACCACGGGCCTGTAAGGAAAGATCGTCATCATGGCTTTGAAAAGCTTCAAGCCGATCACGCCGAGCCTTCGCCAGCTCGTGATCGTCGACCGCAGCGAGCTCTACAAGGGCAAGCCGCTCAAGGTGCTGACCGAGGGCAAGTCGTCCTCCGGCGGCCGCAACAATCTCGGCCGTATCACCGTCCGCTTCCGCGGCGGTGGACACAAGCGCACCCTGCGCCTGATCGACTTCAAGCGTCGCGGCAAGGACGGCATCCCGGCCGTCGTCGAGCGCCTGGAATATGATCCGAACCGCACGGCGTTCATCGCCCTGATCAAGTATCAGGACGGCGAGCGGGCCTATATCCTGGCTCCGCAGCGCCTGGCCGTGGGCGACACCGTCGTCTCCGGCCCGTCGGTTGACGTGAAGCCCGGCAACGCGGCCCCGATGGGCACGCTGCCGATCGGCACGATCGTCCACAATGTCGAGCTGAAGATCGGCAAGGGTGGCGCGCTGGCTCGTTCGGCCGGCAACTACGCCCAGATCGTCGGTCGCGACCAGGGCTACGTCATCGTCCGCCTGAACTCGGGCGAGCAGCGCCTGATCAGCGGTCTGTGCTATGCTACCGTGGGCGCGGTCTCGAACCCCGACCACATGAACACGAACGATGGCAAGGCGGGTCGCTCGCGCTGGCTCGGCCGTCGTCCGCATAACCGCGGCGTCTCGATGAACCCGGTCGACCATCCCCATGGCGGCGGCGAAGGCCGCACCTCGGGTGGCCGTCATCCGGTCACGCCCTGGGGTCTGCCGACCAAGGGCAAGAAGACCCGCTCGAACAAGCGGACCGATACGTTCATCGTGTCGAGCCGTCACGCCCGCAAGAAGAAGAACTGAGGTCCGTCATGGCGCGTTCGCTTTGGAAAGGTCCGTTTGTCGACGGATACCTTCTGAAAAAGGCCGAGGTCGCCCGCACGGCGAGCCGGCAGGAAGTCATCAAGATCTGGAGCCGTCGCTCCACGATCCTGCCGCAGTTCGTCGGTCTGACGTTCGGCGTCTACAACGGCCACAAGCATGTGCCGGTTGCCGTGTCCGAGGAGATGGTGGGCCACAAGTTCGGCGAGTTCTCGCCGACGCGCACCTTCCACGGCCACGCCGCCGACAAGAAGGCGAAGAGGAAGTAAGCCATGGGAAAAGCATCAGCACCCCGTGCGCTGCCTGAGAACGAAGCCGTTGCGGTCGCCCGCAACCTTCGCGTCTCGCCGCAGAAGCTCAACCTCGTCGCCCAGCTCATCCGGGGCAAGAAGGTCGCCACGGCGCTCGCCGATCTCGAGTTCTCGCGCAAGCGGATCTCGCTCGACGTGCGCAAGTGCCTCCAGAGCGCGATCGCCAACGCCGAGAACAACCATGATCTCGACGTCGACGATCTCGTCGTGGCCCAGGCCTTCGTCGGCAAGGCGCTCGTGATGAAGCGCTTCCACGCCCGCGCCCGCGGCCGTGGCGCCCGCATCATGAAGCCGTTCGCGAACATCACGATCGTGGTGCGCGAAGTCCAGGCTGCGAAGGCCTGAGGAGAGAACGATGGGTCAGAAAATCAATCCGATCGGGCTTCGCCTCGGCATCAACCGGACCTGGGATTCCCGCTGGTTCGCGCAGAAGGGCGAGTACGGCAAGCTGCTCCATGAGGATATGGCGATCCGCGCCGCCCTGATGAAGCTGCTGAAGCAGGCCGCGATCTCCAAGATCATCATCGAGCGCCCGCACAAGAAGTGCCGCGTCACCATCCACTCGGCTCGCCCGGGCGTGGTGATCGGCAAGAAGGGCGCCGATATCGAGAAGCTGCGCAAGACGGTGATGAAGCTCACCAAGGCCGATGTGACCATCAACATCGTCGAGGTGCGCAAGCCCGAGATCGACGCGACGCTCGTCGCCGACTCGATCGCGCAGCAGCTCGAGCGCCGCGTCGCGTTCCGCCGCGCCATGAAGCGGGCCGTCCAGTCGGCCATGCGTCTCGGCGCCGAGGGCATCCGCATCAACTGCTCGGGCCGTCTCGGCGGGGCTGAGATCGCGCGCCTGGAATGGTATCGCGAAGGTCGCGTTCCGCTGCACACGCTGCGCGCCGATGTGGATTATGGTGTCGGCACCGCCTTCACCACCTACGGCACGTGCGGCATCAAGGTCTGGATCTTCAAGGGCGAGATCCTGGAACATGACCCGATGGCCCAGGACAAGCGTCTCTCGGACGAAGGCGGCCGCTCTGGTGAGCGTCGCGAGCGTCGCGAGCAGGCTGCGTAAGGCTGATCGAGAAGAGCCATGTTGCAACCGAAAAGAACCAAGTTTCGCAAGCAGTTCAAGGGACGCATCTCCGGCGTTGCCAAGGGCGGCACGGAGCTCAACTTCGGCCAGTTCGGCCTGAAGGCCCAGGCTCCCGAGCGCATCACTGCCCGGCAGATCGAGGCGGCCCGCCGCGCGATCACCCGCGCGATGAAGCGCGCCGGCCGCGTCTGGATCCGCGTGTTCCCGGACGTTCCGGTGTCGAAGAAGCCGACCGAAGTCCGCATGGGCAAGGGCAAGGGCGCGCCTGAATTCTGGGCAGCCAAGGTCAAGCCGGGCCGGATCATGTTCGAGCTCGACGGCGTGCCCGAGGATATCGCTCGCGAGGCCCTGCGCCTCGGAGCGGCCAAGCTGCCGATCAAGACGCGCTTCATCCAGCGCATCGCCGAGTGAGGGAGGACGAGATGAAAGCTTCGCAACGCCTGTCCGACCTGAAGGCCATGAGCGTGGACCTGCTCCAGGACGAACTCCTGAAGCTCAAGAAGGAGCAGTTCAACCTGCGCTTTCAGAAGGCCACCGGCCAGCTCGAGAACACCGCCCGCGTGACCGAAGTCCGCAAGGACATCGCCCGCATCAAGACGCTGCAGCGGTCCAAGACCGCGGCAGTGAGCGCCTGAGGAGTTAGACAATGCCGAAGCGCGTGCTGCAGGGCGTCGTCGTCAGCGACAAGCAGAACAAAACTGTTGTGGTCAAGGTCGAGCGGCGCTATACGCACCCTCTCCTCAAGAAGACGGTTCGCCGTACCAAAAACTATCACGCCCATGATGAGGCGCAGGTGGTCAAGGTCGGTGACACGGTCTGGATCGAGGAGTCCAAGCCCATTTCCAAGCTGAAAAGCTGGGTTTTGCTCGACAGCGCTCCCAAGGCGTGAGTCAACGTGCTTCCCGCGCCCGATTCGATCGGGCGTCGGAAAGCAGGGCAAGGTAGAAAGTCGGGCATGTTACGCCGCAAGAGTGGGCGCCACTTTTGCGGATCGTGCTTTGTTTTGAGGCCAGGGGGCGATCGACCCCCGTCAGTCGTAGTCCCGGAGGCACTGATGCTTTCGGGAAACCGCGCTGATACACACTGGAAGGATCAAGGCCATGATCCAGGTGCAGACGAATCTCGAGGTCGCGGATAACTCCGGCGCCCGTCGCGTGATGTGCATCAAGGTTCTCGGCGGGTCGAAGCGGCGCTATGCCCGCATTGGCGACATCATCGTCGTTTCGATCAAGGAAGCCATTCCGCGCGGTCGCGTGAAGAAGGGCGACGTCATGAAGGCGGTCGTCGTTCGCACCGCCAAGGACGTCAAGCGCGCCGACGGCTCGGTGATCCGCTTCGACCGCAATGCGGCCGTGCTGATCAACAACCAGAAAGAGCCTGTCGGCACCCGTATCTTCGGACCGGTTCCGCGCGAGCTGCGCGCCAAGAACCACATGAAGATCATCTCGCTTGCGCCAGAGGTGCTGTGATGGCTGCGAAGATCAAGAAGGGCGACAAGGTCGTCGTGCTGGCTGGCCGCGACAAGGGCAAGGCCGGCGAAGTGCTCCAGGTCCTGCCGAAGGATGCCCGCGCCGTGGTGCGTGGCGTCAACCTCGTCAAGAAGCACACCAAGGCTTCGGCTCAGTCCGAGGGCGGCATCATCTCCAAGGAAGCCACCATCGACCTGTCGAACCTCGCCGTGGCCGATCCGAAGGATGGCAAGCCGACCCGTGTCGGCTTCAAGGTCCTGGATGATGGCCGCAAGGTCCGTTTCGCCAAGCGTTCGGGGGATCTGATCGATGGCTGAGAATCTGCAGGCGGCCCTGACGCCGCGCATGAAGAAGCATTATGACGAGGTCGTTCGCCCGGCGATGATCGCCGAGTTCGGCTACAAGAACGTCATGGAAGTCCCGACGATCGACAAGATCGTCATCAACATGGGCGTCGGTGAAGCGACTGCCGACCGCAAGAAGGTCGACAACGCTGCTGGCGACCTCGCCCTGATCGCCGGTCAGAAGCCGGTCATCACCAAGTCCCGTCTCGCCATCGCCGGCTTCAAGCTGCGCGAGAACATGGCGGTCGGCTGCAAGGTCACGCTGCGCAAGACCAAGATGTTCGAGTTCGTCGACCGGCTCGTCACCATCGCCCTGCCGCGCGTGCGAGACTTCCGGGGCCTGAACCCGAAGTCGTTCGACGGGCGCGGCAATTTCGCGCTCGGGATCAAGGAGCACATCGTGTTCCCCGAGATCAACTACGACAAGGTCGACCAGGTCTGGGGCATGGACGTGATCGTCTGCACGACTGCGAAGTCGGACGACGAGGCACGCGCTCTGCTCAAGCACTTCAACTTCCCGTTCCGGCAGTGAACCTAAGCGTTCATACGCGGAAACCAGGAGAGATCGATGGCTAAGAAAAGCTCCGTCGAGAACAACAACCACCGCAAGGCCCTCGTGAAGAAATTCGCGGGTCGGCGCGCGCGGCTTCTCGCGATCGCTAACGACGAAAGCCAGTCCATGGACGAGCGTTTCCTCGCTCGCCTCAAGCTGGCCGAACTGCCGCGCAACTCGGCTCCGACCCGGGTGCGCAACCGCTGCGAGGTGACGGGCCGTCCGCGCGCGTTCTATCGCAAGCTGAAGATGTCGCGCGTTGCGTTGCGCGAGCTTGGCAACAAGGGGCTGGTTCCCGGCCTCGTCAAGTCGAGCTGGTGAGGAGTACGCAACATGGCGATCATTGATCCGCTTGGAGATATGCTGACCCGCATCCGCAATGCGCAGATGCGTCGCAAGTCGCGCGTTTCGACCCCTGGTTCGAAGCTCCGGGCCCGCGTGCTCGACGTGCTTCAGTCCGAGGGCTACATCCGCGGCTACACCCAGACCGAGTTCGGCAATGGCCGGACGGAGTTCGACATCGAGCTGAAGTACCACGAGGGTCTGCCGGTCATCCGGTCGATCTCGCGGGTGTCGAAGCCCGGCCGCCGCGTCTATTCTTCGGTGGAGACGATGCCGCGCGTGGCCGATGGCCTGGGCGTGACGATCATCTCGACCCCGAAGGGTGTGATGCCCGATCATCTTGCCCGCGAGCAGAACGTGGGCGGCGAAGTGCTTTGCAAGGTCTTCTGACCTTCCGCGCCGCTCGTTTTCAGGAGAAATCCAATGTCTCGTATCGGTAAGAAGCCTGTTCCGGTCCCCGCTGGCGTCACCGCCAACGTCGCCGGCCAGCTCGTCAAGATCAAGGGCGCGAAGGGGGAACTCTCCTTCACCGTGCCCGACGACGTTTCGGTCGTCATGGAGAACGGTGCGATCGCGGTTCAGCCGCGTTCGCAGAGCAAGCGCGCTCGCTCGCTCTGGGGCACCTCGCGCGCCCGTATCAACAACCTCGTGGTCGGCACCACTGCCGGCTTCGAGAAGAAGCTCGAGATCAACGGCGTCGGCTACAAGGCCGCCGTCGCTGGCAAGGTGCTGAAGCTGTCGCTGGGCTACAGCCACGACATCGACTACGAAATCCCGGCTGGTGTCGCGATCACGACGCCGAAGCCGACCGAGATCGTGATCACCGGCATCGACAAGCAGGTGGTCGGCCAGACCGCTGCGGAGATCCGCGAGTACCGTGGGCCCGAGCCTTACAAGGGCAAGGGCGTCAAGTACGCCGGCGAATTCATCTTCCGCAAGGAAGGGAAGAAGAAGTAAGCGCCATGAGCAAGCAGACCGAAAACACTGCGCGCCGCAAGGCCCGCGTTCGCCGCGCGATCAAGGCTGTTGCCAATGGCCGCGCCCGCCTGTCGGTGCACCGCACCGGCAAGCAGATCTATGCCCAGGTCATCGACGACGCGAAGGGGGTCACCCTCGCTTCGGCCTCGACCCTGGACAAGGACATCCGCGCCAACATCAAGTCGGGCGCGAATGTCGAGGCGGCTTCGACGATCGGCAAGCTCATCGCAGAGCGCGCCGCCAAGGCTGGCGTGAAGGACGTGGTCTTCGACCGCGGTTCCTACATGTATCATGGCCGCGTCAAGGCGCTGGCGGAAGCAGCCCGCGAAGGCGGCCTGAACTTCTGATTTCGACCAACCCGGTTTTCCTTCCTCGACGCCGAAAGGCGCCGGGGCAGGGGCCGGGAACTATCTTTTGAAGAGACGTCGTTCCATCAGGAACGCTCGAGCGAGCAGTGCCGGACGATGATCCGGTCGCTGCGCAAGTAAGAGGAAAGAACATGGCGAGAGAGCCGCGTGACCGTCAGGATCGCGAAGAGCGCGATTCCGAATTCGTGGACCGTCTGGTCCACATCAACCGCGTCGCCAAGGTGGTGAAGGGCGGGCGTCGCTTCGGCTTCGCCGCGCTTGTCGTCGTCGGCGACCAGAAGGGCCGCGTCGGCTTCGGCCACGGCAAGGCCCGTGAAGTTCCCGAGGCCATCCGCAAGGCGACGGAAGCCGCCAAGCGCGGTCTGGTCCGCATTCCGCTGCGCGAGGGCCGCACCCTGCATCATGACGTCGCTGGCCGCCATGGCGCCGGCAAGGTCGTGCTGCGCGCGGCTCCGGCCGGTACCGGCATCATCGCCGGTGGTCCGATGCGCGCCGTCTTCGAGGCGGTCGGCATGCAGGACGTTGTGTCGAAGTCGCTCGGCTCGTCGAACCCGTACAACCTGGTTCGCGCCACCTTCGATGCGCTGAAGAACGAGGACAGCCCGCGCGGTGTCGCCGCGCGCCGCAACCTCAAGGTCTCTGCCCTGCAGACCCGCCGCCGCGATGCCGGCGCGGATGCTGCGGCCGAAGCGTGAGGGCTCGATCATGGCAAAAGCTGAAAAGACCGTCGTCGTCGAGCAGATCGGTTCCCCGATCCGCCGCGAGGCGTCGCAGCGCCAGACCCTGATCGGTCTCGGCCTCAACAAGATTCGCCGGCAGTCGACCCTGGTCGATACGCCGTCCGTGCGGGGCATGATCGACAAGGTCAAGCACCTCGTGCGCGTCGTCGACGCGAAGTGAGGGGTATCGTTCGATGAAACTCAACGACATCCGTGACAACGAAGGCGCGCACAAGTCGCGCATCCGCGTCGGCCGGGGCATTGGCTCGGGCAAGGGCAAGACCGGTGGCCGTGGCGTCAAGGGTCAGAAGGCCCGCGCCGGCGTGGCGGTGAAGGGCTTCGAAGGCGGCCAGATGCCGCTGTATCGTCGCCTGCCGAAGCGCGGCTTCAACAACCTGTTCGCCAAGGACCTGAACGAGGTGAACATCGGCCGCATCCAGCAGGCGGTGGAAGCCGGCAAGCTGGACGCCAAGGGCGCGATCACGATCGAGGCGCTCGTCGCCGCCGGCGTGATCACCCGCCAGGCCAAGGACGGCGTGAAGATCCTCGGCGTGGGCGAGCTCAAGACGAAGCTCGCCTTCGAGGTTGCCGGCGCGTCGAAGTCGGCCGTCGAGGCGATCGAGAAGGCCGGCGGTTCTGTGAAGATCCTGGCGGCTGCCGCTTCACAGGCGTGAGCCGAACGCTTACATGACGACTCGCGAACGGCGGCCGGGCCAGAAGCCCAGGCCGCCGTTCGACTGTCTGACGACCGAATGACGACATCACCCAAGGACCAGACGCATGGCATCGGCGGCTGAACAGCTTGCTTCAAACCTGAATTTCGGAGCGTTCGCGAAGGCGGACGAGCTGAAGAAGCGCATCTGGTTCACGCTCGGAGCGCTGATCATCTACCGGCTGGGAACCTATATCCCGCTGCCGGGCATGAACCCCGACGCGGTCGCCGACCTGTTCAAGCAGTCGCAGTCGGGCGTGCTGGGCCTGTTCAACATGTTCTCGGGCGGCGCCGTCGGCCGGCTTGCGATCTTCGCGCTGGCGATCATGCCGTACATCTCGGCCTCGATCATCATCCAGCTCCTCTCGAGTGTCATCCCGACGTTCGAGGCGCTGAAGAAGGAAGGCGAGCAGGGTCGCAAGATCCTGAACCAGTACACGCGCTATCTGACGCTCGTGCTGGCCGTGTTCCAGGCCTATGGCATCGGCGTGGGTCTTCAGGGTTCGGGTAACCTGGTGCTCGAACCCGGCCCGTTCTTCCTGCTCTCGACCACGATCACCCTGGTCGGCGGCACGATGTTCCTGCTCTGGCTGGGTGAGCAGATCACCAGCCGCGGCATCGGCAACGGCACCTCGATGATCATCTTCGCGGGCATCATCGCCGAGTTCCCGTCGCAACTTGCGCAGACCCTCGAGCTCGGCCGCCAGGGCGCGATCTCGACCGGCCTGCTGCTGCTGATCCTGGTCATGGCAGTCTGCGTCATCGCCTTCTGCGTGTTCATGGAGCGCGCCCAGCGCCGGCTCCTGATCAACTATCCCAAGCGCCAGGTCGGCAACCGGATGTATGAGGGGCAGACCTCGTTCCTGCCGCTGAAGCTCAACACGGCCGGCGTCATTCCGCCGATCTTCGCTTCCTCGCTGCTGCTGCTGCCGACGACGATCGCGAGCTTCTCGCAGGCTTCGGGCGGCACGGGCGTGCTGTCGACGATTGCGACCTATCTGGCCCATGGCCGGCCGCTGTTCATGATCCTCTACGCGGCGCTGATCATCTTCTTCTGCTTCTTCTACACCGCGATCGTGTTCAACCCGGTCGAGACGGCGGACAACCTCAAGAAGCATGGCGGCTTCATGCCGGGCATCCGGCCGGGCGAGCGCACCGCCGAGCATATCGACCGGGTGCTGACGCGCATCACCGTGCTCGGCGCCGGCTATTTGACTATCGTCTGCCTTATCCCCGAGTTCATGATCACCTATGCCCAGATTCCGATCATCCTGCTCGGCGGCACCTCGCTGCTGATCGTGGTGACGACGACGATGGATACCGTGGCACAAGTCCACGGACATTTGCTGGCCCATCAGTATGAGGGGCTGGTGAAGAAAGCGAAGCTGCGAGGAGCGAAACGCTGATGCGACTGATCTTCCTGGGGCCGCCGGGGGCGGGTAAGGGCACTCAGGCTACGCGCATCGTCGCGAAGCATGGCATTCCGCAGCTTTCGACCGGCGACATGTTGCGCGCCGCCGTTGCTGCCGGCACGCCGATCGGCGTCAAGGCCAAGGCGGTCATGGATGCGGGCGGGCTGGTCTCGGACGAGATCGTCATCGGCATCGTCGCCGACCGCATCGAGGAGCCGGACGCGAAGAAGGGCTTCATCCTGGACGGCTTCCCGCGCACGCTGGCGCAGGCCGAGGCGCTGGACAAGATGCTCGCTTCCAAGGGCCTGAAGCTCGACACCGTGCTCGAGCTCAAGGTCGACCAGGCCAAGCTCGTCGACCGGATCATCAAGCGCGCCGAAGAGGCGAGGGCGGCCGGCCAGCCGGTCCGCAAGGACGACGATCCGGAGGTCTTCAAGACCAGGCTCGAAGCCTATAACCGCGATACCGCGGTGGTCGCGCCCTACTATGCGGCGCGGGGCCAGGTGATCGATATCGACGGCATGCAGCCGATCGACGTCGTTACGGCAGCAATCGAGAAGGCTCTGGCGGGACACTGATTTCCGCCTTGGCACGATTCTTGGTCGCGGCGGGTTGACTCGTCGCGGCCAAGCGACTAACGACCCCACTTCCGGTTTCATGCGAGCGATGCCGTTACCTTCGCGAGAAGGGGCGACGTCGCATTCCCGCATGGGACGGATTCAACGCTTCGCAGAGGCCGGCCTCCACCGGCGCGAGGGCATCCGATAACCGCCGGTGCGCCAATGGGTGCAGTCGGCCGACATGGAGAGACGATCATGGCTCGTATCGCGGGCGTCAACATTCCGACCAACAAGCGCGTCGTCATCGGCCTGCAGTACATCCACGGCATTGGCGCGGCCAAGGCCAAGGAAATCTGCGAGAAGGTCGGCATCGTCGACGAGCGTCGCGTCAATCAGCTGACCGACGCCGAGGTTCTGCAGATCCGCGAGACCATCGACCGCGACTATCTCGTCGAGGGCGATCTGCGTCGCGAAGTCTCGATGAACATCAAGCGCCTGATGGATCTCGGCTGCTATCGCGGCCTGCGTCATCGCCGCTCGCTGCCGGTCCGCGGCCAGCGCACGCACACCAACGCCCGCACCCGCAAGGGCAAGGCGAAGCCGATCGCCGGCAAGAAGAAGTGATTTCGGCGGGCCGGTTCTCCGGCCCGCTGCTTTGCGCCGCCTGACCCCGCAGGGGCGGGCGGCATCCCCAGCGCCTGGCATCACGGGCGCGTCTGAAGGACAAGAGAGAAGACTATGGCCAAGGAAGCCCAGCGCGTTCGCCGTCGCGAACGCAAGAACATCGTCTCCGGCGTCGCCCATGTGAACGCCTCGTTCAACAACACCATGATCACCATCACCGACGCGCAGGGCAACACGATCTCGTGGTCGTCGGCCGGCACGATGGGCTTCAAGGGCTCGCGCAAGTCGACCCCCTACGCCGCCCAGGTCGCTGCCGAGGATGCCGCCCGCAAGGCCGCCGAGCACGGCATGCGCACACTCGAAGTCGAAGTCACCGGCCCGGGTTCGGGTCGTGAGTCGGCTCTGCGCGCCCTGCAGGCCGCCGGCTTCACCGTGACCTCGATCCGCGACGTGACGCCGATCCCGCATAACGGCTGCCGTCCGCGCAAGCGCCGTCGCGTCTGACGCTGCCTGACCTTCGAGGCGCCCGCACCGGCGGGCGCCTGTCCGGGGCGGCCCGCCGCCGCCATAGAATTCAAGCACGAGGAGTGCGGTCGTGATCAGCAAGAACTGGCAGGATCTGTCAAAGCCCAACAAGCTCGAAGTCAAGGTCGGCGACGACCCGAAGCGTCAGGCGACCGTCATCGCCCGTCCGCTGGAGCGTGGCTTCGGCATGACGCTCGGCAATGCGCTGCGTCGCGTGCTGCTTTCCTCGCTCCAGGGCGCGGCCGTGACCGCCGTCCAGATCGACGGCGTGCTGCATGAATTCTCGTCGATCCCGGGCGTCCGCGAGGACGTCACCGACATCGTCCTCAACATCAAGGCCATCGCGGTCAAGATGCAGGGCGAGGGTCCGAAGCGCATGACCCTGCGCAAGACCGGCCCGGGCATCGTCACCGCCGGCGACATCAACACCATCGGCGACGTCTCGATCCTGAACCCCGACCTCGTGCTGTGCACGCTGGACGAGGGCTCCGAGATCCGCATGGAGTTCACGGTCAACACCGGCAAGGGCTATGTCCCGTCCGAGCAGAACCGTCCGGAAGATGCGCCGATCGGCCTGATCCCGGTCGACAGCCTGTATTCGCCGGTCAAGAAGGTGTCGTACCGCGTCGAGAACACCCGCGAGGGCCAGAATCTCGATCGCGACATGCTGACGCTGAACATCGAGACCAACGGTTCGGTGACCCCTGAGGACGCGCTGGCGCTGGCCGCCCGCATCCTGCAGGACCAGCTCGCGGTGTTCATCACCTTCGAGGAGCCGCGCAAGGAAGAGGCCGTCTCGACCGCGCCGCAGCTGCCCTTCAACCCGGCGCTGCTCAAGAAGGTCGACGAGCTCGAGCTTTCGGTGCGTTCGGCGAACTGCCTGAAGAACGACAACATCGTCTACATCGGCGACCTGATCCAGAAGTCGGAGGGCGAGATGCTGCGCACCCCGAACTTCGGCCGCAAGTCGCTGAACGAGATCAAGGAAGTGCTCGCCACCATGGGCCTCCATCTCGGCATGGACGTCACCGGCTGGCCGCCGGAGAACATCGAAGAGCTGGCGAAGCGCTTTGAAGAGCACTACTGAGCAACACGGCGCAGGCATCCGCCTGCGCCTTTCGGCCCGCCGCATGAGCGTCGGAGCATAAAGAACGGCCGTACCGTGGCACGGCGGCCGTAATCATCGAAGGAGCCAATCATGCGTCACGGTTTCCGCGGTCGTCGTTTCAACCGCTCGGCCGAGCATCGCAAGGCGATGTTCGCCAACATGTCCCAGGCCCTGATCAAGCACGAGCAGATCACCACCACGCTGCCGAAGGCCAAGGACCTGCGTCCGGTCGTCGAGAAGCTGGTGACGCTCGCCAAGCGCGGCGACCTGCATGCCCGTCGCCAGGCGATCGCGCAGATCAAGGACGTCGCCCTGGTCGGCAAGCTCTTCGCGGTCCTCGGTCCGCGCTACAAGGAGCGCAATGGCGGCTATCTCCGCATCATGAAGGCGGGCTTCCGCTTCGGCGACAACGCCCCGCTCGCCGTGATCGAATTCGTCGATCGCGACGTCGACGCCAAGGGCCAGGATTCCGGCCCGGTCTTCACGGCGGAAGACGAGGCGGCCTGAGGTTTTCCTCGGTTCACCGATTTGGAAGGGCGGCCCTCGGGCCGCCCTTTTTCTTTGTTCGGGCCTTCGCAACGCCGCTTGGCCGCGCTCCGCTTCGCGACTAGGCTTCCCGCAAAGACATCGACACGGCGACGGATCGCCGGCAGGGGAGCGCAGACATGAAGATCACTATCGGGGCAGGATTGGTCCTGGCGACCACGGTCGCCTTTGCCGCCCAGCCGGCCACGGCGCAGGACTATCCCTCCAAGGCGATCACGATGATCGTGCCCTTCGCCGCGGGTGGCTCGTCCGACGTGATCGCGCGGCTCGTCGGCGACGAGATGGGCCGCGTGCTCGGCCAGCGCATCGTGATGGAGAACATGGGCGGGGCGGGCGGGGCTACCGCATTGTCGCGTGCAGCCAAGGCGGAGCCGGACGGCTACACCATCGTCATCGGCAACAGCGGCACCAATGCTGCCTCCTACTCGATCTATCCGGACCTGAAATACACGCAGGCCGATTTCGCGCCGGTCGGCCTCGTCGCCAAGACCTCGCCGATGATCGCGCTGAAGCTCGATTTCCCGGCCAAGACGCTGATGGAGTTCGTCGCCTATGCGAAGGCCAATCCGGGCAAGGTCAGCCTGGGGCACGCCGGTGTCGGCTCGTCGAACTACCTGATCTGCCGGAATTTCATCAAGGCGGCGGGCGTGGACGTGGCGCTGGTGAGCTATCGCGGCGCGGGTCCGGCGCTGAACGACCTGATGGGGGGGCAGATCGACGGCGTTTGCGATGCGGCGACCTCGCTCTCGGGAGCCGTCCAGGGCGAGAAGGTGAAGGCGCTGGTTGTTGCGACGCCGTCGCGGCTGCCCAGCCTGCCGGATGTTCCGACCTCGTCTGAGGCCGGTCTGCCTGGCTTCCAGGCACAGGGCTGGAACGCGATCTTCGTCCCGAAGAACACGCCCGAGCCGATCATCGCCAAGCTGAACGGGGCCCTGCGGACGGCGCTGGCGAGCGCCAACCTGCAGGGGCGTTTCAAGGAGCTGTCCTCGGTCGTTCCCGGCACCGACGAGATGACGCCTGCCTTCGTCGCGGCGATGGTGCCGGGCGAGATCGAGAAATATCGCGTGCTGCTCAGCGACAAGTGAGGCAGCACTCGTAACGAGCCGGTCGCGCCGTCGGCGCGGCTGGCTGGAAATCACCTCGCCATCGGCCTATCTGTCCCGTGAGTCGCGCCGATCGCAGAGGAGATGCCAGATGCTTGGGCGAGCCACCTTCACTCGAGGGGCCCTCATGGCCGCAGTGCTGACCGCCGTGTCGGTCGGCGCGCAGGCGCAGCAAAGGCAGGTCCCCGAGTCCCGCCAGGAAATCTCGCTCTCTTTCGCCGGGGTGGTGAAGAAGAGCGCAGGCGCCGTCGTCAACGTCTATGGCGCGCGGGTCGAGAAGCAGCCGCGCAACCCCTTCATGGACGACCCGTTCTTCCGGCGGTTCTTCGGCGATCGCGGCTTCGGCGTCCCGCAGGATCGCGTTCAGCGCTCGCTCGGCTCGGGCGTCGTCGTCGATGCGAGCGGCCTCGTGGTGACCAACAACCACGTCATCGAGGGCATGAGCGAGGTCAAGGTCGCCTTCGCCGACAAGCGCGAGGTCGAGGCGACGATCCTTTTGCGCGATCCGCGCACCGATCTCGCGGTGCTCAAGCTCAAGAGCGCGAAGGATCTGGTCGCGATCGAGCTGGCCGATTCCGACAAGGTCGAGATCGGCGATATCGTCCTGGCGATCGGCAATCCCTTCGGTGTCGGCCAGACGGTGACGCAGGGCATCGTCTCGGCGCTGGCCCGCACACAGGTCGGCGTCGGCGATGCCCAATCCTTCATCCAGACCGACGCGGCCATCAATCCCGGCAATTCCGGCGGTGCCCTGGTCGACATGCAGGGCCGGGTGATGGGCATCAACACGGCGATCTTCTCGCGTTCCGGCGGCAGCCACGGCATCGGCTTCGCCATTCCGTCCGCGATGGTGCGCGTTGTCCTGGAGAGCGCCAAGTCGGGTGCCACGACGGTTCGCCGGCCCTGGTTCGGCGCGCGCCTCCAGGCCCTGACGGCGGATGTCGCCGACGGGCTCGGACTGGACCGCCCGGCGGGCTCCGTCGTCGCCGGCGTCGTCGAGAAGGGGCCGGCTGCCGAAGGCGGCTTGCGCCGCTCCGACGTCATCCTCGCCGTTGACGGTTTCGCCGTCGATGATCCTGAATCCTTCGGCTACCGCTTCGCGACCCGCCCGCTCGGCGGCGTGGCGTCGCTGACCGTGCTGCGCGGCGGCAATCGGGTGACGGTGCCGGTGAAGCTGGTTCCGGCGCCGGAGCTTCGCCCGCGCGCGCCCGTGACGCTGTCTGGGCGTTCGCCACTGTCGGGGCTGACCGTGATGAACCTGTCGCCGGCGGTGGCCGAGGAACTCGCGATCGAGGCGGGGACGGACGGGGTCGTGATCGCGGAGATCGAGGAGGGCAGCACGGCGGCCCGGGTCGGCTTCCAGAAGGGCGACATCATCCAGGCCCTGAACGGCGAGCGAATGGTCAATTCGCGCGATGTCGAGAATGCTCTGAAGGAGCGCAAGCGCGCCTGGGAGGTGACGATCTCGCGCGGCGGCCAGAGCATCACCTCGGTCTTTCCGGGGTGAGCGACCTCTTCGCTGCCTCCGGGCTGGATAGGTCAGGCCCGCGGCCGCTCGCCGATCGCCTGCGCCCGACGACGCTGGCCGAGGTCGCAGGCCAGGAGCACCTGACCGGCCCAGACGGCGCCCTGACGCGCCTGGTGCAGTCCGGCTCGCTCGGCAGCCTGATCTTCTGGGGGCCGCCCGGCACCGGCAAGACGACGGTCGCGCGGCTATTGGCGGGCCAGGTCGATCTCGGCTTCGAGCAGATCAGCGCGATCTTCTCCGGCATTGCCGACCTGAAGAAGGTCTTCGAAACGGCGCGTGGCCGCCGGCTCGGAGGCAAGGGCACGCTGCTCTTCGTCGACGAGATCCACCGTTTCAACCGGACCCAGCTCGACGCCTTCCTGCCGGTCATGGAGGACGGCACGATCACGCTGGTCGGCGCGACCACCGAGAACCCGTCCTTCGCGCTCAATGCGGCGCTGCTGTCGCGCGCCCGGGTCCTCACCTTCAAATCGCTGGACGAGGGCTCGCTGCTGTTCCTGCTCGGCCGGGCCGAGCTGCTCGAGAATCGTGAGCTGCCGCTGACGCCGGAGGCGAAGGCGGCGCTGGCGCGTTTCGCCGATGGCGATGGCCGCGCCGTGTTGACGTTGGCGGAGGAACTGTGGCGGGCGGCCAAGCCCGGCGAGGTCTTCGACGAGGCGGGGCTGGCGGAGGTGATCCAGCGCCGCGCGCCGATCTACGACAAGGCGCAGGACGGCCACTACAACCTGATTTCGGCCCTGCACAAGACGATCCGCGGCTCGGACCCGGATGCGGCGCTCTACTATTTCGCCCGCATGCTCGATGCCGGAGAAGATCCGCGCTTCCTGGCCCGGCGGCTGGTCCGGATGGCGGTCGAGGATATCGGGTTGGCCGATCCGCAGGCGCTGGTCCATGCCCGCGCCGCGGCCGAGACCTATGAGCAACTCGGCACGCCCGAGGGCGAGCTCGCGCTGGCCAACACGGTCATCTACCTGGCGACGGCGCCGAAATCGAACGCCGCCTACACGGCCTACAAGGCGGCGCGCCGTGTCGCCTCCGAGCGTGGCTCGCTCATGCCGCCCAAGACCATCCTCAACGCTCCGACCAAGCTGATGAGGCAAGAGGGCTATGGCGCCGACTACGCCTATGACCACGATGCGCCCGATGCCTTTTCCGGCCAGAACTACTGGCCGGACGCGCTCGGTCGGCAGGTCTTCTACGATCCGCCCGAGCGCGGCTTCGAGCGCGAGATCCGCAAGCGGCTGGAGTACTGGGAAAAGCTCAGGCGTGAGCGGGGCGAAGGCTGAGCACCACCGCCTGATTTGATCGATCGCATGGGTGGGGCGCCGTGGTCGAGATATTGTCGGCGACTGTGCCAGCCCCAAGCATTCCGACCGGAGCGACCATGATCTCCCTCATAGCCCGCATTCTCCTGATCGTGCCCTCGCTGATCGCGGGCTGGTTCGTGTCGGCAGACGATGTCGCCTATTGGGTGATCGCTTTTGCGATCGCGCTGGTCTTCGTCGTCCTGACCATCGCGTTCGAGCTCTATGTCCATCCGCTGCTGAAGCGGGGGCCCAGGCCGTAGCCGGGCGGAGTCGGCTAGAACGTTCTCTCGAAGAAAAGTTGCCCGGAGAGCAGGCGCCCGCCCAGGTTCGCCGGCACGGATCGTCCTTCGAAGGCGATCCGCGACTGGGCGATCGATCCCTCGATGCCTGCCTTGAAGCCGTCCACCGGTGTCCAGACGAGATTGGCCGTCATGCGGTCGACACGGAGCTTGCCCATGGCTGAGGCCGTCAGCGGCACCGCGATCTGGTAGCGGCTGACATAGAAGTTCGTCGCCAGCTCGTCGGTCCATTCACGGCGGGTGGCGAGAACGGTCGAGAAGCCGCGCGACGAATCGCCTTGAACCAGGATCTGTCGGGCGCTGGTCGCATCCAGCGAGGAGCCGATATAGGCGGCGGCATCGATCGCGCCGGCGATCTGGGCGGTGATTTCACCGGGACGCCCGAGGAGCGTGAATTCGTAGGTCGCGCCGACGATACCGGCGCGGCCGAGCTTTGGCACCAAGCCAGGCACCTCGCGCAGCGCGCCCGCAAGGTGCAGCGTCAGGTCGCCTGCGGTGTAGGTCAGGCGCGCGACGCCGTCGGGGACCCGGCCCGTGGCCGCCGGGATCGACCCGGTCGTCCCGGCCGACGGGTCCTCAAGCGAAAGCGCCAGGTTCCAGCGATCGGTGAGATCACGCTCCCAGGCGATGAGGTTCGCGTTTCGGCTGGGCAGGCGGGCGCTGAAGGCGAACTCGTCGCCGGTCCAGAAGCTGAAGCGCGTGGTCGCCAGGCCGAAGGTCATGGTGCCGACGGTCACCGTCGCCTCCTCGAGCGTGGTGGTATCGGGCTGGCTGCCGCCTGGAGTGACCATCATCTCGAAGGCCGTTCCGATGCGCAGACCCGAAGCGAGGTCGTGCGAGGTTTCGAGCCGCAACGACGCGCTGGCTGGCCAGGAGTAGCCCGGTCGCGGCTCGGCGTCGCCGGCCTTGGGAATGCGATAGCTGTCGTATTGCAGCCCGGCGCTGACAGTGCCGGAGATCGCCAGGCAGGTCGTGGTACCCGGCAGGATCAGCCCTGGGACGCTCTCGTCGTCGTCATCCTCATCGTCATCGTCATCCTCGTCGTCGTCCTGGTCCTCGCTGTCCTTTGTCGCTGACGTGCTGGCATTGCCGGTCGCGGGAAACAGGGGCGCGACGTCGGGAGGCTCGATCATGCAGCTGCGGGCAAGCTGGGGCGCCCTGGCGGGAAGACGACGAGGCGAAGCCGCCTCGGCCAGGGAGAGCGCCGCCGGCGCTGCGCCAAGGGCGAGCAGGAGCGCGCAGAGCACGCCTCGACCGATCTTCGCGCCCCCGGGTGCCTCCTGCATGATCTTCGGTCGCCCTCCCGGCCGCTGCGTCGCGGCAGCTTGACTACACTTTCCAGCTTGCCCGGCGCGCGGCAAGGGCCCGAATTCGTTTGTGCGCGCGCGAAGTGCTGGCTATTGCAGAGCCATGACCTCCACCGTTCTCGTTTTCCTGGGCGCCGGCATCGGCGGCATGCTGCGGCATGGCGTCAATTTCGTCTCGCCCCGCTGGTTCGGCACCGGCTTTCCCGCCGGGACCATGCTGATCAACGTCGTCGGCTCGGCGCTGATGGGGCTGATCGCCGGCTGGCTCGCCTTCAAGACGCAGACCGGCTGGTCGCAGCCTGTCAGGCTCTTCGTGACCACGGGCATCCTCGGCGGCTTCACCACCTTCTCCGCCTTTTCGCTCGAGGCGGTGCTGCTCTGGGAGCGGGGCGAGGCGGGGCTCGCCTTCGTATACATTGCCGGCTCCGTCATCCTCTCGCTGGCTGCGCTCTGTGCCGGCCTCGCACTCGTCCGGAGCCTGTCATGAGAACCGGTGGCAAGGGAACAGGTGGCAAAGGACCTGGAGCCGGGCGGGGCGGCAGGCCGCCGGCAGCCGGCGCTCCCAAGGGCAGGCGCCCGAGCCATGATGCGCGTCGTTCCGCGCGGGCCTCGGAGAGGTCTGGCCCGGAGCGCGAGGAGGCGGAGGTCCGCACGACGCGCAACCCGGCGCCGCGCGCGGCAGGGCCGCGCAAGCCAGCGGCACCACGCAAGGCCCCGGTGACGAATGCGCCGACGCGCGCCGAGATCAAGGCCGAGACGGCGCAGGTACTGGCGACAGGTGTGCAGCAGCTCGTGGTCAGCGCCGACGAGCACGAGATGCGGATCGACCGCTTTCTCGAGAGCCGCTTTCCGCAGCTCTCCTTCAGCCATATCCAGCGCATCGTCCGGAAGGGCGAGCTGCGCGTCAACGGCAAGCGCGCCGACAGCAAGGACCGGCTCGAGGAGGGGCAGACCGTCCGCATCCCGCCGCTGAAGCTGGAAGTCGCGGCCGAGCGGCCGCGTTCGGCCAAGGCGGATGAGGACACGATCGGCTTCCTGCGCTCGATCACGCTGTATGAAGATGACGACGTCATGGTGCTGAACAAGCCGGCCGGCCTTGCCGTGCAGGGGGGCTCCGGCACGACGCGCCATGTCGACCGCATGCTGGAGGCGCTGACCGACAAGAGCGGGCAGAAGCCGCGCCTCGTCCACCGACTCGACAAGGACACGGCCGGCTGCCTCGTCATCGCCAAGTCGCGCTTTGCTGCCGCAACGCTCGCCAAGACCTTTCGCTCGCGTTCGGCCCGCAAGGTCTACTGGGCGCTGGTCGCGGGCGTGCCGCGCGTGCGCCAGGGCCGGATCTCGACCTATCTCGCCCGCGAGGAGGCCTATGACGGCGACCAGCGCATGGCGGTGGCCAAGCATGGCGAGGACGGCGCCATGCATGCGGTGACCTATTACGCCGTGGTCGAGACGGCGGCGCAGAAGCTGGCATGGCTGTCGCTCAAGCCGGTGACCGGGCGCACCCACCAGCTGCGCGCCCACACCACCCATATCGGCCATCCGATCGTGGGCGATCCGAAGTACTTCAACATCCAGAACTGGGAGCTGCCCGGCGGCATCCAGAATAAGCTTCATCTGCTGGCGCGGCGCATCGTGCTGCCGCATCCGCGTGGCAAGGGCACGATCGACGTCAGCGCGCCGCTGCCGCCGCATATGCGCCAGTCCTGGAACCTGCTCGGCTTCGAGGACGAGCGTTACGATCCGATCGTCGACGCGCCGGATGCGTGAGGCTTGCAAGGGGGCTGACGCAGCGTAAGAGAATGATTGCGGAACAAAAGGAATTATGTTCTAATTTTGTTCCCATCACTCTGACGCAGGTGTCCCGATGATCCGCTTCGCCTTCCTGCTTGCCGGCCTCGTTCTCACCGCTTCCGTTCCCGTGCTCGCGCAGAGCCAGGGCGCGCCCGCCACGCGGAACGCGTCCGCCTCGGCGGACGAGCCGGTGCCGCGCGCCGAGCGTGCCAAGGCGCGTCAGGACTGTCTGGCCGAACATGTCGCGCTCTCCGGCGACGATCTCCGGGTCGCCATGCGCGACTGCATCCAGGCCAGGTTCCCCGGCGTCCAGCTCTATGCCCGCGACGGTGTGACGCGAGACGGCAAGCCGACAGCGGTCGCGACGCGTGCCGCCTGCAAGGAGGAGGTCGATGGGCGCGGGCTTGCGGGTTCGACGCGCACGGCCGCGCTCGTCGCCTGCTTCAATGCCAAGCGCCCGGATCTCGCGCAGCGCGCCGAGTGCCGCAAGGAAGCGCGCGGCAAGGGGCTCGACGGCGAGGATCTGCGCAAGGCGGTCGAGACTTGCGCCCGCGAGGCGCGCTCCTGACGGCGTTCGGCCCTCGGAGCGGCGGCGGAGGAGCCATGAGCGGAGCGCAATGGATCGCCGTGGCGATCCGCGCTACAGCGCCGCCATGGATCTCATCATCTTCGATCTCGACGGCACGCTCATCAACTCCGAGGCCATCCTGCTCGGCGCACAGGTCGAGACCTTCGCGCGGCATGGCCTCGTCCATCCCGGCCGTGAAGCGGGGCTCGGCGTCGTAGGCCTGACCCTCAACATCGCCTTGATGAGGCTGGCAGGGCTGGCGGAGCCGGACGAGGCGCTGACGGACACCTACAGGGAGGTGTTCGGCGCGATGCGGCGCCGGGCCGAGACGGATGCGTCCTTCGACGAGCCGCTCTTTCCCGGTGTGTCGGAAACGCTGGCGACACTGGCAGCGCGGCCCGGGCTCAAGCTCGGCGTTGCGACCGGCAAGTCGCGCCGTGGCGCCGAGTACATCATCGAGCGCCATGGCTGGCAGGATTTGTTCGCCACTGTCCAGAGCGCCGACGACGCGCCCTCCAAGCCGCATCCCGGCATGATCCTGCGGGCGATGGCCGAGACCGGGGCTGCACCGGAGCGTACCGCGATGGTCGGCGACAGCTCGTTCGACATCGAGATGGCGGTCGCAGCCGGCGTCGTCCCCGTCGCAGTGTCCTGGGGCTTCCAGCCCGCCGCGAGCCTCGTCGCGCTGGGCGCGCGCCATCTGATCACACGTTTCGACGAGGTCGCGCAGCTGACGGCTTGACCGGGTTCAGTCCGAGCGGGGCGACCGGCACAGGTTGCGCCGCATCGAGTTCCTGTTGGCAGGACGCGATGAAGGTCTCGAGTTCGGCGATCTTCTTCGACAGGTCCCGGCCGGAACGGAGCAATGTCGCCTTGTAGCCGTTGAACTGCTCGGTGGTCGCCAGATCATCCTCGATCAGGCCGTCGAAGGCCTTGCCGATCTTGTCGTTGTATTCATAGGCGCCTTTGGCAATCTGGAGGAAGGCGGCGGTCTTGCCCCATTTGGCGAGCTGCGCCGCGCTCGCATTCAGGTCGACGATGTAGAGCGCGCTGCTGCGGATCACCTTCGACTGGTTTTGATGCATCGCGGCGTTGACGACCTCGACCTTGATCGCGGCCGACCGCACGAGCAGTTCGTAGCCCTTGTTGTCGGTCATCAGCGGCGCCCCCTTGCGGACGGAAACCGCTGCCGTGTCGACCCAGTCGACCTTGTTGCCGGCCGTGACGTTGCCCAGCGCATCGGCCCAGGGGGATGCGGCTCCGTAGACGCGGGCTACCATGTCGCTCTGGGCGGCCTGCTTCGGCATCACGACCTTGACGAGGGCTGCCGTCATGACGACGAAGGCATCGGCCGTCGCGCGTGTGAAGCGGGCCACCATCAGGGCCTTATTGATCAGTTCCGCCTGCTTTCGTTCGCTTTCGAGCTCGCGCAGGCTGATATCGAGGCCGCTGCGAAGCTCGTTGAGAGTCGCCAGATGCTTGTTGGCCTTCCACAGGCCGGCGGCGTTGCACACCCGCACGGCATTCGGCTCCACAATCGGTGTCGTATTGGCACTGAGTTCGCCGCTCATCGCTCAACCTCCGTGTTCGGTCATCGGGTTGGCGTCCAGCGCCGATGTTGCTCCTGAACGGCGTGGAGGGATCCAGCGTCCTTCGATCGGAGGAGGTGCTTCGCACCGCTCCGCGTTAGCCCGTGGATGCGGGGCGGCGGCACTGGCGGAAGTCGAGAAGGTCAGCTTAGTAACATCCTCGCAACCACGTCCGATCAGGGCCGTTTAACCTGAACACGCGTTCAGATTTGGCTGTTAACCACCTGATGGCGAGCGTCGATCCATGGTGTCCCTACAGCGGGAACGTACCGGCACAAAACAACGCCGGACAGGGGTCGAACAATGATTGGTCATGAGCTTCGTGAATTCGTTGATCGCGTGATGGATCGTCTCTCTATCAGTGATGAAGACGTCAAGTTTCTTCAGCGCGATATTCTGGACGATGCAGTCCTGACCCGAGATGCGATCGATGTGCTGATCGCCCTCGACCGGGCTGTGCCGGAGCGCTGTGAAGCGTTCGGCGAATATCTGGTCCAGCTCGTGGTCGATTTCGCCGTCTGGCAGAACCGCCCTACCGGCGTCATCGATCGCGACAAGGCCCACTGGCTGGTGACGTCGCTCTCGGCCGGCGAGGGGCCGACAGCGACGGCTCGCCGCATCGCCTTCGAGATCGTGCGCGAGGCGGAGCGCTGCGACGAGCTGCTGATCGGCTTCGCGCTCAACAAGGGCATCGCCGCGCCCATGCGCTTCAGCCCGGAGCGCGTGCTGCTGGCGAGCTGACGGGGCTGGGCGCTGGCCCGCCGCAGCTCGGCACCTTCCGACTTTCGCATCGGTGGACGCCGCGCGCGGCGTCCCATACACCCGAACCCGGATCGACGCGTCAGCCCGGCGCGCCGATCCGGGTTTCGCCATTGGGGCTGTGCGAAAAACCGGTAGCTGGTTTTGCCCGAGATGCTCTAACTGACGTGCTCCAATTCGAGCAGCCAGACGGCCGGGGAGGCGCCACGCATGTTCTCGAAGATCCTGATCGCGAACCGCGGCGAGATCGCCTGCCGGGTCATCAAGACGGCGCGGCGCATGGGTATCAAGACCGTCGCGGTCTATTCGGATGCCGATCGGGACGCGCTGCATGTCGAGATGGCCGACGAGGCCGTGCATATCGGACCGCCGGCTGCGGCCCAATCCTATCTGGTGATCGAGAAGATTATCGAGGCCTGCAAGGCGACCGGCGCCGAGGCCGTGCATCCGGGCTACGGCTTCCTCTCCGAGCGCGAGGCTTTCGCCCAGGCGCTGAAGGACAACGGCATCGTTTTCATCGGCCCCAATCCGGGCGCCATCGCCGCGATGGGCGACAAGATCGAATCGAAGAAGGCGGCTGCGGCGGCCAAGGTCTCGACCGTGCCTGGGTATCTCGGCGTGATCGACAGCCCCGAACAGGCCGTGAAGATTGCCGACGAGATCGGCTATCCCGTGATGATCAAGGCCTCGGCCGGCGGCGGCGGCAAGGGCATGCGCATCGCCTATTCGGCCGGCGAGGTGGCGGAAGGCTTCGCGCGGGCGAAGTCTGAAGCGGCGTCCTCCTTCGGCGACGACCGCGTCTTCGTCGAGAAGTTCATCGTCGATCCGCGCCATATCGAGATCCAGGTGCTCGGCGACAAGCATGGCAACGTGATCTATCTCGGCGAGCGCGAGTGCTCGATCCAGCGCCGCAATCAAAAGGTGGTGGAGGAGGCGCCATCGCCGCTGCTCGACGAGGCCACGCGCCGCAAGATGGGCGAACAGGCGGTCGCGCTGGCCAAGGCGGTGAACTACGATTCCGCTGGCACGGTCGAATTCGTCGCTGGCCAGGACAAGTCCTTCTTCTTCCTCGAGATGAACACGCGGCTCCAGGTCGAGCATCCGGTCACCGAGATGGTCACCGGGATCGATCTGGTCGAGCAGATGATCCGCGTCGCCTATGGCGAGAAACTCCAGCTCACCCAGGACGACGTGAAGCTCGACGGCTGGGCGGTCGAGAGCCGCGTCTATGCCGAGGATCCGACGCGCAGCTTCCTGCCTTCGACCGGCCGGCTCGTGACCTATCGCCCGCCGGCGGAGGGGCCGGACGGGGATGCGACGGTGCGCAACGACACCGGCGTCTATGAGGGTGGCGAGATCTCGATCTATTACGACCCGATGATCGCCAAGCTCGTGACCCACGCGCCGACGCGCAAGGCGGCGATCGAGGCGCAGGCGCGCGCACTCGATGCCTTCGCGATCGATGGCATCCGCCACAACATCCCCTTCGTCTCGGCGTTGATGCACCACCCGCGCTGGATTTCCGGCAATCTCTCGACCGGCTTCATCGCCGAGGAGTTTCCGGAAGGCTTTTCGCTGCCGGCGCCTGAGGGCGAGGTCGCCTTGCGGATGGCTGCCATCGCGATCGCCTGCGACCACAGACTCAACCAGCGTAAGCGCCATGTCTCGGCGCAGATGGAGGGCTGGCGCAAGGTCTCGTTCGAACGCACGCGCATCGTTGTCCTCGGCGGCGAGCGCTTCCAGGGCGAGGTAACGGAGCAGGGCGAGGCTGTGGTGATCGGTTTCGGCTCCCGCAGCCTGTCAGTCGTCAGCGACTGGCGCCCGGGCGAGCCGGTCTGGCGCGGCACGCTGGATGGCGTCGTGGTCGCGGCGCAGGTGCGTCCGATCCTGAACGGCGTCGCGCTCGGCCATGCCGGAGCCTATGCCAACGCCCATGTCCACACCCCGCGCGAAGCGGAGCTCGCGGCGCTGATGCCGGAGAAGGTCGCGGCCGACACCGGCAAGTTCCTGCTCTGCCCGATGCCCGGCGTGGTCAAGGCGATCTCGGTCAAGCTCGGCCAGGAGGTCAAGGCCGGCGAGGCGCTCTGCATGGTCGAGGCGATGAAGATGGAAAACGTGCTGCGCGCCGAAAAGGATGCGACCATCGCCAAGATCCTGGCGAAGGAAGGCGATTCGCTTGCCGTCGATGCCGTGATCATGGAGTTCGCCTGAGCGGAGGCCGATCCGCGAGCCGTCATCCAGAGAAGCAGCGGACGGCTGCGTCTCGCAGGATGCTCAATGAGGGCCCGGCGATAGCTGGACGATCCTTCGAGACGTCGCTTCGCGGCGCCTCGGGATGAGGGTTGGTGACGAGGAGTAGCCGCGCATGCTGACGATCTGGGGGCGGATCAGCTCCATCAATGTCCAGAAGGCGGTGTGGGCGGCCGGAGAGGTCGGCCAGAGCTTCGAGCGCATCGATTGCGGTGGTTCGTTCGGCGGGCTGCGCGAGCCGGTCTTTCTCGCCAAGAATCCGAACGCGCAGATTCCGGTCCTCGAGGACGGCGAGGTCTGCATCTGGGAATCCAACAGCATCGTGCGCTATCTCGCGGCGCGCTACGGTTCCGGCTGGATCTGGGAGGAAGATCCCGCCCTGCGTGCCGATGCCGACCGCTGGATGGACTGGATGCAGTCCTCGTTGCAGCCGGCGATGACGCCGGCCTTCTGGGGCCTGGTGCGCAAGGTGCCGGACTACACCGACCCTGAAACGATCGCGGCCAGCGCGGCCAAGGCCGAACGGCTGATGGAGATTCTTGACAATCACCTTTCGACGCGCAGCTTCCTCGCCGGAGGGCGCTTCGGCATGGCAGACATCACGGTCGGCTGCGGCGCGCATCGTTGGCTGAACATGCCGGTCGAGCGGATCGAGCGGCCGCATGTCCGGCGTTGGTACGAGACGATCTTCGCCCGGCCGGCGGCCAAGCCGGCGCTGCCGCTGCCGGTCACCTGACGGTGATCGGGGCGCGGCTTGATCCGGCTGAGAGGCATGGCAAGATGACCGCCATGCTCTTGCCTAGGCTCATCATTCTTGCGCTCGCCTTCGGCGCCACGCCCTGCTGGGCACAGGGCAGCACGACCCTTGCCGCCGACCGGGCGCAGGTCGCCGCCTGCCTGCGCGACAACCGCACGGCCGCGCCATCTTGCATCGGTGCCATCGCGGTCGCCTGCGTGAGCGCGGCCAGCACCGACCGCCGCGCGGCCGAGGCCGGTTGCGCGCGGCGCGAGGAGGCGGTCTGGCGCGAGCGGCTGATGCAGGCGATGCAAGTGAGCGGGCGATCCCTCGATGCAGGGCAGCGCAGCCGACTTGCGGCGCTGCATCTCGCCTGGGAAGGGTTCATCGCCCAGAAATGCGCCTTCTATGGTGCGACCCAGCGCGAGGGTTGGCAGCTCGGCCGGCAGGCAGGCTGCGAACTGCGCGAGGTCGCCACGCGGGCGCTCGAACTCCAGCGCGCGGCCTTGCCGCAGGCGCCGGCACGTCGCCCGTCATCGCCGCCGCAGATTTTCCGCTGAGACGGCCGTTAGCGAGCTGTCAGCTTTCCGGGGCTAGAAGCGGCTGAACCCTGCGGCCCGGAAGCACGCCATGTTCTTCGCCCTGTCCAAGCTGGTCTGGTTCGTGTTCTCTCCGGTGAACCTGGCCATCCTGCTGGCGGCGCTAGCCGCCCTCCTGTCCTTCACGCGCCTGGCGCGCCCGGCCCGCTGGCTAGGAGCGGCGGCGTTGCTGGCGCTGGTGCTAATGGCGTTCAGCCCGCTGCCGCGCATCGTGATCCGCCCATTGGAGGATCGTTTCCCGCAGCAGGACGCGGCGAAGGGGCCGGTCGCCGGCATCATCGTGCTCGGCGGGCCGATCGGTGTCGCCCGCGGGGATGTGGTGCTGACCTCTGCGGGAGCGCGAATCACCAAGGCAATCGAGCTGGCGCGACAGCATCCGCAGGCGAAGCTTGTCTTCACGGGGGGCTCCGCGAACCTGATCTCGCCTGTGACCAAGACGGAAGCGGATGGCGCGAGACTGCTCTTCACCGGGCTCGGCCTGCCGCCGGAGCGGCTCCTCTTCGAGGACCGGTCACGCAATACGGTGGAGAACGCCATCCTCACGCGCCGGCTGGTCGATCCCAAGCCCGGCGAGCGCTGGCTGCTGGTGACGTCGGCCTGGCACATGCCACGTTCCATGGGTGTCTTCCGCAAGGCCGGCTTCGCCGTGGAGGCGTTCCCGGTCGACTATCTCTCGGAAGGCGAACCGGACGATTTCATCCGGCCTTACATGCGGGCACCGCGAGGCCTGACCATCGCCGATGATGGCTTCAAGGAGTGGGTCGGGCTGCTGGCCTACTGGCTGGCGGGCTATACGGATGCGCTGCTTCCGAAGCCCTGAGAGAGCTTCGGCGCGTGGCGTTCACTCGCCCTCGGGCAACCTCAGCCGGTAGACGCCACGGAAATCGTCGGGGTCGACGGGCCGCCCCTTGCGGGTGATGACGATCCGGCCCTCCTTCATCAGCCGCACCGCCACCTTGCGGATCGGTTGCATCAGCGGGCCCCAGCCGTCGGGATGGTCGCCACCCACGGCGCGCGCCGCATCCGCCGGCGAGACCGTCTTGCCGGGGCCGGCCGCTGCGGTGAGCGTCAGGATCGCGGATTCGAGGGCTTCGGTCTGGTCAGTCATGGCTGCGAGAAAGGCCCGAGCGCGGGATTCGTCAAGGCGCGCCGGGATAGCGGAAGACACGCGCGGCGTCGGAAGCGAATTGGCGCCGGTACATCGCCACCAGCACGGCGCCGGTGAAGAGGATGAAGGTCGTCGGCCCAAGGAACCAGCCCATATAGGCCAGCGCGAAGAAGAAGGCGCGCTGGCCGCGGTTGAAGTGCCGCCCGCCGGCGATGTTCATCTCGGTCGCTTCGTGGACGGCGCGCTCGGCGTCCTTGGCTTCGTGGTTCTTGGCCGGCGGCAGCGAACCCAGCAGGATGACGCAGTAGTTGAACAGCCGATAGCTCCAGGCGAATTTGAAGAAGGCATAGCCGAAGATCAGCGCGAGCCCGATCACCTTGAGTTCCCAGACGGCGCGGGTCGGCGCCGTACCGAAGGGCAGGTCTGAGAACAGCGCGACGACACGATCGGTCGATTGCAGCAGGGTCAGCGTGCCGCCGATCGCGATCAGCGAGGTCGAGGCGAAAAAGGCCGTGCCGTTCTGCAACCCGTTCATGATCTGGGTGTCGACGATGCGGTTGTCGCGTGTCATCGCCTCGCGGATCCAGCGGGCGCGACGCAGGTTCATCCGCATGTTCAGGCTCTTGCCGGCATGCGGGCCCAGCTCGACGGCGTAGTGATAGCCGATCCAGGAGGCGGCGAAGAAGACGACGCCGATGATGTCGAGGTTTTCGAATCCGATCATGCCCATCCCCTGCCGGCAGCTTGCGTCGCCTCCGCGTCCTTGCCAAGGCTTCCCGCGACGCTCGCCCGGATTGACCTGCTTCGTCCGAGCCGACAAGGGTGTTGCCGATGAAAGCGGCGTGCTTGCCGCGCCCGGAACGGTCCGAGTCTGCCTTGTCCCATATCCTGATCGTTCTCGCCGTCGTCGCCTTTCTGTTCCGCAAGCCGCTGGGGCGGTTGCTGGCGCGGCAGTTTCCCAACCGGGCGAAACGCCAGCAGGTGCTCGGAACCATCATCGCGGCCTTTCTATTGGTCATCGCGATCAGGCTGCTGGCACTGTTCTGGTAGGAACATCGGCCTGGCGCATCCGCTCCTGTTGCCACGAAGCCTCATGCCGGCCCTGATCCGCCCGGCCGGCTTGCCAGCCGGATGATCCTGCGGCATTCTGTCCGCTCGCTCACACACGAGACAGGGAGGGCTGAATGAAATTCACGATCGTCGTCAGCTCCCCGCGCAAATTCGCCTTGCCGCGAATGTCCCGCGCTTAAGCCGGACACGCCCGTGGCCCGCCCGAGGCGGCGCCTGAGCTTTCTCCACCGTTTGTCGTCCTTTCGCTGAAGACCGGCGCGTGTCGCCGTCTCCAGCCTGATCCGGAGTCGGCTCCCCTGCGGGCCGAAATCACAGATGTCCCGTCCCGATCGTACCGGGCGGCCCGAACCCTTCCGGGCCGTTCTCGGCTTCACCTTTCGTCACTGGGCCCGCCGGCCCGGCTCCGTCGGCCTTGTCGGCGGTGCGATGATGGCGGCGACCGTCGCCGACCTGTTCATGCCGCTCTATGCCGGCCGCCTCGTCGATGCGGTGGCGGGCGAGGGCCCTGCCGCCCGGGAGGCGGCGCTGTGGGCGCTCGCCGCGATGCTGATGCTTGGCGCCTGTGGCGTGGCGTTCCGCCATCTCGGCTTTATCGGCATCACCGGCATGACGCTGCGCACGATGGGCGACACGGCGAGCGAAGCCTTCGCGCGACTGCAGCGCTTCTCGACCGACTGGCACGCCAACAATTTCGCCGGCTCGACCGTGCGCAAGATCACGCGCGGCATGTGGGCGCTCGACCTGCTGACCGACACGATCCTGATCGCGCTGCTGCCTTCGGTCGTGGTGCTGGTCGGCTCGACGGTGCTGCTCGCCTGGCACTGGCCGGCGATGGGGCTGGTCGTTCTGGCCGGTGCGCTGGTCTATGTCGGCGTGACGGTCGCGCTGTCGCTGAACTATGTCGCGCCGGCCGCACGCCTCGCCAATAGCTGGGATACCCGCCTCGGCGGGGCGCTCGCCGACGCGATCTCCTGCAACCCGGTGGTGAAGGCCTATGGCGCCGAGCTGCGCGAGGATTCACGCACCGCCGGCGTGCTGGCGAAATGGGCGCTGCGCACCCGGCGCACCTGGGTCCGGGGCACAACCTCGGGCACAGCCCAGCAGCTCGTATTGCTGGTGCTGCGGGCGGCCGTGATCGGGCTGGTGATCTGGCTCTGGGCCAATGGCCAGGCTACGCCGGGCGATGTCGCCTTCGTGCTGACGAGCTATGCGGTGGTGCATGGCTATCTGCGCGATGTCGGCCAGCACGTCCATAATCTGCAGCGCTCCGTGAACGACATGGAGGAGCTGGTCGCGATGCACGGCCAGCCCTATGGCGTGCCGGACCGCAAGGGCGCTGTAGCCATGGCGGTGACGGCCGGCGAGATCGCCTTCGAGGACGTGACCTTCCATTATGGCGGGCATGCCGAGCCGCTCTATCGCGACTTCTCGCTGACGGTCCGGGCCGGCGAGAAGGTCGGGCTCGTCGGGCGCTCCGGCTCCGGCAAGACGACCTTCGTCAAGCTGGTGCAGCGGCTCTACGACGTCACCTCGGGCCGCATCACGATCGACGGGCAGGAGATCGCCGGTGTCACGCAGGCGAGCCTGCGCCAGCAGATCGCGATCGTGCAGCAGGAACCGGTGCTGTTCCATCGCTCGCTGGCCGAGAACATCGCCTATGGCCGACCCGGTGCCTCGCTCGCCCAGATCGAGCAGGCAGCGAGGCTCGCCAACGCGCATGAGTTCATCATGCGCTTGCCGAAAGGCTACGCGACGCTCGTCGGCGAGCGCGGCGTCAAGCTCTCCGGAGGCGAGAGGCAACGCGTCGCGATCGCGCGCGCCTTCCTGGCCGATGCGCCGATCCTGATCCTAGACGAGGCGACGTCCAGCCTCGACTCGGAATCGGAGGCGCTGATCCAGGATGCGATGGATCGCTTGATGGAGGGACGCACCACCATCGTCATCGCGCACCGGCTCTCGACGGTCCGCGCGATGGACCGGATCCTGGTGTTCGACCGGGGTCGCGTGGTGGAGGAGGGGCCGCACGAGCTCCTGCTGACGGCCGAGAACGGCGCCTATCGCGCACTGTTCGAGAAGCAGGTGAGCGAGCTGGCCAAGGGGCTGGCGGTGTAGGGCAGCGCGCGGGAACCCCTCTCCCGGATGGGAGAGGGGCAGGGGTGAGGGACTGGCCTGATCGTTGGAGCGCGACGAAGCCGTTGGGCCTAGAGCTGCGACGGCAGGCCCTCATCCAGCGCTCCGCGCCAACTTCTCCCATTCGGGGGAAGGAAGAAGGCGTCTTACTTCGGTGCCAACGCCCGCGGCCTCACGCCCTTCACAGGCCCCGGCGGCAGTTCGCCCGAGTCCTGGGTGAACGACTTCAGATCCAGATTCGGCTTGCTTAGAAAACGATTCAAGCCGGCTACATAACCCTCTGGCAGAGACCAGTGTTTCGCGCTTTCGATCACGGTCTCCATATAGCCCGGTTTCGCCTTCCCGACCTCGCCGGAGCGGCCGATATAGACCAGCGCGCGCTTGGCCCCGCCGGGCACGATCACCGGCTGGCTGATCTTGACGTAGAGCCCGCTGGCCAGCTCCTCGAACTTGTCGAGGGCGCGGACATCGCCGAGCGAGCAGTCCCAGAGCACGCCATGGACCTCCTCGCGCGGGTCGCGGATCACCGAGGCGTACCCGTCGCGGGTGACGATGAAACGGTGGCGCGGCAGGCGGGCCAGGCCGAGCGCCCGCGAATTGGGACAGCGCTGCGCCATCCCGGCGGGGTCCATGTTGAGGCCGTAGGCGAAGTAGAGGGGCATGCGCTGATCGTCCTTGCTGGCGCGCGGCGGCGGCGGACATCCATGCGGGCTCGGCCGCGCGGAATCAACGGGCGATGAACGCTTGCCGAAGAACGCAACCTAAGGTAGTGATTACTAATGTGATGATATCAGGGGTTTTATTGCAGCCGTTCGAGTTTCCCAGGGGACGAGGGGGGAAAGATGCACACTAGACGTTCGGTTTCCGGCCTTGCGCTTGCTCTTGCCGCATCCGGCCTGCCGCTCTCGCGGGCGCTGGCGATCCCTGATCTCGCCGGGCCGCCGAAGCCGCTGAGCCTGGAGCGGGATGTTCCGACGATCGCGGAGGCCCTGGCGTCCGAGGTCGCGACGACCGGCGTCGGGACGCCGTATCAAGGCGAAGTGACGATGGGCAAGAAGGTGCTGGCGGGTGCACCGGCCTCGCAGCCCGGGCGCCCGGTCACGCCACTGGCGGTGGCGCAGTACTTCCTTGATGTCGGTGCCGGCAGGGTCGATCCGGACTGGGCCGGCTATGTCCAGGAATGGCCGGTGCGGGCCAATCCGGTGATACTCGGCTTCTTCGACGAGACGAGCTATCGGCGGCCGGCGGGCGACACGACGCCGTGGTGCGCCGCCTTCGTCAACTGGTGCATGCACCGCGCCTATACTGGACGGGCAGGGTCGGACGTGCTGGCGGGGACACGATCGGCTGCTTCGCAATCGTTCCTGAACTGGCCGGGCAGCATTCGCACCGACGATCCGAAGCCGGGCGATCTTTGCGTCTTCACCAATACCGGCGATCCCGCGCACGGGCATGTCGCCTTTCTGGTCGGCCGGAGCGGCAACTCCCTTTTCATCCTCGGTGGAAACCAGCGCTACCAGAGCGGCTACAACAGCGGCGAGGTCAACATCTCGCGCTTCAACGCCAATTCGCCGAGCCAGCCGCTGACGGCCTTCGTGACCGCCAAGGGGTTGCGTGGATGAAACGTTTCGTCGCCGCGCTGCTGCTCGCACTTGTCGCCGTTCCGTCGCGGGCGGCGGCGCAGGCCGATGCGTGCCCGGCGGCGAACTGGATCTTCGACATCGTCGAGACGAGGCCGGCGCCCGCGCCGCCGCTCAAACGCGGCCTCGCCGTGCCCGTCGACAAGCTCGGCAACTTCATCCTCAACGAGCACGCGCTCGAATTCGATGCGGCCACGTCCTCGCTCGCCAGCTTCACGCTGGTCCGGCAGAGCGATCCTCAGCAGCGCATCCCGCTGGCGTCGATCAATTCGGTCAAGGCCGGCCCGCTGGACTTCCTCATCGTCCATATCCCGGATGCGGTCGGAAAGGTCCATTACGCGCCGAGCTTCCGGGTCGTCGACAGCTTCGAGAAGCTGAGGGTGGTTTCGTCGCAGAGCAAGCGCGTGGTCGTCGCGGCTTCCAAGCGCGAGATCGTGGTGCCGGGGCGGGACGGCGGGGTGCGCTCGCTGGCCTGTCCGACGACGATCGAGATCATCAACATCCCGTCCTACATCCGTGGCGACAGCGGCAGCCCCATCATCGACGACGCCTGCAATCTGGTCGGCATCACCAGCAAGTTCGCGGCGGGCAAGGATCTGTTCCGGAATGCCGACAATTTCGCCCGGATCATGCAAGAGGTCGCCAAGCAGAAGGACGCCGCCGCCGACGCTGCGGGAGGGGCCGGCGTCGACGAACTGATGCTGGTGCTGGGCCGGTACGAGCAATTCTCGGCGCTGCTCGAGCGCACGGGCGACGTCTCGGTCGTCTCCGGCTACTGCATGCTCGCTTCCCATATCGCCATGGGCGGAGCCGTCGACCTCTATCAGCCCAAAGGCGGGTACAGCCGAGCGATGTTCGCCCGGCGCGACCGCGACTTCGACGCGACGCTGGCGGAGATGACGAAGCTGACGGACATCGTGCCGTTCGTGAGCGACGCCGTGCGGGCTGTGAGCAACGGCAGCCGCCCCGAAATGCAGTTTGCGATCGCAAGCCTGCTCAAGCTGGCACATGCCCGCGGGATCAGCCTGGACACCGTCGACGACTTCATCGCGGGCCCGGAGGCCGCCGTCCGAACGCCCGTCAGCCCGGCCGCCGCGGGGGCCACCCCAGCCCCGGCGGCGCCGTCGGCGCCTTCGGGTGACGGCGCCGCAACCCGTGGACCGGATCCCGGCGCGCCCGATGCCGCCGCGGGCAGCGGCGCGGCGCCGACGGGTGGAACGGTTGCCGCACCGCAAGGCGCGTCAGCGGCGGGCTCCGCGCTCATCAAGCACACCGGCACGGTGTCTGATGCGGTCGTCGCCGCGGAAGGCCAGGTCAGCAAGGTTCCGGCCGAAATACCCCGCCTGCTCCTGCGCCTGTCGCCCGGCGAGCGTGTCACGCTTGCCGCCGAGATGGCGGAGATGGCCCAGGCCGTGCTTGCGCGGGCGGAGAGCATCGAACAGGTCGGCGCGGCAAGACGATTGGCGGATGGCAGCGTCGCCGTTGCCGCGCATGTCGCGGGCATGCAGGAAAGTGCCGAGGCGCGGCTGGGGACCAATGCAGCCGCCTATGCGACCATTGCCAAGGCGTTGTCCTTCTATTCCCAGGCCTCGGCGCTGGTGGCGGTCGGGGGGGCAGCCGACGGCGCCACGGCCCTGGCCGCCGCCAGGGAGCAGGCGAAGAGCCTGGTCGAAGCCAACGAGACCCTGAACATTGCCGTGGCGGAGGTGTCGGCGCGAGCGCTGCGACTGGACTGGCAGAATCCGCAGGCCTGGACGAGCTTCGCGCAATCGTCGAGCAATCTCGGCGATCATTTCGGTGCCCTCAAGGCCGCGAGCATCTCGGCAAAGAGCTGCAGGCCTGGCACCGCCTGCCCCGCTGCGGCGATCGCGGAGGCCGCACGGGCGCAGGCGCCGGCCCTGCCGGACGCCGCCACCGTGGGATCGCTCGGCGCCGCCGCCGCGTCCCCCTGGGAGGTCGAGGTCCTGTCGCCGGCCGAGATAACGCGGGCGCCCGCGATCAGCATCGACCAGAAGAAGGCTGTCGAGGCACTGCTGAAGGACGGAGCCTTCGGCCCCAACGCGATCGGCGTCTGGAGCAAGGCGGGTGCCTGCCCGTCTTGCCTGCCGGCACCGCGGCAACTGACCAGCATCGACGCCGTGATCGGCAAGCGCGGCATCCGCTTCTGAGCGCCGGGGCGCGAGGCGTCGAGCGGGGTGCCGGCTCCGCGCGGCATCACTTCACGCTGGCCGGGCCGTCACGCCGGCTTGTAGCGTCACTTCGTCTTCTCGAACAGCTCCCGCCCGATCAGCATGCGCCGGATCTCGCTGGTGCCGGCGCCGATCTCGTAGAGTTTGGCGTCGCGCAGCAGGCGTCCGGTCGGATAGTCGTTGATGTAGCCGTTGCCGCCGAGGAGCTGGATCGCGTCGAGGGCGATCTGCGTCGCCTTCTCGGCCGAGATCAGTATCGCGCCGGCGGCGTCCTCACGGGTGGTCTCGCCGCGGTCGCAGGCCTTGGCGACGGCGTACACATAGGCCTTGCAGGCGTTCATCATCACGTACATGTCGGCGAGCTTGCCCTGGACCAGCTGGAACTGGCCGATCGACTGGCCGAACTGCTTGCGCTCATGGACATAGGGCATGACGACGTCCATTGCCGCCTGCATGATGCCGAGCGGTCCGGCAGAGAGCACGACACGCTCATAGTCGAGGCCGGACATCAGCACGTTGACGCCGCGCCCGACGCTGCCCAGCACGTTCTCTTCCGGGACCTCGCAGTCCTCGAAGACGAGCTCGCAGGTGTCGGAGCCCCGCATGCCGAGCTTGTCGAGCTTCTGGGCGGTGGAGAAGCCCTTCATGCCCTTCTCGATCAGGAAGGCGGTGATGCCCTTCGAGCCGGCCGCCGGGTCAGTCTTGGCGTAGACCACCAGCGTTTCCGCGATAGGCCCGTTGGTGATCCACATCTTGTTGCCGGTGATGACATAGCGGTCGCCCTTCTTCTCGGCCCGCGTTTTCATCGAGACGACGTCGGAGCCGGCGCCGGGCTCGGACATGGCGAGCGAGCCGACATGCTCGCCCGAGATCAGCTTCGGCAGGTACTTCGCCTTCTGCGCCGCGTTGCCGTTGCGGGCGATCTGGTTGATGCAGAGGTTGGAATGGGCGCCATAGGACAGGCCGACCGAGGCCGAAGCGCGCGAGACCTCCTCGATCGCGACGACATGCTCGAGATAGCCGAGGCCGGCGCCACCGTCCTCTTCCTTCACCGTGATGCCATGCAGGCCGAGAGCGCCCATCTGCGGCCAGAGATCGCGCGGGAACTGGTTCGTCTTGTCGATCTCCTCGGCGCGCGGGGCGATCTGCTCCTGCGCGAAGCCATGGACCGCGTCACGGATCGCGTCGGCGGTCTCGCCGAGGTCGAAATTGAAGGGGCGGGGCGCGTTGGCGAGCATGGCGGATCCTCCCGGCAGATCGTTGGGAGCGAGGCTCCCCTTTACGCCGTTATAGCCGGGCCGGCGTCTCTGCGTCAGTGTGCAGGCACGCCCGGCGCGTCTGGGTGTCGGCGCGATGGCTGAGGCGAGATGTACGCGCTCGCCGGACTGGTCGAAGGGCGTTCCCTCGCTGCAGCATGCATGACATTGCGAAAGCCTCGCGCGCGGATTTAGGGTAGCGCTTCCACATCATCAGGCGGGAGCGCGCCATGAACGGTCGGAATGTCCTCGCAGCCGGTCTCGTCGTCGCGCTCGGAGGAGGCGCGCTGGCGCAATTCAAGCCGGAAGGCGCCTATCGCGAGAGTCCCGCCGTGGCGGAGCGCTATCCCGATCCGCAAATCGCCTTCACAACGCCGGCCTTCGCGCCGGGAAAGACCGATTTCACCAGCCAGGCCGAGATGATGAGGTTCCTGACGGAGCTGGCGGCCCGCGCACCGAAAATGACGTTGTCGATCGTCGCGAAGAGCCAGGAAGGGCGCGACATGCCCGCTTTGGTGTTCTCGCGCCACGGCCTCGACACGATCGGCAAGGGGCAGCGGCCAGTGGTGATGCTGATCGGCCAGCAACACGGCAACGAGCCGGCGGGCGGCGAGGCCATGCTCGTGCTGGCGGAGCGGCTCGGCGCCGGCACCCTCGCGCCCCTGCTCGATGCGATCGACGTCGTCATCATCCCGCGCGGCAATCCGGACGGGGCCGACCGCTTCCGCCGGGCCCTGGCCAACGGCATCGATGCCAACCGCGACCATACGCAATTGCGCACGCCGGAAATCCGGGCGATCGCCGAATTGTTCACCCGTTACCGTCCCGACATCGTCCTCGACTGCCATGAGTTTACCGTCGCCGGGCGCTGGGTTGAGAAGACCGGCGGGATGGTCAAGATCGACGGGATGATTCAGGCCGCGACGGTGCCGAATCTCGCGCCGGCCCTGAAGCAGGTCCAGGACGAGGTGGTGCTGCCGGCGCTGCGCTCGGCCTTCGAGGCGGCCGGCGTCAGCTATGACTGGTATCACACCACCGATGGCGCCAATCCGGCCTCGCCCGTGGCGATGGGCAGCATCGGCGCGGATACCGGGCGCAACATCGCCGGCCTGCGAAATGCGGTCAGCCTGCTGCTGGAGACGCGCGGCGTCGGGATCGGCCGGGCGCATCTGGGCCGGCGCGTGCAGGCCCATGTCGTCGCCTCCGAGGCCATCATGAAGCTCGCGGCCCAGCGGCCGGGCGATATCCTCGCTGCCACACGCAAGGCGGAGGCCGAGGTCACGGCGATCAAGCCGGGGACGCCGTTCGTGGTCACGGCCCGGCAGCGGCCGGAGCAGCGCTTGCTGACCTTCATCGATCCGGTGACAGGCCAGGACCGGCAGGTCGAGGTGACATGGCTGTCCTCCCTCGATATCGAGGCGACGATGATGCGGTCGCGTCCGGCCGGCTATGTGCTGCCGGCGAAGGCCGCCGCCGCGATCGAGGCCCTGCAGCGGCTGGGGCTGACGACTGAGACGGTGGCGAACGCCGCGAGGGTGCCGGGGGAACGCTACAGGGTCGTCAAGGTCGAGCTCGGCGCCAAGGAGGACGGGCGCGGCGACGATACCGGCGCCGGTCAGATCGTGAAGGGCAGCTATGTGGTCGAACCGGCCTCGGTCCAGCTTGAGCCGGGGGATGTCTATATCGGCCTCGACCAGCCGCTGGCGGCGTTGCTGCCGGTGATGCTAGAGCCGGAAAGCCAGACGGGGCTCGCGGCCAACAAGGTGCTTCCGGTGAGCGAGGGCGGCGTGCTCGACGTTCTGCGCATCACCGAGCGACCGGGGGCAGCGCTCGCAAAGCCGTGACGGTTCAGCCGCCGATCACGCCTCGGCGCCTGAGCAGCAGGAGCGTCAACAGCGCGGCGCCGAGGCAGGCGAGCGCGACGAAGCCGGCGCCGAGATCGGCCTCGACCCAGGGCAGGCCCTTCACATTGATGCCGAAGAGCCCGGTGATGAAGGTGGCGGGCAGAAAGAGCGCGGTCAGGAGGGAGAGCGCGTAAAGCTGGCGGTTGGTCTGGCTGGCGTTGCGGGCGGCCATCTCGTCCTGCAGCAACCGGGCGCGATCCTGCACCGACTGGACGTCGGTATGCGGACCCTCGATCCCTTGCAGCAAACGGCTTGCACAAGCCCTCATCGCGTCGGGCGCGCCGCGTCCGGAGTTGCCGTCGGCGAAGCGGCGGAGGAGCAGGTGCAGCCCGGCGAGCTGCCGGTGCAGGCGCACCGCCGTGCGCCTGATCGCGCCGATCCGGCTCGGTGCATCCTCGAAGCCGTCGGACAGGACGAGATCCTCGACGCTGTCGGTCTGGTCCATCAGGAGGACGACCGCATCGGTGACGTCGTCGATGATGAGCTCAAACAGGAGCTCGAAGAGGTCGGCGGTGCTGGCGACGCTTTCGCCCCGGTCCAGGGTCTCGGCCACGAGCCGGGTCGAGCGCATCGCCTCGCGCCGGCCGGTGATGACGAAGCGGTCGGTCACGATCCAGTAGAGCGCGCCCACCTCGCCGGAGTTGCGGTCGACGTCCCGGATCAGGTCGTGGGCGACGCCCCAGACCAACCCGGCCGAGTGATCGAGCCGCTGATGGGTTTCGCCCGAAAGGAAGACCTCCTCCGCCGTGGGAGAGAGCAGGCGCGATTGCTCGCCGATCCAGCTCTTGGCGCGGTTGTGGACGAGGTCGAGATGGATCCAGACGAAGCCCTGTTCCGGCGGCAGGGTTGGGATTTCCTCGCGCGGGACGATTTCGGCACGGCCGTCCGCGGCGAAGCGGTAGGCCCAGACGATGCCGGTCTTCGACTGCTCGTCGGCCCGGAAGGCGAAGGCTTGTGTCATGAGCTGGTGGCCGGTCGGGAAAAGGACGGCCGCGAGCCCTGCGCGCGCTGCGCGAAGGTTTTATGACGAAGCGCCTGCGCTGCGCCTCAGTTCTTCGCCTGCACCGTGCGGGAGGGGACGCGCCCCGGTGGCCGAGGCCCGTCGCTGCCGCCGTTCACGAGACGGGCAGGGGGCGTGGGCAGGGCGCGCGGGCCGGCAACCTGGACCTTCGGTTCGCCGCCGCGCCATTTGCGGGAGCCGATGTCGAAACGCCCCTCCCGCCAGGCGGCGAATTCGCGTTCGCTGCCGAAGAAGGCGTTGCGGTCGACGTCGCCGGTGATCCCGGGCACGCGGCCGGTCGTCGTGAACTGCCAGAACTCCCACTTCTCGCGATTGTAGCGGTGGCGCAGCGGGGCGGCGGTCGAGCGCAGCCAGTAGGGATAGTCGTTGAACTCGCCCTCGAGGATGTCCTCGTGGAAGTTGATGTCGGTATAGATGATCGGCTTCTTGCCGGTGTGCTCGTGCAGCGCGGCCAGCATGATCCGCATCTTCTCCAGCGCGTCCTCGCGCGAGACCTTGCGGGTGCATTGGGAATCGTTCTGCCATTCGACGTCGAGCACCGGAGGCAGCGCATCGGGATCGCGCGGGATATGGCGCTTTATCCAGCGCACCTGATCCTTGGCCGGGCGGCACCACCAGACGAAGTGATAGGCGCCGCGCGCGACGCCGGCCCTCTTCGCACCGGCCCAGTTCTGCCTGAAATTGGGATCGAGATGATCGCCGCCTTCGGTCGCCTTGATGAAGGCGAAGCGCGTGCCGGCATCCTTGACCTTCGCCCAGTCGATCTCGCCCTGCCAGCGCGATACGTCGATGCCCTGGATCGCCTGGCGGCGCGCGTCGCGGACGCCGTGATGGGGGGCGGAGTCGCTCTTCTTCGGATAGAGGGCGGCGGCAGGAGCGGCCAGACAGGTCAGCAGGCCGCAAAGTGCGATCGCACCGAGCGTGGCCCGCTCCAGAATCCTCGGTCGCACCGGCATCTCCTTGTCTCGCATCGCCTATCGAGATGCCGAGGGGATGGTTAAGGGCCGGTTAGAGTTTGCGAGAATGCGCCGGGCTTGTTTCAGCCTTGGTTAACCCCGGAGACGGTGCCGTAGCGTCGTTGTGCCCGAAGCTGAGGATCAGTCCGCCGCCGCCATCTCCTGGTCGGCCGGCTGGAAGGCGGACGCCATGGGAGAGACGCTGCCCGGAATCCTGGCGATGGCCGGCGCGGCAGGCCGTTCGGGCCCCGGGTTCGGCGGCACGCCCTTTTCCTTGTCCCAGCGGCGCGTGCCGATATCGAAGCGGCCCTCCCGCCAGGCGACGAACTCGCCGTCATTGCCGAAGAAGGCGTTGCGATCGACATCGCCCTTGATGCCGGGAATGCGGCCGGTGGTCGTGAACTGCCAGAAGGACCAGGGGCGGTTGGCGTAGCGCGTCTCGGGCAGCGCCGCGGTCGAGCGGATCCAGTAGGGGTAGTTGTTGAACTCACCCTCCAGCACGTCCTTGTGGAAGGTGATGTCGGTGTAGATCACCGGCTTCTTGCCGGTGAGCTGCTCCAGCTCCGTCAGCATCAACCGAATCTTTTCCAGCGCCAGTTCGCGGTCGATCTTCTTGGGGCAGCTCTTCGAGTGCCCGTTCCATTCGACGTCGAGCACCGGCGGCAGCGCATCGGGATCGTTGGGGATATGCTGCTTGAACCAGACCGCCTGCTCATGCGCCGGGCGGCACCAGTAGACGAAGTGGTAGGCGCCGCGCGGGATGCCGGCGCGGCGCGCGCCATCCCAGTTGCGCAGGAAGGCGGGATCGACATGGTCGCCGCCCTCGGTCGCCTTCATGTAGACGAAGCGGGTGCCGGCGCCCTTGACCGCGGTCCAGTCGATGTCGCCCTGCCAGCGCGAGATGTCGATGCCGTGGATCGGGTAGCGATGGGCCTCTGCCACGCCAGGGTGGGGGCGCGCATCGCCCTTGGCCGGATAGTGCCCTTCCATGGCGACGCAGCCGCCAAGGGCGGCGATCGCGACGGCGAGCGCAAGAGGGGCCAAGGATGAGGTTTGCATGCGGCGGGCGGTCATTGCCGCAAGATTGAGGAGAAAGCTTGACGACGGGTTTACGTTACCGGTTTTTCCGCAATCGTCAGCTCCGCTGGCGGGTCGGCCCTCCTGCCCGTCAAGCCAGATGCAGCAGCATCGTCGCGATGCCGAGGAAGGAGAAGAAGCCGATCACGTCGGTGATCGTGGTGACGAAGGTGCCCGACGAGATTGCCGGGTCGATGCCGGCCTTGTCGAGCGCCAGCGGCACGGCGACGCCGGCGAGTGCGGCGACGATCAGCGTCAGGACCATCGCCATGCTGATCACGATGCCGAGCATGACGCTGGAGAACCAGACGGCCGCCACGACGCCGGTGATCGCCGCGAAGGCGACGCCGTTCAGCAGGCCGACGATCATCTCGCGTCGGAAGAACCGGCCCATGTTCCAGCTTCCGAGGTCACCTGTGCCGAGCGCGCGCACCGCGACCGTCATCGTCTGGGTCGCGGCATTGCCGCCCTGGCTGGCGACGATCGGTGCGAGCACGGCCAGCGCCACGAGCTTGGAGAGCTGCGCCTCGAACATCGCCATAACCGATGCGCTGACGAAGGCGGCGATCAGGCTGATGAAGCGCCAGCGGAAGCGCCCGAGCGCCACCTCGCGCACCGAATCCGACAGTTCTTCGTCGGCATGCACGCCGCCGAGCTGCTTGACGTCGTCGTCGGCCGCTTCCTCGATCACGTCGACGATGTCGTCGATGGTGATCACACCGACGAGCCGGCCGGCGTCGTCGATGACGGGCGCGGCGATGAGGTTGTAGCGCTGGAACAGTCGGGCCACGTCCTCGATGTCGTCCGTCGCCTTCACGGCGCGGCTGTCCTCGTCGACGAGCTCAGAGACGGAGACGGGGCGCTTGGTGCGCAGCAATCGGTCGAGCCGGACAGTGCCGACGAAGTGGTGCGCCGGGTCCGCGACGAAGATCTCGAAGAAGCGCTCCGGCATGTCGGCCGCCTCGCGCAGATAATCGATGGTCTGGCCGACGGTCCAGAAGGCCGGCACGGCGACGACCTCGCTCTGCATGCGCCGTCCGGCGCTGTCCTCGGGATAATCGAGGCCCTGCTGCAGGATGATGCGCTCGGCCGGAGGGAGCTTGTCGAGAACCTCCTGCTTGTCGGCCTCATCGAGGTCTTCGAGGATGTAGACCGCGTCGTCGGTGTCGAGGTCGCGCACGCCCTCGGCCACCGTCTCGGCCGAGAGTTCCTCCAGGATCTCCTCGCGGATCGTGTCGTCGACCTCGGTCAAGGCGGTGAAGTCGAAGTCGCTGCCCAGCAGCGAGATCAGCCGGGGCCGCTCCTCGGGGTCGAGCGCTTCCAGCAGGGCGCCGAGGTCGGCCTCGTGCATGTCGGCGACGATTGCGCGCAGCGTCGTCAGGTCCGAGAGCAGCAGCGCCTGTGAGACCTGCTCGACGAGCCCCGCGTCGATCGCTCCGTCCTCGTCGCGAATCGGGCGCTCAAGCGTGTCTTCGGGAGCCTTGTGCGTGTCCGTCATCGGCCCGCTCCGCGATTCGCGATTCGAAAGGGGTGGTTTCGGCGATCTGCCCGCCGCCCTTGTGTCAGCGGGTTCGCGTTGTTGCAATGCAACGAAGCGCTTTCGTGGAGGAAAGCTGCGCAGGACAGGTTCCAGAAACACGAACGGCGATCCTTGCGGATCGCCGTTCGTCGGGCCGAGGCCCACAATCTGGTGCGGTCAAGAGGACTCGAACCTCCACGGGTCTCCCCGCTACCACCTCAAGGTAGTGCGTCTACCAATTCCGCCATGACCGCGGCGTCTCGAAGATCCCTGCGCGGTGGCGGAGAACTCCGGAGCGGCGCGGGTCTAGCAAATCGAATCCGTCGCCACAAGTGCCCTGAGAAGGAAAAGCGATCAGGCGGCCGCGGCGACGCTCTGAAGGGTGTAGACCGTCGGCCGTTTCAGCATCTGCGTGATCTCGACGGCGATCCTCGAGCCGTTGACGACGACGATTCCCTTGGCGAAGGGGTGATTGTTGGCGAGAATCTGGACCTCGTCGGTCTCGCTGGCGTTGAGCTCGATGATCGCGCCGCGCCCCATGCGCAGCAGCTTGTAGATCGGCATCCGGGCGGAGCCGAGCACCACCGTCAGTTCGACGCCTACGAGATCGAGATCGGCCTTCAAGTCCTGCCTCCGAAACCCTACTTCAGAATTCCACCAACGAAACTTGCCTGATTCCCCGCCAGGGGGCATGAGGCTGGCCGCCGCTTCGATCCCGAAGTTGGTCGCAACAGGGTTAATGCGCAGTGAAGACGCGCGAGGCGCTTGTCGAAAATTTCCTGCCCGAGGCCGGCTCCGCGCCTGTCGAATGGGTCGTGGCCGAGGGGCTCGTCGGGTACGACGCAGCCGTCGCCGAGATGGAGATGCGCGCCGGCCTGATCGCCGACGGGCTCGCCCGCGAGCGGGTCTGGCTGGTCGAGCACCCGCCGCTCTATACCGCCGGCACCTCGGCGAAGGACGAGGACCTGATCGCGCCGGAGCGCTTCCCGGTGCATCGCAGCGGGCGCGGCGGGCAGTTCACCTATCACGGCCCGGGCCAGCGCGTGGGCTATGTCATGCTCGACCTGAAGCGACGCGAGCCGGATCTCCGGCGCTTCGTCGCGGCGCTCGAATCCTGGCTGATCGCCACGCTCGACGGCTTCAACATCCGCGGCGAGCGCCGCGAGGACCGTGTCGGCGTCTGGGTTCGCCGGCCGGAGAAGGGCGAGGGCGCCGAGGACAAGATCGCGGCCATCGGCATCCGCGTGCGGCGCTGGGTCTCGTTCCACGGCATCTCGCTCAATGTCGAGCCGGAGCTTTCGCATTTCGACGGCATCGTGCCCTGCGGTGTCAGCGACCACGGCGTCACCTCGCTGGTCGATCTCGGCCTGCCGCTGACGATGGCGGATGTCGATGTCGTGCTGCGCACCGAGTTCGAGCACATTTTCGGCGAGACCGTCGCCGCCTGAGGGGCGGTGCGGGTTCCGCCGATTTACCTCTCGTTGACCAAGCTCGCCCATCCTCCCGCCCCAGGACAGACGGAGAGGAAGGGACGAGATGATCAGAATCATGCTCGCAGCCGGCATCGCTGCGTGTCTTGCGGCCTGCACGAACACCGAGACGCGCATTGCCGGGGCGGCGGCGGGAGCCGGCGCCGGTGCGATCGTGCTCGGGCCAATCGGTGCGGTCGCCGGCGGCGCGATCGGGGCGGTGGCCGGGCCGTCCGTGACGGGCTCGATCAGCAAGGTGCAGGAATAGTTCGGCGACATCGAGCAAGCCGGGGCATGGCGGATTTGCGCTTCCGCCTCTGAGCATCCCCGCCGGTTGGCGTTTGCGACGCGGCGCGCCATAACCCGGTGAAGAAAACACCCTCTGGGAGCGCGCCGTGCCGATCATCGAGAGCAAGGTTGATCTGAATTCGGCCGAGACGCGCGCTAACGCCGCTGCCTGGGCCGAACTGCGTTCGGAGTTGCAGGGGCGCCGCGCGGCCGCTGCGCTCGGAGGCAATGCCAAATCGCGCGAGCGCCATACGGGGCGCGGCAAGCTGCTTCCTCGTGAGCGGATGCTGCGTCTGCTCGATCCGGGTTCGGCCTTCCTCGAGATCGGCTCGCTCGCCGCCTTCGGCATGTATGAGGGCGATGTCCACGGCGCCGGTATGATAGCCGGTATCGGCCGCGTCGCCGGGCGCGAGGTGATGGTGGTTTGCAACGACGCCACCATCAAGGGCGGCACCTACTACCCGATGACGGTGAAGAAGCATCTGCGCGCGCAGGAGATCGCGCGCGAGAACCGGCTGCCCTGCATCTACCTCGTCGATTCCGGCGGGGCGAACCTGCCGCACCAGACCGAAGTCTTCCCCGACCGCGAGCATTTCGGCCGGATCTTCTACAACCAGGCAACGCTCTCGGCCGAGGGCATCCCCCAGATTGCGGTCGTGATGGGCTCCTGCACCGCAGGCGGCGCCTATGTGCCGGCGATGTCCGACGAGACGGTCATCGTCCGGCAGCAGGGCACGATCTTCCTCGGCGGCCCGCCCCTGGTGAAGGCGGCGACCGGTGAGGTCGTCTCGGCGGAGGATCTCGGCGGCGCCGACGTCCATGCGAGGCTTTCCGGCGTCGCCGACCATTATGCCGGCGACGACTCCCATGCGCTCGCGATCGCTCGCCGCATTGCCGCCAATCTCAACAGCGTCAAGCGGCCGGATATCGATGTGGCCGAGGCCGTCGAGCCGCTCTACGACCCTGCCGAACTCGAGGCGGTCGTTCCGACCGACCTGAAGAAGCAATACGATATCCGCGAGGTCATCGCCCGCCTCGTCGACGGCTCCGAGTTCGACGAGTTCAAGAAGCTCTACGGCACGACGCTGATCACGGGCTTCGCGCGGATCCATGGCATGCCCGTCGGCATTATCGCGAACAACGGTATCCTGTTTTCGGAGAGTGCGCTGAAGGGCGCGCATTTCATCGAGCTGTGCTGCCAGCGGCGGATTCCGCTGCTTTTCCTGCAGAACATCACCGGCTTCATGGTCGGCCGCGATTTCGAGACGCGCGGCATCGCCAAGGACGGCGCGAAGCTGGTCACGGCGGTGGCCTCGGCGCGCGTGCCGAAGATCACGGTGCTGGTCGGCGGCTCGTTCGGCGCCGGCAATTACGGCATGTGCGGCCGGGCCTACAGCCCACGCTTCCTGTTCACCTGGCCGAATTCGCGCATCTCGGTGATGGGCGGCGAGCAGGCGGCGAGCGTGCTTGCGACCGTCCGCCGCGACAACATCGAGGCCGAGGGCAAGAGCTGGTCCGGTGCGGAGGAGGAGGCCTTCAAGGCGCCGATCCGCGACCGCTACGAGCAGGAGGGCTCGCCCTACTATGCCACCGCCCGGCTCTGGGACGATGGCATCATCCTGCCTTCCGAGACGCGCCGCGTGCTGGCGCTGGCCTTTTCCGCCTGCCTCAACGCCGAAGTGCCGGAGACGAAGTTCGGCGTGTTCCGGATGTGACGTGCCGGTGCGATGGGCCGCCCCTCCCGGTCCGGCCGGGAGGGAGTCCTTGTCCATGCATGGTAGGGAGCCTTCGCTCCCCACCTCCGTTTACGCTGTGGCGGCCGGGCCGCGTGTCAGGCGTCGCCGATGGGATTGACGACGCCCGCGAAGGTCAGGAGATCGGTCATCTCGAACTTGCCCGGCGTGCTGCCGAGGCTGGGCTTAAACTTGGGCGTCGCACTCAGATAGGATGCGGGATTGCCCTGTATGAGGCCGACGAAGACTTCGGCGACGATGGTCGCACCGACTGGGCCGAGATGCTCGCCCGAACCCTTCAGTTCGGCTTCCTTCAGGATGTAGTACCAGAGCGGCGTCGCCTTATCGAAGCCGTGCTTCCGGGCGACGACGCTGTCGGGCTTCGCGCCGCCTCCGATTTCCGCGGGAGTCAACGCCGGAAGGCCCATCTTTTTCGCAACCGCCTGGCCGGATGGCAGGCGCATCATCACGCCGCGCTTGAGATTGCGGAACGGCAGGATGGCGCCCGGCGTGGCCGGATCCACGCCAGGCAAGGTGTGCAGCGCCTCCACGACGAATGGATCGATCGGCTGGGCGAAATTGAACTCGAAGTTCGGCGTGCCGGGCGGCGTCTTGAAATCGAAGAAGCGTCGCCAATCGATCACCCAGTTGCTTGGAAGCACTGGCTGCGGCAGCGGTGTCGCCGGCGCCTGCAGAGCACCCACGATGCGCCCCGATTTCGCGGTGAAGTCGAACAGCAATGGCAGGGTCGCCACGGTGGCCCCGCCCGGCCGGAAGACGAAGTTGTGACTGTAGCCCTGCCGCACCATGCTGTGGCCGAAGCGATAGGCCGCCACGGCGAATTCGATCGGCATGAACGGAAATTTCGCGAAGCGAAAGTGCTTGCGGCCTGCCTTCATGATGCGTTCGGCAACGCCTCTTTCTCCGGTGATCGTTTCCAGGAACTCGTGAAGAACGATCCATTGATAGTGCCATGTCACGAGCTCGCGGGCTTTCGCGAAGACTTCGTTGGACGGCACGCCTTCCGCCTGCAGCTTGTCGACGACCTTGTTGTGGAAATTCATGAGGGCGACGTGCAATTGCGCGACGACCAGATTCTCGTCGTTGCGCGGGTCGCTGATGATCGCCATGCCGGTGACGGGGCTGCGCGGCAGATCATGGCCGACCTGGTCGGGTATCGTGCCCGCCGAGACGATCTTGGCGCTCTCGGCCGCGGTGCCGATCAGCAGCTTTGGGCCGATATGCAGGCCGACGGGATCCCGCTCGTAGAGAAAGGGTGAGCCGTCCTGGCCGAGGCCATAGAGCGAGTCGAGATCGGCGGTCGGTGTCCGGAAATTCTCCTTGCCCTGAGGGTCGGCGATCTTTTCGGAAAGGGATGTCGGATCGAAGGTGATGTCGTGGTCGATGAACTGGCCAAGATAGGTGAAGCCGGCCGGAATCTTCGAGTCGGCGCGCGCTAGGTCTTTCATGGCCTTGGCCAACTCGAGAAGGGCGTCGTCGCTCGCCTCGAGTGGTTGCAGATTGAACAGCTTGCCGAAAAGTCCGGGATTCTTGTTGGCGGGAGAGCTCAGAGAATCCGGTTTCGGATGTCGGCTACCAATTCCATGCATCGGCATAGCGAGACCTCCATGGTTGTGAGGCCTCCCATGTCACGGGAGGTGCGATGCGAATGTAATTGGAGGGCGAAGTTGAGTCGCCATTTTATGTTTACTGAGAATTATACGTACTTGCTAACATTGGTTTATTTTATTTCAAACATTCTCGGTTTCATTATTTCGCGTAGTATATCAATGTTTCACGGCGCGCTGTTGGCTTGCATTCCTTTTGGGTGTGTCGCGATTTCGAGGCGGGTAACGCCAAGGACGCGGCGAAGCTGGTCACGGCGGTCGCCTCGGTGCGGGCAAACACGGCACGTGCGGCCGGGCCTCTACACGATCCCTTTCTGTTCATTTGGCCAACCTTGCGCATCTCAGTGATGGGCGGCGCGCGTGCTCGTCATCGTCCACCGCGACCATATCGAGGCGGATGGCAAGACCTGGTCTGCCGGGTCGCGCGGTCGTCCTGCGACTGGGCTCATACCGGGCCGGGCGGGGGCGCGCGAAACGCCGCCAGGTCCCGGAGCGCAAGCGCGGTCCGCGACTGCGCCTGCCGCCGAAGGATCAGCGCTACCGTTCCCAGCGAGGCGAGCAGGAGCAGGGCGGGGCTGATGATCCAGGTGACAGCCGCGAGGGCGAAATAGTAGCTGCGCAGGCCGTGGTCATAGGCTTCGGCCACGCCCGTGATGATGTTTCCCATCGTCATGGACAGGCGCTCATGGGTGGCGTCGTCGAGGCCGGAGGCCGGAGGGGCCGCGCCGATCACGACGCCGGCGAAATTGGCCTGCCGGATCGCCCAGGTGAAGGATTGAAAGGCATAGACGGCGACGACGAGCACCAGCACGATCTTGATGTCGAGCGCAGTCGGCGCCGGGACCGCCAGCCAGTTGGCTACCGGTGGCTGCGCGCTCCGACCGAGATTCAGGTTGAACAGCACGCCGAGCAGTGCGCCGATCACGATGACCGAGGTCGAGGCGAAAAGGCCTGCGGTCGAGGTGATGACCGTGAGGATGGCGGTGTCGCCGATGCGGATGTCGCGTCTCAGGAGTGCGCCCATCCAGGCCCGGCGATGATCGACCATAGCTGCTGCGACGATCTTGGAATGCTTGCCGCGCCAGCGCAGGAACGGTGCGAGCCCGAGCCAGCAGGCCAGGAAGACCAGGAGGGCCAACACGTCCAATGCCGACAATCCGAACATGGATCTCTCCTGCTGCAATGTCCCGCGGGAGCGATCTTACCAAAGGTCATGACGAATTTGACCAGCGGTGAAGCGCGTCTAGTTCCCATACCAATCGCCGGGATCGACCCGGTCGCGGCGCTCGCCAGCCTTCAGCGTCACGACGATCGGCTTGTGCGAGGGGCATCTGGCGTTGAGGCCGCAGGTCACGAAGTCGGAATAGTAGGCCGGCGGCCCCGACCATTCCGCTGTCGTGGCGTGGACGTGGTAGCTGCCCGGCGGCACCTTCAGCTCGTAGATCGTGGCTCGGCCGCGCTTCGTCTTGCGCGTCGTGCAATGCGCCTCGCGCGTCGCCAGCGAGATGGCGCAGATGCGCATGTCCTGCGGGATGTGGTCGCTCGGATAGGAGAGGCTGCCGCTGATCGTCGCGAGAGGGCTCTGGGCTGCGGCATGACTGGTCGCAAGGCCGAGCAGCGCGATCGCGAGGGGGCGGTGCATCATCCCAGCACGAACGCCTCATGCACGGCGCTCTGCACGCCCCCGCCCATGATCGGTCCGCCGCCGGCGACGTGGATGGCGTCGCCGACGAGCGCCGCACCGAGGCCGTGGCGCGGGGTCAGCATCGGGGCATACTGCTCCCAGCCGTCGCTGGCGGGGTCATAGGCCTCCATCTGGCCAAAGACGCGGTTGGTGCCTTCGCCGCCCATCACGAAGACCTTGCCGCGATAGAGCACGGCGCCATGGCCGGAACGGGCGGTCGGCAGCGGGTTGCGCGGCGCCCATTTGTCGGTCGCCGGGTCATAGGCGTGGTGCAGGTTCGAGTTGGTGTGGAAGCTATCGACGCGGCCGCCGATGACGTGAATCAGGTTGCCGATCGCCAGCGTGCCGGTGTGGTCGCGCGCCGTCGGCATCGGCGTGCGCTCGCTCCACTTGTCGGTCTTCGGATCGTAGACGAGGTGCCAGTCGACCGAGCGCTTGGTCTCGGTGGTCTCGCCGATGGCGCCGCCGATGACGTGTAGCACGCCGTTCAGCCCGACCACGGCGGTGGAGCCGGCCGGGCGGGGCAGGGCGGCGATCTCGGCCCAGCGATCGGTCTTCGGATCCCACACGAAGCAGCGCGGATGCGGCTTGCGGTTCTGCTCGATGAAGCCGCCGATCGCGTAAAGCCTGCCGTCGAGGAAGGCGACGCCGACATGGTTGGCGCCGAGCGGCAGCGGTGCTGCGTCGGTCCAGCGATCGGCCTTCGGCTCGTAGACATGGTGATAAGGCCGGTCGACGCGCTGCTCGGCATAGCCGCCGACGATGTGCATGCGGTCTTCATTGGCCGTCGCCCAGGCCATCTCGGAGCGCGGCATGGGCAAGAGCGCCTTCGCGCTCCAGCGGCCGGGCTGCGCGGCCTTCGGCGCGGGGGAGTCAAAGACGTTTTGGCTGGTTGCCAGTTCCGGCTTCTGGATGCGGCCGGGCTGGTTCAGCCGCTCGTAATGGCCGCCATGGTGCTCGTGTCCGGGCTGCTGGGCCAAAGCGGGGGCGGCGATGGCGGCGCCGGCGGTGGCGAGCAGGCGGCGGCGAGTCAGGCTGGTCATGCGCGTTCTCCCATTTTTCCGCGAGAGTATGGGGGCATGCCGCGTTGGCAAGACACGGATGCGACAGATCGCGATGAAAGCGTGGGGGGCGCGCGCGAAAGCCTGTTCCGTCTGCCGAAGGCGCTGCTATGGTCGCGGCCCACCGATTGAAACGGTTTAGCCGACAAGAAAACTGAGGATACGCCATGTCGTCGCACAACAAGGTCGCCATCATCACCGGAGCAGGCTCGGGCGTCGGGCGGGCCGTGGCGCTCGCCTTTCTGAAGGACGGCTACCGCACCGTGCTGGCCGGGCGTCGCAAGGATGCGCTGGACGAGACGGCCGCGCTGTCCGGCGCGCCGGCGTCGCAGGTTCTGTCGGTGCCGACCGACGTGACCGACAAGGCCTCGGTCGCGAACCTGTTCGCCAAGACGAAGGAAGCCTTCGGGCGGGTCGACGTGCTGTTCAACAATGCCGGCGTCAATGCGCCTGGCGGCATCATGCTCGAAGATCTCTCGCTGGAAGATTGGCAGAAGGTCGTCGACACCAACCTGACCGGCCCGTTCCTGTGCACGCAGGAGGCCTTCAAGGCGATGCGTGATCAGCAGCCGCAGGGTGGCCGCATCATCAACAACGGCTCGATCTCGGCCCATGCGCCGCGGCCGAACTCGGTCGCCTACACGGCGACCAAGCATGCCATCACCGGCCTGACCAAGACCGCGTCGCTCGACGGGCGCAAATACGGCATCGCCGTCGGCCAGGTCGATATCGGCAATGCGCTGACCGAAATGGCGCGCAAGATGACGACCGGCGTGCCGCAGGCCGACGGCTCGATCAAGGTCGAGGCGGTGATGGACGTCGACAACGTCGCGACGACGGTGCTGCACATGGCCGCCCTGCCGCCGGAGGCGAACGTGCTGTTCGTCACGGTGATGGCGACGAACGCACCCTTCGTCGGGCGTGGGTGATCGGGGCTGGCTTACCGCCTTGCCGTCGAACCTCCTCGTCATTCTGGACGCAGCGAAGCGGAGATCCGGAAACCATCGAAGGGCGATGCGTTCTACGATGGATTCCGGAGCGGCGCCGCTTGCGCGGCTTGTCCGGAATGACGGTGTGGGGATGATCGATGCTGGAGCCTGAAGATGGCGGCGTTGGCGTGAGCCGGGCCATGGCCCGCGCCTACACGCTCACCATCTGGGGCATCGCGCTCGGCATCCTCGTCTTCGCCATTGGTGTCGTCGCCTGGGCGCTCGCCGTCGGCAACGCGCAACTGTTCAAGGACGGCGTCGATTGGGTCTATGACGTCGCGCTCTATGGCATCGCGGCGCTCGTGTTCGGGCGCGACGGCCGGGCCGAGCGATTGGCGGCGATGGCGATCGGCGCGGTGATGGCCGTGGCGGGGTTGCACACGTTCTACGATCTCGCCGCGAAGATCATTGCGCCGCGGCCGATCGAGGTCTGGGCGCTCGGCTTCTCGGCCGGCAGCGCTGTCGTCATCGCGATCCTGATCGTCGGCGTGCTCTGGCGCTTCCGGCGCGAGGACAATCCCGTCATCAAGGCGACCTGGCTGTCGTCGCGCAACGACGTGATCTCGACGACCGGCTTCGCACTGCTCGGCCTCGCTGCCCGCGTCGCGCCGGTGCGCTGGCCGGAATATCTGTTCGACCTCTTCGTCGCCGGTATCTGCTTCCAGGCGACATGGGCGATCTGGCGCTCCCTGCGCGGGAAGCCTGCCGATCCGCCTGTGCAGGATAAGGCGGCGACAGGGCAGGCGGCCGGGCTATAAAGGCGGCACGCCTTCCGAGGAATGCCGCCAAGGACTCTGGCCCATGTCGATCGCCGAGAAACTGCCCTCCATCCTGATCGCCAATCGCGGCGAGATCGCCTGCCGGGTCATCCGCACGGCGCAGCGCCTCGGCCTGCGCACGATCGCGGTCTATTCGGAAGCCGATGCCGAGGCGCTGTTCGTACAGATGGCGGACGAGGCCTACCCGATCGGTCCGGCACCGGCGCGCGAAAGCTATCTCGACGCCGACAAGATCCTGGCGGTCGCCAAGCAGGCCGGCGCCGCCTGCATCCATCCCGGCTATGGCTTCCTCTCCGAGAATGCCGATTTCGCCGAGGCCTGCGCGGCAGCCGGCATCGTCTTCGTCGGGCCGCCGGCTTCCGCGATCCGCGCGATGGGATTGAAGGATGCCGCCAAGGCGCTGGTCGAGAAGGCGAATGTGCCTGTGGTGCCGGGCTATCACGGGGCCGAGCAGGGTGCCGATTTCCTGCGGGGCGAGGCGCGCCGGATCGGCTACCCCGTCCTGATCAAGGCCGTAGCCGGCGGCGGCGGCAAGGGCATGAGACGCGTCGAGCGGCCGGAAGATTTCGACGAGGCGCTGGCGAGCGCCCAGCGCGAGGGACAGAACGCCTTCGGCGATGCCCGGGTGCTGGTCGAGAAGTATGTGCTCTCGCCGCGTCATGTCGAGATCCAGGTCTTCGGCGACAGCCATGGCAATGTCGTGCATCTCTACGAACGTGATTGCTCGCTGCAGCGCCGCCACCAGAAGGTGATCGAGGAAGCGCCGGCGCCGGGCATGACCGCTGAGGTCCGCGCCGCCATGGGAAGGGCCGCGACCGAAGCCGCCCGCGCGGTCGGCTATGTCGGTGCCGGCACGGTCGAGTTCATTGCCGACGGGCGCGAGGGGCTCCAGGCCGATCGCTTTTACTTCATGGAGATGAATACCCGGCTTCAGGTCGAGCATCCGGTGACGGAGGCGATCACCGGGCTCGATCTGGTGGGGCTGCAATTGAAGGTCGCGGCCGGCGAGCCGCTGGGCTTCGCTCAGCAGGACGTCCGCGCGACCGGGCATGCCGTCGAGGCGAGGCTCTATGCGGAGGATCCGGAGAAGGGCTTCCTGCCCTCGACCGGCAAGCTCTGGGCGCTGCAGTTTCCCGAGGGCGAGGGCATCCGCATCGATACCGGCGTCGAGGCCGGCGATACGGTGACGCCGTTCTATGACCCGATGATCGCCAAGGTCATCGCCCATGGCGCGACCCGCGATGAGGCACTGGACCGGCTCGGCGAGGCGCTGGGCGAGACCCTGGTCGCCGGCCCGCGTACGAACCTCGCCTTCCTCAAGGCGCTGACCGAGGCGCAGGGGTTCCGTGACGGGCCGTTCGACACAGGTTTCATCGAGCGCAACCTCTCGGCGCTCGGCGCCGAGCCGCAGCCGCTCGACGCGGCGGCGGTAGCGGCGGCGGCACTCCAGCTCGAGGAGGAGCGCCAGCTCGCCGGGCTGACGCTGGCGTCCGAGCGGGCCGATGGCGAGCATCGTTCGCCCTGGCTCGATGCCGACGCGTTCTCTCTGATGCCGCGCCCTCCGCTGGGTCTGCCGCTGAACGTCGATGGCGAGCGCATCGAGGCCCGGATCGAATGGCATGAGGACGGCGCCATCGTCAGCCTGCCGGGCCATGACATCGGTGAGGGCGAGCATGAGGTCGCTCTCGCCGAAGCCGAGCCAGGGGCCTATTTCGCGCTCCATCGCGGGCGGCAGACGGCGGTCTCGCTGTTCGATCCCTTCGGCGTCGATCTGGACGCGGCGGCGGGCTCGGGTGGCGTCGTCAAGGCGCCGATGCATGGCAAGCTGATCGCGCTCTTCGTGTCAGTCGGCGACGCGGTGGTGAAGGGCCAGCGCCTTGCCATCGTCGAGGCGATGAAGATGGAGCATGTGCTGACCGCTCCGCGCGACGGCACCGTCAGCGAGGTCGCGGGCGTGCCGGGCTCGCAGGTGGCCGAAGGGGCCAAGGTGGTGGTGCTGGGGGAATAGGCGAGGCCGTGGAGTCGGTTGCGGTCGTTCTTTCGCGGACTGATTCAGGGCCTCGCAGTGACGGCGAACTTTCTCGCTACCCCAACCGCCCGATGACCGGAAACTGCTCGGCTTCATAGATCTGGCCCGAGACCGGCGCACTCTCGTCCGAGAGCCAGAAGGCGGTGTGGGCAGCGATTTCCTCCGGCTGCATGATGCGCCCGCTCGGCGCGTTGCGGAGCGGCACGTCCTTCTCCCAGCCGGGCTTGCGGCCCTCTCGCTGCTGGGTCGCATCCTCGTTGGCGGTCCAGGTCCAGCCGACATTGAGCTGGTTGACGCGGATGCGCTCCGGTCCGAGCGCGTCGGCCAGGTTGCGGGTCATCGTCATCAGCGCGCCCTTCGACATGGAATAGACGGTCAGGTTCCGCAGGCCGCACCAGGCGTTGAGCGAGCCGACGGTGACGATCGCGCCGCCGGACTTCTGCCGGCGGAAGGCGCGGATGGCGGCCTCGGCGCAGAGCAGCGGGGCGCGGGTGTTGACGGCGAACATGTGGTCGAAGAACTCCGCCGTGGTCTCGCCGATGACGCCGCGCGGATAGATGCCGGCATTGTTGACCAGGCCGTCGATGCGCCCGAAGGCCTGCAAGGTTGCGTCGACGATGGCCTGGGCCGTCATGGGGTCGGCGAGGTCTCCGGTCGCTCCGTGCGTGGAGGATCCGAGTTTGGACACCGCCGCTGCCACCTCTGCCGGGTCGCGCCCGTGGATCAGGACCTTCGCGCCCTCATCGACAAGACGCTTCGCCATCGCCTGGCCGATCCCGGTCGAGGAGCCGGTGACGAGAATGACCTTGCCTGCAAGTCCGAGCATGAATGCCTCCCTGTTTTCGGCATTGATAGCGCAGTCCCGCCCGTCATGCTCGGGTCTGCGTTTCGCTTCGGCGGAGAACGATATGTGCCCTTGCCGCATCTGTGGAGAAATGCCGCAGGTGCTGGCCGGGTCGCCGCGTCGGCATTAGGTTGCGCGGCATGGCTCTCCACCTGCTCAAGCTCTGCGTCGGCGCGGAATCGATCAGCGACCTCGAGGAATGGATCGAGGAGCGGATGGCGCTGGAGCGCCGGCTGGGGCTGCCGCAGGAGCAGACCCACACGACCCGCATGGTGCCCAAGAAGATCGAGGAGATCCTCGATGGCGGCTCGCTCTATTGGGTGATCAAGGGCCAGATCTCGGCCCGCCAGCGTCTCACCGATATCCGTCCCTTCACCGATGGCGAGGGCATCGGCCGCTGCCATCTGGTGATGGAGCCGGTCGTGGTGCCCGTCGAGCCGCGGCCGTTCCGGCCCTTCCAGGGCTGGCGCTATCTCCAGGCCAAGGACGCGCCGCGCGATCTGACCGATCGCGGCAGCGGCCTCGGCGAGATGCCGGAAGAGATGCGGCGCGAGCTTGCCGGGCTGGGGCTGCTCTGAGCGCCGGGACGATTTTCCCTACAACATCTTTATGCCGATCAGGCTCGGCCACCATCGATAACCTATGGAGGTGGTTCTATCTTCTTGCATGCCGCCGGTCGTATCGGCCGGACGCATCAAAGTAGAACACCATGTTCAGAACTCTTGCCGTCGTCCTTTCCCTCGCCAAGCGGCTGGATGTCCGCCTCACCAGCGGCGTCGGGATGCATGGACGTTACCTCACCGGGCTGAACCGGGCCCGGCCTGCTCGGCGCGCCGCCCAGCGCCGCCGGTCCGCGCCGAAGCACTGGCCAACGACCTTCGCGACGCACTGAGAGCGCGGCCTGGCGCTGCCAGAGCCCAACCCGTCACTCCCCGATATTGTCGATCAGGCGCGTGCCGCCAATCCGCGCGGCGACCAGCAGGCGGATCGACAGGGCAGCATCTGACCGATTTCCGCCCTTCACCGGTGGCGAGGGCATTGGCCGCAGCCATCTTGTGATGGAACCGGGCGGGCCGCGTCCGCTCCGGACCTTCCAAGGCAGGCGATCTGCAGGCCAAGGATGCGGCGGCGCGAACTCCCGGGGTGGGCCTGCTCTAGCGGCGTCCTCAGCGCGTCAGGCCGAGGAAGGCGAAGGGCTTGGCAGGCACGAAGCTCGCCGTCGCGTCGCCGGCATAGGTGTGGTCCTGGTCCTGCCCGAGATCGAGCTTGCGGACACCTGCCGCGGGCGCGAAGTCGAGCTTCTTCAGGTCGACCCAGAACGTGTTCGGCGTCAGCGCCGATTCGAAGAAATACAGCTTGCGGGCATGGTCGACGACGGTGCGCCAGCGGGTCGAAGAAATGTTCGGCTGGTCGGGCGTCGTCAGACCGAAGGGCACCGAGGCATTGCGGATGACGCTGAAGACGCTGGCAAGGGCGCGATTGGGATCGTCGAACTTCGGAATGGCGTTGACGTAGAACGAGGCCCGGACGAAGCGGTCCGAGGCGCGGTTGGTGCCGGGCAGCATCACGGTGCCGCCTATCTGTTTCCAGTATTCGGCCAGCGCCAGTTGCTGGTCAAAGGTCGGCGAGTTGGTCATGACCTGGTACTTCCGGTCATGGTGGATCACCTGCCGGCCACCGATATACTCGATGATGGCGCTGTCGCCGGTAGGATCGGACATCGAGAGATGCAGCGTCGTCATGCGGGTCTCGCCCGGCACCGCGTCGGTGACGACGGTGAAGGGCTCCTTGCGCAGCGCCTCGACCGCCTCCGCGACCGTGGCGAAGTTGTCGAGCACATACTGCCCCCAGGCTGCGATGGTGAGGCCGGGCTTCGCGTTGGCGTCAAACTTCGGATATTCGGATTCGACCAGCCAGAGCAGGTTCACCGCGAGCCCCGCCTCGTTGAGGCCATCCGTGGTCGAGACGTCGTAGCCCGAGGCGACGACGCTGCCATACTTCGCAGTCCACTTGACCGAGTTCGGCCCGGCTTCGCCATTGCGCTCGATGCCCCGCGGCAAGGCCCAGAGATTGGTCGCGACATCGACCTTCCAGTCCATCGAGCGCGCGGTCATGACCTGCCCGTTGGCACCGAAATAGACCAACCGGGTGCAGGCCTGAGCGGCTGTGTCCGCGAGGAGTAGCCCGGCGAGGGCGAGCGCCGCGATCCGGCGGTTTGCCCGGTGCCTGAACCCCAGTCGACCTTGAAGCGCTTCGCTCATCATCGTCCTCCTGCCGCGGTCAGACCGGGATATTGTCGATCAGGCGCGTGCCGCCGATCCGCGCCGCGACCAGAATCCGGATCGGCCCGTCCGCCAGCGACGTCACGGGGGCCAGGGACTGGGCGTGGCGCGCTTCCAGATAATCGAGCTCGAACCCGGCGGTGATGATCTCGGTCTGCGCCTCGCTCACGGCTTGGAAGAGCGGATCCTCATTGCGGATGCGGACGGCGAGTGCCTGCATCACCTGATGCAGCAGCGGCGCCAGCGCGCGATGCTCGGGCGAGAGGTAGCGGTTGCGCGACGACATGGCGAGGCCGTCTGGCTCGCGGATGGTCGGCAGGGGCACGATCTCGATGCCGAGATCGAGATCGGCGGCCATGCGCGTTACCACCTTCATCTGCTGGTAGTCCTTCTCGCCGAAGACGGCGAGATCGGCGCGGCTCTGGGTGAAGAGCTTGCAGCAGACCGTGGCGACGCCCTCGAAATGCGTCGGGCGGAAGCGGTCGTCGAGGCCGACGGCCGCCGGACCGAGCAGCAAGACGCGAGTGGCGAAGCCGGGCGGGTACATTTCCTCGACCGGCGGAAAGAAGATCGCATCCGCGCCGGCTTCGACCAGCTTGGCGCAATCGTCGTCGAAGGTGCGCGGGTACTTCTTGAAGTCCTCATGCGGGGCGAACTGCGTCGGATTGACGAAGATCGTGGTGATCACGCGCCGCGCATGGCGCTGCGCTTCCTTCACCAGGGCGATATGGCCCTCATGCAGCGCGCCCATGGTCGGCACGAGGCCGACCTTCTCGCCGGCTGCGTGCCATCCAGCCACCGCGGCGCGCATCGCGGCCACCGTCTCGAATACCGCGATCCCGGTCATCGGCGTCACCTTCTTTCGTGTGCCTGTCGCTTCGCCGGCCCTCATCCCGAAGAGGGCTGTGAAGTGGGACGCGTCGTGTCCGCTGACGGGTAGCAAATGTCCGGAGAACCGCCAATATCATGCTGATGACTGACAAGACCGACAGGGCCCTGGACAAGACTGCCGGCGCGGGCGTTGGCTCCCGCCCATCGGCGCCGGGCGAGATCGACCGCTTCCTCGGAGCCGCGAAGCAATTGGCCCCGCTGGCGACGGGCCAGGCGGGGCGCCTCGTCTTCGCGCTCGACGCGACGATGAGCCGCCAGCCGACATGGGATCTCGCCTGCTCGCTGCAGGCGCGCATGTTCGATGTCGCGGCGACGAGCGGCGGGCTTGCCGTCCAGCTCGTCTATTTTCGTGGCTTTGGCGAATGCCGGGCCTCGGGCTGGATCGGCGAGCCGCGACGCCTGACCGGGCTCATGACGACGATCGCCTGCCAGGGCGGCCAAACCCAGATCGCCCGGGTCCTCAAGCATATCCGCGACGAGGCCAAGGCCGTGCCGATCCGCGCCTTCGTCCTCGTCGGCGATGCGATGGAGGAGGAGGCGGATACGCTGGCGGCGGTCGCCGGCGAACTTGGCCTGCGCGGTATCCGCGGCTTCCTCTTCCAGGAAGGAGACGACCCGGCGGCAAGCGCAGCCTTCGCCATGATGGCGCGCCTAACCGGAGGGGCGCATGCGCGCTTCGACGTGAATGCGCCGCACTCGCTGCTGGAGCTGCTGCGCGGGGCCGCGGCTTATGCCGCTGGCGGGCGCGAGGCGATGATGAAGCTCGCCGGCACGAGTCCGGCCGTACGCGGGCTGCTTGGCGCAATCGATGGAGATCGCCGGTGACGCTGCTCTACGGCATCCTGGCGGTGCTGTTGTTCTGGTGGTTGTCGAAGCTCTTCGCCAGCGCCAACCCGAAGATTCTGGCCAAGGTGGTGAAGAGCGGCGGCGGCGTGCTCTCGCTCGGCGTCGCCGGGCTGTTGATGATGCGCGGCCGGATGGACATGGCGCTGTTCATGGGCGGCATCGGTGCCTGGCTGCTCGGCTGGAGCGCGACCGGCCCGGGTGGAATCCGCTTTCCCTGGGGCCAGGATGCGGCCGCGACGCCCGGCGCGCGCTCGAAGGTCACCTCGGCGCTGCTCGCGATGGAGCTCGACCATGACAGCGGGGCGATGACCGGAACGGTCAGTGGCGGCAGCTTCGCCGGGCGCAATCTCGACGATCTGTCTCTCGCCGAGATCGGTGCGCTGATGCGCGAATGCCTGGCGCGGGATCCGGAAGGTGCCCGCCTGCTAGAGGCATATCTCGACCGCCGGTCGCCCGGCTGGCGTGAAGACGCTGATCGTCACCGCGACGCGGGGCAGGGCCGCGCGCCGGGCACGGGCGCGATGACGCATCAGGAGGCCTACGAGATCCTGGGGCTTCAGCCGGGGGCGGGCGAGGAGGCGATCCGCGAGGCCCATCGCGCCCTGATGAAGCGCATCCACCCGGACGCCGGGGGCACCAGCGGTCTTGCCGCTCGCGTCAACCAGGCCAAGGACGTCCTTCTGAAGTGAAGGGCCGGCGGGGAACAGGGAGGAGGTCTGGTACGTCATATCGGCGTTCCCTATCCTTGTCCGTCAGCCGCGGGTGGCGAAGCAGGCGAAGCCGTCGCGCTTGAGCTTGGCGCAGGCGTTCTGAGCGTCCTTGGATTCCTCGAAGCCGGCGAAGCGGGCGCGGAAGAGCGTCGAGCCGCCCTTCTCCACCTTCTCCGTGAAGCCCGAGGCGACGGCGAGCGGACCGGAGGCCTTGGCGCGGGCGCGGGCGAGGATGTCCTTGGCCTTGGCTTCATCGTCGGTCGCGCCGAGCTGGATGATCCATTTGCCGGCGGTGGCGACGGCCGGGCGGTTCTCGCTCGCCTTCACCGGCTCGGGAGCCTTCTCGGCGAGCTTGGCGAGCGTGGTCGTGCCCGCGTCGCGCGCCTTCTCGGTCGGGCCGGGGAGTGGGGCGGCGGCGGGAGCCGGGGCGGACTTGTGCTCGGCAAGCTTGGCGACCGGCTTCTCCTCGGGCTCGGCCACCTTGGCGATCGAGGAGGTGACGTCGACATTCGCCGGCGGGCGCATGATCTTGCCGTCGGCCGCCGGGGCGCCGATCGACCAGCGCATGGCCGGCGGGGTCGTCGTCGCGGTGACGGGGCGCATGCCCGAGATCTGCAGTTGCTGCGCGTTGGCGCTCAGCGGGCGCGGCGGCGCGATCGGGGTCGTGGTCGGGACGGGCGCATAGGCGCGGGCCGCGGCCGGGACGGGCGCCTCGGCCTCGATGCGCGGACGCGGCACCGGGATCGGCGCAGGCTCGGCCGGGGCGGCGGCCACGACCGGGGCAGCGGCCACGACCGGGGCAGCCGGGCGCTGGCGCTCATGCACGCGCTCCTGCGGCCTCTCTTCCGGCTCAGGGGCTTCGGCGACCATGGTCGAAGCGCGACCGCTGGTGGCAGCCTTGGGCAGGTTGGCGACGACGAGGTCGGCCATGATCTTGTCGCGCGAGGCGCCGGAGCGCCCGCCGAGCACGACCGAGACGACATGGCGGCCATCGGCCTTGGCCGAGGTCATCAGGTTGAAGCCGGAGAGGTTGGTGTAGCCGGTCTTGATCCCGTCCACGCCCTCGATCCGGCCGAGCAGCTTGTTGTGGTTGCGGTAGGCGCCGCCGGCATAGTTGAACACCCGCGTCGAGAACATCGGGTAGTAGCGCGGGAAGCGCTCCTGGATCGCGCGGGCGAGGATGGTCAGGTCCCGCGCGGTCGTGATGTTCGGCGGGCTGTGGGGCAGGCCGTGCGGATTGTAGAAGGTCGAGCTGCGCATGCCGAGCGAGCGCGCCCGGGCGGTCATCATGCGGGCGAATTCGTCCTCGGAGCCGGCGACGTTCTCGGCGATCGCGACGGCGACGTCATTCGCGGATTTGGTGATGAGCGCCAGGATGGCGTCGCGCACCTCGATGGTCTCGCCCGGCGTGAAGCCGATCTTCGAGGGAGCCTGACGCGCCGCATAGGCGGAGACCGTCAACTCGGAGTTCATGTTGAACTTGCCGCGCTCGAGCTGCTCGAACAGCAAATAGAGCGTCATCACCTTGGTGATCGAGGCGGGGATGCGCGGGGCGTCCTCATTGACCGCATGCAGGGTGCGGCCGGACTTCACGTCCACGACCATCGCGGCATAAGGAGGGGCGTAGCCGCCACCGACATGGCGCCGCTTCTTGCGCGCCGCTTCGGCGGGAGACGCGACGGCTGCGACCGCAACCGCGGCGATACCGATCATTCCGACGAGCGCGCGAAAACGCACGCGCCGGGACCCAACGCAACTGAACACCATGGACCTGCCTCAACCAGAACTCTCGTCCCGGTCCCAAGGCCGCATCTGGCGACGTGGCATATGGGACACAGTGAGGGAGGTTAGGACGATGCGGTTACGGAGCCGTTAAAAAGCTAACGATCTCGGCGGGGCGCGCGGATGCGGGGAGCCTGCGTCTGATGCAATGCAGCGTGTCCTTGACATTCATGTTGCGGTGCACAATATGAGGGCAGTCCCGGTGGTGAACGCTTTTCATCTGGCTTTGGGGCGAGAAACCCGGGCCGTCAGGCTCGTCAGCAAGAGGCGGCACTCCGTGCCGAGGGAAGAAACATGATCCAGCAGTTCGAGACGATCCAGAAGGCCTCCAAAGAGAACGTCGATGCGGCCCTGAAGGCTTTCGGCGCCACCTCGAAGAGCGTCCAGACCATCGCCGTCGAGGCGACCGACTATGCCAAGAAGTCGTTCGAAGCCGGCACCGCGACGCTCGAGAAGCTCGCCGCCGTCAAGACCTTCGACAAGGCGCTCGAGATCCAGGCCGACTACATCAAGACCGCCTTCGAGGGCGCGGTCGCTCAGGCGACCAAGATGGGCGAGCTCTACACCTCGCTGGCCAAGGACGCCTACAAGCCGTTCGAAGGCATCGTCGCCAAGGTCGCTCCGGCCACCAAGTGAGCTGAGGTCGCGCCGCGGATAGCGGCGCCGGCTCGCTGATACGATACGAAGCCCGGCCTCACGGCCGGGCTTTTTGCGTTGCACCGATCCGTGACAAACCTGCCGCCTGTTTGAACCGATTGAAAACTGTCGCGAGGAGGCGCATGTCTTGGCGGATCGTCGCGGCGTGCCGCGGCCTGCAAGCCAGTGGTCCCTTCCCATGCTCGACAAAGCGATCCCGCCGCGTACCCTCACGCTCAACGCTGCCGACAATGTCGCAGTCGCCGTCGATCCGATCGATGTCGGTGTCACTGCGGCAGGCGTCACGGCGCTGAAGCGGATTCCGCGCGGCCACAAGCTGGCGCTGGCGCCGATTGCGACCGGCGAGCCGATCCGGAAATTCGGCCAGATCATCGGCTTCGCCACGGTCGACATTCCGCCCGGCGAATGGGTGCATGAGCACAATACCGGCTTCCATTCCTTCGAGCGCGACTATGCCTTCTGCGCCGAGGCCAAGCCCGAATTCGTGCTGCCGGTCGAACAGCAGGCGACCTTCCAGGGCTTCCGCCGCGCCAATGGCAAGGCCGGGACGCGCAATTACGTCGGCATCCTGACCTCGGTGAACTGCTCGGCTTCCGCCGCGCGCTTCATGGCCGAGGAGGTCAAGCGCTCCGGCCTGCTCGCCGATTATCCGAACGTGGACGGCGTCATCGCGCTGACCCACGGCACCGGCTGCGGCATCGACTACAATGGCGAGAGCTTCGAGGTGCTGAAGCGGACGACCTGGGGCTATGCTTGCAATCCGAACATGGCGGCCGTGCTTGTCGTCGGCCTCGGCTGCGAGGGCTTCCAGATCAAGCGCATGAAGGACGCCTATGGCGTCGAGGAAAGCGACGTCTTCCGGACGCTGACGATCCAGGAAACCGGCGGCACCAAGAAGGCTGTCGCCGCCGGAATCGAGGCGCTCAAGGTCATGCTGCCGATCGCCAACCGCGCGACGCGCGAGACGGTACCGGCTTCCGAACTGATGCTGGCCCTGCAATGCGGCGGCTCGGACGGCTATTCCGGCATCACCGCCAATCCGGCTCTGGGCAAGGCCGTCGACATCCTCGTCGAGCATGGCGGCACGGCGATCCTTTCCGAGACGCCGGAGATCTACGGAGCCGAGCATCTGCTGACGCGCCGCGCCGCGACCCGCGAGGTCGGCGAGAAGCTCGTCGGCATCATCAAGTGGTGGGAGGACTATACGGCGCGCGCCCGGATGGACATGAACAACAACCCGTCGCCGGGCAACAAGGCCGGCGGGCTCACGACCATTCTGGAGAAGTCGCTGGGTGCCGCGGCCAAGGGCGGCACCAAGACGCTCGCCGCCGTCTACAATTACGCCGAGCCGGTGAAGTCCAAGGGCTTCGTCTACATGGACACGCCCGGCTACGACCCGGTCTCGGCGACGGGCCAGGTCGCCGGCGGCGCCAATATCCTCGCCTTCACGACAGGCCGCGGCTCGGCCTATGGCTGCAAGCCGACGCCCTCGGTCAAGCTCGCGACCAACACGCCGATGTATCTGAAGCAGACCGACGACATGGACATCAACTGCGGCGATGTCCTCGACGGCGTGACGCTTGAGGAGAAGGGGCAGGAGATCTTCGACTACCTGCTGCGCATCGCGTCAGGCGAACATTCGAAGTCCGAAGAGATGGGCTACGGCGACGCCGAGTTCGTGCCCTGGCAGATCGGCGCGACGATGTGATGATTCACGATATCAATGTTCTGCATGCGGTCGCCTGCAATCCCGGCGCGGTGGCCTGCAGAACCGGGCGCTGTGAACCTCGCTCACTTTAACCTCCAATTTGCAGGCGGGCATGGCGCTGCGCAGCGACAGTCTGTTAGGCACGTCGTCGCCTGTGCCTCGCATCGCTGCAGGGCGCCCATTTCCGACGCCGTGATAGGCGTGGACGCGAGCGCCTGATTTGTCATTTCGGCCCCCAATCTCTCGATTTGGCCGAGCGAAGGCGCCCGCGAGTGCCGGCGGTCCTTACCCTTGGTCATTCCGCCGCTTTGCGGTATCCGGCAGCTTCAGCTTCGAGGACTGCCATGCCGAGTTCGACCGTATGTCGTGAAGAGCATTTTTCAACCGAATGGCATCGGTGCTTTGCCCAACGGCTCGGATTGGGAGATGTCGTCAATCGAAAGGCTTGGGAATTTACGGCGATTACCGCGGCTCTCGACGAGCGCGGTATGCTGCAACCGGGCCGTCGCGGCCTCGGCTTCGCCGTCGGGCGCGAGCCATTGAGTTCGTACTTTGCAGCATGTGGCGTCGACGTGCTCGCGACGGACCTCGGGTTGGGAGCGAAGAGGCCGAGCTGGACCAACCGCGCGCAGCATGCCGACACTCCTGACGCTATTCACTTTCCGAGTATCGTCGATCGAGCGATCTTCGATGAACGCGTCGCGTTCCGCGCGGCGGACATGCGCAAGTTGGACGACGATCTCGGTGTCAGTTCCTACGACTTCCTCTGGAGCGCCTGTGCGTTCGAGCACCTCGGGAGCCTGCGAAAGGGTACGGATTTCGTGCGCGATGCCATGCGTTTCCTGAAACCGGGCGGATTGGCGGTACACACAACCGAGTACAATGTCTCGTCGAATACAAAGACGGTGACGCGTGGACCGGCGGTGGTCTATCGTCGGCGGGATCTGGAAGAGCTGGATTATTCGCTCCGCATGCTTCGCTGCGGAATAGAAAAGATCGACTTCGATGCGGGCACAGGACCTCGGGATCTGAATTACGACGAGCCGCTCAAGACAGGTCAAGGCCGCGATCACATCAAGTTGGCAGGTTTCGGGGTCGTTTTCACCTCGGTGCTGCTCGTCATTCGCAAGGGTTGAAAGCGCGCCGGCGAAGCCTCGCCATGCCGGCTGCAAGCGCTGGAGGTCAGCCCTGCAGCAGCCTGACGCGCGTGCCCCAGGGGTCGGCGCTTTCGAAGCCGCCGGCCACGGGCGCGGTAGCCACACCTGCCGCCGCGAAACGCTCGGCCTTGGCCGTCATCAGCTCCGGCTTCTCCGTCATCAGTGAGAACCAGGCGAGCCCTGTGCTGCTGTCGTCGCGTCGGCCGGCGCCGGCGCTGTTCCAGGTGTTCATCGCCAGATGGTGGTGATAGCCGCCCGAGGACAGGAAGCTCGCCGTATCGCGCCGGCTCGTTGCCGACAGTCCGAGCAGATCCTTGTAGAATTTGTCGCCGGCCGCGACATCGCCGACGCGCAGATGGACATGGCCGATGCGCAGCCCGTCCGGCGCCCTGGCGTAGTTGGTCGCCTGAGTGTCGGTCAGCGTGAGGATGTCGTCGACATCGAGGCGATGCGTCCCCATCACGACGCGGCCGGCCTCCCAGCGCCAGCGCTCGGCCGGGCGGTCGGCATAGACCTCGATGCCGTTGCCCTCGGGATCGTTGAGATAGACCGCCTCGCTGACGCTGTGGTCGGCGAAGCCGGTCAGCGGCGTCTGGTTGCGCGCGACATGCACCAGCCAGCGCGCGAGGTCCTTGCGCGTCGGCATCAGGAAGGCCGTGTGGAACAGGCCGGCCTGCGTCGGTGGCTCCAGGGCAGCGCCGGGGCGGGAAGCCAGCGTCAGCAAGGCGCCGTCCGCAGTGCCGAGGGTCACGGCGCCTTCGCCGCGCGCCAGCACCGAAAGCCCGAGCACGTCCCGGTAGAAGGCACTGACGCGCTCGATGTCGCGCACGCGCAGCGCAGCCTGACCAATGCGCAGCGGCGTCTTGTTGGCGAAGCCCGGTCCGGCCGGCGGCGCCGCGACCGGGCCGCCCTCGGCCTGGGCCGCGCCCGTCATGGCGGCGGTGAGCGAGGATGCGCCGGCGAGGTGCAGCAGCGTGCGACGGGTGAGGGCGATCGTCATCGGGGTCCGGGCTCGAAATGCGCTTGCGGTTCTGCCCTGATGGCCATGGAATCCGGCGGAATGCATCTCACAAGCGCGTGCTTGGCGGGCCCGTGAACCGGGGCGGTCCTTGCCGCGACCAAGAAGCGGACCGGCAGCGCCATCAGGCGCGCCGGCATTTTTGTCCATAGGCTGGGGTCACCATGAAGACTGCATTTCTCGTCACCGTCCCGCGCGTTCTGCTGGGATTGCTTTTCCTCGTTTCAGCCGTCGACGGCTTCTGGTGGATGGCGACCGGCAGCCATCTGATCCATCCTCCGACGAGCGAGCGCGGCGTTGCCTTCGAGGTTGCGCTGCAGAATTCCGGCTTCTTCTGGCCGCTGCTGAAGACGGTCAACCTCGTCGGAGCGCTCAGCCTGCTGACCAATATCGCGCCGGCGCTGGGCCTCGCCCTGATCGCCCCGGTGATGGCGGTGATCGTGCTGTTCCATCTGGTGATCAATCCGCAGGGCATTCCCGTCGCGGTGATCCTCGTCGTGCTCGGCGGCCTGTTGGTCTGGGCCTATCGCGACCGCTACGCGGCACTGCTGCGCTGAAGGCCCGGTATCGAATGCAGGGCAAGCGACGCCGCAGCGCCGGGCAGTTCCCTCACAGGGTGCCGGGGGCGAGCCTGCGAGACGCGTTCAGAGCGAAAACCCGCGCAGCCGATCGCTGAGTTCGCCGATCCGGTCGGCGGCGACATTGGCGATGGCGATGCGCAGATGCTGCTCCTGCCCGGGGCCGAAATAGGGGCCGGGCAGGGCCAGCACGCCGCGCTGCTGGACCAGTTCGCGGACAACATCGGCTGCGGGCGTGCCAGCGAAGGGATGCGCGACATAGGCGAAATAGGCGCCGGCCGCGAGCACCCGCCAGCCATTGTGCGGCGCCATCGCCTCGCGGAACAGTGCGGCGCGGGCATTGATCTCGGTGCGGTTGGCCTCGCGCCAGTCGCGCGTGCCCTCGATGCCCCATGTGATCGCGGCCTGGCCTGCGCGTACCGGGCTGATCTGGACGCAGTCGAGCACCTTCGCGATCTGAGCCATGACGGCCTCGCCGGCCGTGATCGCGCCCAGGCGCCAGCCCGGAACGGCATAGGCCTTCGAGAAACTGTAGAGCCCGATCACGGAATCCTGCCAGCGCGTTGTGGCGAAGACTTCATGCGGTGCGGCAACGCCCGCGGGCAGGAAATCGCGGTAGGTCTCATCGAGCACCAGCCAGAGCCCGCGCCGGGCGCAGAGTTCGGCGAAGGCGGCGATGGTGGCGGGCGGATAGATCGCGCCGGTCGGGTTGTTGGGCGTCACCAGAACGATCGCGCGGGTGCCCGCATCGATCAGCGCTTCCGCCGTGGCGACATCGGGAACGAAGCCGGCTGCAGGGTCGCAAGGCAGGGGCCGGGCCTCGATGCCGAGCATGCGCAGCGTCATCTCGTGGTTGAAGTACCAGGGCGCGGGCAACAGCACGCTCTGGCCGGCCTTGGCCACGGCCATCATCGTCATCACGAAGGCCTGGTTGCAGCCCGAGCTGATCGCGACCTCAGCCGGCCTGAAGGCGGTGCCGTAGACGCGCGAAATCTCGGCCGCATAGGCCTCGCGCAGCGCCGTGTCGCCGGTGATCGGGCCATAGCGGGTGTTGTCGGGCAGGGCGGCGGCCTGCGACAGCCGCTCCAGCAGCGCCGCCGGCGGCGGTGAGCCCGGTACGGCCTGCGACAGGTCGACCAGCGGCCCGAAGCGCCCGTCATAGGCACGTGCCCAGCCCTGCGCCTGCGGGATCGGCGGGGTTCCGGTGTCGAGGAGGTCGGGGTTCAGGGCGGCGGGCGTCGTGGCGAGCATGGCCGGCAGCTTTGGAGCGCGGCCGCCTTTCCGTCAATCGATGTTGGCGCATGCGATGTTGGCGGACGCATGGGCCAACCGCTTGGATGCTCTGCCCGCCTGCGCCATATCTCGACGGCTGGGCAAGCGAACGGAGTGCGCATGCAGGACGAGACCAACGACGCCATCGCGGCGCTGCACGACATGCTCGATCGTGCCGCCTCCATCGTCGCCCTCACCGGCGCCGGCATCTCGACGGAATCGGGCGTGCCGGATTTCCGCTCGCCGGGCTCGCCCTGGATGGTCAACAAGCCGATCCCGTTCGAAGCCTTCGTCCAGAGCCGCGAAGCGCGCATCGAGGCCTGGCGGCGCAAGTTCGCGATGGACGACCATTATGCGGGAGCTGCCCCCAATCGCGGGCACCGGGCGCTCGCGCGGCTGGTTGCGGAGGGGCGTTCCCCCGCCGTCATCACGCAGAACATCGACGGGCTGCATCAGGCCTCGGGCGTGCCCGACGAACAGGTGATCGAGCTGCATGGCAACGGCACCTATGCGACCTGTCTCGCCTGCGGCTGGCGCCACGAGCTGGCGGCCATCCGCCCGGCCTTCGAGGCGACGGGCGAGCCGCCGGAATGCGTGATGTGCACCGGCCCGGTCAAATCGGCGACGATTTCCTTCGGCCAGGCGATGCCGCAGGACAAGATGAGCCGGGCGCAGCAACTGGCTCTCGAGTCGGAGCTTTTCCTGGTCGTCGGCTCGTCCCTCGTCGTCTATCCCGCGGCAACGCTGCCGATCATCGCGAAGAAACAGGGCGCGGAGCTGATCATCGTCAACCGCGAACCGACCGAGCTGGACGAGATCGCCGATCTCGTCGTGCGGGCCGAGATCGGGGCGGTGCTGGGTCGGTTGGCGGAATAGAGTGTAGACGGAGGCGCGGGCACGCCTTCCGCCTCGGTGCCGAAACGGGCGGTGCTTTGCGCTTACCAGGTCAGGCGCACGCCGAGCTTGCCGCCGACGGACCGGACTTCCTGGCCGCTCAGCTCGGTGGTGTAGTTCGCCTTGCCGTAGAGCGCGACGTTCTTGGTGACCTGGGCCGACAGGCCGGCCCCGATCTCTAGCGCGGTCGCGTTGCGGTCCGTCCGGATCGGATAGCCGTTGAACCGGACGGTGTCCGAGCCGTTCCCGAAATCGTGCCAGAGATTGGCGACGAGGAAGGGCTTCACCGGGACACCGTTCCAGTCGAGGTCGCCAACAAGGCGTGCGCCGAGCCGGCCGGTCAGCACATTGGCGCTGTCATAGGAGATCGCCGAGAACAGGTCCCGGTAGCGGTCACCCTGCTGGTGCTGGAAGATCAGCTGCGCCTGCGGTTCGAGCCGCCAGTTTGCCGAGAGCGCGATCGGATAGCCCGCTTCGAGCGAGGCGGAGAAGATCGTACCGCGGCTGTCCCCCTTCACCCCGAAGACCGAGCGCGCGTTCTGGTCGAGCCAGGAGCCCATCACGACGGCGTCGAGATAGGCACCCGAATTCCAGAAATGGGTCCAGTAGGCGCCGACGCTGTAGCTGGAGATGTCGAGCTTGCCGACCGACTGGTTGCGGCGCCCGATCGAGAAGCCTTTCACGTCTCCGCTCGTGTTGTGGTAGCCGAAGAAGATGCCGAAGCGGTCGCGCTGGCCGTTGGCGTGGTCGATGCCGTAGAGCGGCAGTCCGGCCTGCAGGCCCCAGAACGAGCCGTCGAATTTGGGGCTCGCGGTGCCGCGCCAGGCTTCCTCGTGATGACTTCCATAGGCCCGACCCCAACCGAGGCGCAGGACGCCATCGGCCGAGGCGTAGACCTGCTCGCCCTCGCGGTCGTGGAAGGTGCCGAGCGTGGTGCGCGCCGCACTTCGCGCCAGACTGGGAATCGCCGACTGGAGTGCGACTTCCGGACGGAACAGGATGACGCCAGGCCGCGTGCTGCCGCCGCCGCTGGTGCCTCCGCCGCCGCCCGAGCCGCCGCCTCCGGTGCCGCCGCCACCGCCGCTTCCACCGCCACCGTCGCCACCGCCGCCATCGGGGGTAGGATCAGGATCGGGGGGAGTGGGACCGGGATCCGGCTCGAAGTTGCGGAGATACCAGTTCTGCGCCGTGCCGGCAGTCACGCCGCCGCGATATAGCTGGTACTCGAAAGCGCCCGCCGCGACGCGGCCCGAAAGCGAGAACGCTCCCGGCACGGTCGTGCCGCCACTGGTCGCCTCGACGACGAGGATGCCGTTCCCGGTGGTGAGGTCGCCGGTCCCGCCGACATTGGTGATGCCGAGGCTGGTCGTGCCGCTCGCCGCGCCCGATTGGATGACGAGCTTGTCCGAGGGCGCTCCGTCGCCGGCGAGCACGGTGTTCAGCAGCAGGCGCCCGCCCTGGCCGATGTAGTTGCCGCGGATGACGAAGGCGTCGGTGACCGAGGAGCCGGCATTGGTCAGGTCGATCGTGCCGGCGTTCTCGACCGTGGTCAGGAGCCCCGAGGCGAACGGCGCCACCGTATGCGTTCCGTTGCCCGCGAACACGGTGCTGGTGGCATCGATCGTCAGCCTGCCCGTCCCGGTGCCGGAATCGCCGAGCGTGAGGGTCGAGTAGTTGTCGAAGGTCAGCTGCGAGCCATTGGTAAGCTGGAACAGCTCCCAGTTGACATAGCGGTAGACGCCGTCGCCGCGCGTATTGTCCCAGACGAGCTGGTCGGAGCCGAGGCCGCCATCGATGCGCAGGCCCGTCGCCAGGTTGGTCGGCGTCAGGTTGAGGAACAGGGCGTGATCATCCTCGGTCCCCATGTCGATGAAGCCGCTGATCGTGCCGCCGCTCCAGGTCAGGCGGTCCGCGCCGCCTTCGCCCTGGAAGTTCGTCGAAATGTGACCATCTACGATGAAGGCCTGGTCGTTGTCGGGGCCCATCAGGATCGGCGCGTTGACCGTGCCGCCGAGCATGACGAAGATGTCGTTGCCGGGGCCCATCTCGATCGTCCCGTTCTCGACCGGATCGGTGAATCGGGCGAAGGGGCGATTGGTCAGGATGTCGTTTCCGGCGCCGAGCCGAATGGCGACGTTGACCGTGCCGAGGTTGTCGACGACGTCATTCGAGGTGCCGCCCGTCGTGTCGATGCTCTGCATCACGGCGCCGGGCCGGTTGACGATGGTGTTGGTTCCGTTGCCGGTCAGCGTGATGGCGCCGTTGAAGGTGCCGAAATTGTCGATGAAGTTGGACGGGCCGGTCAGCGTGAAGACCCCACTGACCGTGCCGCGGTCGCCTGCTTCGGAGCCGTTGATGAAGCGGTTCTGCAGCGTGCCTGTCAGGGTCGCGCCCGCATTGAGCGTGCCCAGATTGTTGATCGTGTTCTGATAGCCGGTGATGTTGACCAGGCCGTTGACGTTGCGGCCGGCGAAGACGTTGAGGGTGTTCTCGCCGGCCCCGGTAATGGTGATGCCGCCGGAGTTGAAGGTGCCGTTCTGGTTGATGATGATGGTGCCGTCGCCGGAGCCGACGATCCCGCCATTCAGCGTGCCGGTGTTGTTGAGCGTCTTCGTGAAGCCGCTGACGCCGACGAAGTTCAGGGCGGGGCTACCCTGTAGCGTGCCGTCGTTGTTGACCGTGCTGTTGCCCGTCCCCTGGATGTCGACCGTTCCGGCCAGCGTCGTGCCCGAGACGACATTCACGGTGATGCCGGTATTGAGCGGGGCGGTGAAGCCCGTGCCGATGAAGCCGCCGCTGCAGGTCACGGTGTCGCCCGCGGCCGGCACCGCCGGGGCGCATTGCGCCATCGCGGGGCTTTCCAGCGCGCAGGTCATCGCGAACGACGCCGAGGCGCCGAGCAGGAGCGTCCGCAGGCGCGGCCTGCCGGCAGAGGGGGGCGACCCGGCCAAGCCGGACCGCGACGGATGTATGGGGGCGAAGGCCTCGGGCAGGGGAGGTCGTGTCGTCAGGGAATTGGCTTTGGGAGTCTCGGAGCATACGGCGCTCGATCGAATATTGTTCGGGAGCAAATGTCGCATGAGACAATCCGAATAATCATATCGATGCCGCAATTGATGTTCTGTTCTCCCATATTGGTCAACCCGAAGATGTCGCTGGGTGCGTGTCATAATCGAAGCAATTTTGAATCATTATTGTCTAATTGCCTGAGATGTTTGCCGATATTCGGTTTCTGTAGCCTGCCCGGGCGAAGGTGCTGCGGTGCGCTGAGGGCAGGGCCCCCTTGCATTCTGCGAATCGCGGCCCGGGCCAGCGGCGCTCTTGGCGCATGGCGACCGGCGTGCTGCCCGGCGCCGACAACCTGGGGCTCGGCCCGGCGTTGAGGGCGCGTTGATGTGGATGACGCAAAGCCGGCTGTATCGCGACTCCACAGCGATGTTATCCTGAGGCCACGAATCAAGCCATTTCGGGCGGGGGTGGGTGGCAAATGTCCGACGAGTTCGGTGAGAGCGGGCGGCGACCGATGGGACCGATCCAGTCACTCAACCGCGTGATGCGGCTCGACGGGCCAGAAGGGCTCGGTCACGAGGCCGCCGTCGAGCTCAGCGGTCACGTCAAATGGTTCGACGTCAGCAAGGGCTACGGCTTCGTCGTGCCCGAGGACGGCGGCGCCGACATTCTTGTCCATGTCACGATCCTGAAGCGCGACGGCTTCAACGCCATCGCCGAAGGCGCCCATATCGTGCTGGAGGCGGTGGCCAAGCCGCGGGGCCGCCAGGCCATCCGCGTCCTGTCGATCGACACCAGTGCAGCGCGGCACCCCGCCGAGATGCCGCTCGCGCGCACCAATGTGCAGGTCACGCCGACCAGCGGGCTCGAGCGGATGACGGTGAAGTGGTTCAACCGCCTGCGCGGCTTCGGCTTCGTCTCGGCCGGCGAGAACGCCCCTGACATCTTCGTCCATATGGAGACGATGCGGCGCTACGGGCTGGTCGAACTGATCCCGGGGCAGACCGTGCTGGTGCGCTACGGACCCGGACCCAAGGGCCTGATGGCAGCCGAGATCCGGCTGGAGCAGGGCGGGATCGCCAGCTCGCATTGAGACGACCGCAATTCGCAGGTCAGCGGAAGGCGCCCTTGTGGCGCCTTTTTCATTAGGGCCGCCCGATTGGGCAGGAAACCGACATTATCCCCCGGCCATGTCGGGGGCCGGGAAGCCCGAGTACAATCTAAAGCGCGAACGAGGTTCCGCAGCCGCAGGAGCTCGTGGCGTTCGGGTTGGTGATCCGGAAGGACTGGCCGACGAGATCGTCGACGAAGTCGATGGTGCAGCCTTCGAGCAGGTCGAGCGAGGTCTCGTCGATCAGGACGGTGGCGCCGTCACGCTCGATCACGAGGTCGCCGGGGGCCTTCTCCTGATCGACGTCGAAAATGTACTGGAAGCCCGAGCAGCCGCCACCGGCGACGCTGACGCGCAGCATCGAGCCCGGCGGTTCCTTCGCCATCACGGAGAGAATGCGGGTCGCGGCCTTGCCCGTCACGGCGATGCCGCGCGGATTGACCGGCATATCGGTCGTCATCATCAGATGCTCCTTGCACCTTCGTTACGCGCAAAGGTAATTGCGCCGCAACGCCTCTACAAGCAGGGGAGGCGACGGGTCTGCCATGCCGCATCCAGAGAAGCCCTTTTTCACGGCCGGGCCCGATTTCGAGCCTGGCGATCGCTGGCGCGCTCCTTACGCTTGCCGCACCGCGACGAGCCGTGGCCGGCTGATCGCCGAGCCGGCCTCGCCGACGCGCAACCCTTTCCAGCGTGATCGCGACCGGATCATTCATTCGACCGCGTTCCGTCGGCTCAAGCACAAGACCCAGGTCTTCGTCTCGCATGAGGGCGACCATTTCCGCACGCGGCTGACGCATTCCATCGAGGTCGCGCAGATCGCGCGCGCCTTGGCGCGGGCGCTCGGGCTCGACGAGGATCTGGCCGAGGCGCTGGCGCTCGCGCATGACCTCGGCCACACGCCCTTCGGCCATACCGGTGAGGATGCGCTCGCCGAGTGCATGGCCCCGTTCGGCGGCTTCGACCACAATGCCCAGACTCTCAGGATCGTGACGCGGCTGGAGCGGCGCTATGCCGGTTTCGACGGGCTCAACCTGACCTGGGAGACGCTGGAGGGTCTCGTCAAGCACAATGGCCCGCTCTTGTTCCCCGACGGGACACCGACCGAGCGCTACGCCACGACCGGCATTCCGGCGGCCATCGTCGAGTACCAGGCGAAGCAGGACCTCTGGCTGGATTCCTATGCCTCGGCCGAGGCGCAGGCCGCAGCCCTTGCCGACGATATCGCCTACAACGCCCATGACATCGATGACGGCTTGCGGGCAGGACTGTTCGGCCACGCCGAGCTCAAGGCGGTGCCGTTCCTTGCCGGACTGCTCGACGAGATCGAGTCGCTGCATCCCGGGCTCGAGACATCACGGACGACGAATGAACTGGTCCGGCGGGTGATCACCCGGTTCGTCGAGGGGGTGATCGTCGAGTCGCAGGCGCGGCTGGAAAAGCTGGCGCCGGCCGACGCCGATGCGATCAGGCGGGCGGGTGGGCCTGTGGTCGCCTTCCCGGCGGCGATCGAGGCTGCGGACCGCGAGATCAAGGCCTTCCTCTATCCGAACATGTATCGCCATGCCCGGATCGCGCCGATCCGTCGCGATGCGGCGCAGGTGGTGCGCGAGCTCTTCGGCCGCTTCAACGCCGATCCAGCATTGATGCCGGCCGACTGGGCGGCTGGCTGCGAGGGGCTCGACGCCCATCGCCGCGCGCGGCGGATTGCCGACTATATCGCCGGCATGACCGACTGGTACGCGCTCGACGAACACCGCCGCCTGTTTGACGCGACCCCGTCGCTGCGATAGGGCCGGGCATTCCCAAACCCGCCTAGCTTGTCCGTTCGCAGCAGATATTGGCCGCCATGAACCTGTTCGAGACCTATTCCGCCCGTGTCGCCGCCGCGATTTCGGCTCTTGCCGAGCGCGGGGCCCTGCCTGCCGGCCTCGATCTCGGGCGCGTCGTGGTCGAGCCGACCAAGGACCCGGCCCATGGCGATCTCGCGACCAATGCCGCGATGGTGCTCGCCAAGGAGGCCGGAACCAACCCGCGCGCGCTGGCTGCGCTTCTGGTCGAAGAGCTCTCGGGCGATGCCGAGATCGTCAAGGCGGAGATCGCCGGGCCGGGCTTCATCAATCTGACGCTGCAGCCGGCAGTGTTCACCGCGATCCTGAAGGACGCGGTCGAGCGAGGGCTGGAATACGGACGAGGGGCGTCCAAGCCCGAGCCGAAGATCAATGTCGAATATGTCTCGGCCAACCCGACCGGGCCGATGCATGTCGGCCATGGCCGTGGCGCCGTGTTTGGCGATTCGCTCGCCAACATCCTCGCCTTCGCCGGCCATGCGGTGACGCGCGAATACTACATCAACGACGCCGGTGCTCAGGTCGACGTGCTCGCCCGCTCCGCCTTCCTGCGCTACCGCGAGGCGCTGGGTGAGACCATCACCATTCCGGAGGGGCTGTATCCGGGCGATTATCTCGTCTCGGTCGGCCAGACCCTGGCCAAGGCGCATGGCGACGCGCTGCTGGGCAAGCCCGAAGCCGAATGGCTGCCGCTCGTGCGCCAGACCGCCATCGACGGCATGATGGCGATGATCCGCGACGATCTCGCCGCGCTCGGCGTCGTCCACGACGTCTTCTTCTCGGAGCGTTCGCTGCAGGTCGTCGACGGCAACAAGGATGCCGTGAAGGAAACGATCGAGGACCTGCGCTCGCGCGACCTGATCTATGAGGGCCGGCTGCCGCCGCCGAAGGGCCAGAAGGACGAGGACTGGGAGGATCGCGAGCAGACGCTCTTCCGCGCCACCAAGTTCGGCGACGATGTCGACCGGCCCCTGCTGAAGTCAGATGGCAGCTATACCTATTTCGCCAACGACATCGCCTATCACCGCTCCAAGTTCACGCGCGGCTTTCCCCAGATGATCGACGTCTGGGGCGCCGACCATGGCGGCTACGTCAAGCGCATGCAGGCGGCGGTGAAGGCCGTGACGCATGAGAAGGGCGAGCTCGACGTCAAGCTCTGCCAGCTCGTCAAGCTGCTGCGCAACGGCGAGCCGGTGAAGATGTCGAAGCGTTCGGGCGATTTCGTCACGCTGCGCGAAGTCATCGACGAGGTCGGCCGCGATGCGGTGCGCTTCATGATGATCTTCCGCAAGAACGACGCGACGCTCGACTTCGATCTCGCCAAGGTGGTCGAGCAGTCGAAGGACAACCCCGTCTTCTACGTCCAGTATGCCCATGCGCGCTGCGCCTCGATCTTCCGGCAGGCGCGTGAGGCGTTTCCCGATCTCGATCTAGCGCCGGCCGCGCTGGCGCGGTCCGATCTCGCCCGTCTGACCGACGAGGCGGAGGTTGGTATCGTCAAGTTGATCGCGTCCTATCCGCGAATCATCGAAGGCGCGGCGGCCGCTCACGAGCCACATCGCGTTGCGTTTTTTGTTCATGAGCTGGCGAGCGCTTTCCATTCGCTATGGAACAAGGGCAAAGACTCGCCGCAATTACGGTTCGTTAATCAAACTGATCGAGAGTCGACCTTGGCGAGGTTGGCGTTTGTGCATGCAGTGCGCGGCGTCCTTGCTTCCGGTCTGGCTGTCGCCGGAGTTGCGGCGCCGGAAGAGATGCGCTGACGGTCGGTTGGCCCTCAGTGCGCACAAGGTCAGGTTGACGGCAAGACGCTTTGGGCATCCCATGCGTGCGGTCGGCCTGCGCTGGAATGGATCGTGCCATGAGTGAGCCAGCTAGAAACCGTTTCGCGCTCGATCTCGAAGATCTTGAGCGCCAGCTTCGCAACGCCGGGCAGGCGCCGAAGGTCGGTCAGCCCGTCGACCCGCTGGCCGAGCTGACGCGTATCGTCGACCAGGGCGACCCGCTGAAGGACATCTTCGGGCATCGGGGGCAGGCGGCCGCGCCGCAGCGCGTGGCGGCGCCCTGGCAGGCCCAGGAGCAGCCGATTGCCCAGGCTCAGCCTCAGTTTCAGGGCCAGCCCCGGGGCCAGGTCCAGCCGCGGCAGGAACCGGTCTTCAATCCCGTCCAGGAGCTGCAGGCGGCTGTCGAGCAGTCGTCGCCGCCGGCCGAACTTCGCGGCGCGCTCGACGAGTTCGAGGCGCTGTTGCGCCGCACGGATGGCGGCCGGCCTGCACCCTCCCAGGCTGCGCCTGCTCCCGCTGCCGCGCCGGCGCGCACCGAGCCTCGCTTCGTCATCGAGGAAGAGAGCTTCGAGCTGCCCGAGCCGCAGTCCTATCAGCGGCCCGTGGCCGGGCAGGGCATGGCTGCGGCGCCGCGTGACCTCGACGAGGCGCGCGAGCCCTACCCCTATTATGACCAGCAGCACTATGATGCGCACCCGCAGCATGCCGAGCTGCCGGCCGATGACGAGATGCCGGTCCTCGAGCCGCGCCGCTCGCGCAAGGGCCTCTATGCCGCCGCGGCGCTGGTCCTGGTGGGCGTCGTCGGGGGCGGTGTCGTGATGTCGCAGCGCGGCGCGCTGCGCGGTTCGGATGGCCAGCCGCCGACGATCACGGCGGATGCCGGGCCGACCAAGGTCGAGCCGGCCAATCCCGGCGGTGCCGAGATACCGAACCAGAACAAGCAGATCTATGAGCGGCCGGGCGACACGTCGGCCGGGCCGACCAAGGTCGTCAGCCGCGAAGAGCAGCCGGTCGATGTCCAGCAGGCGGCGCGTTCGATGCCGTCGCGCGTCGTGCTGCCGGGGCCGGGCACCGGCACCGCCACGACCCCCGCGGCCAATGCGCTGTCGCAGGCGCCGGCCGTCATCGCGCGCGATCCTGCTCCGCTGGAGCCGGCGCTGACGCCGGTGCCGCCTGTGCCGGGGCTGGGCGAACCGCGCCGTGTCCGCACGGTTTCGATCCGCCCCGACGGGACGCCCGCGCCGGCTGCCAATGGCGCCGCGGGCTACACGAACGGTACCCTGTCGGCGGGAACGGATCCGGCGCAGCCGACCCGGCCGGGCCTGCTTGCCTCGACCGATCCGGCATCGACGACCGCTTCGGCGCAGCCGCGTCCGCGTCCGGCGACGACGCCGGCGCAGGAGGCCGCCAAGGTCCAGGAACCCGCCAAGGTGCAGGAACGCGCCGCGGCGACGACACCTTCCGCCCCGATGCGGGTCGCCAGCGTTCCGCCCGCGGCCCAGGCACCCGCCGCACCGGCACCTGCCACCGCCGCCATCCGCAGCGGAACCGGCGATTTCGTCGTCCAGCTTGGTGCGCCCGGCAGCGAGTCCGAGGCGCGGGCGACCTTCGCGGCGCTCCAGCGCAAATATCCGGGCCAGCTCGGCGGCCAGGCGCCGATCGTGCGCAAGACGGAGCTTGCAGGCGGGAAGACGGTGTACCGGCTCCGCGTCGGTCCCTATTCCCGCGAGGACGCCACGACGATGTGCACACAGCTCCAGGCTGCGGGCGGCCAGTGCTTCATCGCCAAGAACTGACGATCAAGCTCTAGCGGGCTCTAGAGCCCGGACCGTCAGGGTCGATTTCGAAACCGGCGGCGCCTCGCGCTGCCGGTTTTTCCGTTCGCGTCCGGCGCAACCCGTCTCGGCAGGATGGCTAGTGGTCCGCCCTGCCGTTTCATGCGAAGAGGCGCGCGGCAGTGTCGCCTTGAGCCTGCAGGGTGCGGCGACCGAAGACCACAAGAACACCGGAGGATACCATGGACCGTCGCAAATTCGTGAAGACAGCCGCTGCCGGCGCCGCGGGGAGCGCCGCCATCGCCGCTCCCGCCATCGCCCAGTCGCAGCCCAAGGTCGCCTGGCGCCTGACCTCGAGCTACCCGAAGAGCCTCGACACGCTGTTCGGTCTCTCGACGCAGGTCGCCAAGCGCGTCGCGGAAGCGACCGACGGCAATTTCCAGATCCAGGTCTTCGCGCCGGGCGAGATCGTCCCCGGGCTGCAGGCGCTCGATGCCGTGCAGAACGGCACGGTCGAGTGCAGCCACACCCTGTCGAGCTTCTATATCGGCAAGGACCCGGCCTTCGCCTTCGAGACCTCGCTGCCCTTCGGCTTCAACACCCGCCAGCAGAACGCGTGGCTCTATGCCGGCGGCGGGCTCGAGCTGTGCCGTGCCTTCATGCAGAAGCACAACCTCTACACCATCCCGTCGGGCAACACCGGCGCGCAGATGGGCGGCTGGTTCCGCAAGGAGATCAAGTCGCTCGAGGATCTGAAGGGCCTCAAGATGCGCATCGCCGGCATGGGCGGGCAGATCATGGCCAAGCTCGGCGTCGTGCCGCAGCAGATCGCCGGCGGCGACATCTATCCGGCGCTGGAGCGCGGCACGCTCGACGCGGTCGAGTTCTCCGGCCCGCTCGACGACGAGAAGCTCGGCTTCCAGAAGGTCGCGAAGTACTATTACTATCCCGGCTTCTGGGAAGGCTGCGCCAATGTCAGCTTCCTCGTGAACCTCGAGAAGTGGAACGCGCTGCCGGCGTCCTACAAGGCGATCGTCGAGGCGGCCTGCGCCGAGGCCAACGCGCTCTGCGTCGCCAAATACGACAATGGCAACCCGGATGCGCTCGTCCGCCTCGCCGGCACCGGGGCCGAGCTGCGGCCCTTCCCGCAGGAGGTGATGCTGGCCGCGTTCAAGGAGGCCTTCGCCATGTATGGCGAGCTTGCCGCCTCGAACCCGAACTTCAAGACCTTCTATGATTCCTTCCTGCCGTACTGGAAGAAGGAGAACCTGTGGTTCCGCGTCGCCGAGCTGCCCTTCGACGCCTTCAACGCGCAGATGGCCGCGCAGATGCGCTGAGCCCACAGGGCGAGGGGGCGGGACGCTTGACCGGCCCCCTCCGCCTTCCTACGCCTGAGCCATGACCTCACGCGCCTTCATCGCCGGCTGCCTCGGCACGAGCCTGACCCAAGACGAGCGTGCCTTCTTCAGGGATGCGCGCCCCTGGGGTTTCATCCTGTTCCGGCGCAACACGCAGGATCCCGCCCAGGTCGCGGCACTGACCGCCGAGATGCGCGAGACGGTGGGCTGGCACGCGCCGATCCTGATCGACCAGGAGGGCGGGCGGGTGCAGCGCATGGCGCCGCCGAACTGGCCGAAATATCCGCCGGCGCGGGCCTTCCTCGCGATCAACGACCCGCTCCTGCAGCGTGAGACCGTGCGGCTCTCGGCCCGGCTGATGGCGCATGACCTGAAGAGCGTCGGCATCGATGTCGACTGCCTGCCGGTTCTCGACGTGCCGGTCGCCGGCAGCCATGACGTGATCGGCGACCGCGCCTATGCGCATGAGCCTGACATGGTGGCGCGGCTCGGGCGCGCTGCGGCCGAGGGGCTGCTGGCGGGCGGCGTGCTGCCGGTGGTCAAGCACATGCCCGGCCATGGACGCGCGAAGGCCGACAGCCATCACGACCTGCCCGTCGTCGATGCAGGTCTCGAGGAGTTGCGGGCCCATGATTTCCGGCCCTTCCGGCATCTCGCCGACATGCCGCTGGCTATGACGGCCCATGTCGTCTTCACCGCGCTCGACGCCCGGCATCCGGCCACCGTTTCGCGGAAAGTCGTGCGCGAAATCATGCGCGGAGAGCTCGGCTATGACGGGCTGATCATGACCGACGACATCTCGATGAAGGCGCTTTCCGGCGGCTTTGCCGAAAAGGCGCGCGCCGCGATCCGGGCCGGTGTCGATGTCGTGCTGCATTGCCACGGCATCATGGAGGAGATGGTCGCGATCGCCGGTGCTGTGCCCGAAATGAAGGGCGACCGCGCCCGCCGCGCCGCGATGGCGCTGGCGCGCATCCGGCACGAGCCGGAACCGCTCGACGTCGAGGCTGCGCGGGCGCAATTGGCCAGCGCGCTTGCGTTGAGCGCCTGAACCGTCGAACCTGCGACAGGCTCGCGACTTTCGCGTGAGCGAGAGGGGGGCTGCCGGCCATGGCGGCGCAACTGCCATTCGAAGATGATGCTCCGCGTCGCGAGGACGAGCCGGCGCTGCTCGTCGACGTCGACGGCTATGAAGGGCCGCTCGACCTGCTGCTCGATCTGGCGCGCCGGCAGAAGGTCGACCTGCACCGCATCTCGATCCTGGCCCTAGCCGAGCAGTATCTCGTCTTCGTCGAGCAGGCGCGGGCGCTGCGGCTCGAACTCGCGGCCGACTATCTGGTGATGGCGGCCTGGCTCGCCTATCTCAAATCGCGCCTGCTGCTGCCGGAACCACCCAAGGGCGAGGAGCCGAGCGCGGCCGATCTCGCGACGGCGCTGGCGCTGCGATTGCGGCGGCTCGAAGCGATCCGTGCGGCCGCCCGCAAGCTCGCCTCGCGCGAGCGGCTGGGTCAGGATGTGTTCGCGCGCGGCGCGCCCGAGGCGATCGTCGCAGGCGCCAGGCCCGTCTGGGAGGCGGAACTCTACGACTTGCTGTCGGCCTATGCGCAGCAGCGGATGAAGCGGGTGCAGGGGCATATCTCGGTCGGCCAGCGCGTGGTCTGGTCGCTGGTCGAGGCGCGCGAGGCCTTGCAGAGGCTGGTCGGCGAGGCAGGCGACTGGACGCAGATCGACCCCTATCTGACCCGCTACATGTCGTCGCATGGCCTGCCGGCACGCGAGATGACGGCGACGGTCAGGGCATCGGCGCTCTCGGCCATGCTGGAGATGGTCAAGGAGGGCGTGCTCGACCTGCGCCAGGACGACGCTTTCGCGCCGCTCTATCTGCGCCGCCGCTCGGCACGCCCGCCAGTGCTGCCGCTTCTCAGCCGGGACGCGCCATGACGATGGCGATGACGGAGCCATTCGAGGATGACCGGGACGACGGTGGCCTGGAGGCCTTCGCGCAGGCGACGCGTGTGGCCGAGGCGCTGCTTTTCGCCTCCGCGACGCCGCTGACCGCGGAGGAGCTGGCGCATTCGATCCCGTCGGGCATCGACATCGGCCAGGTTCTGGAGCGGCTGACCGAGCTCTATGCGGCGCGAGGGGTCAATCTGCGTCAGGTCGCGGGCGGCTTCGCCTTCCGGACGGCGCCCGACCTGAGCTACCTGCTCGCGGCAGAGGCCGAGCCACCGCGGAAGTTGTCGCGGGCGGCGCTCGAGGTCCTGTCGATCATCGCCTATCACCAGCCGGTGACGCGGGCCGAGATCGAGGAGATCCGCGGCGTCGCCACGGCCAAGGGCACGCTCGACATCCTGCTGGAGGCGGGGTGGGTGCGCCTGCGGGGTCGGCGCCGCTCGCCGGGGCGGCCGGTGACCTTCGGCACGACACCGGGCTTCCTCGACCATTTCGGGCTCGACCGCATCGACGACCTGCCGGGGCTGGAGGAGCTGAAGGGCTCCGGCTTCATCGAGGGCCGCCTGACTCGTGACCTCGCCGTGCCCGTTCCCGACGACGATCCGGACCTGCGCGCCGATGAGGATCCGCTCGGCGACCTGTTCTCGCCGCTTGACGACGGCGACGGCGGCCCGCATGGGGCAGGCGGGTAGGGCTCTTCCATCCGCAGGGCATTTTCGTTGGCCGTTCAGGATACCAAATCACGCTGGCTCAACTGGGGTCGCCGGGGCACGGCGGGAGCGGCCATCCCGATGGCGCTCGCCTTCGATTCCGTGACGCAGCGCTTCGGCGACGTCACCGCCTTGAAGGATGTCTCGCTGTCGGTCGAGCCGGGCGAGATCATCGCCCTGCTCGGCCAGTCGGGCTGCGGCAAGACGACGCTGCTGCGGCTCGCCGCCGGCGTCGAGCGGCCAAGCGCAGGCCGCGTCCTGCTCGAGGGCAGGGACGTTTCCTCGCCTGCCGGTTTCGTCGAGCCGGAACGACGCGGGGTCGGGCTGGTCTTCCAGGACTATGCCCTGTTTCCGCATCTGACCGTCCGTGAGAATGTCCGCTTCGGCCTTGGCGTTCGCGGCGAGAGCGACGCCGCCATCGAGGCGACGGCGCTGCGGGCAATCGCTCGCGTCGGCCTCGCCGATCTCGCCGACGCCTATCCGCACATGCTTTCGGGCGGCGAACAGCAGCGCGTCGCCTTGGCGCGGGCGGTGGCGCCGCGGCCCGGCGTCCTGCTGATGGACGAGCCCTTCTCGAATCTGGACAGGCGCCTGCGCGATATCGTTCGCGACGAGACGGCGGCGCTGCTGCAGGAAACCGGTGCGACCTCGATCATCGTCACGCACGACCCCGAGGATGCGATGCGCATTGCCGATCGGATCGTGCTGATGCGGGCCGGCGAGATCGTGCAGATCGGCACGGGCGAGGAGCTCTACCGCAAGCCCGGCAGTCTCTTTGCCGCCCGATTCTTCTGCGATTTTAACGAGATCGCCGGCCGCGTCGCGCAAGGCGCCGTCGATACGCCATTCGGGCGCTTTCCGGCGAAGGGACTGGCCGAGGGGGCCGAGGCCGTGGTCTGCATCCGGCCACACGGAATCCGGATCGTGCCGAAGGGATTTTACCTGCCGGGCCGGGTGATGACGCGGCGCTTCCTCGGCGAGGTCGACCATCTGCTGATCGCGGTCGAGGGCTTCGAACGGCCGCTATCCGTCCGTGCCTCGCTGGCCGGCGCGACCAGGGAGGGCGAGGATGTCGGGCTCGACATTCCCTCCGACGAAGTTCTTGTGTTCCCCGCGGGGTACACATAGGTTCCGCCACAAGCGACCGGCCGGGGCCGGAATACCCCGGTCGCACATCAATTCGAAGGGGAGTCCGCCATGGGTGGCGTGAGTATCTGGCACTGGATCGTCGTCGGCGTCATCGTGATGCTGCTGTTCGGACGCGGCAAGGTTTCCGAGCTGATGGGCGACGTGGCCAAGGGCATCAAGTCGTTCAAGAAGGGCATGGCCGAGGACGAGACGCCCCCGCCGCCGCCGAGCGCCGCGACCCCGGCCGATCCGAAGATCATCGACGCGCAAGCGACCAATCCCGCTGCGGCCAAGGCCGAGACCAAGGCCTGAGGCCGAGCCGCCCGTCTTGGTCGGATCAGGCATGGCCAGATCAGGCTTGGGCGGGAGGTTGAGAGGACGAGCCGTCGATGTTCGACATCGCCTGGAGCGAATTCATGCTGATCGGGGCGGTCGCGCTCGTCGTGATCGGCCCCAAGGACCTGCCGAAGGCCATGCGCACGGCCGGCCAGGCCATCGGCAAGATTCGCCGCATGGCCGCCGAGTTCCAGGGGCAGTTCAACGACGCCATGCGCGAGGCCGAACTCCACGACCTGAAGAAGCAGGTCGAGGATGTCGGCGGCACCGTGTCCAGTTCGCTGAACACCGATTTCAAGCCTATCGACATGCCAGCCTCGACCGGGCTCGACGATGCGGCGATGAAGGAGGCCGAGGCCAAGCTGGCAGCGATTCCCGCGCCGGATCCGCTGCCACCGGTCGAGATCACGTCAGCCGAGACCGCTTCCGCTGAGGCATCCCCTGCGGTTACCGAGGAGGCGAAGCCCAAGCGTCGTCGCAAGGCCGCGGCCGTCGAGACGGCAGTAGAGCCCGAGCCTCAAGCTGAACCCGCGCCCGCCAAGGCGCCGCGCAAGCGCAAGACCGCCGCGGCCGAGCCGGGCGAAGGGAGCGCTGCATGAGCGTCGCCAATCCGCGCGAGGGCGAGGACGAGATCGAGGCCTCCCGCGCACCGCTGATCGACCATCTGATCGAATTGCGCTCGCGGCTGATCAAGTCGCTTGTCGCCTTCCTCGTGATGTTCTTCATCTGCTTCGCCTTCGCGACGCAGATCTACAACATCCTGGTCCAGCCCTATGTCTGGGCGGCGGGGCCAGGCGCCAATGTCCAGCTCATCTATACTGCCCCGCTGGAATACCTCTTCACGCAGATCAAGATCGCTGCCTTCGGGGCGGGCTTCTTCGCCTTCCCGGTGATTGCCACGCAGATCTACAAGTTCGTCGCGCCGGGGCTCTACAAGAACGAGCGTCAGGCCTTCGCGCCCTATCTCGCGGCGACACCGATCTTCTTCGTCGCAGGCGCGGCGATGGTGTTCTTCTTCGCCATGCCTGTGCTGATGAAGTTTTCCATCGGCATGCAGCAAGCGGCGACGGACGGGCAGGCGGGCATCGCGCTCCTGCCCAAGGTCAGCGAATATCTCTCGCTGATCATGACGCTGATCTTCGCCTTCGGCATCTCCTTCCAGCTGCCGGTGATCCTGACACTGCTCGGGCAGGCCGGCATCATTGATTCGACCTTCCTGAAGGAAAAGCGCCGCTACGCGATCGTCTTCGTCTTCGTGGTCGCAGCCGTGCTGACCCCGCCCGACGTGATCTCGCAGCTCATGCTCGCGATCCCGATGCTGCTGCTCTACGAGCTGTCGGTGTTCTCGGTGCGCCACGTCGAGAAGAAGCGCGCGGCCAAGCAGGCGGCGGACGATGCCGCTGACGCTGCGAGCGAGTAGGGCGCAATGGCAAGCCGCGTTATGTCCGGCCTTGTGCCGGGCATAACGTAGCGGGCTCGCTCCATCACCTTCCCTGTTCCCTAGACATGCATCCCGGTCTAGAGCATCACGCTGTTCCCGAACGTGACGGCGTGGCCTGACGACGATGTACGACATCAAATGGATTCGCGAGAACGCCGAGGCGTTCGACACCGGCTTGAAGCGGCGTGGGCTCGAGCCGCTGTCGTCGTCGCTGCTCGCGCTCGACGACACGCGCCGCGCGGCCATCGCCAAGGCGCAGAGCGCGCAAGAGCGCCGCAACGCCCTCTCCAAGGACATCGGCAAGGCGATGGGTGCGAAGGATGTCGCGCTCGCCGACAAGCTGAAGGCCGAGGTCGCGAGCCTGAAGGATTCGCAGCCGGCGCTGGAGGCGCAGGAGAAGGCTGCCAAGGACGCGCTCGACGAGCAACTCGCGGCCATCCCCAACAAGCCGAACGACGATGTGCCCGAAGGCGCGGACGAGCACGGCAATGTCGTGAAGTCGGTGCACGGCGAGAGGCCGGAGGAGACGGGCAAGCGTCTCGTCGGCATCAACCAGCCCAAGGAGCATTTCGAGCTGGGCGAGGCGCTCGGCCAGATGGACTTCGAGACCGCTGCGAAGCTCTCGGGCTCGCGCTTCGTCGTGCTCAACAACCAGATCGCTCGCCTGAGCCGCGCGATCGGGCAGTTCATGCTCGATACGCATACGGAGGAACACGGCTATACCGAGGTGATGCCGCCGCTGATGGTGCGCGACGACGCCATGTTCGGCACGGCGCAGCTTCCGAAGTTCCGCGACGATCAGTTCCGTGCCGGCGATGACCACTGGCTCATCCCCACCGCCGAGGTGCCGCTGACCAATCTCGTGCGCGAATCGATCGTCGCCGAAGAGGAGCTTCCGCGCCGCTATACCGCGCTGACGCCTTGCTTCCGGGCCGAGGCCGGCTCGGCCGGGCGCGATACGCGCGGCATGCTGCGCCAGCACCAGTTCGAGAAGGTCGAGCTGGTCTCGATCACCGCGCCGGAGAAGTCCGCCGAGGAGCATGAGCGCATGCTCGCCTGCGCCGAGGCCGTGCTGAAGAAGCTCGACCTGCATTATCGCGTAATGACGCTCTGCACCGGCGACATGGGCTTCGCCTCGCAAAAGACCTACGACATCGAGGTCTGGCTGCCCGGCCAGAAGACCTATCGCGAGATCTCGTCCTGCTCGGTCTGCGGCGATTTCCAGGCGCGGCGGATGAACGCCCGCTACAAGACCAAGGACGGCAAGGGGCCATTCTTCGTCCACACGCTGAACGGCTCCGGCACGGCGGTCGGCCGGGCCCTGATCGCGGTGATGGAGAACTACCAGAACGCCGACGGCTCGATCACCGTGCCCGACGTGCTGGTGCCCTATATGCGCGGCGTGACGCGCATCGAGAAGGCGTGATCCGGCGCCTTCGACCTCTCGTTGCTCCTGCTGAAGGCCTGACCCATGCGCATTCTCGTCACCAATGATGACGGCATCCACGCCGAAGGGCTGGCCGTCCTGGAGCGCATCGCGGCGCAGCTGTCGGACGATGTCTGGGTCGTCGCGCCCGAAACCGACCAGTCGGGCGTGGCCCATTCGCTGTCGCTGTCGAATCCGCTGCGGCTGCGCCAGATCTCGGCGCGGCGCTTCGCCGTCACTGGTACCCCGACCGACTGCGTGATCATGGCAGCGCGCTCGATCATGATCGAGAACCGGCCCGATCTGGTGCTGTCCGGCGTCAATCGCGGCCAGAACGTCGCCGAGGACGTGACCTATTCGGGCACGATCGCCGCCGCCATGGAGGGCACGCTGCTCGGCATACCCTCGATCGCGGTCAGTCAGGCCTATGGCCCCGGCGGGCGCGAGAACATCCGTTGGGACTGCGCCGAGCACCATGCTCCCGGCATCATCCGCCGCTTGCTGGCGGAAGGCATTCCCTCCGACGTGCTGTTCAATCTGAACTTCCCGAATGTCGCGCCGAGCGAGGTCGAGGGCATCGCGGTGACCGTGCAGGGCCGGCGCGACCAGGAGTTGCTGCAGCTGCAGCCGCGCCAGGACGGCCGCGGCAACCCGTATTTCTGGATTGCCTTCGCGCGCGGGAAGACGGAGCCGGCCAATGGCACCGATCTCAGGGCGCTGGCCGAGAAGAAGATCTCGGTGACGCCGCTCGAACTCGACCTGACGCATGAGCCGACGCTGACCCGCTTCGCGCGCGTGTTCGCTTAAGTGAACCTGCGCTTCCAGCCGCGTCATCCTGGGCGACCGAAGGTCGGCCCGGGATCCATCATGGGGAGCCGAGCTCTCCGATGGATCCCGGCGTTCCGCTTCGCTTCGGCCAGGATGAAGGCGCGGCTGGAATACACGCCGGCGCGCGCTGAACCATGACCGAGGGCGAGCGCGGCGGAATGGACGAGGAGGCGCCGGCCAGCGAGGGCGAGCGGACCGTCGCCTTCCTGCTGTCGCTGCGGGCGCAGGGCGTGCGTGATCTCACGCTTCTTCGCGCGATGGAACGGATCGCGCGCGAGCGCTTCGCTCCGGCGCGCTTCGCCGATCTCGCCCGGCAAGACGTGTCGGTGCCGCTGCCCTGCGGCCAGACCATGACGGCGCCGCACACGGTCGCCGCGCTTCTCACAGCGCTCGACATGCAGGCCTCGGCGCGCGTGCTCGAGGTCGGCACCGGCTCGGGCTATGTTGCGGCCCTCATGGCTGCGATGGGCGGCGAGGTCGTTTCGCTCGAACGCTACCGGACGCTGGCCTTGGCCGCACATGAGCGGGTCGCGGCGAGCGGGTATGGCGCTTCCGTCGAGCTGCGCCATGCCGACGGCTTCCAGCCGGACCGGACGCTCGGACGCTTCGACCGCATCCTGGTCAACGGCGTGACCCATGCGATTCCCGAATCACTGCTGATGCGCCTGTCGACGGGCGGGCGGCTCGTGGGGGCGCTGCGTGTCGAGGGCGCGGCGCGCCGGGTCGTGGTGACGCGCCTCGCGGATGGCGGCTTCGACCATGCGATGGGCCCGGCCATCCGCCTGCCGCCGCTGGTACCGGGGCTGGCGCGCGCCCTTTGAGGCGGTTTCTCGGAGTCGAACGAAAAAGCAAACGCGAAGGTGTGGCTCGAAACGGTTTCGTAACCTGAACGGGGCTTTAATGCTCCCCATCGAGTTGCGTTGTTCGCGAGTGCCAGTTCCATGCGTAGCCAAGCCGGATCGGTCAAGTTCAGCCTCGTCCTCCGCGCGTCGACAGCGTGCCTGCTCGCCTTGGGCGTCAGTGCCTGCTCGTCCGATACGATGCGGTTCACCGAGACCCCCTTCGCGAATCCCTTCAAGTCCGCCCAGGCTTCGGCCGCGGTGCGCGATCCAGCCACCACCGGTTCGATCGGTGGTTCGGCCAACACGCCGGTCTATTCGACGCCGGCGCCGGTCATGACCGCGGTCCGTTCCCAGCCGCTTCCGCCGCCGCAGTCGGCGGTTGCTCTGCGCAGTGCCGCGCCGCAGCCCGTTGCCGGCAATGCCTCGGGCTGGAGCGCACAGGGCGGTACCCCGATCGTGGTCGCCCAGGGCGAGACGCTCGACATGATCTCGTCGCGCTACGGCGTGCCGCGTGCTGCGCTGATCTCGGCCAACGGGCTGTCCAGCCCGAATGTCGCGCCGGGCTCTCGTCTGACCATCCCGGTCTACAACGCCGCTACCGCCGGCAGCGCGCCGGCGCCGAGGCAGCAGGTTGCGCAGGCCCAGCCCGAAACCCGCTCCGATGCGTCGCGTTTCGGGACCGGTCCCGCTCCTGCAGCGTCGGTCGCCGCGGTTCGCCCGGCTGCGCCGGTGCAGGACGCTCGTGCAAAGGCTCAGGCCGAGGCCAGGGCGGCTGCAGACGCCAAGGCCAGCGCCGCACAGCAGAAGGCGGCCGCCGCCGCTGAAGCCAAGGCGAAGGCGGAAGCCGATGCGCAGGCGATGCGCGATGCGCGGGCCCGTTTCGCAGCCGAGGCCAAGGCCAAGGCCGCCGCGAAGGTGTCCGCTCCTGTCGCTGCCGTTCCCGTCGCCAAGCCCGTCGCAGTTGCCAAGCCGGTTGTCGAGAAGCCCGTGGTCGCCGAGGCCAAGCCGGTTCGTGCTCCCGCTCCGGAGAAGGCCAAGCCGGTCGTCGTCGCTAGCGCGCCTGCGGTGGAGCCGAAGGCCACCGCCATTCCGAAGGCTGAGCCTGAACCCGCTGCGACCACCGCCAGCCTGCCGAAGCAGGAGGAGGCGGGCGAGAAGGCCGATTTCCGCTGGCCCGCTCGTGGCCGCGTCATCTCCGGCTTCAGCGGCCGGGGCGGCAACGAGGGCATCAACATCGCCGTGCCGGAAGGCACGCCGATCAAGGCGGCCGAGGGCGGCACTGTCGCCTATGCCGGCAACGAGCTGAAGGGCTACGGCAATCTCGTGCTGATCCGCCATCCCAACGGCTATGTCTCGGCCTACGCCCATAATGGCGAGCTGAACGTCAAGCGCGGCGAGACGGTGAAGCGCGGCCAGGTCGTGGCCAAGTCGGGCCAGAGCGGCAATGTCTCCTCGCCGCAGCTGCATTTCGAGCTGCGCAAGGGCTCGGCGCCGGTCGATCCGACACCCTATCTGAACAACTGAGCCGAACCTTCATCTCGCATCGGCACTCCCAGAAATCCGGATCCCGGCTTTCGGGCCGACGCTCCAGAGTTCACCCTTCGACCGGTCTCCGCGAGACCCCACCGGTCGGAACAAGGCGGGGCGGTCCCAGGAAAGGCCGCCCCGCCATTCTTTTTGGTTTTCGAGTTGGGGGAAGGGCCGCGCGAGCGGCCTTTTCTGTTTGCGAATGAGGTTCATGCCTCATTCGCCAGTGCGTCGCGCTGCCACCTTCTCCCGGTCGCGAGAAGCGCGGCGCCGCTTATCCCTCCAGCGTCTTGCCCAGGCGTCCCGCCAGATCCTGGATGTACTGCCAGGCCGTGCGGCCCGAGCGGGAGCCACGTGTGGTCGCCCATTCCAGCGCCTCGTGGTGGAGCGCCTCGCGCTCGATCTCCAGCCCGAAATGGCCGACATAGCCGTCGATCATCGCGAGATACTCGTCCTGGCTGCATTTGTGGAAGCCGAGCCAGAGGCCGAAGCGATCCGACAGCGAGACCTTCTCCTCGATCGCTTCGCCGGGGTTGATCGAGGTCGAGCGTTCGTTCTCCATCATATCGCGCGGCAACAGGTGTCGGCGGTTCGAGGTGGCGTAGAACACGACATTGCCGGGCCTGCCTTCGACGCCGCCGTCGAGCGCCGCCTTCAGCGACTTATAGGAGGTGTCGCCCCCGTCGAAGGATAGGTCGTCGCAGAAGACGATGGCGCGATGCGCGTCGGGGCGCAGCAGCCCCATCAGGACGGGCAGGCTCTCGATGTCCTCGCGGTGGATCTCGATCAGCTTGAGCGGAAGGGCCTCACCCTGCAGGCGCTGGTTGGTGTCGGCATGGACCGACTTGACCAGGGAGGACTTGCCCATGCCGCGGGCGCCCCAGAGCAGCACGTTGTTGGCCGGCAGGCCGCGGGCGAAGCGCTCGGTATTCTCGGCCAGCGTGTCGCGGACACGGTCGACCCCGCGCAGCAGCGAGAGCGCGACGCGGTTGACGCGCGCTACCGGCGCGAGTTCGGATCCGGCGGGATGCCAGACGAAGGCGTCGGCGAGCGTGAGGTCGGCCGGTTTGCGGGCTGGCGGGGCGATCCGCTCCAGCGCGTCGGCGATGCGCAGCAGCGTCGCGAGCGTCTGGTCAGTCTCGGTCGTGGCAGGGGAGGTCATGCTTGAGGTCATGCTGGGCAATATCCTGGCGGGCCTGCGAGAGGGCGATCCACAACAACCGTACCCGGCGGTACGGCAAATGGAACCCTAAACTGTGTGCCGCGACAAAGCGCAAGGCCATTGCGCGAACAGCGGCAAGCCCATAGGTGAGGAACGCGTCCGCGTCAGCGGCCGCGTCCGATTGATTTACCGGCGTCGCTGGCTATAGTCCGCGCGCTTTTTGAGCCTGACGATGGATTTGCCGCAGCCTGCGGCCGGCGGCGCGCCGCGCCGGCGTGATGAAGGAGCCCTTTCGTGATCACCCCCGCTTTCGCCCAAGCCGCCGGGGCCGGTGGCTCCACCGACATGCTGATGTCGCTGGTGCCGTTCGTCCTGATCTTCGTGATCATGTGGTTCCTGATCATCCGCCCGCAGCAGAAGCGCGTGAAGGCCCATCAGGAGATGATCAAGAACGTGCGTCGCGGCGACACGGTCGTGACCTCCGGAGGCATCATCGCCAAGGTCACCAAGGTGACTGACGACGCCGAGCTCGAGGCGGAAATCGCCGACGGCGTAAAGGTCAAGCTCGTCAAGGGCATGATCACCGACGTTCGCGCCAAGGGCGAGCCGGTCAAGAGCTAACCAGCCCCCGGCGGGCTACTCGGGTTCGGCCTCGCCAGGGGCCGGCCTGCGACAACAAGGCTGTTCACGCAGATGCTCCGTTTCCAGACCCGCAAGGTCATCGTCGTCCTGCTCGTGCTGCTCTTCGGCTGCGGCTTCGCGTTGCCGAACCTGTTCTCGCCCGAGACGCGCAAGGCGATCGAGGCAGGCGCTCCCTCCTGGATTCCGCGCATCCTGCTGCCGATCCATGCGATGGTGCTCGGCCTCGACCTGCAGGGCGGCTCGCACGTCCTGCTCGAGGTCGACCGGGCCGATCTCACGCGCAGCCAGGTGACGCAGTTGCGCGACGACGTCCGGCGCATCGTCCGTGATGAACGGGTCTCCTTCCAGGGCGGCATCGTGATGAACCCGCGGGGCGTGCAGATCCGCGTGCCGGATGCTGCCGACCGCGCCAAGCTCCTGCCGAAGCTGCGTGAACTCTCTCAGCCGATCGGGACGCTCGGCGCGTTCGGGCCTTCCGGCAACCAGTCGATCGCCGTCACCGAACAGCCCGATGGGCTGATCCAGCTTGCCGTCACGGATGCCGGCATCAACGAGCGCGTCAGGCGCGCCGTCGAGCAGGCGATCGAGGTCATCCGCCGCCGCATCGACGCGACCGGCACGACCGAACCGAACATCCAGAGGCAGGGGCTCGACCGCATCCTCGTCCAGGTCCCGGGCCTGCAGGATCCGCAGCGCCTGAAGGTGCTGCTCGGCGAAACCGCGAAGCTCGAGTTCCGCCTTGTGGCCGAACCGGGGGCGACCGATGTCGACATGCTGCCCTCGCAGGACGCCGGCGGCCAACTCGTCCCGGTGGCACGTCAGCCGATCGTCGACGGCGCGGACCTGATCGACGCGCAGCCCGCCTTCGATTCACGCACCAGCCAGCCGATCGTCAATTTCCGCTTCAACATCCGCGGGGCCCAGCGTTTCGGCCAGATCACGACCGAGAATCTCGGTCGGGCGCTCGCCATCGTGCTCGACAACAAGGTGATCTCGGCGCCGGTGATCCAGTCACCGATCACCGGTGGATCAGGCCAGATCTCCGGCAACTTCACCGTCGAATCGGTCAACAACCTCGCCATCCTGCTGCGCGCCGGCGCGCTGCCGGCGAAGATGACGATCGTCGAGGAGCGCACCGTCGGCCCCGGCCTCGGCGCCGACTCGATCCATGCCGGCAAGATGGCCACCGTGATCGCGACCATTCTGGTGATCATCTACATGATCGCGACCTATGGCGTGTTCGGCTTCATCGCCTCGATCGCTCTGCTCGTCCATGTCTGCCTGATCCTCGGACTGATGTCGGTGCTGGGCGCGACGATGACGCTGCCGGGCATCGCGGGCATCGTCCTGACGATCGGCACTGCGGTCGACTCGAACGTGCTGATCTATGAGCGCATGCGCGAGGAGGCCCATATGGGCCGCAGCCTCGTCTCGGCCCTGGAGGCGGGCTTCCAGCGCGCCTTCGCCACGATCATCGACTCGAACGTCACCATGCTGATCGCGGCCGTGGCGCTGTTCTCGCTCGGCTCCGGCCCGGTGCGCGGGTTCGCCGTGGTGTTCATCCTGGGCATCCTGACCACCGTCATCACCGCGGTCACGCTGACCCGGATGCTGATCGCGCTGTGGTATCGCTGGGCGCGCCCCAAGACCCTTCCGTTCTGACGCAAGCCAACTGCTCAAGGAGATCAGCGCATGCGTCTGGTTCGCATCGTTCCCGACAATACGACGTTCAAGATCGTCCGCTTCCGGCGGTTCAGCTACCCGTTCTCGGCGGCCTATTCGCTGCTGGTGCTGTTCCTGTTCGCGACCATCGGGCTGAATTTTGGCATCGACTTCCGCGGTGGCACGCTGATCGAGATGCAGGCGAAGTCCGGGAAGACCGAGATTGCCCAGATTCGCCAGACCGCGAACGGGCTCGGCTTCGGCGAGGCGGAGGTCCAGGAGTTCGGCCAGGCCGGCGACGTCTCGATGCGCTTCGCCCTGCAGCCCGGCGGTGAAGCCGCGCAGCAGCAGGTCGTCGTCAAGGCGCGAGAGGCGTTCTCGCAGAGTTTCGATTTCCGCCGGGTCGAAACCGTCGGCCCGCGCGTCTCGGGCGAGCTTGTCCAGGCCGGCACGCTCGGCGTCGTGCTCGCGATCGTCGGCGTGCTGATCTATCTCTGGTTCCGCTTCGAGATGCCGCTCGCCATCGGCGCGATCCTCGGCACGCTGCACGACATCGTGCTGACGATGGGCTTCTTCCTGATCACGCAGCTCGAGTTCAACCTGACCTCGATCGCGGCGATCCTGACCATCGTCGGCTATTCGCTGAACGAGACGGTGGTGGTGTTCGACCGCACGCGCGAATTGCTGCGGCGCTACAAGACCATGCCGGTCGCCGACCTGCTCGATCTCTCGGTGAACTCGACCCTGTCGCGCACCGCGATTACCTCGACCACGACGGTGCTCGCGCTGATCGCGCTCGTGCTGTTCGGCGGTTCGGCGATCGAGGGCTTCGCGCTGGTCATGCTGTTCGGCGTCGTGGTCTGCACCTATTCGGCGATGTTCATCTCGACGCCGGTGCTGCTCTACATGGATGTGCGCAGCACCGCCCAGCGCGAGGAGGCGCAGGAGCGCGCAGCCACCGCCAGCAAGGCCAAGGCCTGATTCCGCACGGCACGGAGGCGTCGGCATGACCCGCTTCGACGGATTCGTGCCCGGCCGGCACCAGCTCGACGCCTTCGGGGCTGGTGGCTTCCGCTTCGCCGGCATGAGCCATCGCGGCTCGGTGCTGGCGACGCCGGCCGGCATCCGGATCTGGCCGGTGACGCGCTTCGCCGAGATCACGCCGGAAAGCCTGAAGCCGGTGCTCGACGAGGCCGAGGCAATCGACTTCCTGCTGATCGGCACCGGGACCGACATCGCCTTCATCCCGCATGAATGGCGCGACCTGCTCAAGGCGAGCGGGATCACGGTCGAAGGCATGGCGACGGGTGCTGCGGCGCGGACCTACAATGTGCTGGTGGCGGAGGAGCGCCGCGTCGCGGCGGCACTGATCGCGGTCGATTAGCGCTACGTCGCGAGGCGTGGCTGCTGGCCGCCAACTCCGTCAAATCGTTCCCGCCATGTCGTTGAGACGTAGCCATGCGCCGCCGGCTCGTCCTACACTGCCGAGGCAGGGGCCAGGGGGCGGGCACTGGATCGAGGCAGGATGATGCCGCAGGCAACCGAAACCGACCGTCGCAGCGAGACCACGCTTTCGGCCTTGCCCCAGGCTTATGCGCATTGCGCGACGATGGTGCGCGAGGCCGACCACGATCGCTACATTACCTGCCTCTATGCGCCGGAATCGCAGCGGCCGGCGCTGTTCGCGCTCTATGCCTTCAGCCATGAGATCGCGCGCGTGCGGGCGCTGGTCAGCGAGCCGCTGCCCGGCGAAGTGCGGCTGCAATGGTGGCGCGACCTGCTCGAGGGCGAGGCGGGCGGCGAAGTGCAGGCGCATCCGGTCGCGGCCGCGCTGCTCGACACGATCGCGCGCTACCGCCTGCCGATCGCGCCGCTGACCGGGCTGATCGAGGCGCGCGTCTTCGACCTGTACGATGATCCGATGCCCTCCCTGCGTGACCTGGAAGGCTATGCCGGGGAGACCTCGAGCGCGCTGGTCCGGCTGGCATCGATCATCCTGGCCAATGGCCGCGACCCGGGCGGTGCGGCGGCGGCCGGCTATGCCGGTGTCGCCTACGCGCTGGCCGGGCTGATGCGCGCCTTTCCCTGGCATGCGGCGGAGGGGCAGGTCTATCTGCCGGCCGACATCCTCTCGCGCAACGGCGTCACCCGCGACGACATCGTGCGCGGGCGCGGCGGGCCCGGCGTGCTCTATTCGCTGAAGGAGCTGCGCGAGATCGCGCGCAGTCATCTGAAGAAGCTGAGCGACCTGCGCAGCACAATCCCCAGCGCGGTCATGCCGGCCTTCCTGCCGGCGGCACTGGTCGAGCCTTATCTCAAGCGCATGGAGCGCGGCGGCTACGATCCCTATCGCACGATCATCACGCTGCCGGCCTGGCGGCGGCAATGGGTGATCTGGCGGGCGGCGCGCCGGGCGGGCTGAACTCGCGGACGGGCCGATATGAAAAAGCCCCCGGCCGAGACCGGGGGCTTTCTGTTGCGGAGGCCGGTGGCGCTCAGACGTGGATCGAGCGGCTCTTGATCACCAGGATGGCGAAGATCGAGAGCGCGCAGCAGGCGACGATGTAGGCGGAGACATAGACCGGGCTGCCGCCGGCCCAGCCGACGAGTGCCTGCGCGATGAAGGGCGTCGGCCCCGCCACCAGCACGCCGTTCAACTCACGCGACATTGCCAGTCCCGAGAAGCGGTAGCGCGTCGGGTAGAGATTGGTCAGGAAGGCGCCCTGTGCGCCGGCGGTCGAGCCGAAGCCGAGGCCGTAGCCGAGCGCGATGCCGACCGTGCACCAGAGCAGGCTGCCGGTGTCGAACATCCAGAACAGCGGGAAGGCGAGTGCGGCAATGACGAGCGCGCCGAAGATATAGACCGTTGCCGAGCCGATCTTGTCGGCGAGGACGCCCATGAAGCCGACACCGACGATGCCGAAGAGCGAGCCGATGGTGACCGCGATCAGGCCATCCGTGCGGGTCATGCCGACGGTGTTGGTCATGTAGCTCAGCGAGAAGGCGCTGAGGATATAGGCGTTGGCGTTGTGAGCCGTTACCGACAGGAAGCCGAAGAGGACTTCCTTCGGACTGTTGAGGAAGAGCTCGCCGAGCGGAACGGACTGCTCATGCTTCTTGGCCTCGGCGCGGGCCATGGCCGCGACATATTCCGGCGTCTCGTCGAGATGCTTGCGGATATAGAGCGCCACCAGGAACAGCACGCCCGAGAGCAGGAAGGGCACGCGCCAGGCCCAGCCGAGCAGCACTTCTTCCGGTAGATAGGAGATGCCGAGGAAGGACAGGGTCGCGAGCATGATGCCGACCAGCGTCGCCGCATTCGGCAGTCCGGTGTAGAAGGCGCGCTTGTTGGCTGGTGCATATTCCGCGACCAGCACCATCGCGCCGGCCAGCTCGGCACCGGCGCCGAAGCCCTGGATCAGACGCATGATGACGAGCAGGACCGGCGCCATGATGCCGATGCTCTGATAGGTCGGGAGCAGGCCCATCAGCACGGTCGCGGCGCCCATCAGCGCAATGGTCAGGATCAGCGCCGGCTTGCGGCCGAACTTGTCGCCGATATGGGAGATCACGATGCCGCCGACCGGCCGGGCGAAGTAACCGACGGCAAATGTCGCGAAGGCGGCCAGCACGCCGGTGCTCGGCGACAGGTTCGGGAAAAAGAGCTTGTTGATGATCAGGCCGGAGGCGGCGCCGTAGAGGGCGTAGTCGTACCACTCGATCACGGTGCCGACGGTGGCGGCGGTCACCGCCTTGCGGATATTCGCGTCTTTCGCAGCCGGACGCGTCTCGGCATGGACATTCATCATGTCGTCGGTCGTTCCTCGACAATCTTCTGATCGAGGATCGGTAATCGACTGGAGCGCCCCCGGCCACGATGCTTGCTGCATTGCGGCATGCATAAAGGCGCTGACCATGGGTCAGAGAAATGAAGACAAAACGCTCAGAATCGACGTTTAACCGTGAAACACAGTCAAAACGCGCCCTGATTCAGCGCGTTTGAAGAGCTATTATGGGTTTATTCGACTTTAGTCGTATGCGTGTTCACGATCCGGTGGGATCGACTATTCCGCAGCCTCGGAAGCCTTGCCACCGGCCCAGCTTTCCATGTCCGCCTTGGCACGTGCCGTGAGCGCATGCTTGCGCGCGACGCTCTTGGCGGGGCCCTTCAGCTTCTTGCCGTCGGGGCCGTGCGTGGCCTGGCCCTCGATATGGGGAAACAGGCCGAAATTGATGTTCATCGGCTGGAAGGAGCGCGGCCCCTCGTCGATGGTGACGATGTGGCCGCCCGTGATGTGGTTGACGAGCGCGCCAAGCGCCGTCGTCGCCGGGGGCAGGTCGAGCTCGCGGCCGAGACGCTCGGCGGCTGCCATGCGCCCGCTGAGCAGGCCGATCGCGGCGCTCTCGACATAGCCCTCGCAGCCGGTGATCTGGCCGGCGAAGCGCAGGCGCGGCTCAGCCTTCAGCCGCAGGCGCTCGTCGAGCAGCTTCGGCGAGTTGAGGTAGGTGTTGCGGTGGATGCCGCCGAGGCGGGCGAATTCGGCGTTCTGGAGGCCGGGGATCATCCGGAAGATCGCGGCCTGCTCGCCGTATTTCAGCTTGGTCTGGAAGCCTGTCATGTTGAACAGGGTGCCGAGCGCATTGTCCTGCCGTAGCTGGACCACGGCATAGGCCTTGACCGTCGGGTTGTGCTTGTTGGTCAGGCCGACGGGCTTCATCGGGCCCCAGCGCAGCGTCTCGCGGCCGCGCTCGGCCATGACCTCGATCGGCAGGCAGCCGTCGAAATAGGGCGTGCCCTCCCACTCCTTGAACTCGGTCTTCTCGGCCGCGAGCAGCGCGTCGATGAAGGCCTCGTACTGGTCGCGGTCGAGCGGGCAGTTGATGTAGTCGGCGCCTGTGCCACCGGGGCCGGCCTTGTCGTAGCGCGACTGGAACCAGGCCTGGTCCATATCGATCGAGTCGAAATGGACGATCGGCGCAATGGCGTCGAAGAAGGCGAGCGAATCCTCTCCGGTGAGCGACTGGATACCCTGAGCCAGCGCCGGCGAGGTGAGGGGGCCGGTGGCAATGATGACCTTGTCCCATTCCGCAGGCGGCAGGCCCGCGATCTCGCCGCGGTCGATCGTCACGAGCGGATGCGCCTCGAGTGCGGCCGTCACGCTTTGCGAAAAGCCGTCGCGATCGACGGCCAGCGCGCCGCCAGCCGGAACCTGGTGCGCGTCGCCCTTGGCCATGATCAGCGAATCGAGCCGGCGCATCTCCCAATGAAGCTGGCCGACCGCGTTGCTGAGCGAATCGTCGGAGCGGAACGAGTTGGAGCAGACGAGCTCGGCGAGGCCTTCTGTCTTGTGGGCATCGGTGCCGCGGACGGGGCGCATCTCGTGGAGAACGACGGGGACGCCGGCCTGGGCGATTTGCCAGGCGGCTTCGGAGCCGGCGAGACCGCCGCCGATGATGTGAACGGGTTCCATAGCCTGCGGATGTGTCCGCCGCGGCCCGGAACGTCAAGTGAGACAGGGGCCAGAAACGCAAAATGCCCGCCGGGGGGCGGGCATTCGCTCTACAACCGGTCTTCGCGAGGGAGGGGAACGCGAGTCCAGGAGATACTACTTGTAGCCGCGCCCGCTTGCGGAGCGCGACGCCTTCAGACGGCAGCGTGGCTGCGCGCGACGAAGGCGATTTCCGAGCGCGACAGGCCGAGATCGTCGAGCTCGCGGTCGGTCAGACGGGAGAGCTCGCGAACGGTCTCGCGGTAGCGCAGGTAAGAGCGGATCTTGGCGGCGATCATGGTGACGAACATTGTGGCAGTCCTGTTTGAGTTCCGGAGCGGGTCGGTGCCCACAGCGATGAATTCGTTGTGCACTGCATATAAGTCAGCCATGCCTGCCCAAATAGGGGCCGTTTGTCAGTTCCGTTATGCGATGGGTGCATGAACCGGCGCCAATGCTGTCATTTTTGGTGTTTTGCCCGCGCTGAGCGGTTAACGGATCGGTAAGATTCGACTGAAATCTGCCTCGCGAATGGGCAAATCATCTCGCGACTGCGAAAAGAGAAGATCGGCTGCCCTTCGGATGGGCGATTCAGGCACCCGAGCGGCCTTCAACGGCTCTGGCGAGCCCGAATCGGCTCGATTCGGGGCGTTGCGCTCTTGGTGCGCCGAATGAGGGTGTGGTTAATGAAGGGTTGGTCCCCCTGGCTGCTCTCACGTGGCTGCGGAGAGCGTGATGCCGGTCCGCACATGCCCTGCCGATCCGTGCGCAGGCCTGCTGGTGGTGCAGCAATGGTGCCTGATGCCGCAGCGGCCAGCGCCGCGGCATCAGGTCAGGCGGTCAGTCGCAGCTTGTGAGCAGCTTCGAGGCCGCGGTCACGCCGGCGAGCGAGAAGGTGTAGCTGGTCTGGTTGCCGCGTGCGGAGCGCGCTTCCACCTCCATCTCGCGTCCGGCCCGCATCGCGGCGAGCAGCTCCGGCTCGCGCTCGAGCCGGCGCAGCCAGGCATTGCTGCCCTGCGTCACCATGTGGAAGCTCTCGTCGCCGATCGTCAGCGTGATCTCCGAGCCGCTGGCGAAGTCGTAGCCGGCCTGCAGGCTCGATTCCGTCGCCTGGGCTCCGTCGCTCGTCTGCACGAAGAAGTGCACGTCGCCATGGCGCAGCGTCGAAGGCTCGGCGGTGGCGGGCGTCGCGAGGATGTAGCAGCGGCGCTCCGCACCGGCGCCATAGGCTGCCGCGTTCCAGCTGCCGAAGCTGCCGAGCGGCGTCGCCGGGGCGGCCAGCGCCGGCACCGTTGCGACGAGGGCAAGCAGGGCGCAGGCGGCGCGGGGGGCGAGGTTGGTCATATCGTCTCCTTTCGTCCGAAGCGGGCAGGGTGGAAAGAAAGGGTTAACGAGGCATGACCGCGGCGCGGCCCTGCGGCACCAGGGCGCAGGCTGGTGGAGGACGTCGCCTTGCCGGAGCGCGACAACAAAACGGCCGGCCACAAGGTAGCCGGCCGGTGTCGCGTCGCGATCTTCAGGGCGCTCAGCCCTTGATGAAGGCGAGCAGGTCGGGGTTCACCACGTCGGGATGAGTGGTGCACATGCCGTGCGGCAGGCCCTCATAGACCTTCAGCGTGCCCTTCTTCAGCAGCTTGACCGCGAGCAGGGCCGAGTCGGCGATCGGGACGATCTGGTCGTCGTCGCCATGCATGACCAGCACGGGGACGTCGATCGCCTTGAGGTCCTCGGTGAAGTCGGTCTCCGAGAAGGCCTTGATGCAGTCGTAATGTGCCTTGGTGCCGCCCATCATGCCCTGGCGCCACCAGTTGTCGATGACGCCCTGCGAGACCTTCGCGCCATCGCGGTTGAAGCCGTAGAAGGGGCCTGCCGGCACGTCGACATAGAACTGCGCGCGGTTGGCGACGAGTGCGGCGCGGAAGCCGTCGAACAGCTCGATCGGCAGGCCGCCGGGGTTCTTCTCCGACTTGACCATCACCGGTGGCACGGCGCCGATCAGCACGGCCTTGGCGACGCGACCCTTCTCGGCGCGGGCGACATAATGGGCGACTTCGCCGCCGCCGGTCGAATGGCCGATATGGATGGCGTTTTTCAGGTCGAGCGCGGCGACGAGCTCGGCGACGTCGGCGGCGTAGGTGTCCATCTCGTTGCCGGTCGCCGTCTGGGTCGAGCGGCCATGGCCGCGGCGGTCATGAGCGATCACCCGGAAGCCCTTGTCGAGGAAGTAGAGCATCTGGTTGTCCCAGTCGTCGGCGCTGAGCGGCCAGCCATGATGGAACACGATCGGCTGCGCGCTCTTGGAACCCCAATCCTTGTAGAAGATCTCGGTGCCGTCCTTGGTGGTGATCGTGCTCATCATCGTATCCCCTTGGCTTCCGGGCGGCAGGAGCGTCGCCCTTCGATGTGGACGTTGTAGGCTTGCTGCTTCATGCTGGCGCTTGGCGGAACCGACATTGTGCAGCGGCAAAACTGACAAGATGACGACAGCCCCGACGATCATCGCCGAAATCGGGATCATCCAATATCCCGACGTTCAGCTAGCGGCGGTCTATGGATTGACCGATCTGTTCCGGATCGCCGGCGAGATGAGCGTGGCATGCGGCGGCCCCGAGGCACCGGTGATCCGGGTTTGCCACTGGCGACAGGCGGAGCACGGCACGGGCATCGAGCGCAGTTTCGACAGCCATCCGGGATCGCCGCACAAGCCCGGCCATCTGATCGCGCCGCCGAGCCTGATCAAGCCCGGCAAGATGCAGCCGATGCAGGGCTTCGCGAGCTGGATGGCGGCGCGCCATGCCGAGGGCACGACACTCTGCTCGGTCTGCGCCGGGGCCTTCGTGCTCGGCGAGACAGGCCTCCTCGAAGGACGCCCGGCAACGACGCACTGGGCCTTCGCCGAAGCGCTCGCCGAGCGCTTTCCCGCCATTCGCGTCGAGACCGACCGCATGGTCATCGATGATGGCGACATCATCACGGCCGGAGGTATCCTGGCCTGGACCGATCTCGGCCTGACGCTCGTCGAACGCCTGCTGGGGCCGAGCGTCATGCTCGCGACGGCGCGCTTCCTGCTCGTCGATCCGCCGGGGCGCACGCAGCGACCCTACGGTGCGTTCGTGCCGCGGCTGGACCATGGCGATGCCGCGATCCTGAAGGTGCAACACTGGCTCCAGGCGACGGGCGCCAAGGATCATGCCGTTCCGGCACTGGCGAAGCGGGCAGGGCTCGAGGAGCGCACCTTCCTGCGGCGCTTCCGCAAGGCGACCGGCCTGCGCCCGACCGAATACGCCCAGCAGATCCGGATCGCGAAGGCGCGCGAGGCGCTCGAACTGAGCAAGCGCCCGGTAGCTCAGATCGCCTGGGAGGTCGGCTATGGCGATGCCGCCGCCTTCCGCAAGCTGTTCCAGCGCATCACCGGGCTGTCGCCGGGCGATTACCGCAACCGCTTCGGCGTCGCGGCCTGAACCGTCAGGATCAGGCGCAGTCCTGCAGGCAGGCGGCCTGCCGTCAGGTCAGCATGTCGCGCACCAGCGGGATGACCTTCTCGCCATAGAGCGCGATGCTGCTGAGCATCTTCTCATGCGAGAGGGGACCGGCGCTGTACTTCATCTGGAAGCGCGAGAGGCCGAGCGTCTTGACCGTCGCCGCGATCTTGCGTGCCACGGTTTCGGGCGAGCCGACATAGAGCGAGCCGTGCTCGACCTCGCGCTCGAACTCGTCGCGGCCCATCGGCGGCCAGCCGCGTTCGGCGCCGATGCGGTCGCGCATGCGTTTGTAGTCGGCGAAGAAGGCCTCGCGCGCCTGCTCGTCGCTTTCGCCGACAAAGCCCGGAGAATGCACGCCGATCGGCTGCACCGGCTCGCCGAGCTGCGCGAAGGCGCGCCGGAAGAGATCGGCGTAAGGCGTGAAACGGGCGGGGTCGCCGCCGATGATGGCGAGCATCAGCGGCAGCCCGTAGCGGGCCGCGCGGACGACCGATTCAGGACTGCCGCCGACGCCGATCCAGGTCCGCAGGCGGCCGGTCTCGATCGGCGGGAAGACCCGCTGATTCTTGAGGGGAGGGCGGATCGTACCCTGCCAAGTCACGGATTCCTGGCTGACCAACGCCGCGAAGAGATCGAGCTTCTCGGCGAACAAGGTCTCGTACTGGCTGAGATCAAAGCCGAAGAGCGGAAAGGATTCGGTGAAGGAGCCGCGCCCCAGGATCACCTCGGCGCGCCCGTTCGAGATGGCGTCCACCGTCGAGAAGCGCTGGAAGACCCGGATCGGATCGTCCGAGCTCAGCACCGTCACCGCCGAGCCGAGCCGAATGCGGCTGGTCTTCGCCGCGATGGCTGCAAGCACCGTCTCGGGGGTGGATATTGCGAAATCGGCACGATGATGTTCGCCGACGCCGAAGAAATCGATGCCGAGACTGTCGGCGAGCACGGCCTCGTCGACGAGATTCCTGATCACCTGCGCATGCGGCAGCAGATTGCCGTCGGCCCCGGATGTGACATCGCCGAAGGTGTCGAGGCCGAGTTCAAGAGTGTCAGACATGGCATGTTCCGATGGCGAAATGGGCGTGGGCTGGCGTCGGGCAGGGCTGGTACCCCCTTCCGTGCCCGCTGACGACACCGGTCACGCGATGGTGTGCGGCGGGCATGCCATCCGGACATGGCGATGAGCGGCCGATCCGGAAGTGATTTTGCGGTATAGGGCCTATGCTGGATTCCCGGCCTGCGCCTGATCGATCGAACGAGGAACGCCTTGCCCACTCCCGAACTCATCGTCGCCCTGGGCGACGCCCGGTACCTTGTCGAGCGGCCGTTTGGCTCCTGGCCGCAGAACGCGGGCTTCGTCACCGATGTCACGGTCGATTCCCGGGGGCACATCTTCGTCATGCTGCGGCACGACCCGCTGACCCAGCCGAACGATCCCCGCGTGATCGAGCTGTCGCCCGAGGGCGAGTATCTCGGCGGCTGGGGAGGCGAACTGATCGCGGATTCGCACATGCTCACGGCGGACGCAGCCGGGCGCATCCTCTGCGTCGACCGCGACATGCACGAGGTCATCATCTGCTCGGCGGCCGGCGAGCGCATCAGCGGGCTCGGCCAGCGCGGCGAGCCGCTGGCGCCCTTCAACCATCCGACCGACGTGCATGTCTCGGACTGGGGCGACATCTATGTCGCCGACGGCTATGCCGCGAGCCGGATCCACCGCTTCTCGGCCTATGGCGTCCACATCCAGAGTTGGGGCGAGCAGGGCTGCGGCGATGGTCAGTTCGGCTGGCCGCATGCGATCTGGACGCATGCCGATGGCCGCGTTCTCGTCGTCGACCGCGCGCATCACCGTGTCCAGATCTTCGACCGCAACGGCAATCACCTCGGGAACTGGACCCATTTCCACGATCCGGTGGCGATCTGGGGCGACGCGGACGGCAACACCTATGTGACCGATACCCAGCCGACCCTCCAGAAGATCGGCCCGAATGGCGAGAAGGTCGGCCGCTGCCGGCCCTTCCTGATGGGCGCACACGGAATCTACGGCATGCCCGGCGGCGACATCCTCCTGGCCGAGAGTAGCCCGAGCCGGCTGACGCGCTTGCGGCTCCTGGACTGAGCAGCCCGCACCTCCCCGCGCCTGGGGCGGGGAGGACTTGCCATCGTGCGACCGAAGGGGAGCGAACCCGATGACCACCGTCAACGCCGCGACCGTCGGCATCGTGCTCCGCCGCGCCAGCCGCGACGATGTCGCCCGCATCGCGACCCTGATCATGCTGGGCTCGCCGCAGCCGCAGCTGACGCGGGAGGAGATTGCGGTCGAGGCCGCGCATCCGAGCTATCTCGACGCCTTCCTGGCGATCGACGCCTCCACGCACAGCGCGTTGTTCGTTGCGGAGGAGGAAGGCGCGGTGATCGGCACGATCCAGGTCACGCTGATCCCGGGGCTGATCGCGCGCGGGCGGATGCGCGCCAAGTTCGAGAGCGTCCATGTCGCGCCGGAGCGGCGCGGGCAGGGCATCGGCGCACTGATGGTCGCGCACGCGCTCACTTTCGCGCGTGAGAACGGGGCCGGAATAGCCGAGCTGACCTCGAACAAGGCGCGCGGCGACGCCCACCGCTTCTATGTCCGGCTCGGTTTCGAGCAGAGCCACGAAGGCTTCAAGATGGTGCTCTGAGACAGGTTTCAGCCGCTTTTGCACCTATATCCACGGCATGACGAGGCTGCGTGGCGCGAATTCGGACGCTCTTTCTCGCGCTGACGAAGAAGCCTACAAGTCGCTCTCCATTGTCTGCACCGTGACCGGAAGCGAAGCATGTCCGCCAGCCAGACCAAGCCGATCGACCTCTACTACTGGCCCACCCCGAACGGGTGGAAGATCACCATCATGCTGGAGGAGTGCGGGCTGCCCTACACCATCGTGCCGGTGAACATCGGCAAGGGCGACCAGTTCAAGCCGGAGTTCCTGGCGATCTCGCCGAACAACCGCATGCCGGCGATCATCGACCCGGAAGGGCCGGACGGGAGGCCGATCTCGGTCTTCGAATCCGGCGCGATCCTGCAATATCTCGGGCGCAAGACCGGGCAGTTCTATCCGGCGGATGAGCGCGCCCGCGTCGCGGTGGATGAATGGCTGTTCTGGCAGATGGGCGGCTTCGGGCCGATGCTCGGCCAGACGCATCACTTCCGGCTCTATGCGCCCGAGAAGATCCCCTACGCCGTCGATCGCTACACCAACGAGGCGAACCGGCTCTACGGCGTGCTGAACAAGCGCCTGGAAGGCCGCAACTATATCTGCGGCGACTATTCGATCGCCGACATGGCCTGCATCGGCTGGGCCAAGGGCTGGGAGAAGCAGGGCCAGGACCTCAAGCAGTTCCCCCATGTCGCGCGCTGGCTCGAGACGATGTTCGCGCGCCCGGCGGTCATGCGCGGCATCAAGGTCGGCGAGGCGCTGCGCAACCCGGCCGGCATCAGCACCCCCGAAGAGAAGGCGATCCTGTTCGGACAGAGAGCCCGCTGAGGCCGGACGCGCCGATAGCCCCGTGCGGCCTGATGGCCGCCGGGTTTCGGGCGAAAGCGTATCCGAGGGGATGCGCGGGGCGTTGTGGCGTCGCAGTCGACGGCTGCGTGCCGATGCCGATGTCGAATGTCTTAAGTCGAAGCAGCGCCGTCAGCCGCCACCTCGCCCCGCGCGCAGGTCTTTGATGCCGCCAGATCGCCTTCTGGTTATCCGTGTCACGGGTCGCGCAGCCTGACTCACCTGCGCGATGGCGATCTGCGCCTCCACCGTCCTCGAGCCCGCAACGGCCTGGGACGACGAAACCCGCAAACCCCGCCCGGCCGCACGATGCCTCGCGACAGCCCCCTTGGTCGGGCGGAGCGGGAAGAGCTTAAGCACGAGGCGGTGGCGCGGGGATAAGTTTTCGCGGGAGCTGTGACCCAAACCCCTTCCAATGACGGGAGGGGCTTCACGCGCCCGTCGTGTCAATCGCGCCGCCGGGTCCCTCAGTCCGCCCGCACCCACTTCACCGAGCGGCAGATCAGCCCGCCCATCACACAGCCCGAGGTCGTCAGCGCGTCGCCCGACAGAGTCATCGTGCCGGAATAGGTCTTGCCGTCCTCGGGGTTGAAGGCGCTGCCGGCCCATTTGCCGTCGCCTGACGGCTTCATGTCGTAGAGGATGCGCTGCCCGACCTTGGCCGGCCCGTCAGTCTTCTTGAGCCAGGTCAGCGTGCCGCACATCGCATCGCCGCATTTGGCGATGCGCACGCGCGAGGCACCGGTATCGCGCTGCCAGGTGCCGGCGACATCCTGCGCCGCGGCGGGCCCGATCGATGCAAACCCGACGACGATGAAGCCGAACCCGGCCAGTGACGCTCGCCGAGCATTCGATCCGATAGGCATGGCATACCTCCCTGTCAGACCACGCTATGTTGCATGGTTTAGATATGAACCATATCCGAGCGCGTAACGCTTTCCAAGCTGCCCTTGCGGCAGGGTGGACACCTCCTTCCGCAAGGGAGGGTGAATCCTCCGTCAACGCGCTCGGTCACATTCGTCGCGAGAGCCATTGAAAAGACTGCGCTTTTCTCAATCCGAGGATGAACGGGGCGTTGATTTAACCGCTCGCTCATCTCTCGTTGAGTTTCGATTCATCGCGAATTTTAGCGGCGCTTTTAAGGGCCGCCGCCAATCTCTGCCTCAACAAGCCGGGCCTTTGGACGGGTGGCCGGCACGAAACGAAGACAGAGGGTGGTTGTCATGGCACGCATGGAAATGAGCGCGATCCCCGCTTCCCTGGTGATCCCGAGCGAGGCTTCGGCCGAGGCCTATTACGAACTTGGCCTGATGCATGCGGCTGGCCGCGGCATCCCCGTCGACCTGGTCGCGGCGCAGAAGTGGTTCAACATCGCCCAGGCCCGTGGTTGCAGCCGCGCCGCGGCGCACCGCCAGGAGCTGGCGCTCGAGATGACGCGCGACCAGATCGCCGAGGCGCTGCGCGAGGCCCGCAGCTTCCTGACGCGTCACTGAGCGCCCCCGGAAGCGCAATCGCCTCCGCCGACGAGCCTTGTGGGGCAGGGAGGGCGCCGCTATAAGCGCGCCGCATTCCCCCGAATTTCCCCAAGGATCGACCGATGGCTGTTCAGCGTACCTTCTCCATTCTCAAGCCCGATGCGACGCGGCGCAATCTCACCGGCGCGGTCAACGCGGTCATCGAGAAGGCCGGCCTGCGCATCGTCGCGCAGAAGCGCATCCAGATGACCAAGGGCCAGGCCGAGACCTTCTATGCGGTCCATTCGGCGCGCCCCTTCTTCGGCGAGCTCGTCGAGTTCATGACCTCCGGCCCGGTCGTCGTCCAGGTTCTCGAAGGCGAGGACGGCATCGCGAAGTATCGCGAAGTCATGGGCGCCACCAACCCGGCGAATGCCGCCGAAGGCACCATCCGCAAGCTCTTCGCCGAGTCGGTCGGCGAGAACACGGTGCACGGCTCGGACGCGCCGGAGACGGCGGCGATCGAGATCGCCCAGTTCTTCTCGGGCAACGAGATCGTCGGCTGATTTCAGCCGATTGCTGAAAAGCACAGAAGGCGGGCCGGTCTCCGGCCCGCCTTTTTCATGTCGAGGACCCGGCATGGCCGGGAGCGAGCCCGGCCATGCCGAAGCAGGGCCTCAGAGCCCGCCCAGGGAGTAATTCGTTCCCGTGTCGAAGGAGTAGCTCGCCGAGAGGCCGATCGTGATCGAGTCGCGCGAGCCGTACGGCCTGACGATCGGCGAGCGGGTGGCGTCGCCGACGAGCCGCTTGTACTCGACATAGGCCGTCGTCTTGAAGTTGTCGGTCCAGTTGTAGGTGAGCTGCGCCAGCGCGCCGACCGAATGAACGCCGGTGTTGAAGCGCTGCAGCAGACCGCCCGTGCCGGGCATGGCCCCGCCGGTGCCGAAATAGGTCCGGACATAGTCGGCCGAGGCGATCCGCATGCGCGGGCCGGCGCCGAGCGTCCAGGCGCCGACAGTGGTGAAGGCGTCGAGCTTCAAGTCGGCCACGACGCCGTCATGGGCGACGATGCCGCGGCGGACATCGGCGCGGGCGCGCAGCCAGGAGGTCGGGTAGAATTCGACGAAGCCGCCGGCCTCGGCGCCGAACTTGGTCGAGGGCACTGCGACGAGCGCCGGATTGACTTCGGCACTGCGCTTCCAGAGCAGGTCGCCCGAGAAGCCGACCCGCCAGCCCTGGCCGGAGAAGACACCGATGCTGAGCATCGCGTCGTCCTCGGCCGACCACCAGGTGCTCTTCAGGCCTCGGCCCAGCGAGATGATCGGCCGTGCCCGAAACACATAGTCATCCGAGCCGGTATAGTCGGGCTGGTAGCGGACACCGGCACCGAGGGTAACGTACCAGTTCTGGGCCGACTGCGGCGAGGTGAGGGTGGTGTAGTCGGGCGACTGAGCCTGGGCTCGATCCGGCGACGACAAGACAAGGCAGGCGAGCAGGCCCGCCAGGAACGCAACGCTACGCATCAAACTGAACTCCAGCGCGAAAGGCGCCTCTCACGAATGGTGCGGGCAAAGTGAAGCATTAGGATTAACCCGAGGTTGATGCCTGGCTGCGGCGGGAGGCCGCGGGTGACCGGCGGCCCTGTCGATCAAGCAAGATGACGGCCACGCAGAGGGCGATGAGACTTGCGCACATTCCACTTTTTCCAATCATGCTCTACGACAGGCGCATGACCGAACTGCCACGCATCGCCCACCGCCCGTCGGTTTGCCCGCATGACTGCCCCTCCGCCTGTTCGCTGGAGGTCGAGGTCATCGACGGGCGCAGCATCGGCCGCGTCCGGGGCAGCAAGCGCCAGAGCTACACGGACGGCGTGATCTGCGCGAAGGTCGCGCGCTACGCCGAGCGCATCCATCATCCCGACCGCCTGCTGCATCCGCTGCGCCGGACCGGGCCGAAGGGCTCGGGCGAATTCGAGCGCATCTCCTGGGACGAGGCGCTGGACGAGATCGCCCGCCGGTTCCTGGCGATCGAGGCCGAGCACGGCGCCGATTCCATCTGGCCCTACTACTATGCCGGCACGATGGGGCTTGTCATGCGCGACGGCATCAACCGCCTGCGTCATGCCAAGCGCTATTCCGGCCAGTATTCGACGATCTGCACGACCACGGCCTGGACCGGCTTCATCGCCGGGACGGGGCGCCTCGCCGGGCCTGATCCGCGCGAGATGGCGAAGTCCGACTGCATCGTGATCTGGGGCACGAATCCCGTGCACACGCAGGTCAATGTGATGCACCACGCCATCAAGGCGCGGAAGACGCGCGGCGCGAAGATCGTCGCGATCGACATCTACCACAATGCGACGCTCGCCCAGGCCGACCTGCCGCTGGTGCTGCGGCCGGGCACGGATGCGGCGCTGGCCTGCGCCGTGATGCATGTGCTCTTCCGCGACGGCCATGCCGACCGCGACTATCTCGCCGCGCATACGGATGCGCCGGACGAGCTCGAAGCGCATCTGCAGAGCCGCACGCCGGAATGGGCCGCGGCCATCACCGGGCTTTCGGTCGCGCAGATCGAGGAATTCGCCGCGCTCGTCGGGACGCGCAAGAACAGCTTCTTCCGCCTCGGCTACGGCTTCGCCCGCCAGCGCAACGGCGCGGTCTCGATGCATGCGGCGCTCTGCGTGCCGACGGTGACGGGCGCCTGGCAATATGAGGGCGGCGGCGCCTTCCACAGCAACAGCGGCATCTATGCCTGGCGCAAGAGCCTGATCGAGGGGCTCGACGTCCGCGATCCACGCATCCGTGAGCTCGACCAGTCGCAGATCGGGCGCATCCTGACCGGTGATGCCGAGGCACTTCGGCAGGGCGGGCCGGTGAAGGCGCTGTTCATCCAGAACACCAACCCGGTTTCGGTCGCGCCCGAGCAGGAGCTGGTCAAGCAGGGCTTCGCCCGCGACGACCTCTTCACCGTCGTGCATGAGCAGTTCATGACCGAGACGGCGAAGATGGCCGACATCGTGCTGCCGGCGACCCAGTTCATGGAGCATGACGACATCTACCAGGGCGGCGGCCACCAGCACATCATGTGGGGCGGCAAGCTGATCGAGCCCGCCGGCGAATGCCGCTCGAACCATGATCTGATCTGCGATCTGGCCAAGCGTCTCGGCGCAGAGCATCGCGGCTTCGCGATGAGCCCGCGCGAGCTCGTCGACTGGACGCTGCGCGAAAGCGGGCGCGGCACGCTCGACGAATTGATCGCGAATGATTTCCTCGACGTGCAGCCGGATTTTCGCACGGCGCATTATCTCGACGGCTTCGGCTATCGCGATCGCAAGTTCCGCTTCAAGCCGGACTGGCCGAAGGTACCAAACCCCAATGCCGGCCGTGTCGGCCCCTGGCAGCAGATGCCGGCGCTGCCCGACTACTGGGACGTGCTCGACAATGTCGACGCCGAGCATCCCTTCCGTCTGGCAACAAGCCCGGCCCGGAGCTTCCTCAACTCGACCTTCACGGAGACGCCGAGCTCGGTGAAGAAGGAAGTCGGCCCGACGCTGATGCTGCATCCCGAGGACGCTGCCCGCCTGGACATCGCGGCCGGGGACGAGGTTGTCGTCGGTAACGCGCGCGGCAGCGTGCATCTCAGCGCGGTGCTGTTTGCTGGCGTCGTCCGCGGCGTCGTCATCGCCGAATCGATCTGGCCCAATGCGGCTCACAAGCACGGGCGCGGCATCAACACCATTACCGGGGCGGACGGGCCCGCCCCCTTTGGCGGGGCTGCATTCCACGACAACAAGGTCTGGATCAAGAAGGCGTGAGCGCACGCGGCGCGACCGGCGCTTTCTAGGCATCTTCCCGCGACGCAACCCCCGGTCGCGCGCAGACCCTTGACGTTTGGGCGGCAGTATGGCCCTTCCGCTGCGCAGGCGGGCCATACAGCGGCGCCAATGCGCCTGCGCGCCAAGGACAACTGAAATCATGATCATGCGGCGGATGGGTGCGGTCTTGCTGGCCGGTGGATTGTCTGTGCTGGCGGGGCTCGGTGCCCATGCGGCGAGCGGCTCGAGCGCCTTGCCGCCGCCCGATCCGACCGCCAAAAACCTGACGCCCTACCAGATTCAGCTGCGCGCCTTCGACGCTTGCCTGGTGACGCAGTCGCGGCTGATGAGCACGACGCGCGAAGCCGTGCACACACCGTGCAGCTGCTACGCCAAGGGCACCGTCACGGCGATGACCAAGGACGAGATCCAGGCCTTCCGCGACACCGGCTACTTCAACGACTCGGCGCGCGAGAAGGGCCTCGGCTTCATCGACCGCTGCAAGCTCAAGCGGCCGGTCTGATCGCTTCCACCTCCGGGAAGAAGCGCTCCCGCATCCGCGTCGCATAGGCGACGAGGCTGGGGCGCGCTTCGATCAGCCCCCGAAGCGGCGATTCGAACAGCGGCGTCAGCCCGGCGATCATGAAGGCGCCGAGCGCGGCGTCGCCGCCGGCAGGCTCGTCGCCCCCGAGATAGGCGCGATCCGCCAGGATAGCGACGATGGCGTCGAGCGCGCGTTCCGCCAGCTTGAGTTTCTCGGCCTGGCTGTGCCGGCCGAGACCATGGCCGTATAGGTTGCGGCGGACCGAGCGTCTGATCATCGCGCAGACCAGCGGGCGCAGCGGCGCGGGAACTGACTTGAAGAAGTTCACCGGGCCGCGCGCGAAATTGGCGTCGTCCATCCAGCGCTCGTCGACCATGATCCAGTAGATCTGCTCCTCGAGCATCTTCTCGACAGCCCAGAGCGTGCCCCTGCGCTCGGCGCTCAGGCCCTTGTCGAAGTCGATGCCGTGCCGGCCTTCGAGGTGAAAGCGGATGAAGCTCGAATCGGCGACGGTCACGCCGTCATCCACGATGACCGGCAGCTTGCGCTTCGGTGCGCGCTGCAGGTTGCCGGTGACCCGCCGGTAGGGCAGTCCCGAAAGCTTCAGCAGCAGTTCGGCCTTGATGCAGAACGGGCTGGGGTCCGGCGTTCCAAAGGCCGGCCCGAAGCTGTGCAATTCGATCATGATCCCCTCCGCAGACCGACCTCGACGAGGCCGGACCCTACTGACACGCTGCTGACAGGAGCTGTCAGCAGCGCTAGAGCATTGTGGCATCGGATAAGCGGAAGCGGGAACCGTCGCCATGCAGCGCGCCGAACGATTGCTCGACATGATCCAGAGCCTGCGCCGCCGGCGCCGGCCGGTGACGGCGGAGACGCTCTCCGCCGAGCTCGATGTCTCCGTCCGCACCGTCTATCGCGATATCGCGGCGCTGGTTCGCCAGGGTGTGCCGGTGCGCGGCGAGGCCGGAATCGGCTATGTGCTCGACGCCGGTTTCGACCTGCCGCCACTGATGCTGTCGCCGGACGAGATCGAGGCGGTGCTCGTCGGCATGCGCTGGCTCGGGGAGCGGGCCGATCCCGTACTGGCGCGGGCGGCGGAGGATGTCGTCAGCAAGGTCGCGGCGGTTCTGCCGCCGCATCTGCGGCCGATCCTGCTCGACGGCGCCCTGTTCGCGCCGGCCTATGGCCGTGACGCACCCGTCGACCAGGTCGATGTCGCCGCAGTGCGCGCCGCCATCCGGCAGGGCCGCAAGCTCGAGATGCGCTATCGCGACGAGAGCGGGCAGGACACGCAGCGCATGATCTGGCCGATCGGCATGACCTTCTACGAGCGGGTCCGCATCGTCATCGCCTGGTGCGAGCTGCGCCAGGCTTTCCGCCACTTCCGTACCGACCGGATCACCGATCTCGTCGCTCGCGAGGAGCGCTATCCGGCACGCCGCGCCGATCTGTTCCGGCGCTGGCAGAAGGAGGAGGAGGCGCGCTGCCGGGAGGAGAGCGAGCGGCGCGAACAGGCTCAGCGCCTGACGACGGCCCCGTCGACCAGCGCGACGCGGCCCGAGGCGACCTCGGCGAGCGCACGGGGATAGAGCAGGTGTTCCTGCACAAGGACGCGCGAAGCCAGCGTGTCCTCATCGTCGCCGGCCTGGACCGGCACCTTGGCCTGCATGATGACGGGCCCGGCATCGAGTTCGGGCACGACGAAATGCACGCTGCAGCCATGCTCGGCGACGCCGGCCTCCAGGGCCTGGCGATGCGTATGCGTGCCCTTGAACAGTGGCAGCAGCGAGGGATGGATGTTGATCAGCCGGCCTTCCCAGCGCCGTACGAACCACGGCGTCATGATCCGCATGAAGCCGGCCAGCACCACGAGATCGATCTGGTTGACGCGCAGGACCTCATCCATGGCGCGTTCGAAGGCCTCGCGATCCTTGTTGAAGGCGCGGTGATCGACGGTCGCGGTGGCGATGCCGAACGCCTTCGCGCGGTCGAGGCCGCCCGCGCCCGGCACGTTCGAGAGCACGAGAGCGATCTCGGCGGGGAAGCCGTCGGCGCGCGCAGCCTCGACCAGCGAAACCATGTTGGAGCCGCGGCCGGAGATCAGAATCCCGACGCGCGGGCGAGCGGTCGCAGTCGTCACAGGGCGAGCTTGCCGCGATAGGAGACCTGCTCCTCGCCCTCAGTCACGGGCACGATCTCGCCGAGCCTGACCGGGGCCTCGCCGGCCGCGACCAGCGCAGCCGCGACTTCCTCGGCCTTGGCGGCCTCGGCCGCAACGATCATGCCGATGCCGCAGTTGAACGTCCGCAGCATCTCGCGCTCGGCAACGCCGCCGACCTGGGCGAGCCAGCCGAAGACGGGCGGGACGGGAATGGCGGCGAGGTCGAGTGCGACGCCGAGCCCGTCCGGCAGGACGCGCGGGATGTTGTCGGGGAAGCCGCCGCCGGTGATATGCGCCAGCGCCTTGATGCCGGTCGTCGCCTTGATCGCGGCCAGCAGCGGCTTGACGTAGATCCGGGTCGGGACGAGCAGGGCCTCTGCCAGGCTGGTGCCGGTCGCGAAGGGGGCGGGCGCATCCCAGGCGAGCCCGCTCAGTGCGACGATGCGCCGGACGAGCGAGTAGCCGTTGGAGTGGACTCCGGAGGAGGGCAAGCCAAAGACGACATCGCCGGGCTGAAGGTCGGCGCGCGGCAGCAGCGAGCCGCGCTCGGCCGCGCCGACGGCGAAGCCCGCGAGATCGTAGTCCTTCTCGGCATACATGCCGGGCATCTCGGCGGTCTCGCCGCCGATCAGGGCGCAGCCGGCCTGCCGGCAGCCATCGGCGATGCCGCGCACGATCTCGACCCCGACCTTGGGGTCGAGCTTGCCGGTGGCATAGTAGTCGAGGAAGAGCAGGGGCTCGGCGCCCTGAACGATCAGGTCGTTGACGCACATCGCGACGAGGTCGATGCCGATCGTCGAATGCAGGCCGCTCTCGATCGCGATCTTGACCTTGGTGCCGACGCCGTCATTGGCCGCGACCAGGATCGGGTCGCTGAAGCCGGCGGCCTTGAGATCGAACAGGCCGCCGAAGCCGCCGATCTCGGCATCCGCTCCCGGCCGGCGCGTCGCGCGCACCAGCGGCTTGATCTGGTCGACCATCGCATTGCCGGCGTCGATATCGACGCCCGCCTGCGCATAGGTCAGTCCGTTCGCGCCCGGCTTGCTCATCTGGTTCCGCCTTCAGTTCCGTTCGCGCGAGCGATAGGGAAGCGGGCGGCGCCTTGCAAGGTTTCTCGCTGCCCCGGGCGGCGAAAGCGTCTGAAAACCGCCGGTGCGGCCGGCTCAGTTCGCGGCAGCGAGCTTGCCGCCAGCGCGCAGGAAGCGGGTCGGATCGACCGGCTCGTCGTTGATGCGGGTCTCGTAATGCAGATGTGGCCCGGTCGAGCGACCGGTGGTGCCGACGCGGCCGACGACTGTTCCGGTCGTCACGGTCTGGCCGACCGAGGCGAGGATCGCCGACATATGGGCGTAGCGCGTGGTGATGCCGTTGGCATGCTCGATCTCGACCATGTTGCCATAGCCGCCAGAATACTCGGCGGTGATGACCTTGCCGGGAGCCGTGGCCCGGATCGGCGAGCCGGTCTCGGCGCGGAAGTCGACGCCGGTATGCATGGCCGGCCCGCGGGTGAAAGGATCGACCCGGTAGCCGTAATTGGAGGTGAAGTCGGCGTCGCCGGCCATCGGCTTGGCGAGCGGCAATTGCTCGACCAGCCCGCGCAGCCGCATCACTGCCGAGATGCGCGGCTGCAAGGCGCTCAGCGTCGCCTCGAAGGGGCCCGCGGCAGGGTCGATCTTGAACGGGACGAACGGGCCGCCGACGCCCTTGGCGATGCCGCTCTGGGCCGCCATCCTGTCGGTGTCGAGCCCGGTCTCGGAGAGGGCGCCGCGCAGGCGCTTCTGCGAGGCGGCGAGCGAGTCATCCATCTCCCTGAGTGCGGCAAGCTGCGCGCCAGTCGTATTGGTGATGGCGCGATCCAGCCGGGTGAGGGCGGCGTCGACACGCTGCGCCGGCGGCTGCGCTTCCGCCTCGCCGGACTTCCAGGGGGCACCCTGATTGTCGCCGGCGCCGCGCAAGACCGGCGAGTCGGGCGCCGGCGTCGGCTTGGTCGGCATGATCGGCGCGAAGCTGGTGACACCGGATGCCCGGATCGGCTCCTCGGGCTTCAGTATGCGCGGCCGCAGGGGCGCCTTGGGCACCGTGACGATGCCGCCGGCCTGGAGCGTATCGGCGAGCGCGGTGACGAGGGATTGCCGCGATTCCAGCTCGGCCTGCCGCGTCGCCAGCTCGTCGACGCGGGCCTCGACGCCGTCCTGGTCGAGCAGGGCCCGGCTGGCGAGGCGGTCGACATCGGCGCGCAGGGCCGCGATCCGGTCTTCATAAGCATATTGGCGCGTCGTCTCGCGGGCGATCAGCCGCGCTGCGAGGTCGTCCTTGCTCAGGACGTACCAACCCGCCGCGCCGCTGCCCGCAGTGGTCAGCGCCAGCCAGGCGAGCCCGGCGAGCAGAGTCGAGCGGCGGATGGTGTAAGTCTTGTGCGTGACCAGGCCGGTGACCGGAAGGGCGGGGCCTGTCGAAGCGGGGTGAGTCATTTACGCGGGACCGGAAATTACGCTGCCGATGCCCCACTAGACCTTGTTAAGGTTAATCTTTCGCAAACCCCGCCTTGTCGCGCTCAAGGAGCTCTGGCCCGTCACAGCGCCTTGGCTGCCGCGAGAACCTCCTCGGCGTGCCCGGCGACCTTCACCTTGCGCCAGATCCGCGCGATCCTGCCGTCGCGGCCGATCAGGAAGGTGGTGCGCTCCACGCCCATGTAGGTGCGGCCATACATGCTCTTCTCGACCCAGATGCCATAGGCCTGCAGGGCCAGCAGTTCGTCGTCCGCGACGAGCGGAAATTCGAGCCCGTGCTTGGCCTTGAACTTGTCGTGGCGTTTGACCGGGTCAGGCGAGATGCCGACGATTTCCGTGTCCGCGGCGGCAAATTCCTTGCGCAGGCCGTTGAAGGCGATGGCCTCCTGCGTGCAGCCCGGCGTGTCGTCCTTCGGGTAGGCGTAGAGGACGAGCTTGCGCCCTTTGAAGTCCGACAGCGACAGGGTGCCGCCGCCATCGCGGCCGAGCGTGAAATCGGGAGCGGGATCACCATCCTGCAAGCTTGCCGGCAATGCCATTGATTCGCCTTCCTTTCGTCGCCTTCGTCCTGCATCGGCCGGCGCGAGGTCGCGAGCGATGATCGAGTACGGTCAGGCCGAGCCATCAGCGCGGCTTGCCGAATCGCCTGGCTCGGCTGCATCGACAGATGACGCCGCCTGTAGCGGATGGCGCCGAGCAACGCAGCCTCTAGCCGTCGAACCCGAAGCGGATCATTTGCCCGAGAGGACCGAGAAGGCCTTGCTGGACCAGGACGCGAACAAGCCGGAGGCCGCTTCGGCACCGATCGCGACGCCGGCTGCCGATTGCGACGTGGCCGAGGTGACGCGACGCGCCAAGGCGGGCCTCGTCACGATCGTGGTTGCGGTCGTGGTCGCGGTCGTGACGCTCGCCGGCGCGGCGGCGACCCTGCTGGTCACCGGCCTCGTGCCGCTGTCGGGGCTGGAGGGGCGCATCGCCCATGCGATCGAGGAGCGTCTCGGCCGTGACTGGACGGTCGAGGCTGCCGCCGCCGAGCTCGGGCGCATCGACGGACATTCTCAGCTTCGCGTGCGGCAGGTGTCGTTCCGCCACAAGAGCGGTGCCGCCATCCGCGCACCCGAAGCCATTCTCGGCTACGAGCCGATGGCGCTGCTGCGCGGCGAGATCCGGCTGACCTCCGTCGACCTGCGGGGCGTCAATGTCCGCCTCGGCGTCAACAAGGACGGCGCGCTGATCGTCAACGCCGATTCCGCTCCGGCCGAGACGCGACCGCCCTCGACCCTGCCCGACGCGGCTCAGTGGAACGCCTTCACCGGAATCATGGCCGCAGTCTCGACGCTGGGCCAGGGCGACGGCCTGCTCGGCGCGCTGGAGACGGCGGGCATGAACGGCGCCCGCCTCTTGCTGGTCGATCCGGATGGCCGTCAGAGGGCCAGTCTCGAGGATGTCGAGATCCGGCTGGCCCGCACCGGGGAGCGAGGTACCCGCCTGACCGCCAAGGGCCGCACCGGCCAGCGCTGGAAGGAGCTCGCGATCGACCTCTCGAGCGCGGCCGACGGCACGCAGCGCGCCGATATCGACATCGTCCGGTTCGAGCCGGCGGAAGCGGTCGCGCTCGCGATGGGGACCGGCGGGCTCGCCATCGAAGGGCTGCCGGTGCGCGGCAAGGCCAGCCTCAGCCAGGCGCCGGACGGTCGCAAGTCGATCGAGGCGCGGCTCGAAGTGCTGCCCGGCACCATCCGCTTCCCCGACAGCCCGGTACCGCCGATCGCCGTCGACGCCGCCCATGTCGAGATCGCCAGCAGTGGCGACCTTTCGACGATCGAGGTGAGATCCTTCGGCCTCAATGCGGGGGCCACGCGGCTGAACGGCACCGGCAGCCTGCGCGCCGATGGCAGTGCCTGGCGCTCCGGCCTGGAGGCGAAGGGGCAGCTCGCAGGCGTCGATGCCGATCCTCCGGTCGCGATCGATGCGCTCAAGGCGGAACTGCGGATCGATCCGGGCAGCAGCGAAGTGCGGATCGACACGATGTCGGTCCAGGGGCCGGGGATCAGGGCGGAAGGCCGTGGTCTCGTGCAGCAGGTCGGCGGCTCGCCCTTGCAGCGCTTTTCGATCGTCGCCACGGATTCCGATCCGCGCGCGGCCCTGGCGCTGTGGCCACGCTGGACCTCACCCGATGTCCACGGCACGCTCTCGCGCCAGTTCATCAGCGGCCGCCTCGCCTCGCTGCGGGTCGACATGGACTTGGCCGCCGAGGACCATGCCCGCCTGATGCAGGGCGCCGGCATCCCCGACAATGCGCTCTCGGTCGTCGTCGATGCCTCGCAGGTGCGCTTCCTGCCCGGTCCGGGACTGCCGCCGCTGATCGATGCCAGCGTGTCCGGGCGGACGACGGGGCGTACGGTCAAGCTCGCGATCAGCAAGGCGACGGCCGATCTCGGCAATGGCCGGCAGCTGCAGCTCAGCGAGGGCTCGTTCGACATCGCCGAGACATGGGTCAAGCGCACGCCAGCGCGCGCGGCGTTCCGCACGACCGGGTCGATGGAGGCGCTGACGGCGCTGTTCGGCTTTCCGGCGCTGAAGGAGTTTTCGCCTGGCGGGATCGACCCGGCGAGCCTGCGCGGCAACAGCGACCTCAAGAGCACGGTCAATCTGGCGCTGGTCGATGATCCGCAGCCGGGCGAAATCGTCGTCACCAGTACGGGCACGCTGACCGGAGTGGCCTCCGACACCCTGCTCGGTACCGAGAAGCTCGATAGCGGCAATCTGACCGTCAATGCTGACCGCAACGGCCTGCAGCTGCGCGGCGAGGCGCGCGTCGGCGGCGACAAGGCCCAGGTCGAGATTCGCCAGGACGCGCGCGGCAAGGGCGAGGCCAACCTGACGCTGACGCTCGACAATGCGGCGCGCCAGAAGCGCGGGCTCGGGCCCGAGGCCGGCATCAACGGCCCCGTCCAGGTGCGGGTGACGAAGGCGCTCGGGAAGGGCGCGGACCTGCCACCGCGTGTCGAGAGCGACCTGACCAAGGCATCGCTCGAAGGCGCGATGCCGGGCTTGAGCAAGCCGGCCGGACGGCCTGCGAAGCTGACCTTCAACTATCTCGCGGATCCCGACGGACCCGATCTCGACGATCTCGTGTTCGACTCGAATCCGGTCCTGATCCGCGGCAAGGTCGAGCTGAACCGCCAGAACGGCTTCGAGAGCGCCAGCCTGTCGCAGTTCCGGCTTTCCGCGGGCGACAACCTCAAGGTCGATGCCAAGCGCGATGGCAACGTCATGAAGCTGGTCGTGCGCGGTGCGGTCGCCGATGTCCGGCCCTTCATCCGGGATATTCAGCAGGCATCCGGCCCCTCCGCCCCCCGCGGCGACAAGCAGGCCGGGCGCGGCGGCGACATCGATCTCGATCTCGATGTGCCGATCCTCACCGGCTTCAACAACGAGGCGATCACCAACGCCACGCTCAAGCTCTCCAAGCGCGGCGGGGACATGCGCAGTGTCGCCTTCCAGGGACGCATCGGTCGGGCGGACGTGACCGCGAAACAGACGAGCGGGGCAGGGGCTCTACTTGTCCAGTCGGAGAATGGCGGCGCGCTGCTGCGGTTCGTCGATCTCTACCGCCGGGCCCATGGCGGCGATCTCATCCTCAATCTCGGTCCGGGCGAGACGCGCCAGAGCGGGGAGCTGCTGTTCCGTAATTTCGTGGTGCGCGACGAGCCGGCGTTGCAGCGCGTCGTCGGCGAGCATGCGGCGCAGGCGCTGTCGGCCGATCGCTCCGACAACAGCGCGGCCCGCGCGCCGATCAACGTCAACGAGGTCGCGTTCATCAAGCTGCGCGCGGAATTCACCCGCTCCGCCAGCCGCCTCGACATCTCGGACATGGTGATCTGGGGTCAGCAGGTCGGCTTCACCCTGCAGGGCAACGTCGACTATGGCCGCGACCGGGTCGATATCGGCGGCACCTTCGTGCCCGGCTACGCCTTCAACAATGCCTTCGCGCAGGTTCCGGTCGTCGGCGCGCTGCTCGGCGGCGGCAGCCAGTATGGCGGGCTCTTCGCGGTCAATTTCCGGATCGCGGGTACCGCGAGCGCGCCGACCATGACGATCAACCCGCTCTCGGCGATCGCGCCCGGCATTCTGCGCCGCTTCGTCGATCCGCTCGGCGGATCGCCTGCGCACCGACCGATTCAGCCGGGCCAGCCAGTGCCGGGGCGCTGAGGCCGACAGCGTGCGTCTTCCCGCACGCGCTGCGGCACGACGTGCTGCTGCGCAGATGCGGGATCGCTCGCGGGAGAGGGCGACTTCTCGTAGCGCGGTCGCATGTCTGCGGCGCATTGCTTCGCGCTGCACCGCGCACGGGATGCCAAGCGGAGAGCTTATTCCGGCCGCAGCAGGACGTGCTTCTTCTTGCCGAAGGAGAGCTTGACCGCGCCTTCCGCCGTGAGGTCGGCGAGGCCGAGCAGCGCGCGCTCGTCGGTCACGACCACGTCGTTCACGCGCAGACCGCCCGCCTTGACCTGGCGGCGGGCCTCGCCCGTCGAGGGCACGAGCCCCGCCTTGACGAAAGCGGTCAGGACGCCGACGCCCGGTTCGATCTCGGCCCGGTCGATCGCGACGCTCGGCAGGTCGGCCGCAAGCGTGCCTTCCTCGAAGGTCTTGCGGGCCGTCTCGGCGGCGGCCTCCGCGGCCTCGCGGCCATGCACGATCGCGGTGATCTCGGTGGCGAGGATCTTCTTCGCCTCGTTCAGCTCGGCACCGCCGAGCGCGGCGAGCCTGCCGATCTCGTCCAGCGGCAGCCGCGTGAACACCTTGAGGAAGCGGCCGACATCGGCGTCCTCGGTATTGCGGAAATACTGCCAGAAATCATAGGGGCTGAAGACGTCGGCATTGAGCCAGACCGCGCCATTGGCGGTCTTGCCCATCTTGGCGCCGGAGGAGGTCGTCAGCAGCGGTGTCGTCAGGCAGTAGAGCTGCGGCCCGCCCATCCGGTGCGAGAGATCGACGCCGTTGATGATGTTGCCCCACTGGTCGGAGCCGCCCATTTGCAGGCGGCAGCCGTAGCGGCGGTTGAGCTCCGTGAAGTCGTAGCCCTGCATGATCATGTAGTTGAATTCGAGGAAGGACAGCGACTGCTCGCGGTCGAGCCTGAGCTTCACCGAGTCGAAGGAGAGCATGCGGTTGACCGAGAAATGCCGGCCGACATCGCGCAGGAACTCGACATAGTTCAGCTTCAGGAGCCAGTCGGCATTGTTGGCCATCATCGCGTCGGTCGGGCCGTCGCCATAGCGCAGGATGCGGCCGAAGACCCGCTTGATGCTTTCGATGTTGGTGGCGATCTCCTCGACCGAGAGCAGCTTGCGCTGATCGTCGCGGAAGGAGGGGTCGCCGACCATGGAGGTGCCGCCGCCCATCAGCGTGATCGGGCGGTGGCCGGTCTCCTGGAACCAGTAGAGCATCGTCAACGAGATCAGGTTGCCGATATGGATGCTGGTCGCGGTCGCGTCATAGCCGACATAAGCCGTCTGCGTTCCCTGCCGGCACAGAGCATCGAGGCCCTCCGCATCGGAGACCTGATGGATGAGGCCGCGCTCGTCGAGAACGCGCAGGAAATCGGACTTGTAGGTGGTCATGGCGGCTTGCGATCTGATGGAGGTCGTTCCGCCGTCGTCTAGAGCATGTTCCGCGAAAGTGGAAACCGCTTTTGCGCCAAAGGCGCCCTTGGGGTCATCCCGGGACGCGGTCGAGCCACAATCCGGCCCGATCACGAGGTCGGGGCGGATCGACGATGTCTCGCGACAGCCCGAGATCGCCTAGTGCGCGCGCATCGAGGAGCGCGAGCGGTCTATTCCGGAATGCGACGCGGAATCCGCGCCGCAGGACTGTGAGCCAGCCCTGCAGGAGGGAAGCATCGCCCCGGGGAGCAAGCGGCGCCGTTTGCGGAAGACAGGTCATGATCCGATCCTCGGAGAGGCGGGCGGTGTCATCCGCCGCATGAGGTCGAATCTGGCGGAAGCGCTGCTCCGTCACAAAGCGGAAGATTGCTGCCTGCCATTAAGAGGGCTTATGCTTCGGCATGCCCGTCCCGTCCTCGCCGCTGAAGTTGCCACCGCTTGCAGCCGTCCGGGTCTTCGAGGCGGCGGCCCGCCATCAGAATTTCACCCGCGCGGCCGACGAGCTCGGCATGACGCAGGCCGCGGTGAGCTATCAGATCCGCCTGCTAGAGGACCGCGTCGGGGCGGCGCTCTTCGTCCGCCAGCCGCGGCAGGTCGTTCTGACGCCGCTGGGGCAGCGCCTCGCCGGGCCGGTCACCAAGGCGCTCCGCGACATCGGGACGGTGTTCGGCGAGATCTGCGAGGAGAACCAGACGGTCCTGACGATCTCGGCCCTGCAGACCGTGGCCATCACCTGGCTATCGCCGCGCCTGGCCCGGTTCCAGGTCGAGAACCCTCAATTCGACGTGCGGGTCCGGACATCCCAGCATCTGGTCGATTTCGCCACGGAAGCGGTCGACATGGCTGTGCGCTATGGGCCGGGCGGTTGGCCAGGGGTGACGGCGGAGAAGCTCTTCGACTGCCACTATGCGCCGCTCTGCACGCCGGAGCTGCGCGAGCGGCTCGGGCTTCGCGAGCCGGCAGATCTGCTGAATGCACCGCTTCTCAGCCCCGGTGATACCAAGTGGCGGACCTGGTTCGCCGATCTCGGCATCGATTCCTGGTCGCCGGCCGGCAGGACGACGATGACCCTCGACATGCAGGCCATGAGCATCCAGGCGGCGCTGCAAGGCCATGGCGTGGCGTTGGCCGCGCCGGAACTGTTCGCCTATGACATCGCCGCCGGACGGCTCACCTTTGCCGTCGGGCACGCCATTCGCTCCGACTGGGCCTATTGGGTCGTCTATCCGCAGGAGCGCCAGCGCGAGCGCAAGATCAGGCTGTTCCGCGACTGGATCCTGGCGGAAGCCGAGGCCGCGCGCATGACGCTTGCCAGGATGGCGGGAAGCCGGGGGATGACGGTCCCGGCTCCCTGAGGAGCAGGCTCAGACCTGCTCCTGCTCGCTCTTGATGATCTCGGGACCGACCATCCGGTCGAGATAGGCGCCGACCTGCTCCATCAGCACGTCGACCTTGCCGTCGAAGAAGTGGTTGGCGCCCTCGACCACGGTGTGCTCGATCTGGATGCCCTTCTGGGTCTTCACCTTCTCGATCACCGCCATCACCTCCTTGACCGGAGCGACGCGATCCTCCGAGCCGTGGACGAACAGGCCGGAGGACGGGCAGGGAGCGAGGAAGGAGAAGTCATAGCGGTTGGCCATCGCCGCGATCGACAGGAAGCCCTCGATCTCCGGACGGCGCATCAGGAGCTGCATGCCGATCCAGGCGCCGAAGGAGACGCCGGTGATCCAGCAGCTCTTGGCCTCGGGGTTCAGCGCCTGCATCCAGTCGAGCGCCGCGGCAGCGTCCGAGAGCTCGCCCGCGCCATGGTCGAAATGGCCCTGGCTGCGGCCGACGCCGCGGAAGTTGAAGCGCAGCGCCGAGAAGCCGCGGTTCACGAAGGTGTAGAACAGGTTGTAGACGATCTGGTTGTTCATCGTCCCGCCGAATTGCGGGTGCGGGTGCAGGATGATGGCCAGTGGCGCGCCGCGCTTCTTGGCGGGCTGGTAGCGACCCTCGATCCGACCGGCGGGTCCGTTGAAAATAACCTCGGGCATTGTCTCGTCGCCTTTTGTTGGGTCGGGGTCGCAAAGAGGCGGTCAAAAGACGGACATCGCGCCGTCAGATAACCCGTTCGCCCTTGACGGCCCCGCCGGTCGCGCCCTACATCAGGCGCTTAGAATGGTTCTAACGGCCGTGAACAAGACGGGAACATGCGAGCAGGTCGCCACATTCGGCGATGCCGCTGCCCCGGCCAAGGCCGGTTCGGACGGGCGGCTATAGCACGGCGCAGGGGTGCGAATTCAAGCATTTCGTGCCGGCTGCCTTCTTGAGGCCAGATTGGGAGCAACTGGGATCGTGATCGCCTCGGCGCGCGCCTATCTCGACCATAACGCCACCACCCCGGTTCGTCCCGAGGTGGTCGAGGCGATGGCGCGCGCGCTTGCGATGCCGGGCAACCCCTCATCCGTTCATGCCGAGGGCCGGGCGGCCCGTGCCACGCTGGAGCGGGCGCGCGAACAGGTCGCCGCCCTGGTCGGCGCCAAGGCCACCCATGTCGTCTTCACCAGCGGCGGCACCGAGGCCAACGCCACGCTGCTTTCGCCCGGGCTGATGGATTGCGATGGCGGTCGTGACTGCGTCCGTACGCCCGCCTCGCTCTTGCTCCATGGCGCGACCGAGCACCCGTGCGTGCGCGACGGCCATCGTTTCCCGGCGGCCGCAGCCGAGGTGATCCCGGTCGATGCAGACGGGCGCGCCGATCTCGCCTGGATCGCCGCCCGGCTGGAGCGCTTCGCGGCCGATCATCCGGGCGCCCGCGCGTTGGTTTCGCTGCATCTCGCCAACAACGAGACGGGCGTGATCCAGCCCATCGCCGAGGTCTCCGCGATCACGAGGCGCTTCGGGGCGCTGCTGCACAGCGATGCGGTGCAGGCCGCCGGCAAGGTCGCGCTCGACATCGAGGCGCTGGGCGTCGATGCGCTGACGCTGTCGGCCCACAAGATCGGCGGCCCGAAGGGCATCGGCGCGATCGTGTTCCGGACGGGAGCGCTCGAACTCGCCGACAAGCCAATTCGTGGCGGCGGGCAGGAGCGCGGCTGGCGCGCCGGGACCGAGAACGTCCCGGGTATCGTTGGCTTCGGTGCCGCGGCTGCGGTTGCGGGAGCCGCGCTCGCAGCGGAAGCAGGGCGCCTCGCCGCCCTGCGCGACCGGCTGGAGGAGGGGCTGCTGGCGCTCGCGCCGGATACGGCGATCTTCGGCCGTACCGCGCTGCGCCTGCCCAATACCGCCAACTTCGCGACCCCCGGGCTTACGGCCGAGACGACGTTGATCAAGCTCGATCTTGCCGGCGTCGCGCTCTCGTCCGGCTCGGCCTGTTCGTCCGGCAAGGTCAAGCGCTCGCATGTGCTGACCGCCATGGGCGTCGACCCCGCCATGAGCGCAGGGGCCTTGCGGGCGTCCCTCGGATGGACCACCTCCGAGGCCGAGATCGACCATTTCCTTGCGGCCTACGCGAAAGTGCTGGCCGCGCAACCCGATCGGAGCGCTCGGGCGGCCGCCTGAACGTTTCCGCACTACGAAGACCAAACCGGCGGGCCTTGAACCCGCGACTGGAGAATAGACATGGCAGCGGTCCAGGAGACCATCGATCAGGTCAAGTCGATCGACGTGACCGAATACAAGTACGGCTTCGTCACGGAGCTCGAGGTCGAGAAGCCCGCCAAGGGGCTGACCGAGGATACGGTTCGCTACATCTCGGCGCGCAAGAACGAGCCGGAGTGGATGCTCGAATGGCGCCTCGACGCCTTCCGCCGCTGGAAGACGATGACCGAGCCGGCATGGTCGCGGGTGCAGTACCCGCCGATCGATTACCAGGACATCTACTACTACGCGGCCCCGAAGAAGGGCGCCTCGCCGAAGTCGCTCGACGAGGTCGATCCGGCGATCCTGGAGACCTACAAGAAGCTCGGCATTCCGCTGCGCGAGCAGGAGGTGCTGGCCGGCGTCGCCCCTGAGAACCGCGTCGCGGTCGATGCCGTGTTCGACTCGGTCTCGGTTGTCACCACCTTCAAGAAGGAGCTGGCCGAGGCCGGCGTGATCTTCTGCTCGATCTCCGAGGCCATCCAGGAGCATCCCGAGCTGGTGAAGAAGTACCTCGCCACCGTGGTGCCGGTGACCGACAACTATTTCGCGACGCTGAATTGCGCCGTCTTCACCGACGGCTCCTTCGTCTACATCCCCAAGGGCGTGCGCTGCCCGATGGAGCTGTCGACCTATTTCCGCATCAACGAGCAGAACACCGGCCAGTTCGAGCGCACGCTGATCATTGCCGACGAGGGCTCCTATGTGAGCTATCTCGAGGGCTGCACCGCGCCCAAGCGCGACGAGAACCAGCTCCATGCGGCTGTCGTCGAGCTGATCGCGCTGGACGATGCTGAGATCAAGTATTCCACGGTGCAGAACTGGTTCCCCGGCGACGCCGAGGGCAAGGGCGGCATCTACAACTTCGTGACCAAGCGTGGCGATTGCCGCGGCAAGCGCTCCAAGATCTCCTGGACGCAGGTCGAGACCGGCTCTGCGATCACCTGGAAGTACCCGTCCTGCATCCTGCGCGGCGACGGCTCGCGCGGCGAGTTCTACTCGATCGCGGTGTCGAACGGGGCGCAGCAGGTCGATTCCGGCACCAAGATGATCCATCTCGGCAAGAACACGACCTCGAAGATCATCGCCAAGGGCATCGCGGCCGGCAAGTCGGACTCGACCTATCGCGGCATGGTCTCGGCCCATCGCAAGGCCATCGGCGCGCGCAACTTCACCAATTGCGACTCGCTCTTGATCGGCGACCAGTGCGGCGCCCACACCATCCCCTATATCGAGGCCAAGACCGGCACGGCGATCTTCGAGCACGAGGCCACCACCTCGAAGATCGGCGAGGACCAGATGTTCTACTGCCAGCAGCGCGGCCTTTCCGAGGAGGAGGCGGTGGCGCTGATCGTCAATGGCTTCGTCAAGGAAGTGCTGCAGCAGCTGCCGATGGAGTTTGCCGTCGAGGCGCAAAAGCTGATCACGATCTCGCTGGAAGGCTCGGTCGGCTGAGTGCCGTCACGGTCGGGCTCGTTCCGACCGGCCACGCCTTTCTACTCAACGCTCAAGTCGTGGATGCTCGGTACAGGGCCGAGCATGACGCGGCAGAAATCCGGACCTGAAACAATGCTCGAAATTCGCAACCTCGTCGTCAAGATCGCCGACGAAGACAAGCAGATCCTCAACGGCCTGAACCTCACCGTGAACGACGGCGAGGTCGCCGCCATCATGGGCCCGAATGGCTCCGGCAAGTCGACGCTGAGCTATGTCATCGCCGGCAAGGAGGACTATGAGGTCCTCGACGGCGAGATCCTGCTCAATGGCGAGAACGTGCTGGAGATGGAGGCCGATGCCCGCGCCGCTGCCGGCATCTTCCTCGCCTTCCAGTATCCGCTGGAGATCCCCGGCGTCGCCACCATGACCTTCCTCAAGGCGGCGATGAACGCGCAGCGCAAGGCGCGCGGCGAGGCCGAGCTTCTGACGCCGGACTTCATCAAGGCGGTCAACGGCGCGGCCGACAAGCTCGGCATCGCCCGCGACATGCTGCGCCGGCCGCTCAATGTCGGCTTCTCGGGCGGTGAGAAGAAGCGCATGGAAATTCTTCAGATGGCGCTGCTTTCGCCCTCCATGTGCATCCTTGACGAGACCGATTCCGGCCTCGACATCGACGCGCTGCGCATCGTCGCCGAGGGCGTCAATGCGCTGCGCGACAAGAACCGCGGCTTCCTCGTGATCACCCACTATCAACGCCTGCTCGACCACATCGTGCCGGATACGGTCCACGTCATGTCGAAGGGCAAGATCGTGAAGACCGGCGGCAAGGAGCTGGCGCTCGAGCTCGAGAAGTCGGGCTATGCGTCCTATGGGGAGGCGGCCTGACATGGGCATCGTCACCCCGCTGAAGACCGCGGCCGAACAGCAGCTCGTCCAGCAGTTCGCCGACATCAAGGCCGAGCTGCCGGGCGGCCCGGCCGTGCGCAAGCTGCGCGAGGATGCCTTCGCCGGCTTCGAGGTTCGGGGCCTGCCGCATCGCCGGCTCGAAACCTGGCGCTATACCGATCTGCGCACGCTGCTGCGCGAGGCCGCCCCGCTTGCGACCGGCCCTCGCACGCTCGACGCAGCGCGGGCGAAGCTCGCCGGACTCGCGCTCGATGCAACGGTCGTCGTACTTGTCGATGGCGCATTCGTGCCCGAGCTGTCCTCCCTGGAGGGTCTGCCCGAGGGGCTCTCCGTGCAGACGCTGGCCGATGCACTCGTCTCCGGTCGTGACGACCTTCCGCGCGTTCTCGCCGGACCGTCCGTCGCCGCCGATGATGCCGGGCTGATGCTCAATGCAGCGCTGATGCGTGACGGCTCCTTCATCGAAGTCGCCGCCGGCGTCGAGCTGGAGAAGCCGCTCGCGATCGTGCGCCTGTTCTCCGGCGAGAAGGAAATCTCGGTCTATGGCCGCTCGGTCGTGCTCGTCGGCGACAGCGCCAAGGCGACGATCGTCGAGATCAACGCCAGCCTCGGCAAGGCGCCGCAGCAGCTCAACGTTGCTCTCGTCATCGAGGCCGGGAACGAGACCGAGGTCGAGCATATCCGCCTGGTCACGGATCAGTCGGAGGGCTCTGTCGGCGTCTTCAGCCTGCTCGCGACGGTCGGTGCTCAGGCCAAGTTCGATTCCTTCGCGCTGGTCTGCGACGCCGCCACGGTTCGCCAGCAGCACTTCGTCCGCTACGCCGGCGAGCACAGCGAGGTCGGCCTGCGCGGCGTCAACCTGCTCGGCGGCACCGAGCATTCCGACGTGACGCTGGTGGTGGATCACGAGGTTCCGCACGGCACCAGCCGCGAGCTCTTCAAGTCGATCATCGGCGGCGAGGCAACCGGCGTGTTCCAGGGCAAGGTGATCGTGCGCCAGCATGCCCAGAAGACCGATGGCGGCATGAAGAGCAATGCGCTGCTGTTGAACGACGGCGCGAGCATGTTCAACAAGCCCGAGCTCGAGATCTTCGCCGACGACGTCGTCTGCGGCCATGGCGCGACTGTCGCGCAGATCGATGGCGAGCAGCTCTTCTACCTGATGGCGCGCGGCCTGCCGCGGCCGCAGGCCGAGGCGCTGGTCCTGCAGGCCTTCGCCGGCGAGGCGGTCGAATTCGTTCAGGACGAGGCGCTGCGCGACGTCGTCATGGCGAAGATCGAAGCCTGGCTCGGTGCGCGTGAAGCTTCCTCCGTGGTGAGTGCCGTCTGATGCCCTACATCAATCTCCAGATCACCAAGGGGGCGACCCGCCAGCAGAAGGCGGAGATCGTCAAGGAATTCACCGAGACACTGGTGCGCGTGCTCGGCAAGAACCCGCAGAACACCCATATCGTGATCCAGGAGATCGAGCGCGAGGATTGGGGCCATGGCGGCGAGCTGGTCGCCGACAAGGCTCCGGCGCCCGGAAAGGCCTGAGCCATGAACGTGCTGGCGAAACCCTATGACGTTGCGGCGATCCGCAAGGATTTCGCCATCCTGGGCCGCGAGGTCTATGGCAAGCCGCTGGTCTATCTCGACAATGCGGCCTCGGCGCAGAAGCCCGAGGTCGTCATCGAGGCGATGACGAAGCTGATGCGCGAGGACTACGCCAATGTCCATCGCGGGCTGCACTATCTCGCCAACGCCTCGACCGAAGCCTATGAAGCGGCTCGCGAAAGCGCGCGCCGCTTCCTGAACGCGGCGCATCTGGAAGAGATCATCTTCACGCGATCCTCGACCGGCGCGCTGAACACCGTCGCATCCTCGCTAGGCCGCCATCTCCAGCTCGGTGAGGGCGACGAGATCATCCTCTCGATCCTCGAGCACCACTCCAACATCGTGCCCTGGCACTACTGGCGCGAGCGTCATGGCGCCGTGATCAAATGGGCGCCGGTCGACGTGGACGGCAACTTCCTGATCGAGGAATTCGAGAAGCTGATCACGCCGCGGACCAAGGTGGTCTCGCTGACGCATATGTCGAACGCGATCGGGACGATCATTCCGATCGCCGAGGTTGCTGCGATCTGCCGCGCGCAGGGCATCCCGCTCGTCGTCGACGGCAGCCAGGGTGCGGTCCACCTGCCGGTCGACGTGCAGGCGCTGGGCTGCGACTTCTACGCCTTCACCGGCCACAAGACCTATGGGCCGACCGGCTCCGGCATCCTCTGGGGCCGCAAGGAATGGCTCGACAGGCTGCCGCCCTATGAAGGTGGCGGAGAGATGATCGTCACCGTCACCGAGGACGAGGTGACCTATAACGACCCGCCGCATCGCTTCGAATCGGGCACGCCGGCCATCGTTGAGGCGGTCGGGCTCGGCGCTGCGCTGGACTACATGATGGCGCTCGGGCGCGAGAACATCGCGGCGCATGAGGCCCGTCTCGGCGCCTATGCCATGGAGCGGCTCGGCGCGATGAACTCGATCCGCATCTTCGGCAAGGCCAGGGAGAAGGGCGCGATCGTCGCCTTCGAGATGAAGGGCGCGCATGCCCATGACGTCGCGACCGTGATCGACCGAGCCGGTGTCGCTGTCCGCGCCGGCACCCATTGCGCCATGCCGCTTTTGGCACGATATGGGGTGACGTCGACCTGCCGGGCCTCGTTCGGCCTCTACAACACCCTGGAAGAGGTCGATAAGCTCGTCGAAGCCCTGCAGAAGGCCGAGAGCCTGTTCGCCTGAGTAGGATTGCAAAGCCATGACCGATACCATTGCCGACGAGATCAAGCCGAACGCGCCTTCCATGGGCGTCGGTTCCAGCCTGCCTCCGGAGGAGATCGACCGCCTGACCGACGACATCGTCGCGGCGCTGAAGACGGTCTACGACCCCGAGATTCCGTCGGACATCTACGAGCTCGGCCTGATCTACCGCGTCGACATCGCCGATGACCGGCAGGTCACCATCGACATGACGCTGACGGCGCCGGGCTGCCCGGTCGCCGGCGAGATGCCCGGCTGGGTCGAGAATGCCGTCGGCGCCGTGCCCGGCGTCGCCTCGGTGACGGTCAACATGACCTTCGACCCACCCTGGGATCAGTCGCGCATGTCTGACGAGGCGAGGGTCGCGCTCGACATGTGGTGAGATCAGATCATCGGAGCGAATATCGTACTCGGTCCGATGATCTAACGCCTTGTTTGGCATCGGCTTTTCTGAAGGCCGCACTACACTTTTCTGGCCGATGCCCTAGACGGCTTCGGCCGTCTCGCGCATCATCGCCGCATGGGCCACACCAAGTGGGACTATATCGTCTTTCCGGTGCTCGCGGCGCTTGCGATCAGCGTGTTCTATGGCGCGTTGCGCCTGGTGGGCTTCTTCGGCCTCGGCATTCTCGGCCTTATCATCGGCTTCATCGCGGTGCGCATGGATCTGGAGCGGGATGCCGCGAGCCATGAGCCGCGCGTGCTGGAAGAGCAGTTCAAGGCGCGGGACCGCATGTCGCGCGCCGAGAAGGCCGATTTCTACGCCGCGCAGCGCGCCCGGCTGAAGCCGCTTTTGATTGCGCAGGTCGTGGCGGCGGGCTTCGTGATCCTCGGCTTCGGCTTCCATTTCCTGCTCTGACGGGCGCCCGCATGGTCTTCGACGAAACCCGTCTCGCCATCGTGCGCAGGGCCTTTGCCCGGCAGATGCTGGCGATTGCCGGCGTCGAGGGTGATATCCGGCTGGAGAACGCTTTCGCGGCCGTGAGCCGCGAGCGCTTCGTTGGACCGCCGCCCTGGACGATGTCGCGCGGAGGTGCCGGCTACCGCGGCCTCGCCTCCACCGATCCGACGATCCTCTATCAGGACATTCTCGTGGCCTTGTCGCCGGAGCGCGGGGTCAACAATGGCAGTCCTTCGCTGCATGCGTATTGGCTGCACGCCGCGAGGCTGCGCGAGGGCGAGAGCGTCGCGCATATCGGCTGCGGCACCGGCTACTACACGGCGCTGATCGCGGAGCTCGTCGGAGAGGGTGGCCAGGTCCTGGCCGTCGAATTTGACGCGGCGCTGGCCTCGCCCGCCGCGGAGAACCTTGCCGATCGCCCGCAGGTGGAGGTGGTCTGCGGCGACGGCGCTGCCCGGCCGCTGGAGCCCGTCGACTGCATCTATGTGAACTTCTCGGTCGAGCGACCGGCTGCTGCCTGGCTGGCGAGGCTGAAGCCGGGCGGGCGCCTGATCTTTCCACTGGGCGTTCCCAATGCCAGACGAAGCGGCCCGCGCGATGGGCGGCACGCACTCCATGGCCTCGGTCTCATGGTCGAGCGCGTCGAGGCCGGCTTCGCGGCGCGCTCGCTCGGCGGCGCCTTTTTCGTCTGCGCGGAGGGCGAGCTCGCGGCCGGGAAGGACGAGCGTGCAGCGCTGATGGCCGCGTTCGAGGGCGGCGGTTCCGAATTCATCCGCAGCCTGCGCTGGAGGGAGCCGCCTTCGCCCGGCCGCTCCTGGTTCATCGGCTCGGGCTGGAGCCTGAGCTATGACGAGCCGGGCGCTTGACCGAGCCGTCCGTCTATCGCCTCATGTGATCGAACGCATTAGGCAGCTTCATTATCGCGCGGCGGCGATCGGTGGCATCAAGGCGCCCGGGCCGCTTCGGACCGCGTCGGGGAGACTGACATGCGCACCTACGCCTATGAGACCGTCGACGTCTTCACGGAAGAGCGCTTCGGCGGCAACCAGCTCGCGGTCTTCACCGACGCGCGAGGCCTCAGCGATGCGGAGATGCAGTCGCTCGCCGCCGAGATCAACTACAGCGAGACCACCTTCGTGCTGCCGCCGGACGATCCGGCGCATACGGCAAGGGTCCGCATCTTCACGCGCACGAACGAAATGCCCTTCGCCGGGCATCCGAATGTCGGCACGGCCTTCGTGCTCGCCCGGCATGGCCGCGCCGAGGGCGGCGTGCTGCGCTTCGAGGAGATTGCGGGCCTGGTCGAGGTCCAGGTCGCCACGAGCGCGAGCGGGGAGGTCACCGGCGCCACCATCGCCGCGCCGCAGCCGCTTTCGACCGGCGTCGAGCTGCCAGCCGAGGCGATTGCCGCCTGCGCGGGATTGGCGCCTGCCGATGTCGTGGTGAGCCGGCACCGGCCTGTTCGCGCCTCGGTAGGCGTGCATTTCGTCCTCGCCGAAGTGACGGGCCCGGCCCTTTCGCGCGCGACGCCGGACCTGGGCCAGTTCCGCGCGGTCCGCGACGCGACGCCGGCGCTCGAGGGGCGCTTCTCGCTGTTCATCTATGCCCGCGACGGCGCGGATATCCGGGCGCGCATGTTCGCGCCGATCGGCGGCACCTGGGAGGATCCCGCGACCGGCAGCGCCAGCGCCACGACCGCAGCCCTGCTCCTGTCCCTCGATGGCGGCGACAGCGCGAGCTTCACGCTGACGCAGGGCGTCGAGATGGGGCGGCCGAGCCTGTTGCGGCTGACCGCCACGCGGGGCCCGGACGGCATCCGCGCGACGGTCGGCGGCACCTGCGTGCCGGTCTTCCGCGGCGAGGCGCTGCTTTAAGGCTTTCGACCGCGCTCTGAACCATCCCGTCATCCCGGGCACCGCAGGTCGTCCGGATCCATCATAGGGCGATGTCGTGCCCTATGATGGATCCCGGAGCTGCGCGGCTTCGCCGCTTGTCCAGGATGACGGTGCGCTTTCTGCCATGGCGGACAGCTAACCGAGGACGTCCAGACCCAGCTCCGCGCGCGCCCGCTTCGTCAGGCCCGCCGCCACCAGCCGGTGGCTTTCGCGCAGATAGTCCTGCAACGCGTCGTCCGGCATGGCCTCGTCGGTCAGGCGCTGGATCCAGCTCATCCCGCGCGAGGCGAGGTAGGGCGCCGGGCGCAGGCCCGGCTGCTCCTTCAGGATGTCATAGCTCGTCCAGGAGCATTTGAAGGTGACGGAGAGAGCCACGCCGTCATCGGTGCGGGCGATCGCGAAGACCTTGTCGCCGACCTTCCAGACATGGGCGCCGCCCCATTGCACGACCGTGCGCGTGGCGGGCAGGCCAGCGCAGAAGGCGTTGTAGTCGTCCAGATTCACCGTCAGTAGCTCTCGGCGTCGATGCCGTGGGCGGCCGCAGCCGCCTTGATCTGCGACCAGGTCTCGTCGTCGAGCGGAATGCCGTTGGCCTGCCGCTCGATCCGGACGGCGCGCTCCTTGTCGCCGGGGGCGAGCACCGGATTGGACTTGTCCTGCGGCTGGGCAGCGCGGACGAAGGCGAGATAGCTCTCGGTCCGGGCCTTGCGCAGCCCGGCATCGGGCTCGAGCCGGGCCGGGTCGATCAGGATGCCGAAGAGCGAGTTGATGACCCAGCTCTTGTGCGGCTTCTCGTCGATGCGGGCGGCTCCCATCAGCCCGGCCGAAAGCAGTTCGGCGATCAGCGAGAGGCCCGCGCCCTTGTGGTCTCCGAACGGCAGGAGCGCGCCCAATGCCTCGTCGCCGACGAGGCCGTGCTGGAAGACATGCCTCGGCTCGATCGTCGGCCGGCCCTCGCCGTCGATGATGTAGCCCGGCGGCACCGGCTCACCCTTGTTCAGCGCGACGCGGGCCTTGCCATGGGCCATCCGGCTGGTGGCGAAATCGAGGATGATCGGGTCTCCGCCGGGCACCGGGATGCCGATGGCATGCGGGTTGGTGCCGAAGCGCGCCTCCCTGGCCGCGTAGGGCGCGACGATGGGCGGCCGGCCGGCGACATTGACCCAGAACAGCGAGATCAGCCCATGCTCGGCCGCGGCCTCGGCATAGTGGCCGATACGGCCGATATGGTGGGCGTCGAGCAGGTTGAGGATCGCGACCCCGCCGGCCTTCGCCATGTCTGCCGCCTGCTCGACGGCGTTGCGGGCTGCCGGCTGGCCGAGCGCAACGCCGGCATCGACGATCAGGAAGGGGGCCGCATCGAGCCGGGGCTTCGAGTGCGAGTGCGGCGACAGGTTTCCGTCCGCAAGCGACTGGAAATAGAGCGGCAGCATGCCGACGCCGTGGCTGTCATGGCCGCTGAGATTGGCGAGGACGAGGTGGTCGGCGGTCTCTCGGGCCTCATCCGGCGTCCAGCCGGCCTTGATGATCATGTCGCTGACGAGGGCGCGAAGCGCTTCGGGGCGGTGCGTGCGATAGGCCATGATGTGATGTCGCCAGATGAGCTGCCGGTTTGTCAGTCGCCACAGTGCATGAGCAGGCAGGGCATGCAACATGCGGCGCGAGAAGAACGCCCTGCGCCGGCCCATCTCGACGTTCCGCTCAGCAATCCTTATGTAGTGGTCTGCAATCTTGCTTCGCCGGGCCTTGAACCCGAACGAGGAGGGACGTGGGATGTTTTCGATACCCGGCCTGAAGGTCGTCTCGCTCACCGACGCGGCGGCCGCGCGCATCCGCGAGATCATGGCGCAATCGGCGGGTGACGAGCCGGCTCTCGGCCTGCGCGTCGGCGTCAAGAAGGGCGGCTGCGCCGGGATGGAGTATACCTTCGAGATCGCGCGCGAGACGGCCAAGGGCGACGAGATCGTCACCGAGAAGGATGCGACGGTGATCGTCGACGCCAAGGCCGTGCTGTTCCTGCTCGGAACGGAACTCGACTTCAAGACCGACCGCTTCTCCTCGACCTTCGTGTTCAACAACCCAAATCAGGTCTCGGCCTGTGGCTGCGGCGAGTCGGTCGAGATCAAGCCGCGCACAGAGGCGGCCGTCGCGCAGTAGCAGCGCATTTCAAGCAGTTCGGATGGGACATAGCGTGCGTTGCGCTCGCCTTGATGCGGGCTCTGCCGCCCAACTCCGCACTCAGGCGACGCGGCTCGTAGCCTCGATCGCGTCCTCCGTCACGGTGCGGTTCCTGCCGCTGCGCTTGGCCGCCATCAGGGCCTGGTCGGCGCGGTCGGTCAGGGACGCCGCCGTGTCGCCGCGCGCATAGCTGGCGACGCCGAGCGAGATGGTGATGCGGCCGAGGTTCTCGTTGGTCGAACGCTTGACGAGTTCGCGCGTCAGTAGCGCCTGGCGCACGGTCTCGGCGCCGAACTTGCCGGCGATGAGGTCGGCGTCGGGCAGGATGATCGCGAACTCCTCGCCGCCGAAGCGCGTGATGATCGCCTTGTCCTTGAACTTGTCCTTCATGGTGCGGGCGACGAGGCGCAGCACCTGATCGCCGGTCAGATGGCCATGGGCGTCGTTGAACTGCTTGAAGAAGTCGATATCGGCCATGACCAGCGCGAAGGGCTCGCGCCGCAGCGTCGCCTGATCGATCGATTTCTGCAGCATCTCCTCGAAGTGGCGGCGGTTGGCGAGGCCGGTCAGCGGGTCGGTCAGAGCCTCGGCGCGGGTGGCTTCGAGGGCTTCACGGAGATTGCGGATCTCGTTGGAGCTGTCGCGCAGCTGCGCCTCGAGCTTGGTCTTGCGCGTCACCTCTTCGCGCGTCGAGAGCACCAGCGCCTCCACCCATTCGCGCAGCTTGGCGCGGTCGGCTGGCGGGGGCACGTCCTCCGACATCGCGCAGAGGCGGCCGTGATAGCGCTCGCTCGAATCCAGGGCCTGGTCGACCAGCGTCATCAGCCCATCGATCTCGCCGAGGACCTGCAGGCTGGTGCGCTCGGCATGGCGGGCCAGGCGCTCGGTGCTGATGAAGCGATCATAGAGATTGTCGATGTCGGCCGCGCCGACCGGGCCGTCATTGGCGGTGATGATCGCATTCATCGCCATGCTGATCGCCGGCATGTCGCCGCTCAGATGGGCATACCAGACCTCGAAGGCACGGGGGTAGCTGGGAGAACCGTGCTGGCGCATGGCTGCGACCACGCGCTCGGCGAGGTCGTCTGACGGGGAAGCCTGAAACTCGCTCATGCGATCGATGGCCCGAAGATGAGCCGACTCACGGCGCGTAGCCATGAGAGCCCCGATTGAAAATCGAAGCGGGACATCCTGTCCGTCACAACGGCGGCATGCGCCCGTCCGTGGCCGCGACGTTCATCGCGTCCATGCGCTGACCCTAGGCAAGGCTAGTTAAAATGCGGTTGATAACCGAGGCTTACCCGACACGAACGGGGCGCAGCAGGAAGGCCGGGACGTGATCGCCGAGGCCCTTGACCTTCGGGCCGTCGTCATCGTCGCGGCGGCGCGCTTCGGGGGCGCGGTCATGCCGAGCCGGCTTGCCGGCGGCGGCTGCCGCGGCGGCTCCGTCCGTAGCCGCGCCCTCGCCACGGATCTTGGTCCGGGTGGGGCCATCGGCCCCGGCGCGCCGGCGGCGCGGGGCTGCATCCTCCTCCCCATCAGCACGCTCGACCCGGATCGGCCGCGGTGCGGATTCGGGCTCGGCGCGCGGGCCGCGCTCGGGTCGGCCGCGACCGCGTTCGCCGCCACGTCCGCGACGCTCGTCGCCGCGCCCGCCACGCCCGGAGCGCTCCTCGCGCGGAGCACCGGGGGGCAGGGCGTCGAGGGTCTGCCCGTCTTCCCAGGTGATGGCCTGGCCGATCAGCTTCTCGACTGCCGCAACGAGCTTCTCGTCATGGCGGGTGACGATGGTGAAGGCGGTGCCGAGCCGCCCGGCGCGTCCGGTGCGGCCGATGCGGTGGACATAGTCCTCGGCATGGGTGGGCACGTCGTAGTTGAAGACATGGCTGACGGCGGGGATATCGAGCCCGCGCGCCGCGACGTCACTGGCGACGAGGATCGGGTTCTCGCCGGTGCGGAAGGATTCCAGCGCCGCCATGCGGGCATATTGGTCCATGTCGCCATGCAGGGAGACTGCCGGAAAGCCGTGCTTCTGCAGGGATTTGTGCAGCGTCGCGACATCGCGCTTGCGGTTGCAGAACACGATCGCGTTCTGCAGGTCGGTCGCGCCCTTGATCAGCTTGCGCAGCGTCTCGCGCTTCTCGAAATCTTGGCTGTTGGAGGCGATCAGCCGCTGGGTGATCGTCGCCGCCGCCGTCGCAGGCCGGGATACCTCGACGCGCACCGGGTTGTGCAGGAACTGCTCGCTGATGCGCGTGATCTCGGGCGGCATCGTCGCGGTGAAGAACAGCGTCTGGCGGGTGAAGGGGACGAGCTTGCAGATGCGCTCGATGTCCGGGATGAAGCCCATGTCGAGCATGCGGTCGGCCTCGTCGATGACGAGCAGCTCGACGCCGGTCAGGAGCAGCTTGCCGCGCTCGACGTGATCGAGCAGGCGGCCGGGCGTCGCGATCAGGACATCGACGCCGCGCGTGATCTTGGCATCCTGGTCGCCAAAGGACACGCCACCGATCAAGAGCGCGACGGACAACTTCTGGTTGACGCCGTAGCGGGTGAAGTTCTCCTCGACCTGGGCGGCGAGCTCGCGCGTCGGCTCAAGGATCAGCGTGCGCGGCATCCGGGCCCGGGCGCGGCCGGTCTCCAGGATCGTCAGCATGGGCAGCGTGAAGGCGGCGGTCTTGCCCGTTCCGGTCTGGGCGATGCCCAGCACGTCCTTGCGGGCCAGGACATGCGGGATCGCCTGCGCCTGGATCGGGGTCGGGTTGTTGTAGCCTGCGGTCGTGACGGCTGTCAGAACCTTTTCACTCAGGCCGAGTTCGGCAAAAGACATCGATGGTTGCGCTTCTTCAGGGTCGGTGACACGTGGCGGGATGACCTACTCAACCGCGACGGTGGCGCGACTTCTCTTTCCTGCGCGCCTTCGGACCCGTGTGCAATGCAGAAAAAGCACGGCAAAGTCAATAATCTAGCGATCGAGGAGCCTGTCTGCACGATGACTGAACCGCTTGTCCTGATTCCCGGCCTGAGCTGCGACGCCAATCTATACGCGCCGCAATGGCCGGCGCTCGCTTCGGGGCGGCCGATCCTGGTCGCTGCGCATGATCGCGACGAGACCCTCGGGGAGATCGTGCAGCGGCTGCTCGCGGTCGCGCCCGAGCGTTTCGCGCTGTGCGGGCTGTCGATGGGCGGCTACGCGGCATTCGAGGTGATGCGCCAGGCGCCGCAGCGTGTGACACGGCTTGCCCTGCTCGATACGAGCGCGAAACCTGCGACGCCGGAAACGAATACTCCGCGCGAGCAGATGATCGCTCTGGCGGAGAAGGGCGCCTACGACAACGTCACGACGCTGATCTGGCAGAGACTCGTCGCGCCGTCTCGCCTGTCCGATGAGCCATTGCGATTGCTGGTGCGCACCATGGCGGACAATATCGGCGCCGATGGCTTCGTGCGCCAGCAGCGCGCGATCATGGGGCGGCCGGATTCGCGACCGGGACTCGCTGCGATCGACGTTCCGACGCTGGTCCTGGTGGGGGACGAGGATCTGATCACGCCGCCCGTCGAGGCGCAGGAGATCGCAGGCGGAATCGGTGCCAATGCGCGGCTGGTGACGCTGCCCGGCTGCGGCCATCTCTCGACGCTGGAGCAGCCGGAGGCGGTCACCTGCGAATTGCAGGCCTGGCTGGGGTGAGCCTCAGCGCGGGACGACGCAAGGATCGAGCTTGGTCTCGTTGGCGGTCTTTCGCAGCGAGCCCGTGATCATCGGGTCGGTCGACTTGCCCTTGGCGGCGGCTGCCGCCACTTCCGCCAGGCGGTCCCTGTCGAGATTTTCGGTCCGGCTCGAGACGAAATTGGCGGCGATCACGGAAAGGAACGCGATGGCGGCGCCGGCCTTGGCGATGTCGGCGACCATGGTACCGCGCTCGTTCTTCCGAAACAGGTCGATGAGCCGCATCGGGCCCTCCCGGGTGAGAAGGGCGGCACAGCGCCCCTGTAGGGTCACCTTGCGACATCAGCCGTAAAAGGATGGTTAGCGAAGCGTTGCCTTGATCGCGCGTGCTGTAACGATCGGCTGGCCGAACGGGCATCCGCTCAGACGGCGAGACCCTCGAGGCGGGCGCGGTTCTCGCGGAAGACTTTGCGCAGCGCCGCCATGACGGCGATGACGGCCGGTCGCTGCCGTGACACCTCATGCGTCACGAGGAAGATATCGTCCGCCGTCCTGTCCGGCGGCGGCTGCAGCCGCAGCAAGGTTTCGTCGGCGTCGGCCATGAAGCAGGGTGCCATCGAGACAGTCCCCGACGATCGGATGCTCTCGTAGCGCGCGGCCGAATCGCCGACGCGGGCCGCGATCGGCCGGCCGGCCGCATAGGCCCGGATGTGCTCGTCGATGCGCGAGGAAGTCTCCCGGCTGACGGAGATGACCGGCGCGGTCGCGGGATCGACGTCGCGGCGGACATAGAGCGCCTGGACGAGCCGCCCGACCTTCTGGCCGAAATAGCCGGGTTCATCCGGGACCTTCGTCATCCGCAATGCGATGTCGGCGTCGCCGCGAGCGAGGTTCAACCGGTCGCGCGTGCTGATGATGACGATCTCGATGCCACCTGCGTCGGCCGAGATCGCTGCGGCATATTTGGTCAGGAACAGACTGATTGATGTCGTCGCCGTGATCCTGACTGGCGCATCGGCGGCCGTGCGCGCGGATTTCGCGCGGCTGGCGAAGCGCTCGGCGGCGGCGGCCACTTTGCCGGCCTCCTGCGCGAGCTCTGCGCCTGTCACCGTCAGGACGAGACGGTTGGCGCCGCGCCGGAACAGCTGCACGCCAAGCCCGCGCTCGAAGGCCTTGAGGCGGCGCGCGATCGTCGCCTCGCTCAGGCCGAGCCGGAGCGCTGCCAGGGCCAGCGACCCGCTTTCGGCGATGGCGTGGAAGATCCCGATATCATCCCAGCCGGGCGATGCCAGATCGCCGTCGCGTCGAGATGGAGGGGGAGCAGGCTGCCCCATGCGATCAGCGGCCAGGGCGCGGAAGAGGGAGCAGAGCGGGCGAGGCGGTCATCGGGGCGGCGCGGTGCGTGGGGCATGGCGGGACCATGCCCGCACCCCGGCGCCATGGCAGCCCGGCATGTTTGGCACCCAACCCCTCAGGAATGCAGGGCTCTGCCATGACAGCCTCGACGATGTGGGCCGGACGGCCGGCCCGCGTCACAGGTCGATCAGCTCGCCCGCGAAGGCGGCGCGCTCCTGGATGAAGACGAAGCGCGCCTCGGGCTTGTTGCCCATCAGCCGCTCGACCGTGTCGGAGGTCTCGTCACGCGCTTCATGGTCGACCATGACCTTGAGCAGGATGCGCTTGCTCGGATCCATGGTGGTTTCCTTGAGCTGGGCCGGCATCATTTCGCCCAGGCCCTTGAAGCGGCTGATCTCCGGCTTCTTGCCCTTGAAGACCGAGGCGATCAGCTCGTCCTTATGCGCGTCGTTGCGGGCATAGACCGATTTGCCGCCGTGCTGGAGCCGGTAGAGCGGCGGCACGGCGAGATAGAGATGGCCCTTCTCGATCAGCCGCGGCATCTGCCGCCAGAAGAAGGTGACCAGCAGCGAGGCGATGTGGGCGCCGTCGACATCGGCGTCGGTCATCACGATGACCTTCTCGTAGCGCAGGTCGTCCTCGCGGAACTGGCTGCCGATGCCGCAGCCCAGCGCGAGGATCAGGTCGGCGAGCTGCTGGTTCTGGTTCAGCTTCTCGCGCGTCGCATTGGCGACGTTGAGGATCTTGCCGCGCAGCGGAAGAATGGCCTGCGTGGTGCGATTGCGCGCCTGCTTGGCCGAACCACCGGCGGAATCACCCTCGACGATGAAGAGTTCGGAGCCGGCTGCGCCGGCCGAACTGCAATCCGCCAGCTTGCCGGGCAGGCGCAGCTTGCGCGTCGCGGTCTTGCGCGAGACCTCCTTTTCGAGGCGGCGGCGCAGGCGCTCCTCGGCCCGGTCGACCGACCAGTCGAGCAGCTTCAAAGCCTGCTGCGGCGCGGCCGCGAGCCAGTGGTCGAAGGCATCGCGCACCGCATTCTCGACGATGCGGGAGGCTTCGAGCGTCGCCAGCTTGTCCTTGGTCTGACCCTGGAATTCCGGCTCACGAATGAAGACCGAGAGCATCGCGGCGCAGGTCGCCATGACGTCGTCCGATGTCACCTGCGCCATGCGTTTGGACTGGCCGATGCGCTCGGCGTGGTCGCGCAGGCCACGCAGCAGGGCGATGCGCAGGCCCTGTTCATGCGTGCCGCCTTCCGGCGTCGGAATGGTGTTGCAGTAGGACGAGGAGAAGCCGTCCTCGCCGGTGGCGAGCCAGGCGACCGCCCATTCCAGCGAGCCGTGGCTGCCTTCCCTGGTGATCTTGCCGGAGAAGATCGGCTCGGCGACGAGGTCTTTGCCCTCGATCTCGCGGCCGAGATAGTCGCGCAGGCCGCCGGGGAAGCGGAACACGGCCTCGGCCGCGACATCGCCCTCGGGCTTCAGCAGCGCAGGCGCGCAGCGCCAGCGGATCTCGACACCGCCGAAGAGATAGGCCTTGGAGCGCGCCATCCGGAACAGGCGGGCGGGGATGAAATGCGCGCCCTCGCCGAAGATCTGCGCATCGGGATGGAAGCGCACGCGTGTGCCCCGCCGGTTGGCCACCGGCCCGACCGTCTCCAGCGGTCCCTGCGGGATGCCGCGCGAGAAGACCTGACGATAGAGCACCTTGCCGCGGGCGACCTCGACCTCGAGCCGGTCGGAGAGCGCGTTCACCACCGAGACGCCGACGCCATGCAAGCCGCCCGAGGTTTCATAGGCTTTCGAGTCGAACTTTCCGCCGGCGTGCAGCGTCGTCATGATGACTTCAAGCGCCGACTTGCCGGGGAATTTCGGATGCGGATCGACGGGGATGCCGCGGCCGTTGTCGGTGACGGCGATCGAGCCGTCTTCCAGCAGTTCGACATCGATGAAGCTGGCATGGCCTGCCACGGCCTCGTCCATGGCGTTGTCGATCACCTCGGCGAAGAGGTGGTGCAGAGCGCGCTCGTCGGTGCCGCCGATATACATGCCTGGCCGGCGCCGCACCGGCTCCAGGCCTTCGAGCACCTCGATCGCCGAGGCATCGTAGCCAGTCTCGGACAGGGTGCCGTTGCGCGGTGGCGGCGCCGTCGGGCTCGGCGTCGCAGCGCTCGCGGGCATGTCCGATCGCGACGGGGCCGGCTTCGGCTCGGCCGCCCGGGGCATCGGCGCTGCCGGCCGCTCCGGTTCCCCGCCAAAAAGATCGCCGTTCTCCGCCATCGTGTCCGCAGGCCCCTGATTCGCGACTGTAAATGTTAGCCCAGATGCGGCTTCGCCGCGCTGCGGCACTTCCTACAGGCAAGGGCGCGCGGAGGGAACGCCTCCCGTCGTCACAGTGTCACGCGATACCGTAAACTGGCGGCGATGGAACCGATCCGTTCAGAGTGCATTAACCCTACAGACTGAAGATTGACCTCGACGATCGAAGGGCTGGGCGGCGTGCCGCCAGCTGCTATGATCACCGAAAAATGGGGGAGGGTGTCGTGGCGTCTGGTGCGTTGGTAGCGAGGGGAAGCGTGGCCGGCCTGGAACGGGCGGCGCGCCTTGCCGGCGAGGCCTTCGGGCATGAGGAGCCTGCCCCGCTGAGCCTGGCCGCGACCGGCCCTTCGCGCTGGAACGCCTGGCTGTCGGCCGGGCTCGCCGCGATTTCGGGACGGCTGACGCTCGGCATCCGCTGATCGCGAACACCCGATCACGAACAGCCGCCATCCGTCGATGACGCGCCGGCGCAAACCGTTCAGGCTGCGGTCTGCATTTTCGCGATGACCGCGAGCAGGGCGTCGGCGCTGCCGGCCCATGAAAAGCGCTGTGCGTTGTCGTGGCCATCCGCGATCAGCCTGTCACGTTTGCCAGGGTTCTCCAACACGGTCCGCATCGCCTGCACCAACGTCTGCGGCTGCATCGGATCGAAATAGAACGCGGCCTCGCCGCAGGCTTCGCGGACTGGCGCAATGTCCGAGGCCAGGACCGGGCAGCCCTGCGACATCGCTTCGAGAGGAGGGATGCCGAAGCCCTCATAGAGGCTCGGGAAGACGAAGGCGGTGGCGCGCCGCTCCAGAGCTGCGATCTCGGCATCACTGAGGCGGCCGGCGAAGACGAGACTGTCGCCGCTGCCATAGTCGCCGCCGTTGAAGACGCGGGAATGGATGCCGCCAACGATCACGAGCTTCTGGCCGGGAGCGGCCAGCGCCTCGAAGGCGCGGATGGCAAAGGCGATGTTCTTGTTGGGCTTGAGCGTGCCGACGAGCAGGAAATAGTCGCCGCCTGCGAGCTCGAGCCGGTCCAGAACGGCCTCGTCCGGAGTCAGGCCGGCGAAATGGTCGGTGGCGTTGTAGACGACCGAAATCCCCTCGGGATCGACCCGGAAGATCTCGCCCAGTTCCTGTCGGGAGAAATGCGAGACCGTCGCGATCGTCGCCATTCGCGTCAGCACGGCCCCCAGCAGGCCATGGAGCAGCCTATAAGAGCGGCTGAATGAGTCCGGGTGACGGAAGATCGTTGCGTCATGGATGACGGTCAGCTGGTGTCGCTTCAGCAGGGGCCCGCTGCCGCCGAAGCCGAGGAGCAGGTCGCGGCGGGCGCGCCAGGCCAGCGCGGTCTGCTCCCAGAGATGGCCGGCCCCGCCGCCGAGGCGCTCGACGCGGATCGCCCCGAGATCGAGATCGACGGCGGCGCCGTCAGGCACGATCAGCCGCCAATCCGCTCCGCGCAAGGCTTCCGGCACGGCACCGGCGCCGATTTTCCGGTCGAGCGCCTGCGTCAGTTCGCGGGCGAAGCGCTGCACGCCCGTGAGCGGCTGGGCCAGGAAGCGGCCATTGATGCTGATCGTGTTCAAGGGCCGCCGTCCTCAGGCCCAGGGGCGAGCCCTGGCAATTCGGCGCACTATGCCCGCCCGGCGTAAAGACGATGTTTCCAGCTCGGCCAGGCCGCCCTTGGCCCGGCCGAGGCGCGGGGTGTGCAGGGGCGCGGACAAAAAAAGCCGGGGCGTCGCCGCCCCGGCTGTTGAGGTGGACCGCGCTAGACCGCGGTCGGGAGGAAAATCGCGGCCGGTCCTTTGCTCTGGCGTCGGAACTTCCCGAAAAGTGCATTCCACTCTTCGATCCGATGCCGGGACCGGCCGAAATCCTCAGTAGGAGTAGTACATCGCGAACTCGACCGGGTGCGGCGTCATTTCGAACTTCGCCACATCCTGCATCTTGAGCTCGATATAGCTCTCGATGAAGTCGTCATTGAAGACGCCGCCGGCCTTGAGATAGGCGTTGTCCTTCTTGAGCGACTCCAGGGCCTCGCGCAGCGAACCGCAGACCGTCGGGATCTTCTTCAGCTCGCGCGGCGGCAGGTCGTAGAGATCCTTGTCCATGGCCGGGCCCGGATCGATCTTGTTGATGATGCCGTCGAGGCCGGCCATCAGCATGGCGGCGAAGGCGAGGTAGGGGTTCGCCATCGGATCGGGGAAGCGGACCTCGACGCGCTTGGCCTTGGGCGAGGTCGTCCACGGAATACGGCAAGAGGCCGAGCGGTTGCGCGCCGAATAGGCGAGCAGAACCGGGGCTTCATAGCCGGGGACGAGGCGCTTGTAGGAGTTCGTCGACGGGTTGGTGAAGGCGTTCAGGGACTTGGCGTGCTTGATGATGCCGCCGATGTACCACAGGCACTCCTGCGAGAGGTCGGCATACTTGTTGCCGGCCATGGTCGGCTTGCCGCCCTTCCAGATCGACTGGTGGACGTGCATGCCCGAGCCGTTGTCGCCATAGATCGGCTTCGGCATGAAGGTCGCGGTCTTGCCGTAGCTCTGCGCGACGTTGTGGATCGCGTACTTATAGACCTGCATCTGGTCGGCCATGTGGGTCAGCGTGTCGAACTTCATTCCGAGTTCGTGCTGCGCCGAGGCGACCTCGTGGTGATGCTTCTCGACCTTGACGCCCATGGCAGCCATGGCCGCCAGCATCTCGCCGCGCATGTCCTGCGCCGAATCCTGCGGCGGGACGGGGAAGTAGCCGCCCTTGGTGGCGATGCGATGGCCGAGGTTGCCGCCCTCGTATTCGGTCTGGCCGTTGATCGGCAGCTCGACGTTGTCGAGCTTGAAGCCCGTGTTGTACGGGTCGGCGGAGATCTTGACGTCGTCGAAGACGAAGAACTCGGCCTCGGGGCCGACATAGATGGTGTCGCCGATGCCGGTCGACTTGAGATAGGCCTCGGCCTTCTTGGCGATGCCGCGCGGGTCGCGGCCGTAGGGCTCGCCGGTGGCCGGCTCGAGCACGTCGCAGGTGATGACCATCGTCGCGGCCGAGAAGAACGGGTCCATGACGGCCGTGGTCGGGTCCGGCATCAGGAGCATGTCGGACTCGTTGATCGCCTTCCAGCCGGCGATCGAGGAGCCGTCGAACATCGTGCCCTCGGCGAAGATGTCCTCGTCGATCATGGTGACGTCGAAGGTCACATGCTGCCACTTGCCGCGCGGGTCGGTGAAGCGGAAGTCGACATATTTGACGTCGTTGTCCTTGATCGCCTTCAGGACATCCTTGGCGTTCTTCATCTCAGCATTCCTCTTAAGGTCGTTTCTCAACTCATACGATCCGCGGGGTCATCAGACCGCCGGGCCGCCGAACTCTTGGGTCGGGATGAGCCCTCAGATCGCGTCCGCGCCGGTTTCTCCGGTGCGGATGCGGATCGCCCCCTCCACCGTCGATACAAAAATCTTGCCATCGCCGATGCGCCCGGTCTGGGCGGCCTTCATGATCGCCTCGATGGCGCCATCGACCATCTCGTCGGCGAGCACGATCTCGATTTTGACCTTCGGCAGGAAGTCGACGACGTATTCGGCGCCGCGATAGAGCTCGGTGTGGCCCTTCTGCCGCCCGAAGCCCTTGGCCTCCAGAACGGTGATGCCCTGCAGGCCGACCTCCTGAAGCGCCTCCTTCACCTCGTCCAGCTTGAACGGCTTGATGATCGCTTCGATCTTCTTCATCTGCCGACCGGCCTCCTCTACGCGCCAATTCGATCCCGGAACGAGCATCCGGATCCTCTGGATCCGCCGGCCCGCTCGCCTGCCGCGGGACGGCGAATTCGTCTCAGATCGCTCATAGCATCGGCGCATTCATGCCGCCATGCGGCAGCGCGGTCGCGGATGCCTGATGATAGGGCAAAAAACAGATGATAAAATAGCCAATTGCTTAAAGCGTGATCATTTCTGGGCTTGGCGGCCCGGGCTTGCTCGCGCGGCCGGGCTCTCCGATGATGCCGGCATGCAAGCGCCTGCCTCGACGAAACTCGCCCTGCTCGACGTTGCTGGCATGGTGGCGGCCGATCGAGCCACGATCGGGGCCGGGACGCCGGGACATGTGCTGATGGAGCGCGCCGGGCAAGCCGTGGCGGACGTCGCCGACAGGCTTGCGCCTGCGGGCGCCCGTATCCTCGTGCTGTGCGGGCCGGGCAACAACGGTGGGGATGGCTTCGTCGTCGCCCGGCTGCTTCGCGAGCGCGGCCGACGCGTCACCCTGGCCCTGGCCGGCGAACGGTCGCGGTTGACCGGCGACGCCGCTGTCATGGCGGGGCTCTGGACCGGCCCCGTCGAGCCGATCGCCGGCTTGCTGCCGCAGGATCATGACCTGATCGTCGACGCCTTGTTCGGCGCCGGGCTGAGCCGGCGGCTCGAGGGGGAGGTTGCCGGCCTTGTCGCCGCCGTCAATGCTTCGGGGCGTCCCGTCATCGCGGTCGATGTGCCCAGCGGGCTCGCCGGTGATACCGGGCGCAGCGAGGGCGAGGTCGTCAGGGCCAGCCAGACGGTGACCTTCTTCCGGCTCAAGCCCGGGCATCTGCTGCAGCCGGGGCGCGCGCTCTGCGGGGAGGTGACGCTTGCGGATATCGGCATCCCGGCGGATCTCGTCTTCACCGCGGAGCATCCCGCGACGATGTTCCGGAACGCTCCCGGGCTGTGGCGGCGTGCCTGGCCGGCCCACGCCGCCGAGACCCACAAATATCGGCGCGGTGCCGTGCTCGTCGTGGCGGGTGGTCTGGCCGGGGTCGGCGCGCCACGGCTGGGCGCGCGCGCCGCGCTTCGCATCGGGGCGGGGCTGGTGAGTGTCGCCTGCCGGCCCGAGGCCCTGGTTGCGCATGCCGCGCGCGGTCCCGATGCCCTGATGCAGCGCTCGGTGGCGACTGTCGAAGAGCTCGGCGAAATGCTCGGCGAGGCGAGGTTGTCCGCCGTCCTGGCCGGCCCGGCCCTGGGACTCGACCTGCCGGCGCGCGAAGCGGTGCAGGCCGTCCTGCGGAGCGCGGTCCCGGCCGTTCTCGATGCCGATGCATTGACCCTGATGGCGCAGGCAGGCGGCCTCCGCCGGCTCATCGAGCGACGCGGCGCACCTTGCGTATTGACCCCGCACGAGGGCGAATTCACGCGCCTGTTCGGGAGCGTGCCTGAAATCGCCCGGGCGGCATCCAAGCTCGACAGGGCGCGGCACGCCGCGGGTCGTTCCGGTGCGGTCGTCGTTCTCAAGGGCTCCGATACGGTGATCGCATCGCCCGATGGGCGCGCCGCCATCAACACGACCGGCTCGGCCGCCCTCGCGACGGCGGGCTCCGGCGACGTGCTGGGCGGATTGATCGCGGGCCTGCTGGCCCAGGGCATGCCGGCTTTCGAAGCGGCCTGTGCGGCCGTCTGGCTGCACGGGCGCGCCGGGGAGGCGCTCGGGTTCGGGCTGATCGCCGACGACCTGCCGGAAGCGGTCATGCGACTGGTGAACGAGGATGCGCTCAGCGACCCGAACGCGACCTGAACGAAGAGGGCCCGCCCTCAGCAGAGGACGGGCCCTCGGGCGCCTCAGGAACTCAACTCGACGGGAACGCTACTCACGCAGAGCGCCCATTCAGTTGCCGGCGTAGCTCACGGCCGGAGCGGCGGTGAGCTGCTCCTTGGTCATGTTGATCTTGCCGTGGTCCGGATACATCGCCGGCGCCTTGGGGGCCGAGGCGCTCGGGGCCGTGGCCATCCCGCCGCCGGAGGCGCTGCCGCCGCCCGCAGGGGCAGGCGCCGGCGCCGCGCTGGGCAACGGCTGGTCGCTGAAGCTGACCTGCTCGAACGGGATCGCAACGTCCTTCGAGCCGATGCCGAGGAAGCCGCCGACACCGACGGTGACCATCTCGATCTTGCCGGCCTTGTCGAACAGCACTTCGGTGATGTCACCCACCTTCTTGTTGTCGGGGCCGTATACGTCGACGCCGATCAGCTTGGTCGCGCGCCACTTGCCCTGTCCGGCGAGATTGTTCTCGGGAACCTTGGCCGGTTCGGTCGCCGGCGCCGGGGTTGCGGCGGGTGCGCTCGGAGCGGTCGGCGAGGGCGTGCTGGTCTGTGCGAGCGCCGTCGCGGCCATGAGTGCGAAGCCAAGAGATGTCGCTGCAACATGTCGTTTGAACATGATGTCCTCCAAAAGTATCCGCTTCACAGCGGCTCGGATGACAAACGTTGAAGATCGCGGATTGTTTCCGGCGCGCTCGCAAATGTTTCGGGTCGGCTCACAACAATCCTGTGCCGTATGGATGTCGATGTTCTTGACGCTGCGCCAGCGAACTCGGCCAGGCCCAGACGGAACGCCGGCGGTCACGGCGTTCCTTCGCAGGCGCGCGGTTCTCCGATATGAATATTGCCGACCTGCCAGCGCCGAAAGGAATGCGCCGATGCCTGGAGCTGCCGTGACCATCATTCTGGGCGAGGCGCAGCTGGCCGCTTTGGACCGTTATCTCCGGGACCACAAGCCGACGCTGACGCGCGAGCAGGCGCTGTCCGAGATCGTGGCGGCCTGGGCGAATGCTCAGCCGGGGACGCCGCCTCTGCCGGCGGACGAGGGCCTGCGGCCGGAAGAGCTCAACGCCAGCAACGACACTTGATGGAGGGCAGGTCCCTGCAGGGCAGGCGCTTGCCGGGGAGGTGCCTGCAGCGGGGGCGCTTCGAGGTCTCCGGCTCGCCGCGGCCCTTCACTCCTCCGCGTCGTCCAGCCTGAGCTCGAAGGCCAGCATCGCCTCCGCGAGAGCCGCGAGCTCCCGCTCCTTGGCGGGACTGTCCGCCGCCGCGTTCAGCTCCGCGACCCGGCGCTGGGCGCGCTCATAGTCTTCGTCGGTGTGGATGACGATGGGCTCTTTCACGGTCAGTCCTTCCAATCTGTCGCGTCGTCGTGCTTGCGGTCCCAGCGCTGCACGGCTTCGATCAGAGCGTCGCGCTCGCGCTGTTCGGCTTCGCCGCGCGTCGCCTTGTCGAGGGCAGCGATCTTCTGCGTCGCAAGCTCGTAATCCTCGATCGTCTCGATCCTGATGCGTATCCGGTCGTTCTCGCCCGGATGCGCGCCGTGCTCGATCGTGGTTCGCATGGTCATTCCCCGACTATAGGCTGAATCCGCAACGGAACTACCCGCGGGCCTGCGTCCGGTTCCGGATCGCTGCGCCCTTAAGACTTCCGCAAGGTTGCCTGCGTGATTCGTTGGGTGTTGCATGTGGTCGAAGGACGGCTTTGCCGTGGAGCGCGCTGCCATGTTCAGGTTGGTCGTCACGCTGGTGTTTGCCGTCGGCGCCGTCGCCGTATCCTCGCGATCCCAGGCCTTCTGGGATCGCTCGCAGGTGTCGCATTGCGCCGACGCCACGACGGATGCCGAGCGGCTCCGCCATCGCTGCTATGAACTCAAGGCCTATGCGGATCCGGGCTGGCCTGCGCTGGGCCTGGGCGAAGGCGTCTATGGCTATCGGGCGTATCGCTACAAGTCGCCGGTGCCGGCGCTGCCGCCCGGGGGGCGCCCGCCGGTGCGTCGTCTCGGCTGAGCGTCGCGTGTACGACGGCCGCAGGGCGCTTCAGGCTGATGGATGCGCGGATTTCCGGCTTGCGGTGGTGAGCGGGGAGGGGATCGAACCCTCGACCACATGATTAAAAGTCACGTGCTCTACCACTGAGCTACCCGCCCTCACTGCGCGCTGACATACGGAGGCGGCGTGGCGTGGTCAACCATGGCGAGGGACTGCCCCCAGGGAAAAGCCTGCCCGCCAAGGACAACGCGAAGGCCGGCGGCGGCCAAAGCGTCAGGCCAGCGCGCCGCGCGACGGGCTTTGGTGCCGGCCGTTAACGCGCGATAAACCAACCCGCCATAGCCTGCGACCATGGTCATCCGCCGCGGCGTCAGATCCGTCCTCATCGCGCTCGCGCTCTACCTCGTGTCGGGCGCGGCGGTGAGCTATTTCATGTTCCATGCCCGGCACGGCGCGCGTGGCCTAGAGGCGCGCGATACCCTGCAGGGCTCGCTGCGCGAGATGGAGGCCGAGCTCGCCGGCCTGACGGCCGAGCGCAAGCTCTGGGAGCAGCGCCTGGCGCTGGTGCGCGACGAGGCGGTCGACCGAGACGTGCTGGAGGAGCGCGCGCGCGAGACCCTCGGCCGCGTCCACCGCAACGACGTTATCCTCATGGGGCGCTGAAAAGCGCTGGAAAACGCCGGCAAATAGTCCCATGCGTATCGATTAACTGGATTTCAGTTACTTCAAGAAAATCCTTTCATTGCAGAGGCTTGGCTCATGCTGCAATGCGAGATAGCCGCCTCGCCAAGGGTTTTGCGATCCTCTACAACCAAGGTCGTATGTTCCTTGGAGGACCGCCGATGGCCGTTGCCGCGCGCAAGACGAAAGCTCCCGCCCAAGCCAAAGCCGCCGCTAAGCCGGCGAAGGCGCGTTCCGGAAAGTCCGGCAGTGAGAAGGCGACGGGGCCAGCGCCCAGCAACATCCCTGTCTTCAGCAAGGACGAGGATCTCCACGCCTATCGCGAGATGCTGCTGATCCGCCGCTTCGAGGAGAAGGCCGGCCAGATGTACGGCATGGGCCTGATCGGCGGCTTCTGCCATCTCTATATCGGGCAGGAAGCGGTGGTCGTCGGCATGCAGATGGCGTCGAAGGAAGGCGACCAGGTCATCACCGGCTATCGCGACCACGGCCACATGCTGGCCTGCGGCATGGAATCGCGCGGCGTGATGGCGGAGCTGACCGGCCGGCAGGGCGGCTATTCCCGCGGCAAGGGCGGCTCCATGCACATGTTCTCCCGCGAGAAGAATTTCTATGGCGGCCACGGCATCGTCGGCGCGCAGGTCTCGCTCGGCACGGGTCTCGGCTTCGCCAACTGGTATCGCGAGGATGGCCGCGTCTCGCTCGCCTATTTCGGCGACGGCGCCGCCAATCAGGGGCAGGTCTATGAGAGCTTCAACATGGCCCAGCTCTGGAAGCTGCCGGTCGTGTTCGTGATCGAGAACAACCGCTACGCCATGGGCACGGCGGTCAACCGCGCCTCGGCGCAGACCGATTTCTCGCGTCGCGGCGTCTCCTTCGGCATCCCGGGCGAGCAGGTCGACGGCATGGACGTCCGCGCCGTGCGCGACGCGGCCAACCGGGCGATCGAGCATGCCCGCACGGGCAAGGGTCCCTACATCCTCGAGATGCAGACCTATCGCTATCGCGGCCACTCGATGTCGGACCCGGCGAAGTACCGCTCCAAGGACGAGGTCCAGCGCATGCGCGAGGAGCACGACCCGATCGAGCAGGTGAGGGGCCGCCTGACCCGCGAGTTCAAGGTCGGCGAGGACGAGCTCAAGGCGATCGACGCCAAGGTGCGCGAGATCGTCAACGACGCGGCCGAGTTCGCGACGCATGATCCGGAGCCGGATGTCTCCGAGCTCTTCACGGACATCCTGCTGGAGCCGGCGAAGGCCTGACGCCTTCGTAACCCCGCCTCTCCCTTTCCGCCTCGTGCAATCATTCCGGGTGCGTACATGCCGATCGACATTCTCATGCCTGCCCTTTCGCCGACCATGGAGCAGGGCAAGCTCGCCAAATGGCTGAAAGCCGAGGGTGACAAGGTCAAGGCCGGCGACATCATCGCCGAGATCGAGACCGACAAGGCGACCATGGAGGTCGAGGCGGTCGACGAGGGCATCCTCGCCCGGATCCTGATCGCCGACGGCACCGAGAACGTCGCCGTCAACACGCCGATCGGCGTCATCGCGGCCGAGGGCGAGGACATCGACGCCGCGGGCGTGCCGGTTGGCGAGGAGAAGGCGACGCCGGCTCCCGCCGCGAAGGCTGCGCCCGCACCTGCCGCGGAAGCCCCGGCCGCCACTGCTCCGGCGACCGTGCCGGCCCAGGCGAAATCCTACGACGCCTCCTCGGAATTCCCGGCCGGGGCCGAGATCGTCACGATGACCGTCCGCGAGGCGCTGCGTGACGCCATGGCGGAGGAGATGCGCCGCGATGGCGACGTCTTCGTCATGGGCGAGGAGGTCGCGGAGTACCAGGGCGCCTACAAGGTCACGCAGGGGCTGCTGCAGGAATTCGGCGCCAAGCGCGTCATCGATACCCCGATCACCGAGCATGGCTTCGCCGGCATCGGCGTCGGCGCGGCGCTGACCGGCCTGAGGCCCATCGTCGAGTTCATGACCTTCAACTTCGCCATGCAGGCGATCGACCAGATCATCAACTCCGCCGCCAAGACGCTGTACATGTCCGGCGGACAGATGGGCTGCCCGATCGTGTTCCGCGGCCCCAACGGCGCGGCCGCCCGCGTCGGCGCCCAGCACAGCCATGACTACGCCGCGTGGTACTCGAACGTGCCCGGCCTCAAGGTGGTGATGCCCTACAGCGCCTCCGATGCGAAGGGCCTGCTGAAGAGCGCGATCCGCGATCCGAACCCGATCATCTTCCTCGAGAACGAAATCCTCTACGGCCGGACCTTCGAGGTTCCGAAGAGCGAGGACTTCCTGGTGCCGATCGGCAAGGCCAAGGTGGTGCGGCCGGGCAGCGACGTCACCATCGTCTCCTTCGGCATCGGCATGACCTACGCGCTCGGTGCGGCCGAGGCGCTGGCCAAGGAGGGCATCGAGGCCGAGGTCATCGACCTGCGCACGATCCGCCCGATGGACATCGAGACCGTCGTTGCCTCGGTGCAGAAGACCAATCGCTGCGTCGCCGTCGAGGAAGGCTTCCCGCAGTCCGGCGTCACCGCCGAGATCGGCATGAAGATCATGGAGGCGGCCTTCGACTATCTCGACGCGCCCGTCGCCCGCGTCACCGGCAAGGACGTGCCGATGCCCTATGCGGCGAACCTCGAAAAGCTCGCGCTTCCGAACATCGGCGAGGTCGTCGCGGCGGCCAAGGCCGTCTGCTATCGCTGAGAGAGGGCTGCCCGATGCCGACCAACATCCTGATGCCCGCTCTGTCCCCCACCATGGAGAAGGGCAATCTCGCCAAGTGGCTGAAGAAGGAAGGCGACACGATCAAGTCCGGCGACATCATCGCCGAGATCGAGACCGACAAGGCGACCATGGAGGTCGAGGCGGTCGACGAGGGGATCCTCGCCAAGATCGTGGTGCCGGAAGGCACGGCCGATGTCGCGGTCAACGAGGTCATCGGCGTGATCGCGGCCGAGGGCGAGGACGCCAAGGCGGCCGCCGCGCCGGCCAAGGCCGAGGCCCCCAAGCCGGAGGCTGCCAAGGCCGAGGCGCCGAAGGCCGCGCCGGCCGCCGCCGCCGCCCCTGCGCCTGCCGCTGCCTCCGGAGAGCGCCCCTTCGCCTCGCCGCTGGCGCGCCGCCTCGCCAAGGAGGCCGGGCTCGACCTGTCGAAGGTGCAGGGCTCCGGCCCGCATGGCCGCATCGTCGAGAAGGATATCGAGACGGCGAAGGCCGGTGGCGGCGCCAAGGCTGCTCCCGCAGCGGCTCCGGCGGCCGCCGCCGCCGCGAAGCCCGCTGCCGCGCCTCTGGCGACCGGCCCGTCGGACGAGCAGGTCAAGAAGCTGTTCGAGCCGGGCTCCTATGAGGAGATCCCGCATGACGGCATGCGCAAGACCATCGCGCGCCGCCTGACCGAGTCGAAGCAGACCATCCCGCATTTCTACGTCACGGTGGATTGCGAGCTCGACGCGCTGCTCAAGCTGCGCGGCGAACTCAACGCCGCGGCGCCGGAAAAGGACGGCAAGCCGGCCTACAAGCTCTCGGTCAACGACATGGTGATCAAGGCGCTGGCGCTGGCGCTCAAGGCGGTGCCGGATGCCAATGTGAGCTGGACCGAGAACACCATGCTCAAGCACAAGCACGCCGATGTCGGCGTCGCCGTCGCGATCCCCGGCGGGCTGATCACCCCGATCATCCGCGACGCCTGCCACAAGTCGCTGTCGCAGATCTCGAACGAGATGAAGGACATGGCGGCGCGCGCAAAGAGCCGCAAGCTCAAGCCCGAGGAGTATCAGGGCGGCACAACGGCGGTCTCGAATCTCGGCATGTTCGGCGTGAAGGACTTCGCAGCCGTGGTGAACCCGCCGCATGCGACGATCCTGGCGGTCGGCGCGGGCGAGCAGCGCGCGGTGGTGAAGGGCGGCCAGCTCGCGGTCGCGACGGTGATGTCGGTGACGCTCTCGACCGACCACCGTGCCGTCGACGGCGCGCTCGGTGCCGAGCTGCTGGCGGCCTTCAAGGGCTATATCGAGAAGCCGATGGCGATGCTGGTTTGAGGGGAGCCTGACCATGGCTGACTACGACATCATCATCATCGGCTCCGGCCCCGGCGGCTATGTCGCTGCCATCCGCGCCGCGCAGCTCGGCTTCAAGACCGCGATCGTCGAACGCGAGCATCTCGCCGGCATCTGCTCGAACTGGGGCTGCATCCCGACCAAGGCGCTGCTGCGCTCGGCCGAGATTCTGCACTATGGCCAGCACGCCAAGGATTACGGGCTTGTGCTCGAAGGCTCGTTCAAGGCGGATCTGGCCGCCATCGTCCAGCGCTCGCGCGGCATCGCGGCCCGGATGAACAACGGCGTCCAGTTCCTGATGAAGAAGAACAAGGTCGACGTGATCTGGGGCGAGGCGGTGCTGACCAAGCCCGGCACGATCAAGGTCGCCCCGACGAAGAAGCCGGCGCAGCAGCCGCAGGTGCCGCCGCCGAAGAACGCCAAGGGCGAGGGCACCTACACCGCCGACCACATCATCGTGGCGACCGGCGCCCGGCCGCGCGCGCTTCCGGGTCTGGAGCCGGACGGCAAGCTGATCTGGACCTATTTCGAGGCGATGAAGCCCGAGAAGATGCCGAAGTCGCTGCTCGTCATGGGCTCCGGCGCCATCGGCATCGAATTCGCCTCGTTCTATCGGACGATGGGCGTCGAGGTGACGGTCGTCGAGGTGCTGCCGCAGGTCGTGCCGGTCGAGGACGCCGAGATCGGCGCCTTCGCCCGCAAGGCCTTCGAGAAGCAGGGCATGAAGATCCTGACCGGCGCCAAGGTCACCAAGGTCGAGAAGGGCGCCGACAGCATCACCGCCCATATCGAGGACGAGAAGGGCGCCAAGCAGACGATCACGGCAGACCGGATGATCTCGGCCGTCGGCGTCGTCGCCAATGTCGAGAACATCGGGCTGGAGGCCGTCGGCGTGAAGACCGATCGCGGCTTCATCGCGATCGACGGGCTCTGCCGCACCAACGTCAAGGGCGTCTATGCGATCGGCGACGTCGCCGGCCCGCCGATGCTGGCGCACAAGGCGGAGCATGAGGCGGTCATCTGCGTCGAGGCCATCAAGGGGCTGCATCCGCACCCGATGGACAAGAACATGATCCCGGGCTGCACCTATTGCCATCCGCAGATCGCCAGCGTCGGCCTGACCGAGGCCAAGGCGAAGGCCGCCGGCCATGAGCTCAAGGTCGGCCGCTTCCCCTTCGTCGCCAACGGCAAGGCGGTCGCGCTCGGCGAGGACCAGGGGCTGGTCAAGACGATCTTCGACGCCAAGACCGGCAAGCTGCTCGGTGCCCACATGGTCGGCGCCGAAGTCACCGAGCTGATCCAGGGTTTCGTCGTCGCGATGAACCTCGAGACGACCGAGGAAGAGCTGATGCACACCATCTTCCCGCATCCGACCCTGTCGGAGACGATGAAGGAAAGCGTGCTCGACGCCTATGGCAAGGTGCTGAACGCGTAAGGTCGCGTCGAGGTCTTTCGCTCGGAGCCACCGTCGTCATCCCGGGCTTGCCCCGGGATCCGTCGGAGGGCTCCGGAGCTCTACGATGGATCCCGGAGCTCCGCTTCGCTGCGTCCGTGATGACGCGGAGGTTCCTCCGCGAAACGGTCCAACGCTCTCGATTTTCGGCCAGACCATCGACATACTCGGTCGATGCCGCCACGCACCCGCAAGCCCCGCGACACCGAGCGCGTCGTCCCCGACGACAAGGTCGAGATCCTTCCGCCTGGCCGCGGCCTCGTGCTCGACTGGCGCGTGATCGCGCCGACGGTCGCGTTCGGCACGGTGGCCGGCTTCGTTGCGAGCTTCGTCGTCGGAGGCGGCGGGTTGCTACGTCATGCGATCGTCGGCCTGCTCGGCATGCTGGTCGGGCAGGGCCTGGTAAGGCTGACCGGCTGGCGGGTCAGCACCGGCAAACGCCTGCTCGACGAGGGCGCCATGGCGGTGATCGGCGCGATCCTCGTCGTCCTGCTGGCACGTTTCATCGCCTGAGGGAACCTCCTAGCATCGTCGCCGTTGTCAGGACGCGCGCGCCGATGTCGGCTGCGACTGGCTTTGGGGGACTACGCAACATGGAAAGCTTCGCCGCCACGATGGCCCAGCCGGGCTATGGCTTCTTCGCGACCATCCTGATCGGCATGCTCGCTGGCTGGATCGCCGAGAAGATCACCTCCTCCGACCACGGGCTCTTCACGAACATGCTGGTCGGCGTCGCCGGCTCCTTCCTCGGCAGCCGCCTCGCGGAGCTGCTGGATATCCGGATCTTCGGCTTCTGGCGCACGCTTGCTGCCGCCATCAGCGGCGCCGTCATCGTCATCGTGATCTGGAACGCGGCACGCGGTCGCAATTGACGCCTCAGCATGCCCGGATGGCGTCAGGCGGGACCGCCCGAGGTTGCCCTGCGGCGCCGGGGCGATTAGCTAGAGGGCGGGCGGCGGCCCCTGAGCCACCGCGATGGATTTGTCCCGATGGCTCTCGTCCTCGATCTGCTCAACCGCGATCCGCGGCCCAATATCGGCAACCCGAAGGCGGAGGCCTCCTCCGCGCCGGCGGAGCTGCGCCATCCGGAGAAGCAGAAGCGGCCGGAGAACCCGATCCTGCGCAAACCGGACTGGATCCGCGTCAAGGCGCCGGGTTCGCCGAAATGGGCGGAAACGCAGAAGATCGTGAAGGCCGAGAAGCTGGTGACGGTCTGCGAGGAAGCCGGCTGCCCGAACATCGGCGAGTGCTGGGAGAAGAAGCACGCCACCTTCATGATCATGGGCGACACCTGCACGCGGGCCTGCGCCTTCTGCAATGTGAAGACCGGCGTTCCCCAGCCGCTCGACCATGAGGAACCCCGCAAGATCGCGGAGGCCGTCGCCAAGCTAGGCCTCGAGCATGTCGTGATCACCTCGGTGGATCGCGATGACCTGAAGGATGGTGGCGCCGAGCACTTTGCCCGCGTCATTGCCGCGATCCGCGCCACTTCGCCCAAGACGACGATCGAGATCCTGACGCCGGACTTCCTGCGCAAGCCCGGTGCGCTCGAGGTCGTGGTCGCGGCCAAGCCCGACGTCTTCAACCACAATCTCGAGACGGTGCCGGGCAAGTATCTGACCGTGCGTCCCGGCGCGCGCTATTTCCATTCGCTGCGCCTGCTGCAGCGGGTCAAGGAGCTCGACCCGACCATCTTCACCAAATCCGGCATCATGGTCGGCCTGGGCGAGGAGCGGAACGAGATCCTGCAGCTGATGGACGATCTGCGCTCGGCCGATGTCGACTTCATCACCATCGGCCAGTATCTCGCCCCTTCGCGCAAGCACCACGCCGTGATCCGCTTCGTCACGCCCGACGAGTTCAAGGGCTTCGAGGCCATCGCCTATGTGAAGGGGTTCCTGATGGTGTCCTCGACGCCCCTGACGCGCTCCTCGCACCATGCCGGCGAGGATTTCGCGCGGTTGCGCGACGCCCGGGCGGCAAAAACCGCCGGCTGACCCGCCATGCCGATGTTCAACAATACCCGCCGGGTGAAGCACACGCCCGAGCAGATGTTCGCGCTCGTCGCGGATGTCGAGAAGTACCCGCAGTTCCTGCCGCTCTGCGAGGGGCTGAAGGTGCGCCGCCGGACGCCGCGCGAAGGCGGCGGCGAGGTGCTGCTGGCCGACATGACCGTCGGCTACAAGGCGATCCGCGAAACCTTCACCAGCCGGGTCACACTTGATCCCGGGAACCTCAAGGTTCTGGTCGAGTATGTCGACGGCCCGTTCCGCTATCTCGAGAACCGCTGGACATTCAAGCCTGACCCCAAGGGCTGCGAGATCGGCTTCTTCATCTCCTACGAGTTCGCCAGCCGCATGCTCGGGCTGCTGATGGGAGCGATGTTCGACAAGGCCTTCCACAAGTTCGCCGAAGCCTTCGAACGCCGGGCGGACCTCGTCTATGGCCGTGACGCAACGAAAGCTTCGGTGACGGCGCCTTAAGCTGTTGCTGCCAATGTTCCCGCGAAAACAGCCGGGGACATCGCATGGATGCGCCAACGACGAATGCGGTTGCCCGGTTCGAGGACCGCCGCCTGGCAGCGACGCTGCCGCTTTACGCCGGCACGATCTTCCTTTCCGCGTTCCTGCTCTTCGGCATCCAGCCGATGTTCGCCAAGATGGTGCTGCCGCGCCTCGGCGGTTCGCCGGGCGTCTGGTCGGTCGCCATGGTGTTCTTCCAGGCCATGCTGCTGGCGGGATATGGCTACGCCCACTGGCTGGTCAGCCGTTGCACCGTCCGCCGCGCGGCGCTGATCCACATCGCGCTGATGGGGCTGGTGCTGCTGACGGCGCTGCCCATCGGCATCGCCTCCGGTTTCGAGCGCCCGCCGCAGCAAGGCGAGGCGCTCTGGTTGGTGATGCTGTTCATGGCCTCCGTTGGCTTGCCGTTCTTCGCAGTCGCAGCGAACGGGCCGCTCCTCCAAGCCTGGTTCGCGCGCACAGGCCATCCGCATGCGAGCGATCCCTATTTCCTCTACGCGGCGTCGAATGTCGGCAGCTTCCTCGCGCTCATCGCCTACCCCTTCCTGGTCGAGCCGTTCCTGACGCTCTCTGGCCAGGCGACGAGCTGGGCCTGGGGTTTTGGCCTGCTGCTCGCCGGCATCGCCGCATGCGCCGGGCTCGGCCTCGGCCGCTCCATCGAGGCGTCGTCGACGGGGGGCGGATCTGCCCTCGTCCCGACGATGGTCCCGGCACGGCAGAAGCTGGGCTGGGTCGCGCTTGCCTTCGTTCCGTCGGGGCTCCTCGTGGCGGTGACAGCCCATCTCTCCACAGATGTCGCCTCGGTGCCGCTGCTCTGGGTCGTGCCGCTCGCGCTCTTCCTGTTGACCTTCGTCATCGTCTTCCAGCGCAGGCCGCTGCTGCAGCCGGGCTGGATGCTCACGGCGCAGCTAGTGCTCGTGGCCGTCCTGCTGCTGCGGATGGCTTTGCAGATCAAGCTCGGTTGGGGCGGCGAACTCGCCCTGCACCTTGGCCTGTTCTTCGCCACGGCGATGGTGGCGCATGGTGAACTCGCCCGACGCCGCCCGGATGCCGCGAATCTGACGCAGTTCTATCTCTGGATGTCGGTTGGCGGCGTCCTCGGCGGCCTGTTCTGCGGCCTGATCGCGCCGGCGATCTTCAACTCGGTCGTCGAGTATCCGCTGTTGATCATCGCCGGCGTGCTGTGCCGGCCGGGTTTCACGACCATCCGCCTGCCGCGCCTCGTGCAGCTCGGGCTAGCCGGCCTTGCGCTCGTCGGCTTCTGCTCGCTCGTCGCCACGGAGCAGCAGCGCACCGACTCGATCCGCTCCTTCTTCGGCGTCAACAAGATCACGGACAGCGCGGATGGCCGCTTCCGCACCCTTGTCCATGGCAGCACTGTCCATGGCGCGCAGCGCCTGCGCAACGATGACGGAACCGAGGTGACCGGCCGGCCTGAGCCGCTCTCCTACTACTTCACGGGCGGTGCGATTGCCGACGGCATCGACGCGGTGCGCCAGGCCCGCGGCGGCAAGCTGGACGGTGTCGCCGCCATCGGCGTCGGGACCGGCTCGCTCGCCTGCCAGATGCGCCAAAGCGAGGGCTGGACCTTCTACGAGATCGATCCGGAGGTCGTGCGCATGGCGACCGATCCGTCCCGGTTCAGCTTCTTCAGTTCGTGCGCGCCCGATGCGCGCTTCGTTCTCGGCGACGCGCGGCTGACCTTGGCCGATGCGGCCGACGGTTCGCTCGACCTGATCGTCGTCGACGCCTTCTCGTCGGATGCCATCCCGATTCATCTGATGACGACGGAAGCGATCGGGCTCTATCTCGCCAAGCTCAAGCCGAACGGGGCCGTGCTGTTCCACATCTCGAACCGCAACATGGACCTCGCGCCGATCGTGACGGCGACCGCTCATGCCAAGAGCCTGACGACCTGGATCAGGTCGCGACAGCAGACCCCTGACCTGCTGGCGCAGATGAAGTACTCGCCCCATGTCGCCATGGTCGCGCGACGCGAGGAGGATGTCCGCCTGCCGGCAGAGCAAGGCTGGGTTCGGCAGGACGCGCCTGGAATCGCCCGCGCCTGGCGCGACGATTATGCCGATGTGATCGGTGCGATCTGGCGTAAGCTCGCGAACTGAAGCGCGCTTCAGGTGTCGGAGGAGGCAACGCGCAGCATCTCGAGCGCGACCAGCACGGAGCGACGCCGGATCTCGTCGCGCGACAGAGGCCCGAAGCGCATTTCCCTGTGCTCGCTGCCATTCGGGCCGCTGCAGGCGAAGTGGACCAGCCCGACCGGCTTGGCGGCGCTGCCGCCTCCCGGCCCCGCGACACCTGTGATCGCTACGGCGTAGGTGGCGGACAGCGCGGCGGATCCGCCCGCGGCCATGGCACGGGCCACCGGCTCGCTGACCGCACCATGGCTTTCGAGCAGTTCAAGCGGCACCGCCGCGAGTTTTGCCTTCGCGGCATTCGAATAGGTGATCAGCCCGCCGAGGACGACGTCCGAGGAGCCGGCTATCGCCGTCAGTGCGCCGCCGACCAGGCCGCCGGTGCAGGATTCGACCGTCGCGACAGTCGCTCCTCTGGCGCGGCAGGCCTCCAGGACCGCGGTCGCAAGGCTTGTCGTCTCGGCGTCGAACATCTGTCAGCCCTCGATTTCCGGCAGGCGGATCGTCGCAGTAGCGAGCGCGGCCAGCCCCTCCTTGCGTCCGGTGAAGCCCATCCGTTCGGAGGTCGTGGCCTTGATCGCGACCTGCCCGATCCGGATTCCGGCTGCCGTCGCAATGGTCTCGCGGATCGCCTCGCGATGCGGCCCGACCTTCGGCGCCTCACAAACGATGGTCAGGTCGAGGAAGTCGATCCGCCCGCCGCGCTGGCGGACGCGGTCGGCCGCGAAGCTCAGGAAGCGATGCGAGGCCGCTCCCTTCCATTGCGGATCGCTCGGCGGGAAATGCGTGCCGATATCGCCTTCGGCCAGGGCGCCGAGCAGCGCATCGGTCAGGGCGTGCAGCGCGACATCGCCGTCGGAATGCGCCAGCACGCCGCGGTCGTGCGCGATACGGACGCCGCCCAGCCAGACATGGTCGCCATCGGTGAAGGCATGGACATCGTAGCCGGTGCCCACACGCACGACGAGCGGCCCCCCGCCGGTCCCGCCGGCCCGGGCGAAGTCCTCTGGATGGGTGAGCTTCACGTTGATGGCCTCTCCCGGAAAGGTGGCGACGACATGCCCGGCCCATTCCATCAGGGCGGCGTCGTCGGTGAAGCCGTCGCACCCGGCGGCCAAGGCGGCGCGATGTGCGGCCAGGAGCGGGGCGAAGCGGAAGGCCTGCGGTGTCTGCACGCTGACGAGCCGGTCACGCGGTGGCGTCTCGACGATGCGGCCGGCCTCGTCGATCCGCTTGATGGTGTCGGTTACTGGCAGGGCCGGGATCGCCGCCAGGGCCTCGGACGCGATCGCCGCGACCGCATTGCCGATCAATGCGGCGGAGACGAAGGGGCGGGCGGCGTCGTGCACCAGAACATCGCCGTCGAAGCCGGTTTTCGCCAGCGCCTCGAGCCCGAGCCGGACCGAATCCTGGCGCGTCTGTCCGCCGGGCGTCGGTGGCGCCAGCCGATCGTCGGCGATGCCGGCGACGGCGTCGGCATAGCGCGCCTCGTCGCCCGAACCGATCACCACCGCGATCCGTTCGATAGCCGGCTGCGCCAAAAACGGCGCCAGGGCATGACCAAGAACCGGTCGTCCCTCGATCAGGCGGTATTGCTTGGGTGCATCGCCTCCGGCGCGAAGGCCGCGACCGCCCGCAACGACGAGGGCGGCTATGGGGCGGGGCGTGTCATGTCGTTCGGCGGGCACGGCTATTGGTCCTGCATGAGGTTCGGTGATAGTCGCCGACGCCGGGATCGCCAAGCCCCGAAAGGGTGCGGCAAGGGTGCGGCGATGACGCAGTGCAATATCCGGAAAGGGCTCTTGCGCTCATGCAGCAATGTCCAATAAATATGCACAATGCAGATTGCCTCAAATGCGGGCGCTGACGTGAGTGTGCTGCCTCTCGCGGGGCTTGCTTCGGGCGCTTTCCTGGCGCCCATGTCAGGCGTGACCGACATCGTCATGCGCCGCATCGCAGCGCGCCATGGCGCTGGCATCGTCGTCTCCGAAATGGTGGCGTCCGACGAGTTCGTCCGCGGCAACGAGGAATATCGGCTCCGGGCCGAGGGGACGGGGCTGTTTCCGCATGTCGTCCAGCTTGCCGGCTGCGATGCGCACTGGCTCGGCGAGGCCGCGCGCCTGGCCGAGGCCAATGGTGCCGCGATCGTCGATATCAACATGGGCTGCCCGGCCAAGAAGGTCACAGGCGGCTGGGCCGGATCGGCGCTGATGCGCAATCTCGACCACGCCCTGTCGCTGGTCGAGGCGGCCGTCGCCGCCGTCAAGGTGCCGGTCACGGTGAAGATGCGCCTCGGCTGGGACGATGACTCGCGCAACGCGCCGGAACTGGCGCGGCGTGCGGTGGCCGCAGGTGCCCAGATGATCACCGTGCACGGGCGTACCCGGCAGCAATTCTACAAGGGCACGGCCGACTGGGCCGCGATCCGCGCCGTGCGCGAGGTGGGCGATTTCCCGCTCGTCGCCAATGGCGACATCCATGACGTTGCCGATGCGAGGGCCTGCCTGTCGCAGTCGGGTGCCGATTTCGTCATGGTCGGCCGGGCGGCCCTCGGGCGGCCCTGGCTGGTCGGCGCGATCGGTGCCGAGCTCGCCGGCCGATCGCCTGCGTCCCTTTCCTTGGCGCAGAAGCTCGCCGTCGCACGCGAGCACTATGAAGGCCTGCTCAGCCTGATGGGGCAGGCGCATGGCGTGCGCCATGCGCGGAAACATCTGGCAGCCTATGCCGACGAGGCGGTCGCGAGCGGCGCTACGGCCGACGCCGACCTTCGCCGCATCCTCCTGACGTCGGATCAGCCGCGTCAGGTCCTCGATGCACTGACGCGGCTGTTTCTCCACGACGACAGCCGCGCTGCGGCCTGAACCAAGGGTAACGCGTATGACGATGGCGTTCGCCGAGAGCGGCGGTAAGGGCAGGGACGAATTCCTGCTCGACCCGATCGAGATGCAGGCCCTCAATGTCCTGCCGATGCCCGTGGTGGTCATCGGCGAGGGCCATGGCATCGTCTACGCGAACACCGCCGCCGAGGATTTCTTCCAATCGAGCGCCGTCGTGCTCAAGCGACAGCGCATCGACGATCTGATCGCCTTCGGCTCGCCGGTCCTCGCCCTGGTCGAGGAGGTCCAGCGCCGCGGCGCCAGCGTCAGCGAATACCGGCTCGACCTCGGCTCGCCGCGCCTCGGCGCCGACCGGGTGGTGGATGTTTTTGCATCACCTCTGCCGAGCCAGCCCGACTCGGTCGTGCTTATGCTGCAAGAACGGACAATTGCTGAAAAAATGGACAGACAGCTGACCCATCGAGGGGCAGCAAGATCGATCACCGCGCTCGGAGCGATGCTCGCGCATGAGATCAAGAATCCGCTTTCGGGCATTCGCGGCGCCGCGCAACTGCTCGAAGCGACCGTTCCCGACGACGAACGCATCCTGACGCAGCTGATCTGCGACGAGACGGACCGGATCGTGAAGCTCGTCGAGCGCGTCGAGCTGTTCGGCGACGAGCGCCCGACCGAGCGTGATCCGGTCAATGTCCACGACGTCCTCGACCATGTGAAACGTCTGGCGCAGTCGGGCTTCGCGCGACATATCCGCTTCACCGAGATCTACGATCCGTCGCTGCCGCCGGTCTCCGGCAATCGCGACCAGCTCGTGCAGGTCCTGCTGAATCTGGTCAAGAACGCTGCAGAATCGATCGGCACGGACGCGATCGACGGCGAGATCACCCTGACCACGGCCTATCGGCCGGGCATCCGCATGCAGCTGGCCGGATCGTCCGGCAGGATCGCGCTGCCGCTCGAAATCGGCATCCGCGACAACGGGCCCGGAGTGCCCTCCGACCTGCTGCCGCACCTGTTCGATCCCTTCGTCACCACCAAGGCGCAGGGCAGTGGCCTTGGACTTGCACTCGTCGCCAAGGTGATCGGGGATCACGGCGGTATCGTCGAATGCGAGTCCGTCCCCCGCCGCACGACGTTCAGAATTCTGCTGCCCTTGCACCAGCTTCGGGCACGGCAGGCAGTTTGAGGCCTACAGGACCACATTGAATGCCGACCGGTAACATTCTCGTCGCGGACGACGACGCCGCGATCCGCACCGTTCTCAACCAAGCTCTCGCGAGGGCCGGATACGAGGTTCGGACCACCGGCCAGGCGGCAACGCTCTGGACCTGGGCAGCACAGGGCTTGGGCGACCTGATCATCACCGACGTGGTGATGCCCGACGGCAACGCCTTCGACCTGCTGCCGCGCATCAAGCGCGTGCGTCCCGAGCTGCCGATCATCGTGATGAGCGCGCAGAACACCTTCATGACGGCGATCAAGGCGTCCGAGCGTGGCGCCTACGAATATCTGCCCAAGCCCTTCGACCTGAAGGAGCTCGTGGCGATCGTCGGTCGCGCCCTGTCGCGTCCGCGCGGCGACGGCAGCCGCTCGCATGCGGCCGAGCCCGACGACATCCCGCTGATCGGCCGCTCGCCGGCGATGCAGGACGTCTACCGGGCGCTCGCGCGCCTGATGCCGATCGACCTCACGGTGATGATCAACGGCGAGTCCGGCACCGGCAAGGAGCTGGTCGCGCGCGCCCTGCACGATTACGGCAAGCGCAAGAACGGCCCCTTCGTCGCGATCAACATGGCGGCGATCCCGAAGGACCTGATCGAATCCGAGCTGTTCGGCCATGAGAAGGGCGCCTTTACCGGCGCGCTGACGCGCTCCTCCGGCCGCTTCGAGCAGGCCGAAGGGGGCACGCTCTTCCTCGACGAGATCGGCGACATGCCGATGGAGGCCCAGACCAGGCTTCTGCGCGTGCTCCAGCAGGGCGAATACACGACGGTCGGCGGGCGCACGCCGATCAAGACCAATGTCCGCATCGTCGCCGCGACGAACAAGGATCTGCGCATCTCGATCGCGCAGGGGCTGTTTCGCGAGGACCTGTTCTTCCGGCTCAACGTCGTTCCGATCCGTTTGCCGCCGCTGCGCGAGCGCGTCGAGGACATTCCGGATCTGGCGCGCCACTTCTTCTCGCTGGTCGAGAAGGAAGGGCTGCCGCGCAAGCAGATCGATTCGGAAGCGATGGACGTGATGCGCCGCTATCGCTGGCCGGGCAATGTGCGCGAACTCGAGAACCTCGTGCGTCGCCTTGCCGCGCTCTACCCGCAGGAAACGATCACGGCGCCGATCGTGGAGGCGGAGCTGCAGCCGGCCAATGCCTCTGCGGGCTTCGCGGGCGGCCCTTCGCAGGAGCGCGCGGAGACCCTGTCGGGCTCCGTCGAGCGCCACCTCAACCAGTATTTCGGCGGCTTTGGCGACAACATCCCGCCGCCCGGCCTTTATCATCGCATCCTGCGCGAGGTGGAGCCGCCATTGATCGCGGCGGCGCTCGCGGCAACGCGCGGCAACCAGATCCGCGCCGCCGAGTTGCTGGGGCTCAATCGCAACACCCTGCGCAAGAAGATCCGCGAACTCGACATGCAGGTGGTGCGCTCGCCGCGCTGAGCCGGCCAGCGGGCGGCGCCGCCTTTCATATGTCATATTTTGACAACACCGTTGCGTCGGCGCATCAGTGCCGCGCAGTGGCCAGACTCACTTCGGAATCTGGCTGCCAAGGAGTTGTCCAAGATCGTGTCTGCCCCCTCCAGCGATGTCAGGATCGTGCCGCGCGCGGATGATACGCCGCGTCGCGTTTCCGGCTGGCTCGGCGCCACCGTCGTCGTTTTCGCGCTGGTTTCGGCGCTGGTCACCTTCCTCGTCCTCTCCGGTGTCACCCCGGTGGTGCCGGTCCATAATGTCGTGGTCGGCGTCTTCGTCATCAACGCCCTCCTGATTCTGCTGCTGCTGGTCGTCGTCGCGCTGGAGACGGCGGTGCTGATCCGGGCGCGGCGAGCGGGTGCGGCCGCCGCCGGCCTGCATGTGCGGATCGTCAGCCTGTTCAGTATCATCGCGGCGCTGCCGGCCGTGCTGGTCGCGATCATCGCGACGATCACGATCGAGCGTGGCCTCGATCCCTGGTTCTCCGACCGCATGCGCGATGCGATCTTCCGCTCGGTCGAAGTCGCCGACGCCTATGCGGGGTCGCAATGCCGGTCGCTCGGCCGCGAGATCCGGGTTCTGGCCGACGACCTTGCCCGCGCCAGGGCGACCTTCGACGTCGATCGGAAATGGTTCGACACGTTTCTGACGGCGCGGGCGACGGCGCTCGGCGTCCCGGTCGCCGCGATCATGCAGCCGCCGGACAAGGTGATCGCACGCGCCAACATCGACGTGCTGCGCGGCGCGCCGAAGCCGGATGAGGCCGCCTTCGAGGATGCGCAGTCCGCACCCGAGCCGATCTGCGTGATTCCTTCGACAGGTCGCATCTTCGGGGCGCTGATCAAGTTGCCGGCCTATGACAACGCATTCCTGCACATCGCGCGCGAGGTCGATCCGCTGGCGGTGGACTTCCCGGCCGTGGCGCGAGCCGCAGCCGCCGAGTACCTGTCCATCGACGCGCGCCGGAAGGGCGTCCAGGTCGCGTTCGCCTCGATGTACGGACTGATCGCGGTGATCCTGCTGCTCTCGGCGGTTTGGTTGGGCCTGAGTTTCGCCAACGCGCTGGTGGCGCCGATCCGGCGGATGATCCACGCTACGGACCAGGTCTCGAGCGGGAACTTCTATGTCCAGGTGCCGATCCGGCGTTCGGAGGGCGACCTTGCCCATCTGGGCGAGACCTTCAACAAGATGACGGCCGAGCTGCGCCGCCAGCGCGACGGGCTCGTCACCGCCAGTGAAGTCATCGACCGCAGGCGGCGCTTCACCGAAACCGTGTTGTCGGGCGTCTCCTCGGGAGTTCTCAGCCTGGACGGCGACGGCCATATCACCATCATCAACCGCTCGGCCGAAAGCCTCCTCGGCACCGGCGGACGGCTGCTCGGCGAATCGATCTCCCTGGTCGCGCCGGAGATCGCCGCCTTCGTTGCCGAGGCGCTGCAGGGACGGCAACGCTTGAGTTCAGGCCAGGTCGCGATCAGCCGCGGCGGGCGTGACCGCATGGTCAATGTCCGGGCGGTGCGTGAAGGCGAGGGCGTCGGGGCCGGGCTGGTGATCACGCTCGACGACATCACCGACCTGGTGTCGGCCCAGCGCACGGCCGCATGGGCGGATGTGGCCCGCCGGATCGCCCATGAGATCAAGAACCCGCTGACGCCGATCCAGCTTTCGGCCGAGCGCATCCGTCGCAAGTTCGGGCGCGTCATCGTCGACGACAAGGATGTCTTTGACCAGTGCACGGCCACGATCGTCCGTCAGGTCGAGGATATTCGCCGCATGGTCGACGAGTTCTCGTCCTTCGCCCGCATGCCGAAGCCGTCGCTGATGCAGGACGACATCGCCGAGACCGTGCGCCAGATCGTCTTCTTGATGCGGGTCGGCAATCCCGAGCTGACGATCACCGAAAATCTGCCGCAAGGGGCCGTGCCGGCCCGCTTCGACCGGCGCTTGCTGTCGCAGGCGCTGACCAACGTCATCAAGAACGCCACCGAGGCGATCGAGGCGGTGCCGATGGAGGAGCGTGGCCCTGGCCTCATCGACGTCACCTTCGAGCGGCGCGAGGACGGCCGGATCGTCATCGACGTGATCGACAACGGCAAGGGATTGCCGGTGGACCAGCGCCAGAAGCTGCTGGAGCCCTACATGACCACCCGCGAGGGCGGCACGGGCCTCGGCCTCGCCATCGTCGGCAAGATCCTGGAGGACCATGGCGGTGGCATCGAGCTGCTCGACAGGCCGGACGCCGGCGAAGGCCGGCGCGGCGCCCGCATCAGGCTCTGGTTCCCCGAGACCGGGCCTTCACCGGATGAGAACCCCGAGGGCAGCCGCAGCGACAAAGCACAAGTCGCTGCGGCAGGACGGGAAACGCAAGATGGGATACGCGTATGAGCGCTGACATTCTGGTCGTGGACGACGAGACCGACATCCGCGAACTGGTGGCCGGACTGCTCGAGGACGAGGGCTACCGCACCCGCAAGGCGAGCTCTGCAGACGAGGCGCTGGCGGCGATCGCAGCGCGGCGCCCGAACCTGGTCTTCCTGGATATCTGGCTCCAGGGCAGCCGCCTCGACGGCCTGCAGGTGCTCGAGCTGATCAAGCAGGGCCATCCCGACCTCGCGGTCGTGATGATCTCCGGGCACGGCAACATCGAGACCGCGGTCTCGGCGATCAAGAGCGGCGCCTACGACTTCATCGAGAAGCCGTTCAAGGCCGACCGCCTTGTGCTCGTCGCCGAGCGGGCGCTGGAGGCCTCACGGCTGCGCCGCGAGGTCCGTGAGCTGAAGAAGGGCTTCGTGCAGGCCAGCCGCATCGTCGGCCGCTCTACGGTGGTCAACCAGCTGCGGCAGACGATCGAGCGCATCGCGCCGACCAACGCGCGCGTGCTGATCACCGGCGAGCCGGGCTGCGGCAAGGAGCTGGCCGCGCGCACGCTGCACGAGGCTTCGACGCGCGCGTCGGGACCTTTCGTCGTGATCAACGCCGCCACGATCACGCCCGAGACGATGGAGGAGGAGCTCTTCGGCGTCGAGGCCGGGGAGGGCCGCTCGCGCCGCGTCGGTGCGCTCGAGGAGGCGCATGGCGGCTCGCTCTACATCGACGAGATCGGCGACATGCCGCGCGAAACCCAGAACCGCATCCTGCGCGTTCTGGTCGACCAGAACTTCCAGCGCGTCGGCGGGGCCACGCGCGTCCATGTCGATGTTCGCATCATCTCCTCGACCAGCCGCGACCTGGCGCAGCTGATCGCCGATGGTCACTTCCGCGAGGATCTCTACCACCGCCTGTCGGTCGTGCCCGTGAAGGTGCCGGCCCTGTCCGAGCGCCGCGAAGACGTGCCCGAACTGATCGAGTTCTTCATGGAGCAGATCTCGGTCGCCTCCGGGCTGCCGAAGCGTCGCATCGGTTCGGATGCCATGGCGGTCCTGCAGTCGCATGAGTGGCCCGGCAACGTCCGGGAACTGCGCAACAATGTCGAGCGCCTGATGATCCTGACGAAGGGCGATCCGACGGCGGACATCACCGTCGAGATGCTGCCGGCCGAGGTCGGCGCCATGGTGCCGACGACGCCGTCCGGCTCGGGTGGCGAGCGACTGATGAGCCTGCCGCTGCGCGACGCGCGCGAGATTTTCGAACGCGAATACCTGATCGCGCAGATTGCGCGTTTCTCGGGCAACATTTCGCGCACGGCGGAGTTCATCGGCATGGAGCGCTCGGCGCTCCATCGCAAGCTGAAGTCGCTTGGCGTCGGCTGAGGTGAAGTCTGTCCGGTGAGGTCTTGCCGGCGATGTCAGGCGCGTTCTGCATGCCCGCCTGCATTCTGCGCAGTCAAATCGCCTTGATACGAAGCAATGTTGCACTTGCGTTGTAGGCTGACTCGACGATCTAATGGGATGTCGGTGTCCCGAAGCGACAGGCGTTCGCCTGCGGCGTGAACGGGACGAAATGGATCGCGGGCTTGAACCCGATCAGCGATCCCAACAACAGGGGCTACCCATGGCCGCAGAGCGGGCACAAAATCTACAGGACACGTTCCTCAACTATGTACGCAAGCAGAAAATCCCGCTGACAATCTTCCTCGTCAACGGCGTCAAGCTGCAGGGCGTCGTTACCTGGTTCGACAATTTCTGCGTCTTGTTGCGTCGCGACGGACATTCGCAGCTCGTCTACAAGCATGCCATCTCGACCATCATGCCCGGCCACCCCGTGCAGCTGTTCGAGCCCGAGGAACAGGACAAGGCCTGAGCCCATGGGCGCCCGCAGCGATGCGGATGAGGCGAGGGCGGCGACCAAGCCGCTCGACGCCATCGAGCGCGATATCGCGGCCAACACCCGCGCCTATGTCGTCGGTCCCTATCAGCAGCGTCGCGGCGCGTCGGACGCCAATGAGCGGTCCTTTGCGGCACGGCTCGACGAGGCCGTGGGCCTCGCCGCGGCGATCGATCTCGCCGTCGTCGAACCGATCCAGGTGCTGCTGACGGCGCTGCGGCCTGCGACCTATCTCGGCAAGGGCAAGGTCGAGGAGATCGCCGAGCGCATCAAGCTCGAGGAGATCGGTCTCGTCGTGATGGACTGCGCGCTGTCTCCCGTGCAGCAGCGCAATCTCGAGAAAGCCTTCGGCTGCAAGGTCATTGATCGCACCGGCCTGATCCTCGAGATATTCGGCCGCAGGGCGCGCACCAAGGAAGGCGCGCTCCAGGTCGAGCTCGCGCATCTGAACTATCAGAAGAGCCGGCTGGTGCGGTCATGGACCCATCTTGAGCGTCAGCGCGGCGGCTTCGGCTTTCTCGGCGGCCCCGGTGAAACCCAGATCGAGGCCGACCGGCGCATCATCCAGGAGCGCATGACCAAGATCGAGCGCGATCTCGAGGCGGTCAAGCGCACCCGTGGCCTGCATCGGGCCAGTCGAAAACGCGTGCCTTATCCAGTGGTTGCGCTGGTCGGCTACACCAACGCCGGCAAGTCGACCCTGTTCAACCGGCTGACCTCGGCCGAGGTGCTGGCGCAGGACATGCTCTTCGCCACACTCGATCCGACCGCACGCGCGCTGAAGCTGCCGCATGGCGCGAAGATCATGCTCTCCGACACCGTCGGCTTCATCTCTGACCTGCCGACGCAGCTCGTCGCCGCCTTCCGCGCCACGCTGGAGGATGCGATCGAGGCCGATGTCCTGCTGCATGTCCGCGACGTCGCCCATGAGGACACGCAGGCGCAGGCCGCCGATGTCCAGACGATCCTGCGCGACCTCGGCATCGATCCCGATGACGGCCAGCGAGTCGTCGAGGTTTGGAACAAGTCCGACCTGCTGGCGCCGGAGGAACGCGAGCGCCAGCTCGGCCTCGCCGGGCTGAAGCCGGAGGTGTCTCGCCCCGTCCTCGTCTCGGCGTTGACCGGCGACGGAATCGGGCGACTGACGGATGCGATCGAGACGCGCATCGCTCGCAGCCGGCCGGTCTACCGGCTGTCGCTCGCGCCCGGCGACGGCAAGTCGTTGGCCTGGCTGCATGCCAATGGTGAAATCCTCGAGCGCGAGGATGCCGAGGATGGCGCGCTGTCGCTGACCGTCCGGCTGCCGCCAGAGCGGGAAGGGGCCTTCGGCGCGCGCTTTCCGCAGGCGCAGCGGCAGGGATAGCACTGCGCCGGACCAGGCGGGCCGCGCCGATCACGGAGACGGCGACGCACCATGTTTGATTTCGCTCAAGGCTGCGTTCGCTGCGACGATTAGCCTGTGCCTCCGTATCGAGGGAGGCGGATCATGCGCACATCATCGAGAGCTGCGCGCGGCATGTCGGCCGGCGTGCCGACGGTGCCCGGCCTCGGCGCCCGGCCGTGGCTCGCCGCCCCGATATCCGTGCCCGCTTCCGGCAACGCCTCTCCGTGACGGCGGTCCCGGAAACCTCGCGCGTCGGGAGCGTCGTCATGGAGCGCGCCTACAAGATCGCGCCGATCACGACCGAACAGGTGGATGCGGGTTACCTGCTCGTCAGCCCCCTCGATCGACGGCTCGATGTCGCCCGCTGGCGCTCCTATTGCGAGAAGGCCACGTCCGAGTTGGGGACGGCCGTTGGCCGTCAGCAGATCGTCGTCGCCACGAATCCGCGCGGCTATCTCCAGGGGCTTTGCGTGCACGCGGTCGTGAAGCATCTTGTCCAGGGGGCGATCCTAGATGTGCCTGTCTTCGTCGTTGCGAGCGCCGCCGATGAGATCGGTGTCGCGGCGGCGCTCTTCGGCGATCTCTGCGCCCTCGCCGAGCGGCTCGACTGCGCCGCGATCCGCATTCGCACCGAAAGCTCCCAGCGCCTGCACCGCCATCTCGAGAGCAGCGGGCGGAGCGCTTGCGAGCGCCGCGTCGCGCTGATTCTCGACCAGCGACCTTTGCTGGAGGCCCCCTGGGCACAATCTCAGGGCGACGGCTTGCCGGTAAAGACGTAGCCGACGCCGCGCACCGACTTGATCAGCGTCGGCTGCTTCGGATCGCGCTCGATCTTCTTGCGCAGCCGCGCGATCTGGGCGTCGATCGTCCGGTCGAAGGCGTCGAGATTGCGGCCATGGGTCAGATCCATCAGCACGTCGCGCGAAAGCACACGCCCGGGATGCCGCGCCAGCACGGCCAGCATGTCGAATTCGCCGGTGGTCAGGATGATCTCGTCGCCTTCGGCCGTGACAAGTTGGCGCCGGCCGAGGTCCAGGCGCCAGCCATCAAACCGGATCGCCTCGCCAGATTCCGCGCGCGGCGCTGCCGCAGGCTGTCGCCGGCGCAGCACGGTCCGCAGACGCGCCAGCACCTCACGCAGGTGAAAGGGCTTTGCGATGTAGTCGTCGGCGCCGACCTCGAGTCCGACGATCCTGTCGACGACATCGTCCCGGCCGGTCAGCATGATGATCGGGACATCCGAGCGCGAGCGCACCTCGCGCGCCAGCGTGAGACCGTCCTCGCCACCGGGCAGCACGAGGTCGAGCAGAATGATGTCGATCGCGTCCTTCTGCAGGCTGTCGCGCATCGCCGTGCCGTCGGCGACACCGGTGACGCGGTAGCCTTCATCCTCGAAATAGCGGGTCAGCATCTGGCGAATGCGGCCGTCGTCGTCGACGACCAGAATGTGCTCGTTGCGGGTAGCGAGGTCAGTCATGTCTAGGCTGTGGTGCGCTTCCTCGTCGCCCGGGCTGTTACAAACCGTCACAGTTTCGCACGGATCGTAACGGTCGCGCCGTTCGGCCGTTACCAGAGTGGGTTCTATTCGCCGCGTCGATCACACACAGGATGATGCGCCGATGATCTCGCAAGCCACCATGTCACAGCAGCACGGCGCTGTCAGGCGTTTCGCGACGGCCCCGTCGCAGGCTGTGAGCCTGCGTAGCCTGTTCGGTGGACAGCCGCTCGAGACCTTCGAGACCGGGATGGCGATCTTCTGGGAAGGCGACGATGCGAGGCACGTCTTCGAGGTCGTCGAGGGCGTCCTGCGCGTCTTCAGGATCCTGAGCGACGGTCGCCGCGTCATCACCGGCTTCCTCTATCCGGGCGATCTGCTCGGCGTCTCGCTCAAGGATCACTACCTCTACACCGCCGAGGCCGTTACCCGGACGAAACTGCGGCGCTACGAGCATGGCCGCTTCCAGGACGAGATCAATCGCTCGCCGGAGCTGCGGCCCCAGCTCTTCGCCTGCCTGTGCGACGAAATGGCCGCGGCCCAGGACCAGATGGTCCTGCTCGCCCGCAAGAGCGCCGAGGAGCGCGTCGCCAGTTTCCTGCTCGTCATCGCCCGCCGCCTCGGGGGCGAGCAGAAGCACCCCGTCGTGGAGATCCCGATGACTCGCCTCGACATGGCCGACTATCTCGGCCTGACCATCGAGACGGTCTCGCGGACGATGACCAGGCTGACCAATTGCGGCGTCATCGCGCCGAGCAGCCGTCACGCCATCGTCGTGCGCAGGCTCGGTCAGCTCGCGGTGCTTGCGGGCGAGGCCGATGACGGGGATAACCATGCCGCGGGAGCGGGGGCGATCCAGCAGGCCGTCTGGCCGAACTGAGCCACATCCGTCGCCAGGTGTCGGACACGACGCATGGCGACGTGTTTCTTTGTCGAAGCATCGGACCTCCCGAAATGCGCTCCGCCATTCGGGGCGATGTCCACAGCGTCGAGGTAGCGCCGGCCATGCGGTCGACCGTCACAAGCGAGTTCAGCCTCGACGAGATCGCACGGGTTCTCGACAGCGCCAACATCATCATCCACGGCTTCGACGGCGTCATCACCCGTTGGACGAGGGGCTGTGAGGCGCTGTACGGCTGGACGCGAGCCGAGGCGCTCGGCCGCGTCGTGCACGACCTGCTCGCAACCGTCTTCCCCGAGCCTTTCGAGGACATCACCGCCGACCTGCACGAGCAGGGCATCTGGAACGGGGAACTTACGCATCGCCACAAGGATGGCCATCCGATCTTCGTGACCAGCCGCTGGGTCGTGGCCAAGGCGGAGGCGGCCTCGGGCTTCGCCATCGTCGAGACGAACATCGACGTCAGCGATCTCAGGGCGATGCAGGCCGATCTCGTCGCACGCGAAGCCCATTTGCGCTCGATTCTCGATACGGTGCCCGAAGCGATGGTGGTGATCGACGATGTCGGCACGATCACTTCGTTCAGCGCGGCGGCCGAACGGTTGTTCGGCTACAGGACGGGCGAGGTGCTCGGGCGCAATGTCAGCGCCTTGATGCCCGAGCCCGACCGGGGCGCTCATGACGGCTACATTTCCCGATACCTGACTACCGGGGAGCGCCGCATCATCGGCTATGGCCGCGTCGTGACCGGCCAAAAGAAGGATGGCAGCCAGTTCCCGATGGAACTGGCGATCGGCGAGGCCCGCGTCGAGGGCAGCCGCATCTTCACCGGCTTCATCCGGGATCTCACCAGCCGCCACCGGATCGAGGAGGAGCTGCGCCAGGCCCACAAGATGGAAGCCATCGGCCAGCTCACCGGCGGCATTGCGCACGACTTCAACAACCTGCTCACCGTCATCAGCGGCAATCTCGAGATGATCGAGCGGCGGCTGACAGACCCGAAGCTCCAGCTCCTGCTGAGCGAGGCGCAGGGCGCGGCCGATGACGGCGCCAAGCTGACCGGACAGCTGCTTGCCTTCGGGCGCCGGCAGCCGCTCAATCCGAAGCTCGCCGATGTCGGGCAGCTCGTCTCCCGTTTCTCCGACCTGTTGCGGCGGGCGTTGGGCGAGGCAATCGAGCTTCGCACCATCGTCTCGGGTTCGCCGGGGCCGGCCCTGATAGATGCCTCCCAGCTGCAGAACGCGCTGCTCAACCTGGCTCTGAACGCCCGCGATGCGATGCCGCGGGGCGGCCGGCTGACGGTCGAGATCTCGGCGACGAAACTCGATGCCGATTATGCCAACCTGCATCCCGGGGTCCGGACCGGCACTTATGTCCTGATTTCGGTCACCGATACGGGCGAGGGCATGTCCGACGAGGTCAGGCAGCGCGCCTTCGAGCCGTTCTTCACGACCAAGAGCGTCGGCGCCGGGACGGGACTCGGCCTGAGCATGGTCTACGGCTTCACCAAGCAGTCGGGCGGCCATGTCCAGCTCTTCAGCGAAATCGGCCAGGGCACGAGCGTGCGCCTCTTCCTGCCGGTCGCGACCGCCGTTCCGTCCGCTGTCCCGGATGTCGCGACAGGTGACGCGCCCGCTACGAAAAACAGCCTGCCGCGTGGGAATGAGACGATCCTCGTGGTCGAAGACGATGTCCGCGTCCGCCGCGTCGCCGTGGCTCGGCTCGAGGACACCGGCTATCGCGTGCTGGAGGCGGATACCGCGGCCCAGGCGCTCGACATGCTGGCGGAGCATGCGGATATCGACCTGCTCTTCACCGACATCGTCATGCCCGGCGGCATGTCCGGCGACGAATTGGCGCGCGAGGCACGTCTGATCCGGCCTGGCATCAAGATCATCCTGACCTCGGGCTTCGCGGAGCCCAGCGTCGCGGTGCGCGAGCTCGCTGCAGCGGCGAGCTGGCTGAAGAAGCCATATACCGCGATGGAGCTGGCGCTGCGTCTGCGCGAATTGCTCGATCCGGCCGAGTGAAGCAGAGGCGCTCGTCATCCAGCGAGCGGTTCCGGCGTCGAACTTGAGCAGCCACGAGCTCTCCAGTCCCCCGCCATCTCCCGCGACACGTTACCCGGCCGCGGCCAGGCTGCCGCCGCTGCATGGCGGCTTCCCACCCTCGATCCGTGCCGCAGCCTTGACACGGGCGGGCGCTTGGGAGAGGCGTACGCCAACGCGTATCGCATTGATCGCAAAGCCTTTTTTTAATTATTCCAAGGAGAAGGCGGTGACGTCCTTCAAGTTCCCGCGCAGGGCTGTGTCGAGGTTCCGGATGCTGCGGGTCCGCCCCGCGGCGGTCGCCCTGATCGTCCTGGCGGCCAGCATCGCGCCCGTCTGGGCCCAACAGCCCCAGGTGCCGGCCTCGCCGCCGGCCCCGCCCCCGGCCGCGACTGCGGCGCCGACCGCCCCGACGCCCGCGCTGCCGCAGGCCCTGCCGCAGCTCGGAATCGCACCGCCGACGGCTGCGCATCCCGCCACCATTCCCTCGGCCGCGCCGGCGCCGGCACCGATCGCCGCCCAGCCGGCGGCCTTGCCCGCCCTGCCGCATGACCTGTCGCCCTGGGGCATGTTCATGGCCGCCGACATCGTCGTTAAGGCGGTCATGGTCGGCCTGGCCTTCGCGTCCGTGGTGACCTGGACGATCTGGCTCGCCAAGGCGCTGGAACTGGCGGCGGCCAAGGCCCGGGCGGGGCGTGCGCTGCGGCAGCTCCAGGCTGCGACGAACCTTGTCGAGGCTTCCAGCGCCATCGCCGGCAAGGGACGCCTGCGCGGGGATGTCGGCCTCCTGCTCGGCGCTGCCCTGGAGGAGACGCGGCGATCCTCCGATCTCGGCGAGGACGGCATCAAGGAGCGCGTCGCGATCGCGCTTTCGCGCATCGAGGCGCGGGCGGGACGCTCCATGACGCGCGGCACCGGCCTTCTCGCTACGATCGGCTCGACCGCGCCCTTCGTCGGCCTGTTCGGCACGGTCTGGGGCATCATGAATTCGTTCATCGGAATCAGCCAGGCCAAGACCACCAACCTCGCCGTCGTCGCGCCGGGCATCGCCGAGGCGCTGCTCGCGACCGCTATCGGCCTCGTCGCCGCGATCCCGGCCGTGATCATCTACAATGTCTTCGCCCGCGCCATCACCGGCTATCGGGCGATGCTTTCCGACGCCTCGGGCGAAGTCCTGCAGCATCTCTCGCGCGATCTGGAGCGCCAGCGGCGCCAGCCCGTGCCCGCGACGGCGGCCATTGCGGGGGTGTCGGCGCGCACGCCGCTGCAGGCGGTCCAGCCGGCGGCGAGCCTGCCGCGCGTGCACGCGGAGTAAGCCATGGGCGTTTCTCTGAAAGACGCCCAGGACGGCGACCTCGGCGAGGTCAGCGACATCAACGTCACGCCGTTCATCGACGTCATCCTGGTGCTGCTGATCATCTTCATGGTGGCGGCTCCGCTCTCCACCGTCGATGTCGCGGTCGATCTGCCGGTCTCGAACGCGCAGCCGCAGCCGCGGCCTGACACCCCGGTCTTCCTGACCGTCAAGGGCGACCTGTCGCTGGCGCTCGGCAATGACGCCGTACCACGCGAAGCGCTCGGCCCGACCCTCGACGCCCGGACCAACAGCGACCGCGAGCAGCGCGTCTTCCTGCGGGCCGATGGCGCGGTCGCCTATCGCGAGCTGATGGATGTGATGAACCTGCTCAGGCAGGCGGGCTATCTCAAGATCGCGTTGGTCGGCCTGGAGGATACGGGGCAGGGCGCCGCCCCGGCCGCTCCCGCCGCTGGGGCGCCCCGACCATGAAGACGCTCGCGGACATGGCTGGCCATCCCGCCAACGCCGGTGCCAGGCTCTGGCCGGCGCTGCTGCGCTGGACATTCGCCATTCTCGTCGTTGCCGGATTCCATGGCACCGCGGGCTGGGTGATCGCGACCTGGCAACGCGCCGAAGCCGCGATGGGCACGCCGCCCGCGGCGGTGATGATCGAGCTCGCGCCGCTGGCGGTCGCGCCCGAGGCGCCGCCGCAGGAGATCGCGCCCGGTCCGGAGATGGTCGAGGCCCAGCCTGAACCGCAGCCCGAACCGGTCGTCGAGAAGCCGCCCGAGCCCGAGCCGCCGCCGCCCGAGCCCGTCGTGGAGCCGCCCCCGGTCGAGCCGCCACCGGTGGTCGAGCCGCAGCCCGTCGTCCAGCCGGAGCCCGAGATCAAGATCCCGGAACTGCCGTCCCTGCCGGATGCAGCTGCCGTGCTGGCGCCGCCGCCGCCCCCGCCCAAGCCGAAGGTCGTCGAGCGCAAGCCGCCGCCGAAGCCGCGCGTGGTCGAGCGTCGCAAGCCGGTGAATCAGGACAAGCCTCCGGCCGAGCGCACGAGCGCGCCGACCGCGCAGGCGCAGGCCGCTCCCAATGCGGCTGCGCCGACCCAGGGCGCATCGTCGGCTCCGTCGGTTTCGCCGGCGAGCTGGCGCGGCACGCTGCTCGCGCATCTCAACCGCTACAAGCGCTTCCCCGGCGGGGCGAGCCCAGGAACGGTGCAGGTCTCCTTCAGCATCGACCGATCGGGCCGCGTGCTCTCGGCGCGTCTCATCCGCGGCTCCGGCGACGCGGCGCTGGATGAGGAGGCGGTCGACATGATCCGGCGGGCGAGCCCGGTTCCGGCGCCGCCCTCGGGGCTGGGTGGCAACACCATCGCGCTGGCCGTACCGGTGAAGTTCTCGCGCTGAGGCGTATCACGCTGTTGCCCAGGCGCCAGGCCCTCTCCTCATCCGCGAGGAGGGGGTCTTCGTCGTGTTCCGATGCCGACCAAATACCCGATCTTGCATCGGTGACGCTGGAATGCTGGATTTGCAGACGGATGGCAGCCTAGCAGCACCGCGGCCTCGGCATCGTATCGCTGTCGCCCCCGTGACAGCCAACTTGTTTCCGATACGGTTATGAAGTCTCGTCGAACTGCGACGGCGGCGGCGTCGATCGTAGACAAGTCATCATGCCGGGGGGCAGGGGACATGACGGATTTCGAAACGCGCTGGAACAACGCGCTGAACCAGATCGAGCATACGCCGTTCGGAAAGAACAAGTTGTTGGCCCGAACGATGGTCAAAGAACAGTTTCGCAACAGCACGTTCATCTACGGCACAGTCGGCCCCAACGCCTTGCACAACGGTTGGGGCGCCACTGGCAATCCAGTCGCCAGGGCGGGTTTGCATTGGATCAACCGGGCGCGCGCACATCCGCACAGCATCTTCAGAAAGCGCATCATCCGGCTTTACGATCCGGGCCCCCGGACCGCCGCACTGGTCAAGGACGGGCTCCAGATGATGGACATGTATTATGGGATGAACAACGATCTGTTTCGGAATCGCAATCTCCACATCGCCGAGTTCGTTCATCGCGTCATGGGCTTTGCCGAGCGTGGCGTTCCCTTCGATCCGAACATGTCGGGGCGGGATGCCTTCCTGAAAGCGTTTCCGGGAGCGCAGGAGGGGTGGTACCAGCAGGGCGTCACCGATGCGGCCTATGGACAGTCGGCCACCAAGGAGATGTCGAAGATCATCCGCGAGGGCATCAAGCGGCTCGGCGGCAAGCTCATCTTCGAGGGAAAGTCCGTCTACGGCGCAGGCATCTTCGATCCACATGCGCGGCAGGGCGACACCGACCTGGAGGCCCAGGAACTGTTCCAGTACCTCGTCTGGCCCGTGACGCCACGCGTGCCGTTCGGGAATGGAACCCTCGAATTCCAGTGGGGCAGCCGGCCGACGACGCCAACGCGCGCGCATTTTCTCAGCAACTGGAATTGGGCCGGTGCCACGACCCACGGTCCACGCAACCGCGTGAATCAGGCCAATGCGAGCGACCCGTGGCAGGCGTACCTCAAGACAGTCCTTGGGAAGCAGCATGGGCTCAGGCCGATCTGGCACAATTTCGCGAACGTTCCCCAGAACTTCCCGAGGCTTGCCCAGGGCAATCAAGCGCTGGAGGATTGGGAGGTCAGCATCATGGAGCGCGCGATCGCTCGCGTGAGCCAGACACTCCACGACACTGCGGCTCCGCCGAAAGTCGGTGCGTATGACCGTGCGACCTGGGCCGGCGACCCGCGACCGCGCGGGCACCGGCAGTGAGATGGGGCGAAAAGAAAAAAGGGCCGCGCGTGAGCGCAGCCCAAGTCTAGGGAGGAAACGCCCAAGGAGGGCGACGCAGCATCGCTGCTGCGATGCGGGATACATAGGTGCGCAGGTGGCCGACGACAAGCGCAAAAGGGCAGCATCATTGTCCTATTTTTGAGCAGCCTCGCCACGCGCCGCCTTGGGGACGCGACAAGAGCGCGCAGAACGCAAAATCACGCCTGTTTGCGGCCATCCAGCAGCCTGAAATGGGTGCAGCCGCTGCCGCGGATTAGGCGTTGACAGCCAGTTTTGGCCTATTCAAATTCGTAGGCATACAAATGATTTCGCCAGCTGACGCACACTCGGCGGCATGCAAATGTCCAAGAGCGAACTTTGTCCGAGAGCGAGTTTGTCAAAGAGCCCGGGCGTCCGCCACCGGGCCAGACATGGGGAACAGCGATGACCATCGACCGTCGGAGTTTTCTGGCCGGTGCTTCCGCCGGCGCCACCATCCTCGCTGCGCCCGGCCTCGCCCAAGCGCAGGGGGCAGGACCCATCAAGGTGGGCGAGATCAACAGCTATACCGCGCAACCCGCCTTCCTGAAGCCCTATCGCCAGGGCTGGGAGCTGGCGCTGGAGCAGATCAATGCCGGCGGGGGCGTGCTCGGCCGCAAGATCGAGACGATCTTCCGTGACGATGGCGGCAAGCCCGAGGACGCCGTGCGCCATGCGGGCGACCTGATCAACGCCGAGAAGGTCGACCTGCTCTCGGGCGGCTTCCTGTCGAATGTCGGCCTCGCCATCGCCGACTACGCCAACCAGAACAAGAAACTCTATGTCGCCTCCGAGCCGCTTTCGGATGCGGTGGTCTGGGCCAAGGGCAACCGCTACACCTTCCGTCTGCGGCCCTCGACCTACATGCAGGCGGCGATGCTGGTCGAGGAGGCCGCCAAGCTCCCGGCCAAGAAATGGGCGGTGGTCGCGCCGAACTACGAATACGGCCAGTCGGCCGTGAAGTGGTTCAAGGAGCTGCTGAAGAAGGCCAAGCCCGACGTCGAGTTCGTCGCCGAGCAATTCCCGGCGCTCGGCCGCATCGATGCGGGGGCGACCGTGCAGGCGCTCGAAGCCTCGAAGCCGGACGCGATCTTCAACGTCACCTTCGGCGGCGACCTGACCAATTTCGTCCGCCAGGGCAACACGCGCGGCCTGTTCGAAGGCAGGACGGTGGTCTCGATGCTGACCGGCGAGCCCGAATATCTCGATCCGCTTGGCGCCGAAGCCCCGGTCGGCTGGATCGTCACCGGCTATCCCCATGCCGATCTGAAGACGCCCGAGCACACCAAGTTCTACGAGGCCTACAAGGCCAAGTTCAACGACTACCCCCGCCTCGGCTCGATCGTGGGTTTCGACACCATGAACTCGATCGCCGCCGCCCTGACGAAGGCCGGCTCGACGGACACGGAAAAGCTGGTCGAGGCGCTGAAGGGGCTGAAGTTCCCGTCCGCCTTCGGCACGGCGGAATATCGCGCCATCGATCACCAGTCGACGCTCGGCGCCTTCGTCGGCAAGACCGCGCTCAAGGACGGCAAGGGCACGATGGTCGACTGGAGCTATCGCGACGGCGCCAAGTATCTGCCGAGCGACGCCGAGGTGAAGACGCTGCGCCCGGCCGGGTGATGCTGGACTCGGACGCCTAGCCGAACCGTTGCCGACATCAGCCGCGTCACCCCGGACAAGCCGCGTAGAGACAGCGCTCCGGGATCCATCGTAGAGCGATCAGCCCTATGATGGATCCCGGGCCTCCGCTTCGCTGCGCCCAGGAAGACGGCGGCGTTTCCGCGCCTCCAATTCGCACGGGCCAAGCATGATCGACCTCATCCTCAACCAGACGCTGAACGGCCTGGCTTCGGCTTCGTCGCTGTTTCTCGTGGCGTCCGGGCTGTCGATCATCTTCGGCGTCACGCGGATCGTGAACTTCGCCCATGGCTCGCTCTACATGCTCGGAGCCTATCTGGCCTGGACGCTGGTGACGCGGTTCGGGCCGGCAGATGCTCTGGGCTTCTGGGGCGGGGTACTGGCCGCCGCCGCCCTGACCGGGCTCGTCGGTGTCGTCATCGAGGTGCTGATCCTCAGGCGCATCTACCAGGCGCCTGAGCTGTTCCAGCTGCTCGCGACCTTCGGGGTCGTGCTGATGATCCAGGATGTCGCGCTCGGCGTCTGGGGAGCCGAGGACAAGCTCGGGCCACGCGCGCCCGGCTTCAAGAGCTTCGTCATCATCTTCGGCAACCGCTTCCCGACCTATGAGCTGTTCCTGATCGCCGTCGGGCCGGCCGTGCTGCTGATCCTCTGGCTGCTGTTCCAGAAGACGCGCTGGGGCACGCTGGTACGTGCAGCGACGCAGGACCGCGAGATGGTCGGCGCGCTCGGCGTCAATCAGCGCCTGCTCTTCACCTCGGTCTTCGCCTTCGGCTCGATGCTGGCGGGGCTCGGAGGCGCGCTGCAGCTGCCGCGCGAGGCGGTGACCCTGCACATGGACCTCGCCATGATCTCGGAGGCCTTCGTCGTCGTGGTCGTCGGCGGGCTCGGCAGCGTCACAGGGGCCTATCTCGCAGCCGTGCTGATCGGCATCCTGCACGCCTTCGGCATCCTGATCTTCCCCAAGATCACGCTGGTCCTCGTCTTCCTGGTCATGGCGGTGGTGCTGGTGGTGAAGCCCTACGGGCTGATGGGCAAGGCGCCGGTCGGACATGCGCGCGGCCATGGCCCGGCCGAGCCATTGCTGCTGCCGGCGGATGGTCCGACCAAGCTCGCCGGGCTGATCGCGCTGGTGATCCTTGCGCTCGCCCCGCTGGCGACGCCGGACCACATCCTGCTGACGCTGACCGAACTCGTCATCTTCGCGCTCTTCGCCGCCTCGCTGCACTTCATGATGGGGCCGGGCGGCATGGCCTCCTTCGGTCACGCCGCCTATTTCGGCCTCGGGGCCTATGGCGCTGCGCTCGCCGTCAAATGGCTCGGCGCGCCGATGGAACCGGCCCTGCTGCTCGCACCTTTCCTGGCGGGCATCGCCGGTGTCGTCTTCGGCTGGTTCTGTGTCCGGCTTTCGGGTGTCTATCTGGCCATGCTGACGCTCGCCTTCGCGCAGATCGCCTGGGCGACGGCCTTCCAGACCGTCGACCTGACCGGCGGCGACAACGGCATCCTCGGCGTCTGGCCCTCGGCCTGGGCGGCCTCCAAGACGGTCTACTATTATCTGACGCTCGTCGTCTGTGCGGCGGCGATCCTGGTGCTGCGGCTGACAATCTTCTCGCCCTTCGGATACGGGCTCCGGGCGGCTCGCGACAATGCGCTGCGGGCCGAAGCCATCGGGCTCGACGTCGCCCGCATCCAATGGGTCGCCTTCGCGGTCGCGGCCTTCTGCGCCGGCATTGCGGGCGCACTCTTCGCCTTCTTCAAGGGCTCGGTCTTCCCGACCTATATGGCGATACCGCGATCGGTTGATGCGCTGCTGATGGTGCTCCTCGGCGGGGTCCAGACGGTATCTGGCCCGGTCGTCGGCGCCTTCGCCTTCGCCGGCCTCTCCGAGCAATTGATGAAGGCGACGATGTACTGGCGCTTCGTGCTCGGGCTTTCGATCGTGCTGCTTGTCGTGTTGTTCCCGCGTGGCCTGGTCGGGGCGACGCTTGCGCTGCGTGAGCGCAGACGCAAGGAGCCCGAACCGGCCGCAACGCTGGTGGAGGCCAGCCGATGAGCGCCGCTGCAGAAGCGCAGATCGTGGTCGCCGGCGCGACCGCGGAGCCGGTCCTCGTGGTCCGCGATCTCGCGAAATCTTTCGGCGGCGTGCGCGCCGTCGATGGCGTCTCCTTCTCGGTCCTGCCGGGCACGATGCTGGCGCTGATCGGCCCCAATGGCGCCGGCAAGACGACCTGCTTCAACATGCTGAACGGCCAGCTCCGGCCTGACGGCGGCGAGGTCGTGCTGGCGGGGCGGGCCATAACCGGGCTGAAGCCGCGCATCGTCTGGCGCATGGGCGTCGGTCGAACCTTCCAGATCACTGCGACCTTCACCTCGATGACGGTGCGGGAGAATGTCCAGATGGCGCTGATCTCGCACGCGGGCGAGATCTGGAACCCCTTCGGCCGCGCCCGCGATCGCCACCGCGAGGCAGCCGACGCGTTGCTGGCGCAGGTCGGGATGGAGGGCCAGGCCGACCGGGCCTGCGGCGTCCTCGCCTATGGCGACCTCAAGCGCGTCGAACTTGCGGTCGCGCTTGCGAACCAGCCCAAGCTCTTGCTGATGGACGAGCCAACCGCCGGCATGGCGCCGCGCGAGCGCATCGAGCTGATGGCGCTGACAGCCGAGATCGCGGCCGCCCGCGGCATCGCCGTGCTCTTCACCGAGCACGACATGGACGTCGTCTTCACCCATTCCGACAGCGTCATTGTGCTCGATCGCGGCCGACTGATCGCTCATGGCACGGCCGAGGAGGTCCGGCAGGACCCCAATGTCCGCGCCGTCTATCTCGGCTCCGGCGCGACTTCGGGAGGGCATTAGTGCAAGCCATGCTCGAGATCGCATCCCTCGACGCCTATTACGGCCGCGCTCATATCCTGCAGGGCGTCAGCTTCGCGATGAACCGCGGCGAGGTCTTGGCGCTGATGGGCCGCAACGGCGCCGGCAAGTCTACGACAATGAAGGCCGTGATGGGGCTGGTGCCGCCCGCCGGTGGCAGCGTCAGCTTCGAGGGGCGGCGGGTCGACGGCCGCGAGCCCTTCGAGATCGCGCGGATGGGCATCGGCTATGTGCCGGAGGACCGGCGCGTCTTCTCCGAGCTCAGCGTCATGGAAAATCTTTCCGTGGCGCAGCGCCCGGCCCGCGGCGACGCGCCACGCTGGACGCCGGAGCGCTTGTTCCAGCTCTTCCCCAATCTCGGGAGAATGCGGGACCGGCCAGGTGGCGCCATGTCCGGCGGCGAGCAGCAGATGCTGACCATCGCACGCACACTGATGGGCAACCCGAAGCTCGTCCTGCTGGACGAACCATCGGAGGGCCTGGCGCCGGTCATCGTCGAGGAGATGGCGAAGACGATCCTGGCCTTGAAGAGCGAGGGGCTGACGGTGCTGATCTCCGAGCAGAACCTGCACTTTGCCGGCAATGTCGCCGATCGCGCCGCCATCATCGAGAAGGGCATCATCCGCTTCACCGGCACGATGGACGAGTTGAAGGCGAACGACGCGGTCAGGGCGCAGTATCTGTCGGTCTGACCAGCGCGAAACTGCTTTCGCCGACGCTGCGCCATTCATCCGCCACTGATAGCAGCGCGCCCTCGATCAGGCCGTCGCGCAGCAACGCCTCGGCCGTTCTCGCCCCCGAATTGAGTGCCGCTGTGATCGCTTTCGGCGAGAGGGGCCCGACATCGACGGTGACAGGGAGATGCCTGAGATCGCTGTCGGGATCGAGCTCCTGTGCCGGCCGGCGGAGCACCGCGCCATCCTGCACATCCGTCGCATTTGCAATAACCGTCGCTGCCGCATCGGCCTCGGCAGCGCTGCGCGCCAGCACCGTCACGGCATCGGCAATGCCGCGCGAGAACGACCGCCCCCGCCAGCCGCTGGTCGCGATGCCGCGAAAATGCTGCGCAGCATGGGGTGCAGCATGAAGGCGGATGAAGCCCTCCGGCCGGGCCCTCGCGAGGGACGGCACGACGCCGATGTCGAGGGGATGCCCGGGGGTGACGAGGATGGCTATATCGCCGCCATTGTTGACATAAGCGCGCTCGAGCCTCGGTGCCGCCGCTATCATCGCGGCCATGACGGTATCGGCGACCGCGCCCGCCACCGCCGCCATTGGCGTGATGTACTGCGCGCGAAAGGCCCAGCAGGCGCGGGCCATGCGCCGCGCCGTTGCGCCTGTCAGGGCAGGGGGCTGGGCCGCGAGCGGCTGGCGCAGCATGCGCAGCTCACCGGTAAGTTCGGCGAGCAGCCCATCGAAGGCATCCTCGGCTGCGGCATAGGCGCGCTCGGTTTGCGAAGGCCCGCCGAAGGCTGCGATCACGAGATCGCTGGGGCCCTCCTGGAGATGCAGGCGATTGCCCGACAGGCGCGCGACGCGGTGGCTCTTCATCGCTCTCTTGTGAAACGCGCCGTCATCGCGGACAAGCCGCCAAGCGATATCGAGCCGGCAGGAGGGCTCGAGCCGCGGCGCTCTACAAGGCGTCCCGCCGCAACGGCCATGGATTGTCTGCCGCACCGCCCTCGATCCGGGCCTGCCCGCCATGGGCGCGGAGCACCTCTTCGACCGGGACGATCTCGTCCGCATGGCCGCCGGAGGCGAGGTAAAGCTCGCGCGACAGGGTGAATTCGATGGGGGCGACGAGTGCCGGCGTCGGCACATAGCCGAAGGCGTTCTTCGGCATCCGCAGCACGTCGACCATCACCGTGATGCCGCCGCCCGGCCAGACATAGACCGGCGCGCCGCCCATCGTGACCCGGGTCGCGCCAGACTGCACAGAGCGGGTCAGCAACACCGGATTTTCGGTGACGCCGGCGCGCAAGGATCCGCCGGCGCCCGCGACGAAGGTCACGGTGCAGAGCGAGGGCTCGCAGTTTTCGCCGATGCGCTCCACCACCTGCCGGACCACCGCGGGCATCTCCGCCTCGACCGGAAGCAGGTTCTCGTCGAGCACGCAGTAGAGCGAATCCTCGCCCGTCGTGGAGGTCATCAGCAGGCGCATGCCCGGCCAGGCGACGGCCGGATCGATCTTCTGGATGATCGAGAGCGGCTCGGTGATGTCGGTGCCGCCCCAGCCCATGCCGGGCTCGGCGACCTGGAAATAGCGCCCCGGCGTCGATTTGCGGCCGCGCACGCGGATACCGGCCGGGCGCATGTCGAGCACGCGACCAGCCTGGTGCTCGGTCAGCACGCCGGTGATGTGGTCGTCGACGACGATCACCTCGTCGACATGGCCCTGCCACTGCTTGGCGAAGATGCCGATCGTGGCCGAGCCGCAGCCGACGCGCATGCGCGTCTCCGGCTTGCCGTCGACGATGGGGGCCTGGCCGGCCTGGACGACGACGCCGTGGCCGCCATCGATGGTCAGTTCCACCGCCTCGCCATTGCTCAGCTTCAGCATCGCCTCGCAGGTGGCGTTGCCTTCCTTCTTCGAGCCGCCGGTGAGGTGGCGTACGCCACCGAGCGAGAGCATCTGCGAGCCGTATTCGGCGGTCGTGACATGGCCGACCTGCTCGCCATTCGCCCGGACCGCTGCCGTCTCGGGGCCGAGATGCCGATCGGTGTCGATCTTCACCTTGACGCCGCAATAGGAGAAGATGCCTTCCGTCACCACGGTGACGGTGTCGACGCCTTCATGCTGCGACGAGACGATGAAGGGGGCGGGCTTGTAGTCCGGATAGGTCGTTCCCGAGCCGATCCCGGTCACGAAGACGCGCTCCGGGGCGAGCACCGAACCGTCCCAGTCCTCCGCGTTCTCGGCGAAGGGCACGACATGCTGCCCCTCCGTGACGGCCTCTGCGAGCAGCACCACCGGGTCGGTACGCACCAGCAGGCCGTTCTCATTGGCATAGCGGGAACAGGCGCCGGAGCGGCCGGGGCGAATCCGGCACAGCACGGGGCAGGCGTCGCAACGCACGATGCCGTCGTCGCCCTCGGAAACGCCGAACTTGCGCGAGCGCTCGGCGAGCGCCGCATCATGCGCCGGCCGGGGATTGAGCTCGTTCATGGACGGCCCTCCTTCTCGCGCAGCAATTCCCAGAGCCGATGCGGCAGCACCGGCACCTGGCGCGGCGTCACGCCGGTCGCGTGCCGGATGGCGCCGAGGATCGCTGGTGCGGTCGGCACCAATGCCGGCTCGCCGATGCCCTTGGCGCCGGACGGGCCGAGCGGCTCGGGATCCTCGACCAGGATGATGTCGATCGGCGGCACGTCGCCGGCTGTCGGGATCAGATAGTCGTGCAAATTCTCCGTGCGCCCCGGCAGATACTCTTCCAGCAACGCCAGACCGATGCCCTGGGCAATCCCGCCATGGATCTGCCCCTCGACCAGCGTCGGATTGATCGCGCGGCCGACGTCATGGGCGGCGACGATACGGTTGAGCTTGATCGTGCCGAGATCGAGATCGACGTCGAGCGAGGCGATCTGCGCCGCGAAACCATAGGTCGCATAGGGAATGCCCTGGCCGTTCTCGTCGAGCGGCACGGTCGGCGGGTCGAAGCTGCCGATGCCTTCCAAAACGGTACCGTCGAGTTTGGCGGGCAGGGCGGCGAGGTCGATCGTCGCCGTGACGCCGTTCTCTTCGACGCGGAGGGTCGTGCCGTCGAGCGCCAGCCTCGCCGAGGGCCCGGCATTGGTCAGGCGCAATATCTCGGCACGCAGTGCGCCGGCGGCCCGCTCCGAGGCCTTGCCGGAGACGAAGGTCTGGCGCGAGGCCGAGGTCTTGCCGGCATCGAAGGTGCGGGCCGTGTCGCCGATCACCAGCTCGAAGCGGTCGACGGGCAGGCCGAGCGCATCCGCTGCGATCTGCGTCAGCACGGTGGTCGAGCCCTGGCCGATATCGACGGCGCCGTTCCAGAAGGTCAGGCGGCCGTCCCTGGAGAGCGTCACACGCATGGCCGAGGGATTGGACATGCCGGTATTGCCGATGCCGTACCACATGCAGCCGATGCCGACGCCGCGCCGTGTCCGGCTCTCGCTTGCATTGAAGGCGGCTGCGTCCGCCAACAGCCGATCCCAGTGCGGCTTCAGTGCCTCCAGGCATTCGGCGAGGCCGGCACTGGCTTCGAGCAATTGGCCCGATGGCGTCGTATCGCCGGCACGGATCGCATTGATCAGCCGGAACTCGAGCCGGTCGATCCCGGCGGCCGCGGCGAGGTCGTCGAACAGGCTCTCCTGCGCGATCGCCGCCTGCGGCACGCCGAAGCCTCGAAATGCGCCCGAGGGCGGACCGTTGGTGTAGACGGCGCGCGACCGGTTGCGGACATGTGGCACCTTGTAGGGGCCTGTCGCATGCACCGGCACGCGGCCTGCAACAGTCGGGCCCCAGGAGGAATAAGCGCCGGTGTCGAAATCGCCGTCCATCGCATAGGCGACGAGCCGACCGTCGGCATCACAGGCGGCCTTGGCAGTGATCGAGGAGGGGTGGCGCTTCGTCGAGGAGATCATCGACTCGATGCGCCCGAAGACGCAGCGCACCGGCCGGTCGAGCAGCCAGGCCGCGACCGCCAGCATCGGCTGCAGCGAGACGTCGAGCTTGCCGCCGAAGCCGCCACCGCAGGCCGAGGGCAGGATGCGGACGTTCTCCAGCGGCAGGCCAATCACGCGCGCGACCTCGTCGCGGTCCATATAGGGCGCCTGCGTGCAGGCGAAGACCTCGAGGGTATCGCCGACGCGCTTTGCGTAGCCGGCTTCGGGTTCGATGTAGGCGTGCTCGACGAAGCCGGTCTCGAAGCTTCCGCTGGCGGCATGGGCAGCTTCCGCGAAGCCGGCCTCGACATCGCCACGCTCGACGCGGCCGCGGGTCAGCACATTGTCCGGTACGAAGTCATGCAGGGTGAAGGCGGTTCCGGCGAGCGCCGCCTTGCTTCCGATCATCGGCGGAAGCGGCTCCCAGGCGATCGGGAACTCGTCGATGCGGACGGCCTCGACGGCCTCCTTCTCGCCGACGATGGCGAGCACGCACTCGCCGCGATAGCGCGTTTCGCCGGTCGAGAAGACCGGCTGGTCCTTGAGGTGCGGATAGATGCCGAAGGAGTTCTCGCCCGGAACGTCCCTGGCCGTGAGGATGCGCACCAGTCCCGGCCTGGCCGCGACGAAGGCGTCGAGATCGCCCAGCGTGAAGCGGGCGCGCGGATGCGGGCTGCGCAGCGCGCGCAGCCAGAGCGCGTCGTCGGGGGCGGCATCGCTGCCATAGATCTCCGTGCCCGCGACCTTGGGCTCGCCGTCGAGGCGGGCGATGCGCGCGCCGATGGCCGGACGCGTGTCAGGCGTCACTGCAGGGGGCGGCGCCACTTCATCGCCGAGAAAGCGATGCGCATCGCGCACCGCTTCGACGATCTTGAGATAGCCCGTGCAGCGGCAGAGCACGCCGCCGATTGCATCCAGCACAGCTCGCTCGCCGGGGCATGGATCGCGCTGCAGCAGGTCATAGGCGGCCATCAGCATGCCGGGCGTGCAGATTCCGCACTGTGCGGCACCATGAGCGTGAAAGGCCCGCTGCAGCGCCACGCCCAGCGCATCCTCGCAGAGCCCCTCGACGGTCATGACGTCGCAGCCGGCGACCTGACCGACAGGCACCAGGCAGGCGCAGGCCTGTGCCTTGTCGATCAGCACGGTGCAGGCGCCGCAATCGCCGGCGTCGCAGCCGACCTTGGTGCCGATGGCGCCGAGCTCGGTTCGCAGGGCTTCGCTGAGGCGGGTGTCGGCGGCATTGCGCAGAACGACCTCGCAGCCGTTCAGGCTGAAGCCGATGGCATCGCCGGCTAGAGCCGGGGCGAGGGCGGAGCGGTCATGAATATTCACGCTGCAACCTCCAGCGGCGGCGAGAATAGCCCTGCAAGGGCCCGGCGCACCAGCACCAGCGCCGCATCGCGACGATAGGCGGCGCTGGCACGGACATCGTCGATCGGCGAAAGCGAAGCCAGATCGGCGGCGGATACGGCCTCTGCGAGGGCCGGTGTCGGCTCCTTACCGAGAAGCCGATCTTCCAGGCCGGTCAATCGTTGCGGAGCGGCCGAGCAGGCGCCGACCGCGATGCTGGCCGAGCCGATGCGGCCGTCGCTGTCGGTCGCGATCATGGCGGCGACCGATACGATCGAGATCACCAGATAGGTCCGGGCGCCGAGCTTGAGGAAGACCGAGCGCGCCCGTTCCGGCTGCGTCGGCACATGGATCGCGACCAGGATTTCATCCGCAGCCAGTGCCGTCCGGCGGTTTCCGAGCACGAATTCGTTCAGAGGAAGACGGCGGCTGCCACGCAGGCTGGCGAGTTCGACTTCTGCGCCCAAGGCCAGCAGGGGCGGCACGCCGTCCGCCGCAGGCGAGGCATTGCAGAGATTGCCGCCGACCGTGCCGCGATTCTGGACCTGCGCGCCGCCAACCTGCCGGCTCGCTTGCTTCAACGTATCGAAGGCGGGCGGCAGTGCGGCAGAGGCGAGGGCACTCCAGGTCGCCGCCGCGCCGATGCGCGTTCCATTGCTGCCATGTTCGACGCCGCCGAGTTCGGGGATGGCGCTGAGATCGAGGACGTCGCGGCTGTAGGGCTCGAACCAGGCCATGCGATGCGTCCGCACCGGGTACACGTCGGTGCCGCCGGCCAGAAGCGTCAGCGGCGAGGAACCGGCCGCCTCCGCTCGCCGTGCGAGCGCCTCGTCCGGAGTCTGGGGTCGTAGGTAGCGCGTCATGACCCGCTCCTGGGAACGTTCGATAACCTCGCTGATTATTGTTAGTATACAAACAAGGTGGCGCAAGCTGATTTTGCAGGCGGAGCCTGCTCAATCAAGACGCGCGAGCAGACCGAGCAGACGTTCTGATTCTTCCCGGGACAAGGGGGAGAGTGTCGCCGCCGTGATCGCCCGCGCCTTCTCGATCAATCCCGGCATCGCCTCGAGCCCCTTGGCCGTGAGGCGGACGCGCACGCGACGCTGATCCTCCGGATCGGGCCGGCGCTCGACCAGGCCGCGCTCGGCCAGCCGCGCGATCACGCCCTTGATCGTCGCCGGGTCCATCGCAGTCATGCGGCCGAGCTGGTTCTGCGAGATTTCCTCGCCGCCGCTCAATTTCGCCATCGCAGCAAACTGCGTCGGGGTCGGGCCGTCATCGCCCATGATCCGTTGGAAGATCGCGATATGGCGCTGCTGCGCCCGCCGCATCAGGAAGCCGACCTGCTCGTCGAGCACGTAATCGGGTGTCGCGGCAGCCGCCTTGCGCTGCCGCGGTGCAGCATCGGCCACGGGCTCGCCCACTGCCTCGGCATTGCTGCTCTGCCTGCCCGTCATCGTCAGCCTTCGCCTCCTCGGCGCCCCTGCAAGCGGCGAAACGGCGGGCCACGTCCTGCCACTTGCCAGCCGCCACGGCGCTGTCCATGATTGTTATTACACATGCAATCGCCGCTTGTCCCGTGGCGCGGGATCGGTGGCCATTTCGGATACGGAGATCCAGATGGCTCACGAGGTTGCGGTGGGAGCCGCCAAGGGCAAGCTGGTCGTCCGCAATATCGGGCTCCTGCTCTCGGGCGATCTGGCGAAGCCGATCCTCGAAGCCGATGCGATCATTGCCATCGACGGCCGCATCGCGGCGGTCGGCAAGGCCGCCGATCTCGACCTCTCCGGCGCGGATACGACGATCGACGCCAAGGGCTCGCCGCTCTCGCCGGGGCTGATCGATTCCCATTGCCATCCGGTCTTCGGCGACTGGACACCACGCCAGAACCAGCTCGGCTGGATCGAGATGGGCGTCAATGGAGGCGTGACCACTCTGGTTTCCGCCGGCGAGGTTCATCTACCGGGACGCCCAAAGGACGCGGTCGGCGTCAAGGCGCTGGCCGTCACCGCACAGCGCTGCTTCCAGAACTTCCGCCCGGCCGGCGCCAAGGTCATCGCCGGCGCCCCGGTCGCCGAACTCGATTTCGGGCGCGAGGTCTTCGAGGAGCTGAAGGCGCTCGGCATCCGCCATATCGGCGAGATCGGGCTGGGCACCGTCGCCAAGGGGCCGGATGCGAAGCGTGTGGCGGACTGGTGCCGCGAGATCGGGCTCGAGACGATCATGCATACCGGCGGTCCGTCGATCGCCGGTTCGCATTTCGTCAACAAGGACGATGTGCTGGAGGCGCAGCCCGATGTCGTCAGCCATATCAATGGCGGGCCGACCTCGATCGCCCATGCCGACATCCGTGTTCTCTGCGAGAAGGCGAAGGGCGCGCTCGAGGTCGTCCATAACGGCAACGAGAAATCGGCGCTGGTGGCGCTGGAAGCGGCGCTCGCGGCAGGCCGTCTCGCCGACGTGCTGATCGGCACCGACGCGCCGGCCGGCTCCGGCGTCCAGCCGAACGGCGTGTTGCGGATGATCACGCTGCTGGCGAGCCTGGGCAACCTGCCGGCCGAGCAGGCCTTCTGTCTCGCCACCGGCAATGTCGCGCGCAAGCGCTCGCTCGACGCCGGGCTGATCGCCGAGGGCTATCCGGCCGATTTCGTCTTCCTCGACAAGCCGCAGCAGTCCTCCGGCAAGGATCTGCTGGAGGCGGTGTCGCTCGGCGACATCCCCGGGATCGGCATGGTCGTCATCGATGGGCTGGTCAGGACGGGGCGGTCGCGCTCGACGCCGCCGTCCCACACTGCTCCGGTCCTGCTGTGAGGAGAGCCTTCCGATGAGCGACCTGATCGAGATCCGCCGCATCCAGACCTCGGTCGAGGAGATCTTCCACGAGTTCGGCCCGTTGCCGGGCCGGACCGAGCGCATCGCCTCGGTCTGCGCCGTGCTGACCAATCCCTATGCCGGGCGCTACGAGCCGGACATCCTGCCGATGATGGAGGCGCTGAAAGGCGCCGGGCTCGAAATGGCGACGCGGTGTCTGAAAGCGCTCGGCGGCGATCCGAAGACCGTCGAGGGCTACGGCAAGGGCGCGGTCGTAGGCTCGGCCGGCGAACTCGAGCACGGCGCGCTCTGGCATGTGCCGGGCGGTTACGCGATGCGCGAGATCCTCGGCAACGCCAAGGCGATCGTGCCCTCGACCAAGAAGGTCGCGGGGCCGGGAGCTCGGATAGACATCCCCGTGACCCATATCAACGCGGCCTATGTCCGCAGCCATTTCGGCGCGGTCGAGATCGGCGTGCCCGGGTCGCCCCAGGCCGACGAGCTGGTCTTCATCCTGGTGATGACCACGGGCGCGCGGATCCATGAGCGAGTCGGTGGCCTGCGGGCCGACCAGATCAGCGTCTGGGACGGCCAGCGCTGAGACGCCGCGCTTTGCGAAACGAGGACGAACGATGCCCGCGAACATCCGCAAGATTCTGACCCAGGTCGACGAAACCCTTGTCGAAGCCGGCAAGACGGTGGCTCCCCCGACGCGCCGTGCCGTCGCCGTCGCGGTCATCGCCAACCCATTCAGCGGACGCTATCAGGAAGACCTCTCGGAGCTGACCGAGATCGGCGTCGAGCTCGGGGACCTGCTGACGAAGCGCTGCCTCGCCGCGCTCGGCATCGAGCCCGGACAGGCAGAGAGCTTCGGCAAGGCCGCGATCGTGGGCGAGGGCGGCGAACTCGAGCATGCGGCGGCGATCCTGCACCCGAAGCTCGGCACCCCGGTGCGTGCTGCTCTTGGCAAGGGGCCGGCCTTGATCCCCTCGGCCAAGAAGCGCGGTGGGCTCGGCACCCCGATCGATGTGCCGCTCGGCCACAAGGACGCAGCCTTCGTGCGCTCACATTTCGATGCGGTCGAGGTGCGGGTGACTGACGCGCCGCGCGCGGGCGAAATCCTCGTCGCGATCGCCGTGACGGATTCGGGGCGCCCGCTGCCGCGCATCGGCGGGCTGACCAAGGATCAGATCAAGGGCGAGGACGGGCTGCGCTGACGGCCCGTACCGAGAAAGATTGCGACAGGACGAAACCTGGAGACGCGTTCCGGCGACTATTCCGCGAAGCATGACCGCTTCGCGCGACGGAGTCCCCCATGACATTCACGCTGGCAGGCTTCCATCAGGGGAATTTCCTCGACGGAAGCGACCCCGAGACGCGCGGCGGCGTCTGCGTCGCGCTCTGCGATCTCTGGCTGGAATCGCTCTTCCAAGCCCCGGGCGCTGCGCCGCGCCTTCGCTTGCAGGCGCTCGCGGTCGATTTCGGCCGTGCCGAGAACCACCAGCGCCGCTACGGCCGGCTGCGCAAGGCGCTCGGCCGCGATGACGCCCGCCGCCAGATGGGCGCGCGCGTCGGCATCGACTACGAGGAGCAGACCTTCGTCGACATGAAACTGCATAGCGGCCGGGCCGGCATGCTGCAGAAGGTCACCGACGACCTGCGCGCCCCCGGTTCGGCCGCGACATGGTCGATGCGCTTCGCCGGCGGCGGCGGCCATGCCATCGCCGGCTTCTGCCGGATCGAGCCGCGCCCCTACGGGATGGACATGACGGTCCATATCTTCGACCCGAATATTGGCGAGTATGTCGGCGCCTATGGCAGTTGCGCCGAGATCATCGAGGATATGGTGCGCAAAATTCCGCTCTACGCCACCACGACGATCTTCCACCGCACGACGGCGGCCGACGGCCGGTAGGCCGCACGGCCGCCGCCGTCGCGAACTCAGCCGCCGAGCGACATCGTCAGCGGCGGCTTGACCTCGGGCGGCAACGGTGAGGTGTAGCCATCCGCGCCGAGCTTCTTCTTGTGGTCGGCCTTCGCCGCCGCCATCAGGGCGGGGTCGAGCAGCACCGCAGCACCCGTCGCGACCATCGCCTTGGCGACATGCACCATGGCCTTGTGCGCGGCCGGCGTCTTGCCCTGCGACACCACCTGCCAGGTGTGGAACGGGGTGCCGATGGCGACGGTCGGGGCATGGGCCTGCACGGTCGGGACGGCCCAGCTCACATCGCCGATGTCAGTGGAGCCGATCCCAGGATTGCGCTTGGCGTCGAGCGGCACGAGGAAGTCGGCCAGCGGCGCGCCGCTATCGTCCATGCCGATCGTGCGCCAGATCGAGGCGATTTCCTGTGGCGACAGCGTCTTGCGGATGTCGTGCGCAAAGGCGCGGTCGGCATCGTCGAAATGCGGCGGGCCGAGTTCTTCCATGACGCCATGCATGGCCTGCTCCAGCGGCGTGTTGCCGAGGAGGTCGGAGACAGCGCTGACGATGCGCATCTCCATCTTGGTTTCTGTCATCAACGCCGCGCCTTCGGCGATTTTCTTCACGCGCTGGACGAGTTCGAGCATGCCGCGCAGGTCGCGGGCGCGGATCGAGTAGCGGACGCGGGCATGGGCCTGCACCACGTTGGGCGCGATCCCGCCGGTGTCGAGCAGGGCATAGTGCACGCGGGCATCGCTGGGCATGTGCTCGCGCATGTAGTTCACGCCGACATTCATCAGCTCGACGGCGTCGAGCGCGCTGCGGCCAAGATGCGGGGCTGCGGCGGCATGCGAGGCGCGGCCGGTGAAGACGAAGTCGGCACGGGTGTTGGCGAGCGCCAGCGGCGGCGCCACCTCCCAGAAGCTCGACGGATGCCAGGAGATCGCGACATCGGCATCGTCGAAGGCGCCGGCGCGGACCATGAAGGCCTTTGCGGCGCCGCCTTCCTCGGCCGGGCAACCGTAATAGCGGACGCGGCCGGGGATCTTGTTCTCGGCGAGCCAGTCCTTCATCGCCACGGCTGCGAGCATGGCGGCCGAACCGAGCAGGTTGTGGCCGCAGCCATGGCCATGGCCGCCATCCTCGATCGGCTTGTGGCTGGCGACGCCGGCCTCCTGCGACAGCCCGGGCAGGGCGTCATACTCGCCGAGGAAGGCGATGACCGGTCCGCCTTCGCCGGCCTCGCCGATCACGGCGGTGGGAATGTCGGCGACGTTCTTTGTGACCCGGAAGCCCTGGTGCTCCAGCTCCGCGGCATGTTCGGCGGAGGAACGCGTCTCGGTGTAGCAGACCTCGGGCATGCCCCAGACCCGGTCGCTCAGCGCGATCAGCCGCTCCTTGTTTGCATCGACGTGGCGCCAGAGATCGTTTCGGTTGTCCATGATGGTCCTGCCTTGGTCAGGCCGGCATATGATCAACCGCGGCGCTTCGCGTCCAGCCGCCAGATGCATGGCCGGGGCGATTTCGATGGCTGCCCAAGCGTCACTCCGGAGCGCGGATCAGCAGCAGGCGCCGGCCTGGCCGGGTTGCGCCGCGAGGTCGCTCAGGATCGGGCAGTCTGGCCGTGCATCGCCGTGGCAGTGCTCGGCGAGATGGCGCAGCGTGTCCGCCATCGCCTGCAGTTCGGCAGCCTTCGCCTCGAGGTCGCGGACATGGCTCATGGCGAGTTGCTTCACATCGGCGCTGGCCCGGCTCTTGTCGCGCCAGAGCGCCAGCAGCGCCCGCGTCTCCTCGAGTGAAAAGCCGAGATTGCGCGAGCGCCGGACGAAGCGCAGCGTATGGACGTCGTCGGCCTCGTAGACGCGATACTGGGCCTGGGTCCGCTGCGGCGCCTCGATCAGGCCGATGCTCTCGTAGTAGCGGATCATCTTGGCGCTGACGCCGGAGCGCTTGGCCGCCTCGCCGATGTTCATGGCGTCACCTCTCAGGTGCTCAGCCCTGCGGATGCTTGTGGATCGGGTCGACCCAATAGACCGACTCAGGGTTCTCGACTGGATCGACGTCGGTGATGTTGACGACCACCGCTTCGTTGTCCGAACGAACCAACACGCATTCGAGTGGGTTCTCGGGGTCGGCGTTGATCTCCTGATGCGGCACATAGGGCGGCACATAGATGAAGTCGCCGGGGCCGGCCTCGGCGACGAATTCGAGGCGCTCTCCCCAGCGCATCCGGGCCTTGCCGCGCACCACATAGATCACGCTTTCCAACTCGCCGTGGTGATGCACGCCGGTCTTGGCGTTGGGCTGGATCGAAACCGTGCCTGCCCAGATCTTCTGTGCGCCGACGCGGGCATGGTTGATCGCCGCCTGCCGGAACATGCCGGGCGTCTGCGCCGTGTTGGAATCGAGCTTGTCGCCGGTGATGACGCGCACGCCGTCATGTTTCCAGCGCGGCTCATCGCCGTGGTCATGATCATGATGATGATCGTGGTCGTGCGGGTGGTCGTGGTCGGACATCGTGTGCTCCTCCTGCGATCGAGGCGCCCCCAACAGGGCCTTGGCGCCTGGCTCCGGGCTCAGGCCTTGTTGGCCGGGCCTGTCGCCAACGGACGGTCGCTCGCGCCCCATTCGGACCAGGAGCCATCATAGAGGGCGCGCGCGGGCTTGCCGATCGTCTCGAGCGCCGTCGACAGGATCGCGGCCGTGACACCCGAGCCGCAACTCGTGATCAGCGGGCGGTCGAGATCGAGGCCCGCTTCCGCGAAGGCGGCCGCAAGCGCTTCCGGCGACTTCAGCCGGCCGTCCTGGACGATCGACGTGGCAGGGAGGTTCAGCGCCCCTGGCATATGGCCCGAGCGGACGCCGGCGCGTGGCTCGGGCGCTTCGCCACGGAAGCGGTCGCCCGGGCGGGCGTCGACGACCTGTGCCGTGCCCTCGGAAAGCGCGCGCGCGACATCGCCCGCATCGGCCACGGCCGAATGGTCGAGCCGTGCGGTGAAGCTGCGGGCGGCGCGGCTGCGCGGCGGACCATGCTCGATCGGCCGGTCCTCGGCCTGCCATTTCGGGAAACCGCCTTCGAGGATGACGACGTCCTTGGCCCCGAAGGTCTTGAAGGTCCAGCGCACACGCGGCGCCGAAAACAGGCCGAGCCCGTCATAGACGACGATGCGCATGCCGTCGCCGATCCCCATGGCGCCGACGGCGGCGGCGAAGGCCTCCGGCCGCGGCAGCATGTGCGGCAGTTCGGAGGAGGTGTCCTTCACCGCGTCGATATCGAAGCGCAAGGCGCCCGGAATCCGACGCTCGGCATACTCAGCATGGGGATCGCGGCCATGTGCGGGCAGGTACCAGGAGCCGTCGACCACGACGATGTCGGGCGCGTCGAGGCGCTCCGCGAGCCATTCGGTCGTGACGAAAACATCTGCGCTTGCCATGTCGGACGGTTCCTCGTGGGCTTGGATTCAGGCTTGGACTCAGGCTTGGGTCTGTCGTGTCGGATGCTTAGACGAGTGCAATCCGGACGCGCCGGTTCTGCTTGCCCTTCTTCTCGATGTCGGTGACCGCGACAAGGCCGATCTCGGCAGTGTTGCGGACATGGGTGCCGCCGCAGGGCTGCAGGTCGATGTCGCCGATCGCGACGAGGCGGACGCGGCCGGAGCCGCGCGGCGGCTTCACCGACATCGTCTTGACGAGGCCAGGATTGGCGTCGAGTTCGGCGTCGGTGATCCAGCGTTCGCTGACATCGGCGTTGCGCGCGACCAGGGCGTTGAGCTTCTCGGTGATCTCGGTCTTGTCGAGCCCGCCCTCGGGAATGTCGAAATCGAGCCGGCCGTCGCCGTCGCCGATCGCGCCGCCGGTCACGGGATAGGACAGGACAACGCTGAGCAGATGCAGGGCGGTGTGGATACGCATCCGCTTCAGGCGCCGCTCCCAATCGAGCACAGCGGTCAGGCTCTCGCCGGGCCGGGGCAGGGGCTGGCCTTCCAGCGGCACATGGATCACGCGGCTCTTGTCCTCGGGATCGTAGATCGCGGTCCCGATCGTGATCGTGCTGCCATCGTCGCGCTGCAGCGTTCCGGCGTCGCCGGGCTGTCCACCGCCCGTGGCATAGAACACCGTGCGGTCGAGGATGATGCCGCCGCGCTCGTTCACGGCCTCGACGATAGCCGTCGTCTCGGCGAGGTAGGCATTGTCGCGAAAGAGCAATTCGGTCGCCATCGTCACTGGGCTCGCTGTCTGCACGCCGACGCAGCGGCGGCGGTCTCCTGGAAAGGGAGCGGAGATTGCACGGATCGGCCGGGAGGCGCCACCGTGCTGTCGTGTGGCCGGGGCTGCATCGTGATGATCGCGCCACCGGGAACCGGCCCTTCCGTCAGCCCGAGCCAGGCCCTAGATAGGCTGCCGGCCGAGCAGCACAGCTCGCCGGCCGCAGCCCGGAGGTTCCATGTCACTGCCGCGCATGCAGCCGAGCGACGGCGTCGCCTGGATCACCGGGGCGAGCTCAGGCATCGGCGAGGCCGTGGCGCTGGAACTGGCGCGGCGCGGCTGGACTGTGGCGATCACCGCCCGGCGTCTCGACCAACTCGAGGATCTCGCACGCCGTGCCGAAGGCCTGCCTGGCCGAATCGTCGCCCATGCCGGGGACGTCACCGAAACCGATTCAATGAAGGCCGTCATCGACGGGATCGAGAGCGTGCAGGGGCCGATCGCACTCGCCTTCCTGAACGCGGGCATCGCCCCGAACTCGAAAGGCGTTCTCGATATCGAGGCATTCGAGCGCACCCTCGCAGTCAATCTGGTCGGGGTGGCGCGTGGCCTCTCGGCCGTCCTGGAGCGCATGGCATTGCGCGGGCGCGGCCAGATCGCGGTCAACGCCTCGGTTGCGGGCTATGGCGGCCTGCCTGGGGGCTCCGCCTATGGCGTGTCGAAGGCCGCCTTGATCCACCTCTGCGAGACGCTGAAGTTCACCTGCGACAAGCGCGGCGTCCGGCTGCAGATCGTCAATCCCGGCTGGGTCGACACGCCGCTGACCCGCACCAAGAGCTTCTCCATGCCGCTGATCATGAGCCAGGAGGAGGCGGCACGGCGCATCGTCGACGGTTTCGCGCGCGGCGGCTTCGAGATCGCCTTCCCACGCCGGCTCGCCTGGCTGCTCAAGCTGCTGAACCTGCTGCCTTATCCGGCCTATTTCTGGATCATCGACAAGGCCGCGCGCCGGGGCGGTGCGAAGGTCCTCTAAGGACTAATCCGTCTCGGCGGACCGCGTTGCCGCGAGGGCGTCGAGCGCGCGCCTGCGGCCGAAGTCGAGTTCGACGACCGGGTTCGGATAGGTCTCGCCAAGCGCGATCCCAGCCTTGGCGAGAGCCTGCGAATCGGCCCGCCACGGCTCATGGATCAATGCGTCGTCGAGCCCGGCGAGCTCTGGCACCCATTCACGGACATAGGCGCCCTTCGGATCGAATTTCAGCCCCTGCGTCACCGGGTTGAAGATGCGATAATAGGGTGAGGCATCGGCGCCTGAGCCCGCGACCCACTGCCAGCTTGCCGGGTTGTTGGCCGGATCGGCATCGACCAGCGTGTCCCAGAACCACGCTTCGCCGAGCCGCCAGTCGATCAGGAGATGCTTGATCAGGAAGGAGGCGGCGATCATCCGGACGCGATTGTGCATCCACCCCGTGGTCCAGAGCTGGCGCATGCCGGCATCGACGATCGGATAGCCGGTCAGGCCGCGCTGCCAGGCCTTCAGCGCCGCCTCGTCGCGCCTCCAGGGAAAGGCGTCGAAACGCGGATTGTAGTTGCGCGTCGCCAATCCGGGGTTGTGGAATAGCAGGTGGTAGGAGAATTCGCGCCAGCCGACCTCCGACAGGAACTTTTCGGCATCGGATGATCCGGCCGAGGCTTCCCCGCTCTCCATGGCGCTGCGGGTCGCATGCCAGATCTGGCGCGGGCTGATCTCGCCGAAGCGCAGATGCGGCGAAAGCCGCGAGGTCGAGGCGCGGTCGGGACGGTCCCGGCCTTCGCCATAGCCGTCGAGCGGGCCAGAGAGGAATTCACCCAGGCGCTCGGCGGCAGCGGCCTCGCCGGGCGCCCAGGCTTGCCGCAGCCCGCCGGCCCAGTCGGGCTTGGAAGGCTCCAGCGCGAGCTCGGCGAGGGAGACCGCCATGGCCGCGACGGCGGGTGCGAGCGCGAGCGCGGCGATTCTGCCGGGAGCAGGAATGGGCGCCGGCGGTTCGCCCTTCGAGCGGGCGGCGCGCCAGTAGGGTGTGAACACCTTCATCGGATCGCCGGTCTTGGTCGTCACCTGCCAGGGCTCGTTCAGGAGCGCTGCGTTGAAGCTCGCGACCTTCGCGCCGGTCGTTGTGATGATGGTCTTGAGCCGGCTATCCAGCTCGATCGATTCGGCATCGTAGCGCCGACTCCAGGTGACGAAGTCGATGCCCGTCGCCGCGACGACCTCAGGCAGAATCATTGCCGGATCGCCCCGCATCAGGACGAGTTCTCCGCCCCGCGCCGACAGTGCGGCGGCAAGCGCCTCAAGCGAGCGCGACAGCCACCATCGGCTGGCGCCACCGAGGGGGCGGCGCGCTCCACCTTCGTCGAGGATGTAGAGGCACAGCGTCGAGCCGTGAGCGACGGATGCCGTCAGGGCCGGATTGTCGGCGAGACGAAGGTCGTCGCGAAACCAATGGAGCGATGAGGGGGCCATGCGTGATCGGTAAGGCTGTGTCGGGATATCTGCCAGTCACGCTTGCGAGCCGCGGCCTGGCAACCGGTCGACATCGCTTCGCCTGAGAGCGGCAACCGCCGGGCAAAGGCCCGGCGGCGCTCATCACCTCACCAGCGGTGGCTCCAATAGCGATCATGGTAGCGCCGGCCATAGGCGCGCGCATGCGGCGGCGGCCCGCCATAATAGCGCCCATAGGCATGCCCGTGGTTGCGGTAATGGCGCGGACCGCCCCAATAGCCGTGATGGCCGCTGTAATGACCGTGGCCGTCGCGGACCTGCTCAATGTCGCTCGCCGCCGGCAGTTCGGGCTGCGACGCGAAGCCGGGTGCGGCGAGCACCGTGCCGGGAATCGCTCCCAAGCCAAGTGCGAAGGTCGCCGCGAGAATCATTCTACGCATATCAATCTCCTCGAGGGGATCACGGTGTCGCCGAAGATGCGACGTCGAACGACAACCGGCCATGAAGAGAAAAGTTCGCTCCCGTTCATCCAAGCGGGCGATGGAATCGCGGTCGCCGGGGCCGTGAAGAGCGAATCTGTCCGATGCCGCATGACGAATCGGACCGGCTTCCCGAATCTCGCCGCGGCGTGGCCGGCGTGATTCGTGACAGTGCGGGCCAACGGACGGCAGGCACGAACAATGGCGCACAGAACGAGCGGAAGGGGCGTATCGACATGGGCGGGATGGTGCGTCGCGGGGGCCAGTGCCCGGCCAGCAAAAAGGGCCCGGGCGATCTCCACCCAAGCCCCTGGAAAGTGCTGGCTCCCGGAGCAGGATTCGAACCTGCGACCAATCGATTAACAGTCGATTGCTCTACCGCTGAGCTATCCGGGATCAGTGGCCGCCGTATACCCACGCCTCTTCGACTGCGCAACCCCTTTCGGACAGGATCGAACGGGAATGCGTTGCCGACCATCATTCTGCGAGGTGGCGGTTGCAGCGGGCGCCGGCATGTGGTTATAGGCGGGCCTTCGGGACGTCGCTGCGGCGCGCTCCCGTGGAAGGCCTCGTGGCGGAGTGGTTACGCAGAGGACTGCAAATCCTTGCACCCCGGTTCGATTCCGGGCGAGGCCTCCAAATTTCCCGACCAGAAATGACGCAAGGACACGAGCTCGCACCCTGACGGTAGCCGTCAGGCTGGGGTGTCGCGGCGTCTTGCCTTTTGCGGCGCGCTCGAACAGAAAGCAGTCACAGGCGGCAACGATGCCGGTCAGGGCAGGACGCCATGGGCGCATCCCGCCGACCGTGTCAGAGCCAGGCCACAAGCGCCGCGGACGGAGATTTCGGCACATGGAGAGTTTCGCCGCATTGCGCCGCATGATGGTGGATTGCCAATTGCGGACCTATGACGTCACGGATCGTGCTGTCCTGGCCGCGGCCGACGAGGTTCCGCGCGAGGCCTTCCTGCCGGAAGCGCTGTCGCATCTCGCCTATCTCGATCAGCCGGTCGCGCTGCCCGGGACTGGCCGAGCCCTGATGACGCCAATGGTGATCGCCCGCATGATCCAGGTGCTCGACCTGCAACCGGGCGAGGATGTCCTCGAATATGGTGGCGGGACCGGCTACGGCGCCGCGCTGATGGCCCGGATGGGCACGCAGGCGACGCTCTGGGAGCCCGATGCCGAGGCGTTCGCGCTCGCCGAACCGGCTCTCCGGGCTGCTGGCGCACGGGTATCCGTCACGGCGAAGCGTCCCTCCGCCGATGGCGAATTCGATGCAATTCTGGTCAGCGGCGCCTGTGAAACCGAACCGGAGGCGCTCTTTTCGCTGCTGCGCGAGGGGGGGCGCCTGATCGCGGTCCACGGCCTCGGCCGCGCGGCGCGGGTCAATTTGTACCAGAAGTCCGGGGGGAAGGTCTCGGGGCGTCCGGTTTTCGACGCTGCAGCGCCCGTTTTGGCGGAGTTTCGCCGGGTACCGGCTTTCGTCTTCTGATTAAGTAAAGTGTCGCATTTTTGCGGCACTGTGGAACTCAAACCGATCCCGGACCGCTCTCGACATTGGCGGACAAGGCCAACCGGGTTATGTAATGTTGCGATACTATGCCGAGGCTAGGGCGAGGCCTGGGCGCGACTTGAGTCGGCAGAAGAGGCGTCCATTGATACGACGGTATAAAAACACGAAGACCACCGGGCTCCGCTTCGCCGTCGCGCTTGGTCTTACGCTTGCCTCCGGCGTCTCGTCGACGGTGCTCGCACAGACGATGGACGCTGCGCTGGCGCGTGCCTATTCCGGCAATCCGACGTTGAATGCCCAGCGCGCCTCGGTGCGGGCCACCAACGAGAACGTGCCACAGGCGCTCTCGGGTTACCGGCCCCGCATCACCGCTTCGGCCGACATCGGGGCGAGCATCACCGATGCGAACGTCCCGGGCGTCAACGCAAACTCGGTGACGCGCCTCGCCCCCCGCGGCGGCGGCGTGCAGATCGACCAGAACATTTTCGACGGCGGCAAGACGCGCAGTTCGGTCAGCCAGGCCGAATCGCAGGTGCTGGGTGCGCGGGCGACCCTGCAGAACACCGAGCAGAACGTGCTGCTCGACGCCGCGACGTCGTACATGAACGTGCTGCGCGACACGGCGATCCTCACGCTCAATCGCAACAACGTCGAGGTTCTCGAGGAGCAGCTGCGCCAGACGCGCGATCGCTTCCAGGTCGGCGAGGTGACACGCACCGACGTCGCCCAGGCCGAGGCCCGTCTGTCGCAGGCGCAATCCCAGGCGATTCTGGCCGAGTCGAACCTGAAGACTTCGATCGCGCGCTATCGCCAGAATGTCGGCGCCGAGCCGAGGCAGCTCGCGCCCGGCCGCCCGGTCGAGAACCTGCTGCCGAAGTCGCTGCCTGCCGCATTGAACACGGCCTTGTCCGGCCATCCGGCCATCATCGCGTCGCTGCACGGCGTCGATGCGGCGGAGCTGCAGGTCAAGGTCACGGAAGCCGATCTCTATCCGGTGCTCGGTGTCCGCGGCGCGGTGCAGCAGCGCTATGATTCCACCATTTTCGGCGACAACCGCACCTCCGCCAGCGTCGTCGGGACCCTGACGATCCCGATCTACGAGGGTGGGCAGGTCTATTCCCGCACCCGGCAGGCCAAGGAGACGGCCGGTCAGCGCCGGATCGAGGTCGATACCCAGCGCGACACCGTGCGTGCCGCCGTGGTTTCGGCCTGGGGCGCGCACGATGCCGCCAAGGCGCAGATCACCGCCGCCCAGGCGCAGGTCCAAGCCGCGGAAACCGCGCTCGCCGGCGTCCGCGAAGAGGCCAAGGTCGGCCAGCGCACGACACTCGACGTCCTCAATGCGCAGCAGGAACTGGTCATCGCGCGCTCGACGCTGGTGACTGCCCAGCGCGATCGCGTCGTCGCGTCCTACGCTGTGCTGTCGGCGATCGGTCGTCTCTCCGCGACCACGCTGCGGCTCAAGGCGGAGGTCTATGACGCCCGCAAGCATTATGACCAGGTCAAGGGCCTGCTCTGGGGCACGCAGACGCCCGACGGGCGCTGAGCGCTGCGTCACGGCGCGAGGCGCCGCTCGCGAAAGGCCGTGCGAAGGATCGGCGGCGGATGGCCGTCGAGCTGCGGGCGCAAGCATCCAGCCGGCCTGATCGACATTCGCGCAACAGGCGGAGCTTTCCCTGTGGGCGGGAGGACATGCAGCCTTGCCTGATGAGGGATGCGTGAAATACTCGATAATCGGGCGGCGTTGATTCTTTCGGTGCGCCCGGAGTCGAGTGGTCCGGATCCAGATGAACGCGCAAGCGAAGCCCAACGAACCGTCGATGGAGGAGATTCTCGCCTCCATCCGGCGGATCATTTCGGATGATGAGGTCAAGCCTGCCGAGGCGGCTGTCGAGCCCGCTCCGGTTGCGGAGGAGCCGGCTGCCGTCGATATCGACGCGGATGTCCTCGATCTCGGCGCCGAAGCGGCGCTCGTGCCCGACGCGGAGCCGGAGGCAGAGCCCGTCGACGGTGACGTCGATTTCCTGGATCCACCGGCTCCGGCCCCGGAGCCGCAGCCTGTCCAGGTCGCCCCCGAACCTCCGCCGGAACCGGTCGCTCCGCCGGTCTTCGCGGCAGCGCCCCCTCCGCCACCGAGCGCGCCCTTCGACATGGCGCAACTGCTGTCGGACCAGACCAGCTCGGCCGTGACCAGCGCTTTCGGACAGCTCGCCCATACCGTGCTGTCGAACAACGCCCGCACGCTCGAGGACCTCGTCAAGGACATGCTCAAGCCGATGCTGAAGGGCTGGCTCGACGACAACCTGCCGACGATGGTCGAGCGCCTGGTGCGCGCCGAGATCGAGCGCGTGGCGCGCGGCGGCCGAAACTGAGCGGTCTTCCGTCGTACGCCATCGCTTGACGACTCACAGCTCAGCGGCCGCGCAAGGCCCGTCGCCGTGGCGCCGGGGCACGTTTGACGCTGTCAAACGCGCCGGCCTCGTTGAGGCGCTTGAACGCGAACGCCATCAGCGTCATTGCGGCGGTCGGTGCGCCGAGGCGCGAAACCAGCATCGCCAGACCCACGGCGACGGGGCGAGGATAGCGACCCGACGCAGCTTCTGCGGCGATCCAGGCGCCGGCGGCATGAACGAGCAGGTTCATCACAGCACGACCTTCCGGTTGATGCCGAGATCGGGCTTGACGCCAGTGAGCGCTGCGGCGGCCATCTTGACAGTGGTGACGATCTTGCCGGGGCTCGCCCAGAACTCCGCCATCGAGGGGCGCACGCGCAGCACGCGGATGTTCGGGTCGTTCTCGTCGTCCCAGAACGCCTTGTTGCTGGCGTCCCAAAGATCGTGGACCTTGGCGCGGTCGTCGAGCACGGTCGCGGTGCCCGTGACCGAGACGTAGCGCATGCCGCTGTTGTCGGCGAAGGTCACGCAGACATTGTCGTTGATCTGAATCTCGTCGTCCTTGTGGTGGCGGCGATCGCTGAGGAAATAGATCGCGTCCTCGTCGCGCTCGCCATGGGCGTGCATGGGGCGGGCCCTCAATTCATCGCCCTGGCCGTCATGGGTGACGAGCATCGCGAACTTGATGTCGTCGATGAGGTCCCAGACTTTGTCCTGATCGGTGTGATGGCTCATGGTGAAGCTCCTCGCTTGTCGAGACCTCAACCGACGGACCGTGCGACGGTTCCGTTGCCGGCGCGAAAACGAAACAGGCGCCAGCGATGGAACGCCTTCGGCGCTCATGCGTATCAGCGTCGCGGCTCCTGCCGCGCCAGCCGCACAGAATCCGAGGGACAGATCATGAAGAAGCCCGCATCCAGCCCCGCCATCGCCAAGGCCGCTGCCGGCAAGAATTCCGCGACCAAGCCTTCCGCGGCCAAGGCCGCCAGGACGAAGAGCCTCGCCAAGTCGGCGACGACGAAGATCGTGAAAAGCAGCAAGGTCGACCTTGCTTCCAACACGAAGAGCCAGATCGCCGGCCTCCTCAATGCGCGCCTCGCCGACGGCATCGATCTCGCCCTGCTGACCAAGCAGGCGCACTGGAACCTGAAGGGGCCGGGCTTCATCGGCGTCCATCTGATGCTGGACGGCTTCCGCAAGGAGCTCGACGACCATGTCGACACGGTCGCTGAGCGCATCGCCCAGCTTGGCGGCATCGCGTTCGGCACGACGCAGACGACGGCTGCCTCCACATCGCTGAAGCCCTATCCCACCGAGATCGTCTCCGTGCGCGATCATCTCGACGCGCTGATCGCACGCTACGCCGAGACCGCGAATCTGGTGCGCGAGGCGATCGATGCCAGCGACGAGGCGGGCGATGCCGGTACCGCCGATCTGCTGACCGCCTATTCGCGCATGCTCGACAAGGCGCTCTGGTTCCTGCAGTCGAACCTGCCCGGGTGAACTGTTCCGGCCACGCCGCGCTGTCCGCGCGATGCTGTTGCTGCGGGCGCTATGGTTGACGCGAGGGGTCTGCTTGGGCTCTTAAGTCCTCCGACCTTTCAGGCCTTAAATCCCACGGCCGGGGCTCGCCCCCGGCCGTTCTGCGTTCGAGCGAAGCGATGATGGACAAGACATTCGAGCCGGCCGCCGTCGAGGCGCGGATCAGCAAGGCCTGGGAGGAGGCGAATGCCTTCGCCGCCGGCCGGGGCGCTCAAGCTGGCGCCGAGCCCTATTGCATCGTGATTCCGCCGCCGAACGTGACCGGCTCGCTGCATATGGGCCATGCCCTGAACAACACCCTGCAGGACGTGCTCTGCCGCTTCGAGCGCATGCGCGGCAAGGACGTGCTCTGGCAGCCCGGCACCGACCATGCCGGTATCGCGACGCAGATGGTCGTCGAGCGCAGGCTTGCCGCCGAGAACAAGACCGACCGCCGCACGATGGGCCGCGAGGCCTTCCTGGCCGAGGTCTGGAAGTGGAAGGAAGAGTCCGGCGGGACGATCGTCAACCAGCTCAAGCGGCTCGGCGCCTCCTGCGACTGGTCGCGCGAGCGCTTCACGATGGATGAGGGCCTGAGCGCGGCCGTCCTCAAGGTCTTCGTCGGTCTGCACCGGCAGGGCCTGATCTACCGCGCCAAGCGGCTGGTCAATTGGGACCCGAAGTTCCAGACCGCGATCTCCGACCTCGAGGTCCTGCAGGTCGAGAAGACCGGCTCGTTCAAATGGCAGCGCGGTGGCGAGGACGCTTTCGACGCGGCCAAGCTCGACAAGGTCCTGACCAAGGACCCGAACGGGCATCTCTACTATTTCAACTACCCGCTCGAAGGCGTGACCTACGACGCCGACGACGCCTCGACCTTCATCACCGTCGCGACGACGCGGCCGGAGACGATGCTGGGTGACACCGGCGTCGCCGTTCATCCCGAGAACGAGAAGCTCGGACATCTGATCGGCAGGAATGCGGTCCTGCCGCTGGTCGGCCGCGTCATCCCGATCTTCGGCGACGACTATGCCGACCCCGAGAAGGGCACCGGCGCGGTCAAGATCACCCCGGCGCACGACTTCAACGACTTCGAGGTCGGCAAGCGGCACAAGCTCGCCGTGATCAACATCCTGGATGGCGAGGCGCGCATCCTGCTGGCCGACAACGCCGATTTCCTCGACGGCAGCGCGCCCGAGGCGGCGACGCTCGCGCTACACGGCCTCGATCGCTTTGCCGCCCGCAAGGCCGTCGTCGCCCTCATGGCCGAGCGTGGCCTGCTGGCCAAGGTCGAGCCCAACACGCACACCGTGCCACATGGCGACCGCTCCGACGTCGTGATCGAGCCCTGGCTGACCGACCAGTGGTATGTCGACGTCAAGCCGCTGGCGAATCGCGCCCTGAAGGCGGTGCAGGACGGGCGCACGAAATTCACGCCCGAAAGCTGGACCAAGGTCTATTACGACTGGCTGGAGAACATCGAGCCCTGGTGCGTCTCGCGCCAGCTCTGGTGGGGCCACCAGATCCCGGCCTGGTATGGGCCGGACGGCGAGTGCTTCGTCGCCGAATCCGAGACCGCCGCGCAGGCGCTGGCGGTCAACCATTATGGCGGGCCGGTGCAGCTCACCCGCGACGAGGACGTGCTCGACACCTGGTTCTCGTCGGCGCTCTGGCCGTTCTCGACGCTGGGCTGGCCTGACGAGACGGCCGAGCTGAAGCGCTACTACCCGACCGCGACGCTGGTCACCGCCTTCGACATCATCTTCTTCTGGGTCGCCCGGATGATGATGATGGGCCTCAACTTCATGGACGAGGTTCCGTTCAAGGACGTCTACATCCACGCCATCGTTCGCGACGAGAAGGGCGCGAAGATGTCGAAGTCGAAGGGCAATGTCATCGACCCGCTGACGCTCGTCGACCAGTACGGCGCCGACGCGTTGCGCTTCACCTTGGCTGCGATGGCCGCACAAGGGCGCGACATCAAGCTCGCGACCTCGCGCGTCGAGGGTTATCGCAATTTCGCGACCAAGATCTGGAACGCTGCCCGCTTCGCGGAACTCAACGGCTGCGCCCGTGCCGAGGGCTTCGAGCCGGCCAAGGTGAAGCAGCCGCTCAACCGCTGGATCCTCAGCGAGGCCGCCACCGCGGCCGACGAGATTGCGGCCGGTATCCCGACCTTCAAGTTCAACGAGGCCGCAGGCGCTGCCTATCGCTTCGTCTGGAACCAGTTCTGCGACTGGTATCTCGAACTGGCCAAGCCGGTGCTGCAGGGCGAAGGCGTCGACCCGGGCGAGAAGGCCGAGACGCAGGCGACGATCGCCTACTGCCTCGACCTGATCTGCCAGCTGCTACATCCCTTCATGCCCTTCCTCACCGAGGAGCTCTGGGCGCAGAAGGCAGGCGTCGGCGCTCCTCGCAAGGTGACGGAGGGCGACGACGCGCTCGTCTGCCTGACCCGCTGGCCGGATCTCTCGGCGCTGAAGGACGAGGCGGCGGAGGCCGAGATCGGCTTCGTCGTCGATCTGATCTCCGACATTCGCTCGGTGCGCTCCGAAGTCAACGTTCCGGCCGGGACACAGGCGCCGCTGGTGCTGGTGAACGCCTCCGGCGCGACCCGTGCGACAATCGAGAGCTGGCGGCCGATGATCGAGCGCCTGGCGCGAATCTCGGACATTGCCTTCGAGACGGCCTCTCCGGCCCAGTCGGCGCAGATCATCGTCCGCGGCGAGGTCGCGGCGCTGCCGCTGGCTGGCATCATCGACCTGGAGGTCGAGCAGGTGCGCCTGACCAAGGAACTGGCGAAGCTCGACCAGGACATCGCCGTCGTCGACAAGAAGCTCGGCAATCCCGACTTCATGGCGCGTGCGCCCGAGGAGATCGTCGAGGAGAACCGTGAGCGCAAGTCCGCGGCCGAGGCGCGCAAGCTCAAGATCGCCGAGGCGCTGGCGCGGCTTTCATAAGGGCGCTGCGATCGCGTTCGAGGGGCGGTGGGGGAGGCCAGGATGTTTCGCCGCAACGCCTTCGGACGTTTCGATCCCGACGATTTCGTCACCACGATCGGGACGCCATCGCGCCGGTCGCTGCTGCAGGGGCTCGCCGCCTCGGGCCTGCTGCTCGCGGGCGGACAGGCTCAGGCGCAGCGGCTCTGGGCCAACCCGGTCTTCAAGGCCGATCCGTTCTCGCTCGGCATCGCCTCTGGCGATCCGGCGGCTGATGGCTTCGTGATCTGGACGAAGCTCGCTCCCGATCCTTTGGCCGAGCATGGCGGCATGCCGATGCGGGCCGTCGAGGTCGCGTGGGAGGTCGCCGAGGACGACGCTTTCGCGCGCGTCGTGCAGCATGGCACGGGGCTGGCGCGGCCCGAGCTCGGCCATGCCGTCCATGTCGAGGTCGCCGGGCTTCAGCCGGATCGCTTCTATTTCTACCGCTTCACCTGCGGTGGCGTGCGCAGCCAAGCGGGGCGGAGCCGGACCTTTCCCGCGGCCGGGACTGCCGTCGAACGGATGCGTTTTGGCGTGGTCGGCTGCCAGCGCTACGAGGACGGCTTCTTCACCGCTTTCCGCCATGTCGCGGAGGAGCGCTTCGATTTCGTCTATCACTACGGCGATTACATCTACGAGTATCGCACGATCCGCCCGGGCGATCGGCCTTTGCCCGTCGCCAGGGTGATGCCCGGCGAGACCGACGAGATCTATGCGCTATCCGACTATCGTCGCCGCTACGCGCTCTACAAGCTCGATCCCGACCTCCAGGCCGCCCATGCCTCCGCGCCCTGGCTGGTCTCGTTCGACGACCATGAGATCGACAACGACTGGGCCGGCTTCGTCTCGGAGGAGGCGGGCGTGCCGCCCGAGATTTTCGCCCTGCGACGGGCGGCGGCCTTCCAAGCCTGGTACGAGCATATGCCGCTGCGGCGAAGCGCACTGCCGAACGGCCCGTCGATTCAGGCCTATCGCCGCTTCCGCTATGGCGATCTTGCCCAGATCGATGTGCTCGACACGCGCCAGTTCCGTAGCGACCAGCCTTGCGGCGACGGCTGGAGGAGCGGTTGCGCCGATGCGCTGAAGCCGGAGCGGACGATGCTTGGCCCGGCGCAGGAAGCATGGCTGGGCGAGGGCTTTCGCCTCCCACAGGCTCGCTGGACCGTGCTGGCGCAGCAGGTGATGATGATGCGGCGCGACAACGCCCCCGAGCCGGTCCGCGCCAGCTACCACATGGACAAATGGGACGGCGCGGTGGCGGCGAGGCAGCGCCTGTTCGACACGTTGACGCATGCGCGTGTCGTCAACGCGGTCGTGTTGACCGGCGATATCCACCAGAACTGGGCCGGCGAGCTGAAGGCCAATTTCGACGATCCGGCATCGTCGACGGTCGGCGTCGAATTCGTCGCGACCTCGATCACCTCCGGCGGCGATGGCGCGGCGATGACTCGGGCCGGCAAGGTCGGCCTCGAGAAGAACCCGCATATTCGCTATTTCAACAGCCAGCGCGGCTATATGCGCCACATGGTCGGCAGGGAGCACTGGCAAGCCGATTACCGGCTGCTCGAGCGCGTCACGCAGGCCGGCGCGGAAGTCGCGACCAGGGCGAGTTTCGTCGTAGAGGCCGGCAAGCCTGGCCTTGCACCGGCATGAGCGATCCGGTCGTGCCCGGATCCGGCCACGACTCCGTCTTCAAATTGACCTTCACGTAAGAGAACTCTGGCATTCTCCCGCCGAGACGGTTAGATGCGCGTCAGGTGCAAGCCTGCCATGCGCCTTGAAGCCAGTAACCCAGGACCGGTTGTTTCGTCACGATGCTCAAGCGAGCCTATGACTGGTGCGTCTCCTACGCATCCCATCCCGCGGCCCCCTGGCTGCTGTTCGCCATCACCTTCATCGAGAGCTCGGTCAGCCCGCTGCCGCCGATCCCGCTGCTCATCCCGATGTGCATCGCGCGGCCCGACAGGGCCTGGTTCTACGCCGGCATCTGCTCGCTCGGCGCCGTGCTCGGCGGCTATCTCGGCTATGCGATCGGGGCGCTGCTCTACGACTCCCTGGGCATGTGGCTGATCAGCCTCTACGGGCTGCAGGATAAGGCCGCGCATCTGATCCACACCTCGCAGGACTATTGGTTCTGGGTGCTGGTGACGAAGGGCCTGACGCCGATCCCGTTCAAGATCGTGACGATCATGTCCGGCTTCCTGCATTTCGACCTGCTGAAGTTCACCATTGGCATGGTCGTCTCGCGCGCCACCTTCTTCCTGATGATCGCGGTGGCGCTGCGCTTCTATGGCGACGACATCCGCATCTTCATCGAGAAGCACCTGCCGATGACGGCGCTGGCCCTCCTCGTCGTCGTGGTCGGCGGCTTCTTCGTCCTGCCCCTGGTGCTCTGACGCGCCGGGCCGGCGCGGGCGCTTTTGTGTCATCGGTGCAACAGTTTGGCTGATTGCGTCGACTTGGTCCCGGGCGGCTGGATCTGCCCCGATGCCGCCACAAAGCGCCCGCAGCAAGGAAGCGCGATAAGTCACTGAGATATAGACGAATTAAAGTCTGCCTTGCTGCTGGCGGAATTCGGTTCCGTAATGACTGGGGCAGGGGGGCTGGCGTTGCGCCCGGCTTGATCGGCGTGGCACATCTGCCACGCGCCTCAAGGCGCAGGGTGGGACGAGGAAAAGAAGATGGACGCGCGTGTCTTTGACAAATCCCGGCTGCCCAGCCGGCATGTGAGCGTCGGCCCCGCCCGAGCTCCGCACCGCTCCTATTACTACGCCATGGGCATGACGGCCCGGCAGATCGCCCAGCCCTTCGTCGGCGTCGCGTCCTGCTGGAACGAGGCTGCGCCCTGCAACATCTCGCTGATGCGCCAGGCCCAGGCGGTCAAGAAGGGCGTCGCCTCCGCTGCCGGTACGCCTCGCGAGTTCTGCACGATCACGGTGACCGACGGCATCGCCATGGGCCACCAGGGCATGAAGTCGTCGCTCGCCTCGCGCGAATGCATTGCCGATTCCGTCGAGCTGACCATGCGCGGCCATTGCTACGATGCGCTCGTCGGCCTCGCCGGCTGCGACAAGTCGCTGCCGGGCATGATGATGGCGATGGTGCGCCTCAACGTGCCGTCGATCTTCATCTATGGCGGTTCGATCCTGCCCGGTACCTTCAAGGGCAAGCCCGTCACGGTACAGGACGTCTTCGAGGCCGTCGGCAAGCACTCCGTCGGCGCCATGTCGGACGAGGACCTGCAGGAGCTGGAAGAGGCGGCCTGCCCGTCCTCGGGTTCCTGCGGTGCGCAGTTCACCGCCAACACCATGGCAACCGTCGCCGAGGCGATCGGCCTGGCGCTGCCCTATAGCTGCGGGGCGCCTGCGCCCTACGATGTGCGCGACACCTTCTGCTACACCGCCGGCGAGATGGTGATGGAGCTGATCGCCAAGAACATCCGCCCGCGCGACATCGTCACCCGTAAGGCTCTCGAGAACGCGGCCATGGTCGTTGCGGCCTCGGGCGGTTCGACCAATGGCGCGCTGCACCTGCCGGCGATCGCGCATGAATGCGGCATCGACTTCGACCTCTTCGCCGTCGCCGAGATATTCAAGAAGACGCCGTACATCGCCGATCTGAAGCCAGGCGGAAAATACGTCGCCAAGGACATGTTCGAGGTCGGTGGCATTCCGCTGCTGATGAAGACGCTGCTCGACCACGGTTACCTGCATGGCGACTGCATGACCGTGACCGGCCGCACCATCGCCGAGAACCTCGCCTCGGTGAAATGGAACGACCAGCAGGACGTGATCCGTCCTGCCAACAAGCCGCTCTCCGACAATGGCGGGGTCGTCGGCCTGCAGGGCAACCTCGCTCCCGAAGGCGCGATCGTGAAGATCGCCGGCATGCCGGCCGAAAGCCTGGTCTTCACCGGTCCGGCGCGCTGCTTCGACTGCGAGGAGGACGCCTTCGCCTGCGTCAGCCAGCGCGGCTACAATGTCGGCGACGTGCTGGTGATCCGCTATGAGGGCCCCAAGGGTGGCCCCGGCATGCGCGAGATGCTCTCGACCACCGCGGCCCTCTACGGGCAGGGCATGGGCGACAAGGTTGCGCTCATCACCGATGGCCGCTTCTCGGGCGCCACGCGCGGTTTCTGCGTCGGCCATGTCGGCCCGGAGGCGGCTGTGGGCGGGCCGATCGGCCTGATCCGCGACGGTGACATCATTGAACTCGATGCCATCACAGGAAAGCTCGCAGTCCGCCTTTCTGATGCCGAACTTGAGGAGCGTCGTAAGAGCTGGAAGCCGCGCAAGACCGACTACAATTCAGGCGCGCTTTGGAAATACGCGCAGACGGTGGGCTCCGCCAAAGGTGGGGCCGTCACCCATCCCGGCGGCGCGGCTGAGACCCATTGCTATGCGGATATCTGATCTCACGATCGCAGCATTCTTCCTCGTCCTGGGCGGCCAGCAAGCCTCCTGGGCGCAGGATGCCGTGGGCGGTCGTGGCCCGATTCCGCCGCGCCCGATTCCGGGCATCGCCCTGCCGGAGCCCGAGGTTGGGCCGGGCCCGGTTCCCGGCGCCGCGACCATCGCGCCGGCCCCGAACGCCCCCGCTGCCCACGCCGCGCTGCCGATGGCGCCCTTCAGCAGCGCCCGCGACGCCATCAAGGCGTGGATGCGCGACTCGACGGCCGGCGACCAGGCCGGCGCCGTCCGCGCGCTCGAATATGCAGCCGCGCAGGGGCATCTGACGGCGCAGTTCAAGCTGGGCCGGATGTACGCCGGCGGTGAGGGCGTTGCGGCCAACGATCTCAAGGCTTTCGAGTACTTCTCGAAGATCGCGGACGAGAATGCCGACGCCATCCCCGGCACGGCTGACGGCCGCATCGTCGGCAACGCTTTCGTCGCGCTCGGCGGCTATTTCATGGACGGTATCAAGGGCAGCTATGTGAAGCCCAATATCGACCGCGCCTTCGACATGTTCCATTACGCCGCCTCGTATTTCGGCGATCCGGAAGGCCAGTACAATCTCGGCCGGCTCTATATGAGCGGGCAGGGCACGCGCCGCGATGCCAGGCAGGCGGCGCGCTGGATGAAGCTCGCCGCCGAGAAGGGCTATGCCCCGGCCCGCGCCGTCTTCGGCGACATGCTGTTGCGTGGTGGCGAGGGCGTGCCGCGCCAGCCGGTGCTCGGCCTGATGTGGCTGTCGCTGGCCCGCGAGAGCGCCGACCCCAGCCGCGAGGGCTGGATCATCGAGCGGCATGACAATGCCTTCGCGACCGCCTCCGCAAACGACCGCACGGCAGCGCTCGCCATGATCGAGCGCCAGCAGGTCGCGGGCGCCCGCGCGTCGCAGCGCTGAGCGCAGCCGGACCGAAGCCTCATTCCCGGCCTTGGCGCAGCCCAGGCGGTTCTGACAAACGGCATCGCCGTCGGCCAGGACAACCAAGAAGTCCGACCCTTGCTGCTGATCCCTCCCCGAGAACGGGCAGCGGCGCATCATGTTCCATGATCAAGACGCCGTCGTCTCCGGCCTAGATCGCAACTCGCCGGATGGGGTCTCGTCGGGGCTGTCAGGCCGCCTTGAGATCCACCATCACCGGCACATGGTCGGACGGCTTCTCCCAGCCGCGGACATGCTTGACGATCTGCACGCCCGCGAGCCTGTCGGCCGCCTGCGGCGAGAGCAGCAGATGGTCGATGCGGATGCCGTTGTTCCGCTGCCAGGCGCCGGCCTGATAGTCCCAGAAGGTGTAGAGGCCAACCTCGTCGCTGCTGGCGCGCAGCGCCTCGGTCAGGCCGAGATTGAGCAGGCCGCGGAAGGCGCTGCGCGTCTGCGGCAGGAAGAGCGCATCCGACACCCAGGCGGCCGGATCGCGTGCATCGCGCGGCTCGGGAATCACGTTGTAGTCGCCGGCCAGCACGAGCGGCTCCTCGAGGGCGAGCAGCATCTGCGCATGGGCCTGCAGCCGCTTCATCCAGCCGAGCTTGTAGGGGTATTTCTCGGTGTTGGGCGGGTTGCCGTTGGGCAGGTAGATCGAGGCGAGGCGCACGACGCCGTCGCCCAGCGGCAGCACGCCTTCGAGATAGCGGGCCTGCTCGTCGGCATCGTCGCCGGGCAGGCCGCGCCGGACGTCTTCGAGCTTCGTTCGCGAGAGAATGGCGACGCCGTTGAAGGTCTTCTGGCCGTGGGTCTCGACCTGCCAGCCGGCCTCCTCGATCTCCCGGCGCGGGAAATCGGCGTCGACGCATTTGAGCTCCTGCAGGCAGAGCGCATCCGGCTCCGCCTCCTTCAGGAAGTCGAGCAGATGGCCGAGTCGCTGGCGGACGGAGTTCACGTTCCAGGTGGCGATACGCAAGGGACCGACTCCGAGTCTGACATTCACCGCGAGGTTCGCTGCGTTCAGGCACCGAGGATTCCTCACCGAGGATTTCTTGCACCAAGAACGGCCGCGCACCAAGAAAAAGCCTCCCGGCAGTGCTGCCGGGAGGCTCTCGAACTTGGCTGACCTAGCGGTCAGGACATGTCAGGGGCAGGCGCGAACCACGCCACCGGCGGCGATATAGGTCCCCGTCTCGGGATTGTAGCTGCGGAAGCGACGCGAGCAGTAGGCGACGGCATCGACGTCCTCGGCGCCATAGCCATAAGCACGCGGCGCCCCATAGACCGGAGGCTCGACATAGACGGGTGCGGGCTCGTAGTAGCGCGGAGCTGCGAGGGCGCCCGCAGCGAGCGCGCCGCCGAGCACGCCTGCGGCAATGCCGGCGCCAACGGCCGCGCCGCGGCTCGGTCCACGGTAGTAGCCATATCCGGGGCCGTAGTAGCGGCGGTACTGCACGGTCTCGACGAGGTCATTGCCGCCGGTCGTCAGAGCCGGTGCTGAAGCGGCACCGATCGGGGCTGCGCTTGCGGGCGCTGCCATCAGCGCGCCGCCGACGAGAGCAGCAGCAAGGGCCAGGGGCTTCATCATGGAATATCCTTTCCTCTCGGACGAGAGGAAGCTTGCGCGTTCCTCTGTTGATCTCGAAGTGTAACTCTCACGCCGTGATGGTGGAAGCCTTACGCACGATAGCGTCAAAAATTCGTCGCTGGGCTACGTGCATGATCATGCACGATACTTTTTCTGCCGATGGTTGCACGATAGCGCTTGGCGTCCGATCTAGCCTGCGCATATTTTTCGCCGCACCAGACATTCGAAGGACTTGAGACCCATGCCGCATCCCGGCCCGAAAGCTGCCGACCCCGCCATTGCCAGGGGGCTGCGGCCACTGCCCTTCATGATCTTCGGCTCGCGCTGGCTGCAGCTGCCGCTCTATCTCGGCTTGATCGTGGCGCAGTGCGTCTACGTCTTCCTATTCCTCAAGGAACTGATTCACCTCGTCACCCATGCGTTCGATTTCAGCGAACAGCAGATCATGCTGGTGGTGCTGGGCCTGATCGACGTGGTGATGATTTCTAACCTGCTGATCATGGTGATCGTCGGCGGTTACGAGACTTTCGTCTCGCGGCTGAAGCTCGAGGGCCATCCCGACCAACCGGAATGGCTGAGCCACGTCAATGCGAGCGTGCTCAAGATCAAGCTCGCCATGGCGATCATCGGCATCTCGTCGATCCATCTGCTCAGGACCTTCATCGAGGCCGGCAATATCGGAATCGCTGGCAAGACGGCGAACTACACGGAGGCCGGTGTCCTGCTTCAGACGCTCATCCATGTCGTCTTCATCCTGTCGGCGATCGGCATCGCCTGGGTGGACAGGATGACGGTGCCGGCCGGCAAGGGGCATTGATCCAAGCGGCGCCGAAGCCCATCGAGGCGCCCGCAAGCCGGCCGGGCTACTGCCCCCGGCCGACCCGTGCCGCGAAGCGGATCGCCTCTTCGGCGGCCCGGAACAGGGCCTTGGCCTTGTTGACGCATTCGGCCTGTTCGGAAGCCGGATCCGAATCGTAGACGATGCCCGCGCCGGCCTGGACATGCATGCGTCCGTCCTTGACCACGGCGGTGCGCAGCACGATGCAGGTATCCATTTCGCCGTTCGCGCCGAAATAGCCGATGCAGCCGCCATAGGCGCCGCGGGCATCGTGCTCGAGCTCGTCGATGATCTCCATCGCGCGGACCTTGGGCGCGCCCGATACGGTCCCGGCCGGGAAGCCAGCCGACAGCGCCGCCAGCGCATCGTGGCGCGGATCGACCTCGCCCTCGACGTTCGAGACGATGTGCATGACCTGGCTGTAGCGCTCGATGAAGAAGGAATCGGTGACCTTCACCGTGCCGATCTTCGCGACGCGGCCGACATCGTTGCGACCGAGATCGAGCAGCATCAGATGTTCGGCGCGCTCCTTGGGATCGGCGAGCAGCTCTTCCGCCAGCGCTTCGTCCTCGGCGACCGTCGCACCGCGCCGACGCGTGCCGGCGATCGGGCGAATCGTGACGGTGTCGTCGCGCAGCCGCACCAGGATCTCCGGGCTGGAGCAGACGATCTGGAAGTCGGAGAAGTCGAGATAGCACAGGAAGGGCGCGGGATTGACCCGGCGCAGCGCGCGGTAGAGCGCAAAGGGCGGCAGTGCGAAGGGGGCCTCGAACCGCTGCGACAGCACGACCTGGAAGATGTCGCCGGCGCGGATGTACTCCTGCGCCGAGGCCACCATGGCATGGAACTCCGCCTCGCTCGTATTGGAGACGATGTCCGGATCGGGCAGGGCTGCGATGTCGATCGCAGCCTCCGAAGGCAAGGGGCCTTCCAGCGCCCGCACCACTGCATCGAGCCGGTCCAGCGCCTGCTCCTGGGCCGCGCGCGCCGGCACGCCGGGCTGATGGCGCACCGGGGTCACGACGTGGATCTCGTCGCGCACCGAGTCGAACACGACCATCAGTGTCGGCCGCGTCAGGATCGCGTCCGGCACGCCGGTGCCGGTGTCCTTCGGCTCCGGCAGGCGCTCCATCAGCCGGACCATGTCGTAGCCGAGATAGCCGAACACGCCGGCCGCCATCGGCGGCAGGTCGATCTCGGCGTCCGCGGCCGGAATTGCGCTTTCCTCGAGGAGCGCGCGCAGGCTCTCGAAGGCCGGGCGCGGATCGGCCAGGAAGCTGTCGCCCAGGGCCGGGCGGCAGATCGAGGCCTCGCCGCGATGGCAGCGCCAGATCAGGTCCGGCTCGAGACCGATCATCGAATAGCGCCCGCGCACCGCGCCGCCCTCGACCGATTCGAGCAGGAAGGCCGGCCCGCTCGTGGCGTGCCGCAGCTTCAGGAAGGCGGCGACCGGCGTTTCGCAATCGCCGACCAGCACCTGACGCATCAGCTGAGGCGTACCGGCCTCATAGGCGGCGGCGAAACGCTCGTGATCCTCGGCGCTGGCCATCGTCAGTTCTGCGCGCCGCCGGTGGCGTTGCGGAACGCCGTCTCGTTGATCGAGACGCCGAGCTCTGCCTGACGCACGGCGATGTACTGGGCGAGGATGTCCTCGCTGACGCTGGCACCGAGCTGGCGGGCGAAGTTCTCCGCCTCCTGCGTCGTGCGGGCGTAGCTCGGCACGGTTGCCGCATCGACCCGGAACAGGATGCGCCCGCCGTCGGCCGAGGAGGCTGAATTGCTCTTGCCGGCCACAGTACCGAAGATCAGGCTGATCACGTTGGCGGGCAGTTCGGCGCGCTGCTCCTGGCGGCCGATGCCGCTGGCCTGCTCGACGGTCAGCCCGGCGGAGGCTGCGACCGCGTCAAATGCCTCGCCCTTGTCGAGCCGCTCGACGAGTTCGCGCGCCTTGGCCGAGAGCCGCGTCGCAACCTGGTCGGCGCGCCACTGCGTCTCGACCTGGGACTTGACCTCGTCGAAGGTCTGCTCGCGCGCCGGATCGATCGCCTTCACGTCGTACCAGACATAGCCGGTATCGCGCGGTAGCCGGATCGCCTCGTTGTCGACGCCGACATCGGAACGGAAGATCGCCTGGATGGTGGCATCGCCACCCGGCAGCGCCTGCTCCGTCGTGCCGTCCGCCCGGCGCAGGGCGGGGTCGATTGGCCCGACGCTGCGCAGCGGCAGGTTGAACTCCTTCGCGATCTCGGCGAGCGGCTTGGCGGCGGCGCGCTGGTCCTCGATCTTGTCGTGGATCTCGGTGATGCGGCCCGCAGCGCGGCTGGTGGCGAGTTCCGTCCGCACCTCGGCCGCGACGTCCTCGAAGGCGCGCACACTCTCGGGCTGGATTACGGTGACGCGCAGCAGCACGGGGCCGAAGGCACTGGCCGCCGGCGCGCTGACAGCGCCCTCGGCCAGGGCAAAGGCAGCCTCGCGCACCACCGGATCGAAGACCTGCGGCCGCGTGAAGGTGCCGAGCGTCAGGTCGGCGGCGGCGATATTGCGCGCGGCTGCGATGGCATCGAAGGTCTCGCCGGCCTCGATGCGGGCCTTGGCGGCCTGCGCCTCCTCGGCGTTGGGGAAGGTGATCTGCTGGATCGTGCGGGTCTCGGGCGTGGTGAAGCGCTGCGCCTTGATCTGCTCGTAGCGGGCCTTCGCATCGTCGTTGCCGACCGAGCCGGCATCGGCCAGCGCCTCGGCCGAGATCGCGAGGATGTCGGCGGTGCGCCGCTCCGGCGCGCGGAAAGCGCCTTTGCGCTCATCGAAGAAGGTCTTGAGCTGGGCCTCGGTCGGGGCGGGAATATCGCCCGCGATGCCGGGCGCCATTCGCGCGAAGGTGACGTCGCGGCGCTCGTTGCGCAGGCGATGGCCGAGCTCCTGCAAGGCGCCGGGCGCCTGCACGGCGCCGACGACCATCTCGGCGATCTGCTGGCGCAGGATCGTGGCGCGCTGCTCGCGCACATAGCTCTGCTCGGTGAAGCCGTTCGAGCGCAGCAAATCGTTGAAGCGGGCGGCCGAGAAGTTGCCCGAGGCGTCGCGGAACGTCGGATCGTCGAAGATCAGGTTGCGGATCGTCTCGTCGGAAACCGCAAGCCGCATGCTCTGCGCCGTCTGGTCGAGCACCGATTCCGTGATCAGGCGCGACAGCGCCTGCCGGTCGAGGCCGAGCGCGCGGGCCATCTCGGGCGTGATCTGGCGGCGCTGCTGGCGCGTCAGCGCCTGGACGTCGTTCTGGAAGGCCGTGCGCATCTGCTCGAGGCCGATTTCGGCCTTGCCCACGCGGGCGACGGAGTTGCGACCATAGCCCTGGAAGATGTCGCCGATGCCCCAGATCGCGAAGGAGAGGATCAGGAAGCCGAACATGACGGTGATGATGAGCTTGCCGAGGAAGCTCTGGCCCGCTTTGCGGATGCCCTGCATCATCATGGGGATGTATCTTTCCTTGGGCCTGGCGCGGCGCCGACCTAGCCGCCATCGATTTTGTTCGGCGCTGCTTATAGGAACCGGAGCGCCAAGCCGCAATCACCAGCGCGGATTCGTGTTGGCGTCCCGTCCGGGCGAATGGCTTTTGCGCGAGATTGCGGCCCGGCGCGGGCATTGCTAGACCCGGCGCAGCTTTCTTCGGAGGATCGACGTGACGCGCAGCATCAGGCCGCTGGTGGCCGGCAACTGGAAGATGAACGGGCTGAAGGCCGACCTCGCCATCGCGGCCGAGGTCGCCAAGGGCTATGACGCCGCTTTGAAGGCCGGCGTCGATCTCGCGATCTGCCCGCCCGCCAGCCTGCTTTATCCGGCGAGCGTCGCGCTGGTCGGCTCGCGCATTGCGACCGGCGGCCAGGATTGCAGCACGCAGGCCAGCGGCGCCTTCACCGGCGAGGTCTCGGCCGCGATGCTGGTCGATGCCGGGGCGAACTTCGCGATCGTCGGCCATTCCGAGCGCCGCACCCTGCATGGCGAGACGAACGCGACGGTCAAGGCCAAGGCCGAGGCGGCGCAGAAGGCGCTGCTCGTGCCGATCGTCTGCGTCGGTGAGACGAAGGACGAGCGCGAGGCAGGCAAGGCTCTGGCGGTCGTGAAGAAGCAGCTGCGCGGGTCCGTGCCGGAGGGTTCGACGGCTGCGACGCTTGTCGTCGCTTATGAGCCGGTCTGGGCCATCGGCACCGGCCTGACGCCAACTGCGGCCGATGTCGCCGAAATGCACGAGGCGATCCGCTCCGAGCTCGGCCGCCTGCTCGGCAAGGCAGCTGCTGCCGGCGTCCGGCTGCTCTATGGCGGCTCGGTCAAGCCGTCGAACGCCGCGGAACTGATGAATGTCGCCCATGTCGATGGCGCGCTCGTCGGCGGCGCCAGCCTCAAGGCCGAGGATTTCCTCGCCATCGCACGCGCCTGCACCTGAGATCTCGCGCCGTCGCATCGGCCCCGCGCGAGATCGCACGGGCGGGGTGGTGCGGCCCGCAAACGCGTGCTATGTGCGCCGCCGAGTTCGTTCGCCGGCCTTCGGCGATGACGGACGAAAGGTGCGGGCAGCCCTTGGCGGCGGCGGGCGCCATACCCATTTCGTGAGCCCGTCTCAGTCTGTTGAGAACATGCAGAACGTCATCATCGTCATCCACCTGATCATCGTGGTCGCGCTCGTCGGCGTCGTCTTGCTGCAGCGCTCCGAAGGCGGCGGGCTCGGCATGGGCTCGGGTGGCGGTGGAGCCGGCGGCTTCATGACCGGCCGCGGCCAGGCGAACGCTCTGACGCGGACGACCGCGATTCTCGCGGGGGCGTTCTTCCTGACTTCGATCGTGCTGGCCGTGATGGCCAATCGCGGCCGCGTTCAGCGCTCGATCATCGACGGGGCACCGACGCAGAGTGCACCGGTCACGCCGACCGGCCCGAGCGCTCCCAATGCGGGCGGCGTCTTCGACCAGCTCCAGCGGATGCAGCAGCCGAGCGGAACGCCGCAGCCGCCTACGCCGGGAGCTCCGGCAGCTCCGGCGCCGCAGCAGTGACTTGAGACAGGGCAGGGGCCGGGAAACCGGCCCTTCTCTTTTGTGTGGGGCGCGTTCGCCGGATGGCGGCGCTCTCCTGTGGACAAGCGTGCAGAGCAAGACGGGATTGCACCCTTGGACTTAGCGAATCGAACCCCGTCGCTTAGAGGTGTCCTCCCATGACGCGGTATGTATTCATCACCGGCGGCGTGGTCTCCTCGCTCGGCAAAGGCCTGGCGGCGGCGGCGCTGGCCGCTCTCCTGCAGGCGCGCGGCCACACGGTCCGCCTGCGCAAGCTCGATCCCTACCTCAATGTCGATCCGGGCACGATGAGCCCGTATCAGCATGGCGAGGTCTTCGTGACCGATGACGGGGCCGAGACCGACCTCGATCTCGGCCATTACGAGCGCTTCACCGGCCGGCCCTGCAATAAGGGCGACAACATCACCACCGGCCGCATCTACATGGACATCCTGACCAAGGAGCGCCGCGGCGACTATCTCGGCGCGACGATCCAGGTCGTCCCGCACGTCACCAATGCCATCAAGGAGTTCATCCTCGACGGCAACGAGGACTATGATTTCACCTTGGTCGAGATCGGCGGCACGGTCGGCGACATCGAGAGTCTGCCCTTCCTCGAGGCGATCCGGCAGGTCAACCAGCAACTGCCGCGCGGGCAGTGCATCTTTATCCACCTGACGCTGCTGCCCTACATTCCGACTGCAGGCGAGCTGAAGACCAAGCCGACCCAACATTCGGTCGCCGAGCTGCGCTCGATCGGCATTCAGCCCGACATCCTGCTCTGCCGCACCGACCGCGAGATCCCGCGCGAGGAACGCCGCAAGCTGGCGCTGTTCTGCAATGTCCGCGAGACCGCGGTGATCGAGGCCCGCGACGTCGCCTCGATCTACGATGTGCCGCTGTCCTATCACGCCGAGGGGCTCGACAACGAGGTGCTGGCGGCCTTCGGCATGGATGCCACGGCCGAGCCCGACGTCTCCAACTGGCGGCGCATCTCGGAGCGGGTCAAGAATCCCGAGGGCGAGGTCACCATCGCCATCGTCGGCAAATATACCGGCATGAAGGACGCCTATAAGTCCCTCATCGAGGCCTTGATGCATGGCGGCATCGCCAACCGGGTCAAGGTCAATCTCGACTGGATCGAGTCGGAGGTCTTCGAGAAGGAGGATCCGGCGCCGTTCCTGGAGCATGTCCACGGCATCCTCGTGCCCGGCGGCTTCGGCCATCGCGGCGCCGAGGGCAAGATCAAGGCGGCGACCTTTGCCAGGCAGCGCAAGGTGCCGTATTTCGGCATCTGCTTCGGCATGCAGATGGCGGTGATCGAGGGCGCTCGCTCGCTCGCCGGGATCACGGAGGCGAATTCCACCGAATTCGGCCCGACTGACGAACCCGTCGTCGGCCTGATGACCGAATGGCTGCGCGGCAACGAGCTCGAACAGCGCGCTGCCGACGGCAATCTCGGCGGCACGATGCGGCTCGGCGCCTACGCCTCGACGCTTCAGCCGGGCTCCAAGATCGCAAAGATCTACGGCACGACCGAGATCTCCGAGCGCCATCGTCACCGCTACGAGGTGAACATGGGCTATCGCGACCGGCTGGAGGCACAGGGCATGAGCTTCTGCGGGCTTTCGCCGGACGGGCTGCTGCCGGAGACGATCGAGTATCCCGACCATCCCTGGTTCATCGGCGTGCAGTATCACCCCGAGCTGAAGTCGCGTCCCTTCGAGCCGCATCCGCTGTTTGCGAGCTTCGTCGAGGCGGCGGTGGTGCAGAGCCGGCTGGTGTGAGCCCGCTGCGGCGCCTCTGGCATTGCGCCGCAACTGACGTATAGTGACCCTGCATTTGAGATGCAGGGGGCGCGCGGCGGCATGGCGATCTCGATGGCGGGGCTGCCCGCATTCCTGCTCTACTTCGCCCTCGGCGTCGCACTGATTGCCTGTTTCACCGCCGTCTATCTCCGCCTCACGGCGCATGACGAGCTCGCGCTGATCCGGGGTGGCAACCTGTCGGCCGCCGTCGCGCTCGGTGGCAATACGGCCGGCTTCTCGATCCCGCTCGAAAAGGCGATCGCCCAGGCCAGCAGCATCCCGGACCTCGTGCTCTGGGCGCTGGCCGCGATGATCATCCAGTTCGGGGCGTATGGGCTGGCGCGCGTCTTGATCCCGGAACTTTCGCGCAAGATCGAGGAGGACCGCCTGCCTTCAGCCGCGATCCTCGCGGTGATCGCCATCATCTCCGGAACCCTGGCGGCAGCCAGCATGACGGCCTGATAGGGGAGGCGGCGATGAAGCGCTCGACCCAGATCGGACTTGCGGCGGCGGGGGTCGTGCTTGTCGCGACGATATGGGCGAGTTCGGGTTCGGATGACGAGGAGAGCCTCGTCTACAACAACCTCGCCGAATGCCGCGCCGGTGGCCAGCTCTCGTCGAGCCAGTGCGAGCAGCGCTTCAACGAGGCCTCGGCCAGTCATCTGCGCGACGCCAAAAAGTTCACCAGCACCAGCGCCTGTGAGGCCGAATACGGCTCGGGCTCCTGCCAGAGCGCGGTCTGGAACGGAGCGCAGGTCATCGTTCCGGCGCTGGCCGGCTTCATGCTGGCGCGCAGCCTGACCCAGGGCGGCGGCGCTGCGCAACCACTGCTGCCGCCGACGCGGCAGGCCTGCCCGCCCGGCAGCCCGGCGCAGGAATGCCAGCAGGCGCGTTCCTCGTCATCGAGCAGCGGAAGCGGCGGCTATGGCGGAAGCAGCCGCAGTTCCTCCTCGTCATCGTCGCGCGCCTATTCGACGACCTCCGGCGCGGCGCTGGTGGCGCGCAGCGGCACCGTCAGCGGAACCAGCAGCGCGACGACAGTCTCTCGCGGCGGCTTCGGGTCGACCTCGCGCTCCTACTCCTCCTCGTCCTCGTCCTGACATGCGCCGGGTTTCGCTTCCCCCGCGTCCCGACTGGCAGGATCAGGTCGAACGCCTCGGCTTCGCCTTCCACACCATCGACGGCGAGACCTACTGGGACGAGAGCGCGGCCTATGCCTTTACGCTCGAGCAGATCGAGCGCGACATCGAGGCGCCAACCGACGCGATCGAGCAGCTCTGCTTCGCCTTCATCGAGAAGGCGATCGGCGACGACGAGATCCTGAGCCGGCTCGCTATACCCGACGGGCAGTGGGATTTCATTCGCTCGAGCTGGCAGAACGGCGAGCGCAATCTCTATGGCCGGCTCGACCTCGCCTATGATGGTCGCGGGCCGGCCAAGCTGCTGGAATACAACGCGGATACGCCGACCGGGCTGTTCGAATCGAGCGTCGTGCAATGGGACTGGCTCGAGCAGGCGATGGCGCGCGGCGCGCTGCCTCCGGGATGCGATCAGTTCAATTCGCTGCATGAGCGGCTGATCGGGGCTTTCGCCCATCTGCGCTCGCCTTCGCCCTACCGCCTGCATCTGACCTGCGTCCAGAACAGCAACGAGGACAAGGGCACCGTCGACTACCTGATGGACTGCGCCGTTCAAGCCGGGCTCGATGCGCGCTTCACCTTCATCGAGGAGATCGGCCTGCTCTCGGACGGGCGTTTCTGCGACGGTGCCAACCAGCCGATCGAGACCCTGTTCAAGCTCTATCCCTGGGAGTGGCTGTTCCGCGAGAGCTACGCCAAGAATCTCGCGACTTCGCGTTGCCAGTTCATCGAACCGCCCTGGAAGGCCATCCTCTCGAACAAGGGTCTGCTCGCCTGTCTTTGGGAGATGGAGGCGGGCCATCCCAACCTGCTGCCGGCCTTCTTCGAGGGCGACCCGCGCTGCGCCGGCCTGTCGCCGCGCCATGTGCGCAAGCCACTCTATTCGCGCGAGGGCGCCAATGTCACCCTGATCGAGCGCGGCAAGGTTCTGGACAGCGATGACGGCCCCTATGGCGCGGAGGGCTTCATCCTGCAGGACGCGGCGCAGAACCTGTTCGGCTCGCCCGGGAACTATGCCGTGCTGGGCTCCTGGCTCGTCGCCTCCCAAGCCTGCGGGCTCTGCATCCGCGAGGATGCCTCGCCGATCACCAAGAACACCTCGCGCTTCGTGCCGCATTACATCGAAGCATGATCGGCAGCATATCTCAGTGTGATCGGCGCCGGCCGCGACGGGCATGACCCGCTCCCGCCGACCTGCTAGACCTAAGGGCCCGAGCCTGCCGCAAGCGAGCAAAGCCCATGCCTGACACCGCCATCACCTCTACCCCTCGTGGCCTCGACCATCTCGTCATCGGCGTCCGCGATCTCGATGCCGCCGGCGCCTTCTATGAGAAGCTCGGCTTCACCGTCGGCGCCCGCAACCGTCATCCCTGGGGCACTGAGAACCGGATCGTCCAGTTTCCCGGCTCCTTCCTCGAACTGATCACCATCGCTGACGTCGCCGCGATCACGCCGCCTACTCCACGCGTCTTCTCCTTCGGCAGCTTCGTCCGCGAGGCGCTGGAGCGCGGCGAGGGGCTGTCGATGCTGGTGCTGGAAAGCACCGATGCGAAGGCGGATGCCGCGGCCTTCCAGGCGGCCGGGATCGGCGATTTCGAGCCGTTCTTCTTCGAGCGCAAGGCGCGGCGTCCCGATGGCAGCGAGGTGCGCGTCGCCTTCTCGCTGGCCTTCGCGGCGGACCCGCTGGCGCCGGAATGCGGCTTCTTCGTCTGCCAGCAACATGAGCCGCAGAACTTCTGGAACCCGGCCTTCCAGCAGCACGCCAATGGCGCGAGCGCCCTAACCTCGGCGATCATCGTCACCGACGATCCGTCCGCGCACCGCGAGTTCCTGAGCGCCTATGCCGGTTTCCCAGAGGTGCTGGAGGGGAATGCCGATCTCGTCCTCGACCTGCCGCGCGGGCGCATCGACGTGCTCGACTTCGAGGCGGCCGAGGCGATCTATCACGTCGCGCCGGACCCGACGCCGGCGCGCTTCCTGGGCTTCTGCGTGGCCGTGCCGGACCTCGATGCGGTGGCGAGCAGGCTGGAGGCGGCCGGCGTGGCGCATGCTCGCGGCGACGAACGCGTCGTCGTGCCAGCCGAGGCGGCGCTCGGCTGCATCATTGCTTTCGAGCAGGCTTGAGGGTCAGGATCGGCGTGATCGGCGCAGGGGATTCGGAACGAGAATGATCACGCAGGCCTTGTTGAAGCTTCCGGATTTCGTCCTGTTCTTTTCGGTGTCGCTGGGCCTGGTCGGCATCTACCTGCTGATCTACACGGTGGCGACCTCGCATAACGAGTTCGGCCTGATCCGGCAGAACAACATCGCAGCGGCGCTTTCGCTGGGCCTGAGCCTGACCGGCTTCGCTCTGCCGCTGTCCAGCGCGGTGGTGCATGCCAACACCATTCCCGACCTGGTGATCTGGGGCATCGTCGCGATCGTCGTTCAACTGATCGTCTATGTGCTGGTCAGGATCGTTCTGCCCAACCTGTCGCAGCGCATTGCGGCGGGCGAGCTGGCGGCGGCGCTGTTTCTCGGCGCCGCGTCACTCGCCGCCGGCGTCATCAACGCTGCGGCGATGAGCTTCTGACGAGCGCCCGAGGCGCCCGTCCTCACTCGGCCGTACGACCAGCCGGCAGGGACGCCAGCAGCGCGACCAGCGCCCGGTCGTGCAGCACGACCATGCGCTCCTTCGGCTTCAGCCAGATCGCGGCGTCGTCGATCGTCTCGGCATCGACCAGCTTGGCCTGGGCCAGGGCGCGGTCGGCCTCGATCTCGCCGCGGCGGCGCGGCTGGTTTTCCGGCAGCATCAGTTCGTGCGCCTCGCGCAGCGCCGGGTCGGCGTGCAGCGCCCGCAAGCCGTCGGCATCGTCGTAGCCGGCCGTGTCGAACTCCTCCTGGAGCGCGTTCGCGCGCAGGGCAACCGCCGGCGGATCGCCTTCCTCCGGCGTAAAGAGGAGCTTGCGCCGCTTGAGCCAGAGCCCGATCGCGAGCTGGCCGGACGCCCAGGAGAGCGGGATCGCCAGCACGAGGCCGACGATGGTGGGCGACATCCAGGCGAACAGCGACGTCGCGATCATGAAGGCGGAGATGCCTGCGACGATCCCGAGCACCGTATGGGTGCGGTGCCGGCGGATGATGTCCTTCAGTGGGATCGAGCCGTCGTCGCGGCGCTGCGGATTCCAGCCGGTGTCGCGGCCGAGCAGGATCTGGAACACCGAACCCGACTGGATCAGCATCATGATCGGCGCGAAGAAGGCCGAGAACAGCACCTCGATCAGCGCTGAGACGATCAAACGGATCGCTCCGCCGCCGGCGCGGCGTAGCTTGGTGTTGAACAGCGTCAGCAGCAGCCCGAACAGCTTCGGCGCCAGCAGGATCGCCATCGTCAGGGCGAACAGGTTCAAGGCGCGCTCGGGGTCGAAACGCGGCCAGACCGGGAAGAGCGTGAATTCCTGGGTGAAGTACTCCGGCCGCGCATAGCTGACCTGGAGGACGATCAGGATACCGACCACGAGCTGCATCAGCCAGAAGGGAGAGGCGAGATAGCCCATGATGCCGGTGGCAAAATGCTGGCGCGTCGGCAGGACGAAGCCCTTGGCGCCGATGATGCGCGAGTGCTGAAGGTTGCCCTGGCACCAGCGCCGGTCGCGCACCGAGACGTCGATCAGCGAGGGCGGGCTTTCCTCATAGGAGCCGGTCAGGTCCGGCAGCATGTAGACCGACCAGCCGGCGCGGCGGATCAGCGCCGCCTCGACGAAATCATGGCTGAGCACATGGCCGCCGAAGGGCGGCTTGCCCTTGAGGTCGGGCAGGCCGCAATGATCGGCGAAGGCCCTCGTCCGGATGATGGCGTTATGGCCCCAGTAGTTGCCGTCGCGACCGGACCACATCGCCAGCCCCGTCGCGATGACGGGTCCATAGACCCGCGCCGCGAATTGCTGGAGCCGGGCGAAGAAGGTGTTGCGGTTGATGATCAGCGGCAGCGACTGGATGATGCCGGAATCCGGATCCTGTTCCATCGCCGAGGCGAGGCGCACGATGCAGGTGCCGGTCATCAGGCTGTCGGCGTCGAGCACCACCATATGCTCGTAATGCCCGCCCCAGCGGGTCACGAAATCGGCGATGTTGCCGGCCTTGCGATGATGGTTCTTGGGCCTGTGGCGATAATAGACCCGCGCGTCCGGGCCCAGTCGCTGGCGCAGCGCCAGGAAAGCGCGCTCCTCGGCGATCCAGACATCCGGATTCGTGGTGTCCGACACGATGAAATAGTCGAAATGGCTACCCAGGTCGGTGGCCTCGACCGATTCGCGGATCGCAGCCAGAGCCGCAAAGGTGCGCGCCGAGGACTCGTTGTAGATCGGCATCACCACAACGGTGCGGTGCTTCAGCGACTCGACGCGTCCCGAGAAGCCCTTGTTGAAGAGCAGGCCGAAGAAGCCGAGCACGGCGCTGCTGAAGGCGAGCGCGATCCAGGAGAAGTTGATCGTGAACAGCACGAGCAAGACGTACTGCAGCGAGGTCGTGCGGCTGACCGACACGACATTGTACATTTCCCAGGCGCCATAGGCGGTCAGCGCCAGACCGCCGCCGAAGACGAAGAGCCGTTTCAGCCAGGGCGTCTTCCAGGCTTGGGGCACGACCGGCTTGCGCCGGTCCGACGCATTCCATCTGCGGAAGGACTGGACCGGCATGACGAGCCGGTTCTCAGGCGGTGTCGCCGGCTCCTGACTCGCAACATAGGGCTGTGCCTGCACAGCGGCCTCGCCGGGGCGGGGCGCGGTTACCACGTCCATCGATTCAACCAGGTTTCCGAAACCGGCTGACCGCCGGATTGTAGCACGAGCCTGAGCTCGCATAGGTTTTCCGTGCCCGGATCGACCTCGAACCCGACCCGCATCAGCTTGCGCTCCGGAAAGGGCCAGAGCCGGATGTTGTGGATCTGGCCGGGTTGCGTCGTGATGTTGGCGCGGGTCGAGGCGACGATGCCGGCATCGGCCAGCTTGTCACCGGTGAAGTCGACGATGAAGCGGCGGCGCCGTCCCTGCGACCCGCGTCCCTGGCGGACGCGGGTCGCGAGCGCGAGAGGGGGGCGCTCCGGCGGTTGCCAGCACCAGGCCTGCCGATAGGCGACCACCGTCTCGCTGCCTGGCGCGAGCGGCTGGCGCGGACGCCAGTACATGATGATGTTGTCGTTCACGTCGGATTCGCTGGGAATCTCGATGAGCTGGACCGAACCCGCGCCCCAATCGCCGAGAGGCTCCATCCAGACGCTCGGCCGCAGCTCGAAGCGCTGGTCGTCATCCATGAAGGCCGCGGGGTCGCGCTCGCGCTGAACCAGGCCGAAACCCTTCGGATTGCCGTCCATAAAGGACGAGACCTGGAGCGTCGCCGGATTGCTGACCGGCCGGTAGATCCATTCGTCGGTGCCCGAGCGCATCTGCACGCCGGAGACCTCATGCACCGCCGGACGGACGTCGTCGAATGTGCGCCGGCTCTGCGGCCCCGAAAGGAAGGTGCCCATGGTGCAGCCGAAGCCGATATGGTCGAGCGCTTGTCGCGCGAACAGCGTCATCTCGACGTCGATCAGCGTGACGTCGCCGGGGCGCAGCGTCATCCGGACGGCACCGGTCAGGCTTTCGGAATCGAGCAGCGCGTGGATGACCAGCAGGCCGGAGGCTGGGCTCGGCCGCTCGACCCAGAAGGCGCGGAAAAACGGAATCTCCTCGCCGCGCGTCTCGCCCGGCCGCAGGATCAGTGCGCGGGCGAGGGCGCCGAAATTCTGTCCACGGGCGAGCGAACGGAAGAAGGTCGCACCCTGGAACATCGCGACCTCGAAGGGGCGTTCGAGTCCGGTCGCGATCCGCATGCCGGAGAACTGCAGGTCGACATTCGCCGGCGGCGGCGTGACCCGGCCATAGTCGAACTTGCTGCGGTCGAAGGCGACGCGCCGGACCGTGCCGTCCTCGATGGTGAAAAGGCTCACCGGGTTCGAGAAGACATAGCCGCGATGCAGTGGTTCGAGCGTAAAGCCGCGATTCTCGCCGGCCCAGACCAAGCTTCCGGGCTGGGCCCTGATTCCCGAATACTGATCGAAGGGCAGGGTGGCGTATCCATCCGGCAGATCAGTCGTGACGAGCGGCACGAGCGGACGTTGCGCGAGCGCGCGGGCCGCGTCCACGACGAGCGCGGGATCGAATGTCTTGCCCTCGAACAGGAAGAACTGGTTGATGGCTGCGGCCGGCGACTGCGCCTGGGCACGCGCGGCGCCCGCGGCAAGCAAAGAAGCAGCTGCGGCTCCGCCGGAACCTTCGAGAAACTGCCGACGATTCAAAGGTTTCGACATTATATCCAACATGCGCGGGCGAGGGCCTCGCCTATCCGCGCTTCTAGAGCATTTCCCGGTGACCTGAAAAGCGGCAGTGTCAGCATTTTGTAGTCTATGTTCTGTCTCCTTGCCGGATGATTTCCGCCGCGTGACGCCGGTGGCGATATCGACTTTGGCAAATGCCGGCGGGATCGGCTATCCACGGCACCAGCAACGCCACCATGCGTCGGACCGACCGACAGCGTCCGCGAACGGAACCGCGCGGCCGGTCATTCGCCGCAAAGGGAAACGATAATCATGACCGAAATGCAGCCCGGCCGTTCCTGCCTCGCGATTCTGCTCGCTGCGGGTGAGGGCACGCGGATGAAATCGGCCCGGCCCAAGGTGCTGCACGAAGTCGGCGGCCGCTCCCTGCTCGGACATGTGCTGACCTCGCTCGCCCAGGCGGGCGCCGACGCCGTCGTCGTCGTTGCCGGCCCGGAGCGCCCGGAAGTCGCAAGAGAGGCGCAGGCGGTCTTGCCCGGCGTGGAAATCGCGCTCCAGACCGAGCGGCTCGGAACGGCCCATGCCGCGTTGGCGGCGCGCGCCGCGCTCGCGAAGGGCTATGACGACGTCATCGTTACCTTTGCCGACACGCCGCTGCTGCGGCCGGAAACCTTCGGCGCATTGCGCGCCGAGCTGGCAAAGGGCTCGGCTGTCGTCGCCCTGGGTTTCGAAGCCCGTGACCCGAACGGCTATGGCAGGCTCGTCACGCGCGACGGCGTCCTCGAAGCCGTCGTCGAGCACAAGGACGCCACGCCGGAGCAACGCGAGATCACGCTGTGCAATGCCGGGATGATGGCGCTCGACGGGCACCAGGCCCTGTCGCTGCTGGAAGCGATCGGCAACGACAATGCGCAGTCCGAATTCTACCTGACGGACGCTGTCGCGCTCGCCCGGTCGCGCAACCTCACGACGAGTGCGCTCGTGGCGCCCGAAAGCGAGGTCCAGGGAATCAATGACCGCATCCAGCTGGCGTCGGCGGAGGCCGAATTCCAGCGCCGCAAGCGGCTCGATGTCATGGCCGAGGGCGCGACGCTGATCGCGCCCGAGACCGTCTTCTTCAGCCACGACACGCGCATCGGCCGCGATGTGCTGATCGAACCGCATGTCGTCTTCGGCTCCGGCGTGAGCGTCGCCGACGGTGCCGTGATCCACGCCTTCTCGCATCTCGAGGGCGCTGCCATCGGTCAAGGAGCATTGGTCGGCCCCTATGCGCGGCTGCGCCCGGGCGCCTCGCTCGGAGCCAAGGCGAAGGTCGGCAACTTCGTCGAGATCAAGGCGGCGGAGATCGGCGCCGGCGCCAAGGTCAACCACCTGACCTATGTCGGCGACGCGACCGTTGGAGCCGACGCCAACATCGGAGCAGGAACGATCACCTGCAATTACGACGGATTCTTCAAGTACCGTACCAATATCGGTGCGGGCGCCTTCGTCGGCTCGAATTCCTCCCTCGTCGCCCCCATCACGATCGGGGCCGGCGCCTTTGTCGCCTCCGGCTCGGTGGTGACGGAGGATGTCGCGCCCGACGCGCTTGCGGTCGGCCGCGGCCGCCAGGTCGCCAAGGAGGGATGGGCCAAGGGCTTCCGCGAGGCTTCGCTGGCGCGCAAGGCCGCGGCGAAGAAGCCCTGAGCGGCGGCATTCGCGCAAGGCGCCTTTCATAGTTCGACATTTAGATTGATTTTGCTTGGCAGCGCCGGGCCGCTATGCGGTTTGCCGACGGCAACGGCTGAAGAGGTTTACGCATGTGCGGCATCGTCGGGATTCTGGGCAAGGAAGCGGTCGCGACGCAGGTGGTCGAGGCGCTGCGGCGGCTCGAATATCGCGGCTATGACTCGGCCGGCGTCGCCACGCTGGAGCGTGGCGTGCTCACCCGTCGTCGCGCTGAGGGGAAGCTCAAGAATCTCGAAGTCCGCCTCTCCAGCGAACCGCTCGAAGGCCTGATCGGAATCGGCCACACGCGCTGGGCGACGCATGGCAAGCCCAACGAGACCAACGCCCACCCGCATGCGACGGCCAAGCTGGCCGTCGTCCATAACGGCATCATCGAGAATTTCCGCGAGCTGCGCGCCGAATTGCAGGCGGATGGCTATGTCTTCGCGACCGAAACCGACACGGAAATCGTCGCCCATCTCGTCACCCGCGAGCTCGATCGCGGCGCCAAACCCGTCGATGCGGTGGCGGCCAGCCTGCCGGTGCTGCGCGGCGCCTTCGCGCTCGCCTTCCTGTTCGAGGGCGAGGAGGATCTGCTGATCGGCGCACGCAAGGGGTCGCCGCTCGCGGTCGGCGTCGGCGATGGCGAGATGTATCTCGGCTCGGATGCGCTGGCGCTCGCACCCTTCACCGATCTCATCGCCTATCTGGAGGAGGGGGACTGGGTCGTCCTCAACCGCAAGGGCGCGACCTTCTACGACAAGGCCAACAACCAGGTGCAGCGCCGCGCCCAACGTGTCGCGGCCGGCGCCTTCCTCGTCGAGAAGGGCAACCATCGCCATTTCATGGCGAAGGAGATCTACGAGCAGCCCGAGGTGGTCGGCCACACGCTGACGCAGTATCTCGACATGGCCTCCGGCAGCGTTCGCCTGCCGTTCGAGGGGGCGGTTGACTGGAAGTCGCTGTCGCGCCTGTCGGTCTCAGCCTGTGGCACGGCCTATTATGCCGGACTGACGGCGAAATACTGGTTTGAGAAACTGGCCCGGCTGCCGGTCGAGATCGATGTCGCCTCCGAGTTCCGCTACCGCGAGGCGCCGCTGCCCGAGAACGGGCTGGCGCTCTTCGTCTCGCAATCGGGTGAGACGGCCGACACGCTCGCCTGCCTGCGTTACGCCAGGCAGGAGCAGCAGAAGGTGCTGTCCGTCGTCAATGTGGCGACATCGACGATCGCGCGCGAAAGCGATGCCGTCGCCCCGACACTTGCCGGACCCGAAATCGGCGTCGCCTCGACCAAGGCCTTCACCTGCCAGCTCACCGCGCTGGCCAGCCTCGCCCTGGCGGCGGCGCGCGGACGCGGCACGCTTTCGCAGGAGGAAGAGGCTCGCCATGTCCAGAGCCTGATCGCCCTGCCGGGGCTGATCGCCCAGGCGCTGGAACTCGAGCCACAGATCGAGAAGCTCGCCCGCGAACTCTCCAAGGCTCGAGACGTGCTTTATCTCGGCCGCGGCACGAGCTTCCCGCTGGCGCTGGAAGGCGCGTTGAAGCTGAAGGAAATCAGCTACATCCACGCCGAGGGATATCCGGCGGGCGAGCTCAAGCACGGCCCGATCGCTTTGATCGACGAGGCGATGCCCGTCATCGTCATCGCGCCGCATGACGCGCTGTTCGAGAAGACGGCCTCGAACATGCAGGAGGTCGCCGCGCGCGGCGGTCGGATCATCCTGATCACCGACGCGAAGGGCGCGGCCGAATGCGGCATCGTCCCGGAAGCGACGATCATCATGCCCGACATGGACCCGACCTTCGCGGCCATCGCCTATGCGGTGCCGATCCAGATGATCGCCTACCAGACGGCGGTTTTCATGGGCAAGGACGTCGACCAGCCGCGCAACCTTGCGAAATCCGTCACCGTGGAATGACGCGCTCCCGGCGCGCATTCCCGTACCGGGTCACGCTTCCGGGCGGCTCGCGACATAGATGCCCGCCGCGACCAGGCAGGCGCCGCTGATCCACAGTGCGATCGGTGGCGCCGAGGTCCGGGTCAGGATCGCGAAGCTCAGCAGCATCGAGCCGCAAGCGATGAATTTGACCCGGCGCGCGATCGATCCGGTTGCGCGCCAACGCCGAACCTGCGGGCCAAGCTGAGGGTGGCCGAGCAGCCAGGCCTCGAATCGTGGCGAGGACTGCGAGAAGCACCACGCCGCAGCGATCAGGAAAATCGTTCCCGGCATCAGCGGCAGGATCAGGCCGATCACACCGATCGCCGTGAAGATCCAGCCGGCCACGAAGAACAGTGGACGGCGAAACTTTCGAACGCCGCGCATCATTACCCGTTTGCCCTGCCGATTCGTCCACGTTTTCACTGCTGTGCAAACGAAAGCACCATGTCCGCGAGCCCCGCAAGCCGCTGCTGACCGCGTCGTCCTTGAAATTGGTCCGGGCGACTGGCACGTCTGTCGCATCCTGGTCGTGAAGACCGCTCGCCCGCGGCAAGTCATATCGGACCTCTTGCCATATCGGACCCCTTGAATGACGCCGAGCCCGCCTGATCCACGCCTCGTCATCCAGCCTGATCTGCTGAGCCCGAGCTTCGGCACCCGGCTGAGACGCTATTTCCTGACAGGTCTCGTCATCGCGGCGCCGCTGGCGATCACCGCCTCGGTGACATGGTGGTTCGTCAATTTCGTCGATGGTCTGGTGAAGCCGCTGGTTCCGACGCCCTACTGGCCGGACGCCTATCTGCCCTATCCGGTGCCCGGTTTCGGCCTCATCATCGTGTTGATCGGGTTGACGCTGCTCGGCTTCCTCACCGCCAATCTCGTCGGTCGCTCACTGATCCACGCCGGCGAGGCGCTGCTCGACCGGATGCCGGTGGTGCGCGGCCTCTACAAGGGCGTGAAACAGGTCTTCGAGACGATCTTCTCGCAATCGGGCACCTCCTTCCGGAAGGTCGGCATGGTGCAGTTCCCGCAGCCCGGCATGTGGTCAATCGTCTTCATCGCGCAGGAGGCTGCCCCGGAGATCGCCGGCAAGCTGCCTGATGGCGACGAGCAGATCGGCGTCTTCCTGCCTTGCACGCCGAACCCGACGACCGGCTTCTTCTTCTACCTGCCGCGTCGCGAGGTCGTGCAGCTTGCGATCTCGGTCGAGGACGGAGCCAAGCTGATCATGTCGGCCGGGCTGATCCAGCCCGGCGATCCCGCGCTCAAGGCGAAGAACGGGAGCGAGATTCCGGCCCCCGTCGCCTGAGAAGGCTCAGGCTTTGATCGGAATCCAGATCTCGACCTCGCCGTTGCCGCTCTGCGGATCGAAGCGCTCGTCATAGCGCTCGTAGCAGGGGCCTTCCGACAGGCTGTGTCCCGATTTCGGTAGCCAATCCCGGAAGATCGTGTCGAAGCTCGCCTTGATCGCGCTGATATGCTCGCGATGGGTGAAAACGGCATAGCTCTGGGCCGGAATCCGCACGCGCGCGAAGTCATCGGGCAGGCCATCGAAGTCCCTGACCTCGGTGCCGGCAATGTAGTCGAAGGCGCCGCTGTCGTCGGCATTCGTGCAGACGCCATAGCTCGTCATTCCGCCGAGCTGCCCGGGCACGTGCCCGATATGCGGCACGAAACGCTGCCAGAGCGAAGGAATGCCGGCGGTGCTCGTCTCATAGGTGAAATGGCCGCCGATACCGGCGACGAGGAAGCTCTTGCCCTCGACAAAGCGCGGCGCGGCGAGGGGGCGGGTCGGCATGCTGGTCATGAGGATAGGCTCCACGAGGTTGAGGCCTTCGAGATCGCCCCTGTCACGCAATTGCTCGGGTGTGATGCCGAACTGATCACGGAAGGCGCGGGTGAATGCCTCGTGGGAGCCATAGCCCCAGTCGAGCGCGACCGAGAGGATGTCCGGTGCGCCGTCTGCCAGCCTGCGGGCCGCTTCGGTCAGTCGGCGGCCGCGCACATAGCGCATGACGGACTGGCCGGTCGCTACACCGAAGGCCCGGCAGAGATGGAAACGCGAAATGCCGCCCACCTCCGCGATCTCGTCGAGCGAGATCCCCGAAGCGAAACGGCTCTCGACACACCAGATGGCTCTTGCGACCGGGTCCATGGGCTTCTCACAAAGGCATGGGCGGGACCCTGATCGATGCTCCCGACCGCCGCTTGATCGCGCTTGCTGTCGGCTGCCGGACGCTGAGATCACCCCGCCCGCAGCAGCCTGATGGCGACGTCGCGCTCGAACAGATAGAGCAGGGTCCTGACCGCTTCGCCGCGCGGGCTCTCGAGATGCGGATCGCGCTCGATCAGGAGCCGCGCATCGTCGCGCGCTGCGGCCAGCAGATCGCCATCGACCTCGGGACGCGCGATGCGCCAGTCCGGCGAACCGGATTGCTTGGTGCCCAGGACTTCGCCCTCGCCACGCAGCCGGAGATCCTCCTCGGCGATGCGGAAGCCATCCTCCGTCTCGCGCATGATCGTCAGCCGCGCCTCGGCGACGGGCCCGAGCGGACCCTTGTAGAGCAGGAGGCAGGTCGAGGCGGCCGAACCGCGCCCGATACGTCCGCGCAGCTGATGCAGCTGTGCCAGTCCGAAGCGTTCGGCGTGCTCGATGACCATCACGCTGGCATTGGGCACGTCGACGCCGACCTCGATCACAGTGGTCGAGACCAGGATTCGGGTCTCGCCGGCGAGGAAGGCGGCCATCGCCGCGTCCTTGTCGCGCCCCGGCATCTGGCCGTGCAGCAGGCCGACCTTGGCACCGAAGCTCTCCCGCAGGGCGTCATAGCGCTCCTGCGCGGCCGCGACGTCGAGCGTGTCGGATTCCTGCACCAGCGGGCAGACCCAGTAGACCTGGGCGCCGCCATCGACCGCGCGCCCGACAGCGCCGACGACTTCGTCGAGACGCTCTGACGAGATCGCCTTCGTCGCGATCGGCTTGCGGCCTGCAGGCTTCTCCGAAAGCACGGAGATGTCCATGTCGCCGAACCAGGTCAGCGAGAGCGTGCGCGGGATCGGCGTCGCCGTCATCACCAGCACATCCACGGCCTCGCCCTTGGATCCCAGCAGCAGGCGCTGATGCACTCCGAAGCGATGCTGCTCGTCGACGATGGCGAGTGCGAGGTCACGGAAGGCGACGCCCTCCTGGAACAGCGCATGAGTGCCGACCGCGATGTCGATCTCGCCGCTCGCGAGACCTTCGAGCACGCGTGCGCGACCCGCTCCCTTCTCGCGGCCGGTGAGGAGAGCGAGCTTGAGCCCGGCCCTCGCGGCCAGCGGCTCCAGCCGCTCGGCATGCTGGCGCGCCAGGATCTCGGTCGGCGCCATCAGCACGGACTGGCGCCCGGCTTCGGCGGCCGCGGCCATTGCCATCAGCGCAACCACCGTCTTGCCCGAGCCGACATCGCCTTGGAGGAGGCGCAGCATTCGCTCGGGCTTCTCCATGTCGGCATGGATGTCGGACAGTGCCTGCTTCTGGCCGTCGGTGAGCCTGAAGGGCAGGGCGCTTTCGAGCGTGCGCCGGAGCCTGCCGTCGCCGGCCGTGGCACGACCCGCGATCTTCTTCTGCTGGCGGCGCACGAGCGCGAGCGCGATCTGGCTCGCCAGCAGCTCGTCATAGCCTACGCGCCGCCTGACGATCGTGTCGCCTTCGACCGCCTTGATGTCGGGCGGGTGATGCAGGCTCTGCATCGCTTCGGCGAAGGAGGGAAAGCCGCTCTTGGTCAGGAACGCCGGGTCCTGCCATTCCGCGAGGTCCGGGCATTTCTCGGCGGCAGCGGCCGCGATGCGCGTCATCACGCGTGGGCCGACGCCTTCGGTCATGCCGTAGACGGGTTCGATCGCAGGCATGCTCGCCGCCTGCTTCGGGTCGAGGATGCGGTCGGGATGCACCATCTGGCGCATGCCTTCCCAGAGCTCGAGCTTGCCGGAGATGACGCGGTAGGCGCCGATCGGCATCGTCTGCAGCAAATGCCTGACATCGGCATGGAAGAAGACGAGCGTGACGTCGCCGGTCTCGTCTTCGACGATGATGCGATAGGGCGCCTTCGCCTTGCCGGGCGGGGCCGGACGATGCTCGCTCACTTGCGCCGAAAAGGTCGCGACGCCGCCCACCGTCGCATCTGCGATCGAGGGGCTCGGCCGTCGGTCGATCGCGCCCGTCGGCAGATGAAACAGCAGGTCGACGACGCGTGCGCCCCGGGTTTCGTCGCCGAGCAGCTTGTCGAGCGCCTTGGCCGTCTTGGGGCCGACGCCGGAAAGCGACGTCACGGGGGCGAAGAGCGGATCGAGCAGGGAGGGGCGCAAACAGTCACCAACGCTTGTCAGGAGTGCGAAGATTGCCGCCATCCGGCCGCTGACTTCGCGGTATGCGAGGGCTATATAGCCTGCATCGGCAGGCTCCGCGACGGGGCCGGCCCTATTGTCATTGCACCATCCCGTGGTTTCCAATCCGACCGAGGTGTCCGGAGGTTTCATGAGTGGCTCGTCCCGAACCAGCGCCGATCTCGATCCGCGCCGGCGCAAGATTCTGTTTCGCTCCTGGCATCGCGGCATGCGCGAGAACGACCTGATCATGGGTGGTTTCGCCGATGCGCATATCGGGACGCTGAGCGAGGCCGAGCTCGACGAGTTCGAGCGCCTGATCGAAGTGCTGGACCGCGACCTGCTGAGCTGGATCACCGGTGAGGCGCAAGTGCCGTCGAACTACGACACCGAACTGTTCCGGCGGCTCAAGGCGTTCCACCATCATGAGAAGCCGATTCACGTTTGAAACGGAGAGGCGCCGGTGGCGTTCCCGTCATGGTCGGGTTTGAACCGACCATCTTTGACCAGATGACCGACGATCCCGAGATTCTCGGGACAAGCCCGAGAATGACGCTTTCCCTATGAGCATCCCGCCTCCCGCCCAGATCGCGAAACTCCAGAGCGACCGCATCCTCGACGCGCTCAAGCGCGGCGACAAGCCGACGCTCGCATCGGTTCCGGACGGCTTCGATGCCGTCGTGCTCGCGGATCTGACACGTGCCCGGGCGAAAAAGGCCGAAGGCGCCGCCATGCTCGTCTTCGTCGCACGCGACGGACAGCGTCTGCAGGTCCTGGAGAACGCGCTGCAGTTCATCGCGCCCGATCTCGAGGTGGTGTCCTTCCCGGCCTGGGATTGCCAGCCCTATGACCGGGTCTCGCCGGCCCCCTCGATCGTCGCGCATCGCATGACGACGCTGTCGCGGCTCGCCAAGACCAAGTCGGGCGACAGGCCGCGCCTGCTGCTGACCACCGTCAACGCTGCGCTCCAGCGTGTGCCGGCTTTCGCCAAGGTCGCGTCCGAGAGTTTCTCGGCTGCTCCGGGCAACATGGTCGATACCGAGCAGCTGGCTCGCTGGCTCGACATGAACGGCTACCTGCGCACCTCGACGGTGCGCGAGACCGGCGAGTTCGCCGTGCGTGGCGGCATCGTCGACCTGTTCCCGCCGGGCATGCCGGCACCGATCCGGCTCGATTTCTTCGGCGACACGCTGGAATCGATCCGCACCTTCGATCCGGAGACGCAGCGCACAACGGGACAATTGCGTGGCCTCGACCTCGTGCCGATGTCCGAGGCGCAGATGACGAGCGAGAGCATCAAGCGCTTTCGCCAAAGCTACATCACCACCTTCGGCACGCCGGGTCGCGACGACACGCTCTATGAAGCCGTCAGCGAAGGCCGCCGGCCGGCCGGCCTCGAACACTGGCTGCCGCTGCTGGCCGAGCATCTGGACACGCTCTTCACCTATCTGCCCGACGTGCCGCTGGTGCTCGATCACCAGGCCGAGGACGCCGTCGGCGAACGCATCAGCCTGATCAAGGACTATTACGACGCCCGCAAGGCGGCGATGGACCAGCCCAGCGCCGGTGGCATTCCCTACAAGCCACTGAAGCCCGACGCGCTCTATCTCTCGTCCGCCGACTGGCGTGGTGTCATCGACCAGTCGGGCGTCGCATCGCTGACGCCTTTCCAGCTGCCCGACAGCGACGGCAAGCTGATCATCGATCTCGGCGCGCGGCAGGGTCGCAGCTTCGCCGCCGAGCGCGCCGACAATGCCGGCAGCGTCTTCGACGCGGCGGTGGCGCATGTGAAGGCGCTCGAGAAGGACGGCAAGCGTGTCATCCTGTCGGCCTGGTCGGAGGGGTCGCGGGAACGCCTCGCCCATGTGCTGGCCGATCACGGCCTCAAGACCGTGCAGATGACCGGCTCGCTGCGCGCGGCGTTCGATCTCAAGCCCGGCACCACGGCACTTGCCGTCTGGGGCTTCGAGACCGGTTTCGAGGCCGGCAAGCTCGCCGTCATCGGTGAGCAGGACATCCTCGGCGACCGTCTGGTGCGGCCCCGCAAGAAGACACGCCGGCCGCAGGACTTCATCGCCGAATTGTCCTCGCTGTCGCCCGGAGATCTCGTCGTCCATGTCGACCACGGCATCGGTCGTTTCGTCGGGCTGAAGTCGATCGCAGCGGCAGGCGCGCCGCATGACTGCCTCGAGATCCACTATGCCGGCGAGACCAAGCTGTTCCTGCCGGTCGAGAACATCGAATTGCTCTCGCGCTACGGCTCGGAGGACACCGAAGTCGCGCTCGACAAGCTCGGCGGCGGCGGCTGGCAGGCGCGCAAGGCCAAGCTCAAGCAGCGCATCCGCGAGATGGCGGGCAAGCTGATCCAGATCGCGGCAGCGCGCGCCCTCAAGGAAGCGCCACGGCTGGTCCCGCCGGAAGGGGTCTATGACGAGTTCCGTGCCCGGTTCCCCTATGAGGAGACGGAAGACCAGCAGAACACGATCGACGCCGTGCTCGACGATCTCGCGGCCGGGCGGCCGATGGACCGGCTTGTCTGCGGCGATGTCGGCTTCGGCAAGACAGAGGTCGCGCTGCGCGCCGCCTTCGCCTGCGCGCTCAACGGCAAGCAGGTCGCGGTCGTGGTGCCGACGACGCTGCTGGCGCGCCAGCATTATCGCAACTTCGCCGAGCGTTTCAAAGGCTTGCCGGTCAATGTCGGCCAGGCCTCGCGCTTCGTCGGTGCGGCCGATCTGAAGGCTGTCAAGCAGGGCGCCAAGGACGGCACGATGGATATCGTCGTCGGCACCCATGCGCTGCTCGGCAAGGGCGTCGAGTTCAAGGATCTCGGGCTCGTCATCGTCGACGAGGAGCAGCATTTCGGCGTCGCCCACAAGGAGAGGCTGAAGGAGTTCCGCGCCGAGGTGCACATGCTGACGCTCTCGGCGACGCCGATCCCGCGCACGCTTCAGCTCGCCATGACCGGAGTGCGCGAGCTCTCGATCATCGCGACGCCGCCGGTCGACCGGCTCGCCGTGCGCACCTTCGTCACGCCCTTCGATCCGCTAATCGTGCGCGAGGCGCTGCTGCGCGAACGCTATCGCGGCGGACGCAGCTTCTATGTCGTGCCGCGCATCGAGGACATCGCCGACGTCAAGGACTTCCTCGACAAGCAGGTGCCCGAATGCAAGGTCGGCATCGCTCACGGACAAATGGCAGCCGGCACGCTCGAGGACGTGATGACCGCCTTCTATGAGGGGCAGTACGACGTGCTGCTCTCGACGACGATCGTCGAGTCCGGGCTGGACATCCCGACCGCCAACACGCTGATTGTCCACCGTGCCGACATGTTCGGCCTCGCCCAGCTCTACCAGCTGCGTGGCCGCGTCGGCCGTTCGAAGGTGCGCGCCTACGCGCTCTTCACGATGCCGGCCAACCGCAAGCTGACGGAGCAGGCCGACCGCCGCCTGAAGGTGCTGCAGTCGCTCGACACGCTCGGCGCCGGATTCCAGCTCGCCAGCCACGATCTCGACATCCGCGGTGCGGGCAACCTGCTCGGCGACGAGCAGTCCGGCCATATCAAGGAGGTCGGCTACGAGCTCTACCAGCAGATGCTCGAAGAGGCGGTCGCTGCGCTCAAGGCCGGTGTCGAGTTCGAAACCGAGACGCAATGGTCGCCGGCGATCCAGATCGGTGCTCCGGTGATGATCCCCGAGCACTACATCGCCGACCTGACGCTACGGCTGACGCTCTACAAGCGGCTTTCGACCATGGATGACGACGCCGAGATCCAATCCTTCGGCGCCGAACTGGTCGACCGCTTCGGCCCGTTGCCCGAGGAGGTCCAGCAGCTGCTCGAGATCGTCGCGATCAAGGCGCTCTGCAAGCGCGCCAATGTCGAGAAGGTCGAGGCCGGGCCCAAGGGCATCATCGTTGCCTTCCGCGGCAATGAATTCGCCAATCCCGAAGGACTGGTCTCCTATGTCGCGAAGCAGGGGACGCTGGCGAAGGTACGGCCCGACATGCGGGTCGTCTTCATCGACGATTTCGAGACGGCGGAAGCGCGCCTCAAGGGAACGCGCCGACTTCTGACCGACCTGGCGCGGATCGCGGAGCGCAAGAAGGCAGCCTGAGAAGAGGTGCAGCCGGCGCTCAGCGACGGCTCACCGAGATCTCCGCGGCGCTGGTGACGTCGATGTCGACGATCGCGACGTCCTGCCGATCGATCGCCGGCCGGGCCCGGTTGCCGACTGCGCGCTGCACGAAGACGAGGCTCGCCAGGGCGGGGTGGCTTGCGAGACGCGAATGCGCCAGCGCCGGCTCCATCGTCCCGGGCAGCACAAGGTGGACGTTGCGGCCGCCCTCGATGCAGGCCTGAAGGTCGCCGAGGCTGAACAGGCCGAGCGGCAGCAGTTCGACGCCTGTCAGCATCGCCATGGCCGGTCCGCTCGCCAGTGCGGCGAGATCGCCCCCGACCAGCGTCGTGACGATCCGCGACGAAGCCATGGGTTTCAGCAGGCGCGAAATCTCGAGCGCCTTGCCGAGCACCTCGCGCTCGGAGATCTCCAATGGGCCGGTCAGGGTCGCCGCATCGACGACGCGGAGCATCATGCGCTGTTCGACCTCGGGCAGGGGATGCAGCCCGGCGCTGTCCATCAGCGTGTCGAGCGGCCCGATGCCGTCGGGCACCTGCGCACCGAAACCGCCGACGAAGCGCGTCCCGAAGGCCCTGACCGCAAGCTCCCGCAGCACCAGCAAGGGGCGCAGCGTCCCGACGCGGCTGACGCCGATCGCCATCACCGCCTCGGAGGCCTCGATCAGGCGCAGCAGCTCGAGCTCGTTGCCATGCAGTGGCATGAGCATCGGCGAGAGTCCGGCGCGCAGGCAGGCGAGCACCGAGATGATCGCCTCGGGACCGAGCGGCGCGAGGATGGCGACGCGCGCACCGGGCTGCGCCCGGTTGAAAGCGAGCAGGCGGGCAAGCTGGTCGACCTTCGTCTCGAGCTGGCCGAAACTCAGCGAGTTCGGGATCGTATCGCTCCAGCCCTGGCGACCGGGCGGATCGCGCAGCGCCGGCTCATAGCCGCGGCCCGCGGTCAGCGCCCGCAGCAGCGTGTCGAAATGCAGGCCATCGAGCAGGGCGGCAGCTTCGTCCTGTTCGGCCCGCATCGAAAGCTCTTTCAGTTCGCGGGCGCCGGCGCGGCCGGACGGCGCGCCAGGGCTTCGGTGGAAAGGAAATAGGCCGGCTTGCGCGCGGGAAGCACGATGTCGCGCCCATGCGCCAGCCAGGTCTCCGGCAGGTAGTAGAGCGGCACGACATAGAAACCCGAGAGCAGGAGCCGGTCGAGGGTGCGCGCCGCTGCGACGAAATCCTCGCGCTCGCGGGCGGCCAGCAAGGCCTGGATCGTCGCATCGACCGCTGGCGAGGCGACGCCCGCATAGTTCAGCGCGCCCTTGCGTGCGGCATTGGCCGAACCCCAGCGCCCGACCTGTTCGTTGCCGGGCGAGGCGGAGACCGGCCAGGTCCACTGGATCATGTCGAAATCGAAGGCTGCGAGCCGGCGCCAATACTGCACGTCGTCGATCAGGCGGACCGTGACGGCGATGCCGAGCCGGCCGAGCGACTGGGCATAGTTCAGCGCGAGCCGCTCCTGCGGCCGGTTGGTCACAGTGATCTCGAAGGCCAGCGGATCTCCGCCCTTCATGTGACGCAGTACGCCGTCGACCATGCCGTAGCCGGCCTGGTTGAGCAGGTCGAGCGCTCGGCGCGCCTGTTCGCGGTCGCGTCCCGAGCCGTCCGTCGCCGAGGGTGACCAGGTGCCCGCCAGGATGTCCTCGCGTACGGCTCCCGGAAAGGCTGCAAGCAGGGCCTTCTCGCGTGCGTCGGCCGGCACGCCCAGCGACGACAGTTCCGATCCGGAGAAGAAGCTGCCGGCCCGGCGATAGACGCCATGGAACAGGTTGCGGTTGGCCCATTCGAAATCGAACAGGATGCCCAGAGCCTCGCGCACGCGGATATCGGCAAAGAAGGGGCGGCGGGTGTTGAAGACGAGCCCGGTCATGCCCTTTGGCGACTCGAATTCCAGCGTCTCGCGGAGGATCCGACCGTCCCGCACGGCCGGCACGTCATAGCCCGTCATCCAACGCGTCGGATCGGGTTCGACGCGGACGTCGTAGAGACCGGCCTTGAAGGCCTCGAACAGGGCGTTGGCGTCGCGGTAGAAATCGTAGCGGATCTCGTCCGCATTGAAGAGCCCGCGCGTCAGCGGGTGGTCCTCCGCCCAGAAATCCTTGCGCCGCTTCAGCGTCAGCGTCGCGCCGGGCACGATGTCGCTGACGACGTAGGGGCCGGAGCCGAGAGCCGGCTTGAAGCTGGTCTCGCCGAAGGTCTCGGCATTGGTGGCATGCTTGGCGAAGATCGGCATCGCGCCGATGACCAGCGGCAATTCGCGGTTGGAGCCGTCACCGAGTTCGAACTCGACGCGGCGCGGGGAGGGCGCCTGCGCCTTCGTGACGCGGCCCAGGCTGGAGCGGTGGAACGGCTTGCCCTTGGTCTTCAGCATCTCGAAGGTGAACAGCACGTCCTGCGCCGTCACCGGTTTGCCGTCGGAGAAGGTCGCCCGTTCGTCGATCTCGAAGGCGAGCTTCGTCCGGTCATCGTTGAGCTCGACGCGCGAGGCCAGAAGGCCGTAGGCGGTGAAAGGTTCGTCGGCCGAACGGAACAGCAGGCTCTGCTGGACATAGCGCGGCACGGCATCCGGCGCGACGCCGAGAACGACGAGTGGATTCAGGCTGTCGAAGGTGCCCTGCTGGCCGAAGACGATGCGCCCGCCCTTGGGGGCATTCGGGTCGGCATAGGGCAGATGCGCGAAGCCACGCGGCAGCGCCGGCACGCCATGCATCGCGATGGCGTGATCGCTGGCCGCGAGGCCAGGCTGCGGCGAATCGGCACGCGCCAGCGCCCCCATCGCGAGGATGAGCGCAAGCATGGTGAAGATCGTTCCGGCCACGGCGCGTGAAACAGCGCGGGCCACTTGCAGCAGATCCATCGTTCAACCTGATTCCCGCGGTGAGAATAACATGCCAGCGCCCCTGTCGCGCAGCTATTCGGGCTGGAATCCCGTAGCGGAACTCGCTAAAGCCGAGCCAAGGTGTCATGCAAACGCCTCAATCGCCCCTGATGTGCACGGCTTGCGATAGCCGGCGCGGATATGCGATGGGGCTGTCGGTGGTGACGCGCGCGGCTTGCGAAGTCGTGATCCCGAATTCGCCTGATAAGGAAAGACCAGATGTCCGCTTCGTTTCGCCTGTCCACGCGTGTCCTGAGCATGGCCCTCAGCACGGCGATCGGCCTCGCCCCGATGGCGTCCTTCGCCCAGCAGGCGCAGCCGCGCCCTGCCGCTCCGCGCGCCGGCCAGCCTGCGCCCGCCCAGCAGCCGGCCCAGGCGCCCGCCGGCCAGGCCGGAACGGGCCCGACCGTGGTTCAGGTCAAGCCCGAGCCGTCGCAGACCGCCTGGACCAAGGTTTGCGGCAAGGACCAGGCTGCCAACAAGGAAATCTGCTACACCACGCGCGATTTCGTCTCGGATCAGGGCCAGCCGGTGCTGGCGGTCGCGATCTATGACGTCAAGGGCGACCCCAACAAGATCGTGCGCTTCCTGATGCCGCTCGGCCTGCTGCTGCAGCCCGGTATCCGCTTTGGCGTCGACACCGCTCAGCCGACGCCCGGCCGCTTCGCCATCTGCTTCCCGAATGGCTGCTTCGCCGAGGCGCAGGTCAAGGACGACTTCATCAACGCGATGAAGAAGGGCACGACGCTGAGCATCAGCGTCCAGAACCAGGGCGCTCGCGAGGTCTCCTTCGCCATTCCGCTGACCGACTTCGCCAAGGGTTTCGACGGTCCCGCGATCGATCCGAAGGTTCTCGAGGAGCAGCAGAAGCAGCTTCAGGACGAACTCGCCAAGCGCCAGGAAGAGCTGCGCCAGCGTCTCGGCGCCGGCGGCGCCAACGCGGCTCCCGGCGTCCCTGGCGCCGCGCCGGCTCCGGGCGCTGCCCCGGCCGTCCCGCCGAAGCCCTGATAGCTGGGCATCGACCCAAAAGATGAGGCCGCCCGGAAGGGCGGCCTTTTTTCATTCGAGCACCGGAATCGGAAAAGCCGCAGCCGCTGCGTCGGCAGCCCCGGATCTAGTTGAGGCCCGCGCGGTCGATCGTATAGCGGCCCTTGCGGTCGCGCCGGAAGAACTCCTTGGCCTGGGGATGGCGCACCGGGCGGCCGGTCTCGTCGATGACCAGGTTCTGCTCCGAGACATAAGCGACGTACTCCGTCTCCTCGTTCTCGGCGAAGAGGTGGTAGAACGGCTGATCCTTCGACGGGCGCAGATGCTCGGGGATCGCCAGCCACCACTCCTCGGTGTTGGAGAACACCGGATCGACGTCGAAGATCACGCCCCGGAACGGGTAGACGCGGTGCTTGACCACCTGTCCGATCCGGAACTTGGCGGAACGTGCTTCCATAACTGGCGAATCCATACTCGGGCGACGAGAGCGAACGAACGCGGACAAAACTCAAGCCTCGCGCTTGCGTGAGAATTGCGTCGCAAATGCGTCAAAATCAACCGTTCCGACGCAGCTCGCGATCACATCCCGTAATGTCCGGCCAGAGCCGGGTCCCGGTCGGCGACCTGGCGCGCGAGATCGACGATCACCTTGGCCTGTTTCCAGGTGGCGTCGTCCTGCATCTTGCCGTCGATCATCACGGCGCCCGAGCCGTCCGGCATCGCCTCGATGATGCGCCTGGCGAAGGAGACCTCGGCCGGATCCGGGCTGAAGACGCGCTTGGCGATGCCGATCTGGGAAGGATGCAGCGTCCAGGCTCCGGCGCAGCCGAGGAGGAATGCGTTGCGGAACTGCGCCTCGCAGGCGTCGGCATCGGAGAAGTCGCCGAAGGGGCCATAGAAGGGCTTGATCCCGGCCGCCGCGCAGGCGTCGACCATCTTCGCCAGCGTGTAGTGCCATAGGTCCTGCTGGGCGACCGCGCGCGGAGCGCCGTCGGGGGAGGGGTCCGCGATCACCTTGTATTCGGGGTGCCCGCCGCCGACCCGCGTCGTCTTCATCGCGCGGGAGGCGGCGAGGTCGGCCGGCCCCAGGCTCATGCCATGCATGCGCGGCGAAGCGGTCGCGATCGTCTCGACATTCTTGACGCCCTCGGCGGTTTCGAGGATCGCGTGGATCATGATCGGCTTGGGGAGCTGGTGCTTGGCTTCGAACTGCGCCAGCAGCTGGTCGACATAATGGATGTCCCACGGCCCTTCGACCTTCGGCACCATCACCACGTCGAGCTTGCCGCCGATCTCGGCCATGATCGCGGTGATGTCGTCGAGGAACCAGGGCGAGTTGAGCGCATTCACCCGCGTCCACAGCCCGGTCTGGCCGAAATCGACCGCCTTGCCCATCGCGATGAAGCCGTCGCGCGCCGCCTGCTTGGCCTCGACCGGGATCGCGTCCTCGAGATTGCCGAGGACGATGTCGACCTGGCCGGCGAGTTCGCCGACCTTGGCGCGCACCTTCTCCAGATGCGGCGGCACGAAATGAATCATGCGCTCGAGCTTGAGCGGGAGCTCGCGAAAGGGCTCCGGCGCGCCGATCGCGAGTGGGCGGAAGAACTGGCGCGGCGTCTTGGTGGTCATGGGAGCGGCTCCATGCTGCGTCGCGGCAAATGTGACGGAGCGCGCCTGTGCCGTCCATCGTCCATTCGGCGGCAAGGGGCAGGCGATAGGCAAGAAGGCCTAGGATGAAATTCCAGCCATAAATTCCTAGGTATTCTTTCTGCTCATCGCCCGCGATCTGCGGCCACGGCGCCGATGCAGCTTGTGCCGCGGGGCTTAACGGCTAAACAGCGACGAACTCGAATGTCGATCCAGCTGCGGGGTCGGCGCAGCCGCTGGGATTTTCGCCTGCATGGCCGACCTCGCGAACATCGCCAATCTCGTGGCGCCCTTCTTTGGCTTGATCCTGCTGGGCTTCGTTATCGGCTGGCGCAAGCGCCTGCCCGAGTCCGGGCTGATCTGGCTTCAGTTCTTCCTGATCTACGTCGCGCTGCCGCCGCTGTTCTATCGGCTGATCGCCGACAAGCCCGTGACCGAGCTGGCCAATGGGCGCTTCATCCTGGCGACCACGCTCTCGACCTTGCTGGTGTTCCTGCTGTCGCTGGCGATCGGCCTCCGGGCGACGCGGGGGGACCTGCCCCAAGCGGTGATGCAGGGCGTCGCCGGCTCCTATTCGAACATCGGCTATATGGGGCCGCCGCTGCTGCTGGCGGCGCTCGGTGCAGAGGCGAGCGCGCCGCTGGTGCTGGTCTTCGTCTTCGACAGCCTGCTGCTGTTCTCGCTGATTCCGTTCCTGATGGCACTGGCGGGCGTCGAGAAGAAGAGCCCGCTCGACACCGCCCGCCGAGTTGTCTGGCAGGTGGCGACGCACCCTTTCAACATCGCGACGCTGCTGGGCGTCCTCGCGGCCTGGACGCATTTCGAGCTGCCGACGGCGCTCGACAAGATGACGCTGTGGCTCTCGCAGGCGGCAGCGCCCTGCGCGCTCTTCCTGCTCGGCGTGACCGTGGCGCTGCGGCCGATGAGGCGTCTGCCCGTGGAAGTGCCTGTCCTCGTCGCGATCAAGCTCCTGCTGCATCCGCTGCTGGTCTGGGTGGTGCTCTCCGCGATCGGCAGCTTTCCCGATGTCTGGATCTACACGGCGGTGATCATGGCGGCGCTGCCGCCGGCCCTGAACATCTTCGTGATCTCGACGCAGTACAAGGTCGGCATCGAGCGCGCCTCGGCCTGCATCCTCGTCGGTACCATCATCTCGATGGTGTCGCTGACGGGCTTCCTGTGGCTCGTGAAGACGGGCAGGATGGCGGCCGACCTCTTCCCATGACCGCCGGCATGCCGGCTCCATGCCGGGATGCCGATGCTGCCGCTGGACGACCTGACGGTTCTCGACTTCTCCACCCTGCTGCCGGGGCCTCTCGCCAGCCTGTTCCTGGCCGAGGCCGGGGCGCGCGTAATCCGGATCGAACGGCCCGGCGGCGAGGAGATGCGCCGCTTCCCGCCCCGCTTCGGCGAAACCTCGGCGCCCTATGCGGTGCTCAACCGTGGCAAGGCCAGCGTCGAGATCGACCTGAAGACGCAGAATGCGCTGGCTCGGCTGACGCCGCTGATCGCCCAGGCCGACATCCTGATCGAGCAGTTCCGCCCCGGCGTGATGGAGCGGCTCGGTTTCGGCTACGCGGCGCTCTCCCGGATCAACCCGCGCCTGATCTATTGCTCGATCAGCGGCTATGGCCAGTCCGGTCCGCGTTCGGCCGAGGCCGGACACGACATCAACTACCAGGCCGTCGGTGGTTTGCTCGGCCAGTCTCTGAAGCGCGGCGAAACTCCGCCGCTGCCGCCACCTCTCGTGGCCGACGTCGCCGGCGGCACCATGCCGGCCGTGCTCAACGTCCTGCTCGCCCTGCGCCAGCGAGAGCGCAGCGGACGGGGTTGTCATCTCGACATCGCCATGGCTGACGCCATGCCGACCTTTGCATGGTACGGACTGGCTCAGGGGCAGGCGGCGGGCCGCTATCCCGAAGGCGGGGAGGGGCTGCTGACGGGCGGTAGCCCGCGCTACGGCCTCTATGCCACGGCCGATGGCTGGTTCCTGGCCGTCGGCGCGCTCGAGCCGAAGTTCTGGGAGGCGTTCTGCGAGGCGATCGGGCTGGAGGAAGCCCTGCGCGACGATCGGCGCAACCCAGAGTCGACACGCACCGCGATCACCAGGCTGATCGCGGCCCGGCCCGCGCCCCACTGGCGCGAACTGCTCGAGCCGCGCGATTGCTGTTGCACGGTGGTGCGGACGCTGGAGGAAGCGCTCGCCGACCCGCATATGACGGCTCGCGGCCTGTTCGACGCGCAAGCCGAGGAGCCGGGCGGCCGCCGGCTTGTCTCAACGCCGCTGCCGCTCGCGCCGGTGTTTCGCGAGAAGCTGGCGCCGTTGCGGAAGGTCGCCGCCAGCGGTGACGATACGGACGCGCTGCTGTAGGGCGAAATCAGCTCAGCCGCGCATCCCGCCGGCCAGCCCCTGCCGCATCACGAGCCGCCGCAGCGGGCCGATCCGCGACAGCGCCAGGAGACCCGCCCCGCGCAGCAGGTCGGCCGGCAGCAGGTCGGTGAGCAGCGTGCGGTTAAGCGCATCGACCGCGCCGGTACGCAGGCGGACATCCGCCGTCCGCGCCCGGTCATAGGCGGCGACGACGAGCGCGGAACCCGGATCCGCCGCATCCCCGATCGCCTCGCGCAGCGCCATCACGTCGCGCAACCCGAGATTAAGGCCCTGTGCGCCGATCGGCGGAAAGACATGCGCCGCCTCGCCGATCAGCACCATCCGGCCGGCGCCAAAACACTCGACCGAGAGCCCGCCCATCGGGACCCGCCCGCGTGGACCGTCGAGCCGCATCGCGCCGAGCAGCGAATGGGCCTGGGTCTCGACTCGCCGCGCGAAGTCCGCCTCGCCCAGCGCTGCAACGGCGTCGGCCTCATCGGGATCGAGCAGCCAGACCAGCGAGGAGCGGCGGCCGGGCAGGGGGACGAGCGTGAACGGGCCCTTGCGGGTATGGAACTCGGTCGATGCGTCGCGATGGTCTCGGCTGTGGGCGAAGATCGCGGTCAGCGCGCTCTGCGGATAGAGCCAGTCGCGCGCCGCGATGCCGGCCGCGGCTCGCACGCGTGATCTGCGGCCATCGGCGCCGACGACGAGGCGTGCCCGCAACGGGGAAAAACCCTCGCCGGTCAGCGTGACGCCCGCCTCGTCCTGGGCGATGCCCGACACCAGCCCCGGCACATGCCGGATCGCGCCGGTCTCGCGCAGCTTCGACGCGAGCGCCTCAACCAGTTCGGCATTCTCGACGTTCCAGCCGAAGGCATCGAGCCCGACCTCGCTGGCGCGGAATTCGACCGGGGGCTGGCGGAACAGGCTCCCGGTATCGTCGACGAGCCGCATCACGGCCAGCGGCGCCGACCGATCGGCGAGGATTTCGGCCAGGCCGAACTCGGCGAGCAACCGCCAGGAGCCGTCGAGCAGAGCAATCGTGCGGCCGTCACGGGGGGCATTCATCGGCCCGAGGACGGCAACGCTGCGCCCCGCCTGCGCGAGCGGGAGTGCGGCGGCAAGGCCGACGGCGCCAGCGCCCACGATGGCGATATCGACCTGGGTGTCGGCGGGAGTGCTCATCCGCCTTGGCTAGCCGAAGACGCGGGCCTTGGCCACAGGCCGGCGCGTCGCAGGGCGAGGCGAGGGCGGCTCCGCAGGGCAACACCCATCGCACAGACGTGATGCGCCGGCCGCACGGCCATGCCGTTGCGCAGCGAGCCCAAGGCCTTATGGTCCAGCCACGAATTTCGAGGAGAACACGTCATGGTCAAGGCGATCCGCATCCATAAGACCGGCGGGCCGGAGGTTCTGCAGCTCGAGGACATCACGCTCCCTCAGCCTGGCCCCGGCGAATTGCGGGTCAAGAACCGAGCCATCGGACTGAATTTCATCGATACCTATTTCCGCAGCGGGCTTTACGCGGCGGCTCAGTTCCCCTTCGTGCCGGGCAATGAGGGCGCGGGCGAGGTCGTCGCGGTCGGCCCCAACGTCACCGAGTTCAAGCCGGGCGACCGTGTCGCCTATGTCGCGACGCTTGGCTCCTATGCCGAGGAGCGCAATGTCGCGGTGAATTCGACCGTGGCGCTGCCTGAAGCGATCTCCTTCGAGGCCGCCGCCAGCATGATGCTCAAAGGCATGACGGCGGAGTACCTGCTGCACCGGACGTACAAGGTGAAGGCCGGCGACACGATTCTCGTCCATGCCGCCGCCGGCGGCACCGGGTTGATCCTGTGCCAGTGGGGCAAGGCGCTGGGCGCGACGGTGATCGGCACCGTCGGATCGAGGGAGAAGGGCGAGCTCGCCAAGGCTCATGGCGCCGACCACGTCATCCTCTACCGCGAGGAGGATTTCGTCGCCCGGGTGAAAGAGATCACCGGCGGCAAGCTCTGCGACGTGGTCTATGACGGTGTCGGCAAGGACACCTTCCTGCCCTCGCTCGATTGCCTGCGGCCCTTCGGCGTCCTGGCCAGCTTCGGCAATGCGTCGGGCGCGGTCGAGCCGTTCAATCTCGGTCTGCTCGGCCCCAAAGGCTCGCTCTATGTGACCCGGCCGACGCTGTTCACCCACATCGCCAAGCGCGAAACCATGGTCGAGATGGCGAAAAACCTGTTCGGCGCCGTCGCCTCCGGCAAAGTCGTCGTACCCGTCAACGCCCGATTCGCTCTCGCCGACGCCGCGAACGCGCACCGGGCGCTCGAAGGGCGTGGCACCACCGGCTCGACCGTGCTGATCCCCTGATCGATGCCCTGCGAGGCGTGGCGCCGCTGCAACGGCGCCCCGGAATCGTGGCGATGCTGTGGAGCGGGTTGACAGCTGCCGCATTTCCGACACCTTTGTGCCCGCTCAAGGGCAGACGGGGATAGCCTCGTTGGCGCTGACGCGACTCGTCGCCCGGCATTAACGATCCCTTAATGGAATTGACCGAAAACTCTGGCTTCGCCGCGTTGCGGCGTGGCCGGCACAATGTTTTTCGGCGCAGAAAGCGGAACGACGGCATGATGCGAGGCGATCGCCTTTCGGCACCGGAAACCCCTTCCGTCGCGACCGATACGGGCACCGCTCCGTCTTCCAGAGATTTCGCCCGCCGCGCAGCACGAATCGGCTGCGTCGCCCTGGCCGGCCTCGTCCTCGCCAATTGCGCCAACGACCAGGTCGCGCGCCGCAAGTCGAAAGAGATCGGCGCCTTTCCGTCGTCGAAATACGGCCCAGCCAGCCCGCGCGTCATCGCCGAGGGCGAGGAGGTGCCGAAGGGCGGTGGACGCCAGCTCGTCGGCAAGGCCTATTCGGTCGCGGGCAAGCGCTATACGCCTTACGAGAAGCCTGTCGGCTACACGGCGATCGGCACCGCATCCTGGTATGGCGAGGCGTTCCACGGCCGCCGCACCGCCAATGGCGAGGTCTATGACCGCCGCAGCATCAGCGCCGCGCATCCGACGATGCCACTGCCGGCGTATGCGCGTGTGACCAACATGCTCAACAACCGCTCGATCATCGTGCGCGTCAACGACCGCGGTCCCTATCATGGCGGCCGCGTCATGGACGTTTCGCAGGGGACGGCCGAGGCGCTGGCCTTCCGCCATCTCGGCACCGCCCGGATCAAGCTCGAATATCTGGGCCAGGCCTCGCTCGCCGGCTCCGACGACAAATTGCTGCTCGCGACGCTCCGCACCGATGGCCAGCCGGCGGCAATCCCTGGCACGAGCGCTCGCACCATGGTCGCAAGCTCCTCCGGCGCCGCTTCGAGTCGCTCTCAAAGCGCCGACCTCGACGAAACGCCGGCCGAAACGACCGTATCGCGTCCAGTCGCCCAGACCTATTCCACCGCCTCGAGCGAGCCCTCGGCCCGCGCCTACGCGCCGCAGGGCTATTCCACCGCCTCGGCCGAGCCGCTGCGGACGATTTCGCCGAGCACCCCGGTCGCGGCCTCGATGGTCTCGACCGCGTCAGCTGGTGGCGTTCCGGTGCGCGGCGCGCCGATGCCTCCGAGCCGTCCTTTCGACCTCGATACCATCGCCAACGCGAGCAAACCCGTTCTGGTTCCAGCCATGATGCGCTCGACGCTGCCGCCGACCAGAAGCACCGTGGCGAGCCTGTTCACTGCTCCCGATCGCGCGCCGACGGAGCGCTTCTCGGCGTCGCACCCGCTGAACCGCGCCCTCGTGCCGCAAGCGCTCCAGCCGCTGTCGCGGAATTGAACCGTTAGAGCTTGACCGGCCGCGCCCGGCTCTGCTTCAGATCGGGCATGCGCGCGCCCGGTCATCCTGCTGACAGGCTTCGATCCGTTTCGGCCTCGATAGGCGATCGGTTGCGCGTCTGCGCGCTGGTCATCGCGGCGCTGCTGGTGCTGGCCGCGGCAGCCATTTCGGCGCCCCACGCGCTCGCGCAGAGCTTCCAGTCGCCCGCTCCCTTCGCCGTTCTGCTCGATTCGGCCAGCGGCACCGTCCTTTACGAGAAGGCCGCCGACGAGCTGATGGTGCCGGCGAGCCTCGCCAAGATCGCGACCGCGCTGGTCGCCTTCGAGGAGATCGCCCAGGGCCGCCTGACGCTCGACAGCGAGATCGGCATCTCCGAAAACGCCTGGCGCAAGGGTGGCGGCGTGTCCGGCGGCTCGACCATGTTCGCCCAGCTCAACAGCCGGGTGAAGCTCTCCGACATCCTGCACGGCATCATCGTCCAGTCCGGCAATGACGCCTCGATCGCGCTGGCGGAAGCGATTGCGGGCGATGAGGCCACCTTCGCCCGGATCATGACCGAGCGCGTCAGGGCGCTCGGCCTGACGAAATCCGTCTTCCGGAACGCAACCGGGATGGGCGATCCGCAGCAGAAGGTCACGGCGCGCGAGATGGCGCTGCTGTCCGACCACATCATCAAGACCTATCCGGACCTCTACAAGATCTTCGGCCAGCGCGAGTTCACCTGGAACAAGATCAGGCAGCAGAACCGCAACCCGCTGCTGACGATGGATATCGGCGCGGATGGCCTCAAGACCGGCAACATCGACGATGCCGGTTTCGGCCTCGTCGGCTCGGCGGTGCAGAACGGCCAGCGCCTGATCGTGGTCGTGAACGGGCTCAAGACCGCACGCGACCGTGCCAATGAGGCGCGCAAGTTGCTCGAATGGGGCTTTCGGGCGTTCGAAGCGCGCAAGATCTTCGAGGCCGGCGAGATCGTCGGCGAGGCCAGCGTCTTCGGCGGCGAAAAGGGCAGGGTCGGATTGAAGGCCAAGGGCCCGGTCAGCCTGCTGCTGCCACGCGGCAGCAGCGAGCGCCTGAGCGCGCGCATTGTCTATCGTGGCCCGCTGATGGTGCCGGTCCGCGAGGGAACGGAGGTGGCGCGGCTTCTAGTGACGCGCGGCGACGTCAAGACGCTCGACATCCCCCTCTATGCGGCCGAGACGGTGCAGGCCGGGACCTTGCAGAGCCGCGCGCTGGATGCGCTGATGGAGGCGGCGACGGGCTGGGTCCGCAAGGCTCTGGGCCGCAGTTGAGGCAAGCCGTGACACCGGGACGTTTCATCACGCTCGAAGGGGGCGAGGGCGCCGGCAAGTCGACGTTGGCGCGCAGCCTCAAGGACCGTGCCGAGGCGCTCGGCCTGCGCGTGACGGTGACGCGCGAGCCCGGCGGCTCGCCCAAGGCGGAGGCGATCCGCGAGGTGATCCTGTCCGGCCGGGTCAAGCAGCACGGGCCCTTCGTCGAGGCGCTGATGTTCTCGGCCGCGCGCATCGATCATATCGACCGGCTGATCCGCCCCGCCCTGGAACGGGACGAATGGGTGATCTGCGATCGTTTCATCGATTCGACGCGGGCCTATCAGGGGACGCTTGGCCGTATCGATCCCGGCCTGCTCGCCGAACTGGAAGCCGTAACGATCGACGGGCTGATGCCGGACCTGACGCTCATCCTCGACCTCGACCCCACGATCGGCCTCGCGCGCGCTGCGCGCCGCCGGGCACCGGGCGAGGGGACCGATCGCTTCGAGAGTGAGACACTGGCGTTCCATCGCACGTTGCGGCAGGCCTATCTGGATATTGCCGAACGCGAGCCTGCGCGCTGTGTCGTGCTCGATGCGGCGCAGCCTCCGGCCACGCTGGCGCAAGCTGCCTGGACAGCGATCCGCGACCGCTTGCCGATGCCGCAGACCGCCTGACGCGGCCGGGGCTTGCTCTCGCGAGCAGGCCGGATCAAACACGGCGCGAAGCCCGACCAAAGCTTCGCAACAAGGGCCAGCCATGCTCCAGACCAGCGACGAACCCGACCGCCTGCCGAGCGCGCCACATCCGCGCGAGACGTTGGCGCTGGTCGGGCACGAGGCGCAGGAACGAGCCTTCCTGGCGGCGCTGTCATCGGGGCGGATGCATCATGGCTGGCTGCTGGGCGGGCCGGAGGGCATCGGCAAGGCGAGCTTCGCCTATCGCGCCGCACGCTTCGTGCTGGCTGCGGGCGATCCGACCCTTCGAGCGGCAGGAGCAACCTCGCTCGCCATGCCGGAGAACGATCCGGCGACCCGGCGGGTAATGGCCCAATCCCATCCCGACCTGCACCTGCTGCGTCGGATCCAGAAGCCGGACGGCAAGGGCTACACCAGCAACATTCCCGTCGACGCGGTCCGGCGCGTGCTCGATCGCTTCGGCGCGAGCGCGGCCGAAGGCGGGTGGCGGGTGTGCATCGTCGATTCGGCCGAGGACATGGATCGTTCCGCCGCCAACGCCCTGCTCAAGCTGCTAGAGGAGCCGCCGCCGCGGGCGCTGTTCCTGATCGCGGCGCATGCTCCCGGCCGAATGCTGCCGACGATCCGCTCGCGCTGCCGGCTGATGACGTTTGGGGCGCTCGACGAGGCGCTGGTGGCCCAGGCCGGCGAGATCGCGCTGGAGCGGATGGGTGGTCCCTTCGACCCCTCGGCCCTGATGCGCGCCGCCCGGCTGGCCGATGGTTCGGTCCGGCGTGCCCTGACCTATGTCGATCCCGAGACGCTGGCGCTGGTCGAGGCGGTGCGGGCGCGGCTCGACGCCTTGCCGGGGATCGACCTGACCGCGCTGATGGCCTTGGCCGAGGATGTCGCCGGAAAGGCCGGCGAGAGCGACTTCGCGGTGATGATCGAGACAATACAGACCTGGCTCTCCGACCATCTCCACGCGCATGCTGCGGCGCAACCGGCGCGTCTTGCACCGCTGGCGGAGGTATGGGACAAGCTGGGACGCGCTGCCCGCGACGTGGAGACCTACAATCTCGACCGCCGGCCGCTGGTGATGACCATGTTTCATGATCTGTCGGATGCGGTTGCCCGCTCGCGCGCAGCGTGAAGCGAACTTCCGGATCGACCATGGCCACGGCCCCGAAATTCTACCTGACGACAGCGATCCACTACACCAACGGGCCGCCGCATATCGGCCACGCCTACGAGATGGTGGCGTCGGACGCGATCGCCCGCTTCAAGCGGCTCGACGGCTACGACGTCTTCGCGATGACGGGCACCGACGAGCATGGCCAGAAGGTGCAGCGCACCGCCGCCCAGAACTGCCTGACGCCGAAGGATTTCGTCGACGGCATCGCTACGCGCTTCGAGGAGATGGAACAGCGGCTCGGCTGCTCCTTCGACCGCTTCATCCGCACGACCGATGCCGATCATCTGCCCTCGACGCAGGAGTTGTGGCGGCGGATGGAGGCCAATGGCGACATCTACCTGTCGAAATATGCCGGCTGGTACTCGATCCGCGACGAGGCCTTCTATGGCGAGGAAGAGACCACGCTCCTGCCGGATGGAACGCGCCTGGGCGGGCAGGGCACGCCGGTCGAATGGGTCGAGGAGGAGAGCTACTTCTTCCGGCTGAAATCGTATCAGGACAAGCTCCTGAAGCTCTACGACGAGGTGCCGGACTTCATCTCGCCGCCGACGCGCAAGAACGAGATCGTCTCCTTCGTGAAGAGCGGGCTCGAGGATCTCTCGATCAGCCGCACGACCTTCGACTGGGGCCTACCCGTGCCGGGCGACCCGAAGCATGTGATGTATGTCTGGGTCGACGCGCTGAACAACTACGTCACCGGGACGGGCTTTCCCGATCCGGCGAACCCGCGCGCGCATTACTGGCCAGCCGACGTCCATATCATCGGCAAGGACATCGTCCGCTTCCACACCGTCTACTGGCCGGCTTTCCTGATGTCGGCCGGGCTGCCGCTGCCCAAGCGCGTCTTCGGCCATGGCTTCCTGCTCTCCAAGGGCGAGAAGATGTCGAAGTCGCTCGGCAACGTCGTCGATCCCTTCGAGCTGGCGGACATCTATGGCGTCGACCAGCTGCGCTATTTCTTCCTGCGCGAGGTCTCCTTCGGCCAGGACGGCAACTACAGCCATGAGGCGATCGTCGGCCGCATCAATGCCGACCTCGCCAACGACCTCGGCAATCTGGCGCAGCGCTCGCTGTCGATGATTGCCAAGAATTGCGAGGGCAAGGTGCCGGCCTGCGGAGCGCTGAACGAAGGCGACAAGGCGATGCTGGCGCTTGCCGACGGCGCGCTGGCGAAGGCGCGCGACGCCATGCGCGACTTCGCGCTCCACGTCGTGCTTGCCGATATCTGGGCGGTGGTGGCCGAGGCGAACCGCTATTTCGCCGGCAACGAGCCCTGGCGCTTGTCCAAGAGCGATCCGGCGCGGCGCGACACCGTGCTCTTTGTGACCGCCGAGGTGTTGCGGCAGGTTGCGATCCTGGTCCAGCCGGTGATGCCCGTCGCGGCGGCGCGATTGCTTGATCTGCTCGGCGTCGGAGCCGATGCGCGCAGCTTCGCGGCGCTGGGCGAGGGGGGGAGGCTTGCCTCCGGGACGGCCCTGCCCGCGCCGAGCGGCATCTTCCCCCGCTATGTGGAGCCGGAGGCCGGCGAGGGCGCCTGATGCTGATCGACACCCATTGCCATCTCGATTTCCCGGACTTCGCCGACGAACTCGAGACCTATATCGCCCGGGCCGAGGCCGCCGGCGTCGGTCGCATGGTCACGATCTCGACCCGCGTCGCCCGCTTCGCCACCTATGCAGCGCTTGCGGAGCGTTTCCCTTCCGTATGGTGCAGCGTCGGTACGCATCCCCATGGCGCGCATGAGGAGCTGGACGTGACGGCTGAGCAGCTCGTGGCGCTCGCGGCCCATCCGCGCTGCGTCGCCATCGGCGAGGCCGGGCTCGACTATCACTACGACAAGAGCCCGCGCGAGGCGCAGGCGCAAGGGTTGCGCGTCCATATTGCGGCGGCCCGCATCACCCAGCTGCCGCTCGTCATCCACTCCCGTGAAGCCGATGCCGACATGATCGCGATCCTGCGCGAGGAAATGGGGAAGGGCGCCTTCCCCGCGATCCTGCATTGCTTCACCGCCGGCGAAGCTTTGGCGGTGGCCGGCGTCGAGCTGGGGCTCTACGTCTCCTTCTCCGGCATCCTGACCTTCAAGACCTCGGAGGAGTTGCGCCGGATCGCCCGTCTGGTGCCGCGCGAGCGCCTGCTGGTCGAGACCGACGCGCCCTATCTGGCGCCGGTGCCCTTCAGAGGCAAACGCAACGAGCCGTCCTATGTTGTTGAGACCGCCAAGGTTTTGGGCGACGCGATCGGCGTTTCGTTCGATGACGTCGCGGCTCTGACGACGGCGAATGCGCGCCGCTGCTACTGGAAGATGGACCACGCCGCGCCAGTGGCGCGGGTGGCCTGAAGGCAGCAGGCGGACATGACATTCGCGCTGACGATCCTCGGCTGCGGCTCCTCAGGCGGTGTGCCGCGGCCCGGCTCGGGCTGGGGCGATTGCGACCCGTCGGAACCGAAGAACCGGCGGCGGCGCTGCTCCGTGCTGGTCGAGCGTGCGCAGGAAGCCGGCACGACGCGGGTGCTTGTCGACACATCGCCGGATCTGCGCGAGCAGCTGATCGACGCCGATGTGCCCGATCTCGACGCCGTGCTGTTCAGCCACGATCACGCCGACCATACCCATGGCATCGACGATCTGCGTGCGCTCGTCCTGCATAACCGGCATCGCATCGTCGTTCACGCCGACGCGACCACGACGCGTTCGCTGGGCGGGCGATTCTCCTATCTGTTCGAGACGCCGCCCGGGAGCCTGTATCCGCCGATCCTCGACTGGCGGCCGATGACGGCCGGCACGCCCGTCGTGGTCCCGGGCGCCGGCGGCGAGATCGTCGCGCTGCCCATCGCTGTCGAGCATGGCCCGAACTACCAGGCGCTGGGCTTTCGTTTCGGCGATCTCGGCTATGTGCCGGATGTCAGCCTGATCCCGCCGCAGGCCAAGCTCGCGCTTGCCGGGCTCGACGTGCTGATCCTCGATTGCCTGCGTGAGACGCCGCATCCCAGCCACTTCACGGTGACGCAGGCGCTGGCGGCGATCGCGGAGTTGCGGCCGCAGCGCGCGATCCTGACCGATCTGCATTGCGATCTCGATTATCAGCGCCTTCGCAACAGGTTGCCGCCGAATGTCGAAGTGGCGTTCGATGGCATGCGAATCCCGTTTGAAGCCGACATGGATGCAGCCCGGGCCGTCAGGGCATCAGTTTCGGTTCCATAATATGTCTTATGCGAATCGCGGGTGTAGGCGCAAAGTTAGAATGTCTCACCGTGGCAAACTAGAAATGTCACACTCCTCCGCCGTGACGTGCGTTGGAGTCTGGCATGGGCTGGGTGGAGATGAGCGAACGCGAGCTTCGCCGCGCTGAGGTTCTGGCGTCGGTTTTTGCGGGCCGCTTGACGATGACGGCCGCGGCCGAAGCCATGGGCATCACGCGGCGCCAGGCGCACCGTCTGGCGCTACAGTTTGCGGATCATGGTGCTGCCGGTCTGCGTCACCAAGCTCGTGGCCGGCCCTCCAACCGATTGCTGGGGCCTCATATTCGGCAGCTGGCGATCGCGCACATCACCGAGCGCTATTGGGATTTCGGGCCGACCTTTGCGAGCCAGATGCTTCTCGAACGTCATGGCCTCAGTGTCTCGCGCGAGACGCTGCGCAAGTGGATGAGCGAGGACGGCCTCTGGCTTTCGCGCAAGCAGCGGCGTCAGTTTCATCAGCCACGGCTTCGTCGTGACCATTTTGGCGAGCTGGTTCAGATCGACGGCAGCGAGCATCGTTGGTTCGAGGAGCGTGGCCCGCGATGCACGCTGATCGTATTCATCGACGATGCGACGGGGCGCCTGGTCGGGCTTCGTTTCGTCCCATCGGAGAGCGCCTTTGCGTACTTTGAGACGTTGAAGGGCTATCTGACGAGCCACGGACGCCCCCTCGCCTTTTATTCCGACAAGCATTCCATCTTCCGGGTGTCGAAGCCGCAGGCTCAAGGCGGTCAGGGCATGACCCAGTTCGGCCGAGCACTGAGCGAATTGAACATCGAGATCCTGTGTGCGAACTCGAGCCAGGCCAAAGGGCGGGTGGAACGTGTGAACCGCACGCTGCAGGATCGCCTCGTGAAAGAGTTGCGGCTCGAAGGAATCTCGACGATCGAGGCGGCAAACGTCTATCTTCCTGCCTTCATGGCGCGCTTCAACGAGCGCTTTGCGACGGCAGCGGCTCGGCCGGAGAATCTACATCGTCCGCTGGAGCGGGCACCCGGACAGCTCGACACGATTCTGGCCTGGCGGGAACAGCGCTATGTCACGCAACAGCTGGCGCTCTCCTATGACAGCAAGCGGATCATTCTGGACGAGACGCCGCTGACGGCCGGGCTGGTCGGCAAATACGTCGAGACCTACGAGTATCCCGATGGTCGGCTCGAGGTGCGCTGGAAAGGCCTCGCTCTGCCTCATCGCGTGTTCGACAAGAAGCAGCGCGTGACGCACACAGCGATCGTCGAGAACAAGCGGCTTTCGGAAGCTCTTGCGTGGATGAAGGCTCGCCAGGATGAGATCCGACCGGTGCGAACCAAGACGAACAGCGAAGCCGGCGGCTATATCCCGCGCCCGAAAGGACGCCGAGGCCCGATCTCTTTCACCGATAGACACGCCGCGGCGAAAAAAGCCCGTCGCACCGCCTCTGCCGAGGCTGCTGCGAAACATGGGCTCTCCGCAGCCCCGGCAGAGGCTCCGTAGCGCCCTGTGACATTTCTAACTTGCTGCAACCTGAGACATTTCAAACCGGTTGCAACAGCGGGCGAGGCTTTCGCGGGGTGGTCCCTGCGGCGATCGACGGACGGTTGCCAGAACGGCTGATGCCGCCGAGGGCTGAGCTCAGACACGGCTGACCTTCCTGGCCAACGCAAACAGCGCCATCGCCGCGATCGCCGAGAATGCGATCAGCAACAGCATGCTCGGCACCTGCCCCGCGCGCTCGATCAGGATGGCGAAGGCCAGCGGCGCCGCTGCCTTGATCGCCAGGCCTGGCGCCGACAGCTTGCCCAGCATCGCGCCGTAGCCGGCCGGGCCGAACAATTGCAGCGGCACGGTCCCGCGCACGATCGATCCCAGGCCCATGCTGATGCCATAGGCGATCGCGAACAGCCCGGCGAGCGTCGCCGTCATGCCGCCAGCCAGCAGCAGCACGAAGCCGAGCGGCATCAGCAGCGCCGAGGTCCAGGCCGTGGTCACGGGCTGTAGCCCGGTGCCGAACAGCATCTCGACCAGCCGGCCCGCGACCTGCGAGGGCCCGACCATCGCACCAATTCCGACGGCGACGGCCGCGCTGAGCCCCAGCCCCTGCAGCATCGTCAGCATATGGACCGACATCGCCGAGACGACGAAACCCTGTAGCGAAAACGCCAAGGCCAGCAGAGCGAAGGCGGAGCGCCGCGCATCGCCATGGAGGTAGTTGCCCACCGCCGTATCGACCGCTGGGCCCGTAGGCGCTGCGTGAGCGGCGATCCGCGCCCGGCCCGGCAGCACGAACAGGTGCAGCGGCACGCAGAGCACGATCTGCAAGACGGCGTAGATGCGATAGATGCCGCGCCAGTCAAAATCCGCGAGCAGCGCTGTGGTCAGCGGCCAGAACAGCGTCGAGGCGAAACCGCCGATCAGCGTGAGCTGGCTGATGGCCCGCCGCGCACTGCTCCCCCGCGCCTGGGTCAGTGCAGCGAAGGCCGCGTCGTACAGCACCATCGTGGCAACGGCTTCCAGAACCACCATCGCCAGGAAGTAGCTGACCGGCCCCCGCGCCTCGGCGAGCACGAACAAGGCGAGCCCTGCCAGGGCGGAACCGACGCTCATGACCAGCCGCGTGCCGTAGCCATCGATCAGGCGGCCGGTCAGCGGCGCTACGAGTCCAGAAGCAAGCAAGCCTGCGGCAAAGCCGCCATAGGTCCATTCCGGAGCCCAACCGAAGCTCTCGGTCATGCGGGGGGCGAGCACGGCGAACGCGTAGTAGAGGGTGCCGTAGCCGATGACCTGGGTGATGCCGAGCGCGACGATGAGGCGAAGGCCTCCCGGGTTTCGTTGAGCGGGCATGGGGCTGGAGGGGGTGGACATCCGGTTTCGACGAGCTCGCATGCACCGATCGCGTCGTGGCAGGCCGACGCGCTGCAGCGGTGTTAGAAGCCGGACGGAGTACCGGCAAGCGCGCGGGTGGCATGCCGGGGCCAAGCCTGCCACAATGGTCGCAGGCCGCATGGCGGCAAATGCGTCCGAGCGGGGCGTCAGGCCGGCGCGGCCATGCCCCGTCGTCTCAGCGTCAAGGCACGCGCCGATAGGCGAAATAGCGGCCAGGAGGAACGCCCTCTGGCAAGCTGACGGGAGTGAGCGCCTCGTGGGCCAGATCCCAACCGCTGAGCACCAGCGCGCCGGGAGCCGCGAGCGCCGCGACACTCGCGGGCAGCCAGGCGAAGAGCACGCGATCGCGCTCGGGGACGCCGGTCGTGACATCGGCATGGATCAACGCAGCGCTCCCGCCATGGTGCGTCGCAAAGGCTGGCAGCGTCTCGGACATATCTCCCACGACGAGCCTGTCGGCCGGCGGCATCGAGGACGGGTTGGGGCTGACATCGCGTTCGAAGACATGAATGTCGCGCTCCGGCAGGATCTCCCGCAGATGGTCATAGGTCCGGCCATTCCCGAGGCCAAGCTCGAGCACGAGGCCGGGATGTCCGGCGATCTCGGCGGCGGCCCAGTCGAGCATGCGGCGCTGGGCCTCGAGGCGGCGGATGAAGCTGTCGAGACGGCTCATTTGGCAAGTCTCCGGAGGCGAACCGATCCGGCATAGCAGTGCCGACGACGGTGTCGATACCCCCGCCGAACGACAGGCTTGTCAGAGTGATCGGCGAATGCCCTAATTCGGGATGATAGTCGTCTTTCCGCTTCGGCGGGTGACCAGCGGCCGCAAAGAGCCGCTTTCGACACTCACAGGGAGGTATCTGTTTCCATGATCGCTTCACGTTCCCTTGCCGCGCTCGCAGCGGTGGCAGGGCTTTGCATCGCAGCAGCCGGCCCGGCACAGGCCCAGGGTCAAGCGCAGACTTGGCCGCAGCGGCCGATCACCTTCATCGTACCCTTCCCTGCCGGCGGCGGAACCGATGCCTTTGCGAGGCCCCTGGCGGCCCAGCTCGACCAGCAGCTCGGCCAGCGCATCATCATCGAGAACCGCGGCGGCGCGGGCGGCACCGTCGGCGCCTCGGCGGCGGCCAAGATGGCACCGGACGGCTATGGCTTCTTCGTCGGTGCGGCCCATCATGCCATCGCGCCGGCGCTCTATCCGAAGCTCGACTACAGCATCCAGACCGACTTCATCCCGATCGCCGTGATCGCGCAGCCGCCGCAGGTGATCGTCGTGCATCCGAAGGTGCAGGCCAAGAGCGTCGCCGAGTTGGTCGCCTTCGCGAAGGCCAACCCCGACAAGCTGAACTATGCCTCCGCCGGCAACGGCACGACGCATCATCTCGCCGGCGAGCTCTTCAAGCTGCAGACCAACACCAAGCTGACGCATGTGCCCTATCGCGGCGCCGGGCCGGCGCTGCAGGACATCGTCGCGGGACAAGTCGATGTCCTGTTCGACGGTCTCGGCTCCTCGGCGCCGCAGATCCAGAGCGGCGCGCTGCGCGGCCTCGCCGTCGCCGCGCCGACCCGCTCGGACGCCATTCCCGACGTGCCGACGGCGAAGGAAGCCGGGCTCGAAGGCTATGAGGTCGCGACCTGGTATGCGCTCTGGGCGCCCAAGAACACGCCGCCCGAGATCGTGACGCGAATGCGCGCGGAGGTCGCCAAGGCCCTTGCCGCGCCGGTTATCGTCGAGGCCTGGAAGAAGAACGGTTCGCCGATCCCGACGCTGGCCGGGGACGATTTCGGCAAGTTCGTCACGGCCGAAATCGCGCGCTGGGGCAAGGTGGTCAACGAGGCGCAGGTCAAGCTGGAATGAGGGCGGCCGGGCTGTAGCGCCCTGCCCTCATGGTTCCGCGATATCCTCCTCGCCCGCGCCGTCGATCACGGCGCGGGCGATCGTCATCGGGAAGCCCGCACGTGCCAGCGCCGCGAGATCCTTCTGGCGCGACAGCCCGCGATCACCACGGCTCCATGGACCGAGTCGCTTGAGCCGGGCGGTTTTCATCGCAGCCGCCAGCTCCTGCTCGGCGTTGCCCTGGCTTGCCTCCGTCACGAGATCGCGTGAAACGCCCTTGGCGGCGAGACTGGCCGCCACGGCCCGCGAGGAGCGGCCCTTGCGCCGTAGCGTCGCCGCCCGCGCCTCCGTGAAGCGCCGGTCGTCGACCAGGCCGGAGGCGACGCAGCGCGCCACCACTTCGTCCAGCATAGTGTCCAACGCTGCCGGCTCCTGGTCGTGGTGGCGGCAGCTCAGAACGACCTTCCGCGCCAGAACGCGGCGCAGCTGCGCGGCCGGAGCGGCATAGCGCTCGAGGTAGTGCATCGCCGCGCGCTGGAGGTAGTCGGCGGTGATGCGGCGTGGCGCCCGCCGCTCGCGACGGCGTGCATCCACCGAGTCTGACGGTGGCTGCATCAATCGGCGCCCGGCTTGGCGCGCCCCGCCTTGATCGAGGAGCGCTTCTCCTTGGACACCAGCCGGCGCTCCTTGGAAGCCTTGGTCGGCTTGGTCGGCCGGCGCATCTGCGGACGCACCGCTGCCTCGCGGATCATCTCCAGCAGCCGTTCGAGTGCTTCCTCGCGGTTGCGCTTCTGGCTGCGCTGACCTTGAGCGACGATGACGATGACGCCGTCCTGCGTCAAACGACTGCCAGCGAGCTTCATCAGGCGGATCGCGACGTCGTTCGGCAACGAGGGCGACCGCCGTGCGTCGAATTTGAGCTGGACTGCGCTCGAGACCTTGTTGACGTTCTGGCCGCCTGGACCGGAGGCGCGCACGAAGCTCTCCTCGATCTCGCTTTCGTCGATGGCGATGGACGACGTGACTTGAATCATGGGAGGAACCGTAGCCCAACCGACGGAGAATTTCAGCCTTGCAGCCCTCCCGCGACATCGCCCGGCTGATCGAGATCATGGCGGCGCTGCGCACGCCGGGCACGGGCTGCCCCTGGGATCTCGAGCAGGACTTCGCATCGATCGCTCCCTATACCATCGAGGAGGCCTATGAGGTGGCCGATGCGATCGCCCGCGGCGACCGACTCGACCTCAAGGACGAGCTCGGCGACCTTCTTCTTCAGGTGGCCTTCCATGCCCGCATGGCCGAGGAGGAAGGCGCCTTCGCCTTTCCCGACGTGGTCGAGGCGATCACCACCAAGCTGATCCGGCGTCACCCGCATGTCTTCGGCGATGCACGTGACCTGTCGCCTGCCGAGGTCAAGACGCTCTGGCACCGGATCAAGGCCGAGGAAAAGGCCGACAAGGCCAGCGCCCGGCGGGCCGCCGGGCTGCCGGACAAGGTCGAGGAGAAGGGTGTTCTGGCTGGCGTGACGCAGGGTCTGCCCGCCCTCACCCGCGCCTGGAAGCTGCAGGCCCGGGCCTCGACCGTCGGCTTCGACTGGAACGACGCGCGCCTCGTGCTCGACAAGATTCGTGAGGAAACCGCCGAGATCGACGAGGCGCTGGCTTCAGGTGACAAGGCGGCTATCGCCGAGGAAATCGGCGACCTGCTTTTCGTGGTCGCCAACCTCGCCCGACATGTCGATGCGGACCCGGAAGGCTGCCTGCAGGCAGCCAATGCCAAATTCGAGCGTCGCTTCAAGGGCATCGAGCAGGCTCTGGAAGCGCAAGGCAAGGTCGCGGCCGACGCCAGCCTCGCCGAACTCGAGGATCTCTGGCAGGCAGTGAAACGCAGCGAGAAGGCCAAGCCCTGAACAGCACGAGCGCCGCGCGTGACATGACGGGCGCGATGCGACAGATACCGATGCAATGACCCAGAGACGCCCCGAGACCAACCGCGCCCGCCGCATCGAACGGCTCGCAACACTGCCGCTCTTCCACAAGCTGGAAGGGCGCAGGGTCGTACTCGCAGGCGACAGCGAGGGTGCGCTGTGGAAGGCCGAACTTCTGGCTGCGACCGGCGCCGAGTTGCATGTCTTCGCTAGCGGCGGCCCGGAGCCGTTCGAGGCGCTCGCGGCTGCCTCGTCCGGCGGGCGCATTCTCGTCCATGCCCGGAATTGGCAGGCGGACGATCTGGCAGGCGCGGCGCTGGCCATCGGCGATATCGAGGACGAGGCGCAGATCCGGGCCTTCGTCGCGGCGGCAAGGCAGGCTGGTGCTCCGGTGAATGTCGTCGACAAGCCGGATTTCTGCGATTTCTCCTTCGGTACGCTGGTCAATCGCTCGCCGCTGATCGTCGCGATCTCGACGGACGGTGCAGCTCCCGTCTTCGGTCAGGCGATCAGGGCCAGGATCGAGACTTTGCTGCCGGCCGGGCTGAAGGCCTGGGCGCAGGCGGCGAAGGACTGGCGGCCGGCGCTGCAGGCGCGCGAACTGCCCTTCGCGCTGCGGCGCGCCTTCTGGGAACTTTTCACCGGCAAGGCGATGGCCGCTGCCGAGCGGGCGCCGGACGAGAGCGACAGGGCGGCGCTGTTTGCGGCGCTCGACCAGATCGAGGGCAGCGGGGACGGCACCGGCCGGGTCAGCCTCGTCGGCGCGGGGCCCGGCGATCCGGATCTGCTGACTGTGAAGGCGATCCGCGCCCTGCAGAGCGCCGATATCATCCTCTATGACGACCTCGTCTCGCCTGGCGTGCTGGAACTGGCGCGGCGTGAGGCTAAGCGCATGATGGTCGGCAAGAAGGGCTACGGCCCCTCGGTCAAGCAGAGCGAGATCAACGCGCTGATCGTGTCGCTGGCGAGCCAGGGCAAGCATGTCGTGCGGTTGAAGGGCGGCGATCCCGGCATCTTCGGCCGGGCCGGCGAGGAGATCGCGGCCTGCAAGGCCGCAGGGCTCCCTGTCGTCATCGTGCCGGGCATCTCGGCTGCGCAGGGTGCGGCCGCCTCGCTCGGCCTGTCCTTGACCCATCGCGACCATGCGCGCCGGCTGCAATTCGTCACCGGCCATGCCCGCAGTGGCGACCTGCCCGAGGACCTCGACTGGCGAGCCATGGCCGATCCCCATGCCACCACGGTGATCTACATGGCGCGAGCGACGCTGTCTGGCTTCCGCGACAGGGCGCTCGCCGCCGGGCTCGATCCCGCGACGCCGGCAATTGCCGTCCAGGCGGCGACGCTGCCCGGCGAGGCGCGCGTGACCGCGACCATCGCGACCCTGCCCGAGCGGCTGCGCGAGCTGCCGAAGGGCGGCCCCGTGCTGGTGATGGTTGGTCACGCTCTCGGCGAGGCCCATGCCGGGACGTCGTCGCGCTCGGGCCGCCGCAGCGCCTGACGATCGCCCACGACTTCCGCCCGGCTCGCCTCATTGCCGCCAAGTGGCTATCCATAGCTGAATCGCAAGGCAGGAGACGGACCGTGAAAGCACGTGCGAAGTGGGTCGAAGGCATGGCCTTCATGGGCGAGGCCGGCAGCGGACATGCCGTCATGATGGATGGCGCGCCGGAGTATGGCGGACGCAACATCGGCATCCGGCCGATGGAGATGCTGCTGATCGGGCTCGCAGGTTGCACCGGCTTCGATGTCGTGCAGATCCTGAAGAGGAGCCGCGAGCCTGTGACAGGCTGCGAGGTCGAGGTCGAGGCGGAGCGCGCCACGGAGGACCCCAAGGTCTTCACCAAGATCCATCTCGGTTATCGCATCAGCGGGCCGGGTCTTTCGCCGGCCAAGGTCGAGCGTGCCGTCACATTGTCGAAGGATAAGTACTGTTCGGCTTCGATCATGCTCGGAGCCACCGCCGAGTTCACCTACGCGATCGACATCGTCGACAACCTGAAGAAGGAAGCGGCCGAATGAGCGATACTGTATTCTCCGGACTGATCAGCCCCGAGGCGCTGCAGGCGCGGCTCGACGACAGCCATCTCGTCGTGGTCGACATCCGCTCCAGCGTCGATGGCGGCGGAAAGGCGGCCTATGAGGCCGGCCATGTGCCGGGTGCCGTCCACTCCGACTATGTCGCCGATGGCTGGCGCGCCAAGGTCGGGAATGCGCCGGGGCTGCTGCCGCCGCTCGACCATCTCGCCGCTCTCGTCGGCCGGCTCGGCATCAAGCCTCATGATGACGTTGTGATCGTGCCCGCCGGCGTCAGCGCCACCGATTTCGCGGCTGCCGCTCGGGTCTACTGGACCCTGAAGACGATCGGGCACGGCCAGCAAGCCATCCTCGACGGCGGTTTCAAGGCCTGGTCGGCCGATCCGTCGCGCCCGGTCGAGGCCGGCCCCTCCGCCCCCCGGTCTTCGGACCCATACCCTGTCGTGATGCAGCAGCGGCTGCGCAGCACGAGCGATGCAACGCTCGTCGCCTCCCGCAGCAAGCTCGCGACGCTCGTCGATGCGCGCTCGGCCAGCTATTTCGAGGGGCGCGAGAAGGCGCCCGAGGCCACCCGCGCCGGGCATATTCCGGGCGCGGTCTCGCGCGACTACGCCGAGGCCTTCGACCCCGCGACCGGCCGCCTGAAGCCGCCGGGCGCCTTGTCGGCCCTGTTCGACGCTGTGCCGCGCGGACCGGCGATCTCCTATTGCAACACCGGCCATACGGCGGCGTTGAACTGGTTCGTGATGTCGGAGCTGTTCGGCCGCGACGAGGTCGCGCTCTATGACGGCTCGATGACCGACTGGACGCAGGATCCGGAGCGGCCGGTGGCGACGGTAGCCGCCTGAGCGATGGCCGATCGTTCCGGCTTCGCAAGGTCGGATTTGCCAAATTGGCTGAAACGGTTCAAAGGAGGGCGCGCGCGCCATGCCGCGCCGCCCCCTTTCGAAAATTGCCGAGCAGCCAGCCGATGAACGCCGTCGCGCCGAAGATTTCCTTTGTTTCGCTGGGATGCCCGAAGGCGCTCGTCGATTCCGAGCGCATCATCACCTCGCTTCGCTCCGAGGGTTACGAACTGAGCAAGAGCCATGCGGGCTCCGACCTCGTCATCGTCAACACCTGCGGCTTCCTCGACTCGGCCAAGGCCGAGTCGCTCGAGGCCATCGGCGCGGCCATGGCCGAGAACGGCAAGGTCATCGTCACCGGCTGCATGGGCGCCGAGCCCGAGCAGATCCGCGACGTCTTCCCGAATGTGCTCGCGATCACAGGCCCGCAGGCCTATGAGAGCGTCGTCTCGGCCGTGCATCAGGCGGTCCCGCCGAAGCATGACCCCTTCGTCGATCTGGTGCCGGATCAGGGCGTCAAGCTCACGCCGCGCCACTACGCCTATCTGAAGATCTCCGAGGGCTGCAACAACCGCTGCAGCTTCTGCATCATCCCGAAGCTGCGCGGCGATCTGGTTTCGCGGCCGATTGGCGAGGTTCTGCGCGAGGCCGAGAAGCTGGTGAAGGCCGGCGTCAAGGAATTGCTGGTGATCTCGCAGGACACCAGCGCCTATGGCCTCGACATCAAGTACAAGCCGTCGATCTGGCAGGATCGCGAAGTCCGCACCCGCTTCTTCGAGCTGGCGCGGGAGCTCGGCCAGATGGGGGTCTGGGTGCGCATGCACTACGTCTACCCCTACCCGCATGTCGACGAGGTCATCCCGCTGATGCAGGAAGGCCTGATCCTGCCCTATCTCGACATCCCCTTCCAGCACGCCTCGCCCAATGTTCTCAAGGCGATGAAGCGTCCGGCTCATCAGGACAAGACGCTCGATCGGCTGCGCAAATGGCGTGAGATCTGCCCCGACCTCGCCATCCGCTCGACCTTCATCGTCGGCTTCCCCGGCGAGACGGAAGAGGACGTCCAGTTCCTCCTCGACTGGCTGAAGGAAGCCAAGCTCGAGCGCGTCGGCGCCTTCAAATACGAGCCGGTCAAGGGTGCGCCGGCGAACGACCTCGGTCTTCCCCTCGTTCCCGAGGAGGAGAAGGAGGCGCGCTGGCATCGCTTCATGAAGGCTCAGGCCGAAATCTCGACGCGCATCGTCCGGAATCGCGTTGGCAAGCGCATCCAGGTCATCATCGACGAGGCCGGGCCGACGGTCGCCAAGGGCCGCTCGAAATGGGACGCGCCCGAGATCGACGGCAATGTCTATGTGGCGAGCCGTCGCCCGCTCCGTGCCGGCGATATCGTGACGGTGAAGATCGAGCGTGCCGACGCCTATGACCTGCACGGCGTGGCGGTCTAGCAACTGCCGTTGGCGGGCGGCCGCGTTGCGGTCGTGGCTTCGGCGGTGAGGCGCTGCGCCAAGCTGCTGCTCGGCCTCGCCGTGCTGGGCTGCGTGCTGCTCGGCCTGCTTCTCGTGATCGCGGCCGTGACCGGCTTTGCCGACATCCCCTGCCAGGACGGCACTTGGGACGAAGCGCGGAAGACCTGTGTGCCGAGCTAGGCGCTGATGCCGACAAGGCCGCCTCGCGCCGGAGTCCTCAGAGGCTCTGGCAAATCCGGCGGATCGGTTTGCCGTTGCGATCGCGTGCGACGTTGCCGTCGCCCCCGCAGCCCTGCTGGGCCCAGCTCTCGGTCTGCGCTGTCCGGGCGCCCTTCGGAGGCGTATCGCAGATCCCTGCGCGGCATTCGGTCAGGGCGCGGCGCGGCTCGACGAGGCGCGACAGTCGGGCCTTGCCCTCATCGGCAGCGACGACGGCCTGCGTTGCGACGTCGTTGCGGCCCTTGCTGCCGCTCTGCTGAGCGAGGGCGACGGTGACGATGGTCAGGGAGGCAAGGGCGAAGCCGGTGATGCGAAGCGCGCGGGACATGGAAGGTGGTCCGAATGAACATCAGCGATCGCTGACAGCCATTCGTCGCGGCAGCGCAGTATCGGGTTCACTCGCGCGCCGGCGATTTCAGCGGCCGGAGGGCCGGCGCCGAAGCCATCCTTGTCCTGAACGGCTGCAAGAGCACCGCCATCGCGCGTGCTATGGCCGGCGCGGGCGCGCCAAACCCCCTCGCCTCGCGTTCATGGCCCTTGCCAAATCAGCCCATGACCGGCAATGACTGCGGCACCGGAAGGGTGGCCGAGTGGTTTAAGGCAGCGGTCTTGAAAACCGCCGTGGGTGCAAGCCCACCGTGGGTTCGAATCCCACCCCTTCCGCCAGTCCGCGATGGGTAGTCGGAACACCCTCTCGTCGACGCTAGCGGGCTAGCCCTGACGCTGCGGCATAGACCCGCTCAAACTCCTCGGCACAGCGAGACCACGACCGCAGTTCCGCCAATTCACGGGCGGCCCGGCCGAGGCGAGTGCGCAAGTCAGCATCGTCCAGGATGTCGCTGATAGCAGAGGCGATGCTGCCCGCCCCGTCCTCGACGAGCGCGTGAACTCCTCTCTCGATCCCGATTCCTGCTGTTGCGAGAGGCGTCGCCACGATTGGCGCGCCGCAGGCCATCGCCTCAAGCAGCTTGTTCTTGATTCCTGACCCGACACGCATCGGGCAGACATAGACTGCGGCCTGCTGGATCACCGGAACCACGCTGTCGAGTGCTCCCGTGACGCGAACATTCGGGGCACTCAGTTCGCGCACTGCCGCGTTCGGATTTCTGCCCGCGAGAACGACCTGGGCATCCGGGTGCCGTTGCCGGACGATCGGCAGGATGTCCCGGACCAGGAACTGGACGGCGTCGACATTGGGCTCGTAATCCATCGCGCCGTGGAAGACGATCGCCGAGCCGGCGGTGCCGTCGGTTGCCGGGCTGAACTTGATCGTGTCGATCCCGTTCGGGATGATCGTCGGACGCAGCGCCGCATTGAGCCCGCGCAGTACATCGGCGTCGCGTTGGGTGACAACGATGAGTTCGTCGCTGCGAGCGTAGGCCTCGGCCTCGAAGCGTCTGAACCGGGCCGCTTCACGGCGCGCCTTCCAGCGGGCCGTCGAACTGCCGGCAGCGCCGATCCGGGCTGCTGCGTTCAAGTCGTCGGCATCCAGCGGCGCAGCAACCGTGGCAATTCCATCGATGGGCGCGAGCGCGGCCACGGCGCCGGATTGAAGATGAATCACATCAGGCTTGAATGTTTCGACCGCTCTTAGCACCGCATCGCGCAGAGATGAGCGGAGAAGGAAGTCCACGACCCTTGAGCGACCGGTCACAAAGGTCCGCAACTCGGTCAAGGCCCGTGAGAAAAGCGGTTGCTCGTAGGTCAAATCGTATTCGACATGATCGGAGCAAAGCTTCGCCAACTCCAGATCGTCGACGCTCGACTTGGTCGGTCGTGGACTAATGAGCAGAATGTCATGGCGTTGTTTGAGTTCGGCGAGCACCGCATAGAGATGCAATTGCATGCCGTCGACGGGAGGAACCGGGTGGAAGTTGGTTGCTACGAGGATGCGCATTCGCTTCTCGCTGCGAAAGAGATGGTCTCCGCGATCATCTTAAGCAGACCGTTGTCCAGGGTCCAAATGCAATCAGCGCCCTCGATCGGTCCTCGTGGAACGCTCCGATAGCCATCCGACATCACGACTTGGTGTGGGGCATTGGCCGCGCGATTGCCGCGTCTCTGGGACGGCTCCCGCCGCTGCTGTCCTTGTGACCGAATGGCCCACGTCCCACTCGGATGCGTGACGCCCATTTAATCCGCCCGTAACCGGCACAAGGTGCATGCCGGTATAGGGCTCGATCACTCGTCTTTGCTGCCGGAATGGGCCAGCCAAAACATGGCACTCGACGGCTGAGCCGAGCGCAGGCACCGGCCTGCGGAGAGGGAGCGCCTCCGTTGGGAGGCGGACGGCGCTCCCTCTCCAATGCGCGCTGGACCGCCGTCTTCGCCGCGTCAGCGGGGAGCCGAGGTCACTCCCACTCGATCGTGCCCGGGGGCTTGCTGGTGACGTCGTAGACGACGCGGTTGATGCCCTTGACCTCGTTGATGATGCGGGTCGCGGTGCGGCCGAGGAAGGCCATGTCGTAGGGGTAGAAATCGGCGGTCATGCCGTCGACCGAGGTCACGGCGCGCAAGGCGCAGACATGGTCGTAGGTGCGATAGTCGCCCATAACCCCGACGGTGCGGACCGGCAGCAGCACGGCGAAGGCCTGCCAGATCACGTCGTAGAGGCCGGCCTTGCGGATCTCGTCGAGATAGATCGCATCTGCCTTGCGCAGGATATCGAGCTTCTCCTTGGTGATCTCGCCGGGGCAGCGGATGGCGAGGCCCGGCCCCGGGAAGGGGTGGCGGCCGACGAAGGCCTCGGGCAGGCCGAGTTCGCGGCCAAGCACGCGGACCTCATCCTTGAACAATTCGCGCAGCGGTTCGACGAGCTTCATCTTCATGCGCTCGGGCAGGCCGCCGACATTGTGGTGGCTCTTGATCGTTACCGAAGGCCCGCCGGAGAAGGAGACGCTCTCGATCACGTCCGGGTAAAGCGTGCCCTGCGCGAGGAAATCGGCGCCACCAAGCTTGGCGGCTTCCGCATCGAAGACGTCGATGAAGAGCCGGCCGATGGTTTTGCGCTTGGCTTCCGGATCGGCGCCACATTTGGCCAGCTCCGACAGGAAAAGCTCTTCCGCTTCAACATGGACGAGCGGAATGTTGTAGTGATCGCGGAACAGGCGCACGACCTCTTCCGCCTCGTTCATCCGCATCAGCCCGTGATCGACGAAGACGCAGGTCAGCTGATCGCCGATCGCCTCATGGATGAGGACGGCGGCCACGGCGGAATCGACGCCGCCCGACAGCCCGCAGATGACGCGACCGCTGCCGACCTGCTCGCGGATCTTCTTCTGCATCTCGGCGCGATAGGCAGACATGCTCCAGTCCGGCGTGCAGCCGCAGATGTTGACGACGAAGTTGCGGAGCAGCTTGCCGCCATCGGGCGTATGCACCACCTCGGGGTGGAACATGGTCGAGTAGAAGCGCCGCTCCTCGTCGCTGGCCACCGCGTAAGGCGCGTTCTCGGAGGTCGCCTTGACGCTGAAGCCGGCGGGCAGCTGCGTGACGCGGTCGCCATGGCTCATCCAGACCGGATAGCGACCGCCCTCCTCCCAGACGCCCTCAAAGAGCGCCGACGGCGTGACGATCTCGACATCGGCCCGCCCGAATTCGGCGGCATGGCCGCTCTCGACCTTGCCGCCGAGCTGCTGCGCCATGGTCTGCTGTCCGTAGCAGATACCGAGCACCGGCAGACCCGTGGAGAACACTTCCTGCGGCGCGCGTGGCGAGCCCTCGTCGGGCACCGAGGCGGGACCGCCCGAGAAGATCACGCCCTTGGGCTTCAGCCGCTGGAAGGCTTCGGAGGCCGACTGGAACGGGGCGATCTCGCAATAGACGCCGAACTCGCGGATGCGCCGCGCGATCAGCTGCGTGACCTGCGAACCGAAGTCGATGATGAGGATGGAGTCGTGGTGAGTTTCGCTCGTCATCGCGCTCGGTTAAGCCATCGCGCGATGCGGTGCAACGGGCTGTTTCCTGTGTCAGGCCCCGCGCTGGACGCAGGCCAGATAAAAGCCGTCGGTTCCGGTGCGCCGTGGCGAGAATTGCACGCCGTGTTCGGTCGCGAAGCGCGCCAGCAGGCTGAAGTCCCCCTCGGGCGACGCCAGGAGCTGCGGCAGAGGAACCGGGGCGAAGCCGCCATGCTTGGCGAGGAAACCGGAAATGGCCGCGTCGTTCTCGTCCGGCAGCACCGAGCAGGTGATGTAGGCGATGCGGCCGCCGGGCTTCACGAGCCTTGCGGCGCGGGCCAACACTTCCGCCTGGTCCTTGACGCGCTCGGCGAGCGCGCCCGGCCGCACCCGCCATTTCGCATCCGGATTGCGCCGCCAAGTGCCCGAGCCCGTGCAGGGCGCGTCGACCAGCACGAGATCGGCCTGGCCCTCGACATCGGCCAGCGGCTCATGGCCGCGCGAGCGCGGGATCCGGATCTCGGCGATGCCTGCCCCCGAGCGCGCCAGCCGCTCATGCAGCGGGGCAAGCCTGCGGCTGTCGAGATCGGTGGCGAAGAGGCGCCCCTGATTGTTCATCAACGCGGCCAGCGCCAGTGTCTTGCCCCCTGCCCCGGCGCAGAGGTCGATCACGGTCTGTCCAGGCTTTGCGCCGGCCAGAAGGGTGACGAGCTGAGAACCTTCATCCTGGATCTCGAAGCCGCCGGCGAAGAAGGCGGGCTCGGCTTGGAGCGAGGGGCCGCGCCCGTCATGGCCAGGCTGGAAGCGCAGTGCATCCGGCGACCATGCTCCTGTCTCCGGGTTCGCATGAGCAAGCTCGGCCAGCAGCGTCGCGCGCGTGGTCTTGAGCCGGTTGGCGCGGATGTCGATCGGCGCCCGACCGGCGAGCGCCTCGCCCTCCGCCACGGCATCGGCGCCAAAGGCCACGGTGAAGGCGGGCCAGAGCCATTCGGGAACGTCTGCGCGGACCCAGTCGGGCGCACCGGCGAGCGACAGGGCGACGAGCCGATCGACCTCCTCCGCCTCCAGGGGCGCGGGAGCGTGGTTCTCGCCGGAGCAGAGCGAGGCGATCTCCTCCAGACCGAGCCCGCGCAGCCGCGCCAGCATGCCGAGCAGCAGCGCGCGGGGCGCTTCCGAGCCCATGGCGAAGCTGCTCGAAGCCCTGCGGCGCAGTGCATCATAAACGAGCGAAGCGATGGCGGCCCGGTCCTTCGAACCGGCGAAGCGGCGCGACAGGCCCCAGTCCTTGAGTGCGTCGGAGGCCGGGCGCCGGCGCTGGATGATGTCGTCCAGCACCTCGATGGCGGCGCTGATGCGGGCGGCGGGCGTCATGGCGGTGAATTCCGGGGTCCGGACGCTCGTCGAAGCGCCGGCAATTTTGCGGGTCGATATCGAGATTGGTCGATTTCAAACATGACGCACGGTCATAGCGCGCCTCGCGTCATGCTCTTGACGCGGTCCTTCCACAGGCTGAAACACGAGGCAACTGCCTCTTGCAACAAAAGGTCCTGTTCATGCACCGTGCCGGCCATCTCGTTGTCGCTTCCCTGATCGCGCTCGCGCTCGCCGCCTGTGCCGCGCAGCCTGCGCCGGACCTGACCCCGCCGCCGGCCAAGCGTCTCGACGCCAAGACGACGCTGGAGAACGGCCCGCGCCGTTGAGACTTCCCCTCCCCGCAGCTATGGCTGCGGGGAGGCCACCAGGCATTCAATCGCCTGTCAGATCGCCCGATCAGGGTCGCGTCGGAAACGCCGTTCCAAGGATCGATGCCATGATGACGAAAACCCTGCTTTCCACCGGCCTTGCGACCGTCCTCGGCCTCGCCGCATTCGCGCCCCAGGCCGGTCTGGCGCAAACGGCCGCCGCCCCTACGCTGTCTGGCCAGAAGCCACTGATCATCGCGCATCGCGGCGCCAGCGGCTACCTGCCCGAGCACACGCTCGAAGCTTACAAGCTCGCGATCGAACAGGGGGCCGACTTCATCGAACCGGACCTGGTCTCGACCAAGGACGGCGTGCTGGTGGTGCGCCACGAGCCGATGCTGAGCGGCACCACCGACGTCGCGACGAAGCCGGAATTCGCCGGGCGCAAGACCAAGCGCAAGGTCGACGGCATCGACACCGAGGACTGGTTCGCCAACGACTTCACCCTCGCCGAGATCAAGACGCTCAAGGCAAAGCAGGCCTTCGGCGATCGCGACCAGTCGCATAACGGCAAATATGCGATCCCGACCTTCCAGGAGGTGATCGACCTCGCCAAATCCGAGAGCGCGCGCACCGGCCGCACGATCGGCGTCTATCCCGAGACCAAGCACCCGACCTATCACGCTGCGCTCGGGCTGGCTTTCGAAGACAAGCTGCTCGACATCCTCAAGGCGGCCGGCTGGACCGAGAAGACCTCGCCAGTGTTCATCCAGAGCTTCGAGACGGCGAACCTCAAATACCTGCGTCCGAAGACTCAGCTGCGTCTGGTCCAGCTCGTCGATGGCGATGGTGTCGACAAGGATGGGCGCGTCACGCTCGCGGCCCCGTTCGACCGCCCCTATGACTTTGCGGTGCTGGGCGACAGCCGCACCAACCAGGACCTGCTGTCCGCCGAAGGCCTGAAGCAGATCGCGACCTATGCGGACGGCGTCGGCCCCTGGAAGCCCTATATTCTCGCCGGCAAGCAGGTCATCGGTGCCGACGGCAAGCCGCAGGACCTCAACAAGGACGGTGTCATCGACGAGCGCGACCGGGTTCTGATCGCACCGACCAATGTCATCAAGGACGCCCATGCTGCCGGGCTGCTCGTCCATAGCTGGACATTCCGCAGCGAGCCCAAGCGGCTGGCGTCCGATTTCAGTGGCGATCCCGCAGCCGAGTACAAGGCCTTCCTCGCACTCGGCATCGATGGGATTTTCAGCGATTTCCCGGACACGGCCGTGAAAGCCCGCGACGGCAAATAACGCCTGCGTCGGACGCCAGATCTGTAAACACGAAGGCCCGCCCAGCGATCGCAGGGCGGGCCTTTCCGTATTTATCGAACCCGATCAGTCGCAGACGCGCTCAGTGCGGCGGATCTCGCCGCGTGGCGTCTCGCGAACCGTCGTGATGGTCCGGCAATCGCTACGGTCGCGGACACGGTAGTAGCGCTCGCGTTCACGGGCGCGCTCCTCGCGGCGGATATCACGGTCGATGGCACGCTCGCGCGGCGAGCGCGGATCGACCTGAACACCGCCCGGCCCGATGTTGATCGACTGGGCGTAGGCGCCGCCCGTCGTGATCAGGGCAGCCACCAGGGCAGGAATGAACGGCTTCATGTTGGGTCCTCCGATTTGCGAGGACAACCATCGCCTGCCGGTATTGTTCCCCCGCGTCTGCCATCGGTGCCGCGGCGGGCTCGCGAACGGCGATCGAAAATGCAGTGATTTCAAAGAATTGGCGCGCCGGATCGCTCCGGCGCTCCAATTGGGGTTTCCGCCGCGTGTCGTGGCTCAGTGCAAGATCTGGCTGAGGAACAGCTTGGTGCGCTCGTGCTGCGGATTCTTGAAGAACTCGTTGGGCTCGTTCGACTCGACGATCTGGCCGGCATCCATGAAGATGACGCGGTCCGCGACCTGGCGCGCGAAGCCCATCTCGTGCGTGACGCAGAGCATGGTCATGCCCTCGTCGGCGAGCGAAACCATGGTGTCGAGCACCTCCTTGACCATCTCGGGGTCGAGCGCCGAGGTCGGCTCGTCGAACAGCATGATCTTGGGGCTCATGCAGAGCGAGCGGGCGATGGCCACGCGCTGCTGCTGGCCACCGGAGAGCTGGCCCGGATACTTCGCCGCCTGCTCGGGGATCTTGACGCGCTTGAGATAGTGCATGCCGATTTCCTCGGCGTCTTTCTTGGGCATCTTCTTCACCCAGATCGGCGCGAGCGTCAGGTTCTCGAGGATCGTCAGATGCGGGAACAGGTTGAAGTGCTGGAACACCATGCCGACATCGCGGCGAATCTCGTCGATCTTCTTGAGATCGTTGGTGAGTTCCGTGCCGTCGACAATGATCTGGCCCTTCTGGTGCTCCTCCAGCCGGTTGATGCAGCGGATCATCGTCGACTTGCCCGAGCCCGACGGGCCGCAGATCACCAGCTTCTCGCCGCGCGAAACCTTGATGTTGATGTCACGCAGGACGTGAAACTCGCCATACCACTTGTTGACACCGATCATCTCGACCGCCGTCTCGGTGTTGAGCGAGGTCACTTTCAGCGCCGCCGGACGGGGATCCGTCGTCTTCACACTAGCCGTTGCCATGTTCGTGGTCCCTCTCAGCGTCTCTGGCCGGCGGCGAGGCGCTTCTCGACCGCGATCGAGTAGCGCGACATGCCCCAGCAGCACAGGAAATAGAAGACCGCGGCGAAGGCATAGCCCGTCGCGCGGGTGGTCGGCGTTGCCCAGGTCGGATCGACCAGCGTCGCCTCGATGGTCCTCAGGAAGTCGAAGATGCCGACGATGGTGACCAGCGTCGTGTCCTTGAACAGCCCGATGAAGGTGTTGACGATGCCGGGGATCACGATGCGCAGCGCCTGCGGCAGGATGATCAGCCGCATCATCTGCCAGTAGCCGAGGCCGAGCGACATGGCGCCCTCGTACTGGCCCTTCGGGATCGCCTGCAGGCCGCCGCGGATCACCTCCGCCATGTAGGCGGCGGCGAACAGGGCGACGCCGATCAGCGGGCGCAGTAGGCGATCGGGCGAATACTCCTGCGGCACGAACAGCGGAAGCATGGTGTTCGCCATGAACAGCACGGTGATCAGCGGCACGCCGCGCACGAACTCGATGAAGATCACCGAGAGCAGCTGGATCGCCGGCAGCCTCGAACGCCGTCCGAGCGCCAGCATCACGCCCAGCGGCAGCGAGAAGACGATGCCGACCGCCGCGATCAGGAAGGTCACCATCATCCCGCCCCACAGGCCGGTATCGACCCGCGGCAGGCCGAGCTGGCTGTCGAGCATCGCGATCAGCCCGAAGATGACCATCGCCACCAGGATCAGGCGCTTGGGCCGGTAGAAGCGCTTCCAGGGCGGCGCGGCTTCCTCCACGGCGAGCAGCGCCGGACCGGTCCAGAACCGCGCCAGCGAGGGCACGAAGGACAGCACCATGTAGAGCAGCGCGAGCGCGAAGGTGATCAGGATCAGGACGCGCAGCCGGCTCTCCACGGCGTCACCGCCCAGCAGCAGCATGTAGGCGCTGATCGGCAGCATCACGAAGAAGAAGAACGCGCCGACCTTCTTCAGCGGTGCCCGGTCCCACAGCATCCAGACCACGCCGATCGCGAACATCGCGAAGACGATGTTGACCCGCCAGCGCTGCTGCACCGGATAGGAGCCATAGATGAAGTACTGGAAGCGATCGGCGACATAGGCCCAGCAGGCGCCGACCGGACGGCCGGCCTTTTCCGCCAGGCAGGCATCGCGGTTGGCCCCGGTCCAGACCGCGTCGATGAAGTAGAACCGGAACAGCTCCGGCACGGTGGTCACCACGACATAGAGGCAGACCAGCGTCAGCAGCGTGTTCAAGGGCCCGGAGAACAGGTTGTTCCGGATCCAGGCGACGGGCCCCGCCACCGACAGCGGCGCGGCCTCCTGCTCCAGCGTCTCCTTGCGGACGAAGGCGTAGCGTGCGTTTTCGAGCGTTGCGTCGGTCATGTCGGCGCCCTCACCGTTCCACCAGCGCCATGCGCTTGTTGTAGATGTTCATGAACAGCGACGTCACGAGCGAGATGGTCAGATAGACCGCCATGGTGATGGCGACGACCTCGACCGCCTGGCCGGTCTGGTTCAGCACCGTTCCGGTGAAGACCTGGACGAGATCGGGATAGCCGATCGCGACCGCCAGCGAGGAGTTCTTGGTCAGGTTGAGATAGTTCGAGGTCAATGGCGGGATGATCACGCGCATCGCCTGCGGGATCACGACGAGCTTCAGCGTCGGGCCCGGACGCAGGCCGAGGGCATGGGCCGCCTCGGTCTGGCCCTTCGACACGGCCAGGATGCCGGCGCGCACCACTTCGGCGATGAAGCCGGCGGTATAGGTCGTCAGGCCGATCAGGAGCGCGACGAACTCCGGGAAGATCTGCAGGCCGCCGGTCAGGTTGAAGCGGCCCTGCTGCGGAAACTCGAACGAGAGCGGCTGTCCGGCGGCGAAATAGACCAGGAGCGGAACGCCAATGATGAGGCCGGCCGCGATCAGGCCGTTGGGATATTGCCGACCGGTCCGTTCCTGCTGCTTCTTCGACCAGCGGTGGAAGACGACCGCGGCGACGACCGCGAGCAGGAAGGCGATCACCACGGCCATGAAGCCCGGGGCGAACTGCGGATTGGGCAGGATCAGGCCGCGATTGTTCAGGAAGATCGAGCCCGGCAAGGCGATCGAGTTGCGCGCATCCGGCAGCGGCTTCAGCACCGCATTGTACCAGAAGAACAGCTGCAGCAGCAGCGGCAGGTTGCGGATGACCTCGACATAGATCATCGCGAGCTTCGCCAGCACCCAGTTGCTGGACAGCCGGGCGACGCCGACGAAGAAGCCGAGAAAGGTCGAGAGCACGATGCCGATCGAGGCGACCAGCAGCGTATTGAGCAGCCCGACCCAGAAGGCTTCGCCATAGGTCGAGCCCGATGCGCTGAACGGGATGAGCTTCTGATTGACGTCGAAGCCGGCAGCATTGTGCCAGAAGCCGAAGCCCGAAGCGATCTTCTGTGCCCGCAGGTTCTCGATCGCATTGGAAGCGGCCGACCAGATCAGGAAGCCGACGATCGCGATCAGGGCGATCTGATAGACATAGCCTCTGATCCTCGGATCATAGAATAGCGAGGCCCTGCTCGGTCGAACAGTTTCGGTCGGAATGGTCGCCACCTGTTACGCCCTTTTTTGATGCTCGTTGCGGCCCGCGATCCGACGACGGTCAGTTAACCGCCGTCGGCCGTGCCGTTCTTCTTGGGGCGGCGCGACGCCTGGGGCGCCGCGCCATCCGGTCAGCGGATCGGCGGGGCGTATTGCAGCCCGCCCTTGGTCCAGAGCGCGTTCTGGCCGCGCGCGATCTTCAGAAGCGAGCCGGAGCCGACGTTCTTCTCGAAGGATTCGCCGTAATTCCCGACATGCTTGATGATCCGGTAGGCCCAGTCATTGGGCAGGCCGATGGCCTCGCCGAACTTGCCTTCGGTCCCGACGAGGCGCTTGATCTCCGGATTTTCGGATTTCAGCATCTCGTCGACATTGGCCTTGGTCACGCCGAGCTCTTCGGCGTTGAGCATGGCGTTGTGCGTCCACCGGACCACGTCGAGCCAGTTGTCGTCGCCATGGCGAACCGCCGGTCCGAGCGGCTCCTTGGAAATGATCTCGGGCAGGACGATGTGGTCAGCCGGCACAGAGAGCTTCAGGCGCTCGGCATAGAGACCCGAGGCGTCGGTGGTGAAGGCATCGCAGCGGCCGGATTCATAGGCCTTGATCGTCTCGTCCGCGCTCGCGAAGGCCACGACCTCGTACTTCATCTTGTTGGCGCGGAAGTAGTCGGCGAGGTTCAGCTCGGTCGTCGTGCCCTGCTGGGTGCAGACCGAGGCGCCGGCAAGCTTGAGCGCGGAATCGACGCCGAGCTTCTTGCGGACGAGGAAGCCCTGGCCGTCATAGTAGTTGATGCCCGCGAAGTTGAGGCCGAGCGAGGTGTCGCGCGACATCGTCCAGGTCGTGTTGCGGGACAGCAGGTCGACTTCGCCCGACTGGAGCGCCGTGAAACGGTCCTTCGACGAGAGCGGGATGTACTTGACCTTGTTCGGGTCGTTGAAGATGGCAGCCGAGATCGCCTTGCAGAGGTCGACGTCGAGCCCGCTCCAGACGCCCTGGGCGTCAGGGATGCCGAAGCCCGCGAGGCCGGGGCCGACGCCGCAGGTCAGGACGCCCTTGGTCTTGATCTGGGCCAGCAGGCCGGTCTGGGCCTGGGCCCCGCCGACGCATACCGTTGTTGCTGCAGCGACGAGCGCCGCGGCGAAAATTGTCTTCATGCCATGTTCCCCTGTTGGCGGAACGGGTTCCTGCCCGTTCTCGGTTGCCTTGCAAGTCCCGGACCAAGCTCCCCAGCCTGGCGCCTCCTCCTTTTGGCCGAGTCATGGCCTTGATTCGTCACGGAAACCGGCGGGCGCCGCATGCCGCGGCGCCCGCCGAAAGATCTTAGCGAACCGGCGGGGCGTACTGCAGTCCGCCCTTGGTCCACAGCGCGTTCTGGCCGCGGGCGATCTTCAGCAGCGAACCCTGGCCGACGTTGCGCTCGAAGGACTCGCCGTAGTTGCCGACATGCTTGATGATCCGGACGACCCAATCGGAGGTCAGGCCGACGGTCTCGCCGAACTTGCCCTCGGTCCCGAGCAGGCGCTTGATCTCCGGGTTCGGCGACTTCAGCATCTCGTCGACATTGGCCTTGGTCACACCGAGTTCCTCGGCGTTCAGCATGGCGAAGTGGACCCACTTCACCAGGTTGAACCATTGCGGATCGGTGTTGCGGACCGACGGGCCGAGCGGCTCCTTAGAGATGATCTCAGGCAGCACGATGTGGTCGTCCGGCGCCGTCAGCTTGAGGCGCTCGGCATAGAGGCCCGAGGCGTCGGTGGTGAAGGCGTCGCAGCGGCCGGCGTCATAGGCCTTGACCGTCTCGTCGGACGAGGCGAAGGCGACGACCTCGTACTTCAGGTTGTTGGCGCGGAAGAAGTCGGCGAGGTTCAGCTCGGTCGTGGTGCCCTGCTGGGTGCAGACCGAAGCGCCGGAAAGCTGGAGCGCCGAGGTGACGCCGAGCTTCTTGCGGACCATGAAGCCCTGACCGTCATAGTAGTTCACGCCGGTGAAGAGCAGGCCGAGCGACGCGTCGCGCGTCATCGTCCAGGTCGAGTTGCGGACCAGGAGGTCGACCTCACCCGACTGGAGCGCCGTGAAGCGATCCTTGGCCGAGAGCGGAATGAACTTGACCTTGGTCGGATCGTTGAAGATCGCGGCCGCGACGGCGCGGCAGAACTCGACGTCGAGCCCGCCCCAGTTGCCCTGGGCGTCCGGCACGCCGAAGCCGGCGAGGCCGGTATTCGAGCCGCAGTTGAGGATGTTGCGCTGCTTGACCTGGGCCAGGGTCGCGGGTGCCTGCGCCGACACTGTCGTCGCCGTGAGGGCGAACCCGAGCCCTGCGATCGCGGCTGCCAAAATCTTTTTCATAGAACTCTCTCCCATTGAGGTCTCCTGCCCGGCCTCAGCCGGCAGGCCTTCATCGGTTCCATCGCCGGCGAAACTCGAGTTCGCTCGATTGCACACGAAATAAGCGACATCCCCTCGTCGTCGATTGCCAGAGCCCTACATGAGCGTCAAGCAAGGCTCCTCACCGGCGCCGCCCCTTGTCCGCTGCATACATCACATGCGAGTTTGTGGGGGTGGTCAAGCCTGACCCATTCCTCCCAAACACCCCCAGTGCCTACCGGTGCCATGAAAAAGCTGCCCCCGTCCGACTTCGCGCGCCTTAGCGAAAGAACCCGTCTCGTCATGGCCGGCCGTGATCCGGCCGACAGTTACGGCTTCGTCAATCCGCCGATCGTGCGCGGTTCGACGGTGGTCTATCCCAGCACCGAGGATTTCCTCGTCCGCAAGGCGCGCTACACCTACGGCACGCAGGGCAACCCGACGATCGACGCCCTGGTGGCCGCCTGCAATACGATCGAGGGCGGTGCCGGCACGGTGATCACGCCCTCCGGCCTGCTCGCCTGCACCCTGCCCTTCCTGGCCTTCCTCTCGGCCGGCGATCACGTCCTGGTGACCGACAGCGTCTATCGGCCGACGCGCATCTTCTGCGAATCGATGCTGAAGCGCATGGGCGTTGAGACGACCTATTACGATCCCACGGTGGGCGCCGGCATCGCGGAGCTGTTCAAGCCGAACACGAAGGCGATTTGGACCGAGACGCCGGGATCCCAGACCTTCGAGATGCAGGACATCCCGGCGATCGTCAAAGCCGCCCACGCCCGCCAGATCCTGGTGATGATGGACAATACCTGGGCGACGCCGCTCTTCTTCGACAGCCACAAGGCGGGTGTCGACGTCACAGTGCAGGCCGGCACCAAGTACTATGCCGGCCATTCCGACGTCCTGATCGGCACCGTCTCGGCCCGGACGCCGGAGCTCTACAAGCAGCTGCGCGCCAGCTGGGAGCAGCTCGGTGTCATCATCGCGCCGGAGGATGCCTTCCTGACGCTGCGCGGCATGCGCACCATGGCGATCCGCCTGAAGGAGCAGATGCCGGCCGGCATCGCCATGGCGCAGTGGCTGGCGGCCAGGCCCGAGGTCGCACGCGTCATGCACCCGGCCCTGCCGGGCGATCCCGGCCATGCCCTCTGGAAGCGCGATTTTACAGGCGCCTCCTCGCTCTTCGGCTTCGAGCTGGAACCCGTCTCGATGAAGGCGGTGGCGGCGATGCTGGACGGGCTCACCCTGTTCGGCATGGGCGCGTCATGGGGCGGATATGAGAGCCTCGTCCTGCCGTTCGACTGCAAGGCCTACCGCACAGCGACGACGCCGAACTTCTCGGGTCCGACGGTCCGTATCCATATCGGGCTGGAGGATCTCGACGACCTCAAGGCCGATCTCGAAGCCGGCTTCGCCCGGCTGCGCGCCGCCGCCTGAGCGGTCGGAGCGGGCTCGGCGTCGGACCGGGCCCGTTTTCCGGCGCGGGCCTAGCCGGGCCCCGCATTGGTGTCCTCGCCTCTTGCCCGGGCGCGGAGCACGAATTGCAGATTGCGCAGATAGACGAAGACGCCGAAGCCCTGGCCGATGATGAAGACCGGATCGCGCCGGTGCAGGGCGTAGACCAGCAGCAGCATGCCGCCGCCGATCGAGAACCACCAGAACGTCATCGGCACGACGGACTTCTTTGCCTTCTCGCTGGCGAGCCATTGGACGACGAAGCGCATCGTGAACAGCGCCTGTGCGACCACACCGAGCACGACCCACCAATCGAGGTTGTTGACGAAAACCTCGTGGAAGTAGTTGCCGATCTTGTTCTGCAGATCGATCAGCATCACCTGTTCTCCGTGACAATCTGCGGCACGCGCTTGCGGCGCCGGATCAGCCACCAGACCCCGACGAGATCGAGGACGCCGACCCAGAGCCGGTCGAAGAAGCCGTAGTTCGAGACGCCGCTGAGACGCGGGCGGTCGCGCACATCGACATGCACGACCTCGTAGCCCTCGCGTACCATCAGCGCCGGCATGAAGCGGTGCAGGGCGTCGAAATAGGGCAGCGCCAGATAGGCTTCGCGCCGGAAGCATTTCAGCCCGCAGCCGGTATCGCGCGTGCCGTCCTTCAGCAGCCGGCCGCGCACGCCGTTGGCGATGCGCGACTGCAGCTTCTTGAAGCCCGTATCCTTGCGGCCGACGCGCTGCCCCTGGACCAGCCCGGCCTGCATGCCGGCCTTCTGCAGCGCCTCGACCATGGCCGGCAGGAAGGCGGGATCGTTCTGGCCGTCGCCATCGAGCGTCGCGACGATCGGGGCACGGGCGTGCCGCACGCCGCTCCTGACCGCGGCGCTCTGGCCGCAGGATTGGGCATGGGTGACGATCCGCAGCCAAGGGCGGTTCGACGCCAGGGCCGCGAGCGCCGCCGGCGTGCCGTCGCTCGAGCCGTCATTGACGTATACGACCTCGAAGGCACCGAGCGGCGCGCAGGCGGCCTCGATGTCCGCCAGGAGCGGCCCGACATTGCCCACCTCGTTGCGGACGGGCACGACCACGCTCAGCAGCGGGGCAAGGGAAGAAGGTTCGGTCAAAAGAGCCTCATCCGGCAAAATGGCCCGCAACCTGCGTCAGCGAGGCGGACAGGGCAAGGAACTTTCGGGCACGGCGCCATTGCGCCGGTCTCACGGCCGCGCATAGACGGCCATCTCGAGCCGGCGGCCGCCATTCAGGTTGAAGCCGCGGATCGTGGTGACCAGCCGCGGCGTCAGCCCGGCCTGGGCGATCGCCGCCTGGAACGCGGCGCCGTGGCGCGCCTCGACGAAGGCGATGCGGCAGCCCGCCTGGTTCAGGAAGGCGGCAGCCTCGGCGCCGTCCGTCCCCATCGCGAGATTGGTTCCCGTCAGGAAGACGAGGCTCGGCTCGCGATAGCCCACGGTCATCACGGCCGGATCGGCGCAGCCCACGGAACGTGCGGCCTCGGCCAATCGTGGCGAGAGCTTGAGCGAGCGCATACTCTCGATGGCGAAGCCGTAGACGCCGACGCCGAGCAGCAGGCTCGCCAGCACGCAGCGCCGGAGCACGCCCTCGAAGTCGCTGCGGCGGAAAGCGGCGACGGCGCTGGCCGCGACGAGCAAGGTCAGCAGCAGGAACGGCAGCGCGAGATAGGGCAGCGTGCCGTCGAGCGACCAGTTGGCCCCGATGATGACGCCGATCAGGGCCAGCGGCACGAGCACGACGAGGAGCGCGGTCGCGACCGCGCCGCGGCGGAAGCGGTCGATCCCGCCATTGACGATCGCGAGCAGGAGCAGCGCGGTGATCGCCGGATAGAGCGGCAGGACATAGTGAGGCAGCTTCGTCGGTACCGCTTCGAAGACAAGCCAGGACGGCACGATCCAGGCGAGCAGGAACAACACCTGCGGCTCGCGGCGCCTGACCCAGGCGAAGGGAATAGCCATCGCGGCGAATGCCGCGGCCGGCCAGTAGGTGCCGAAGAAGATCAGCAGGTAGAGCCCCGGCGGGCCCCAGTGCTTCTCCTGCCCTTCGGCGACCTTGCCGAGCATGTCCTGGCCCACGCTGGCGGCAAAGAAGCTGCCGCCCGTCTTCCAGGCGATCGCGGCGAACCAGGGCAGCACGACCACGAGGCAGAGCAGCAGGCCACGCCCGAAGCGCAGCGGTGCGAGCCAGCGGAAACTGCGCTCGCGAATGCTCAGGACGAGAATGGCCAGGCCCCAGACCATCGGCACGATCGGCCCCTTCAGCAGGAGGCCGAGCGCGGTCGCGCCCCAGAAGACCAGCCAGTTGCGCGAACTCGGCACGAAGGCGAGCGAGCGCGTCCAGTCCAGCCAGGTGCGCGCCAGGGCGCCCAGGCTCGCGACGGCGCAGGCCGACAGCAGCGCGTCGGTCTTGGCGATGCGGGCCTCGACGCCCAGCAGTACCGCAGCCGCCATCAAGGCAGCGCCGAGCAGCGCGAAGCGGCGATCGACGAAAGCCAGCAAGGCCCAGTAGCTCAGCAGGACGGTCGCGATGGCGCCGATCAGCGAAGGAATGCGATAGAGCCAGATCTGCGTGCGCGCCTGCGGCACGCCGAGCGCCTCGGCGGCGGCGACCGTCGCGCTCTGGAGCCAGTAGATGCCCACCGGCTTCTTGTGGCGCGCTTCGTCCTGGAAGCGGATGTCGACGAAATCGCGCGTCTCGAGCATCTGCTTGCTCGCCTGCGCGAAGCGAGGCTCGTCGCGATCGAGCGGTTGCAAGGTGTGGAAGCCGGGCAGGAACGCGGCCAGCGACAGCAGGAGGAGCAGCGCACAGGCACGGGCATGGCTGGCCGAGGCCATGGCCACGAGACGGTCGAGCGCGGGCGTCAGCGAAAACATCGTGCATCCTCGCGACCGCTCGGGTCGCACCTGTCCTGAAGGCCGGGAATGGCGGGACCGGCTATCCCCGATAAGCCGGCGCCGCGATGACGGGCTTTTCGGGCACGATCAAGGCGAAGCCGCGCCAATGTCGGCCGGCGCGGTTTACGCCGCATGCTGCGTCGCGGCAAGCGGGCGAGGCATTGCGCGCCCGGCATGACAGTTCCCAGCGCGATTGCTAGCCTGCCGTTTCGCAGGGGGCGGGCATGGGCAGGCTGTTCTGGAAGGCGCTGCGCGCCGGGCTGTGGGGCCTGCTGCTTGGCCCACTCCTGGCCGTGATGTTCGTGTTCGGCGCGATGATGCTCGATCCGAAATGCGGTGCGGGCGATTCCGGCGGCTGCGCCATGGGGCTCCTCACCGTTCCCGTCGCGATCGCCCTGCCGAGCTTCGGCCTGTTCTTCGCGGTCAGCCTTCTGCGCGGCCTGTGGCAGCGCCGGCCGTCGGACCCAACCGCCACGATCAGGCGCCTACGCAATTGGGGCCGGGAAGAATGACCTGCCCCTGCCCCTGACTTACGCCTTCTTCAGGAACTCGGTCTTCAGCACGAGGCCCTTGACCTTCTCGGCATTGCACTCGATTTCGCCTGCGTCGTCGGTCAGGCGAATGTTCTTGACGAGGGTGCCGCGCTTGAGCGTCACCGACGTGCCCTTGACCTTGAGATCCTTGATCAGCGTGACGGAATCGCCGTCCTTCAGCAGATTGCCGTTCGAATCCCTGACGTCGCTCATGGTCTCTTCCCGCTTCGATGGGCGGCTTGTAGGCGCCGGCAACCGCCGCGGTAAAGAGCGATCCCCGCCCAATCCGGATGAGCAGCGTGACGGGCGAACGATCAGAGCCCGCCCGGCCTCGTCATCTCAGCGGAACGGCGGGCTGTACTGAAGGCCGCCTTGGGTCCAGAGCGCATTGGGGCCTCGCTGGAGCTGGAGGCGCGACTGCGATCCGAGATAGCGCTCGAAGGACTCGCCGTAATTGCCCACGGCCGCGATGATCCGGACGACCCAGTCGTTGCTGACGCCCATCGCCTCGCCGAACTTGCCGTCCAGCCCGAGGAAGCGCTTGAGCTCCGGATTGGTGGATTTCGTCATCTCGCGGACATTCGCCTGCGTCACGCCAAGTTCCTCGGCATTGACCAGCGCGGCGACCGTCCAGCGGACAAGGTTGAACCAGCCCTCGTCTCCGGTCCGGACCCAGGGACCCAGCGGCTCCTTGGAGATGACCTCGGGCAGGATGATGTGGCTGTCCGGATCCTGCAGCTTGAGTTTCACGGCCGAAAGCGCCGAGATGTCCGTCGTGTAGGCGTCGCAGCGGCCCGACTCATAGGCTTTGAGCGCCTCTTCCGAGGTCCCGAAGGCTGCCGGCTCGTATTTCATGCCGAGCTTGCGGAAATAGTCGGCGAGATTCAGTTCGCTCGTCGTGCCCTGGGCGACGCAGACTGACGCGCCGTCGAGCTTCGTCGCGCTGGCGACGGAGAGCTTCTTCGCCACCATGAAGCCCTGCCCATCATAATAGTTCACGGCGGTGAAGGTGACCCCCTGTCCGAGATTGCGCGACAGCGTCCAGGTGGTTGTCCGCGGCAGCACGTCGATCTCGCCGCCCTGCAGGGCGATCAGCCGGTCCTTCGAGGTCAGGGGAACGAACTTGGCCTTGTCCTGATCGTTGAAGATCGCGACCGCCAGCGCTCGGCAGATGTCGATGTCGAAGCCGTGCCAGCGCCCGGCCGCATCCTGGATCGAGAAGCCGGCGACGCCTGGGCTGGTGCCGCAGATGACATGGCCACGCTCCTTGATCTTGGCGAGCGTGCCGCTCGGTTGGGCCCAGGCTGGCGTGCTCGCGGCCGCGAGCGCCGCCAGGCCGAAAATCCATCGCTTCATGATGTTCCCCTTATTGTTTCGGTTACTTGCAGGCACAGTTCTCCTCGCGCGGCGGGCTTTGCGCCCATCGCGTCGGTTTCGTCCCGGCTCTTGTTGTCGTCTCAGGCGACCTTGGCGGTCGGTTTCTGCTCGAGCGCGACCAGGAGCGCGTCGAGGTCGTTCCAGAGGTCGTCGGCGTCCTCCAGACCTATGCTGATGCGCAGCACCGTACCGTCCGGTGTCCACGGATTGACCGTTCGGTCGCCTTTCATCGCCATGGGGGCGATCAGGCTGCGCGTGCCGCCCCAGGAGGCGCCGATCGCGAAGACCTTCAGCGCGGTCAGCGCCGCTTCGAGCGTCGCGTCCGCGACCGGCTTCAGCACGATGCTGAACACGCCGGAGGAGCGGCCCATGTCGCGCTTCCAGAATTCGTGCCCGGGGCAGGATGGCAGCGCCGGATGCAGCACCTGCTCGACCGCCGGCGAATGCGTCAGTCGCCTGGCGAAATCCTCGGAGACCTTGCCCATATGGGCGACACGCAGCCCCATCGTCTCGATGCCGCGCAGCGCGAGCTGGCATTCATCGGGAGAGACGCCGACGCCGAAGGCCCGCAGCGTCTCCTTCATCTTCTGGCGCAGCCCGATATCCGAGACCGTGACGGAGCCGAGCAGCAGGTCGGAATGCCCGCCGACATATTTGGTCAGAGCCTCGCAGGCGAAGTCGGCGCCGTGCGCCAGCGGCTTGAAGATCAGCGGCGTCGCCCAGGTGTTGTCGCAGCCGACGAGCGCACCCTTGGCCTTGGCCGCCTGCACGATGGCCGGCACGTCCTGCACCTCCATGGTGCCCGAACCCGGCGACTCGACCCAGACCAGCTTCGTCCGATCGTCGATGAGTTCGGCGATGCCAGCCCCGATCAGCGGGTCGTAGACGCCGTAGGCGATGCCGCGCGGCACCAGATAGTCCTCGCAGAAGCTGCGCACCGGCGGATAGACATGATCGGGAATCAGCACCTTGTCGCCGGGCATCAGGACCGACAGCATCACGATGGTCACAGCGGCCTGGCCGGACGGCACCAGCACGGTGCGGACGCCGCCATGCAGCGCCGTCAGCTGCGCCTCGAGCGTCCGCGTCGTCGGCGTGCCATGCAGCCCGTAGGTGTAGCCGTCGAAGCCACGGTACTTCCGCGCCGCGAAGCTCGCCGCGTCCTTGTAGACGATGGTCGAGGCGCGATGCGTCGGCACGGCAAGCGAGGCATAGCCTTCCTCGTCGACGGCCGGATGGTGAACGCAGCGGGTGAGATCATGCATGATGTGTCCCTTTCGAGGACAAGGCGTAAAGCCTTGCTCCGATGAGACAATCAGGCCTCGGGTATCGCTCGATGCCGGGATGTTATGCCGGTCGGGCGCCGCGCTCAGCGCGCCGCCATGAGGCAGTCGATGAAGTCGCGCACCAGCTGCGATTTCGGCCTGTCGAGCGGCAGGATCAGCAGGCTCTTGCTCTGCACCGCCGGCTCGAAGGGTCTGAGCACCAGGCGGCTCGGATCGGCGCCGGCAACGGCATAGGGGCTGACGAGTCCGACGCCGACACCTTCCGCCACCAGCGAGCAGACGGTCGAAGCATAGATCGTCTCGACGACGACATGCGGCGGCGCGGCCCCCGACTCCGCCAGGATCTGGTCGAGCCGCTGGCGCGCTCGGTCCTCCGGTACATAGGCGATGAAGTCGACACCGGCGAGGTCATGCGGCGTGATCGTCTCGCGCTCGCAGAGCGGGTGCCCGATCGGCATGGCGCAGAGCGCGCGCGGCGAGACGAAGGGCTGGTGCAGCACGCCGCTGACATCGATCTCGTCCGCGGCCAGCCCGAGATCGAAGGCGCCCGACACCACGCCGTCGCGCACGTCGCGCGAAGGCAGCACCATCAGCGTCACGGCGATGTCGGGGCGCATCTCCCGGAAGCGGCGTACCGCCCGCGGCACCAGCGAGGAGCCGAGGGCCGAGAGCGAGCCGATCCGGATCTGCCCGGCGCCGTGGTCGCGGATGCGCGCGGCACTTGCCCGCAACCGGTCCATGCCGCGAAAGCTCGCCTCGACCTCGGCATGGAAGAGCCTGCCCTCGGGGGTGGGAACGATGCGATTGCGGACCCGGTCGAACAGGCGGAAGCCGAGGGAGCGTTCCAGTTCGGCGATGGCCCGGCTGACACCGGGCTGGGTGACGCCGAGCAGCTCGGCTGCCCGCGAGACGCTGCCGGCCTTCATCACCGCGGCGAACAACTCGATCTGGCGGTTGTTCATCGCGTCTCCCGGAGACCGAACCGGCTGCCGCAGGCAGCCGGCCGCGCAGCGAGGCGGAAGCGCCGGCCAAGGCGAGAAAATGGCGAGCCCGGCTGGATTCGAACCAGCGACCAGCAGCTTAGAAGGCTGCTGCTCTATCCATCTGAGCTACGGGCCCTGACGCGGATGCCGAGGCCTCCGCTCTCAGTCGCTCAATGCGTCCACTGACCCAGACGCGAGTACTTGAAATTGTCGGAGTAGGCGACTGTCCGGCGCGTCGGCTCATTGGGCTGCTCGACGCGATAGGCGATGCCGTTGCGAGTCGCATAGGCCACCGCCTCGGCTTCCGAGTCGAACCAGAGCTTGAGCTGGCTCTTCATGTCGCCCGACGAGGTCCAGCCCATCAGCGGCTCGATCTGGCGCGGCTGCTCGGGCTCGTACTCCAGAAGCCAGCGCTCGGTCTTGGCCGTGCCGGATTGCATGGCCGTGCGGGCGGGGCGGTAGATGCGTGCGGTCATGGCTCTCGCTCGGCCCTCGCCTGATGTCCTGGATCACGCGATCCGCCGGACGGTCTCAATCCGGGGCGTCCGCACCGATGCGAACCGCCCCCAAACAATCGGTATGGTCGGGGCACCAGGATTCGAACCTGGGACCCTCTGCTCCCAAAGCAGATGCGCTACCGGGCTGCGCTATACCCCGACTGATCGCAAGTGCATCAAATAGCTTGCGAAACCATCGCGCAAAGTCCTCCGGACCTTGCCGCGATGCGCAACCGCATAGCACCACGCGGTCGTTTTGGGAACCGGAATTCCAGACGGAATTCGGCCCCGGCGGGCACCTCTCGTCAGGATCGGGCTGAAGCCGCCGCCAGGCCAGGCCCCTCGGCCCGCAAGCGTCCCGGGGATGCCCGTGACCGTGTCCGGTCGCCGCCTTGGGCCAGAGTTGATCAGTGGCCCCCTCAACGCTTGAACAGGGCGTGTTCGACGCGGTCGCCAGGCTTGATGCCTAGCGTCCGGCTGATGCCGCCATTGATCTCCAGCACAGACAGCACCGGCTCGCCGGAGGGGATCGTGCGCTGCGACAACGGTTCGGTGTTCTCGGCGATGCGGGCGATGGTGCCGTCGGCCCGGATGAACAGCATGTCGAGCGGGATGAAGGTGTTCTCCATCCACATCGCGACCGGCTCGACCCGTACGAAGTCGAACAGCATGCCGCGATCGGCCGGCAGGTAGCGCCGGTGCATCAGGCCCCGGGCGCGCTGCTCGGCGGTTCGCATAACCTCGACCTGGAAGGGGTGGCGCTTGTCGCCGCTGACGATCGACAGCGTCTCCAGTGCCGTAGGGGCTTGCGCAGCAGGCGCGGCCTGCGCCAGCTGGGGCTGCGTCGCGGCAGCCGGAGCGAGCGCCGTCAAAGCACCAGCGAGCATGAGGCCGGCTGCCGCCAGGCAGGCTGCGAGGGAACGGGTCTTGGCCGGCATCGGTCGTGGCTCCATGGCGTTCGCGTCCTCCGAACCTATGACGGCGGAGATGGCGATTCTTCGACAGATACCGGCCAAGCTACCCGGGCGGTCAAGCTTTTCATCAGCATGTCCAGCCTTGTCGTCTTTTCTTCCCGGCCGGCTTGCGGCAGGGTCGCCGCCACAGAACCTGGAGACCACCATGACCGCTCCGCGCCTTCACCGGCCGCACCGCTTCGTCGGGACCGCACTCGCCCTCGTCTTGCTGGTTCTGGCGAGGCCGGCGACCGCCGCCGATTTCCAGCTCGACAATGTCCGGCTCGACTTCGGCGCGATGGTGATCTCGGCGCCCAAGCTTCTGGTCAAGGGTTCGACCCTGGAGCGCGAGGCCTTCTCCGGGCTGCTCAACGGCAGGACGGGCGAGAGCGCCGTGGCCCGCATCGATCGGCTGAACGCCGCCGAGATCACCGCGCCGGAGCTCGTCTTCGAGCACAGCCAAGGCAAGCAGAAGCAGGTCACGACCTATCGCGACGTCCGCTTCTCGGAGCTGCGCGACGGCAAGGTGGCGCGAGGCGAATCGTCGGGCGGCACGCTGACCGGCGAGAGCCAGCCCGCCGGCAAGATCACCGGCACGCTGAAGCGGCTCGGCTTCGAGGGGCTCGACCTGCGGCAGACGGCGCGCGTCATCACCGAGCGGAGCGCGTCAGGTTCGAACGAGCCGGCGCGGCCGCTGTTCCGGCGCTTCGAGCAGGATGGATACACCGTCGACATGGGACCAGCCGGCAAGGTCAGCTTCGGCAAGGCGGTCGGCCGCGATTTCGCCGCCAGCGTCGGTGCGGAGCCGATGGGCGAGGTCGTCAACCGGCTCGTGGCGATGTCGGAGGAGGTCAATGCGCCCGGCGACAAGTCCGACCCGGCAAAGCGCGAGGCCGAAAAGAGCATGGGCCGCTCCCTGCTCGCCCTCTATGACCGCATCGACCATGGCAGCGGCGAAATCCGTGACATGACGATGAATGTCGTCGCGCCGAACCCGGATGGCAAAGCCGGGGCCAAGCCGGAGGCGGTCGAGGTCAAGATCGCTCGCATCGCCTATGGCGAGGACACGCCGGCGAGATCCGGCTTCGCCCTCGAAGGGATGCAGTTTTCGGGCGGCGGCGCCAAGGGGTTGATCGATTCGATCAGCTATTCCGGATTCTCCTTCGCCCCGGTCATCAAGGAACTGCAGGCTGCGCTGGCCAAGCCCGAGACCGATGCGGATACGATCGACTGGCGGCGCTACATCCCGACGATCGGCACGATCCGGCTGGCCGGTCTTTCGGTCGATGCCCCGCCCCTGCTGCCCAGTGGGCAGCCGATCAAGATCGGGCTCGGCACCTTCGAGCTGAAGGCGGGCGAACAGCTCAACGGCATTCCGACCAACCTCGTCGTGACCATCGACAAGCTGGTCGCGCCCATCACCGAGGGCGCCGGCAACCCGGCCGCCCGCGACCTGATCGCCATGGGGATTCGCTCGCTCGATCTCTCGGCCAAGCTCGACCTCGCCTGGGAAGCAGCGCGCAACGAACTTGCCATCCGCCAGATCTCGTTCGGCGGCGCCGGCCTGGCACGGCTGGAGGCCTCGGCCACGCTCGGCAACGTCACCAAGGACCTGTTCTCGAGCGATGCCGCCCTCGCCCAGGTCGCGGCTCTCGGCGCAACCGCGCGCGGGCTCAACGCCAAGCTGGAGAACTTCGGCCTTGTCGAGAAGCTGATCGCGAATGAGGCCCGCAAGGCCGGCCGCAAGCCCGAGGAGATGCGCCAGCAATTCGCGATGATCGCGAGCCTCGGCCTCGCCTCGATCCTCGGCCCCTCGGACGCCGCCAAGGCCCTGACGGCGGCCGTGTCGCGCTTCGCCGCCAAGCCCGGTACGCTGACGATCGAGGCCAGCGCCAGGTCGGCGAGCGGGCTCGGCCTTGCCGACGTCATCGCCATCACCGACCCGACCGAGATCCTCGACAAGATCAACCTCAAGGCTGATGCGCAGTGAAGTCAGAAGCTGATCCGGCAGGCGTGTTGCTGCCGGAGGATATCGAATGGCGCCCCGGCCCGCTGGTACGCTGGTGGGCCGGCCTGCCGAACTGGCTTGCGGGCTCGCTGCGCCGACACTTCAACCCCGACAACCAGACGCGACTGCATCTGGCCAAGCTGATCGCGCGGCGCCCGGGGCAGATCGCAGTGGGCGCCTTCACCTATGGCAGCCCAAAGGTGCGTTTCGCGGAAGCCGGCTCCAAGCTCACGATCGGCCGCTATGGTTCGATCGCTGACGGCGTCGAGATTCTGCTCGGCGGCAACCACCGGCTCGACTGGGTCACGACCTATCCATTCCCCGCCCTGCCCCGGCTCTGGCCAGAGGCCGTGGGCCATGACGGCAGTCACGCCTCCAATGGCGATGTCTCGATCGGCCATGACGTCTGGCTCGGATCGCAGTGCATGGTGCTGTCGGGAGTTACGATCGGGCACGGTGCAGTGGTGGCGGCTCGCGCGGTGGTGACGCGCGATGTACCGCCTTACGCAATCGTGGCGGGAAATCCGGCTCGCATCGTGCGCTCTCGCATGAGCGAGGAGCGTATCGCCGCCTTGCTTGCCAGCGCCTGGTGGAACTTGCCGGACGCCGAGGTGCGCCGGCTAATGCCGGTGCTGATGTCCGACCGGATCGAAGGCCTGACCGAGCGTCCGCGCTGACAGCGGGAGATCTCGAGAAACATTGTAGAAACACATTGTCATCGTCGAAGGCGCGCCCTACCAAGCCTGATCATTCCCTGATCTGGACGTTTGCATGCACGCCTCTGCCCAAGACAAGGCCCGGATCTTTCGCCAGGCCTATCTCGCCGACGTCGAGGCGACGCCACTCACTCTGCTTGATGTCGGATCTGCCATCGTCGACGGCCAGAGCCTGTCCAACCGCGACGTCCTGCAGAACCCCGGCTGGACCCTGCGGGGCATGGATATCGAGCCCGGTCTGAACGTCGATGTTGCCGTGGCCGACCCCTATCACTGGAGCGAAATCGAGTCCGGGTCCGTCGACGTCGTGACCTGCTCGGAGGTCTTCGAGCATGCCGAGTTCTTCTGGATCACGATCCTGGAGATCGCGCGCGTGCTCAAGGGCAACGGGCTCGCCTTCATCACCTCGCCGGGCGGAGGGCCGCGCCACCGTTTCCCGGTCGATTGCTGGCGCTTTTACGACGACGCCTTCCCGGCATTGGCGCGCTATGCCGGGCTCAACCTGCTCGAGGCGCAGGTCCAATGGGTCCCGGCTTACCGCAAGGGCATCCAGTGGCGCGATTCAAGCGCCGTGATGCAGAAGCCCGTGCGCGATCTGGCCGGCGCCCGCCTCGACGCCGCCCGCGGCGCGATCGGTCGCAGCCTGCGTGGAGCCGAACCCGCTCTGGACGAGATCGACCTTTCGCGGTTTCCGCAGGAACCCTGCCCGACCAGCCCCATTCCTGTTCAGAGCGGCAAGAATGCCTTTGCTGCCCGCGAAGCCGAATTGCTGGCCGGCAGCAGCGTGGCGCTCCGCAAGGCGAGGCTGGTGTTGCGGCAGCTGCGCGAGATCCGTCGGATCATCGCGACGCCGATACGTGACCTGCATCTGTGAGGCCTTGACGCTCCAGTGCCGTCGCGCCTCGGCGCCAGGCGATGGCGCCGGCGGCGGAGCCGGCATGGGCCGCCATCTTGGTCTGATTGAGAATCAGGCCGTAACCTATTGCTTTCGCTGTGTTTCGGACGACCGCGGCGAGCGACGGCCGGGCCAGCCCGTACTTGTTCGACACATAGGCCTCTGACCAGGCCAGATGCCAGCGCGCGGTGAAGCGGCGCGAGGCAGATGGCGCGGTCGAGCGGCCGCGCCCGTGCGCTGCCTCCGCCTCATGGACATGGATCAGCGCGTGCCCTGCGTCGCGCATCCGCCGGCACAGGTCGTCATCCTCGTAGAACAGGAAGATCGCGGGATCGAAGCCACCGAGAGACTGGAAGACCTCGCGCCGGATCAGCAGGCAGGCGCCGGAGAGGAACGGCAGGCAGGCATCGCCTTCCGGAACCGGCATCGAGCCGGTGCGGTTGAGATGCGGCGGCGAGAGCAGCGAGCGGGGCTGAAGGAAGACGCGGCCCGAAGGCTCGACGATGCGCGGCGCCAGCATCCCGGCATCGGGATAGCGATCGGCCGCAGCCAGCAATGCCGCGATTGCGCCCGGCCTGATCTCGACGTCCGGATTGACGATCAGCACATAGGGCGTGGTGCTGGCAGCGACGCCGTGATTGTTGGCGCGGCCGTAGCCCTCGTTGCGGGCATTGGCGATCACCGTGGCGCCTTGCGCACGGGCAATATCCGCACTGGCATCGTCGCTGGCGTTGTCGACGACGATGGCGGGAATGCCCTCGGCCGCCAGCGCCGACAGGCAGGCCGGCAGAACCTCGGCACTGTCATAGGTGACGACGATGGCGGTGATCGGGTTTGCGGGAGGCATTGGCGCCTTGTGGCCGCGATGGCTCACCCGACGCAAGCGAAATTCAGCGCCGGGTCAGCGCTGCGACGTCTCGCTGAAGGCTGGCCCGCTCGAATGAGTCGCAGGAGCGCGGCGCCTTGTAGGACTTCACGGCGAAGGCGGCATTGGCCGCCACGAAGCGCTGGCGTTCCTCGCGCGGGAGATTGGCCATGACCCGGCTCCGATCGACCCGGACGCCGCAATCATAGGCGCGCGAGACCTGCGACGCGGTGAACTCCGGCGTTCCGGGCATCGGCCCGATCGTGGTGCAGCCGGCCAGGCCAAGCAGCAGCGGCCAAGGCAGGACGCGTCCGAGGCGAGGAAACGGGACAGGCATATGACGCGGCCAGTTTGCAATCAGAGGGCGCTGAAGTCGCCGGCGCGCACCCGCGTCATCTTGTCCTTGACGGCCGCGCGCTCCTCGGGCGTGCAGGCCTGCGGCCTGATCCCCTGGTTGATCGTCTCGGCTTCGGAGACCGTGACATAGGTCGAGCGGGCGCTCGCAAGCTGCTCGGGCGTCGCACCGCGCGCCTTCTCGGCGGCGATGAAGCGCTCAAGCGTGTTGGCGCGCGGAGCGCCTGCCCGGCAGGCGACCGAGCGCGAGACCAGGCTAGCGAGTTCGGAAGCGCGGCCGGCGCTCGGATTGGCCGGGCCGGAGACGCAGGCGCCGAGCGGCAGCGCGACAAGGCAAGCGAGCGCGAACGGCCGCGCGGCGGGCAGGCAAGGCATCGTGGATCAGCCGTTCTTCTCGGGAGCGTTGATGCGCAGATGCGCCTCGCGGAGCTGCTTGGGCGAGGCTTCCGCCGGGGCGCCCATCAGGAGATCGACGGCCTGCTGGTTCATCGGGAAGAGTGCGACCTCGCGCAGGTTGGTTGCGCCGGCCAGCAGCATGATGATGCGGTCGACGCCGGCCGCCATGCCGCCATGCGGCGGTGCGCCATACTGGAAGGCGCGATACATGCCGCCGAAGCGCTCGATCACGGTCTCCTCGCCATAGCCGGCGATCTCGAAGGCCTTCACCATCGCTTCCGGCTTGTGGTTGCGGATACCGCCCGAGGCCAGCTCGAAGCCGTTGCAGGCGATGTCGTACTGGAAGGCCTTGAGCGAGAGCGGGTCCTGCTCGGTCAGTGCCTTCAGGCCGCCCTGCGGCATCGAGAATGGGTTGTGCGAGAAATCGACCTTCTTCTCGTCCTCATTGTACTCGAACATCGGGAAATCGACGATCCAGGCGAAGGCGAAGGCGTTCTCGTCGATCAGCCCGAGTTCCTGGCCGACCTTGTTGCGGGCAGCTCCGGCGAATTTGTAGAACTTGTCCGGGTTGCCGGCGGCGAAGAAGCAGGCATCGCCCGGCTTCAGCCCCATCTGCTTGACGATCGCAGCGACGCGCTCGGGGCCGATGTTGTTGGCGATCGGCCCCTGCCCCTCGCCGTCTTCCTTCAGCATCAGATAGCCGAGCCCGGGCTGGCCCTCGCCCTGTGCCCAGGAGTTCATGCGGTCGCAGAAGGCTCGCGAGCCGCCCTTCGGGCCCGGAATGGCCCAGACGCGGTTCTTCTCGTCCTCGAGGATGCGGGCGAAAACCTTGAAGCCGGAGCCGCGGAAATGCTCGGACACGTCCTGCATCACCAGCGGGTTGCGCAGGTCGGGCTTGTCGGAGCCGTATTTGGCGATCGCCTCGGCATAGGGGATGCGCGGCCAGTCCCTGGTCACCGACTTGCCGTTGCCGAATTCCTCGAAGATGCCGGTGATGATCGGCTCCATCGTCGCGAAGACATCCTCCTGCTCGACAAAGCTCATCTCGACGTCGAGCTGGTAGAACTCGCCCGGCAGACGGTCGGCGCGCGGATCCTCGTCGCGGAAGCAGGGAGCGATCTGGAAGTAGCGATCGAAGCCCGCCATCATCAGGAGCTGCTTGTACTGCTGCGGCGCCTGCGGCAGCGCGTAGAACTTGCCCGGATGAAGCCGGCTCGGCACGAGGAAGTCGCGCGCGCCCTCGGGCGAGGAGGCGGTCAGGATCGGGGTCTGAAACTCGGAGAAGCCGGATGCCTTCATGCGCTGGCGCATCGAGTCGATGACCTTGGTGCGCAGCATGATGTTGCTGTGCAGCTTCTCGCGGCGCAGATCCAGGAAGCGGTACTTGAGCCGCGTGTCTTCGGGATATTCGAGGTCGCCGAACACCGGCAGCGGCAACTCGCCGGCCGCGCCCAGCACCTCGATCGCGGTCGCGAAGACCTCGACCGCACCGGTCGGCAGGTTGGCGTTCTCGGTCCCGGCGAGACGCGCCTTGACCTTGCCGTCGATGCGCACGACCCATTCGGAGCGCAGCGTCTCAGCCGTCGCGAAGGCGGGCGAATCCGGATCGATCACGACCTGCGTCATGCCGTAATGGTCGCGCAGGTCGATGAACAGCACGCCGCCATGGTCGCGGATGCGGTGGCACCAGCCGGAGAGGCGGACCTGTGCGTCGATATCGCTCTCGCGAAGGGCGCCGCAGGTGTGGGAACGGTAGCGATGCAGGGTCACGGGACTGCTCTCTTCGGAAATCTGGCGGGCGCAACGGCGCGCATGCGGGCATGGTCGCGCGAACGGCTTTCCGCGTAAGCACACGCGGGCGGGCCGAATGTCAAGAACGCCCGCGACATGGCGATGCTCAGTCTGCTAAGAGCCAGCCTCATGAACCTGATCACGACGACCGCCGATCTCGCCGAAGCCTGCTTGCGCCTGGCCGAGCACCCCTTCGTCACCGTGGACACCGAGTTCCTGCGGGAGACGACGTATTACCCCAAGCTCTGCCTGATCCAGCTCGCCTCGCCCGACGAGGCCGTGCTGATCGACCCGCTGGCGCCCGATCTCGATCTCGCACCGTTCTTCGGGCTTATGGTCAACGAGGCTGTGGTCAAGGTCTTCCATGCGGCACGCCAGGACCTGGAAATCGTCTGGATGCTCGGGCGGGTGCTGCCGACGCCGCTCTTCGACACGCAGGTCGCGGCCATGGTCTGCGGTTATGGCGACTCTGTCGGCTACGAGCAGCTCGCCAACGACCTCGCCAAGGCCCGCATCGACAAATCCTCGCGCTTCACCGACTGGTCGCGCCGGCCGCTCAACGAGGCGCAGCTCGTCTATGCCGAGGCGGACGTCACCCATCTGCGCGCCATCTATCTCGCGCTGAAGGCCGATCTGGAATCGACGGGCCGCGAAAGCTGGGTCGCCGAAGAGATGGCAGTGCTGAACTCGCCGGACACCTATGAGGTCAAGCCGGAGAACGCCTGGCAGCGCCTCAAGGGCCGGATCCGCAAGCCGAAGGAACTGGCCGCCCTGATGGAACTGGCCGCCTGGCGCGAGCGCGAGGCGCAGCATCGCGACGTGCCGCGCCAGCGCGTGCTCAAGGACGATGCGTTGATGGACATCGTCCAGCGCACGCCACGCTCGGTCGAGGCGCTGGCGGAATTGCGCTCCGTGCCGAACGGCTTCGAGCGCTCGCGCTCGGGCGGCGAGGTCCTCGCGGCGATCGAGCGCGGCCTGTCGCTCGATCCCAAGACCCTGCCCCGGCTGGAGCGGGAGCGTGGCCGTGGCGGCAACGGCGCCGTGCTCGACCTGCTCAAGGTCCTGCTCAAGGCGGTCGCCGAGGCCGAGCGCGTCGCCCCCAAGATCATTGCCTCGTCAGACGACCTCGAGGCCATCGCCTCCGACGACGGCGCCGATGTGCCGGCGCTTCAGGGCTGGCGGCGCGAGGTCTTCGGCGAAAAGGCGCTGGCGCTCAAGAGCGGCACGCTGGGCTTGCGCGTCATCCGCGGCCGGGTCGTCGTCGGCTGAGCTTTCGCTGCTTTCGACGCGACGAGTACCCTGCGAAGGTCAAATTCCCGCAATCTCGTAGTCGCGGCCGAGCAGTTTCGCGAGCTGCTTCAGCCGGCCGGTGACGCGTTCGCTCGCCAACGGCATGAGATCTTCGGGAAGCCGCAGGATCAGGCGGCCATCGACGCAGGTCGCCGGTATGCGCGGCAGCAAGCCCGCCATCCCGGCCGAGAGCAGATAGGCGACGCGGAAAATCGCGGCCAGCAGCAGGGCGCGCTCCAGGATCGGCGGCGACAGCAGCGCGCGCAGGGCCATCGCGGCCGGCGACGAGGACTTCAGCCCGGCATAGCGATGGAAAATCGCAAGGGCGAGGAAGGCGCGCCCGATATGATCGATCCCGGTGAAGTAAGCGTGGGCGATGACGTTCATGCTCTGCTCACCGCGATAGTCCGGATGGGCGCGCCAGCCGATATCGGAAAGCAGGCAGACCGCCTCGATCATGCGCGGCGATAATCCCGGGTCCGGCAGGTCGGCGGTCTCCAGGATTGTGCGGGTCCACGCGATCAGTTCGGCGGCATGGCGAGGATCGCGCGCCCGCAGATGGTTGTAGTCGCGCGCGGAGCCGAGCAGCGGGTCGGCGGAGCGTTCCTCGGGCGAAAGCTGCTCGTGCAGCAGACCCTCGCGCACGCCCTGTGCCGAGATGATGACGGAGCGCGGCTTGCCACGCTTGATCAGCTCGTCGAGGACGAGAGCGCCATAGGCCAGCAGAGGACGCCGGGCCGAGGAGACGGAATCGATAGAATCGAGCCCCGTCAGGTCGGCCTTCTCCACCAGCTTGACGAAGTCGGCGACGTCCTTGGCCTGCAAGGTGTAGCCGTGCATGACGTTGAGCGGGTAGTTGACCTGATGCATGTGCAGAGTCGCGAGCGCGCGCCAGGTGCCGCCGACGGCGTAGAAGTCGCGGCCCTTCATCGCGGCGATCTGCGGCAGCCGGTCGAGCTCGTCCTTGACGATCTTCTCGGCCAGCTTGAGCGAGTTCTTCGAGCGATCGAGCAGCGCAAGGCCGCCGAGGGGGACGCTCGCCCCCTCCCCGACTTCGCCACTCGCGACGGAAATCAGTTCGAGACTACCGCCGCCGAGATCTCCGACGACGCCGTCGGGATTGTCGAAGCCCGAGACGACGCCCAGACCCGACAGCACGGCCTCGCGGTCGCCGGAGATCAGCTCGATCGGCTGGCCGATCGCCTGCTCGGCGCGGGCGATGAACTCCGGGCCGTTGCTGGCATAACGGGCGGCGGCCGTCGCGATGACGCGGATCTCGCCGACATGCATCGCCTCGCACAGGATGCGGAAGCGCACGAGCGCAGCGATCGCCTTCTCCATCGCGTCGCTGGCCAGCCGGCCGGTGGTCGCGACCTGGCGGCCGAGACCGGCCATCTCCTTCTCGTTGAAGACCTGGGCGGGTGCTCGCGCGACCATCTCGTAGACGACGAGGCGGACCGAGTTGGAGCCGATATCGACGATCGCCAGCGTGCCGGCGCCGAGCCCGAGGCGGCCTGGTGCGTTCAGGACCTCAGCCCTTGCGCCCCCCTCGCCGCGAAAGGGAACGGGGGCTGGAATTCGAGAGTGATTTTCCACGTCCTGACAGACTCGGGTTCGTCATGAAGTACATATGGGCGTTGAACGACTCTTCGTTCGGCGCCGGGACAATGCGTCGGGAGCCACCGTCGGGCAATATCGTCCAACTCTGTTCGTTGTCGAGGAAGTTTGCCAGCATGATCTGCTCGAGCAGCTGCTGATGGACGGTGGCGTTCAGGATCGGCGTCAAGGCCTCGACGCGCCGGTCGAGGTTGCGGGGCATCAGATCGGCCGATGAAATGTACAGCTTCGCCTTGGGCGATGGCAGGCCGTGACCGGCGCCGAAGGCGTAGACGCGGGTATGCTCGAGGAAGCGGCCGATGATCGACTTGACGCGGATGTTCTCGGACAGACCGGGAATGCCCGGTCTCAGGCAGCAGATGCCGCGCACGACGAAATCGACCTCGACCCCGGCCTGGCTCGCATCATAGAGCGCGTCGATGATCTCGGGATCGACGAGCGAGTTGCACTTGCCCCAGATCGCGCCCTTGCCGCCGGCCTTCGCATGCGCGACCTCCTCGGCGATGTCGGCGAGTAGGCGCTGCTTCAGCCCCACCGGCGAGACCGACATCTTCTCGAGTTCGGCCGGCTCGGCATAGCCGGTGATGAAGTTAAAGACCCTGGCGACATCCTGCGACATCACCGGGTCGGCGGTGAAGAAGGAGACGTCGGTGTAGATCCGCGCGGTGATCGGATGATAGTTGCCGGTCGCGATATGGCAGTAGCTGACGAGCTGGCCGGCTTCCCGGCGCACCACCAGCGAGAGCTTGGCGTGGGTCTTCAGCTCGATGAAGCCGTAGACGACCTGGACGCCGGCGCGTTCCATCTCCTTGGCCCAGCGGATATTCGCCTCTTCGTCGAAGCGCGCCTTGAGCTCGACCAGCGCCGTCACCGACTTGCCGGCCTCGGCCGCCTCGGTCAGCGCCTTGACGATCGGCGAGTTCGCAGAGGTGCGATAGAGCGTCTGCTTGATCGCGACGACATTGGGATCGCGCGCCGCCTGCTGCAGGAACTGCACGACGACGTCGAAGCTCTCATAGGGATGGTGGACGAGCAGATCCTTCTGCCGGATCGCGGCGAAGCAATCACCGCCATGCTCGCGGATGCGCTCGGGGAAGCGAGCATTGTAGGGCTTGAACTTCAGGTCGGGCCGGTCGACTCCGACAAGCTGCGAGAGTTCGCTGAGGCCGATCATGCCCTTGATCACGACGACTTCGTCGTCGTCGACCTTCAGTTCCCGCACGATCATCTTGCGCAGGTGTTCCGGCATCCCGCTGCTGATCTCGAGACGGATCACGACCCCGAGCCGCCGCAGCTTGAGCATCGTCTCGAAGACGCGGACCAGATCCTCGGCCTCCTCCTCGATGTCGAGGTCGGTGTCGCGGATCACACGGAAGGAGCCGGTCCCCTTGACGTCGTAGCCGGGAAACAGCTTGCCGATGAACAGCGAGACCGCGTCCTCGAGCGTGATGAAGCGGCGCAGGCTCTCGCGCGCGAGGTCGGGCAACTCGATGAAGCGATCCATCTTGATCGGCACGCGGATCAACGCATCGAGCTGGCGGCCGTCGCTCACCCGTTCGAGCGCCAAAGCCAGTGTGAAGCCGAGATTGGGGATGAAGGGAAAGGGATGCGCCGGGTCGATCGCCAGCGGCGTCAGGACCGGAAAGACGTAGTTCAGGAAATAGTCCTCGAGCCAGACGCGCTCGGGCCCTGCAATGTCGCCGGGGGCGAGCAGATGGATTCGGTTCTCATGCAGGTCGCGCTTGAGCTCGACCCAACGGGCCTGCTGGTCGTCGGTCAGGGCCGAGACTGCCTTGCCGAGCTCGCCAAGCTGTTCGGCCGGGGTCAGGCCATCCTGGCTCGTCGTGACGACGCCGGCCTTGAGCTGCTCGCGCAGGCCGGAGACGCGCACCATGAAGAATTCGTCGAGATTCGCCGCCGAGATGGAGAGAAAGCGCAGCTGTTCCAGCAGCGGGTGGTTGCGGTTGGAGGCCTCCTCCATGACGCGACGATTGAACTGCAGCCAGGACAGTTCCCGGTTCATGAAGCGCGACGGCGATTGCCGAAGCGAAATCGCCTGCTCACTCGGAATGGCTTCCGCGGCTTCGATGACGCTGGTTTGCGTGTTCATGCCCTTGGCTCTCGTTCGGGTCGCTGCTCTGGCCACGTTGGTCTCCTCGGTGGTCTTGAGCCATCCTACCGTGACACTTCGATGACACAGGACACACTATTTGAGCTGCGCTCGCCAGCACTTCGCGCGCCTGCGTCGAGCGGTCCACTTGCGTGCGCCGCTGTGCTCCTGTTTCGTGCCCCGAGCGGGAGAGACCTCCCCGGCGGGCTCGATCGGAGCCGCACCACTCGACCGAGGATCTCTTGAGCAGCACTTCCCATCATGACGAAGGCGACATCGTCTATCCGTCCGCGATCCCCTTCGTCCTGGCACATGTCGCCTGCCTCGGCGCTGTCTGGAGCGGCGTGACCGCGACCTCGGTCTGGCTCGCCATCGGCCTTTACTGGCTGCGGATGTTCGCCGTGACCGGCGGCTATCATCGCTACTTCTCGCATCGGACCTACAAGACCAGCCGGGTCGGTCAGTTCGTCCTGGCGGTTCTGGCGCAGTCGACCGCCCAGAAGAGTGTCTTCTGGTGGGCCTCGAAGCACCGACATCATCACCGCTATTCCGACACCGAGCATGACGTGCATTCGCCGGTGCAGACCTCCTTCGCCTATTCGCATGTCGGCTGGATCTTCAGCCGCGGCCATCACGCATTCGACGATTCAAGCATCCAGGACCTGACGAAGTTCCCCGAGCTGCGCTGGCTGCATCGCTTCGAGCTCGCCCCCGCGATCCTGCTGGCGGTGATCTGCTTTGCGATCGATGGCTGGGCCGGCCTCTTCGTCGGCTTCTTCTGGTCGACCGTCGCGGTCTATCACGCCACCTTCTGCATCAATTCGCTCGCCCATGTGCATGGCGACAAGGATTATGTGACCGGCGACGAAAGCCGCAACAATTGGTGGCTCGCGATCATCACGATGGGCGAAGGCTGGCACAACAACCACCACGCCTATCAGTACAGCGTCCGCCAGGGCTTCCGCTGGTGGCAGATCGACCCGACCTACTACGTCATCCTGGGCCTCTCGAAGCTGCGCCTGGTCTGGGACCTGAAGCAGCCGCCACAGGCAGTGATCGAACGCTCCCAGGCGTTGCCGCCGCGCGTGATCGAGCGCTCCGCGGAGCGGCTGGCGGCCTCCGTGCCGCTCGACCGCATCGTCGTGGCCTTCCGCGAGGCCTATGCCGCGACGCCGAGCCTCGCCGATCTGCACCTGCCGAGCCTGACGCTGGCCGAATTCAAGACGGCCCTCGGCGAGCTGCAGGAGCGCGCCGGCGATCGCCTGGCGGAGATCCAGCAGCAAGCCCAGGATGCGCTGAACACCTACGCGCTGGCGAGCTGGGATGCGTCGCGCTGGCATCTGCCCGTCCTGCCGACGCGCGAGGAGCTCAGCGAGAAGGCAGCCGCGATGTTCGTGAAGACGCCTTCGCTCGATGCGATCGTGACCCGCGCCCACGACCTCCTGGTCGAGGCGATGCATGCGCAGCTGGTCGCGCTGCCGGTCGAGGCGTCGCCCGGCAGACGCTGAGCCGGGCTCACTCCTCCGCCGACAGTCCCACTTCTGCGGAGATTCCTGCCAGGGCTTCGCTCGCGAGCGACCGCGTCACCCGGCGCCCGCGTTCGAGCGAGAGCCGGTCCAGCGCATCCACCAGTGCCCGTGCCGCTGCGAAGGAACGCTCCATTCGCAGCGCCAGCATTTCGATGATGCCGGTGTCGACGACCAGCTGCCGGTCGATGAAGAGCTTGACCAGCACCGCGCGCAGCAGCGTGTCGTCAGGCGGCTCTATCGTCGCATGCGGCGCGAGCCGCAGCCGCGACAGCAGGTCCGGCACGCGCAGCCCCCAGCGATCGGGCGCCTCACGCGCCGTCAGCAGCAGGTAGCCCCCGCGCGCCTTGATCGCGTTCATCAGGTGGAACAGCGCCGCCTCGTCGCGCAGGCCCCGATCGCAATCCTCGACAACCAATGCCCCGCCCGAGATCAGATGCGGCACCTTGTCTTCGATCACCTCGGAGGCCGGCACCGTCCAGGCATGCGAGGTCTTGGCCCAGATCGCCGCGAGATGGGTCTTGCCGGCCCCTTCGGGGCCGACGAGGCGCAGCCAGGCGTCCGGCCAGGCCGGCCAGGCCTCGACAAGCCCATAGGCCGCCTCGTTCGATGGGCCGATGAGGAAATCCTCGACGCCGTAGCGGCTGTCGACCGGCAGGTCGAAGGCAAGCTGGCGCGGTCGGTTCGGAAACTCGGGCATTTCGAATCTCGGATATCTGGCGCCTCAGGCATCGGTCTCGATGCGCGCCCGTGCCGCCGCGGCTCGCGTGGCATCTCCGCCGTGATAGATGTTGCTGGCGAGATACTGCCTGAGCGCAAAGCGGCAGAGCACGCCGATGACGGCCGCCAGCGGTACCGCCAGCAGGAGCCCGACGAAGCCGAACAGCGAGCCGAAGGCGAGCAGTGCGAACATCAGCCAGACGGGGTGCACGCCGATCGAATCTCCGACGAACTTCGGCTGGAAGATATTGCCCTCGAGAAACTGACCGGCAGCGAAGACGGCGAGCGTCGCCAGCGGCCAGGTCCAGTCCGGCCAGAACTGCACGATCGCGACGCCGACCGAGAGCACAAGGCCCGTCAGCGAGCCGACATAGGGGATGAACGACAGGAAGCCCGAGATGATACCGATCAGCGCGCCGAAATTGACGCCGAGCAGGCTCAAGCCGACCGCGTAGAAGATCCCGAGCAGCAGGCAGACGAGGGCCTGGCCGCGCAGGAAGCCGGCGATCGCGACATCCATCTCGCGCAGCAGCTGGCGGATGGTCTCGCGGTGGTCGAGCGGCAGCCAGCTGTCGACCGTCGCACACATCCGGTCCCAGTCGACCAGCAGGTAGAAGGCGATGACCGGCGTCAGCACCAGCAGCGAGAACACGCCGATGATCGCGGTGCCGCCGGTCCAGAGTGATTGCAGAACGCTGCCGACCCAGCTGGTCGCCTGGCCGACGAGATTGCCGAGCGAGTTCTTGGCTTCCTCGGTCAATTGGGCGCCGCCGAAGCGCTCCATCCAGGGCGCGCCCCGCTCCATCACCAGCGCCTGCAGCTTGGCAGCGTCGGCCGGCAGGCGGGCGACCAGCCCGGCCAGTTGCTGCCCCAGCAGCGGCGCCAGCAGCACGAGGCCCAGCACGAAGATCAGCAGGAAGACGAAGAGGATCAGGATCGTCGCCGCCAACCGGCTCATCCCTGCCCGCTCCAGCCGATCGGCCAGCGGGTCGAGCAGATAGGCCAGCGCCAGAGCCGCGATGAAGGGCAGCAGCACATCGCGGAACACCACGAGGAACAGCACGAAAACGGCAAGCGAGAGCAGCCAGAAGCCGATTTGGCGTTGCAGGGTCATTCTCAGGCCTTTCGCGGATCCGGCGGCGCGCGGTCATCAGATAGGGGGTGGCGGTGAATTGTCCAACCGGTGATCGTCGCTCCCGGTCCTGACACGGCGACCTCCGCGCTCGGTCATGCCGCCATGTGGCGCAGCCAGAAGGCGAGATAGGCCGTCATCGAACCGACCGTCAACAGCGTCACGAAGAGCTGTCCAACCTCGATCGCCTGGCCCGGGTCCACGCCGAAAGCTCGTGAACCGAGCACCAGCGCGGCGAAAATCACCTGCGCGCCGGTGTTGAGCTTGCTGACCACGAACGGTGAGATCGCTAGCGGTTTTCCCATCACCCAGGACAGGATCACCGCCGAGATGATCATGATGTCGCGCGACACGACCAGGACGACGAGCCAGGACGGGACCGCGCCGACCATTGCCAGCGTGATGTAGATCGAGACGATCAGCGCCTTGTCGGCGATCGGATCGAGATAGGCGCCCAGCTCGCTCGCCATGCCGCAATTCCTGGCGAGGTATCCGTCGATCGCGTCGGAGACGCCGGCCACGACGAAGACGATGAAGGCGCCCTGCCAGCGCCCGTTCAGGATCATGACGATCACGAGCGGGACCAGGAACAGCCGACCGATGGTGATCAGATTGGGCAGCGTCATGTCGTTCGGCTTCGCGGCGATCCGAGCGCGACGCTAAAGCATCGCACCGGAAAGCGGAAACGCGTGGCGTCAGCGGACCGCGGCGTCATTCTCGGGCGAAGTGAAGCGCCGACCCGAGAATCCCTTGCAGGAGATGCTCGGGACAGCCCCGAGCATGACGAGCGGCAGCCTCAGTCGATGTCCTCGACCTCGACTTCCGTGCCGTAGACGCGCTGGGCCAGCGACGCCTCCATGAACGGATCGAGCGCACCATCGAGCACCTCGGAAGGCGCGGTCGAGCTGACGCCCGTGCGCAGATCCTTCACGAGCTGATAGGGCTGCAGCACATAGGAGCGGATCTGGTGGCCCCAGCCGATATCGGTCTTGGAGGCCTGCTCGGCATTGGCCTTCTCTTCGCGCTTCTTCAGCTCGACCTCGTAGAGACGCGCGCGCAGCATGTCCCAGGCCTTGGCCCGATTCTTGTGCTGGGAGCGCTCCTGCTGGCACGATACCGCGATCCCGGTCGGGATATGGGTGATGCGCACCGCCGAGTCGGTCGTGTTGATGTGCTGTCCGCCGGCGCCCTGCGCCCGGTAGGTGTCGATCCGGCAATCCGACTCGTTGATCTCGATGACGATGCGGTCATCGACGACCGGGTAGACCCAGACCGACGCGAACGAGGTCTGGCGCCGCGCGTTCGAATCGAATGGCGAGATCCGGACCAACCGGTGCACACCGCTCTCGGTCTTGAGCCAGCCATAGGCATTGTGGCCCTTGAACTGCAGCGTCGCGGACTTGATGCCGGCGGTGTCGCCGTCCTGGTACTCGAGCGTCTCGACCTTGAACTTCCGCCGTTCGCCCCAGCGCCGGTACATGCGCAGCAGCATCTCGGCCCAGTCCTGGCTCTCGGTTCCGCCGGCGCCCGGATGGATCTCGATATAGGTATCGAGCATGTCGGCCTCGCCCGAAAGCAGGGTCTCGACCTGGAGGCGCGCGGCTTCGTCCTGGACCGCCTTGATCGCCTGCTCGCCTTCGGTGATGGTGGAGGCGTCCTCCTCCATCTCGCCGAGTTCGATCAGCGTCAGCGCATCTTCGAGATCACGCTCGAGCTTGGTGATGCCCTCGATCTGGGTTTCCAGCGAGGTGCGCTCGCGCATCAGCTTTTGCGCAGCTTCGGCATCGTTCCAGAAGTCGGAACCTTCCGAGAGGGCGTTCAGTTCCGCGAGGCGGCGTTGAGCGACATCCCAGTCAAAGATGCCTCCTCAGCAGTCCGATCGACTGCTTGGCGTTGTCGAGTTGCGTCTGGATTTCTGGGCGCATGCGAAGGGCCTTCCTGAATTGGCTCCGGGGATAGTGCCAGAAGCCCCGGGTGTAAATCCCGAAGCCGCTCAGTGGCCGCGGCGATAGAGATGATCTTCGCGCAATCCAAGCCTGCGGCAGGCCTGGACCGCAGGCGATGAGCGCAGCATCAGCCGATCGGCGAGCTGCCCCGCCAGCCGCAAAATCGGTGTTTCGCCACGACGGATGCCGAAGCCGGCGCCGAGGCCGAGGCGCTCGCGCAACCAGCCCGGCGTCGTCGACACGGCGGCCCGGACCAGCATGCGCTGGAATGGCCGCAGCGGTGCCGGAAAGATCGGTGCGGTGTTCATGATGTCGAGAAACTCGAAGATGATCGGCGAAGGCGCCAGGTCGACGCGCGTCCGCTCGAACAGGGCGTCCATCTCGGCCGTGGATCGCGGAGCCGTTGAAGCTCCATAGAGTCGGGCGGCCGGTACGGATTCCGCATAGAACCTGTCCCGATCCTCCGTGGAGAGCGGCCTGACATAGCGGTGATATGCCTCGCTGAACCCAAATCCCGCCGTCGCCTGGACCCAGTCCAGCAATTCCGGGTCGTTGGCGCGATAGGCAACGCCCTCAGGCGTGCGTCCAGCAACGGTATCGTGCCGCCGGACCACTCCCGCGATCATCGCTTCCGCGGTCGAGCGCGCTGCGTAGACCGTGACCATCGCCGCCAGACCCGTCCGGCGCAGGCGTCGCACCGGCTCCCTCCGGAAGGACGAGTAGTCCCAGACGCCCGTCCGCACACGCGGCTCGGCCAGTTCGAGCAGCACGGCGGCGACGCCGCCGATGAACAGGGCGACGGGGTTCTTGAAGACTTGCCACGAGACCGAATCGGCTCCGCTGAGGGCAGCCTCCCCGGCTGGGGCAGAAAAGTCGACGTCATGACCGCCAGCGGGCTGCAACAACTCGCGAGCGGCCGTATCGAGCTGCCTTGCAAGAGCGCCCGGCAATGGCAGCGGCGACGGCATCAGGATCGGCAGCATGGCTTCCCTTTCGCAGGCTCCGGCGGAGCAGGTGAAAGGGAAACCGGAAAGCGCAGCTTCCGTTCCGGATCCGGCCTGTCAGTACAGCCCGCCCGTTCCTGAGCCGACCGCGCGCCCGCCGCCCGGCGCCACGCTGAACGGTGTCATGCCGTCGCCCGCCGCGCCAATGACCGAGTAGCTGTCCGGCGGCGCCGTACCGGGCTTGAAGGCTTCGAGGATACCGCCCTCGCCGCCCGAGCGCATGCCGGTCTTGGGATCGACGCGGATCAGCTTGATACCGGCCGGGACGCGGAACGGCGTCGCTGGCTTGTCCTTGAGCGCAGCCATCATGAAGTCACGGAAGATCGGCGCGGCATACTGGCCGGCGGTGGCCGAGGTGCCGAGCGACTTCGGCTTGTCGAAGCCCATATAGACGCCGACGGCGAGATCCGGCGAGAAGCCGACGAACCAGACGTCCTTGGCGTCGTTGGTCGTGCCGGTCTTGCCGGCGAGCGGCTTGCCGACCGACTTGACCACCGTCGCCGTGCCGGCGTTGACCACGCCTTCCATGATCGAGACCATCTGGTAGGCGGTCAGCGGGTCGAGGACCTGGTCGCGGTTGTCGATCAGGCGCGGCTCGCGCTGGTCGGCCCATTTGGTCGCGTCGCAGCCTTCGCAGATGCGCTGGTCATGCCGGAAGATGGTGGAGCCGAAGCGGTCCTGGATACGGTCGATCAGCGTCGGGCGGATCTTCTTGCCGCCGTTGACGAGCATGGCGTAGCCGGCGGTCATGCGCATGACCGTGGTCTCGCCTGCGCCGAGCGACATCGAGAGCACCGGCAGCATGTCGTCATAGACGCCGAAGCGGCGCGCATATTCCGCGATCAGCGGCATGCCGACATCCTTGGCGAGGCGCACCGTCATCAGGTTCTTCGAGAACTGGATGCCGTAGCGCAGCGTGCGCGGCCCGGTCGACTTGCCGTCATAGTTGCTCGGCGTCCACATGCCGAGGCCGCCGCCCTGGTCGATCTCGATCGGCGCGTCGAGCACGATCGAGGACGGCGTGTAGCCGTTGTCGAGCGCCGTGGCGTAGACGAAGGGCTTGAACGACGAGCCCGGCTGGCGCAGCGCCTGCGTCGCGCGGTTGAACTCGGACTGGTCGTGGCTGAAGCCGCCGACCATGGCGAGCACGCGCCCGGAGAACGGATCCATCACGGTGATGGCACCGTTGACCTCGGGCAACTGCCGCAGGCGGACCTGGCCCGGACGGTTCTCCATCGGCTCGACATAGACGACATCGCCGACGGACACGGCCTGAGAGACGCGGGCGCGGCGCGTCCACTTGATGCCTTCGGCGCCCAGCGTCACGGTCTCGCGGTCGCTCTTGAGATGGCCGGAGTTCTCGCGCAGCGGGTGCAGGCCAAGGCGGGCCGTGTCGCCGGCGACATCCAGCACGACGGCCAGGCGCCAGGGCGCGACGTCGCCGAGCACCGGCAGGTCGCCGATGGCGAGCCCCCAGTCGCGGGCCGAGAGTTCGAGCTTCTGGATCGCTCCGCGCCAGCCACGCGCCTCGTCGAAGCGCACGAGCCCGTCGACCAGCGCCTTGCGGGCCATCAGCTGCATCTTCGGATCGACGGTGGCGCGCACCGACAGGCCACCCTCGAGCAGCTTCTTCTCGCCGTAGCGATCCTGCAGCTCGCGGCGGATCTCCTCGGCGAAATAGCCGGCGGCGATGTTGTTCGGGGAGACCGTGCGCGGATTGACGCCGAGCGGCTGCTTCTTGGCCGCCTCGCCGGCCTCGCGCTTGACGAAGCCGTTCTCGACCATGCGGTCGATCACGTAGTTGCGGCGCTCGATCGCGCGCTCACGATTGCGGAACGGGTGCAGATCGGTCGGCGCCTTCGGCAGCGCGGCCAGATAGGCCGCTTCCTGCAGGTTCAGTTCATGCACCGACTTGCCGAAATAGTTCAGGGCGGCGGCGGCAATGCCATAGCTACCCTGCCCCGGCGCCGGCGCGCCGAGATAGATCTCGTTCAGGTAGAGCTCGAGGATCTTGTCCTTGGAGTAGGTCGCCTCGATTCGCAGCGCGACCAGCGCCTCGCGGATCTTGCGCTCGATGTTCTGCTCGGAGCCGACGAGGAAGTTCTTCGCCACCTGCTGGGTGATCGTGGACGCGCCCTGCGGCCGGCGACCGGCGGAGCGGTTGCGGAAGTTGGTGATGGCGGCGCGCACGAGCCCTTCCGGATCGACGCCGACATGCTTGTAGAAGTTCTTGTCCTCGGCCGAGAGATAGGCCTCAACGATCAGCTTCGGCACGGCCTGGATCGGCAGATAGAGCCGACGCTCGCGGGCGAATTCCGCGATCAGCGAACCGTCGCCGGCATGGACGCGCGTCATCACCGGCGGCTCGTAATTCCGCAGCTGCGCCGAATCGGGCAGGTCCTTGGAGTAGTGCCAGAGGAATCCACCCGCAACGACGGCGCCGATCACGAACGCGATCGCGCCGGCGGCGAACAACCATCCGAATAGTCGCAGGATAAAGCGCATCTCAGGCCCTGGCCCTTTGCCGTTACCGCCCGTCTTCCCTCGAAGACGGCCTGTCGCAAATCACGTCTATAGCATGACGTAAATGGCGGAACCGTGGCCTTGCGACCACATTCCGTATCGTCCGCAGCCGCTTGCGGCCAGCCTCAGCGCCGGTTCTCCGCCGCCTTGCCGATTGGCGCCCGCGCACCGGTGAAATAGCCCTCGACGGCGGTCGCAACCGCCGCGACAGCCTTGCCACGCCACTCCGCCGAATTGAGCAGCTCGGCGTCCTTCGGGCTCGACATGTAGCCGAGTTCGATCAGCACCGATGGCACGTCCGGCGCGCTCAGGACCCGGAAACCTGCCGAGCGCAGGGGCACCTTGTGCATCTTCACCGAACCGCCGAGCTTCTCGACGAGGTTGCGGGCGAAGACGGCCGAGAAGGTACGAGTCTCGCGCTTGGCGAGATCCATCAGGATGCCGGCGACATCCTGCGTGTCCTCGCTGGCGTCGAGGCCGGCGACGGCGTCGGCCTGGTTTTCCTTGGCTGCAAGTCGCGCGGCTTCGGCGTCGGTCGCCCGTTCCGAACCGGTATAGACGGTGGCGCCGCGCACATCCTGTGCCTGCGTCAGCGAATCGGCATGGATCGAGATGAACAGATCGGCGCCGGCCGCCCGGGCGATGCCGACGCGCTCGGCCAGCGGCACAAAGCGATCATCGTCGCGGGTCATCAGCACGCGGTAGCGCCCGCTGGCCTCGAGTTGCTCCTTGAGCCTGACACCGAAGGCAAGGACGACGGATTTTTCGGAGATCGACGCCACGACAGCGCCGGGGTCGATGCCGCCATGGCCGGGATCGATGACGATGGTCTGGCGCGTCTCGCCGGCCGGCTTGGCTTGCGGCGGAATGGCGGCCGTCGCCTCCGGATCGCGCGCCGGCGTCGCCGCGACGGCGGCCTGGAATTCGGCTCGTGTCGCCTTGCGCAGCTCGATCACCAGCTCGCCGAAGCCGCCGCGCACCGGCCGCACTTCGGCTTTCACCACGACGGCGGGCTGGGCCAGGTCGATGATGATGCGCGCCTTGTCCGCCGTGAACAGGCCGAAGCGGAAGGCGCTGACGAAGCCGGCACTCTTGCGCGCCGCCGTCGGCTGAACCTGGAAATTGGTCGAGGGCATGTCGACGATCACGCGGTCCGGCCCCGCAATCACTGCGGTGGTGACCTCGATCGGGCGCGAAAGCGCCATTGTCAGCCGCACCGTCTCGCCGGACTGCTCCAGCCTGGCATCGGTCGCGACCGGAAACTCGCTCTGGGAGCGGCCGTTGCCCTGCGCGGTGACCGCGCCAGCAAGGCCTAGCCAGGCGCAAAGCGCCAAGCCCGCCAGAGGCAGGGTCCGTGCGAAGCGCATGCTGAATCCGAGACGGCGTGAGGGAGGCGTCAGGTCAATGATCCCGAACTGTCGTCACCAAGGCTTAACCATAGCGACGCGACATCCTAACAGTCGGTTACCACGGTCCAGCTGGGGGGAGAACCGCTGGTACGATACGGCCGGGCGATCTCGGCATGATGTGACTTGCAAATCACTGTCACCTGTCTGTAATGGGGAAGGTTGCTTTGCAAGGCCGCCCCATGGTGCGCATCCGGATCCGAGGGTCCGTCGGCGTCCGGGAACGGCTGCAAAGGGCCAGCTACAACGGATCGTCCGCAGGCGGTCGGAGCCAGGCGCGCGCGTTTTTTGCGCCAGGCCAACGTCTCGCGAGCGTGCAAACGCGGTGAGCCTCGTCTTTTTTGGGCAGGCGCATCGCAGGTCAGGACAGATGTCGGGGCATACGACGCCGCATAGACCATCGGTGAATCGTCAATACCTGCGGGACTGCGCCGGGCTTTTCGCTCGACCGGAATTCCCGAGCCGCCTTGCTGTCTCGATCGAACTCTCCCTCCTCCCAGACGCCGGCTCAAGCCGGCTTTTGCTCCTGCAACATGCCGGCTCCCACCGGCCTATGCGCGGCGCCCCTGCCCGCGGCAGCGGATCGTCATCCGCAGCCCGGCGGGTATCGCTGGCGGCCGCGCCCATGGAAGATTCATATGGCCAACAAGATGCTTATCGACGCGACCCACCCGGAAGAGACCCGGGTCGTGGTCGTCCGCGGATCGCGTATCGAGGAATTTGACTTCGAGGCCGCAAGCCGCAAGCCGCTGCGGGGCAACATCTACCTCGCCAAGGTGACGCGTGTGGAGCCCTCGCTCCAGGCAGCCTTCGTGGAGTATGGCGGCAACCGCCACGGCTTCCTCGCCTTCTCGGAAATCCATCCCGACTATTACCAGATCCCGGTCGCCGACCGTCAGGCCCTGCTCGCCGACGAGGCCCGCGCCGACCGCGAGGAAGAGCGCGACGAGGAGAAGCGCGAGAAGCGCGGCCGCCGCGACCGTGGCCGCCGCGGCGATCGTGACGGGCGGGCCAAGAAGGCTGCCGCGGACGAGACCGTTTCGGCTGAAGTCGAAGTCGACGGCGAGACCGTCCATGTCGAGACCGATGGCAAGGAAGCCGCCATGGTCAACGAGGGCGCGCCGGCCTTCGGCGAGTATTTCGCCCCGGCCGTCACTGAATCGACGAGCGAGGACGCCGCCGAGAACGCCGCGCCCCTGACCTTCGAAACGGTGGCCGTGCCCGCCGGGGAGGCCGCCGAGGCGTCGGATGCGTCGGGCTCCGACGACGAGGATCGCAAGACCGCTCCGGACGAGGACGGCGACGAAAACGGCCAGGACGAGAATGGCCAAGACGAGGACGAGCCGGAGCAGCTTGGCGGCGGCGATGCGCTCGATGACATGCCCGAGCGGCCCCAGCGTCAGTCGCGTCGCCAGTACAAGATCCAGGAGGTGATCAAGCGCCGCCAGATCATCCTGGTCCAGGTCGTCAAGGAGGAGCGCGGCAACAAGGGCGCGGCGCTCACCACCTATCTGTCGCTCGCCGGCCGTTACTCGGTGCTGATGCCCAACACCGGCAAGGGCGGCGGCATCTCTCGCAAGATCACCAACACCGAGGACCGCAAGCGCCTCAAGGAAATCGCGCAGGAGCTCGAGGTTCCCGAGGGAATGGGCCTGATCCTGCGCACGGCCGGCGCCTCGCGCACCAAGGTCGAGATCAAGCGCGACTACGAATATCTGATGCGGATGTGGGAGAGCGTGCGCGAGCTGACGCTCGCCTCGGTCGCCCCGGCGCTGGTCTATGAGGAGGGCAACCTCGTCAAGCGCTCGATCCGCGATCTTTACAACAAGGATATCGACGAGGTTCACGTCGCCGGCGACGAGGCCTATCGCGAGGCCAAGGACTTCATGCGCATGCTCATGCCGAGCCATGCCAAGAGCGTGAAGGCGTATCGCGAGCAGACCCCGCTCTTCGCCTCCTTCGGCGTCGAGAGCCAGCTCGACGCGATGTTCTCCAACACCGTCACGCTGAAATCCGGCGGCTACATCGTCATCAACCAGACCGAGGCGCTGGTCGCGATCGACATCAACTCCGGGCGCTCGACCCGCGAGCACAATATTGAGGACACCGCCCTCAAGACCAATCTCGAAGCGGCGGAGGAGATCTCCCGCCAGCTCCGCCTGCGCGACCTCGCCGGCCTCATCGTGATCGATTTCATCGACATGGAGGAGAACCGCAACAACCGCGCCGTCGAGAAGAAGCTGAAGGATTGCCTCAAGGACGATCGCGCCCGCATCCAGGTCGGCCGGATCTCGGCCTTCGGCCTGCTCGAGATGTCGCGCCAGCGCATCCGCACCGGCGTGCTCGAGAGCTCCTCGGTGCCCTGCCCGCATTGCGCCGGCGCCGGCATGATGCGCTCGACCTCCTCGGTCGCGCTGCAGATCCTGCGCGCGCTGGAGGAGACGCTGATCAAGAGCGCCTCTCACAACCTCAATGTCCGGACCCGCCCGGAGGTAGCGCTCTACGTGCTCAACCAGAAGCGCGCGCATCTCGCCGATCTCGAGGCTCGCTTCAACATCGCGGTGACGATCTCGACGGACGCGGCGCTGCTCGGCACCCGCTATTTCGAGGTCGAGCGTGGCGAGTTCGTTGGCAATGAGGGCCGCATCGTCCCGAGCAGCATCAAGGCCGAGGCTGTCATCTCCGATGCCGATGAGGATGCGCTTGACGCGGCGGCCGAAGCCGCGGCGCTCGACGCCGAGAACCGCCCCGACGAGGTCGACGCAGGCGAAGAGGGCTCGCGCGAGGCCAAGGCCGAGGGCGAGGCCCGCGGTGAAGGCGGACGCAAGCGTCGCCGTCGTCGCCGGCGGCGGCGTGGCGGCGAGCGGGACGCCAATGGGGCCCGTCTGGACGGCGCCAGCGACGAGGCCGATGGCGACGAAGGCGACGAGGACGGTGACGAGCCGGCGAGCGAGGCTTCGTCCAGCGAAGCCGTAACCGCCGCCGTGTCGGAAGAGCCCCCCCCCGTCGTCGCCGAAGCGCCTGCCGAAGCTCCCGAGCCGGTGGCAGAGGAAAAGCCGAAGCGTGCGCGTCGCAGCACCCGCAAGCCCAAGGCCGACGAGCCGAAGCCGGAGGCGGCGGTCGCTGCCGAAGCGACAGCTGCCGAGGTGGTCACGGCCGAGGCCGCTCCCGCCGAGGCCGAGAAGCCCAAGCGCAGCCGCTCCCGCAAGAAGGTCGTCCCGATCACGGAAGACGGCCAGGCGGCGGAGCCTGTCGCGGCCGAGCCTGCTCCTGTACCGGAGGCTCCTGCTGCCGTGGCTGTTGAGGCTGCTGCGCCGGAACCCGCTCCCGAACCGGCCGCGACGCCGGAGCCTGCGCCACGCGTCGTCGAAGAGCCGGTCGCCGTCGTGCTGACCCCGCCCGACCCGGACCGTCCAAAGCGCGGCGGCTGGTGGAACAAGCTGGCCGGCCGAGGCTGAATGAACACAGGGCCGCTGCGGGAGACCGCAGCGGCCCTTTTCATGTGCGACCTTGCGTTACGGGCGACGGAAGCATGCCGCCGCCCCGCCGGCTGGAGCGATCGATCGTGATGGCGCCGTGCCTAATCGCGCTGGCGGGCCTTGCCTAGCTCGCTTTCGGCATCGTCGGTTGGCTCGGCGTCGGCACACTCGGGCTGTTCGTGCTGTTCGTCGCCATCAGCATCGACCTCGAGGGTGATCGGCCGATCGGCCCTCAGATGACGCCCGGGCTCCATGCCAGCCAGTATCGCGCCGAGGCGCTCGCGAACCAGCGCGACCGGGCCGCGCGGCGCTCCGACATTTCGGCGATGCTCGCGGCAACGCGGCTCGCCATGCTGGCCGGGGCCGGGCTCGTCGCCATCGGCTTCGGCATGCTCTTCCTGGCCTGAGGCGGCCTCAACCCGCGGCGGGCGCCAACGGGTTTGGTGGCAGAGTGGCCATGGTCGCGGCGGCCCCGGATGGTGCCCCGCCTTCCCCGCCCCGCACCGTGACGGCATTCGAGGCGAAGGGGATGTGGGCCTCGTTCAGCGCGCGATAGACCCGTTTCAGCGACTCGCGCTGGAGCATCGAGGAATAGGCCGGCTTCGAGGTGAACTTCAGCCGGATCACGACGGCCGTGTCGGTGATGTCGGCGACGCCCTGCATCTTGAGCTGGGCGATGAAATGTGGCCCGAATTCCGGATCGTCGAGCAGTGCCAGCCCGACCTTCTTGATCGCCTTGCGCGCCTGTTCGAGATCGGCCGAGTGATCGAGCCGGACATTGAACTTGATCGTCGCCCAGTCGCGGCTGGCATTGGTGAGCGACTGGATCTGGCCGAAGGGAATGGTGTGGATCTGCCCGCTCTGGTGGCGCATCTGGATCGAACGCAGCGAGATCTTCTCGACCGTGCCCTTGAGCCGCCCGGTGTCGACATATTCGCCGACACGGAAGGCATCCTCCAGCATGAAGAAGAAGCCAGAGACGATGTCGCGCACCAGCGCCTGCGAGCCGAAGGAGATGGCGAGGCCGAGGATGCCGAAACCGGCGAGCAGCGGGCCGATATCGACGCCGAGCCGCGACAGCACGACCAGCCCCGTCAGGCCGACGACGGCCGCGAGGACGACGCCGCGCAGCACCGGCATGACCGTCGCGAGCCGGGACGGGACGCTCGCCTCGACCGCGGCGTCCTCGTCGATCGGCCCGCTCCCCGGGCGCCTCGGCGTGTAGGCGTCGAAGAACGCCCGGAGGAAGACCATCGCGACCCAGCCGAGGAAGACGAGCAGCGCGAGGCCCGCGGCCTGGCGCGTGAAATCGGCGAACTGCGCCGAGCTGACACCGAGCAGGAAACCGGCCCAGAGCCGTGCCATCACGTAGAGGCCGCCGACCCAGATCAGCCCGCCAGCCGCCGCCCGGAACGCCGTCCCCGCAGCCTTCGTCATCGGGGATGGCGGCGCGATGGCTGCCTGCTTCGCTTGACGGCATGCGATCAGAGCGGTCACACCAACCGCCACGACCGGCGCCAGCACGATGATGATCTGGCTCAAGCTGGCTGCCTCGACGAAGCGCCCGCCGCCGGTCATCATTGGCGCCGCCCGGCCGACCATCCAGATCGCGATCGCGCTGGCGATGTAGACCCAGGGCGTGATCGCGGCCAGCAGCCGCAAGCCGTGGCTGGGGACCGGCTCGTAGCGCAGCACAAGCGCCGTCAGGTCATGGCGCGCATCGTAGAACCACCAGACCTTGAACAGGGTGATTGCGATGCTCGTAATTGCCACCAACCCCGCCAGAGCCTGGCGGTTGGCGACCTCTTGCAGCAGCAACGCGCTCGTCACGATGATCGGGGTAGCGATCGCATAGATCGTCAGAATCGAGAAATGCCTGTCGGCGCGCGGCAGCGGCAAGAGGCGTCGCTCGGGAGCGCCGGGGGCGACCAGGAAGCGCCCGACGGCGATATAGGTCGCGCCGATCGCCGCGCCATTCGCCGCGGTCGCGAAGGTCGTCATCGCCAGGTCCGCGTCAGGCAGCCAGAACACGCGTGTCAGGCGGGCAAGCGCCAGCGCTAGCGCGATGCAGGCCATGTCCTGCAGCAGTCCGTAGCCCGAGGCCAGCAGCCGCGCCGTGAATTCAGGCCCTGCCGGCTGCAGGCGACGCGCGAACCATCGCGCCGTCAGCATGCGAAACAGCAGCGCCCCGGCGAGCGCGATCGCGACGCCTGCCAGGATGCGCAGCCCTGCCGAGGGGCCGGATGCGCCATTGCGGTTTGCCGCCCAGCCGCGCTCCCACTCGCTCGGGAGCTCGACGACATGAGGGATGGCCGCATTGCCATGGTCGAAGCCTTCGACGAAATGGTCCCAGAGCTCCTCGATGCGCGTCTCGGCTGCGGCGGTTGCAGACGGCGGCGCAGCGGGAGCCGGCGGCGCGGGAGTGGCGGTCGTGGCGGGCTTCGACGCGGCAGGCGCCGGCGCTTCCGGGGCGGCCAGACGGATCTCGACCTTGCGGCCGCCCGTGGCGAGCGCATCGACCAGCTTGCGAACGGTTTCGGGGGCCTCGTCGCCGCGCAAGTTCAGCGTGACTGGCCCCTCAGCCTGGGCTGGTGCCCGATTCGGAGACAGCGCGCACAGCGCGGCCAGCGCTGCAGCGGCGAGCCATCGCGGCGTCGCGGCCCGAGCCCGCTGTCGAATACCCTGCTTCGTCATCGCAATCCGCCCCGCTCACAGGCGCCTTGTCGGGCGCCCAGGTGGAGAATGCGAATGCCGCCGGGCGCTTGGCAAGTGCGCCGGTTCGGGAGCTTGTCAGCGGCGCTTCATCCAGCCATCGAGGCGCGATACCGCCTCCTCGCATTCCGTAAGCGAGCCGGCGAATGAGAGCCGCATCGTGCGCGCGCCGCGCGCTTCGTCGAAATCCAGACCGGGCGTAATCGCGACCCCTGCCCCGTTGAGAACATCCCGGCAGAAGGCCATGGAATCGTTCGAATATCGGCCGATGTCGCAATAGATGTAGAAGGCCCCGTCGACGGGCAGGAAATCGCCGAGACCGATCTCCGGCAGCGCCTTCAGCAGATAGGCCCGGTTGGCCGCATAGCCGGCCTTGATCGCTTCGCACTCCGCCGTCGCATCGAAGGCGGCCTCGCCCGCTACCTGGCTGAGATAGGGCACCGAGATCGAGAAGTTCTGCTGCAGCCGCTCGATCGTTCTGACGAGTCGCTGCGGCACGACGAGCCAGCCGACGCGCCAGCCGGTCATGCAGTAATACTTCGAGAAGGAGTTGACGATGATCGCGTCGTCGTCGGCCGAGAGGGCGGTCGTCGCCGGCTGGTCATAGGTCAGCCCGTGATAAATCTCGTCGGAGATGTACCAGAGGCCGAGCCGCCGGCATTCCGCCGCGACGGCGGCGATCGCATCGGGCGCCATCACCACCCCGGTCGGGTTGGCCGGGCTCATCGTCAGCACGCCGGCGAGCGGCTTTTCGCGATGAGCGCGGGCGATCAGCTCCGGCGTCAAAGCGAAGCGGGTTTCGGGGCCGACCTCGATCGCCACGGGCTCGAGCCCGAGTGCAATCAGGATGTTGCGATAGGCCGGATAGCCCGGCGCCGTGATCGCGACGCGTGCGCCCGGCTGGAAGCAGGCCAGGAATGCGAGGATGAAGCCGCCCGAGGAGCCGGTGGTGACGACGACGCGCTCGGCCGCCACGCTGACGCCATACGCGTCCTTGTAATGTCTGGAGATGCGTTCCCTGAGTGAATCCGTGCCCAGCGCCTGGGTGTATCCGATCCGGCCGTCCTCGAGCGCCCGCGCGGCAGCGGCGCGGATCGAGGCCGGCGTCGGCGCCGAAGGCTGGCCGACCTCCATATGGACGACCGTGCCGCCGGTGCGCTCGATCGCGGCGGCCTGGCTCATCACGTCCATGACGATGAAGGGCTGGACGCGGGATGCGCGTTCTGCCGGCAGCAAGGCGTCCTGTGGCGTAAGGACTGGCGTCGGAATTCGATCTAGCATCGTCTCGTCCGGCAATGACTGTCTGTCCGCGGGCGTAACCGACCCTGCCCGAGCCCGCAACCAGTGGCAAAGCTGTGAATTGACGCCTGCCGCATGAGGGTCGAGAAGCTGAACCGAGAAGCGTTTGCGAGCCTGCCGCCCCGGCTGCACGGCCGGAACCGAAAAGGATGACGACATGGCCCTGGACTTGGCCCTCCCCACCCTGCCCCGCCGGCTGGCCAACATGCTGCGGCCTCTGGGCCTCGCGCTCTGCCTGAGCGTCGCCGCGGCGACGGCTCCTGCGCTGGCCCAGGCGCAAGCCCCGGCCCAGACGCCGGCCTCTGGCCTCACGGCCGAGCAGCGCAAGGCGGTGGTCGCGCTGATTCGCGAGACGCTGCTCCAGAACCCCGAATTGATCCAGGAGGCGCTGGTCGAACTGGAGCGCCGCAACACCCTAGCCCAGGCCGAGGCGCAGCGCAGCGCGGTCACCGCCGAAAAGGCGAAGCTGATCGATCCGGCGACCTCGGCGATCGTGGGCAACCCGCAGGGCGACGTCACCATCGTCGAGTTCATGGATTACAATTGCGGCTTCTGCAAAAGGGCGCTGGAGGACGTTCGTGCACTGGCGAAGGAAGACCCCAAGCTCAAGGTCGTGATCAAGGACTTCCCGATCCTCGGCCCCGATTCGGTCGAGGCGAGCCGCGTCGCGGTTGCAGCGATGACTCAGCTTACCGGGGCGAAGTACTTCGATTTCCACAACAAGCTGATGGGCGTGAAGGGCCGCATCAACGGCGCCAAGGCACTCGAGATCGCCAAGGAATCGGGGGCCGACATCGAGCGCCTGAAGAAGGAGATGGACTCAGCCCAGACCAAGGCCGTGATCGAGGACACCGTCGCGCTGGGCGATCGGCTCGGGCTTACCGGCACGCCGGCCTTCATCCTTGGCGACGAGGTCATCTTCGGGGCGGTCGGCCAGGCGGCCCTCAAGCAGAAGATCGAAGCCGTCCGCAAATGCGGCAAGGCGACCTGCAACGGCTGAGGACGGCCATGCGCGCGGGGCGGCCGAAGTCTCGGCAGGCTTCCCCTGCCGGCCTGCAGCGTCTATGAGGGCGGCGTCTGCCGCCTTCGCGCGGCGCTGGAAACCACCCGCGCCATGGTCGCCGTCCACGTCCTCAACGGTCCCAATCTCAATCTGCTCGGCACCCGCGAGCCCGCGACCTATGGCGCGGTGACGCTGGCCGGCGTCGAAGAACGGCTCAAGGCCAAGGCCGCGGCCGCCGGCGTCGAGCTTTCGTTCAAGCAGACGAACTACGAAGGCGAGCTGGTCACCTTCATCCAGCAGGCGGGCCTGGCCGGCGCCGGCGTCATCATCAATGCCGGGGCCTACACCCACACCTCGGTCGCGCTGCGCGACGCGATCAAGGGAACGGAGGCGCTGGCCATCGAGGTGCACGTCTCGAATGTCCATGCCCGCGAGGAATTCCGGCACCATTCCTATATGGCACCGGTCTGCGTCGGCGTGATCTGCGGCTTCGGCGTGGCCAGCTACGACCTTGCTTTCGACGCGATCGTGCCGCTTCTGCAGAAGCGCGCGACGAAATCGGCGGCCTAGCCCGCGGATCCGATCCACAGCGGGCGCCTCGCGGTGCCCGATTCAAGACTACGAAGACGGTGAAACCGCCATGGCGACCAAGAGCCCGATCGACCCCGAACTGGTCCGCGAACTCGCGCAGCTCCTGAACGAGACAGACCTTACCGAGATCGAGGTCGAGAAGGGCGATCTGCGCGTCCGCGTGGCCCGCAGCCTCACCGCGACCGTGCAGGTCCCGGCCGCCGCGCCGATCCTCGCCGCGGCCCCTGTCGTCGCCGCTGCTGTCGCCGCGCCGTCCGAAGGCAAGCCCACGGCCGCTCATCCCGGCGCGGTGCCCTCGCCGATGGTCGGCACGGCCTATCGCCGGCCCTCGCCGGACGCGAAGCCCTTCGTCGAGGTCGGCTCGATCGTGAAGGCGGGCGAGCGCGTGCTCCTCGTCGAGGCCATGAAGACCTTCAACGACATCGTCGCCCCGCGCGCCGGCAAGGTCGTCGCGATCATGGTCGAGGATGGGCAGCCCGTCGAATACGGCGAGCCGCTTCTGGTGATCGAGTGACCGGACCCGCGAGCGGCGAACCGAAGATGTTCGACAAGATCCTGATCGCCAACCGTGGAGAGATCGCCCTGCGCGTGCTGCGCGCGGCGAAGGAACTCGGCATCGCCACCGTCGCGGTGCATTCCACCGCCGACGCCAACGCCATGCATGTGCGCCTCGCCGACGAGAGCGTCTGCATCGGCCCGCCCTCGGCCCGCGAGAGCTATCTCAACATTCCGGCGCTGATCGCCGCCTGCGAGATCACGGGCGCCGACGCGGTTCATCCCGGCTACGGCTTCCTCTCCGAGAACGCCCGTTTCGCCGAGATCCTGGAGCGGCACAACATCACCTTCATCGGCCCCAAGGCCGAGCATATCCGCTCGATGGGCGACAAGATCGAGGCCAAGCGCACGGCGAAGGCGCTGGGTATCCCTTGCGTGCCGGGCTCCGACGGCGGCGTCGCCGACGAGGTCGAGGCGCTGCGCATCATTCGCGAGATTGGCCTGCCCGTCATCATCAAGGCCGCTTCGGGCGGCGGCGGCAAGGGCATGAAGGTGGTGCGTACCGAGGAGGAGGTCTCAGTCCTGCTCTCCACCGCCCGGACCGAGGCCAAGGCCAATTTCGGCGACGACGCCGTCTATATCGAGAAGTATCTCGAGAAGCCGCGCCATATCGAGATCCAGGTGCTCGGCGACGGCAAGGGGCACGCCATCCATCTCGGCGAGCGCGACTGCTCGCTGCAGCGCCGCCATCAGAAGGTCTGGGAAGAAGGCGGTTCGCCTGCGCTGAACGCCGGCGAGCGCGACAAGATCGGCAAGATCTGCGCCGACGCGATGGCCAAGCTCGGCTATCTCGGTGCTGGCACGATCGAGTTTCTCTACGAGGATGGCGAGTTCTATTTCATCGAGATGAACACCCGCATCCAGGTCGAGCATCCGGTCACCGAGATGATCACCGGGATCGACCTCGTCAATGAGCAGATCCGGATCGCAGCCGGTGCGCCGCTCTCCATCCGGCAGGAAGACATCGTCTTCGAGGGCCACGCCATCGAATGCCGCGTCAATGCCGAGCACCCCGCGAGCTTCCGGCCCTCGCCCGGCAAGATCGTCTCGTTCCATACGCCGGGTGGCCTCGGCGTGCGCGTCGATTCCGCGGCCTATCAGGGCTACACGATCCCGCCGCACTACGACTCGCTCGTCGGCAAGCTGATCGTGCATGGCCGCAACCGGGCCGAATGCCTGATGCGTCTGCGGCGCTCGCTCGACGAGTTCGTCGTCGATGGCGTCGATACCACCTTGCCGCTGTTCCGCACGCTCGTCCGCAATCAGGACATCCTGAACGGCGACTACAACATCCACTGGCTGGAAAAATTCCTCGCTGCCGGTGGAATGGAAGAGAAGGCCGGGGGCTGAACAGGTCGCATTGCGGTCGGGCGTGGCCCGACCGCCTCGGCATCAGTCCTGCCCGTCGCGAGATCCTTCGGGCAAGCCGGAGCACGACGCCTATCTCCGTTTGACACGCCGGCCGTCCCGCGCTCCCCTGCCGCCATGAAGGCCCGCTCCATCCCTGCCCGCGCCCCCGAGATCACGCCGGAGATCATGCTGCGCGCCTATGCCGCCGGCATTTTCCCGATGGCGGAGACGGCCGACGACCCGAACCTGTTCTGGGTCGAGCCGGAGCTGCGCGGCGTCATTCCGCTCGACCGCTTCCATTTGCCCGCTCGCCTCGCCCGCACCGTGCGAGCCGACCGCTTCGAAGTCAGGGTCGACAGCGATTTCGAGGCGGTCATCGCCGCCTGCGCCGAGGCCCGGCCGGATCGGCCCGAAACCTGGATCAACGGCCGCATTCGCGAGATCTTCGGCGCGCTGTTTCGGCTCGGCTATGTCCACACCGTCGAATGTTGGCTGGATGAGCGGCTGGTCGGCGGACTCTACGGCCTGTCGCTGGGCGGCGCCTTCTTCGGCGAGAGCATGTTTCACCGCACGACCGACGCATCGAAGGTCGCGCTCGTCCATCTCGTCGCGAGGTTGCGGCAGGGCGGCTACAGCCTGCTCGATGCCCAGTTCCAGACGGCCCACCTCGCCCAGTTCGGCACCCAGGAGGTGCCGCGCGCCGCCTATCAGCTCCTGCTCGAGCGCGCGATCGTCATGCGGGGCGACTGGGAGGTCTGGCCGGCCGGGGAGCGCGTCAGCGGGGCGCAGGCGCTGGCCGCGCTTCAGGCTGGCTGAGGCGCGACAGGGCTCAGTTGCTGCCCGCCGGGTCGCGCCCCGGATTGGTCGGGAAGAAGCGCTGGCGCGGCGCCTGGCGCGGCGCCACCGGCACGCCCTGCGGCGGCTGCACGTCGATGCGCTGGCCGGGCGGCGGCAGCATGTCGCCTGAAGGCAGGCCCGGCTGCTGGTTGACGTCGCGGGCCGGAGACGTACGGGGCCGGCGCGGCTCTTCCGCGATCGGTGCCTCCGGCTCCTTGGGATCGATGACAAGTTCGGTGCCGCCTTTGCAGTCGGTCAGCCAGACATCGTAGATCGCGTGCTCGACGCCGTGCAGACCGGGGCTGGCGGCATACATCCAGCCCGTGAAGATGCGTCGGTATTCGTTGTTGAAGGTGACTTCGTCGACCTCGGTGAAGCTCGTCGTCTGCGGCGCTTCGGTCGGAGGGCGCGTCCAGCATACCCGCGGCGTCAATTGCAGCGCACCGAACTGCACGGTCTCGTCGACCGCGACCTCGAAGGAGATGATCCGTCCCGTGATCTTGTCGAGGCCGGCGAAGACCGCCGTCGGGTTGCGGATGCGGTCGGCCGCAGCCGGGCCGGTCAGCGCGAGCGACAGGAGCGTGGTCGAGACCAGGCCGGCCAGAACCGGAAAGCGATGGGGCGACGGCATGGCGGCTTTACAAATCCCTGCGAGGGCGCGGCGAATCTGCGCGAGGGCGCGGACCGGCCGCGACGGCGCGCAGTAACACGCCAATCGCAGCGGAAAAAGGGCAACGGTCCGCTGCGCCTGCCGGTGTGTCAGCGGCCGGGCGTCCAGGCTTCGTAGTCGCCCGTGGCGGCCGGGCGCTCGCCCTCGGCCAGGGTCGAGCCCTTGGGACGGTAGGCCAGCGCTGTTCCCGTCCAGTTCTGCTGGTGCGGCTGCTGCCACTCGCGCGGCTCGTAGCGCTCTTCGGACGGGGCGACATCGACGGTGTGATGCAGCCAGCCGTTCCAGCCGGCCGGAATCGTCGAGGCTTCCGCCTCGCCATTGTAGATGACCCAGCGCCGCTGTAGGCCGAGCGCCTTGTCCTTCACCCCGCCCTTGGTCCGGTAGTAGACATTGCCGAACTCGTCTTCGCCGACACGCTCGCCGAAGCGCCAGGTGTGGAAGCGCGTGCCGATGGTCTGGCCGTTCCACCAGGTGAAGATCTGCAGCAGCCAAGGCTTCATGGGAATGCGCCCGTCGCGGTCGGTTTGTCTGCGGGACTTATGAAGAGGCGTGGCCGCGCTGTCCAGCCCGCAGACGCCGTGGCGCCACCAGAGCCGTCCATGCGCGCCCTCCAATGCCCTGCCCCCACGCCCGGCTCAGATCTGGCAAGCCGTCATGGTAAAGACCTTGCGCATGGCGGCGTCTTCACCGCGGCGGGGCGCGCGCAGGCCGCGCGGACCATCCTCGCGGATCAGGACGTTGCTGGGCAGCAGGCGACCGCCCGACCGCTGCAGGCTGATGACGATCTCCGTCTTGGGCAGCTCGGTCCGCATCGCCTGCTTGCCCGTCTCCATCGCAGCCAGGACGGCGGCCTCATTCGCGACGCGCAGCGTCAACCGCATGTCATTCTGCTCGACGCTCGCATCGACGATGTCGAATGTTGTGATCATGCGGGCGTCGCGGCGCAGCTGGATGCTGGTCCGGTCAAAGCGGAACGCCCGGGATTCGCAACCGAACCGGCTGTCCACAGGTCGCCACCAGCCGGAGAAAGCGGGCGTCAGCGGCTCCGCGGCCGGAGCGCAGGCCGCCAGCAGGACCGGTGCGGCAAGGACGAGGCGGTGCATGGCTGACGTCCCTTGTCCAGGATCGTGGCGACAATGCCATGGCAGCCCCTAAGGCCAGGTTCGCGGCTGGCGGTGCATTGCGTCGACTCCGGAAACCAAATCGCCACGATTCGGCCTCGATTCGGGACAGGAGCCGCCACGTCCTCGGCTGCGTCAACCAGCGTGCTTTCAAGCACTTGATAGCGCCGGTGCAGACGCAGCCTTCAGCGTCGGTTGCCAACCATGGCCTGGTGACAAACGGTTAACCACGTCTTTCGGCATTTGAGGGATTTATTCGGCCGGAGATTGTGGCAAACTTGCAGCAAGTTTCGAATCCTTCCGCGATTCCCAAGGCTTAGCGAGTGCCTTGAAACTTATCCCCACAACCCACACCTACCCACCAGATGTCGTGTCCACAGGGTGCGGCTCGCACTATTCCTTGACGTGACGTGTATGTCGGGACTAGATTTTGACCATCGCATGACGGCCGGCGGCACTCCCTCTGGAAGACTGCGAAGCTAGTTCTCCAGAGTGCTTACGGGCCTGCCGCCGCATCCGCCGACAACGCGGGAGCGAACGGGATTGCGCGTGCATTCTGGACGCGTCCGGGCCTGCAAGCGGGGCGACACCGCAGAGGACCCACAGGGCATTAAACCGAGTTGGACTGACATCAGGAGCCGGTGATCAACCGGCCGCGCGAGGCATCCGCCCGCGCCAAGCATTAGGGAATGACGGATCATGCGCATCGAGCGCCGCTATACCTCAGCCGGCCAGTCGCCTTACGCCGCGATTCCCTTCCGATCGGCGGTCAGCGAGATCCGCAATCCCGACGGTTCGATCGTGTTCCGGCTGGAAGGCATCGAGGTGCCGGAGGCTTGGTCGCAGGTCGCCAGCGACGTGCTCGCGCAGAAGTATTTCCGCAAGGCCGGCGTGCCGGCGCGCATGAAGAAGGTCGAGGAGAACGACGTCCCCTCCTTCCTCTGGCGCTCGGTGCCTGACGAGGCGGCGCTGGCCAAGCTGCCCGAGGGCGAGCGCTACGGATCCGAGATTTCCTCCAAGCAGGTCTTCGACCGCCTCGCCGGCTGCTGGACCTATTGGGGCTGGAAGGGCGGCTACTTCACCTCCGAGGCGGACGCCGCCGCGTTCCATGACGAGCTGCGCTTCATGCTCGCGACCCAGCGCGTCGCGCCGAACTCGCCGCAATGGTTCAACACCGGCCTGCACTGGGCCTATGGCATCGACGGCCCCGGCCAGGGCCATTTCTACGTCGACTTCAAGACCGGCAAGCTGGTGAAGTCGAAGTCGAGCTACGAGCATCCCCAGCCGCATGCCTGCTTCATCCAGGGCGTGCAGGACGACCTCGTCAACGAGGGCGGCATCATGGACCTCTGGGTCCGTGAAGCCCGCCTGTTCAAGTACGGCTCCGGCACCGGCTCGAACTTCTCGATGCTGCGCGGCGAAGGCGAGAAGCTCGCCGGCGGCGGCCGTTCGTCCGGCCTGATGTCCTTCCTCAAGATCGGCGACCGCGCGGCCGGCGCCATCAAGTCGGGCGGCCCGACGCGCCGCGGCGCCAAGATGGTCGTGGTCGATGTCGACCACCCGGATATCGAGACCTATATCGACTGGAAGGTGAAGGAGGAGCAGAAAGTCGCGGCCCTCGTGACCGGCTCCAAGACCGTCCAGAAGCACATGAAGGCCGTGCTCAAGGCCTGCGTGAACTGCGAGGGGGAAGGCGACAGCTGCTTCGACCCCGAGAAGAACCCGGCCCTGAAGCGCGAGATCAAGCTCGCCCGCAAGGCGCTGGTGCCGGACAACTACATCAAGCGCGTGATCCAGTTCGCCCGCCAGGGCTACAAGGACATCGCCTTCGACACCTATGACACCGACTGGGATTCGGAGGCCTATCTCACCGTTTCCGGCCAGAACTCGAACAACTCGGTCTCGTTGACCGACGACTTCCTGCGCGCGGTCGAGAACGATGGCGACTGGAACCTCGTCGGCCGCACCACCGGCAAGGTCACCAAGACGCTGAAGGCGCGCGATCTCTGGGAGAAGATCGGCCACGCCGCCTGGGCCTCGGCCGATCCGGGCCTGCACTTCAACACCACGATGAACGACTGGCACACCTGCAAGGCATCGGGCCGCATCCGCGCGTCCAACCCCTGCTCGGAGTACATGTTCCTAGACGACACGGCCTGCAATCTGGCCTCCGCCAACCTGCTGCAGTTCTATGACCGTGAGACCAAGGAATTCGACGTCGCGGCCTATGAGCATCTCTGCCGGCTCTGGACCGTCGTGCTCGAGATCTCGGTGACGATGGCGCAGTTCCCGTCGAAGGAGATCGCAGAACTCTCCTACGAGTACCGCACGCTCGGCCTGGGCTACGCCAATATCGGCGGCCTGCTGATGACCATGGGCCTCGGCTACGACAGCGACGAGGGCCGCGCGCTCGCCGGTGCCCTCACCGCGATCATGACCGGCGTCTCCTATGCGACCTCGGCCGAGATGGCGGGCGAGCTGGGCCCCTTCCCCGGCTACAAGAAGAACGCGGCCCATATGCTGCGTGTCATCCGCAACCACAGGACCGCGGCCCACGGTCTGGCCTCGGGCTATGAGGGGCTCGAGGTGACGCCGGTCCCGCTCGACCATGGCACCCTCGCCCGCCTCGGCGGCTCCGCGACGGAGATGTCGGAGCGCGCCCGCCTCGCCTGGGACCATGCGCTCGAGCTCGGCGAGAAGCACGGCTACCGCAACGCCCAGGCGACGGTGATCGCGCCGACCGGCACGATCGGCCTCGTCATGGATTGCGACACCACCGGCATCGAGCCCGACTTCGCGCTGGTGAAGTTCAAGAAGCTCGCCGGCGGCGGCTACTTCAAGATCATCAACGGCGCCGTGCCGGATGCGCTGCGGGCGCTCGGCTACCGCGAGAGCGACATCGCCGAGATCGAGGCCTATGCGGTCGGCCATGGCTCGCTGGCCCAGGCGCCCGGCGTCAACCATGGCTCGCTGCGGGCCAAGGGCTTCACCCAGGAGAAGATCGACGCGATCGAGAAGGACCTGAAGGCCGCCTTCGACATCAAGTTCGTCTTCAACAAGTGGACACTGGGCGAGGATTTTCTCACCGGCACGCTGAAGGTCCCGGCCGAGAAGCTCAACGACATGTCGTTCGAGCTGCTGCCCTTCCTCGGCTTCTCGAAGGCCGAAATCGAGGCCGCCAATGTCCATGTCTGCGGTGCGATGACGCTGGAAGGGGCGCCGCACCTCAAGACCGAGCACTACAACGTCTTCGACTGCGCCAATCCCTGCGGGCGTATCGGCAAGCGCTATCTCTCGGTCGAGAGCCATATCCGCATGATGGCGGCGGCGCAGCCCTTCATCTCGGGCGCGATCTCGAAGACCATCAACATGCCCAACGACGCCACCGTCGAGGACTGCAAGAGCGCCTACATGCTCTCCTGGAAGCTGGCGCTGAAGGCGAACGCCCTCTACCGCGACGGCTCCAAGCTCTCGCAGCCGCTGAACTCCGCCCTCATCTCCGACGAGGACGACGAGGATGATGCGGTCGAGGCGCTGGTCGCGGCTCCGATGGCGGCACGGGCCACGCAGGTCGCCGAGAAGATCGTCGAGCGCATCGTCGAGAAGGTGGTCCGCGAGCGCGAGAAGATGCCCGCCCGCCGCACCGGCTACATCCAGAAGGCGGTCGTCGGCGGCCACAAGGTCTATGTCCACACCGGCGAATACGCCGATGGCCGTCTCGGTGAGATCTTCATCGACATGCACAAGGAGGGCGCCGCCTTCCGCGCGATGATGAACAACTTCGCCATCGCGGTCTCGCTCGGTCTGCAATACGGCGTGCCGCTGGAGGAATATGTCGAGGCCTTCACCTTCACGCGCTTCGAGCCCTCGGGCTTCGTGCAGGGCAACCAGTCGATCAAGAACGCGACCTCGATCCTCGACTATGTCTTCCGCGAGCTCGCGATCTCCTATCTCGGCCGGCACGACCTCGCCCATATCGACCCGAGCGAGATCGGCCATGACGTGATCGGCGGCGGCGTCGGCCAGGACAAGGCGCCGGACGTGATCGCGCCGATCACTTCGACCCCCCTCGCCTCGACCGGCTTCCGCCGTGGCAAGCCGATGAACTTCCACGCGATCCAGGGCGGAGCCGGCGCGCCGGCCCCTCTCGAGACGGTGGCGCGTTCGGTCTCGAACGTCACCGCCTTCGCGAGCGTCGGCGCCACGGCGCTGAAGGACGAGCCCGAGGAGTATGGCGAGGCCGAGATGGCCAAGCTCGGCTTCGCAGCTCCTGCTGCCCAGCCCTCGGCATCGGAGCGTCGCGCCGAGGCGATCATGAAGGGCTATGTCGGGGATAGCTGCGGTGAGTGCGGCAACTTCACGCTGGTCCGGAACGGAACCTGCCTGAAGTGCAACACCTGCGGTTCAACGACCGGGTGCTCGTAGAACCGCATGCGTCGTTGTGAATGAAATGAGAGGCGAAGTTCCCCTTTTTTGAGCTTCGACTTCCGCAAATCACCATCTCAAATGGAGATGGCCGCGATAGATCCGGCGGCGGGCCTTAACCCGCCGCCGGTATGGCGAGACGAACAAAACGAGATCAGAGAGAGGCAGGGACAGCTCGTCGGTTGCAGAGCGACACACTTCGAAGGGATGGCGAGGATGAAACTTGGCGACCTCTTTGATTGGAGCGAGGCGACCGTCGTCGCCGAACCAGCGCAGCCGCCAGTAGCGCCGGAACCGCTTCGGCTGTTGCATCTCCCGGAGTTGCGCTTCGTAGAACGGCTGCGCGTCGGAATGCGCTTCTGCCTATTGGCTCCCGCCGGCGATCATCCCGTCAAGCGTGTTTCTTCGCGTCGCATTTCCTCGAAGCGCACAGCGCCCCTGCACCATCTTTTGAACGGCGATGTCATCGCCGTCGTCGACAAGAAGCTATCTAGCATTCCGGCAGACATCACCGGCGTGCTGATCGAGGAGCCGGGCCGGCGGGCGCGGTGGCAGGCGCATCGGCGGCTCGATGATTTCGAAGCCCGCTTCAAGGCCACCCCTTTGGACGTTGCAGCTGACATCGAAAAGTCCTGGCGCGAAGGGTTCCGCTTTAAGACCGAGATCGCGGACGAGAACGGCCGCGTCGCTCCAAGCGACGAGGGTCTACGGCCACCTCAGATAGGAGCCTTGCACGCAATCGGCGCGCATTGGAGCATCTTCGCGACGGAACCGGCGACGGTTGTCATGCCGACCGGCACCGGCAAGACCGAGACGATGATCTGCACGGTCGTGAACTACCGTCGCGGCCCGACCCTCGTCGGCGTTCCCTCGGACGCGCTCCGGTGGCAGACCGCGCGGAAATTCGAAACCCTCGGCCTGTTGCGGAAGCTCGGGCTGGTCAATGAGGACATGCACAATCCTATCGTCGGAATTGTCCTGAAAGAGCCCAAGACCAAGGACGACCTGGAGCTTTTCCGGGGATGCAACGTCGTAATCGGCGTTATGGCCTCCATCGCCAAGTCCACGAGCGCGTCGCTGCTTCCCGATATGGCGGCGCTGATCGGCACTCTCTTCGTCGATGAGGCGCATCATGTCGCCGCCGACACGTGGAGCGCCTTCCGGAAGCATTTCAAGAACCATCGAGTGGTTCAGTTTACCGCGACGCCATTCCGCCAGGACGGCAAGCTCGTCGATGGCCGGGTGATTTTCGGCTACCCGTTGGCCGCCGCCCAGAAGGATGGCTACTTCAAGCCCATCAAGTTCGTGTCGATCTTCCAGATCGATGCCGAGAAGGCCGACGAGGAGATGGCCTATGAGGCCCTGCAGGCGTTGAGGAGCGACCTTGATGCGGACCGCAACCATCTCCTCATGGCCAGATGCGCTCGCATCCCCAAGGGCACTCATCTGCTTGACCTATATCAGCGCTTAGCACCCGATCTGAATCCAATCCTGGTCCACTCGGACATGCCGGAGGCCGAGGTTTCTCGGCTGCTCGACGAGCTTCGGTCGGGCCGAAGCCGCATCGTTGTCTGCGTCAACATGCTCGGAGAGGGTTTCGACCTGCCAGAGCTCAAGATCGCCGTGCTGCACGACCTTCACAAAAGTCTTCCTGTCCTGCTCCAGTTCACCGGTCGGTTCACGCGAAGCTCCGGCGACCGCATCGGTGATGCGACGGTGGTCGCGAACATTGCGGATCCAAAGGTCTCCGCGAAGCTCGAACGGCTTTACAGCGAGAGCGCGGACTGGAACCAGCTGCTCAGCGAGGCGAGCTCAAACGCGGCGCGCGAGCACGCCGAGTTAATCGAATTCCTGCGAAACTCCACCGACTTCATACCGGAGGAGAACCTGGAAGGCTTGCGCATCTCCAAAAGCCTGCTCAGGCCGAAATTCAGCACGATCGCGTATAGGTGCCAAACCTTTCGGCCCAAGGCATTCCACGAAGCGTTGCCGGACAACACCTTTGTCCACGCGGCCTGGTACAACGAGCCTGCGTCCCTACTGTATTTCGTGACCCGCCGAGAGGATCGGACGCGCTGGACCCGCAGCAAGAAGATCGCGGATCGCCAGTGGGATCTCTACGTGCTGTTCCACGACGCCGAGGCGGGGCTCCTGCACGTCAATTCGTCGGACAAGGACAGCTTGCACGAAACCTTGGCGAAGGCGGTTGGTGCAAGTGAGCGGATCTATGGCGAACAAGTCTTCCGCTCGTTGGGAGGGATCAACAGGCTCATATTCAACAATATTGGCCTGAGAAAGTATGGGCGGCGCAACATGAGCTTCGCCATGTATACCGGCGCCGATGTGAGGCAGGCGCTGACCCAGGTGGAAACCGCGAACGCGACGAAGTCGAATCTCGACGGTCGCGGATGGGAAGGCGGAGCCGTCGTGGCGCCCGGCTGCTCCGCAAAGGGCCGCGTCTGGTCGAAGTCCCAGGGAACCATTCCTCAATGGATGAAATGGTGCAAGCCGGTGGGCCGCAAGCTGCTCGATCCGACGATCGATGTCGATCAGATCCTACAAAACCTCTTGGTCCCCACTGAAATCGAAAACGAGTTTCCCGACGAGCAGATCCTCTCCGTCGATTGGCCCACCGAGTTGCTGAAGACCTCCGACGAGCGGATCATGCTGGTCAAGGACGATGCCGCCGGAGTGCCGATGGCACACTGCGAATGGCAGCACGATCCCGCATCGTCGACTCGCACCCGCATCGCATTTCGACTCGTCTCAGCCTGCGGCAAACTGGATGACCCGTTCTTGTTGGAACTCGATGCCGACCGCGGCTACCGCTTCGTCGGCCCTGAGCGCATTCGCATCAAACACGGCAAAATGGACAGGGTTCTGACCGAATATTTGTACGACTATCCGTTGTTGGTACGCTACGTGAGCCTCAAGGAGCTGGAGGGCGACCTGCTGTTCGAGCAGAACGCCGCGACGCCCGCCCGCATCGAGGAACGGCAGTTGCAAGCCTGGGATTGGCGGGGCGTCGATATCCGTGTCGAATCCACCTGGAAGAACGGTGTCGAACGTCCGCGCTCGGTGCAGTCGAAAGTGGCCGCCCACTACGCCAGCGATGGGTTTCAGATCGTCTTCAACGACGATGACGCTGGCGAAGCCGCCGACCTCATCTGCCTCAAGGAAACGTCCGACAACATCCGTCTAGTCCTGGTCCACTGCAAATTCTCGGGCAAGCCAGATCCCGGGGAGCGCGTGAAGGACGTTGTCGAAGTCGCCTCGCAAGCTGTCCGATCAGCTGCCTGGCGCGGCAGCTTCGAGCGACTTCACCGACACATGATTGCACGGGCCAAGCTTTCGGGAAGCGGAAGCGCGAGCCGTAATCGCTTCGTGAAAGGCTCGCTGCCGCGGCTAACCGAAATCGCGAAAGCGACCCGCATGAAGCCACTCGAACTTGAGATCATCATCGTACAGCCGGGCGTAAAATGTTCCAGCGTAACCGAGGACCAAGCGATCGTGCTGGGGTCCGCAGCAACCTATCTGCGTCAGACTGTGGATGTTGACCTGGTGGTTATTTGCTCGACCTGATATCCGATCGACAGGCCCAACCAAGATGCGGGTGTTAGTGGGCCTTGATCGTCAATATGGTCTATCGGATATCAAGAAAAGAACCCTGTCCAAAACCTGTCCGATGGCGAATACCGTTCATGGAAGACGTCTATCCGGTCACGGAACCCGTGATGTCTGAGGCGCCACCGGCGAAATTCCGAAATGAGCTGGGCGCTTGCTGTCTTGGGCTGATGGCCCATTGCCCGCGCCTACCCAAACATCGCCCGCAAGCGCATCAACGAGTGGTAATGCTCTCCAGCCTTGATCTTTGCCGCACTCATCGCAACTCCGACGCATAGTCTAGACGGGGGAATGCCGGGCTGCCCGGCGTCCAGAACTCCACGCTGTCGGAATGGGACTCGAAGAACTGCGGATCCACGGTTACCCGAATGGGGTAAGGCATCTCGCCGTCGAGGTAGCGGTAGTCGCTCGCGTCGAGCGGCTTCGCGTCTGCGCCGGGCGGCAACAGGATCGGCCTGTCGAGGATGGCCTTGAGATCGGCTAGCGTGATCGCCGGGTCCGCACGTGGCGGCAGATCGAGCTCGTCGTCCGAGAAGTCGTCCAAGTTGATAAAACTCGACTGCGCATCCGCGATCGAGACCTCAACGGACCGGACGGCCTCGTCACGACCGGCCGTGCCTCTCACCAGAACCGACGTCTCGATGATCTTGGGCAGGCGGGCCAAGATCGGCTGGAGACCGCCTACGACGCTGGTGAAGAGATCGATGCGCTCGCGCAAAGCGGCGTAGACGTCAGCTTCGACCGTGTCGCTGTAGTGGAGGTTGACGATACGGATGTCGGCGAACCGCTGCCCAAGGCGATCGATGCGGCCGATGCGTTGTTCGACGCGCATCGGGTTCCACGGCATATCGTAATTGATCAGTGCCCCGCAAAACTGGAAGTTGAGCCCCTCGGCGGCGGCGTCCGTGCAGACGAGGATCTCAGCGCGACCTTCCCTGAAGCGCTTCTTGACCTCCTCGCGGGAAATCACTTTCCAGCTGCCGTCCGGCGAGCGAACCTCGCCGCCTCGGCCGGAGAAGCAGATGACGGACCTGTCGGTCTCGCCCGCGAGATGCTCGCGCAAGAAATCCATTGTGTCGGTGAACTGGGTGAACACGATCGCCTGCGGGTAGCCGGAGTTTCGGAGGTCATCGAGCTCGGCGACGAGACGACGCGCTTTAGAATCGACGGGCAGGCGCGCGATCTCCTCGATCAACGCGGCGATCTCGTCCGTCTCTTCGACTACCAGGGCCTGCGTCTCGTCCGCCTCGGCCGTATCAATGTCGACATCCTCGCCGGCATCGATCTGATCAGCCAGGTCCTCTTCCAGCCGGAGCTCGTCGCCATGCGCCGAGGAACCCGAGATCCGTAACCGCCGCCCCTCCAGCGTCTTCCTGAGGGCGAGGAAACTGGACGCCAATCGGCGCCGATAGATCGTCATGACGAAGCCGACTGCGTTCCGCTCCTCCGACGAGGCGCGGTTGTAGATGGTCGAGATGTAATCCTCGACGCGGCGGTAGAGATGGGCCTCTTCGTGGGACAGGGCGATGAAGCGATCCTCGACCTGCCGGGTCGCCACCGGCGTCGAGAGCTTGCCGGCGCGGTGGTAGGCGCGGAGCAGCTCGCGGGTGTGCCTGGAGACCAGCGCACGCACAGGCGTCGCGCGTCGGATCAGGATCGCCGCCGCCTTGCGATCGTCGGGGCTCAGATTCTTGCGCGGGATTGCAGCCTTGTCCCGAAGAGCGTCGAGGATCTTGCGCGTCCGAAGCGACCCGAGCTTCGTCCATCGCTGCGCGTCCGCCTTGTCCATGGGCCCGTAGTGCGCCTCGTTCGCACGGAACAGCCTCGCCAGCCATTCGAGCCGGTCGTTGGGCAGGTGGTCGTGCGCAGCTTCGCGGAAGAAGCGCTCGAAGGCATCGGCGGTCCATCCCGGTGGAAGGCCCAGAAGGTCGAGCAGATCCCAGAGCTCGACGGGGTGGACTTGCATCGGGGTTGCAGTTAGCAGCACCAGCCCTTGGGTCCGCTCCTTCAGGCCGCGCAGAAGCCGGAGCAGCGTGTTGGGGCCGCCCTCTTGCTGGGTGCCTGCTCCCTTCCTACGCGCGTGATGCGCCTCGTCGACAATGACGAGATCCCATGGCTCCGCTGCAGCCAAAAGCTCAGGCTGCCTCTCGCGGCGTCGTGCGAGATGGCTCGACATGATGACGAACGGCTCCTGGTGCCAATCGGCGCGCGAGACGTCTCGCTCCAATCCGGCGGGGCGGCCCGGCGTCTTCAGCCAACAAAGCTTCTGGCCGTCATAGATCGGCCAATCGAGGTTGAACTTCTCGCGAAGCTCGATCTGCCATTGCTTGCAGACCGATTTCGGCGCCAGGACCAGCATGCGCTGCGCGCGGCCGGCGAGCCAGGCCTGACGCAGTAGCAGGCCAGCCTGGATGGTCTTGCCCAGTCCGACCTCGTCGGCAATTAGCAACTTCGGCGGCCACTGGCCGTAGAGCCTGTCGAAGGCGCGGACCTGATGCGGCCACGGCACGACGTTCGAGGTTGCCTCGCCGACCCGATCGCCGCCGATGGGTTCTCGGGCGGCGGTGGCGATGCGGTGCCAAAGCGCGGCGCGCTCGTCGTCGGGCGGCTGTGGGGTGATGGTGACGGCAACGGGATCGACGGCGTCGGCTGCGGGCTCGTCGGATGCCGGCTTCGTGCCTGGGGCCGCGGCGGCGTCCTTCAATCGCTCAGGGATCTTATCGGGGTCCGGAAGAAACTGGAGCAGGTTCGCCTTCACGGCCGCGCTGACATCCAAGGTCAACGTGCTCTTGGCCTGGTTCGCCCAAACCTTCGCGAATCCCGCTTCTTCAAGGTCGACCCGAGCCTGATCACCCCAGGAGGTGAAAACGGAGAAGCTCTCCCAGTTGCGCGTCCAACCCTGGAGGGTCTCGTTGATGCTACCGGCGAACGCGATGCGGTCGCCGGTTTTGTCCTCGATGACGCCCGACTTCTCATGGAAGATCACTTCGGCGGCGATCGGCCTGCGATGCTCGTCACAGGGGATGGAAACCTTCACCTCCAGATGCCCGTGCGCGATCATCCATGCCAGCAGCTCCAGGGCATCCGCGGTTCGCGCGTCATCCGTGGCCAGCGGCGATGCCAGCAGACGTTCCTCGACCGCCTGGCGGATCGAAGTGCCCTTCTCGATCGCCTGGACCTCGGGCTCGTTCAACGTGCAGCCGACGCAAATGCGCATCTTGCCGCCGTTCAGGACGAGGCCCTCGATGCCCCGGGCTGCCAAGGCCAGCGCCGGGGCCGTGAAGTAGCCGGTCAGCCGATCATACCGCGTCGCGCTCCGCAGGGCAGGCACGTAGAACATGCTGACGAGATGGCCATCGTCAGGCGTGTACTTGAGCCGCCAGGCGGTGTCGCGAAGCAGGCTCACGCGGCAACCTCGGCTTCCTGCGCGAATAGGTCGAGCTGCTTCGGCTGGTCGATCTTTTCGCTGAAGGCGAGCCTGCGAAGCTTCTCCAACGCATCGAAGTCGTCGGATGCGGCCTTCGCATCGCCGGAAGCCACATCGAACCCCAGGAAAGCCTTCGACGGGGGTAGTACCTCCAGGACAGCCTCGAATGCGTTCAGGAATGCCGGGTCGCCGTCCAGGCGCTGATCCTTCAAGAACTGCAGGGCGGCTTCCAGCGACTGCTCATGAGCTTTGTGGGCAACGTGATGCAGGACGTCGATCATGCCCCTCGATCCATCCGCGGGGCCGAGTGCACCCTTGGCCGCGCGAATCGCGCTGTCCCACAGCTTGAGATCGGACCCCTTCTTCTCGCAGAGGCGCCCAATCATGCTGTCCAGATCCGCACCGACAGCGCGGGCCAGCCGCAAGCCCTCGTCGTAGGCAAAGACCGGCGCCTTGAAAGCGTCCCAGGCCAAGACGAACCAGGACGAGCTGGCATCCAGATCGGCACGACCCTTGGTATGCGTCAGCTGGTTGAGCCGCCAAGTTTTCACCTCGCGACGCGCGGCATCCAGCGCGTCCTCGGGCGTCACGGCATACGGGTCGAACTCCTCCTCGAATAGCTCGGCCTGTTTGCGTCGTTTCTTAGCGGCCGTCTCAGGCCGCGGCGTGCCCCTCTTTAGGGGCCAGTGGCGCGAGAATTCCTCAAGAGCTGGACCGAAGGACGCGAGATACAGATCGACGCCGCCTATGCCGGCCTTCTGGAATTCCTCGACACGGGTCCGGACGGCTTTGGCCACCAGTGGCTCAACGTCTTCCCAGTAGGTCACATCGCCGTTTTGCTGCTCGGGCCGAGGGCGGCAAACCAAGAAAACAGTCGAGTTCGCGGCCGCCTTGTTTTTGATGTGCAGCGAGCCCTCTGCCTCTGTGTTGATGGGCCACGATGCAGTGATCACGAAACCAGCTTCAATTAGTCCTTTCGTGAGGGCATCCCATGCACTGGAGTCCTTATGCGTGAACATGACGGTCATGATGCCGTTGATCTTTAGGACGCGCCTGCACTCAGCGAATATAGAAGACATCTTGTCTTGATAATCGCGGTTTGCGAGCGTGTCGGCGCCCTTCTGCCCCTTGAAGTTAGCCTTATTGGCGACTGCTTCGGATTGTTTATCGGTTAAACGCCGAGTGAATAGCTCTGGCGCGACAAGGCCTGCTGTCCGCTTCAGCCAAACGTAGAAGAAATCCGACAACTCCGCATACATGACATTCGCGCCGTATGGAGGATCCATCACCACGGCATCGACAGACGCGCTTTTTACGTGAGAAAGGCTATCTCCAGCCTTACACGTTATGACACTCTCCGCAGCCTTGATGTGCTGCTTATCTTCGAACAATGTGCCAGCATTCTCGCCAGAACCGCTATCAAGTTCGATTAATTCCCGTATGCATTTGGCTGTCTGTTTTACGGCCCAGTCAAACCCTACGCCATCGATCATGATGGCCATCTCTGTATAAGTCCATCTCATCGCAAAATTGTGGCTATCAAACGTATTAGCTGTTGCCTCACGTTGCGTGATCCAGCGTGTCTGCCGTGAATTATAATCGCGCAGCTTGTCTAAGCTAAACGCTAAATATATGTATGATGCCCGACGCAAATCGTTGAGACGGCCAGCTGCGCGGTCAGCCTCAACCATTTCCCTATATATTTCGGTAGAAAAGCAATGTCCTAGTAGCTGTCTGTTGTTAAAAAATTCCCTCCATGTATTGATGCCATACATACGATGACCACGGTCATAGTTAGAAACTTCGTCAATTTCCTCGGTGGGAACCGTGTCCATCAGCTCCCAGTCCGGCATTCTTTCCTTGAGGACGCTGGCAATCCGGTCGTTCTGGTCGTCGGAATCTTCGGGAGTTCTGTAGCCCCTTTCGAACAAGATTTTCAGCTTTCCAGATTTTGATCGTGCCGACACTTTGCGCTTGAAGGCGATCGCAAATAGCTGCTCGCTCATCTCTCCGGCCGCCGCCTGCTGCTTAACAAGATCGCCATCGATAATCCGTCCGCAATCGGAGAAGGGGCAGCTGGCGTCCCCTCCGGATATCGTCCCGCCCGATTGCTCATCTTCCGCGTAGACAATTTCAAATTTGCAGACGCGGGCATCCTTGCTTCCAACTGCTTCACATTGGGGCACAAGACGAATGCCGACGCCTCCAGGACCCAGTCGCCAATTGGGCGACAAGGGCACTAGTCCGCTGCAATATGGACATTTGATAGTCCTGGCCCAAAGGTAATTTGTTGGGACGCAATCTGCCTCAGGCTCTATAGGATAGTATTTCCGCAAAACCTCCTCTCTCTTTGAGACGAAAACATTGGATACCTTGTCAAAGTCATCAGATAAATCGGCTCCAAATTTAGGTGGGTATGAAATCGTCGCTGCCAGGATCGTTGCAGCTACAGGATTAAGGTCGTTCGCAAACACTTGGAATCCCAAACGTTGCGCTTCGAAAGGAATGCTGCCGCCACCCGCCGTAGCATCCAGAACGCAGATCTGTTCCTCGCCGATCTGCTCCAGCAGCCATCGGCGATCTTTCTGTGTCGGATTGTAAGAAAACGCTCTGTCGTAGGTGTATGCTTGTCCCTCGAAACGAATTCCAGAACGCTTTGCGATATCGATTTTCTGGCGTGAAGCTACTGGGTCTCCATGGATACCAAGAATTTGCATGAAGGTTGCGCGGTCGGCAGATGCCGGCAACAGCGATGCCATTACCGCGGCGCGTGATGCGACCAAGGGCCTCCTGGCCCACCAAACGTGCAGATAATTGATCGGAGGCAACGCCGTCATGGACCGACGCTCGCGGACACTTTCTTCGCTCAAGGCTGCGATTGGGAGCCAACGCTCGATAAGGCGCGTATCGGTCATCACTCAGCTCTTCTTCGGATCGGTCATGATGATGCGCAGCGCGGTGAGGACACGACGCGGGTTCTTGCGGTGTACCGCCATGCCGAGCCAGTAGGCCGCTTCCTCGCGTCCCATCGTCTCGATCCCGTCGGCGACGAGGCGCATTGCTTCGCGGCTGCGCATCGGTGCCAGCGTTCGGAACAGGAGGGCCAGACGCAGGGCGGCGTCCTCGGCGATGGGAGATCCCATTCCCTCGATGGGCAGGATGTCGATCCTGATCCCCGCTTCCTTCAGCCTCTTTAGAACCCGGTGCTCGACCAGGTCGAGGTTGCGGCCGCGCAGGCCGGCAAGCCGCAGCGGAATCGAGATGTGCGGGGTGGCGGCCGAGGGCAACTGCCAGATCTCCAGCTCGGTATCGCCCAGTCCGTGGCGACGAGCGCGCAGCTCGTAGCGCGGAAGGGTGCGGGGCATCGCCATCATGTCGGCCTCAACTGCACGCGCACGCATCACTTCACCTCCGCGATGGCTTCGACATAGGCCGTCGCGCTGGCGAACCTGGTCAGCTTCTCGATGAACTTCTCGGTGGCGTCGCCATCGAGCGACAGGGCGGGCTCGAAGTCGAAGCCCAGGCTTGCGTTCAGGGTCGCCTCGGAAGCCGCCTTGAACTGACGCTCGAAATACTCGCGAACGGACGAAGCCTCGGCCGACGAACCCTTGAACTCGAATTCCATGGTCGAGCCATCGGTCGTCTCGAACTCGCCGCTCAACGAGATCGTCTTCTTCGCGCCGGCGATGCTGCCGGCAACCGGGATCAGCTTGAAGGCGTCACCGTGCTCGAACACGCGGACGACGACCTTGTCGATCCTGTCGATCTTGGCGGCCTTAGCTGCCTCGAACACGCGACGCAGGGCTTCCTTCAGGATGCCTTCGAAGACGAAGCGCTTGACGTTCTCGCCGATCTCGTCGTCATCATCCTCATCGACATCTTCGCCCTCCGGGTCCGGCACGCCACCACCGCCCGGCCCACCGAATCCGCCGGGGCCTGGACCGTGCACGACCTCGTCGGGTTCCTGCTTCTTGGCCGCGCTGGCGTGCCTGGGCCAGAGACCCTTGGCCTTGGCGAAGTCCATCGTGCTGATGACGGACTGCTCGTCGATCACGATGCTGGGGATAGGATCGCCCGGGCCGGCCAGGAGACCTTCGCGCTGGTAGATGTAGGTCCCTTCCTCCACGCCCTTGCGGACGGCTTTCACGAACACGTCGTCGGACAGGAGGATCGGCAGCGCCGGGTCGCGCCGGAATTCATCACGGAGGGCCTGAGCCGTTATTTGGCCCTTCTTCAGCGGGGTGCGGTCGCGGATGTAGGAGGGGGAGTCCGGCTCGTCCGTGGCGTCGCGCAGCTTGTTCTGCAACCGCAGCTGCCTGGAGACCTGGAGCTGGCCTGCGCCGGGCTTCTCCGACGCATTCTGGATGTCGATGACCGCATGGGCCAACGTGACGGTGCCGTCACCGATGCCGTTCCGGGACGGGTAGAGGATGTGGCGAAAGCACTGCTGGATTGTCACCGCAACCGAGTGCTCGGACCGGGACTGGAGTTCGATGACCTTCTGCCGCTGATGCTCCGAAAGGTCCTTTAAGCGGTCGGGCGCCTTGAGCGTCCGAAGAGCGATGAGGCGCGCGACGGCACGCTTCATGTCGACGATCTGGGACTCGTCCGGCAACAGGAAGACCAGATTGTTCCTGAGTGCCCTGAGGCCCGACCCTTCCGATCCCTTGCGTTCGTAGAGCTTAACGATGAGGTCCGGAACAGCGGCGATGTTGGCGCCCACCCCGAAGACATCATAGGACATCACCGCAAGTCGCGGCTTGCCGTCCGCCAGGTCATCCGGAATGTCGCCCGGCATCCCTGGGTTCATGACGAGGTCGAAGGTCGATCCGCCAAAGATCTGCCGGATGCGGTCGTCGAGCTCGGGGCGAGCCTCGCCCGCTTCGACGTTGCGCTCCTCGCGAGCGATGATCTGAGTCAGGTTCGCCTCGGCGGTGAAGCGCATCGGCGCGCCGGGCCTGTCGTCGAGATAGGCCGAATCCTGCCGGAACTTCGTGCGGGCGTCATCGACGAAATCGGCTTCCGCCTCCGGGCCCATGATCGAGAACCGCAGATGGTCTGGGTGGGCGCCCTTCAAGTCGTTGTTGAAGGCCAGAGTGTGCAGGAAGGCGGTCCTGGCGACATAGGAGGCGTAGGGCAGCAACCCTTTGAAGTTTTTGTCGTCGAGATCCTGGGCCAGTGCATTCTTGCCGCCTGATCCGGCGATGTCGTTGTTGATGGCGGGAATGAACGCGCCCTGCTGGAGGCGTGTCGTGAACTCGCGCCGGGTCAGCTCCACCCCAAGATCAATATGGTGGAGATGGATCGCCGAAGCATCTTTGGGCCGGTGGGCCCATACATCGCCGACGGTCCTGGCCAGGATGCGGAGCATGCCGCGAACGCGCTGGAAATTCGTGAGCGTCGCGGTCTTGTCGGTCAGCGTATTCAATACGTCGGGATGGAAGGGATAGGCGCGCCGGAAATCATCCACAGTCGATGACCGCTTGGCGAATTCGGGTAGCTTGTCGCCGGCTCGAACCCACAACGCATGATAGGCCTGGATGACCTCCTCGGCCCTCTCGTCGTCGATCGATGCGAACAGGCGACGGCGTATGACGCTGGCCGTCTCGTCGTCCTTGGTCGGGTTCAGGTTGGCCGCTTTGCGACCGGAGACGCTCTCCAGCTCTTCCATCGACTTCGCGATGAACTCGTTCTCTTCGGCGAAAGCGTCGATGCCCTTGCCGTCGTTGCGCAGGGCAAGGGTGTAGACGACCGCCGCCCTAGGGCTGCCCTCGGCCGCGGTAAAGAGGGCCTTGAGGAAGGCAGTGAGCTGGTCACGACCTTCCATGTGCTGGACGCGCCGGAGATAGTCCGACATCTCGTCGAGGACGATGAGGACCGGGTCCGTTCCGAACAACTCGGCGATGGTGTCGGCGCCTGGCGCGATCCGCTCTTCGTCCGAACGACGGACGATCTCGTAGCCTGCCTTGCCGGCAAGCTGATAGGCGATCTCGCCCCACGGCGTATGGGCGCGGATGCCATCGCCCATGGGTCGACCGTTCGCTGGGTCCGCATCCTCGCCATCGAATGCGGCGATCCTGATATGGCCGGTCGGCAGAAGCTCCGGCGAGACGAATTCCGCGATGTTGGCGACCTCGGCTGCGCTCCGTGCCGCGTGGACCAGTGCGATCAGTCCGTGGGTCTTGCCGCCGCCGAAAGAGGTATCAAGCCGGAAGACCGCCGACACCGCGCCACCGCGCCCGGAGAGTCGTCCGCAGATGTTCGAAAGGAGTTCCTTGAGCCCCTCGGTAGGGAAGGTGTTGGCGAAGAACCGGCTCGGGTCGCCGTAGTCGGGCGAGGCGCGCTTGGACAGGACATGGGAGAGCTTCGCTGCGAAATCGTTGTCGAGCAGGGTTCCCTTCAAGACGTCGTCCCGAGGCACACACAGATCGAAGATGGTCGGCAGGGTCATGGTCGGAGGGCCCAATCGGTCAGTCAGCTCTTCTGGCCGGGTTTCGCCGTCTTCGCCTTCCTCAGCCATGCCTGAAGTGCTTGCTCGGTGAGGGCCGAGGCAGTCGTCTCCATATCGACAGCGGTCTTCTTCAATTCCTTGATTACCTCGGGTTCGAGGTAAACAAGGAGCTGCTTTCGACCATCAGCCCTGTTCCGGGATGCCCCTGGCGAGGTTTTCGATGTCGATGTCATGGCCTACTAGATAGCTAGATAGCTAACACGCTACGGCGCACCGTCTCATGCGAATCGACGTTTCGCAACGGCTGAATGGGAATTTTTCGATCGGCGAAGCTGTCGCCTCAAACCGGAAAGGACTGCCGCTCGACGCTGCTGACTCGACTTGTCCAACTGCATTTTTCCGCGTGGCTCCGATATCCCATGTGGAAGTCATGACGACGTCCCGCCATTATCCGATTACCCTGCGCCCGCATTCCTTCGGCTGCAGCGAGTACCCGTGCGCGGTTGTGACGGCGGGCCTAATAGCGCCCTGACGCAACGCTCGCCGAGTGCCAGATCTAAGCCAATGAAGCTGGAGCCCAGGCAGACAACGTGACCTTCGGCATCGCCGTCACCAATTAACATGCGCACTAGGTCATCAAACGGAGGAGCGACGTCGCCCCTGTCGGGAAGACCGTTGCAGGCTCCGAGCGGCCGGGTCACTCGGTTGACCGAGATCGAAGGGCCTGTTGCCCGCATTAGGCCGGGCTTTGTGCATCGGCACGCGCGCTTGCGCTTGGCGCTACCTTAACACGAAGAGCTAATAGCGCGCCCCTTGTGGGTGCAGGCAAAACGATATCTCGTGGCTCATTGCCGCGATGGGTTCATTTGCAGGCGGCGAGTTTAAAGGTCTATTTTTGCATTGTGCAGACGGCACTGGCGGCGGCACCTCACTATCAGATATGCTCTGCTGCGCAGTAGCCGGCCGAATATGAAAGTAAAATGGCTATGTCTGAACCAGCTTTTCGCTTTTTGTTGCGCGAAAATAACCAACCATTCCATTCTTCTCGTTGCTATATTGTAGCAGACCCGGCGATTGACGATCGCAAGCAGTGGACACTGCAATTGGAGCCGCCAGCTAATGCGGCCTGGGTCTACGAGGTCGACGATATGAAAGACTGGATGCTGCACGGGCAATCCAAGCGGCAGATTATCCTCGACCGAACGAACCCGCGCACCCCGTTCCGAGATCTCGATAGAGATGAAGTATTTCGAGAGTATCTTCGTAAGATTGTTGAGAAAATTCCGCTTCAATACCAGCATCGACGCAAGTATGCACTTATGCCATCGATTGCAGACGAAGACGTCCGGACGCGGTATAAGGATGCAGTCGAAGCCGCTATTCCCGGCGTCACGGTCGTTCCCGAACCAGAAATGGTCGCTGAGTATTTCAGACTTCTCAAGCAGAATTTGGAGCTTGAGGTTGGCAAAAATAATGTAATTCTCGTCGTCGACGTCGGCGCCTCTACCGCTAATATGACACTGATCTTGAGTAGGCGTGACCGCACGATTGTGGGCATCGACACTAAGGGCACCCAACGTGACCTTCGGCTTCGCGCTCTCCGAGGCGACAGCGCAGGACATGCAGGCCGTTGGGTGGATATGCGCTTGGCCGAAATCTTGGGCGTCGGCGTATCGGACGCGGCTCTTCGCGAAATCGAGAAAGCGAAAGTGCGGGCAAGCCTGGGCGTCACCGGAGTCGAGCCCGAGACCTCGCCGAATAACCCGCCGCTGACGATCGAACGAAGTACGCTCTCGTCAGTCTCGGCGGAACTCGCAACCGAGCTACAACCTCTGTTCGCGAGGCTTTGCGAGCGCTTATACGAAAACCAAACGTCATCGGTGGACGCGAAGCGGAAAAGCGAGGGCCGCCTCAGCGAACTCGGTGTAAGTTCGCCCAGCGACGCCCACCGCCTGATCGACACGATTCTGTTGGCAGGTGGTACCAGTCTGTTGCCAGGGTTTGAATCGGCACTGCTTTCGAGGTTCTTCCCGGACGGCCATCGGCCCGAGGTGCTACGCGTCGGGAGCTCGTTTGCGATTGCCGCCGCCGCCGGAGGTCTCTCCCATATCCTGCGCAACTACGATCCGCCGCGACTTCACGAACCAAATGGCGCTGACAGGGACGTGTTCACAGCTCCACTTGAGAGCACGCTTCCTTACCCTCTCATGCTAGGTATTAAGCAGCCCGCGGAGCGCGAGCACCACGTTACGCTGCTTGATCCAAGTGATCGATTTGTCGACGATGGAGGGCGACGGCAAATCGAAGACCTGCCCGTCATGGCAAAAGGCGCGCTGCCCAAGATGCGGGTTGTTCCCGGAATCGCAGCGGGGGTCCAGGCCCGTCAGGGTCGAACGTTCAAAACCATGAGGGTCAAACAATCTCCAGGCAGGATGGAGCTCGATTGGGATCCGGCCCGGCAGCGAGCGACGATCTATTCGGACCAGGTAGAGGGAATAGGCCATCTTTGGATCGACGCCGGCACTCTTCGAAAGCGGCAAGAAGCCGCGCTCGATCCATTCGACGAGGAACTGCCTGCCAACGCGCTGGCGGTCGACGCGGCCGAAGATGTCGTACTTGACCTCGGAATGTCCAAAATCGTCGCCGTGACGGCCAATCGTGGTTGGATTTCCACCGAAGAACTGGAGCGGGTCATCCGCGAGGGTTATCCGAGTGATGCTGGCATATCCACGGATAAGGAGACCAATAAAAGTTCGGAAACTGAAATCGCTGCCGATCAGGATGGCGGGGAGACACCACGAAATGGTGCGGACGACATCGTCGTCGTGATGGTCGGGACAGGCGTCGGGGCGCGCCCCCTCGTAGACGCCGGCGCCAGCGAAGGAAAATCCTCCTACGGCAAAATTCTCGAAGCCGCGGTCTCCCCGGTCGTCGAACGTCCTTCATCCACTTTAAAGTTTGGAGCCGTAGCCAATTGGGGCGAGCGTGTCGTAGTCTCAGAATTCTCTCATGCGCTTGAGACCTTAAGGGATGCCGTCAGGGAGAAGGAGCCCAAGCTGCAATTCGACGATGTCGTTGTTGCATTGCTTGCCCTCGCGGTGCGTCCCATCGTACTTCTCGCTGGTCCGCCTGGTTGCGGGAAATCGACGCTAGTTCGTCTGATTGCGAGCATGTTAGGCAAGGAACGCGGGAAGAGCTTTCACGAGGTCGCGGTGCAAGCGCACTGGGGAGACGACAGCGCGCTGTTCGGCAATAAGGGCATGCTCGATGTTATCTGCAACGAATACGAGACTGCCCACCTCGTGATGTTCGATGAATTCAATCTCACCCGACCCGAATATTATCTGTCGCGGCTTTTCCACGCGCTCGAAAGCGATACTGGCGCCATATCCCACGACCAACGCATCGCCTCGTGCCGCGTCTTCGGGACGTTGAACATCGACGAATCGTCGCGCCCGCCCTCACCGAAAGTCATCGACAGATGCTTTCTGTTGGAGCTTTCGCAGGTCGCTTGGAATTCTGACGATCCATTGGAGCTCTCGGGGCTCCAGTCCCTGCCGACCCTTCCCGGCCTGCCCGAAGTCACGATCAACGCTGCCGGTTCCGACGACAGCATCAACTCAGTGTTAGATGCGCTTCATCTGGCGGTGCACAATCACGAGCTGCGGCATGACCTGCTCCCTTCACGCCGAGTTCTATCTGACATCAAGGCGTCTCTAAGCCTGCACAGCAGTTTGGACCTCCAGGGCAAAGAGCTTCTGGATCGCAACGATTTGGTCGATCGCCTCATCGCCAGTCGTATCCTCGTCAAGCTTGCGGGAGCATTCGATCAGCTCGGGCCAGCGCTCGATGCACTGGAAAAGGTCGTCGACGGCGTTGAAGAGCTGCCTAGGACACGTCGTCGACTCAAACTCGCGCGCCACCAGGCTCGTCTCGGGTTCGTTTCGCCGTGGCAGTAGAAGCGCCGATCATCCAGTCCGTGCGCGTTTGGGGGGCAGACGGTGTCGGCGTGGAATATCCCTGGAAGCCGGGCGTCTGGTACCTGGTACGAGACGATTTCCCCTACCTCGATATCCTCACCCGCGGGCGTAAGGCGTATGCCAAGGGCGATATCAAATTGGAGACCAGCGATGAGGTCTCGGAGGAAGGGACCCAATGGCAGCGCTGGAATCTTGAGCCGGAATTGGCGAGGCTGCGTCGACTCGGCGAGACCAGCCTTCCGCTGAACCTACCAAAGGACTGCGTGCTGCGCTGCTACGTCATCCCGACGTCGCTCATAACCTATCGCGACGTTGTCGCGATGGTGGAAGATATTGAGGATGAGCTCGGCTTTGCCGCGGCATGGGACATGCTGGCCGAACGGCCCGATCGATCATGGAGCCGACACGTCGGACACCTTCGCGCCAACATGCCTTCCGAAATCATTCGCGTCGTCGAGGAGGAGTTTGGCGCCGCGCTTTCGATACGACGTGATCCGTTCACCGAGCCGGGGCCTCGATCAAGACTTGGTGCTCCGCTGGCGGAGAACGCCCTCGTGTCGCATTGGGCCACGCGACGGTCGGAGCATCTTCGGGAGGCGGTCGACGCTACGGTAAATAAGCTGAAGGAACTAGAGGCACAGAGCGGCCGAAACAGTCCTCCGAAACGGCAGGAAAAGATCCAAGCGGACATCGCACGGTTGACCGCGATCAAGCACCGACTAGCTGAGTTGAGAAGCATCGTTGCAAGGCTCGTCATCGACATCGAACTTGGCATGCCCGTCTATTCGAGCCCACTCTTTCAACGCGATCACCGCCTTCGATTGCTCCTTCGAGTTTTCTCTCCTCCGACTTCGCAGGCGCTCTCCGAAATCGAGTCTCCAAGATCACATTATCCGCCCGTCTTTCTGAATCATCTCTGGGAGTTCTGGGGGGCCGTGTGGCTCGTAAAGGAGCTGCGTCGGTTAGGCTTTTCTGGTTTCTGCTCGACCGAGTCCGCAGAGATCTCAAGGGGGTGCTCGTGGCGGTTGTCGAAAGACGAGATCGTCGTAGAGTTGGATTTCGAGCCTGAGCCCGTTCTCGTTGACTACGATAAGCTCCCAGCCGCTCACGAGCGAAATGTCCCTGCGTTGGAATGGGCGGCCCTCCATCAAGAAATTGACGCCGAGCGTCCCTTTCTTGGAATGGAAGGGAAATGTTCACCCGATTATCTGCTGAGAATTGCGACCCCGGCACGAAAGTCGCTATTGGTCGGTGACGCGAGTTTGGCGAGCGCAAAGCACCACGGCAAGAAGCCTGATAAAGCTGATGCGAAGCCGTATGTCGTCGAAAGATACCGAAGGACGATAGGCTGGGCGGTGGATGATCGCGTGATCCGGTGTCATCCTCTCGGTGCGTTTGTCGTATTCCCGGCGCCCGCGATTGCCTGGGTGGATTTCGAGCGATTGCCTGGGGCGGCTGACTGCACGTTGCTATGTCCCAGGCCTGACGGGGACCCCGAGGCGAGCGGGCGATTGGAGAGCCTCCTGCTAGCTATCGCGCCGGAACTTCGAGGACAGATCGGTTCGAGCATCGACCGAACTGCTTGACCCTCCCGTCTTTGACCCAGCTACGTTTCGCGGCGGTGTCGCGAAGATGAGGAAGCGAAGGAGAGCCCGCTGGTACAAGACTGTTCGCTCCGACTTAGAACGAATCTCCGGAGAAACTGTTCGTCATCTTGGCCGGCCGCCTCCCGGCGGCATTGTAAAATCAGGCGTCGAACACTTAGCAAATGCCCTCTTGGCATCATCCCGACTTCACTTGCCGCCTCGCTTCGTCGAGATTGTAAGGCTCGGTTCAATTCGCCAGCGGGCAGGAAATGGACACGGAAACCACATCATCTGCCCTCTCTGGCATCTCACGCGAAGACCTGTACCAGCGCGTCTGGGCCACGCCGATCAACCATCTGGCCGACGAGCTCGGTATGAACCACTACCACCTCGCGCGCATCTGCGAGGCACTCAACGTACCTCGGCCACCTGCCGGGTACTGGCAGAAGAAGGCGGTGGGGAAGGAAGCGCCCCGTCCCGACCTGCCCGCCGCACTGCCCGGAGACCAAGTCCGCTGGGTTAGAGGCACGCGGCCCTCGGCGCCTCCAACGAAGCGCGTGTACCGCCGTATGGAGCGGAAAGCGGCCGATCGCCCTCAAAGGCCGACGCGCCATCCCATGCTGATCGGCGTCGAGGAGTCCTTCCGAAAGTCGCGCACCGACGAGCAAAACGAGTTCCTCCGGCCGTACAAGTATTTACTGCCCGATATCGTCGCGTCGGCTGACCGCCTCGCTGCCGCCCTCGACGTTGCGAACGAGATTTACAACGCCCTCGACCTGAAGGGGCATCGCGTAATGTTTGCGCCTTCTGACCAGGAGATGCGACGCATTCACGTCGATGAGCAGGAGGTATCGCGTAAAGACCGCAAGTATGGGCGCTATCAGACTGGCAGCATCTGGTCGCCGCGCCGTCCAACCGTCACCTACGTCGGTTCGATCCCCGTCGGTCTGGCGCTGACCGAAATGACCGAGCGCGTCACAATGCGGTATCTCGACGGCTCATATGTGCGTGAAGACAGCAAGCTGGTTCGCTCTGCCCGGCCTTGGCAGCTCACGCATTCCTGGACGACGGAGCAAGACCTACCCTGTGGCCGCTTTCGTTTCGTCGCATACAGTCCACTCGCGAACATCGACTGGTCGGCGAGTTGGCAGGACACACAATCGGCTGACCTTAAGTCACTAGTCCCTTCGATAGTCTCTCAGTTGCAAAGCTCCGAGGCGGAACTCCAAACTCTGATCGTTGCAGAGGAAAAGGCTGCCGCTCAGCGCCGTAAGGAGTGGGCCGAGGCACAGGAGAGATACCGCCGCCAAGAAGATCGTAGAGCTGTCGAGCGTGCTCTGGCAGACAGCAAGGAGCAGCTAGCGGAGATCATGGAGAAGTGGGCGGCTGCGACCGCAGTCGAACGCTTCTTTGAGGAGGCAGAACAGCGCCTTGAGCGGGTTGATGACGAGCGCCGGGCCCAAATTCAAGCGCGCTTGGCGTTGGCGAGAGCGATGCTGGGCGAGCACGATCCCCTTCAGTTTCTTTCAGACTGGCTCGCTCCCCAAGAAAGGTATCAATCCAAATATCCTCTAATTTAAGCAGTTGAGCCGAATGCCAGGGAAGGCCGTTTTGTGGTTCTAACTGTCACCGATCGCTTTGCTCGATATCAGGCGCCCGCGACGTCCGCTGCCAGCCAGTGACGCCCGTTCGATTAGCTCGCCATTCGCCTCGTCCGGCACTGGACGTGCTCGTGAGGACGGCATCCGTCCATCCGCGGCGGCCGCTCAATTGGACTGCCGGCCACTGCCGCTCGGTTTGACGAATCGATTTACGGTCACCGTATTCGAGTTGCGGCATCCAATAGTATGCAGAGATGGTGTAAAGCCAACACCGGCGCCTCGCTCCGTCGGATATGGGAACTGGCGAGATCCCTGACCAAGGCCCCTTGAGGCCAGCGAACTTGCCAATTCAACCGATAAGTCGTGTCGCACTTCCGGTGGACACGGCTTGTTTAGGTGTGCGGTGAAAAAGGATTGATCCAACGATTCTTGGCGAGCAAATTCATATCTGACACTATGGCGTCGCGCCGCGTCGAATGCTGTCGGAGTCGTTTTTCCAGGCTCGCGACCGCTCTCATGGCGGCTTATGCGAGAATGCGACCGGATGGATTCAGCAGCATTTCGGGCTGCCCGCGCGAAACTGGGGCTCACGGAGGTCGAATTTGCACGCACCTTCGGCGTGTCGCGTCGAACCGTGCAGAACTGGGCAGCTAAGGGCCCTCCCGACTATATCGCAGAGCTGCTGAGATTTGCGCTCACCTATAAGGTTTCACCTCCATCCGGCTCGACAAGCTCGCCAAATAACGCGGTTTTGCTTCCAGAAGCAGTGTCCTCGTTCGCCCCAATCCTCGAGGCAGTTCTGGAGGCAGCGCGGACTTCAGGCTGGCCGCTAGATGTCGTTCGCGCGGCGATTCTGCATTGGGCCGAAAGGCGCTGAGCCCCCTCACCCTCTACCTAGGCATCTCCTCCAGTTCCGGAGAGGACCGCACGTTAACCATAACGCCAAGTAAAACCGATCAATAAAAATTTAATGTTGAAAGCGCACATTCTGCGCCTCTATAATTTGCGTGTTCCTGAGATTGGTGTGCGTTCCGCCGCTGCCTTTTGGCTACCCAGTGCGGATCAGCGCCGCCCAACGTTGCCACTCAATGCCTTCCGCACTGCGCGCAAATTTAGCGCAGTGGCAACCGCTTCTGACACAGCTGTGGAGGTCAGCATGCCGGCACATTGTAGCATTCGCCACGCTCGCCGTCGGCCCTTCCGCGCCTCACGCGGTAACGGCAACAGGATCCGTGCCCGAAGTCATAAGCAAGCTCCTGGTCCAGCAATACTGCGGGAATCCAACCGTAGGTCTCTACAAGCATACTCGCCTACAGCGGATGTAATTGACGAGGAATTTGACGAACTAGGCTGCGCTCCAGAGCTACTATTGCGGATCGCGAACCAAACCTGATCCACGTAAAATGCGCAAAGAAGCACTCGCTTGGCTGCCTCCCCTTCAGAGCGAGCAGGCGCCGTCAGCAATCATTCAAAACGATAGCCTCTTGCTCGCAACAAGGGCGCGGCTCGCCAGTCACCCTGAACAAGCGAGCCCAAAACGCGCTGCTGGATAAGACCTTTTCGATCTTTCCTCCGAACCTGATCGGCAGCGGCAGATGCCTGACCGGCGCAAAGACGTTCGGTATCGCAGCAGCCGCGCAATCCGATCCCAATGCGACCATGCAGAACGAGCGCGGACGCTTGTGTGCTCCTGCAAAAGCCATCTGTCGAACTGCGCCCAAGCAAGCCAACCAGACACCGGAAGGGAGACACTATGCACCGAGGCAAGTCCAAATCCACATCAAAGAAACGCGGCGCTGCCTGCGCCGATCTGCTGGCGCGCGCCTACCTCGAAATCATGGCGAGGGAGGCGGGGGCAAAGATTAAACCGATGCTCCGTGGTAAGATCGACGAAATCGACCGCCTCATCAAAGACCTCGATGGTAACGTCGGTGATGCAGGCGTCACTCCGCTGCGCGCCGATCTCGCTGCCCTGACCATCCTGATTGCACGGGCTATTGAAGCGGAGCCAGGTCTGGCGCGCCGGCTGCGACGTGAAGCTCCTGTCGTAACCATCGGTACGCACAGCCCCCACTTCGTCGAGATGGCGAAGGAGGTTGTCCAGAACTGCGTGTTGCCTGCTCAAGCCCGTGTCCTTGAGACAGGGGGGATGACTGTCGGCTACAGCACGCGAGCTGTGATCGTAGCACGGGATGGCACTGCAAAAGAGGACCGCCCTGAGAAGGGCAATCGAGAAGTCGTAACAGCACTTCAGCATCGCATCCCGATCGTGGGCATCGCGCCGGATCCTGCTCGCCATTTGCCTCAGGCGCTGATGCGAACCGTGGAGTATCGGCTATCTCTCCCATCCCTCGATCAAAGTGCCATTGCCCTTCTCATTGAAGCCGTGACCGGTCGGCCCGCGACGCGCGACGTTGATCCTGATCTTGTCCGCTTGATGGATATCGACGATCTCCCGCTTGCCTTCAGGTCGGGACGAGCTGGAGACAGCTGTGTCGACGCCCTCGAGGAGCTCGTCCGGACGAAGGGAAATTATCTGATCAGCGGCCCTTCGCTCGAAGAGCTCCCCGGCTATGGCGAAGCAAGGGAATGGGGCCTTCAGCTGGCGGAAGATCTGGCAGACTACAAGGCCGGCCGGCTCGACTGGGCCGATGTTGACCACAAAGGCCTGCTACTTTCAGGAGCGCCAGGCACCGGAAAGACGCAATTCGCTCGCGCCTTAGCCAAGCAGGCACGCGTTCCGCTGATCGCGACCTCGGTTGCTCAGTGGAATGCAGCGACGTACCTGTCCGGGACGTTGCAGGCCATTCGCGATGCCTTCGGCCAAGCACGCCGTCAGGCGCCAAGCATTCTTTTCATCGACGAAATGGACGGCATATCGGACCGTTCGAAGCTTCGGGGTGATCACGTCGAGTACTGGAGCCAAATCGTCAATCTCGTGCTCGAACAGCTTGCTGGCATCGAGGAGCGGCAGGGTGTGGTCGTGGTTGCCGCCACCAACCATCCAGATCGAATCGACCCGGCGGTAAGAAGGGCCGGACGGCTCGATCGCGAAATTCAGATCCAGAAACCAGGCACTGCGGTGCTCGCCGAGATCTTTCGTTTTCACATTGGCCGCGAGGTTCTTCCCGAAGAGGACCTCGTTCCCGTAGCGTTGGCGGCACGGGGAGCAACAGGCGCCGACGTGGAGGCATTCGTCCGCCGCGCCAAAGGAACGGCCCGGCGCGCCGGTCGAAACGTCACCCTCGATGACCTGATGGCGACCGTGGCTGAGAACGTGCCGGTTCTGCCACCTCAGGACCGCTGGCGCATAGCTGTTCACGAGAGCGGGCACGCATTGGTCTCCCGCGCGCTGAATACGGGCACGGTCTGGGGGATTTCGATACACACGCGAGGCGGGTGCTTCGAATTTCAGAGTGAGCTTACAGGATCCGCTACGTTTGACCGCCTGCAGCGAGAGATCTCGGTGCTTCTCGGCGGTCGCGAAGCGGAGCGCCTCGTCCTAGGCGAAGTGAGCATTGGTTCGGGGATGAATCTCAATTCCGATCTAGGGCGGGCGACGGGGTTCGCCATTCTGATCGAAACGCAGTGTGGGATGGGTCGGCTTGGCAGAGCGTATCTGGCGGAGGTGACGGGCCTCGGCAGTTCGCCAGACCTCCACACCGCAGTGAATGCGCAGCTCAAGGATGCAGAAGAGCGGGCCGCAAAAATCCTGGAGCCGCAGCGGGAGACGCTTGTGGCATTGGCGACCGCTCTCGATCGGCGGGGCTATCTGTCCCGTGCCGAAATCGAAGCCATCATCGGCGAGAGCTGGTCGGCAGGACAGACGGCTGTTGGCGAGCCGCCGGCTCCGGAACTCGCGAGTACAACATGATGCGTCTCCAAGGAGACCGCGAAAGCGAGGCATCGAACCTTTCCGAGAATGGAGAGGCAATCCTCCTCGAGGAGGTCCACGCCTTAGCGGCGAGCCTGGGTGTCGAGCCGGAGCGTGCGATACGCGCGCTCTCGATGGTAATTCGAAGGCGCACCGCTTTCGAGCGCCTCAAGCGCTCGGCCAACGAGCCCCTGCGCGGCGTCCATCGCTAACCGAATTCTCCCTCTGACAGCCAAGAAGGGTTTCATTCCCTTCCAGCAAAGGAGCTCGATATGCGCCTGCTTGTGATGTCGGATCTGCATCTGGAGCTCACTTGCTTCAGCTTTCCGGACGATATGCCCGAGTTCGATGTCGCCGTATTCGCGGGCGACATAGGGTGCCCATTGGCGGCGACGATAGAATGGATCGAGCGCAAGCGTCGTGGGCCATTGCGCGGCCGTCCGGTCGTGTTCGTGCCGGGCAACCACGAGTTTTATGGCACCGAGATCCATGGCGCGCTGAGCGATGGTCGCGCCCGGGCCGAACGGTATGGAATCCATATGCTCTCGCCAGGCGGCGTTGAGTTAGCTGGCGTGCGCTTTGTCGGATCGACGCTCTGGACCGACTACCGACTGTACCACAATCCGCGCAGTGCACAGCGGGCGGCTCTTCGCGAGATGAACGATCACAGGCGGATAAAGATTGGCGAGGGCGAGCAGTGTCGACTCTTCAAGCCTGAAAACGCAGCCGAATTCCACCAGCGCGACCTCTCGGAGATGATGCGGCTTCTCGCTGAGCCGTTCGGTGGACAGACCGTCGTGGTGAGCCATCACGCACCTCATCCGAATTCGGTTCAATCAATCTATGGCAACGACCCCCTCGCCCCAGCATATGCATCTGATCTGACGGAGGTGATCGAGCGATATCAGCCGGATCTATGGATCCACGGCCACGATCATGGATCACACGACTATTTCGTCGGGAAGACACGCATTCTGACTAACCAGGCTGGCTACGTCATGCACGGTGGCATCCGAGAGAACCAGAGCTTCGACCCCCGGCTGATCGTCGAGGTCGGAGCGAAATAATTGCGGCTTCGACGAAGCAATGTGGTCCCGCGAGCGCAGCCGTCGCTCCCGCGAGCTCGCGGCCGCCTGCGATTTGCGCGAATCCCCATTCATTTCGCGAGGAGACCGTCCACGCGAACGCTGGAAGAGAAAGAAGCGTCAGCGATCGCTGACTTGCGGCGGCTTAGAGACGGCTGGCTGCCGACGGACCGAGATCTGACGGCGGCTGTCGTTATCGAGCACTGGGAACTGGCAAGAGTTCCCGGATCTGGCCAGTTCCCAGTGCTCTGGGGCTTTGCAATCGATCACCCGCGCTTGGGCAGTCGGTTAATCCGGACAAGCAAGGTACTCTGGATCAGCGAGGGCAGTACCGTCGCCCGGACATTCAGCCGCTGGTATCGGTTGGGCGCGCGCAAAAGGGCTACGACAACGCGAGCCTCCTTCGCAGAGCTAGAAGCAGACGAGCCCGGGCCACAGCACCGCTAGTGCGGCACTCCGAGCAGCGATTTTTCTAAGCCTGTTCCTCGCCCGCGTTGCCGTGACTAGTAGTTCCGCAACGCCGGGGCGAACCGGCAACGGGCCATCGGCGCTACGCAAAGTCCCCTGGAATCGCGGGCACTCCCCCTGAATCGAGCGCCGCAACAAGGAAATGGTGGATAGCCAGGGAAAAAATTTCTGGCTCAGGGCATCTCGTCACACGATACGGTCCGGCGCGCCTAGCACGTTGCGAATGACGATCGTCAAATCAAATTTCTGCAGATCCTCGAGGCACTTGCGCCAGTCGCGGGGTCGACCACCCGTTGCGCTACGGAGCGGGCGCACAAACCGTCAATCGCTGATGTCAAGTTCGAGCCAGTTATCAACAGCTTCCAATCCACCAAGGATTCGCGCTTCGGCGGCCTTATCGGCTGTGTGTCGGAATCGACGAATTCAGCGACATCGCCCATAGCTATTGTCGCTGAAGCAACGAAATTTCGCGGCACCAGCAAAGTAAACAGACAGTTATCGCGGAGAGCTAGACCCGAACAGCAACAACAATTTCCCAGCGCAAGAACGCGCCACCCAGACCGAATTCGATCCAAAAGGCAATACGCATGAAGCAAATGCGTAGCTGACGCTGCGCGCCCAAAAACGACGAGGTCATTCAGCTCGATCCTGAAGCCCTCGAAACCGACCCACCTCCATTCGAGGCCTAGGAAACCTTGGAGGCAGGTCGTCAACCGAAATCAGCTTGGGGCCAACCCGGGTCTGTCACTGAAAGCACTTTGCGGTTGTTTCCGCAAGAGGTGCTTCATCGGACAGAGCGGGATCGCGGTCTCACGCCCAACGACCGGAACTCGAAAAAGTGAACATCCCTTCGAACTCACCGGTGCCGATCTGGCACCCCCCGGGCAGCTCAGTCACCTCTCGGCATGTCCATGGAAAAAGCCGCGGCGCGTGCCGCCCGTCCGTAGTCGGCGGCGCCACGCCACGGGAAATCATGTGCGAAAGCGGGCTGGAAAAGAAGGCTGCGCATTTCCTCCTGACCCATCCCACGGTCGCCGATCTGAGGGAGCAGCCGCCCTCGGTCGCATGGGTTGACGCTGCGGGCCAGAAGCACCGCCACACCTTCGATTTTCTCGCTACCCTGAAGGATGGCCGTAAGCTGGCCGTGGCGGTCAAGCCGAAGGCTCGCGCGGAGCGCCACCGCCTCGGCGAGGTCCTCGGGATGATCGCGACCCAGCTCCCGCGCGGTGTCGCCGACGGCGTGCTCCTGATCACCGACGCCGATTTGCCGCGCGACGTGGTCCACAACTCTGTGCTCCTGCATCACGCTCGTCGGGCGCCGGACCCAGATCTCGACGCGGCTGTGCTCTCGCTGGCTAGGGCGACCTCGGTCACGACGATCGGCGCGCTGGTCCACGAGAGCGGACGTGGCGGAGACGCCTTCCGCTCCGTCGCGCGGATGATCGCCAACGGCGTGATCTTCATCGTTGGCCAGTCGCGCATTGGCTACTCGACCCAGGTTACAGCCAATGCTGGGGAGGCCGCGTGATGAACGTGTACATCCCCAAGTTCCGCATCGGCCCCACTGACCGTCTCAGCATCGACGGCATCGAGTACCGAATGCGCCAGTCCCTGCCCCATGGCTATGTGCTCGCCCGCGTCGATGATCCCGGCGTGCTCGAAGACTTCAGCCATGAGCGGCTGAGCCTTCTGTCGCAGACATCGAGATTTGGGTTCGATCGCGGCGCGTTCGACGTTGCCGCTATCGCAGCTCGCTTGGAAAGTGACGCGGATATCGTCGCGGATATCCCGATCAAGGAGCGCGAGATGGTTCTGGCGCGCCGCTATTATGCAGCGGCGTTCCTCAAGCTGGAGGCCGAGAAGAAGGCGACGAGGTCCGACGCCTCGATGAAGCTGGCCATCGAACAGATCGACAAGGCGTATGTCGTTGCTAGTCAGAACGAGGAGGCCAAGCGCAACGACGACGGCGATCTCATCCCGGTCCGCCCGGGAAACAAGAAGGCGGCGCTTTCGATCAGCCCCCGCACCCTGAGAAAATGGGTGAAAGCGTTTGAAAATGCGGGGCTGCGCGCGACGGCGCTCCGCTGCGGATACCGACGCAGCGGCGACCGGATCACTCCCCGCCTCGATCCGGCGATCCGGCGTATGCTTGCCGAATTCGCCCTGCTCTATGCATCGGAGAATCGCCCCACGATCCGTGCAGTGTACGGCAAGCTCCTGGCAGCGCTCGATGTGATCAATCGCAACCGCGTCGCGCAGGGCATGCCGGCCCTGGCCGCCCCCTCCTGCAAAAGGCTGGGCGCCGAGATCAAGGCGATGCCGGAGTTCGACGTCTATGCCGGGCGCCACGGTCTGCCGGCGGCGATGAAGCGCTTCCTCATGGTGGCGAACGGCCCCGATGTGGAGCGCCCATTGCAGCGTGTCGAGATGGACGAATGGAAGATCGACCTGATGACGCTGCTCGACGACGCCGGCATCTTGGAGGGATTGTCGCCGGAACAGCAGGAAGAGCTCAAGAAGAAGCGCTATTGGGTCTGCGTGGCCATCGATGTCGCCACACGCATCATCCTCGGCATGAAGGTCGCGGCGGGGGTCAGCGCCGAGTTGGCGATCGAAACGCTGGAGATGGTCGTCACGCCGAAGCGGCGTTATGCCGACGCAGTCGGAGCCGGTTGGCATTGGGAGCATCACGGCAGCCCGGAATGCATCGTCCATGATCAGGGCGCCGCATTCATGTCGGGGGCCTTCCGACGCACGGTCATCGACCTTGGATGCGATCCTGACGCTCCGCCGGCCGCGCTGGCTTGGCTGCGGGCGACCATCGAAAGGTTGTTCCGCACGATGAAAGACCAGACACTGGCGCCATTCACCGGGCGTACGTTCGGGTCCGTCGATGCCAAGGGCGACTACAAGCCGGAGGAACGAGCAAGCCTCACCGTCACGGAACTCTGCCAGATGCTGGTCCGGTGGGTCGTGGACGTCTACCACAACTCGCCGCACGCGGGGCTGGGCGGCGAGACGCCGGCCAACGCATGGTCGCGCCTGGTTGGCAAGTTCGGCATCATCCCGGCGCCCGATCGCCACGTGCGCCGCGCGATCTTCGGGATCGATCTGAACCGGACTGTGACGGCCAGGGGTGTCCGATGCCTGGGGCTGTTCTACAACTGCCTCGAGCTGCAGGCCCACAGGCGCCATCACGGCGACGTCGACATCGAGGTGAAGCTCGACCCTGCTGACCTTGGGCACGTGTCTGTGCGCCTTGGCGCGGGATGGGTCACGGTCCCGTGCATGCGCACAGGCTTCGATGACGTGCCGACCGACATCTGGCTTGCGGCATCCAGGGATCTGAGGCGCCGCTACGCGGCCGAGGCGAAGCTGACGGATGCAATCGTCGCCGCAGCGATCCGCGACGCCTGGGAGATGGCCCGCAAGGCCCAGATCCGCGCAAACATCCAGGCGACGCGCCCGAGCCAGGAAGAACTCGATAGGCTCGAACAGCAGGTCGGTCTCGGCTTCGCCTCGCCGGAGGACCTGAATTCCGCGCCTGCGTCCGCATCCATCGACCTGATGGCCAAGGCGATCCCTAGCGGCAAGCCGACTTCGGCGGTGCCGCAGTCCGCTCCCTCACGCATCATTAAGCCGAAGGCCTGAGCCAGTGAGCGATACAACTTCGAACTCTGCTGTCGACCAGCTCCGCGCTTCACTGCCCGAGTCTCAGCGCACAATCATCCATACGATGGAAAACGTTCGCGCGGAGTACATCGTAACAGATTTGGACGATCGTCTCGACAAGGGCATGAATGCTCTGATCCGCACAATCGTCAGCAGGCGTGCACATGGTCAGACCGATGCCGATCCGCTCCGGAAGGAAGCTCGTGCGATTGTAGTGGTTGGTGAGGCCGGCACCGGCAAGACCGTTTCCATCGAGAGGCTGTTCCGGACCCACCCCGCCCTGAAGGGCTACGGGCACCCCGGTTCCGGCTGCCCTCTGATCAGCGTGACCGTTCCCGCGCCGTGCACGCTCAAGTCGCTCGGCATGAGCATCCTCCACGCCCTCGGGTATCCGCTGGCGCGCGACCTGCGCGAGTATCTGCTCTGGGCCCGCGTTCACGAGGCGCTGAAGACAGCAGGCATCCTCCTGCTGCACCTCGACGAACTGCACAACCTGACGGACAACGCAAATGTTCTGGAGATTGACACGATCCGAAAGGCGATGAAGTCCATCATGGTCTCGAACGAGTGGCCGGTCGGGCTCGTCATCAGCGGCCTGCCCAGCCTCGTCCCCGCCATGCGCGAGATCGACGAAGTGCGGCGCAGGGGCCGCTTCATCCAGCTGCCGCAGTTGTCGATGCCGGCCGACACGCCGCTCATCGCAGAGACGCTGTCCCGCTGCTGCTCCGTCGCATCGATTGCGACGGCAGAGGGCTTCGCGGAGGCGATCGGGCCGCGGCTGGGCCATGCCGCTCTCAATCGCTACGGGATCGCGGTGGAACTGATCCATGAGGCGATCGAGGATTGCCTCATCTCCGCCGATGATGAGCTCCAGATCGCACATTTCGCTAACGCGTTCGCCGACCGGACCGGATGCGGCGATAGGATGAATCCGTTCATCGCGCCCGATTGGTACGACATTGATGCCAGCCTGATTCTGCTCGATGAGATGCCGCCCGAACCGATCCTCGCCGGCGACCCGAAGCCAAAGTCGTCCGGACGCAATTCGCCGAAGAGGAAGAAGTGATGCGCATTTTTCCCACTGTGCCTGCTCGCCTGGACGAGACTCCCGCCAGCTTGGTCTCCCGACTTGCGGTTCGCCACAACGCCCCGTCAGTCCGCAGCTTCTCTCTCGACATGGGCATGCCATTCCAGGCGATCGTCGACGGGGATCCGGAAGCGGTCCGGCATGTTGCCGGGTTGGTCGGTTGCCCGGTCGAGCCGCTTATGAATGCCACTATCACCAGGACCGGAGCCAACTTCGGGCTCCGCGGTCAACAGATGCAGAAGGCGACGCTGAGGCGCGCCAAAGTCGTGGTCTGCCCGCGGTGCATCGCGGACGATCTGGCAGACGACGCCAACCCCTGGATGGCGAGCGGTCGCGTCGATTGGCTCCTCGATCCGATCCGGGCGTGCAGGCATCATGGCCTTGCGCTGATGGAGGTCGCCCACGTCGATACGCCGACCATGCTGCACGACTTCGCGCGCTGCCTCGCCCCCTCGCTCAGCAAGATTCAGGGCCTGTCGTCCGAGGCAGAGGTCGTGAAGCCGTCGCCGCTGGAGGGCTATCTGATCGATCGGCTCGATGGCAAAGCGGGGCCGGATTGGCTGGACGCCCTGCCTTGGCATGCCGCAGCCAAGGCGTGCGAGATGATCGGTGCCGTTGAGGTATTCGGGTGCAAGGCCCCAATCAAGACCATGACCGACGACCAGTGGCGGGAGGCAGGCAAGGCTGGCTACGACATCGTCAGCGGCGGCGACGGCGGCATCCGCGCCTTCCTGGAGCGCACGCGGGCCAACTATAAGGGAGCCGCATCCGATTCCGCCGGCCCTCAGGCCTGGTTCGGTCGCCTGCATACATGGCTGACCGATGTTCGCGACGATGCGTACGACCCTCTGCGAGGCATCATCGTTGACGTCGTGCGCAACAGCGCTCCGGTCGGCCCGGAGGATAGGCTCTATGGTCGCCAGATCGTGGAGCAGCGGAAGCTGCATTCCATTCGAACTGCCGCTCTCGAAACTGGCCTGCATCCGAAGCGGCTGCGGCGCCTCCTTGCTGCCGCTGGGACCATTCCCTCGAACCATCGCGACCTGACCGACGACAGGGTGATCTTCCCCGCGCCGAACGCCGAAGCTATCCTGCTCAAGGCAAAGCGAGCGATCAGCGAGCTCGAGGCACAAACCTACCTCAACGCTGGCAGGGTCCACACCAGGCTGTTGGCTCAGGCTGGCCTCATCGTGCCGCTCGCGACCTCGGGACAGGAGGATCTCCCGCGCAAGGCCTACGACACTCAGGAGCTCGACGATTTCCTAACGGCACTCTCGGCTAGGGCCGAAATCGTTCCCTTCTATGCCGAGCCCATCCACCGGATCCCCGGAGCCGCCAAGCGCGCTAATTGCAGCGCCATCGAGATCGTGCGGGCGATCCTCGACGGGGCGCTGAAATGGGTCGGCCAGGTCGCCGGAGAGCAAGGCTACATGTCGATCCTGGTGAACGCGGCGGAAGTCCGTAACCTTGTTCGCGGAGACCACGGCGACAGACTGACACTGCGTGCCGTGGAAGCTCAGTTGAAGACAAGCACTGCCGTGGTCGATGCCTTGGTGCGGTCTGGCATCCTTCCATCGGAACGTGCGATCAGCCCACTCAACAGGTGTCCGTACACCGCGGTGAGGGCGGCCGATCTGGATGCCTTTTGCACGACGTATGGTTCGCTGCAGGAACTGGCGCGCGAGCGAGACCTGCATTTCAATGAGTGCAAGAAGCTCCTGGCAGCAAACGGGGTCGAGCCGGCTTTCGACAAGTCAATCGTGCCGCTGACGCTTTATCGGCGATCGGATATCCCACCGGGAATTTAGTCCCGAACTCGCCACGTGTTGGCCCGTCTCTCCCAGTGAGAGGCGGGCTTTTTTCTGCACAGAATGCCGGAAAAATCGCTCGATCCGCTCCTTGTTGCGGAAGAACTTTGCACCCGAACGCGGAAGGCTGGACGCAAAGCCTCTCCACGCACCCCAACAAAATTCGCAGTAATTCCCTGCGACTGCGGCGAACTATGGTTCCCATCACAGTGAAGAGAGAGGCATAGTGTTGCCGCGATTGTCGGTCGAGTTCCGCAATCTGCTTCTGGACGCCCGGCCTTAGCCGGGCGTCAAACGCGCTTCTCAGGTGCCCCGATTACAGTTCGCAAGTAAGATGGTCATCTTCCATCGACGGCGTGAGTTGCCGCTGGTGGGCTTTTGGCGGTTGATTGGCCGGCTCCCTCCCCCATTCGGGTTCGGCGCGATGTTGCGTGTCAGCAAGGCATCCATAACGGCAGGGTCCGTATGTGCGCACGGTCTAATTTCCCAAGATGGCCACTAGCTGACATCTGGAGCGTCTGCTTTCCGGCACTCTAGCTGGCATGGCGACGCAACGGTCCAAGCTGGCCCGTAGCTGTCATCGGGAATGTCCACTTTAGGACAGTAAGTCGGGAACGATGCTGCTGGCTGATCTCGGGTATGATGCGGGCTGGATCAGAGCCCTGGCAAGCGGGCCAATATCCCGCCAAGGCGCAATCGCAATGACACGATCTGCTTTAGCCCCATCTCTATCGCGCCCGAAATCTGGTCGGTTTCTTCAACAAGATCAAGCAATGCCGACGTGTCGCAACGCGTTACTACAAGCTCGCGGCGAATTACCTCGCCTTCGGCAAACTCGCATCAATCAGGCTATAGCTCCGCGCTAATGAGTCCACTCTCTATAGAGTCGGTGAGTTTCTTGAGCTCTCGGCCGGTTTGGCAGGAGCCTGCTGCTCTTTCAGGTTCTTCCCAATTAGATCGCCGCGCGAGCGGATGACGTAAGCGGTAACGACGTCACGAACCCGATCCTCGGCGATCTTGCGTACCATTGAGCGATCTGACAGCCCACCTGACTCATTTTCCGCCAGCTCGGTAGTGACCTTCACCAGCGCATCTATGTCGCTTTGACAGAAGATCATGGCCGCTTTCGCGACAACCTCCGCCTTCTCGTCCGTCAGGAGCATGGTCGCTCCTTCCTTACCAATGCAGGCAAGCGTTTTTGTGCGGATAAGGTCTCGGGTTTTCTCAAGGAGTTCAGTCCTCTCGGCCCTAGCTGCCTTTGCACGGGTCTCGGCTTCGATCCGCTGAGCTTCGGCATGTGCTGCAGCAGCCTCGCGCTCAGCCTTTTCCTTCTCCAGCCTGGCCTGTCGTTCCGCGCGCTCGCGCTCCTCGTTTGCCTGTCGCTCAGCTGCTGTGCGCTCGGCGTTGACGCGAGAGCTCGCGATCTGGCTCGCCAAGCGCACGCGGACAGCGCGTTCCAGATCCGTGAGATATGGGCCCGTGTAAAAAGCTTGCCCGCCGAAGCCGTAGATTGCGTCGTGTGCCGAAATCATCACCGAGATCGACTGCGAGCAAATCGAAACTGCGCGATTGATCAGCGATTGAAAGCTGTCATATGCGACCGCGCCATCGAAGCCATCGTCCCGACGAACAACGGCTGCGACGCAATCGGTTGCGGCTCTAACGTAGGGAACATGCTGCCTACGCTTTTGCGCTTCTGACGGCGCCGGCGATTGAGCTAGAGCCGGCAGAGCCGCTGCCGCCAATACACCCAGAACAAGTAACGTACGCATAGACTTTCCCCCGCAGCGCGCGTGTTTTACCAATCCTTAACTGCAAGTCGAGTCGGACATTTGGGTTCGGTAAAGACCTGAGGGATAGCGCCAGCTGGGAATTTTGAGCGCGCCGCTTGTGCCGGGGCGCGCTGTCCGGACCTCCATTGAAAGCGAGATCTGGTTGTCGAAGGTCGCGCATTTTTGCGAGGGCGATGAAAGAATCCAAGAATGTCTGCTTCCTGGCGACGTGCCAATGTCCGCAACTGGCGCAGTGCAGGGCTGCAGGCTTAATATGTCTGGCGCCGTCTATCGGATAAGTTGCGGAATGATCGTTCGCTCGTCTCGACCGAGACGGCGGGGCGACCCACACGCTCGAGTGTAGATGGGCGCCATCCACTGATCGGAGATGTCCAATAGCGCCGTCTGCGCGCCGCTCTGTGGCGCGTCGCGCCGACGCACGACGGCCAGTTCGCCCTCGACTTGAGTCTCGAAATTTATCGCGACTCCGCCAAGCCGCACATGGTGCGCGGCTTACAGCAGTGCGCGCTCGTCACGTCCCAGCAGGCGGAAGGCCAGGTAGATCGCACTGCCGCTAAGCACGAGCAGGATTGTCGAAAGCGAGGCGGCCGTGCCGTAGTCGCCGTCGTTGATCGCGATGTAGATCTTGACCGGCATCGTGATCGTCCCGCCGACATAGAGCACCAGCGAGGATGAGAGCTCGTTGATCGCCGTCACGAAAGACAGCATCGCGCCGGCGACGATGCCGGGCAGGATCAGCGGAATCGTGACCTTGATGAAGGCATGGACCGGGCTGTAGCCGAGCGAGACCGCCGCCTCCTCCATGCTCGGTCCGACCTGCCGCAGCGCTGCCGCCGAGGAGCGCACCGCATAGGGCAAGCGGCGGATGAAGACGGAGAGAATGATGATCGCAGCCGTACCGGTCATCACCAATGGCGGCGTGTTGAAGGCTGCGATGAAGGCGACGCCGATGACGATGCCCGGCATGACGTAGGGCACCATCAGCGTCGCGTCGAGCAGCGAACTCTGGGCAGAATTGCGCCTCGCCACCAGGCAGCCGATCAGCGTGCCGACGACGACGATCAGCAGCACGGAGACGCCGGAGAAGACGAGCGAGTTGCGGACGACGTCGCCGAGCGTGGCGATGATGCGGCTGTAGCTCTCGAGGCCGAAACCGGGCTGAAACACCGGCCCGTTCGTCTTCCGCACCGAGTAGATCGCCGCGATGATCGCCGGCATCGCTCCGCCCAGGGCGATAAAGTAGACCGCCGCATGAGCCGCGACATTGGCGAAGCCGCGCAGCTGGATCTTATCCGGTCGGTTGATCAGGTTGCTGTGGTAGACGTTGCGCCGCGACATGTAGCGCTGGATGAAGACGAAGACCATCGACATCAGGATCAGCACCAGGCTGAGCGTGGTCGCCATGCCGAGATTGGAGCCGATCTCGGCGGAATAGGCGGTGTAGGCCTCGGTCGCGAGCACGTTGAAGCCGCGTCCGAGCAGGCGCGGCGTGCCGAAATCGGCGATGGCATGGATCAGCGCCAGGAGTCCGCCGGCCGAGAGCGCCGGCAGCACCAACGGAAAGGAGATCTTGATGACGCGCTGGAACGGCGTCAGCCCGAGATTCTCCGCCGCCTCCTCGAGCGAGCGGTTGATGTTGACGAGCGCGCCGGAGGTCAGCAGATAGACGTAGGGATAGAACTTGAAGGCGAAGACGATGAGGATGCCCCAGACGCCGTAGATCGGCGGCATGAAAATGCCCCAGCCCATCAGGGTTTGCCTGACGATGCCTCCCGAGCCGAACAGCACGATCCAAGAATAGGCACCAATGAAAGGCGGCGAGACCAGCGCCAGGATCGCCATCATTGAGACGAAGCGGCCGCCCGCGATCCGGATGCGGGCCATGCAGAAGGCCATGACCGAGCCGAGCAGGAGCGCGCCCGCCAGACCGCCGAATCCGACGATCAGCGTGTTGACGAGGGCATTGAAATAGCGTGCGCTGGTGAACAGCCTCTGCCAGTTGGCAAATGTGAGTTGGCCGCTCTCGTCGCGAAAGCTGGAGACCAGGACGAGGCCGAGCGGAACCAGCAGCAGCACGATCAGGATCGCCCAGGCCCCCACCGCGACGAGTGTCCAGAAGTCCGGATGCCAGCCGCTGCGTCCGGCCGGGGCGGCGACGGCGCTCATGCCGCACGCTCCATCCGAACGCGCCGCCCAGCAGCATCGAAAGCGTGCAGGTCGGCCCGGTCGAAGCCAAGCCGGATTTCCCGGCCCGTCTCGATGGCGAGGTCCGCGGGCGGCGCGGCGATCTGAGCGACGAGCCGATGCCCCTGTGCCTGCACCGTGAGATGGGCCTCGCGGCCGAGATAGGTGAAATGCTCGACGAGGCCGGTAAAATCCGAGGCCCCGTGCTCGCCCGCCCCACCCTCGGCGAGCCGCAGCCGCTCCGGCCGCAAGGCCCATTGCGCCACGCCAAGCATGTCCGGCAAGCCGAAGGCGGCCGGCGACAGCAGGTTCATCGTCCCGACGAAGGAAGCGACGAAGCGTGTCGCCGGCTGGCCATAGATTTGCTGCGGCGTGCCGATCTGCTCGATCGAGCCGCCGTCCATCACGCAGATCCGGTCGGAAATGGCGAGCGCCTCTTCCTGATCATGGGTGACGTAGATCGCCGCGATGCCGATCGTCCGCTGGATGTCCCGGATCTCGTCGCGCAGGTCGAGCCGGAGCTTTGCGTCGAGATTGGAGAGCGGCTCGTCCATGAGGAGCAGGCGCGGCTTCACCACCATCGCCCTGGCGATGCCAATGCGCTGCTGCTGGCCGCCCGAGAGCGCCGCCGGTAGCCGCTCGGAAAGCGCCGACAGGCGGACGGTCGCCAGCGCCTCCGCGACGCGGTCGCGGATCTCGGAAGCGGCGACCTTGCGCGCCTTGAGGCCGAAAGCGACATTCTCGGCGACTGTCAGATGCGGGAAGATCGCATAATCTTGGAAGACCATGCCGATGTCGCGCCTGTGCGGCGGCACCGTCAGCAAATCGGTTCCGTCGAGTTCGACATTGCCTGCGGATAGTTGCGAGAAGCCGGCGATCGAGCGCAACAGGGTAGTTTTCCCGCAACCCGACGGACCGAGCAGCGTGAAGAATTCACCCTTCGCGACGGTGAAGGACACGCCGTTCAGCGCTGTCGTAGCCCCATAGCGCTTGATAGCGCCTTCGACGTTCAGATAGGCCATACCGGCAAAGAACCCTCGCCCCTCTCCTAGTTGCGCATGACCGCGATTGGACGGCAAGATGGCCGATCGTTCGCCGGCGCAGATCGGCGCCTTGAGAAGAGATTTGGGGAGCGGACCATGACGTCGAGCAGCAACTGGGTCGGGTGCATCTTGGTGGCGGCGGGCCTCCTTGGCGCTACGGAGGCGGCGGTTGCCGCCGACAACAAGGTCGTCCTCTACACCGCACACAAATCCTCGATCGTGCAGAAGATGATCCCGCTCTTCGAGGCGGAAACCGGTATCAAGGCCGAAGTGGTGCAGCTCGGCTCCGGCGATGTTTTCCGTCGCGCGCGCGCCGAGGCGGGCGCGCCCAAGGCCGACGTAATCTGGAGCGTCACCGGATCGCTGCTGGGCGAGAATGCCGATCTGCTCGCGCCGTATGCCCCGAAGGACCAGGGTGCCATCGACGAGCGCTTTATCAGTAGCCCCGCATGGACGCCTTACACGACCGTGATCTACGTGCTCATGGTCAATAATCGCATGGTCAAGGAGGCCGACATCCCGAGGACCTGGGCTGCGCTTTCCGATCCGAAATGGAAGGGCAAGGTCGCCTCGGCCCGCGTCGACAATTCCGGCTCGGCCTTCCAGCAGATGACGACGGTGCTCACCGCCGGCGGCGACAAGGGCTGGGAGAATTACGGCAAGCTCGCTAAGAACTTCATCTTCTCCGACAGCTCCGGTGCGGTGCCGCGCTTCGTCGCAGATGGTGAGGCGGCGCTCGGCCTGACGCTTGAGGACAACGCGCTAGAATATGTCGCCGGCGGCGCGGCGGTGAAGATCGCCTACATCGAGGACGGCACCACGACCTCGCCCGACGGCGTGGCGATGCTCAAGGGCGCGCCCAATCCCGAGCCCGCGAAGCGCTTCATCGACTGGGCCTTGTCGAAGAAGACGCAGGAGGCGCTGGTCAAGGAGGCCGGGCGCCGTTCGGTGCGCAAGGACGTCGCCGCGCCGGGCGATGTGAAGCCTCTCTCTGAACTGACCCTGGTCAAGCTCAAATCCGTCGAGGAGCTCGGCGGCACCAAGGCGATGATCGAGAAGTGGCGGCAGGTGACCGGTCAGTGACAGGGGCGACGGGCACGTACTGACTGCCGGACTCGACGACGACCATGCAGATCGAATGCTTCAGCCTCGGCAAGCGCTTCGCCCATCCCGAGGAGAACGAGGACAGCGCCGTCATCCTGCCGGGTCGCGGCTATGCTGTGATCGATGGGGTGACGGACCGCAGCGGGCGCCGCTTCGGTGCGATGCGGGCCGGTCGTTTCGCTTCAGGCCTGGTGGCGGCAGAGGTCACGCGCTTCCTTCTGGCCGAGGACCTGAGCGTACGCGGCGGCCAGGAGCGGGTGGATAGACTCGTCAAGGCCCTGGGCGATGCCCTGCGCGCGGGCTATGCGGCTCATGGCCTTCTGGAAAAGGCGTCGACCGATCCCGCTGCCCGGATCGGGTGCACGCTGGCGCTTGGCTATCATGACGGCCCGACGTTGCAGCTGATCTCGATCGGCGATTCCGGCATCCGGCTCGGGGGGAAGGCGCTGGGCACGATCCACCATGTCGAAGCGAAGCCGCTCGACCGCGTGACGGCCTTGATCCGGCGCGAGTGCTGGGCGCACCTCGGCAAGATGCGGGCTGATCCGTTGTCCCAGCGCAGGATTTCGGACAATGCCGTCTGGAACGGATTGCGCGAGCCGCCGGCCGGGCTGGGCGCGGAGGCTTGCGCCACGGTGAGAGCACATGTGCTGCATCTCTGCGACGAGGAAATGCCGACGATCTCACGGGCCGAGATCGAGCGCCTGATCGATAGCGGTATCAGCGGCCAGCGCGCCTTTGCCAATCATCCCAGCAGCGATTTGGGCTATGGTGTGCTGGACGGCTTTCCTGTCGCCGAGCGGCATGTGTTCACGGCGGACTATCCTGCGACCGAAGTTGCTAGGCTCGAGCTCTTCAGCGACGGCTATTTCGCCGAGCCCGAGGCTTTCGGCGTGGCGGCGTGGGAAGCCAGCTTCGCGGAGGTCGAGCGGCTCGACCCCGATAAGATCGGCCCCTATGCCAGCGTGAAGGGCTCGGCATATGACAGTTGGACCGACGATCGCACCTATCTCGGAATCGCGTTCGATCGCTGAGGAACTCGCGACCAATCTGGCGCGAACATTGTCGTGCCAAGGGAAGCTCCCGCCTAAGACGCTCTCTGGCTGCAAGCGGGTCTCTGACCTACAGCACTGTGAGCACCCGCCCTACTGATACCGCCATTAACCCAGACACACGGCTGTCCTTTGGCGCGTGGTCGCGGATGTCTGCTTTCCGCCAATCAGCGGGAGTCCGCTGTAGGCGCTCCTCAGCCATCAGCGAGGCGCCATTCTGAAAAGCAGCGCGTTAGCAGGTTGCCTGGTCTGGTTGGCGCACCAAGCCATAGCGCCTTGCGTACGTACCTCGTCGAACCTCCGCTTCAACTCACGATCGAGCGCCGTTCGACCGACGTCTGGCCCGAGTGCTTCATTGGCCGCGTCGGTCATCGCCTTGGCTGCCTTGGTCGCGACATCGAGGTTAACATACTGTGTTGGCGGGCAAAATTCGACGATCGCGGCGTAGAGGCTGGCCGATCGGGCAATCCCCTCAACCGTGATCTTTTGGGCGGCCGCGGGCATGGTCACGCTGATGATCGCCGCCACAACGGCGACGCGCAATCTGGTAGGCATCGACGTCATTCTGGAATTTACGAGGGCAGGTCTGGAACTCTCCACGACCATAGCGCAATCGGGCAACGCGAAGGCGTGCATCCTAAACTTTGCACCGGAAATTTGCTCTTCGCGCATTGCGCGCCACGGTCCGCCGGATTGGTGCCGCAACCTCATAGGAACTGGAAGACCGTGACTGGCCCCATCCTGTTTCTCCATGCTGGTTGCGCTTCGGCACACCGTTCCCATCGACCTGCCAATGCAAGGATGCGCTGACGGCCGAGTTTGAGTGATGTGCGAGCGAGAGCTTTCCGATCAGACAATCAACCGACTGGCCGAGGCCATTTCTGCTGAGATCCTGAAGCAATTCGACGCGAGCGGTCCAGCCGCGCCGAGCCCCGACCAGAGCATGCGCAATGTCCTGATCGAGGGATGAAAGACTTGGTCAAAGCCGCGGGCGCCCGTCGTTTCTCTCCGGTCTTCGGCGCAAGCGCATGACAAGAATCGCGGGCCCGAGCACCCTGCCCAGGGCGCAACTATGCCGATGGTGATCCGAACTTGAGAGAGCCTCGTAGCCCCCTCGAGCCGCGCCACTGACATGCCCGCCTTTTGGCGGGCATGTCAGCTCTTTAGCTTGCAATCTTACTTCGCCGGGCCAGCATAGGACTGCCAGCGCTTCAGGAATTCGTCGCGCTTGGCCGCGGCTTCGGTCTCGTCGATGTCGAAGACCTTGATGCTACCGATGGCCGGTAGGTCGGCGTATTTAGAAACGTCGATGTCGGACCGACTGGGACGACGGAAGGCGTTCTCCAGCAATGCGATCTGCACCTCCTTCGAGAGCAGCAAATCATAGGCCGCCTTGGCAGTCGCGCCGGCTGGTGCGCCCTTGACCAGAACCTGGAATTCGGGCGTCGAGAATGTGCCTTCCGCCGGGTAGAGCAGCGAGATCTCCCGCTGCCCGCCGGCGACATAGGCATAGGCGTTGGACTCGAAGGTCAGCCCCACCGAATACTCGCCCTGGGCGACGCTGCGCAGCACGGTCGAGGCTGCACTGGAGACGGTCAGGTTGCCCGCCAGCGTCTTGAGCGCCTCGGGGCCCAGCAGCTTGTCGATGCCCCAGAGGATCGTATAGGCGGTCGAGCTGTTGGCCGGGTCGGCGATGATGATCTTGCCCTTGAAGGCGGGCTCCAGCAGGTCCTTCCAGGTCTTCGGCGCGGCGGCACCGCCGAGCTGGTTCTTGTTGATCATCGCCACGACGAGATGGACGTTGGAGGCCGTCCAGAGATTCTGCGGATGTCGCAGCGAGGCCGGGACGTTTGCGGCCTCGGGTGAGGCATAGGGCTCGAATAGCTGCGTGAAGGCGCCGAGAGTGTTGGCGCTCGAGCTCCAGAACAGATCACCTTGCGGCTTGGCGGCTTCCGCTTCCAGCCGGCGCAGCAGCTGGCCCGAACCGCCCGTGATGGTGCTGATCTTCAGGTTTGGCAGCTTCTCCTTGGCGACGCCGAGGATGGCATCGACGGATTGGGCGTTGTTCGAGGTGTAGAGCACCACATTGCCTGATGCGCCCTGGGCCAGCGCCGGGCCGAGAGCTGGCGTGGCAGCCAGGCCCGCAAGCCCGGCGAGCATCGCACGACGATCGATGCTGTTGGTCATGGTCGGTCCTTTCATCGTATTACCCTCATGTCCGGCGCGGCGCGAAATGCCGCATTGGAGGTTTGTGGTGCGTTGGCTCAGCTCTTCGACGAGAACAGATCGACCTTGAAGATGCGGGTCGCGACGATGATCGGGATCAGGATCACCGCGACGAGCACCAGCCCATAGGCCGAGGCCTGGGCCATCAGGTTGGAGTCGATCAGCTTGTAGATCTGGATCGGCATTGTCTCGCGACCGCCGGAATAGACGATGATCGAGGCGGACAGCTCGGCCACCGTGGTCGTCCAGGTCAGGACGGCGGCAGCCGCGATCGCCGGCACCATCAGCGGCAGCACGACCTTGAAGAAGGTCGCGACCGGCGGGACGCCGAGGCTGATCGAAGCCTCTTCGATCGAGTTCGGGATGTTGTAGAGCGTCGAGGACGCGTTGCGGATGCCGAAGGGCAGCCGGCGCACGATATAGGCCAGCACGATGATGCTCGCCGTGCCGGTTAGCGGCAGGAAGCCGGTGTTGAATGACATCAGCAACCCGATGCCGATGATGGTGCCGGAAAGCGCCAGCGGCAGCGCCGTCAGATAATCGAGCGCCGGGGTCAGGACATTGCGCTTCTTGACAATCAGATAGCTGACAAGTGCGCTGAAGGTGATCCCGATCACGGTCGCCATCGCCGAATACGCGAGCGTGTTCAGCACCGGATCCGGGGCGATACGGAAGAGCCGCTCGACATGGACGGTCGTCCACTCGCCCCAGCGCATGACCGGGCCGCGCGAGACCGTGAAGGCGCCGATGACGATCGAGCCCAGCGGCAACAGCGAGACGATGACCAGAAGTGCCGCAAGCACGCCAGTGGCGAGGCCGGCGAGTCCGCGGAGCCTCTGTGCCCGCGCGCCACGGCCTTGCGTCACCTCATGGCGCCCGCGCGAGACGACCCAGCGCTGCAAGAACAGCACGATCATGACCATCGCGATCGAGACCGTGGCCAGCGTCGATTGCATCACCGGATCGGAACCGCCCTCGGCCACCGCGGCCTGGTAGGTCAGGACGGAGAGCAGCGGAACCCGGCTGCCGAGGATGGTCGCCGTCGCGAAATTGCCGACGACGAGCGTGAAGACCAGCAGCGCGCTCGCCAGCACGGACGGGAGGACGACCGGCAGCATCACGTTGAGACGCGAGCGGGAGGGTGAGGTGCCGAGGCTCTGCGCGGCTTCCTCGAGTTGCACGTCGAAGCCGCGGATCGCGGCGAGCGTGCCGATATAGATGTAGGTGTAGTAGGTGAATGTCATCACCGTTATCAGGCCCGGCCAGCCGTAGAAGCTCGGGATGTCGATGCCGCGCGCGCCGAGCCAGCGGGTGATGAAGCCGTTGTTGCCCAGCATCATCAGCCAGGTCTGCGCGGCGATCACCTCCGGGATGACCAGCGTGACGAGCGGCAGCACTGCAACGATGCCCTTGCCGGGAAACTCGAAGCGCGCCGTGAAGTAGGCCAGCGGCACGCCGATCAACGTCGTGCTCAATGTCACGGCAAGGCCGAGCACAATCGTATTGGTGATGGCCGCGGCGTATTTCGGATCGCCGGCCAAGATGACCCAGCCAGAGCGGCCGCCGGCGCCGCCGAAACTGCCGGTCAGCACGTTCAGCAGCGGATAGAGCAGGAAGACGGCCAGGATCGCGAGCGCGAGGACCGAGAACCAGAACCAGACCGAGCGGAACTGCGCGCTCATGACGCCAGGACCAGGGTCTTTGTCGGATCGAAGACGAGCCCGACGCTGGCGCCGGGCTCGAACCGGTCATGCGCGCCACTCTGCAGATCGACCGCGAGTACGCGGCCGCCAGCGAGGGTGACCTTGTAGCTCGTCTTGCCGCCAAGATATTGCCGATGAGCGACGGTCGCGGGGAGCGCGTCCTGCGCGTGTCCCTCCGCAATTATGATGTCTTCTGGCCGTGCCACGAGAATGGCGCGGCCGGGCGTGAGCGCAGCTGGCGCGCGTGCCGTGATCGCGATGCCGTCGAGGGCGATTGGACCGATCTCGCCAGCTTGCCTCGTGACGGTCTCGACCTCGACGAGATTGGCGCCACCGACGAAATCGGCCACATACCCCGTTGCCGGCTCGCGGTAGATCTGCGAGGGCGAGCCAACCTGCTCCAGCCGGCCTTTGTTCATCACGCCGATGCGGTCGGACATCGCGAGCGCCTCCTCGCGATCATGGGTGACGAAAACGGTCGTGATCTTCGCTTCGCGCTGGAGTTCGACGATGGTTTCGCGGACCTGGATGCGCAGCTTTGCATCGAGGTTGGAAAGCGGCTCGTCCATCAGCAGCACCTGCGGCTGGATGACGAGCGCGCGCGCGAGGGCGACACGCTGGCGCTGGCCGCCCGACAGCGCCGCAGGGTGGCGCGCGCCGAGATGGCCGAGGCCCACCCGCTCCAGCGCCGCGCCGACTTTCGCCTTGACCGCGGCGTCAGGGTGCCTGCGGGCTCGCAGTCCGTAGGCGACGTTCTCGAAGACGGTTTTGTCGGGGAACAGTGCATAGTCCTGGAAGACCATGCCGATGTCCCGCCGATGAGGTGGCAGATGAGTCACCTCAGCGCCACCGAAGCGCAGATGCCCGCGCTCGGCTGGAACGAAGCCGGCAATGGTACGCAGCAAGGTCGTCTTGCCGCAGCCGCTTGGCCCCAGAAGCGTGAAGAACGAGCCCGGCTCGATCGCCAGCGCCAGCCCGTCGATGACGCGCGTGCCACCATAAGAGACGGCCAGATCCTCGATCGCGATACCCATGACGTCCCTCTGCGATGAAAGCTCCGGCGGATCGTCGCCGTCTCGGAGCGGAATGCGGTCAGCCTTTCATGGTCTTTTCGACCAGCGCCAGCGCCTCGCGATGCCGGGCGGGATCGCCCCCCACCAAGATGCGCTGACCGGTTTCCTGCGTGATCGGCGCGCCCTGCCAGTCGGTGATGACGCCCCCTGCCCCCTCGACGATGGGGCGGAAGGGCGCGAAATCCCAGAGCTTCAGGCGCGTGTCGAGCGCAACATCGATGCGGCCCGATGCCAGGCGGCCATAGCTCATGCAGGCCCCGCCCCAGATGCGCCAGGCCGTGGCGTCGCGCATCGCGTCGAGCGCGGGGCGCTCCTCATCGCCGAAGAAATCGGGATTGCTGGCTGACATGATGGCCTCGCCGAGGCTGCCACAGGAGCGCGTGCGGCAGGGCTCGCCGTTGTAGAGGGTCTGGCGCCCCTTGACGCCGAGCCAACGCTCGCCGGTGATCGGATGGTCGATGATGCCGAGGATCGGCTCTCCTGCCTGCATCAGCGCGATCAGCGTGCCATAGATGGGCATCCCCGCGATAAAGGCCGCTGTGCCGTCGATCGGGTCGAGCACCCAGACATGCTCGGCTTTGGGATTTTCAGGCCCCTCCTCCTCGCCGATGACGCCGTGCTCGGGAAAGCCGTCGGCAAGGATTTCCCGCATGCGACGCTCAATACGCGCATCGAGTGCCGTGACGAAACTCCGGTCGGGCTTCACTTCCACGTCGGGTCTCACGGTCGCAGCTTCGCGCAGGATGGCTCCGCTCTCCATCGCCAGCCGACTGGCCATATCCAACCATCCGGCCAGATTGTTTTCGGCCCGCATGAGCCATTCCCTCCCACTCGTGAATACGGCTTAGCATTCGTGGATATTTGTGGCAATGTGGGTTTATGACTGAATTCGCCGCGACGATCATATGATCCAGGCGGCGACGTAATCCCGTTCAGCGAGGTCAGGTGGATGTGGCATGAGGAGCGAAAGCAGCGCATTCGCGCGCTTCTCGAAACGTTCGACAGCGTTTCGGTCGAAAGGCTCGCTCATGAGTTCGGCGTGTCGAACGAGACGATCCGCCGGGATCTTGTTGCGATGGAGCAGGAAGGGGGACTGCGGCGGGTCCATGGCGGAGCCGTCAGTCTGCCCGCCGAACAGGATGCTTCCTACGAAGCGCGATCCACTGTCCGCTTGAAAGAAAAGCGCGCGATTGCCCGCGCCGCGACGGGACTGGTCCGGAGTGGCCAGACCCTGTTCCTGGATGGCGGGACGACGACGGCGGCCTTGGCAGAAGAACTGAAGGCCATGCCGGGGCTCAACATCCTGACGAACTCCCTCCAGGTCGCCACGATCATGGCGTCGACGCGGCAAGTGACGGGTAGCCGTGTCTTTCTGCTCGGAGGTTTGATCGTGCATGAACTGCCGGAGACGGGCGGCGCCTCGACGATCAACGACATCTACAGGTTCAAGGCGGACCTGGCACTTCTATCGCCCTTCGGCATCGACATAAGCGGAGCCGCGACCAACTTCTTCGAACACACGGCGGAAATCGCCCGAGCCATGGTGCTCAACTCGGCAGCCGTGGTCCTGATCGCCGATCACTCGAAAATTGGCGTCACCAGCCGCGTGCGATTCTGCGAACTCGATCAGGTTTCGGTGCTCGTGACTGACAAGAAGGCGAAAACACTGCCGGCGCTTGCATCCCTCTCGAAGGTGATTGAGCGCGTTGTCATTGCAAACGCCTAGCCTGCGATCTGCGGCCTCTGGCACGGCCGGCCTTTAGCCGTGGCTGGGCTGACGCAGCATTTCCGTCAACCGAGCCACGGCAGGGCGTAGGTCGGGCTTCGTTGGGCGCGCGCGAAGAGATCAAGGCAACTCGCGGGATCCATCGTCGCGCCATGCCAGCTGATCTCACCACGATGGATGCCACCGCCGACGAACACGCTGTCGAGGCCGGCAGCCTCGGCGCCCGCAATATCATGCTCAAGCGAATCACCGATGGCGACGACCTGGCGCCGATCGACACCGAGGCGGGCAAGGCAATTGCGATAGATGCGTGGCTCCGGCTTGCCGTGATAGCGCACCGTGCCGCCCAATCGCTCATAGGCCCGCGCGACCGCACCGGGCGCCTCCTGCAGGCCACCACCGGCACTGGCACGCTGCAGGTCAGGATTGGCGCAGACCATCGGCAAACGCCGCTCGATCGCGGCCTTGAGCACATGCATCCAGCCCGCCACCGATTGCCCGGGTGGGTCCATGGTCATCAGCAGGATGAAATCCGCCCGGGCGACATCGTCAACGAGGGCAAGCCCCAAGCCATCCGCTAGGTGCGCCTCACCGGCCCGCGCCAGCAGCAGGCAGCGCCGGCCGAGCGCCCGGTAGAATGGCTCGTCGCGCACCGACAACGCGTCGCGCGCATCGTCGCCGCCGGAAACGACATTGTCATAGAGCTCGCGAGCGAAGCCCATTTTCGCCAACAGGGCGGCGTTTTCGGTCCCGAGGCGACCGGAATTCGAGAGGATGATGACGCGCTTGCCGGCGCTCCGCAGCCATTCGAGCGCCGCCAGGGCACCCGGATAGGGCCGCACGCCGTCATGCAGGACGCCCCATTGGTCGAGCAGGAAGGCGTCATAACGCCAGGCCAGCGCCGCGAGATTCTCTGGAAATTGGGTGAAAGGTCGCTGTTGCATCATCGGGGTCGAGGCCAAGCCAGCCGCTACTGCATGGCAAGACCACTATAGTCGCAGGGCGTGATCGCCCTGCCCGGCTGGAATATGACAGTTTTGTGTCACATAATAGAGCCGGCTCATAACAAAGATCGACCGGGAGAGACGCCAACAATGACCAAGCTGATGACCTACCTGTCCGCGACCGCCTCGCTGCTGCTGGGCCTCGGGCTCGCCGGCGTGGCTCAGGCGCAGGATGCCTGCCCCAATCGCGGGCAACTCGACACGATGTATTGCGACGCCAACAAGGACCTCGTCGCCGACGTGCCGACCGATGCTTCGAAGCAAAAGGACCCGTCGGCGCTGGTCTGGGCCTATACGCCGGTCGAGGACCCCGCCGTATACGCCAACATCTTCAAGCCGCTGACCGATCATCTCGCCGCCTGCACGGGCAAGCGGATCGTCTATTATCCCGTTCAGTCGAACTCCGCAGAGATCGAGGCGATGCGCTCGGGCCGCCTGCACTTCGCCGGCTTCTCGACCGGCCCGACCGGCTTCGCCGTCAACCTGGCCGGGGCGATCCCCTTCGCGGCCAAAGGGTCGGCTGCGGGCGTGCGCGGCTATAATCTTGTCGCCGTCGTCAAGGCTTCCAGCCCCTATCAGAAGCTCGCCGACCTCAAGGGCAAGAAGGTCGCCCACACCTCGCCCTCGTCCAATTCCGGCAACCTCGCCCCGCGTGTGCTGTTCCCCGAACATGGGCTCGAAGCTGACAAGGACTACAAGCCGCTCATGTCCGGTGGCCACGACAAGTCGATCCTCGGCGTGGTTTCGGGCGATTATGACATGGGTGCGGTCGCCGGAGACGTCTATGAGCGCATGATCGTGCGCGGCACGATCAAGAAGGAGGACACCCGGGAGATCTATCGCAGCGCGATCTTCCCAACCTCCTCCTTCGCCTATGCGCATGACCTCAAGCCCGAGCTCGCCAAGAAGCTGACCGATTGCTTCTTCTCCTTCCGCTTCACCCCCGAGATGACCAAAGAGTTCAACGGCGACGATCGATTCCTGCCGATCACCTACCAGAAGGACTGGGCGATCGTGCGTGACGTCGCCGAAAAGTCGGGCACGCCCTACAACAAGTCGGCCTATGACACCGAGGCCAAGCGCGAAGCCGACGAACTCGCCAAGAAGAAGGCACAGCCCGCCCCGGCCAAGCCCTAATCCGAAGGCCGACCCCAGCTCATGAGCGCCCTTCCTGTCGAAGAGGCGCCCGGCCATGGCCGGGCGCTCGTCATCCGCAACCTCGTCAAGGAGTATCGCAAGGGCCAGCCGGTCCTGCGCGACATCTCACTGAGCGTCTCCGAGCCCGGCATCGTCGCGATCATCGGTCCTTCCGGCACCGGCAAGTCGACGCTGATCCGCTGCATCAACCGGCTGGTCGATCCGACCTCCGGCTCAATCATGCTCGGCCGCACCGATCTCGCGAAGCTGCAGGGCGAGGCGCTCCGCGCAGCGCGCCGGCGGCTCGGTATGGTCTTCCAGGAGTACAACCTGGTCGAGCGGCTAACCGTGATCGAGAACGTGCTCTGCGGCCGGCTCGGCTATGTCCCGGTCTGGCGCGCCTGGACGCGGCGCTTCCCGGAGAAGGATATCGCTCGTGCCTTCGCCCTGCTCGATTCCGTCGGGCTGGCGGATTTCGCCACCCGTCGCGCCGACCAGCTCTCTGGCGGCCAGCGCCAGCGTGTCGGCATCGCCCGCGCGGTGATGCAGGAGCCCGATCTGATCCTTGCCGACGAACCGACCTCCTCGCTCGACCCCAAGACCTCCGTCGAGATCATGGAGCTCCTCGCCAAGGTAGGCCGTGAGCGCGACATCCCGGTATTGGTCAACATTCATAATGTTGCGCTCGCGCGACGCTACGCGCTGCGGATGATCGGCATGTCGAAGGGCGTCGTCGTCTACGACGGGCCGCCGAGCGGACTGCAGGAGAGCCACCTCGCCGAAATCTACGGTGGCGAAGGCTGGATGGAATGAGCGCCCATCCCCTCAGTGCCGACGGCAGCTTGCGCACCCGCGCCTTCCCCCCGAACTGGCCGCTGCGCTTCGGCGCGATGCTGTTCATCGCCTATGTGATCTATGCCGCAGGCATCGTCGATGTCCGCTGGGAACGCTTCGTCCAGGGGCTCGGCAACGGAGCGCGCTTCCTCGGCCGCATGCTGCCGCCGAACCTGGCTCACGACAAACTGCAGCTGCTCGCGCAGGGCATGCTGGAATCGCTTCAGATCGCCATCATCGCAACCGGCGCCGGCGTCTTGCTGGCCCTTCCGGTCGGCCTCTGCGCCGCGCGCAACCTGATGCCCCTGCCGGTGACGGTACTGGCGCGCGGGCTGATAGCGCTCTGCCGGACCTTTCATCCGGTCATCGTCGCCATCCTCTTCGTCAAGGCGGTCGGTTTCGGCGCTCTTGCCGGCGTGCTCGCGCTCATCGTCGCAACCATCGGCTTCATCGCCAAGTTGATTGCCGAGGCGATTGAAGAAATGTCGATGAAGCCGATCGAGGCGTTGCGAGCCGCCGGCTCGCCGTTCCTCTCGGTCGTGATCATGGGCGTCGTGCCGCAGGTGCTGCCGCGCTTCATCGGCTTTGCCGCGTACCAACTCGACTCGAACCTGCGTAATTCGGCGCTGGTCGGCTTGGTCGGCGGCGGCGGCATCGGCGCGACCTTGTTCACCGCCTTCCAGCGCTTCGATTACGATTTCGTCCTGACCATCATCATCGCGATCATTCTGGCGGTGATGGCAGGCGAGATCCTTTCGGCCTTTATGCGCCGGGTCTATCAGGACGAGGCTCCAAGCGGTGAGGTCAAGCAGAGCCCTTCCGGCCTCGTCTGGAACCGCTTCACCGCCGCCGAGCGCGGCATGCGCCTCGCCTTCTGGGCGGTGGCCGCGCTGGCGCTCGGCTGGTCGCTGCAGACGATCGAGGTCATCCCGGAGTTCCTCTATGACGCGCCGGCGCAAACCGTCGACCTCTTTGCCCGGATGTGGCCGATCGACTGGGCCTATTTCCCCAAGACCGTGCAGCAGGCGCTGATCGAGACGCTGCACACCGCGACGCTTGGCACGATCCTGGCGATCATGCTGGCGACGCCTGTGGCGCTGATGTGTGCCCGGAACGTCTCGCCCTCGGCCTGGGTCAACACGCTCGGCCGGTTCATCCTGGTCGCGACGCGCTCGGTGCACACATTGGTCTGGGCGCTGTTCTTCGTCGCGGTTTTCGGCCCCGGCGCCCTCGCCGGCGTGATGGCCGTGGCCGTCCATTCGATCGGCTTTACCGGCAAGTTCCTGGCCGAAGCGATCGAGGAAGCCAAGCCCGGCCCGATCGAGGCCTTGCGGGCCGCCGGGGCGCCCTGGCGCTCCGTCCTGCTCAAGGGCTTCTGGCCGCAGGTGAAGCCCGCCTTCCTGGCCGTGAGCCTGTTCCGCTGGGACATCAACGTGCGCGAGAGCGCCGTGCTCGGCCTGGTCGGCGCCGGCGGCCTCGGTGTGGCGCTGCAGGCGGCGATGGACAATCTGTACTGGGACCAGGTCGGACTCGTGCTGGCCGTGATCTTCGCAGTGGTGGTCGTCACCGAAATCGTCACCGCGACCTTGCGTGCGAAGATCATCTGAAGGTGGTGCTTTCAGGTTGCCCATGAGTGGATGGAGCGGCGTTGTCAGTGAAGCCCGAGGATATCTGGTAGAGCGCTTGTTGTTCTACGCGACCAGCGCTGACATCTGTCGGAACCACCTGCCGGCTGGCCGCTTAAGTCCATGTCCGAGTACACAGGCAATGAAGTCCAGAAACTCAAAGAACAAGCCGTTGTTGGCAAAGCCCAGGCGGCAAGTTGGAGCGATTCCGTACCGCAAGACAGAGCGCGGCCTTGAAGTTCTTCTCGTGACGACGCGAACGACTGGTCGCTGGACCGTGCCGAAGGGCTGGCCCATGAAGGGCCTCAAAGCTCACGACGCCGCTGCGATCGAGGCTTGGGAAGAGGCTGGTGTCATCGGACAGGCCAAGAAGCGTGCCGTTGGCCGCTACCTTTATTGGAAGCGCATGGACGGATATTTCGTGCTCTGCAGGGTGAAACTCTTTCCGATCATCGTGCAAGAAGAGCGCGCCGAGTGGCCGGAGCAGAGTACGCGTCGGCGGTACTGGTTCACCCCATTAATGGCAGCCGATCTCGTCGAGGAACCTGGCCTCAAGAAGGCGATGCAGGAGATCACCCTCTAGGCTCAATTCGGAAGCCGCGGCCCACGTCCCCAATGGAGGCGAGGCGAGCGGTACGTCCCGCTACATTTGGAAGAATAGCTTGGCTCGGCATCGCCCAGCCGATCACATCCGAAGCCGTGAAGTATCTGAAGGCTCTTGCGGACACGCTGGCGATTCAGCTGGGCATGCTCGTCGGGAAATCCTGACCGTCGTTCCGCAGGACCCGGCCTGAGGCCACGCGGAACAATCCCCGCTGCATGCGACGAAGCCGGGAGACGCTTTTCCCTCACGATCGTCGATCTTTGAAAACCGCTTTCATTGACCCGAGCGGTCCAATCGAGAACACTTCATGTATCGATCGACACGTTGTTTGATCGTTCGCGGGATTTGCTGGAGCAGCTTGCACCGCGTCACCAATGCTAAAAGCACCACGATGCCATCGTGGGCTCCGGTTCTGGAGACACGCCGTGATCATTATCTTCGATTTTGTTGTCAGGCAGCTTCTGCGCCTTTCGGCTTTCCTGCGCTCGTCGCGATGTTGACGGCGGTTTCGCCGCGCAGCCAGCGCGGCTGACGGCCACCTCCTCTCCCATCGTTGCAGATCAGAAGGGCGCCGAATGCCATCGGCGAACGAAACCCCATGTCCAAAGCCATTGTCATTGAAGTGCAGGGCGGCGCCGCCGGCATCGTCGTCGGCTCAAACGGCCGCTTCCGCTTCTTCTCCTCCCAGCCGGCCTTCGATGGCCTGGACGGCAAAACGTTCCGTTCGGTCGAACAGGCCAATCGCGCTGTAGCCGACCGCCGTGCCGGGCAGCGCCTGCCCAGAGCCGCCTGAGTCGGCCCCACCACCGCGATCAGCAGAAAGTTCGGCTCGTGAGTCTCGCCCCAACCCCCAGCGCCAACATCCTGTGGTTCCTGCCGACCCATGGCGATGGCCGCTATCTCGGCACCGTGACAGGCGGGCGCCAGACGGACTTCGCCTATCTGCGCCAGATCGCACAGGCTGCCGATGCGCTCGGCTACTACGGCGTGCTGCTGCCGACCGGCCGGAGCTGCGAGGATTCCTGGATTGTCGCCTCGGCGGTCGCGCCGACGACGCAGAACCTTCGCTATCTCGTCGCGGTCCGGCCCGGGCTGCAGTCGCCGACGGTCGCCGCGCGCATGACGGCGACACTCGATCGCGTCACGAACGGGCGCCTGCTGGTGAATGTCGTGACCGGCGGCGACCCTGTCGAGAACGCCGGCGACGGCATCTTCCTCTCTCATGACGAGCGCTACGCGGTAACGCGGGAATTCCTCGCCGTCTATTCCGCCCTGCTTCGCGGCGAGACGGTGACATATGAGGGCCAGCATATCCGGGTGGAGGATGCGCAGTTGCTCTATCCGCCGGCGCAGGCTGATGGACCGCCGCTCTACTTCGGCGGCTCCTCGCCCGCCGCGATCGACGTCGCGGCGCAGACGATCGACAAGTACCTCACATGGGGCGAGCCGCCGGACGCCGTCGCCGAGAAGATTGCCGTGGTCGACCGTGCTGCGAAGGCCGCGGGCCGCAAGGTCTCCTTCGGCATCCGCCTGCACGTCATCGTGCGTGAGACGGAGGCTGAGGCGTGGGGCGCAGCCGACAAGCTGATCAGCCATCTCGATGAGGCCACAATCGCCCGGTCGCAGGCGATCTTCGGAAGGATGGATTCCGAGGGCCAGCGGCGGATGTCGGCTCTGCATGGCGGCAGCCGCGACAAGCTCGAGATCTCGCCCAATCTCTGGGCTGGCGTCGGTCTCGTGCGTGGCGGCGCGGGCACCGCCCTTGTCGGCAATCCCGAGCAGGTCGCGGCGCGGATCAAGGAGTACCAGGCGCTCGGCATCGATAGCTTCATCCTATCGGGCTACCCGCATCTGGAGGAGGCCTATCGCTTCGCCGAACTCGTCTTCCCGCTGCTGACCCTGAATCACGGCAAGCCGGTCTTCGCTGGCGTCGTGAACAACGGTCCCTTCGGCGAAACCATCGCCAATGACGTGAAGCCCGATCAGAGGCGGGCCTCCAGCTCGTGACCGAGGGCGCCGAACGCCCGATCCGCGAGAACGCGAACCCTCCCGACCAATCGATCTGAGGAGACGGACACGATGTCGGTCGTCACCCCCTTCCCCAAGACTGCCAGCAGGATCCATGATGATCCGCCAAGCTTCCGCCAAGCCTTTCGGCATCTGGCCGGCGGCGTCAGCGTCATCACCACGGGCCATGGCGACGAGCGCACCGGTCTGACGGCGACCTCGGTCTCCTCGCTGTCGGCAGAGCCTCCGACGCTCATGTTCGGTCTGAATCTGTCGTCTTCGAGCTTTCCGGTGCTGGCCCGCAACCGCAGCTTCGGCGTCAACTTCCTCAATGCAGCGCAGAAGCAGGTCGCTGACCGCTTCGCCGGGCGCAATGGCGAGAAGGGCGCGGCGCGCTATGCCGAGGCCGAGTGGACAAGCGGCATTGCCGGTGCTCCGCTCCTCGTCGGCGCACTGGCCGCGCTCGATTGCGAAGTCGAGGAGATCATCGAACGGCATTCGCACGCCATCATCATTGGCCGCGTCCGCGACGTTCGCCTCGGCGACAACGATGCGGCATTGGTCTACTGGCGCGGGGACTATGAGCGCCTCGGCTGGATGACCGAGGAGGTCGGCACAGCGCTGGGACTGCGCACCTTCTAAGTCGGTAGCGCGGCATCGACGAGCACCTCCGGCGCGCGCTGTCGGCTCGCGGACGGACGATCCGCGACTCGCCGACGATGGCCCTCACCCGATTCGCAGCGGAGCTCAGGGCAGAGGGGCGGGACGTCTTGGCGCTCAGCGCGGGCGAGCCCGACTTCGGCTCGCCCCTGCCCGCCGCCGAGGCCGGCATCGCGGCGATCCGGCGCGGCGACACCCGCTACACCGCCGTCGACGGCCTCCCTGCGCTGCGCAAGGCCATCGCCGAAAAGCTGGAGCGCGAGAACGGTGTCGCCTATGACGCCGATGAAATCACCGTTTCGAGCGGCTCGAAGATCCTGCTCCTGACAGCGCTGATGGCGCTGCTTGACCGGGACGACGAGGTGCTCGTGCCGGCGCCGTTCTGGGTGTCCTATCCCGAGATGATCCGTTATGCGGATGGCGTGACCCGGCTGATCGCGACCAAGCCGGAGAACGGCTTTCGCATCTTGCCGCAGGATCTTGACGCTGCGATTGGACCGCGCACGAAACTTCTGATCCTCAACAATCCCAACAACCCGACCGGGGCGATCTATACGCATGCAGATCTCGCCGCGCTCGGCGAGGTACTGGCCCGGCATCCGCGGGTCGCGGTGTTGACCGACGAGATCTACGAGCATCTGAACTTCGACGGGGTTGTCCCGGGAAATCTCGTCGCGTCAGCGCCTTACCTGCGTGACCGAACAATCCTGGTGAACGGACTTTCCAAGAGCTACGGCCTGACCGGCTGGCGTCTCGGCTTCGCTGCAGCGCCAAAGCCGATCATTGCGGTGATCAACGCACTCAACTCACAGGGCGTGAGCTCGCCCAGCGCGATCGCGCAATACGCGGCGCTCGCCGCCCTGAGTGACAGCCAGGATTTTCGGGACCGGAATCGCCGGGAATACGAAGCTCGGCGCGACCTCGTGGTCGCCGCGATCACCGGCACGCCCGGCCTGGACCTGGTCGCGCCGCAATCCGCCTTTTATGCCTATGTCGATTGCTCGGGATGGATCGGCAGGATCGCCCCGTCCGGCCAGCGCATGGAGACCGACGAGGATGTCGCGCGCGAACTCCTGGGGAGCGAAGGACTGGCGATCGTCCCGGGTGCGCCCTTCGGTCTGTCCCCCTATTTCCGCCTGTCGTTCTGCGTCGATCGCGCAACGCTCGCCGACGGCCTGAAACGCCTGCACCGCTTCGCCACACGGGTGACGAACGACTGAGACGAGCGGCCGTGGGAACGCGGAAACGCGCGCCAGCGGACGCTGATTTCGCGCCTCGTAGTCCCCGGCCATCGACCGAAAAATTCTTCTTTGCCCGAGTGATGCAAACCATGCCTCCCACAGGCTTGCCTGCATTCAGAGGCCTTTTCCAGAACGAAGCCTCTAGGTTGAGGCCTTCTTTCGGAAGGGCCTTTTTCCATGAGCATGTTCGGTTCGTCCCGCTGGGCAACCTTGGCTTTGTCGGCGGCAATCGCCTTTGCAGGCGTGCAATCGGCTGTGGCTCAGCAGACGCTGACGATCGCGCAGGGCAACGATATCCTCTCGCTCGACCCGGCCAATCACGGCAACAACAGCACCGAGTCGGCGCTGGTGAACATCTACGACTATCTGGTCGACAAGGATTTCAGCCAGGGCCAGCTGCGCTTCAATCCGCGTCTCGCGGTCTCCTGGAGCACCGACGACAACGTCCGTTGGTCGTTCAAGCTGCGTGACGACGTGCGCTGGCACAACGGCGACAAGTTCACAGCCCAGGACGTCAAGTTCACGATCGAGCGCTCGCAGCAGGACAAGAAGCTGATCAGCGCCCACAAGTTCCGACGCATCAAGTCGGTCGAGGCGCCCGACGACACCACGCTGGTGATCGAGACCGACGGCCCCGACACGCTGCTGCTACACGCCTTCGTCGGCAATGGCGCCGGCATCCTGCCGAAGGCGGCCTTCGAGAAGGCCGGCGGCAAGGAGGAGTTCTTCAAGAAGCCGATCGGCACAGGGCCCTACGTCCTCGACCAGTGGATCAAGTCCGACCGGGTCTTGCTGAGCAAGAATCCGCATTGGTGGGGCGGCACGCCGACATGGGACAAGGTCGTGATCCGCTCGATCCCGGAAACCACGACGCGGGTTGCCGAACTCCTGACTGGCGGCGTCGATATCGCGGTCAATATCCCGCCGGAGGACACGGCGCGCCTCAACGCCAATGCCGGCACGCAGGCGATCACCTTCGACATCGCCCGCAACCTTGCCTTGCACGTGCGGACCGGCAAGGACCGCGTCACCGGCGATCCCCGGGTTCGCGAGGCGATCGATCTCGCCATCGACCGCGATGCCATCGTCAAGCAGGTGCTGGAAGGCCACGGTGCGCCGACGCGCGGCTTCTTCCCGCCGGCCATCCCTGGCTTCGCTCCGGATCTGACCAAGGTGATCCGCTTCGATCCGGAGCGCGCCAAGGTCCTGCTGCGCGAGGCTGGCTTCGACGGGCGCAAAGCTCCGCAAATCAAGATCAGCACGCCGAGCGGCCGCTATGTGAAGGATCGCGAGATCGTCGAGGCCGTCGCCGGCTACCTCGAGGATGTCGGCTTCCGGGTTCAGGTCGAGGTTCTCGACTGGACGGTCTACAACAACAAGGTCGTCGGCGACGGTTTCGGCGAGCTCTATCTCTGGGGCATGGGCTCCTATACCGACGCCTCGACCCTCTTCGTCGACAACTTCAAGCGCCACTACGACTGGTCGGACGACGCCTTCGAGGCTCTCATCGTCGCCGTGCGCAATGCGAAGACCGACGAGGAGCGCATCGCGATCTCGCAGAAGGGCCAGCAGATCGTGGCCGACCAGCGGGTACGCATCGGCCTGCTGTTTCCGCAGTCGATCTACGGGGTCAGCAAGCGCGTCTCCTACAAGGGCCGCTTCGACGAGATGATCGCTGCCGAGGATGTCGCGCGGCCATGAACGGGCGCTCCCCGCTGCGAGCGCTGCTGCAATTCGTGCCGGTGCTCTACATCGTCTCGCTGATCGTCTTCGTGCTCGTCTATCTCACGGGCGACCCGTCTGCCCTGCTGATCCCGGAAGACGCCAGCGAGGCGGACCGGTTGGCGCTCGTGGCGGCCTGGGGGCTCGATCAGCCCTGGTACGTTCAATACCTGCGCTACATGGGCAACATCCTGAGCGGGGATTTCGGCGTCTCCTATCGCTATGGCTCGGAGGCGCTGCCGATCGTGCTCGAGCGCATTCCCGCGACGCTGACGCTGACGACGGGCGGCCTGGTCGTCGCCATTCTCATCGCCCTGCCGACAGGCATCTTCGCCGCCCTCAGGCGCAACAGCCTGCCGGACTTCGCGATTTCGACCGTGACGGTGCTCGGTAAGGCGATGCCGAATTTCTGGGTCGGCATCATGCTGATTCTCGTCTTCGGCGTCTGGCTGCGGCTCGTTCCGGTGTCCGGCAGCGGCGGTTTCTCGCATCTCATCCTGCCTGCGATCACGCTGGGTACCGGCTTTGCCGCCGAGCTGACCAAGCTCATCCGCTCCAGCCTCCTCGACGTGATGGGGCAGGATTTCGTCCGAACGGCGCGAGCCAAGGGCGTCCCCGAGACGCTCGTCGTGCTGCGCCATGGCCTGCGCAACGCGCTGATCCCGGCCCTGACCATGACCTCGCTGCACGCCATCGGCCTGCTTGGCGGGGCTTTGGTCACCGAGACGGTCTTCTCCTGGCCGGGGCTGGGGCAACTCGTCGTGCAGGCGGTCTACACCAAGGACATGGCGGTCATTCAGATCGCCGTCTTCGTCATCACCATCATGGCCTTGACGATCAATCTGACCACCGATGCGCTCTACCGGCTCATCGATCCGCGCCTGCGGAGCTGAGCGGATTTCCACATAGATGATACAGATTTCCCTTTCGACTCCGCTCCTGCCCCGGCGACGGCGCCTGTTGAGCTCACTGCTCTCCAACAAGGCCGGCGTGGCCGGGCTGGCGATCGTCGCGGTCATCGCCGCCATCGCCATCGGCGCGGATCACCTCGCCCCGCTCGATCCGCTGCGGCGCAATCTCTCGCTGAAGCTGCTGCCACCCGCCTGGCTGGAAGGCGGCAATGCGCGCCACCTCCTGGGGACGGACAGCCAGGGGCGCGACCTGCTCAGCCGCATCATCTTCGGCGCCCGCACCTCGCTCACGGTTGGGCTCGCGGCCGTCGCCCTGTCCAGCCTGATCGGCCTCGTCCTCGGTCTCCTCGCCGGGATGGCCGGTGGAAAGGTCGACGCGCTGATCATGCGGGTGATCGACGCGATGCTGGCGATCCCGACGATGCTGTTCATGCTGGTCGTAGCGCTCGTCGCGGGAACCGGACTGCTGCCGCTCGTCATCGTCATTGCGGCGACCAACTGGGTCGGCGCGGCCCGCATCGTCAGGGCCGATGTGCTGGGCGTGAAGGAAATGGACTATGTCGCCGCGGCGCGTGCGATCGGGGCCCGGCCGGTCGGGCTGATCCTGCGTCACATCCTGCCCAACATCCTGTCGTCGTTCGTGGTCGTCTCGACCATGAATGTCGGCACGGTCATCCTGGCCGAGTCGGCGCTGAGCTTCCTCGGCTTCGGCATCCAACCGCCCGAGATCTCGTGGGGCCAGATGCTGAGCGAGGGCCGGCAGTATCTCGCGACCAGCTGGTGGGTCGCCACCCTCCCCGGCATCGCCATCACGCTGACCGTGCTCGGCGTTATCCTGCTTGGCGACTGGCTGCGCGACCATCTCGACCCGCGCCTCGACTGACCTCCACCCTGCCCCACTCAGACAGCCTTGAGACGATCATGACGACCCCCGACCAGACGCGCAGCAAGGCGCGGAAGCTTCATCTTGGCCTGTTCCATCAGCCCATCGGACGCCACCCCGCCGCATGGCGTCGCGACACGGCGCAGGGACACCCGGAGGATGTTGACTGGGCGATCCGGATCGTGCGCAAGGCCGAGGAAGGCCTGTTCGACATGTTCTTCGTTGCCGACAATCTCGCGGGCCCCGAGCCGGGAGCCCAGGGCAAGGCGGGCGGTCTGGAACCGCTGACGCTGCTCGCGGCGCTGGCAACCGTCACCTCGAAGATCGGGCTGGTCGGAACGATCTCGACCAGCTTCTCGGAGCCCTACAACATCGCCCGCCAACTGGCCTCGCTCGACCATATCAGCCGGGGCCGGGCCGGCTGGAACGTGGTGACGACGCAGTCCGACCGCGCGGCCGAGAATTTCAGCCTCGCCGCGCTGCCGGATCACGCCGCCCGCTATGACAGGGCGGGAGAATTCGTCCGGGTCGCCCGAGGGCTGTGGGACACCTGGGCGAGCGATGCTCTGGTGATGGACGCCAGATCGGGCGTGTTCCTGGATACCGATCGGGTCCGGTTGCTGGAGCACAAGGGCGAGCATTTCTCCGTCCGCGGGCCGCTCAACATCTCGCGGCCGCCGCAGGGAAACCCGATCATCGTGCAGGCCGGCTCCTCGCGCGACGGCATCGGTCTGGCCGCCGCGGAGGCCGATCTGGCCTTCACCGCCCAGGACACGATCGAGGATTCCCTCGCCTACCGCGCCGCCTTGACCGAGGCCGCGACCGCGGCCGGGCGCCAGGCCGCGACGATTCCGATCCTCCCCGGCGTCATGCCGATCGTCGGGCGTACCGATCGGGAGGCCAGGGAGAAGTTCGCAGCACTGCAGGAACACACCGACATCGCCGCCGGCATACGGCAATTGTCCGGCCGCTGGGGCTACGACCTGTCGCGGCTCCCGCTGGACGGACCTGTCCCTGAGCCGGGCGAGCGCGTCCATGGCGAAAGCCGCGTGCGGCTGCTGCTCAACAAGGCCCGCACCGAGAACTACACGTTGCGGGAGCTGGCGGCATTGGCGATCGCCTCGCATGGCCACCGTATCGTCATCGGCTCGGCGGAGACGATCGCCGACGACTTCCAGACCTGGTTCGAGCAGGGCGCGGCCGACGGCTTCAACCTGATCCCCGCCTCGATGCCCGACGGGCTCGACGATTTCGTCGATCTCGTCGTGCCCGTGCTGCAGGATCGAGGGCTCTTCCGGCGCGAGTACGAGGAACTCACGCTGCGAGAGCGATTTGGGTTGCCGATACGCCGGCTGGCCTCATTCGCCGGTTCGGGGAACTGAGGCGCGCGAAGCGGAGGCCCGCGTGCCGCGCCAGTTTCGCCGGTCGCGTCGAGCGCCCTTCTGGCGCCGCTTGCCTTTGCCGTCGGCAGAAGCGGAGCGGATGAGCACTCTGCCCCTGCGAGCCGCCGCGGCGCCTAGACGATACTCATCGACAGCGGGCTAGGCGGGGAATGTTCCGGTTATCCAAAGGCTGGACATTTCGTTCAACGACTCGCGGCAACCGGCGTCGATCTCGCGTCAGTAACTGACGTCGTGCTGACCCATTTGCATTTTGACCATGTGGGCGGGCTGCTAGTTGACGGTGTGAAGGAACATTTGCGCTCGGACCTTCGTGTCCACGTTTCCGCAGCAGAGGTGGAACTCTGGAGGTCTCCGGATTTCACCCGTACCGCGATCCCGCAAGAGTTTTCGGAAGTTATCAGAAGAGCATCCGCAGCATTTCTTGAAACGTATCGTGATCATCTCTGCATCTTCAACGAAGAGCAGCAAGTGGCGCCCGGCGTTGTGGCGCGCGCCTTGGGATTGCCAGAGCGATTGCAGGGCCCAGTCGCATGGAGACATGTTTGGCTCGGCTCCACAGCTGTCGGCTAAGAAATCGCGTCGCCTTCTTCACGAGCGGACCGACCAAGCGGGCGTTCAACTCAACCGACGCAAGATAAAACGAGAAGGACAGGTGCTCCTCCGCTTACGACAATCGCAGAGGGCATTCGTGGAACCTTCTGTACTTTGAAGCCATAAGGCGCCAAGATCTGAAGTCAGCTGCCTTCCAGAATCCGGACACTTGCCCGAGGCGGGTGTAGCCGCTGCTCGGTCGTCAGCAGGAGGCTGTTCTCGTCGAAGATGCGGCGCGCTACGGCCACGGTCGATTCAGCTGCCCAAAGCGGGCCACCTGCCTCACGGAACAGACACCAAGCCAACAGCGGGGCGGCATACGGCAAAGCTCCTATCCGAGCTCTATTGCCAATCTCGTTTGCGACCCTCTGTCAAAGCCAGAGGAATGAGCCCCCATCCTCGGAAGCCTTTGAAGTGGCCCATTCCCGGCCCCAACCAGTCGGGGCATTCGAAGAGAAAAGGCTAACTTCGCAGCGCGGTCATGCCGCAATGCACAAAATGGCAGCGCCGCCCTGTGGCATTCTGTGCAGCGCAGCGTTGACTGCGGAGGCGTTTCGCACTGACCTACATGTCAGTAACTAGGCGCTATCGCTCTGGTCTGATCGGCTTCACGCAAATTCACCAAGCACAACACAGGGGAACATCATGACGACGAAGACCTTAGCGGCCGCCACCGTAATCCTGGGTGGGCTCGTGTTCGCCGCGGGCGCCCAGGCTCAGACCAAGATGGAACTCAACATGGCCACCCCCTGGGCGGGCGGGCACTGGCTGGACATCGGCGCCAAGAAATACGCTGAGAACGTTGAGAAAATGACCGAGGGGCGGATCAAGATCAACGTCTTCCCGGCCGGCGCGCTCGGTCCGGCGCTCAAGGTTACGGAGACCGTGCAAAAGGGTGTCGCCGATATGGGCCATGCCTGGCCGGGCTACGACTGGGCGGTCGATCGCACTGGCGCCATCTTCTCGGGCTGGTCGGCCGGCCCGAACCCCGAAGAGATGATGATGTGGCTCTACAATGGTGGCGCCGCGGATCTCTGGAAGCAGTGGCGCAAGGAGAAGTTCGACGTCGTCGGCTTCCCCTGCGGCGTGCTGGAAACCGAGTTCTTCATGCACTCGCACAAGCCGATCCGCACCGTCGAGGACATGAAGGGCCTCAAGCTGCGCACCTCCTCGTCCTGGGCCGAAATCGCGCCGATGCTCGGCGCCTCTACCGTCGTGCTGCCGGGCTCGGAAGTGTTCTCGGCGCTCGAGCGCAAGGTCGTCGATGCGATCGAGTGGGGCGGTCCAGGGAGCAACCTGTCGGAAGGTTTCCACAAAGTCGCCAAGTACGTGATCATGCCCGGCCTGCACGCCCCGTCAGGCGTGCACGACTGCGTCTTCAACAACGCGGTCTGGGCCAAGATCGGCGACAAGGACAAGGCCCTGCTCGAGCTCGCCGGTCGCCTGACTGTCCTCGACACCTATCTCGGCTACGCCAAGAGCGATCTCGAGGCCTACAAGGCGATCAAGGCGACGCCCGGTCTCGAAGTGGTTCAGGTCGAGCCGAGCCTGACGGCTGCAGTCGTCAAAGCCTCGAACGAGTGGGCCGAGAAGCAGGCTGGTACGAATCCCTGGTTCAAGCGGGTTTACGAGAACCAGAAGGCGTTCATGGCTCAGGTCAAGCCGCTGAGCGAATTCCGCTTCGCGATCGGCTCGCGCTGATCTCAATCCTGTCCGGCGGGGCGCCGTTGCGCGCCGCCGGATCGTCCTTCCGGCTTGAGGTCATCATGCCCATCGTTCATTTCATCGGCAGGCTCTCCCTGTGGTCGGGAAGGCTTGGCGCCTTCGTTGTGCTGCCGCTCGTCCTTGCCATGGTTTTCGAGGTCGTCAGTCGCTACGCGTTCTCGGCGCCGACCGTCTGGGCCTTTGAGATCAGCTACATGCTGATGGGCACGATCTTCCTGCTCGGTTTGTCCTATGCCGTGCTGGTCAATCAGCACGTCAATGTCGATTTCATCCATCAGGTTCTGCCGCGTCGGGGCGTCGCGGTGATCGACGGCATCGGCTATTTCCTTATGGCCGGGATGTTGCTCTGGCTGACCAATACGCTCATCGCCAACATCGCCAGCGTCTACCGCACCGGCGAGGGCACGGGCCTGTCGGCCTGGAATCCGCCGATCTGGCCATATCGCTGCATCTATGCGCTCGGCTTCGGGCTCTTCGCCCTGCAATGCCTCGCCCGGGCGATCGAGAACCTGCTGATCGTGTTCGGCTACGAGACCGAAGGATCGGCTCAATGACAGCGCAAACCGTCCTCTGGATGTTCCCGGCCCTGCTGGGGCTGATCTTCCTGGGCTTCCCTGTCGCGTTCTCGATGATGCTGGCCGCGCTCGGCTTCGGCCTGATGCGCTTCGGCGGCACGCTCGTGCATCAGTTCGCCCAGCGTATCGACGATCTCTCGACCAATTACGTGCTCGGCGCGATCCCGCTCTTTATCTTCATGGGCTCGATCCTGGAGCGGGCCGGCATCGCCGAGAAGCTGTTCGATGCGCTTTATATGTGGACAAGGCGGCTGCCCGGCGGCCTTGCGGTCGCGGCACTGCTGATGTGCACGATCTTCGCGGCCGCCAGCGGCGTGGTCGGCGCCACCGAGACCCTCGTCGGAATGCTCGCCATCCCCGCGATGGTCAAGCGCAAGTACAACAACTCCCTGATCGCCGGCACGATCTGCGGCGGCGGCTCGCTCGGCACCATCATACCGCCCTCGGTTCCAGTCGTCGTGCTGGCGCCAATCGCGACCCTCTCGATCGGCGACCTGTTGGCTGGCATCCTGATCCCGGGTCTGACGATGTCGGCCCTGTTCATCGTCTATATCCTGATCGCCTGCGCGCTCAGACCGTCGCTGGCCCCCCCGGAAACCGAGCCGGATACACGCAGCTTGAGCGAAAAGCTCAAGTTCACGGCGATCGCATTGATCCCGCCCGGCTTCCTGATCTTCACTGTGCTTGGCACCTTGTTCATGGGGCTCGCGACGCCGACGGAGGCTGCGGCCTGCGGCTCGCTCGGTGTCCTCCTGCTTGCGATCGTCTACGGCCGCATGTCGTGGCGCCTGCTCTATCAGGCCTCGATCCAGACGGTCTCGCTGACAGCGATGATCCTTGCCATCATCCTCGCCGGTGGCATGTTCTCGGGCGTGTTCTTCGCATCCGGCGGAATGGCGGCTACCAAGGGCATTCTCGACGCCTTCGGCCTCTCACCCTGGTCGGTTGTCGCGATTATCCTCTTCGTCGCCTTTATCCTCGGCTTCCTGGTCGATTCGATCTCGATCATCCTGATCATCGTGCCGATCGCCATCCCGCTGGTGAAAAGCTTCGGGCTCGATCCGCTCTGGTTTTCTGTCGTGCTCCTGGTGATGCTGCAGACGGCTTATCTGACGCCACCGATGGCGCCTTCGATCTTCTATCTCAAGGCGATCGCACCTCCGACGATGAAGCTCAAGGACATGTACTGGGGCGTCATACCGTTCATTTGCTGTCAGCTTCTCGTGCTCGCCCTGTTGCTGCTGTTCCCGGCAATGGCGACCTGGATGCCCAAGGTTATGTACGGCAATTGAGGGCGTCGGACGGCTTGGTGGAGATGACGATGACGACACAGACGATGGGCCGAGCGATCGTGCTCGGTCCAGAGGATGGCGAGAGCTATTGGCAGCCGGTTCCGGCCAACGGCTTCGTGCGCAACCTACTCAGTACTGCCAAGACTGGAGGTGACAGCCGCTTCTCGATGGGGACGCAGACGGTCGCACCGGGCTGCCTCATCCGCGAGCACACCCATGACACTCATGAAGAGGTCATCTTCGTCTATGAGGGCCGCGGCATTGCCCGGATCGACGGGGTCGAACATCCGCTTGAAAAAGGCTCCTGCGCCTATATTGGCCAGGGCCTCAAGCACCATTTCCTCAACCCGCATGAAGAACCCCTGAGCTTCACCTTCCTTCTGATGCCGGGAGGGCTGGACGAATTCTTCGCGCGGATAGGACGACCGAAGCATCCGGGTGATCCGGAGCCGGAGCCGTTTCCGAGGCCAGACGACATCGCCGAGATCGAACGCGAGACGGTCTTCGGCTGGGTCGATACCCGCTACGATCAAAACAGGTGAATGCGCGAAGGGGAGACGCATGTCGCGTCAGGAGCTTGCATCCCTGCAAGTCAGTTCAACAGCAAGAAGAGCAGAGAGACGGGCGCCATGAAGCTGTCGGGAAAGATTGCGATCATCACGGGAGGGGGCTCGGGCATCGGTCATGAGGCCTCCAAGCTGTTCGCCCGCGAAGGCGCGACCGTGATCGTCGCCGATCGCGACCTTGCGGCAGCCGAGCGTGTCGCTTCCGAGATCGGGGCGCAGGGGGGCAAGGCGACCGCGCATAAGGTCGACGTCAGCAAGGAGGCCGAGATTGCGGCGATGATCGCCCAGGCGGTTGCCGATCACGGAAGACTCGACATTCTCGTCAACAACGCCGGCTACGGCATCGCCGGTACGGTCGTCTCGACTTCTGAGGCCGATTGGAACGCGCTGATGGCGGTCAATGTCAACGGCGTCTTCCTCGGCTGCAAGCACGCCATTCCCGTCATGGAGAAGCAAGGCGGTGGAGCGATCGTCAACACCGCCTCAGCGGTTGCGAATGTTGGTATTCACGGGCGCGCGGCCTATGTCGCCTCGAAGGGGGCGGTGGCGGCGCTGACGCGCGCCATGGCCGTCGATCATGTCGAGGCGAATATCCGGATCAACGCGGTCGCTCCGGGTACGATCGAGTCGCCCTATTTCAAGAAGATCCTGAGTGGACCCGACGGTGCGGAGCTGAGACGCGGCCTCGAGGAACGCCAGGCGATGGAGCGTCTCGGCCAGCCGATCGAGATCGCGCAGGCGATGCTCTGGCTCGCCAGCGACGATGCCTCCTTTTGCACCGGTTCCGTCATGGTCGTCGACGGCGGCTGGACCGCCCGCGGCGACCGCAAACCCAAAAGGTAGGCCTGACGCATGTATGGACTGCAAGGACGCAAGGCGATCGTCACTGGCGCGGCGCATGGCATCGGCCGGGCCATCGCGGCGCGGCTTCTGGCGGAAGGCTGCGATGTCGGGATCTTCGACCTCGACCTCGCTGCGGCAAACGCTGCGGCCGAAGCACTCGGCAAAGATGGCGGCAAGGTCGTGGTCGCGAGCGGTGATGTTTCGTCCAGGGCCGATGTCGAGGCGGGCATCGGTGCGCTGAAGGACGCGTTGGGACCGATCGACATCCTCGTAAACAATGCCGGCATCTGCAAGGTCGGCAAACTCCTGGAGACGAGCGAAGCTGAGTGGAAGGCAACCTTTGGCATCAATGTCGACGGGCTGTTCCACGTCACCCGCCAGATCGCGCCCGGCATGGTCGAGCGCCGCAGCGGCACGATCGTCAACATCGCCTCCTGGATGGGCAAGTCGGGTGTCGCAGCCTATGGTGCCTATTGCGCCTCGAAATTCGCGGTGGTCTCGCTGACCCAGTCGCTGGCCCTGGAAATCGGCGAATACGGCATCCGCGTGAACGCCGTCGCGCCGGGCCTGATCGTCGAGACCAAGATGCGCGACGAATCCGAGATCCAGCGCGCCGCCGAGGGTCTGCCGACCGCCAAGGACCGTGCCAAGCAGATCCCTCTGCGCCGCGCCGGTCTGCCATCGGATATCGCCAAGACGGTCGCCTTCCTGGCCTCGGACGAAGCGGATTACATCACCGGCGAAACGATCAGCGTGACTGGTGGCATCTGGAACGACTGACCGGACCGATTCTGCGATGTCTATGCGATGAGGCACATGCAATGAGCTCGGGAGAGTAAGGATGCCCCGCTTCAAGGATTTTCGTCCCGCCGGCGTGATTCCCGCGACGCTGCTCGCTCTCAATCATGATCTCAGCATTGACGAACGCCAGACCCGCAAGCACCTGCGTGACTGTGCGCTGGTGGACGGCGTTTCGGCTGTCACCGTCAACGGCCACGCCTCCGAGGTTCATGCCTGCAGCTTCGACGAGCAGCGGCAGATCCTGGCGGCTTCGCTTGCCGAAGTCGGTGACAAGGTGCCATTGATCAGTGGAATCTATGCCGATGGTTCGATTGAGGCGGCGCGGCTTGCTAAAATGGCGGAGCACGAGGGCGCCTCCTGCCTGCTCGTGTTTCCACCCAATAGCATGAGCATGGGCGGGCAGTTGCGTCCCGAAATGGCGCTGGCGCATTACAGCCGCATCGCCGATGCGACCGACCTGCCAATCATTGCCTTTCAGTATCCGATGGCGAGCGGGCTGGGCTACACCTTCGACACCTTGCTGAAGCTTTTCGAATCCGTGCCGACCATCGCCGCGATCAAGGACTGGTCGAACGATGTGATGCTGCACGAGAAGCATGTCCGCACCTTCCAAGGCCTGCCCCGCCCGGTTAACGTACTGACGACGCATTCCTCCTGGCTGATGGCGTCGCTGACGCTGGGCTGCAACGGCCTGCTCTCGGGTTCCGGCAGCGTGATTGCCGATCTTCAGGTCGCTTTGTTCGGGGCCGTGCAGGCTGGGGACCTGAGACTGGCGCAGGCGATCAACGATCGCATTGTCCCGCTATCACAGGCCTTCTATGCGTCGCCCTTCCTCGACATGCACAACCGCATGAAGGAGGCGCTGGTGCTGCTGGGCCGCCTCGACAAGGCCGTCGTCAGGCCGCCGCTCGTCAAGATCACGGATGAGGAGGTCGCCCTGATCGGCAAGGCGCTCGAACAGGCCGGCATTCGTCGCGAGGGCGCGATGCCCATGGCCGCATAATGGACGTGGCCGTCGCGCCCGGAACAACAATCATGAAGGACGAAATCAGGCGCGTTACTGTCGTCCTCCTGTTGCGCCACGGCTATCAGGGTCTACGCTTCCGAGACATCGCAGAGGTTCTGGGCACAACGCGCGCGAACATCCATCACCATTACGGCAGCAAGCTCAATCTCTGCGAAGAGGTCGTCGTAGAGTATATCGACCTGACGCTGGAAAAATGGGCGGCGAACTGGACGAGCAATAAGAGTTTCTCCGCCAAGATCGATGGCATGATGGAGCTCAACCGCGAGCGTTATCTCGCCAACAACCCGACAGCCACGACCTGTCGTCCCTGGTCGCTGATGGGGCGCTTGCGGGCCGAGCGGGATGAGATCGGGCCGCGCGCGCAGCAGGCGCTGGCATCCTTCGCGACGACGCTGGATCGCCTGATCCTCAACGGAATCGCCCAGGCGATCGAGGCCGGAGAATTGTCGAAGGCGGCTCCACGCGAGGACATCGCGCTGCAATTGGTCTCGATTGCCGACAGCGCGGCCGCGATTACCCAAGACGGCGGCGATTTCAGCCGGCTGGAGCAACTCTACCGTTCATTCAACCGGATCGTCCACCACGCCTATGGAAACCCAGGCCAGGAGGAGCGCTGACTGAAAGGCCGAAACCAAAGCGAATAACCCGCCGATCCTGCGGCCACGCAAAGCGCCAGCTTGGGCAGCGGGGCGGCTGCCGCAGCTAGAATGCCGGAAAGCGGACGCTCCGGACGTCAGCCATGGGCCAGACTTCGCCACGAGTGCTTCGCCACAAGCGACCGATAAAATGACCTGAGACCAAGATGGTCGCTATCGCGACACAGCGAGCGGCGGGCGCCAGGCGGATTTCGCCAATCTGCGCCGGCTCGCACAGGCGGCCGTTGTGCTGCCTGATTGCGCCGGCCTGACGCTACGCAGGCACGATAGGCAAATGCGCCAGCTGGGCGCCCACTTCGTAATAGGCCTCACGCATCTCGCGAAACATCGGGACGCGCAACTCCGACACGGGTAACGGCATGCCCTCAAGGTTCGTCTCGCCGAGGACGAGGCGCGCGAGTTCGCGGCCGAAGACGGTTCCGGGCGCGATGCCGCGGCCGTTATAGCCGTTGATGCCGACGGCATTGACTCCGTAGCTGTGAAGCCGCGGCAGATGGTCCGGCGTCATCCCGATCTTGCCGTACCATTCGGTCTCGAACTCGATTTCGCCGAGCTGCGGAAACAGCTTCCTGATATGCCGCTTGGCCCAGGCGCGGTGGATGCCGCGCCCGGTCGACCGGAGCGCGCCGACGCTTCCCACGATGAGCCGGCCTTCCGCATCGAGCCTGAAGCCGCTGAGGATCGTCTTCGTGTCCCAGCCCGCGCCACCGTTCGGCAGAATGGTCTTGCGTAGATTATGGCTGAGCGGCGCCGTCGACACATGAAAATACGGCAGATGGACCTGCTCCTCGCGGATCCTGGATGTCGGACCGGCCGAATAGGCATCCGTCGCCAGGATCAACCAGTTCGCGCTGACGCTGCCGCCGGCGGTCTTGACGGTCCAGCCATCGCTGCCCCGCTCGAAGGACGTCACCGCGCTGCCCGTATGGATGGTCGCGCCTTCGCCGATCGCTGCCCCAGCGAGGCCGCGGGCGTAGGCAAGCGGCTGGATCGTACCAGCCCGGGGATCGAACAGGGAACCCTTGTAACCGGTCGCTCCGGTCCTGGCGCGGGTTACCTCCTCGCTCAGCAACTCGACCTTCGCACCAAGCCTGCCCCATTGCTCCTGCCGCGCTCGAAGCTGTTGCAGACCGCTGGCACCGACTGCGCAGTGATAGGTGCCGCAATGATCGGCCTGGCATCGCATTCCATAGTGCTCGGCCAAGGCGAAGACCTCGCGTGGCGCTTCGCCCAGCAACTGGATCAGGCGATTTCCATAGACTGGGCCCAGCGTCGCGATCAGATCTTCGGGCATCACCCAGAGCCCGGCATTGACGAAACCCGAATTGCGACCGGACGCGCCGAAACCGATCTCGATGGCCTCAAGCACCACGGCCGTCTTGCCGGCCTTCGCAAGGTGCAGGGCCGCCGACAGGCCGGTATAGCCAGCGCCGACGATGACGACATCGGCGGAGATGCTGCCGCTGAGAACGGAGGTCGGCGGCGCGGGAGGCGCAGAGAGCTCCCACAGCCCGTGCGAACGCTTGTCCTCCAGCATAGAAGCGGCTCCGCATCTTGGGTTTGACAGACATGGCTCGGCGCCAACCGGCGCCGGACTTCACGTTCAGGCCTTCGCTTCGTCGTCCGGATGCGCCATCTCACAGAACTTTCCGCCGAGATAGCGTCCAGCGGGGGACATCGGGTCGAGGGCCGCCGATTTCGCCTCGACAGTGGCCCTGAATGGCTCCGAACTGTCCTGCGGGCGATAGCCGAGATGATTGGCGCCGCTATTGTCCACGGCCTTCACGGCATTGTCCGAGGTCCCGAAGGAGATCGTGTGGCCGACGAAGGGAGCGGTCAGCGAAGCCGTGACCAGCCGCACGCAATCGGCGAAGGACAGATAGGACCACAGCATCCGGCGGTCGACCGGCTCCGGAAATGACGAGAAGATGCGCAGACAAGCTGTTTCGATGTGGTACTTGTCCCAGTAGAGCCGGCTGAGGCTCTCCACGAACGTCTTGCCGACGCCATAGAGGCAGTCGGGCCGGACGGGCGCATCGACCGAGATCTGCGCTCCGATCTCGTGGAAGCCGATTGCATGGACAGACGAGGCGTAGACGATGCGCTTGACGCCATGTTTCCGCGCACCCTCATAGATGTGATAGGAGCCGCGGATACTGGAATCGAGGACGGTCTGCCACTCCATTTCGGTCGGCGCGCCGCCGAAATGGACGATAGCGTCGCATCCCTCGGTCGCCGCGATCGTCGCCTCCATGTCGGCGAGGTCGAAGATGGTCTCTTCCTCATGAGCGGCGAGCGGCCCGAGTGGCTCGCGATCGGCAAGGCGGATGGTGTTCGCAAGCGGAGCGAGGCCGGCGCGAAGCTGCGAGCCGAGGCGTCCGGCCGCGCCGGTGATCAGGATGCGGTTGTATTGCGGCATGCGATCCTCGCGTCTGGCCACCGCATCGTGTCAATGCGGCAGCGTAGGGATATGTGAGGCGCACGATGCGGCGGCGCGTCCTCGTCCTGTCGGTGGCAGACCGCCACGCTGCAGGCAAGCGCCTGCCGCCACATCGGATCAGCCGCGCATCCTGGCGTTCAATCCGTCAGCGCCGCGTGCTAGCAGGACCGCATCGGAACCGCACGCCACGAAGGAGAACCCCTCCCCCAGCAGGGTCTTTGCAAAAGCCGGGTCGAAGACCAGAGTGCCGACCGGGACGCCTGCCTTGATCAGCCTTTGCGCCGCGGGGCGGATCAGCTCCCAGACGGCCGGGTCGGTGGGCTTGCCCAGGAGACCGATATCCGCCGCGATGTCGGCCGGCCCAAAGAACACGCCGTCGACGCCGGCGACACGGCCGATCTCAAGCGACTGCTCGACGGCCGCGCGCGTCTCGACCTGCACGATGACCGCGGTCTCTTCACCGATCCGGTTGAAGTAGTCGGTCATGCGGCCGAAGGCGTTGGCACGCGTGCAGCCGCTGACGCCTCGGATGCCGTGCGGCGGATAGCGGGTCGCTGCGACCGCTTTCTCGGCTTCGGCCGGTGTCTGCACCATCGGGAACAGCAGTCCAGGGGCCCCGAGATCGAGCAGCCGCTTCACCAGCACGGCGTCGTTCCAGTCAGGGCGCACGATCGGCGTCACAGGATGGGCGGCGAGAACCTGTAGCTGCGCCATGACGGAGTTCAGGTCGTTGGGCGAGTGCTCCGTATCGATCAGCATCCAGTCGAAGCCGGAACTGGCGACAGCTTCCGTGGCGAAGGCGCTGGAGAGGCTCAGCCAGAGCCCGATCTGGGGTTGCCCGCTCCGGATCGACGCGAGGAACCTGTTCGTGGGCAGATACATAGGCTTGCTCTCCATTCGGCAGACTATCGCACAGGCGGCGCTAGCGAGGGAGTTCGCCGCGCCGGGCGGCAGCCAGCACCTCAGTCACGCTCTCGTCAGGAAGGCCGTACTCGGCCCGGGCGGCCTCTGCCGAGACGTACCCCAGAGCCAGATCGCGCTCCACGCTGCTCTGCGCCCGCTCGTGTACCGCCCCATACCCAGCACCGCCGGGGAAGGCCATGACGACCTTGCGGCCGTGCGGCACGAACTGCTTGCCCTTGCCCTTCATCGCGGTGCCGTCGTCGAGCGCGATCGTGGTCGGCGCACCAGCGCTGCCACCGCGCCGCCCGCGCGCCGGATGGTGCACGCGATCGAACATCGCCTGGATATCGAACTCGTAGCCCTCCCAGGCGCCGACCTCCATATGCTGGCCGAGGCCGCCGCGATGGCGGCCATTGCCTCCGGAATCGGGCCTGAGCTCCTTGCGCCAGACGATCACCGGCCCGACCTGCTCAGTCGCCTCGACCGGCATCGTCATCACGCCCGAGGGGAAGGCGGTCGCGTTCATGCCGTCGAGCGCGGGCCGCGCCCCCGAGCCGCCGGAGTTGAAGGTCAGCACCTCGGCGCGCACCGGCTCGGCCGGCGGCGGGCCGTCGCTGCGCGGCCTCAGCGAGACCTGGAAGTTGCAGAGGCTGCCGGCCCCTTCCGCCGGGACGAGATCTGGCAGGAGCTTGTCGAGCGCGTCATAGATCGTGTCCGGCACCATGTGGCCAATGATGTGGCGCAGAGCGACCGGCGCCGGCCAGACCGCGTTGACGATGGTGTTCTCCGGCGCCGTGATCCGGAAAGGCTCCAGCGAGGCGGCGTTGTTCGGGATTTCCGGAGCGATCGCGCATTTCAGCGCGTAGCAGGTATAGGCTTTGGTGTAGACCAGCGGCACGTTGATGCCGTTCTTGTCGACACCCGAGGTCCCGGCCCAGTCGCACAGCACGCCGTCCGCCTCGATCGAGATCTTGACGCAAAGGTCGATCGGCCGGCTGTAGCCGTCGATCCGCATATGGCCCTCGGCCTCGCCACGCGGCAGTGCCGCGATCTTCTCGAGCGTCGCCTGTCGCGAGTTCGTCAGGATGAAGTCGGAGATGCCCGCGAGGTCGGCAAGGCGGAATTCGACCATCATGTCGATGAGGCGGCGATGGCCGATCTCGTTGCAGGTCGCGAGCGCATAGATGTCGCCGACGAGCTGGTCGGGCTCGCGGACATTGCCCCGGATGATCATGACGAGCGTTTCGTTGACCGTGCCACGGTCCGCGAACTTCATGATCGGGATATGCAGGCCCTCCTCGTAGATCGAGTTGCCGTCGGCGCCGAAGCCGCGCCCGCCGATGTCGACAATGTGGGCCGTGCAGGCGAAGAAGCCGACATGCCTCCCCCCATGGAAGGAGGGGCTGACGACGGTGATGTCGTGCAGGTGGCCGGTTCCTTCCCAGGGGTTGTTGGTGATGTAGACGTCGCCCTCGGCGATGTTCTCGCGCCCGATCCGGCGGATGAAGTGCGCGACGGCATCGGCCATGGCGTTGACGTGGCCGGGCGTGCCGGTCACCGCCTGCGCCAGCATCTCGCCCTTCTCGTTGTAGACCCCCGCGGAGAGGTCGCCGGCCTCTCGCACCGAGGTCGAGAAGGAGGTGCGGATCAGGGCCTGCGCCTGTTCCTCGACGACCGAGATCAGGCGGTTCCACATGACCTGGTAGGCGACCTTGGAGATGTCAGACATGCGCGGGCTCCTTCCGCTCGGCTGCGGAGGTGGCGGGGACGGATTCGATCAGACGAATGTCAATGCAGCCATCGCTCAGCGTGACGGCGAAGCGGCTCGAGGGCAGGACGATGGTCGTCTCGTCCTCGGTGACGATACCGGGGCCGTTGATCCGGCTGCCGGCCGGCAAGCTTGCACGGCTGTGAGCCTCCGCCTCGACGCGGCGGCCCAATCCTGCATCGAAGACGGAACGCCTGCCCTCGGCCGGCGCATCCCGCAAGTCGGTGACGGAAGCGACCGGCATGACGGCGGACTGCGGCGTATGCGCGTTGACCGACCAGACCGTGATCTCGGCAGCTAGGCCCTTGACCGTCCGGCCGAACAAATTGGCGTATTCGTGCTCGAAGCGCTGCAGGATGATGGCGGGATCGGCGCCGCGGGCCTCCGCCGGCGTCAGAGACACCGGAATCTCCCAGCCCTGGCCTGCGTAGCGCATATAGATCTTGTATTCGGCCAAGATCTCTCCAGCCCAACCGCATGAGCGGACGACCCGCGTTGCCTCCTCCTCCATCTCATCGAAGAGCTTGGTAACGCGCGCCGTGTCGAACTGGGCCAGCCGCATGAACAGCGTACGATTGGCTTCGAAGCTGAACGGCGCCCGCAGGAAGCCGATCGCGGAGCCGACCCCTGCCCCAGGCGGCACGAGGCAACGGGCAATGCCGAGCTTCTCGCAGAGCCGGCCGGCGTGAAGCGGGGCGGCACCGCCGAAAGCGATCATCGTGTATTCCGACAGGTCTTCGCCGTTCTCGACTGCATGGACGCGGGCGGCATTGGCCATGTTCTCGTCGACGACCTCGGCGACGCCCCAGGCGCTTTCCTCGGCCGCCATGCCGAGCTTGCCGCCGATCTCGGCTTCCAGCGCCTTGGCCGACTGGTCGGCAAAGAGCGGGATCGTGCCGGCCGCGAAATTATCCGGGTCGATCTTGCCGAGGATGACGTCGGCATCGGTCACCGCCGGACGCTTGCCGCCGCGGCCGTAGCAGGCCGGGCCGGGCTCGGAGCCTGCGCTTTCCGGCCCGACCCGGATCTGGTTCATCGTGTCGACATGGGCAAGGCTGCCGCCGCCGGCGCCGATCTCGACCATGTCGATCACCGGGATCGAGATCGGCATGCCCGAGCCCTTCTTGAACCGGTAGGTCCGCGCCACCTCGAAGACGCGAGCAGTCTTCGGAGTGTAGTTCTTGATCAGACAGATCTTCGCGGTCGTGCCGCCCATGTCGAAGGAGAGCACCTTCTTCAGCCCATGCCGGGCGGCGATGTCGGCCGCGAACACCGCGCCGCCGGCCGGGCCGGATTCGACGAGGCGCACGGGAAATTCCGAGGCGCTCTCCAGCGAGATGATGCCGCCGCCCGAATGCATCAAGAAGATCGGGCAGGAGGCGCCCTCGGCCGCAAGCCGCCCCTTCAACCGGACGAGATAGCTCTTCATCAGTGGCTTGATGTAGGCGTTGGCAATCGTCGTGTTGAAGCGCTCATATTCGCGCATCTGCGGCGAGACTTCCGACGAGAGCGAAACCATCGCTCGAGGCAGCCGCTCGGCCAGCACGTCGCGGACCAGCCGTTCATGCGCGTCGTTGACGTAGGAATGGAGCAGGCCGACGGCGACGCTCTCATAGCCGGCCTCCGCGAGCTCGTCGACGAGAGCCTCGACCGCGGCGCGATCCAGCGGGATCAACGCGTGGCCGCGCGCATCCATTCTTTCCCGGACGGTATAGCGCCGGTTGCGCGGCAGCAGCGGCTCCGGAAGCGTCAGGTTCAGGTCATACTGCTCGAAGCGGCTCTCGGTCCGCATCTCGATGACGTCGCGGAAGCCTTCCGTGGTAATCAGCGCGGTCTTGGCTCCGCGCCGCTCGATCAGCGCATTGGTCGCCAGCGTCGTGCCATGGATGATCTGACCGATCGCGGCGGCGGCGATGCCGGCCTTGGCGCAGACCCGGTGCATCCCCTCGATGATCGCGTCTTCAGGGGCGGCATAAGTCGTCAGCACCTTGGTCGACCAGCGCTGCCCCGCCTGCTCGAGCACGACATCCGTGAAGGTTCCCCCGATGTCGACGCCCAGACGGGCTCCGATAATGGACATGGCTCGCGCGCCTCCGTTGCTGATCCGATTAAGATAAGAACAGCCATCTCATGTCGTCGAATTATTATTTCCTATGATATTCCATATAGAAAATTTATCGGCCTCTCTCCTCATGGCCGATGCGGACGCGTTCACTGCCACGTTGGTTTAGTGATGCCGGGCGGCCCTTTCGCCGGCGAGTTCCGCCGCGCGCCGGAGTAGAAAGCTGGCAGGAGTGTGGGCGTAAGACGCCGTGAAAATCAGTGCGCTGGGCTTCCACGGATACTGGACTTCCACAAGCTCGCCGGTCTCCAGATGTTTCCTCACCAATGTCTGTGACATTGGCGCAATTCCAAGGCCGTCCAGGGTCATCTGCAGCGAGGCAGCCAGGCTGCTCGACGGCACGATCCGTATCGGCCCCTCCCAGCCATCGCGGAAGTGCGCCGATAGCTCGACAAAATGTCGGGTGTTGCGCGCATGGGTGAGGATCGTATGCGCAGCCATCGTCGCAATATCTGCGCCAGTGACGGCTAGCCGCGGCGAGGCGACCCACAAATACGGCACCGAGCCCAGTTCGACATTGGTGATGTTGAAGTTCGAGATTGGCCCGTTCAAGAGGCACAGATCGAGCGACCGTGAGACCAGTTCTTCGCGAAGATTGATGGTCAGATCAACTCGCAGCTCAACATCGACGTTCGGGAAAACCTGACGCAGATCGAGCAGATAGTCGCGCAGCCACGTTTGCGCGATCAGCTCGGCGACGCCCAGCCGCAAGACGCCGGCCTGTTGGTCGGAACGGATTGAGTGCTGCGAGAACTCATCCGAAGCCAGCAACACCTTCTCGGCGTGCGCCAGCAGAGAGTGACCGATCGGTGTCAGGGCAACCGAGCCGGAGTCACGGTAGAACAACCTGACACCCAACGTGGCCTCGAGTTGGGAGATGCGTACCGAGATATTCGGCTGCGTGGTGTTCAGGCGTTCGGCAGCCCCCCTGAAACTGCCGAGCTTCGCAACCCAGGCGAAGCTTTCGAGCTGCTTTAGGGTCCAGTTCGGCATTGCGCCCCTCCAGAGCGCCGCAGCGCAATATGCAATTTTCGAGCCGGTTCAAGCGCCGATAAAGAAACGCTATCGCAAAAACAGAAAAATTCAATTGGATGCTATCGCGAGATCGGGGTGCATTGTCATAAGTCGGTCACGGCACGTCGCTCGCCCGACCACTAGGACCTGCGCTGACCGAATTCGGTGCAGGGCAACCAACGAGGGAAACGATGAACCGTAGAGCCCTGCTTGCTTCCGCCGTCCTTGCCGCGAGTATCGGACTGCCGCTGCCCGCCTCGGCCCAGACCAGCTGGACGATGGCCTCTGGTTACCCGGAGAGCAGCTTCTTCACGCAGAACATCCGGCAGATGGTCAAGGAGATCGAGGAGAAGAGCGGTGGTAAGCTCAAGATCGACCTTCGCTCCAACGACAGCCTGATCAAGCTCGATGCCGTCAAGCGCGCAGTCCAATCCGGCCAGGTCCAGATGGGCGAGATCCGCCTCGGCGTCTATGGCAACGAAGGCGCAATGTACAATCTCGACAATATCCCCGGCGTCGCAACGACCTTCGATCAAGCCACCAAGCTGACCGATGCGCAACGCCCGTTCTTCGACGAGTTGTTCAAGAAGAACGGTATGCGCGCGATCACCTATGTCGCCTGGCCGGGCCAAGGCTTCTACACCAAGCAGCCGCTGAAGGGCCTTGCCGATCTCAAGGGCCAGAAGCTGCGCATCTATTCCAAGCAGACCCAGATCATGGGTGAGAAGCTCGGCATGGAAGCCCTGATCCTGCCCTTCGCCGAGGTCCCGCAGGCATTCTCGACCGGCATGATCCAGTCGCTCTGGACCAGCGCCCAGACCGGCACGGACGTGCAGGTGTGGGATTACGTCAAGAATTTCACCTATACCGGCACGATGCACAATAAGAATGCGATCCTCGTCAATGAGCGCGCATTCCGACAACTCGATGCTGCAACCCAGAAGGTCGTTCTCGAAGCCGGTGAGGCTGCGACCAAGCGCGGCTGGGAGCTTGCCAAGAAGGCGAGCGAGGAGCGTGAGAACGTCCTCAAGAGCCATGGCATGACGATCGCTCAGTCGCCGAAGGATATCCTCGACGCGATCGAGGGTGCGGGCAAGGCCATGGTGCAGGAATGGCTCGCCGCAGCAACCGCGGAGGAGAAAGCCGTCTACGAGAACTACCAGAAGAGCCTCAAATAACCCCGCCAGTCGTGCGGCAGTATTTCACGCAAGCCTGGCCAGCGGGGGAACCGGTGATACGCGGGGTATTGAACAAATTCTACGAGGCGTGCGGCTATCTGGCCGCCGCCTTCATGGTTGGGATCGCGGTCGCGATCATCGCACAGATCGCCGCCCGCTTTCGCGGCGTGACGCTGGATGCCACGGAAGCGGCCGGGCTCTGCCTGGCAGCGTCCACCTTTTTCGGACTGGCTCACACGTTCAGGCACGGCTCGCATGTCCGCATCAACCTGATCGTCAGCCGGCTCCCGGCCCGGCTGCAGCGACCCATCGAAATCTTCAATTGCCTGCTCGGCGCGGTCGTCGTCTCGTTCCTCGCCTGGCATGTGAGCGCGCTGGCTCTGCAGTCACACGCATTCAACGACGTCAGCCCGGGGCTCCTCGCGATGCCGTTTTGGATTCCGCAGACCGGTGTCGCCGTGGGTGTGACGGCCTTCGCGATCGCGCTCATCGACGAATTGCTCTGGCTGCTCAGTGGCGGGAGCGCCCGTTACGAGGCGCCCGACGAGATCGGCCTCGACAAGCCCGTGGCATAGGAACCTGTGATGGATTCGATCGTCATTGCCTCCCTGGTTCTTGCCGGCTTGCTGCTGTCTCTGCTGGCGAGCGGCGTTTGGGTTGCGCTCTCCCTTCTGACCGTCGGCATGGTTCTGATGGGCCTGTTTACCACCGCCCCGATGGGCTCGCTCGTCGCCTCGACGCTCTGGGATTCGAGCTGGGGCTGGGCGCTAACTTCGCTGCCGCTCTTCATCTGGATGGGCGAGATCCTGTTTCGCTCGAAGCTTTCAGCTGACATGTTTCAGGGGCTCGCGCCCTGGGTCTCGCGCCTGCCGGGCCGGCTGCTCCACGTCAACGTGCTCGGCTGCGGTATCATGGCGGCGGTCGCGGGCTCGTCAGCCGTGACCTGCGCCACCATCGGCCGGATCAGCGTGCCGGAACTCGAGGCGCGACGCTACCCGCTCAACATGACCATCGGCACGCTCGCAGGTTCCGGAACGCTCGGACTGCTGATCCCGCCATCGATCATCATGATCGTCTATGGCGTCACTGCGGAGGTCTCGATCGCGCGGCTGTTCATCGCCGGCGTCCTGCCCGGCCTGCTGCTGATGGCCCTGTTCATGGGCTACACGGCGATCTGGAGCATGCTGAACCCGGACAAGATGCCGCCCGCGGATCCGCCGGTGCCCTTTCTGGAGAAGATCTATCGTTCACGCCGGCTGATCCCGGTCGCACTGCTGATCGGATCGATCGTCGGCTCGATCTACGGCGGCATCGCGACACCGACGGAAGCCGCAACCATCGGCGTCGTCGGCGCGCTCATCCTCGCCGCCGTCGGCGGAGGGCTCACGCGAGAGAGCTTCATGGAGAGCCTGATGGCCGCCATGCGGACCTCCTGCATGATCTCCTTCATCATCGCCTGCGCCGCCTGCCTGACGATCGCGGTCGCCTTCGTCGACATCCCGCGCTCGCTCGCGTCCTGGGTCGAGGCGATGCATCTCTCGCCCTATGCGCTGCTGGCAGTGCTGGCTGTTTTCATGCTGATCCTGGGCTGCTTCCTGGAGGGCATCTCGATCATCGTGCTGACCTCGTCGGTCATGCTGCCGATGGTGCAGGCGGCCGGGATCGACCTGCTCTGGTTCGGGATCTTCGTGGTGATCCTGATCGAGGCGGCGCAGATCACCCCGCCGGTAGGCTTCAATCTCTTCGTGTTGCAGAGCATCACCGGCAAGGACATTCTGGCCGTGACGAAGGCTGCCATCCCCTATTTTTTCGTGCTGATGCTGCTTCTCGTCTTGATCACCGTTTTTCCCGAGATCGTGACAGTGCTACCGAAGATGATGACTGGTTGAGCCCAACGACGAGGCAGCCAGCACGGGAGTGTGGCCCGCGAGTTCACTGGGCGGTGCGCAATCACCGCAGGTGGCGGCACAGTGGTTCAGCGTCGCGACGCTGCAAGGCGGTGGCAGAATGCTCGGCAGCACACCGCTCAGGCCGCTTGGCGCCGTTAGCGGTCGTTGGCGGGTTGCCCGGGACCGGATGTTCGTGTGCTGCGACCCCCATCCCGAGCGCTCAGCAGGGCTAACGCCCCCTCTTGCGTCACGGGCTCCCCGGACACGGGCATCAGAGCTACAGCTCAGCAACTGCGGCCGGCGGTTACTCGTCTACTCACGCCCCTGGACCAATGGCGCGGCGCCGCATGCAAGATTTTGTGTTGGCGCCCACTACCCCGTGCTCAGCCGACCCGTGCGAGCGCGACCTTGAGCGTTGCGTTTTCCGCCTCGAGCGTGGCTAGGCGCTCGCGCAGGGGATGGACGGCCTGGGCGATTTCGGCCTCGGTGAAGCGCGGGGTGATATGCTGCGGGCAGTTCCAGTCGAACGCTTCGAGCCGGAGTTTCAGAATTCGCTCCGGCTTTGCTTTCGAATGTGGATCAAGCACACGCTCCGTCAGCGCCGGGGCCGCGTCGAGCGGCACGGCCTCGACATGTCCGTAGATCTTGAGCCTTGCCCTGTGCGCATAGTCCATCATGATGAGCGATACGCGATCATCGGCGCGCAGATTGCCCAGGCTGATGAATTGCCGGTTGCCGCGGTAATCCGCAAAGGCGATCGTCTTCTCGTCGATGAGCTTGACGAAACCCGGCACGCCGCCGCGGTGCTGGACATAAGGCCAGCCCGTCTCGGACACCGTCGCGATGTAGAAACTGTCGCGCGCCGCGATGAAGGCTGCCTCATCGGGTGTGAAGCGATCGAAGGCCCGATGGCCCTGAAAGCCTTCCCATAATTGGCTCGCGCCCATCTCGTGCTGTACCGCACGCACGCTCGGCGTCACGGCGATATCCAGAAACCCATAGGACATGGCGTTCTCCCTGCGAGCGAGCTCGTTCACTCGTTAGCTGAAAGATAGGTCATTACGTCGTACGGGATAATCAGCTAATTCTGAGACAGATTATCTTACAGGATGAGACAAATGGATCGCTTGGAGGCTATGTCGATCCTGCTCCAAACCGTGGATAAGGGCAGCTTTACGGCAGCAGCCAGGAGCCTCAGCATGCCCTTGCCGACTGTCAGCAGGAAACTGAGAGAACTCGAGACGCAACTCGGGACGCAGCTGCTCGTCCGTAGCACACGCAAGCTGGCATTGACCGAAGCCGGCGCCGCCTATGCGACGGCAGCCAGGCGCATCCTCCGTGAGGTCGACGATGCAGAACGGATGGCCTCGGGGGAGTTCGCGGCACCGCGAGGCGAACTCGTGATCACAGCTCCCGTCTTGTTCGGGCAGCTCCACGTCCTGCCGATCGTCACCGAATTCCTCGCGGCCTATCCCGATATCACCGTCCGGCTCCTGCTGTCCGATCGCAACCTTCACCTGATCGAGGATCAAATCGACATGGCGGTGCGCATCGGGACTTTGCCTGACAGCAGCATGGTCGCGACCCGGATCGGCGTGATGCCGATGGTCGTGTGTGCGAGCCCTGCGCTCCTAGGGGAGTTCGGCACGCCGGAGCGCCCCGAAGAGCTGGCGGGCCTTCCCTGCATCGGCTTCGATTCCCTCGCCGCACGAACGACCTGGACTTTCAGGCGCGCACGCGGATCAGGCACCGTCGAGATGCCGATCAAGCCGCGCCTGAGCGTGACGACAGCGGCCGCCGCCGTCTGGGCTGCGCGCCAAAACATCGGCGCGACCCGGCTGTTCCTCTACCAATGCGCCGATGCCCTGCAGCACGGCGACCTCCGGCCGATCCTTGCCAAGTTTCAGCCTGATCCCGCGCCTGTCAGCCTATTCCATGCAGCGCGCGGCGCCCTTCCGCTGAAGATGCGAGTCTTCCTCGACTATTCAGCCGGGCGCCTGCGAAGCCAGCTCGGCAAGCTTGAAGCCACCGCAACTGAATGGGCCCATCGGTAGCCTCGTTGAGGCGCTGAGCGCTGATGCGCCACAAGCAGACGTTGGTACCGCGCCAGAAAGCAGACGTTCGCGGTTCGGGTCTCAAGCGTCTCAAACGGCGTGTTGCAAGGCCCAAGCACCTGGGCCGGAACGATCATTCGAGGTGCAACGCCTGCATCGGAGAGCATTGCCGATTGCGTTGACCGACGAGAGGGCCATCGCTGCCGCGGCGATGATCGGCGACAGCGATAGGCCGAAGATCGAACAGAGCACACCGACTGCAACCGGAGCCCCCGCGGCGTTGTCCACGACGGCGGAGAAGTGGCTCTGCCGGATGTCGCTTATCGTCGCCCGGCTGTGCTGAGGTGCGCGAACGATACCTTGCAGATCGCCCTTGGGCAGGGGCACACCAGCACACTCGATCGCGACATCCCCAGCTCGCCTCACAGCCTGGAGCGGCGGACGGTCAGGTCGGACCGCTCGAACACGGCCGGCAGCAGTTCGACGCCGAGGCCCGGCCCTTCCATCGGCAGGACATAGCCATTCTCGAACACCGGCATCGTCGTGACCAGTTCCT